>Ga0335075_10000018_pt1 | contig 405568 bp, 399 predicted proteins | sample Lox_Sample_24_FD_206723 | JGI IMG/M metagenome (GOLD analysis project Ga0335075, IMG submission 206723) | Soil microbial communities from Loxahatchee National Wildlife Refuge, Florida, United States - Lox_Sample_2.4 | ecosystem: Environmental > Terrestrial > Soil > Wetlands | place: USA...
AGCCGATCTTTCCGATGCGACCCGGCGTTCCCGAACGGCAGACGCATGACTACACGCGACACGGCGTGACATCGTTATTTGCCGCGCTCAATGTCGCGACCGGAAAGATCATCGGGGCTTGTCATCGCCGTCACCGGCATCAAGAGTTTCTGCGATTTTTGAGGCGCATCGATGCGGAAGTTCCCAAAGCGCTGACCGTGCATCTCGTACTCGATAACTACGGAACCCATAAGACGCCGGCGGTTCGTCGCTGGTTTGCCGCACATCCGCGTTTTGAACTCCATTTCACACCGGCGAGCGCCAGTTGGCTCAACCAAGTCGAGCGATTCTTCGGGGAGATCACGCGACGCCGAATTCGCCGTGGAACATTCACGAGCATCGCCGCACTTGAACGAGCCATCATGGAATATCTCAACGCTCACAACGCCAAAGCCAAGCCATTTGCCTGGACAGCGACCGCCGACAAAATCTTCGACAAAATCACTTATGGTTATTCGCGCAACTCGTGAGACACTACACTAGCAGGCTGCGGAAAAGCGAATGAAAGAAGAGGATCGTCTTGCCAGCCAGCGGTTTTAGAGGATGGCTTGCATCGGGAAGTGAGGCATCGCGGTGCTTGCAGGGGCGTTTCGATACTGCATATCATGTCTCATGTCGCCATCGCTTGAAGATTTCGCATGCGAACTATGTTGTAAACCGCCGCAGTAAACGTAAATTACCATCGAACGCGATCGAGTCCTCGGAATTTTGTCTTGCGCATCGGCCCGATGGTTTTCATCCGTCAGAAGCCCTCTTCGATTTGCTTTCGAATCCGTTGGCTGATGGCCCTACCCAGCATGACGCGTTGTACGTGCGTTTAGTGAAGTGCAAAATCAAAGTCCAGAGAAGGAGCGAAATCCCAGTACTGGCGGCACCAAATAATGTACATCGACAAAAAGTGGTGGTGGTTGTACCGGTTGTACCGATGGTTCGTATGCAAATGTGGGCTTTTTTAACCAAGGAGCGTCGCTGGTTCCTAAAGAAGCCGGCCGTTGCGAACGGGGCGGCGCTATCCCCCGGACAGCATTTCTAACTCAAAGCTGACCGAGAGGTAATCATTATGGATATCGAGGTCTATGATGCGGTGGACAGTAGCCCTGCAGATGCAGGTAGTGTCGTCGCAGATGTAACCGCGTGTTGCTGCATCATCACGAGCTCGAGCTGCGATTGCAGTTCGTGCTCTGAAGCATAACGTCCGACGTTAGCAAAGGGGGGCGGCAGTACTGCAGACTGTTGACTCCCCAGCCTCAATCGACTTTCCAATATCGCGGTCTTATACGTCTTGGCGTGTCGCCAGACGTCTAGCTGTACCTTGCTCGTGTCCATTATGTTTGCACGGGAGGACCCATGTCGGTTACGCATTCCGAAACGTATCGGTTATTGTCTGGCGTCTCCGTTCAATCCATCGGTAGTGATGAGGTGTTCATCACCGGCGCTGGGCGGATCACTGCGGTCAACGGCCCGTCCTCCGCAATTGCGTCATTCATTCGCACGTTCCAAGACGAAGCGGGAAGCAATTTCGAGGATGCATTCCGCTCCCTCGAAGATCTCGAAGGCACTAAGACGAGCCGCGAACAATTCAAAAAGCTCTTCGACTCGCTGGTGGGAAGTTCGCTGCTGAAGCCGAACGTTGCGGTCCCGAAGACATTCCGTAGAGCGATCGTTGTCTCGCGTTTCGATCTCGAACTCACCGAGAATCATATCGAACGGAGTTCTGCGGAAGTGCTCTGCACGCACGTACTCGGCCGTCACCAAGATGGCGCGACGTTGTCGTCTTTCATCGACGGCGCTACTCAGAGCGACGTCGTTCTCGCGGTGGGATTGCACGAACACGAGTTCTACGCGCTGAATCGCCGGCTCGCGCCATCGTCGATTCCGTGGGTATTCATAGAATGCTCCACGCGGAAAGCGGTCGTGAGCCCGATTCTGCGGGCTGGGCGTTTCGCTTGTTACGAATGCCTGCGTCTTCGGCGACTCGGAACGTTGCGCGACATAATGCAGAACTCGATTCTGGAGGAACGCGTAAGCCGCGGACTCACGCCCGAAGTTTCCGCGCTTCGCGAGCTCACCACTCCAGAACGGGAGATGATCCGGGCGTTGCTGTTGCGTCGGCTCTACACATCGGAAGTTGCGATGGAGGATGCGTTTCTGTTCGCCGATTTCTCGAACGGTACGGTTTCTGCTATCCCCTGCGCTCATATCCCCGAGTGCGCCGTCTGCTCCTCAAGCTAAGATTGGACGCGATTTATCTATGCCGTCAGGGAGTACGTTTGCTCAATTGGTCGATCCGGAGGCCGGCATCATCTTACGCGCGTCGCTCAGCCGCAAGCCGCTTTGGTTCTCCGACATAAAATTCGCGTCAGCCTTCAGCAACCAGTGGCCGGGTCTGGTGGCGGCTCTCAGGGAAGAGCGTGCACGCCCGACCGAACGATCAAGAGAAGCTCGTTCAGCGTTCTGGAAGCCTTCGTCGGTTTCGGTCGGCGTCGGCTACGATACCGACTCGGCTCTGATCCGCGCGATAGCTGAAGGCGTCGAACGGTTCTGCGCTCAGATCATAGATCGGAAACGCCATGTATTTCGCGATGCATCGTACGCGGAAATGGCTGCCGAGGGACTCGTGCTTCCGATTGAAGACTATCAGGTACTTACGGACGAGCAGATAACAACGCAAGCGCGTCTGGAGCCTGAAACCGGCAAGGTTCCTGTCCGAAAGCTTACTCCGGACGACCAGATGACGTGGGTTCTCGTGCGTGAGTTGACCGAGAACAAGCCGGCGTATGTTCCGATCCTGAACGCTTTTCTCGGTGTTCGTCCGCCGCGCCACCATGATCGGATCATCGAGCAGATCAGTACGGGCACGGCGTGTCACGGAACGTGGGAAGCCGCGGTATTGAGCGGGTTGTGCGAAGTGATCGAACGTGACGCGTTTGTAGGCATGTGGCTACGTCGTCTCTCACCGCCACGCGTGTCGCTGGAATCGCTGCGCTCCGCGAGCGCCGTCCTCGATCGCATGGTCGGCGAATTTTCCCGCACGACGATAAAGCTCCACGTCAACGACCTCACCGCCAATTTCGGTGTGCCCACCTTCGTCGCTACGGCGACCCATGATAGGCCGCCATATGCCGTCGTCGGCGCGGGAACTCATCCGGACGCCGCCATCGCTGCGGAAAAAGCGATCTACGAAGTTCTCATGGCTGTTGCGGGCTACGTCGAGTCCACGTATCTGAGCGAGAATTGGGATTTCTGGAAGGTATTGCCAGAGGGCAAGATCCTCTCGGATCATGAGATCTCGCACATGAAAGACCACTCGGAGCTATACGTGAAGAACGACTTGCGGTCGCGCTTGGACTTCTATCTGACGGCTCCCGAAGTGGAATTCCGAGGGCAGACGTATCTCGGAGATCGGCATGGCGGCGATCCCGGCGCGATGCTCGATTTTCTGATCGCCACGATGCGGAATGCTGGATATCCAGTATTCGTCAACGACCTTACGATTGACGAAGTCGATCGTCTCGGCTTGAAGGTGGTCAAGGTGTTCGTGCCGCGGCTTCTCCCTCTGTATTGCAGAGAGGCGAACAAACCGCTTGGGTGTGCTCGGCTTTGGCAATACGAGCGGATCTTCCCTCAGCTACATGTGTTCGACGAGCCGCTGAATCCCTGGGCGCATCCATTTCCGTAAGGGTGAATCAGAAGTATGCTGCTAGACAATACCGACGATTTTTCGACGCTGCTAAAGAACTCCGGTGTTCCCGAGGATCTTGGGCAGCTGTATTTTGCGCATCTCGACGTGCGGCCGCGACTTGATTCCGGGAAGCCGTTGCATCCGGCGATTATGCGCTACTTCAAGAAGCCGAACCGCGCGTTCATCGCCACGCGAGAGTTTCCGTTACCGGAACTGGACGCCGATGCCGGCGGGCGTTCGTTCGCGGACGTTGTCCATAGGCGCCGAAGCTTTCATGACTTCACCGGTGCGCCGATGTCGCTGCAGGAACTGTCGACGCTGTTGAAGCTGGGCATGGGCGAGACGGGCGCTCTGCACAACGGTCAGGCGCGACGCGCATATGCATCTGGTGGCGCGATGTTCATAAACGACCTCTATATTATGGTCCGCAGCGTCGATGGTTTACCGCCCGGCCTTTATCATTTCAACGTCCAGCGTCACTTTCTTGAACTAGTCAGCGAGGGCGCACTGGATCTGAACGATTATTTCTATGATCAGTCTCGGCAGGGCGGCGTCGAGCGAGCCTCGCTCGAGAACTGCGCAGCTGCGCTCGTAATGGTCGCGTTCTTGCGAAAGGCCGGCTATAAATACGGCGAGCGTGCGTGGAAACTCGCGCTTCTCGAGGCCGGGCATATCGGTCAAAATTTCTACTTGGCGACTGCTGCCCTCGACGACGTCGGCATCAACTCGGTCGGCGGCTGCAAGGAGCTTGAGCTCCGCGGTCTGCTCCCAATCGATGCCCGATCGGAAGCCATCCTGTACGCGCAGATCGTCGGAAAGGCCTGACGTGTCTGACGCCGCGATATCCGTAGAAAAGGTGAGCAAATCGTACGGCTCTATCAATGCGCTGAAGGACGTGTCGTTCTCCGTTCCGCGCGGCTCAGTGTGCGCGCTGCTCGGTCCTAATGGGGCGGGAAAGACGACGCTAGTCGAAATCATCGAGGGCTTGCGCAAGCCCGACGCTGGCGGCGTAGTCGTCGAAGGCCTGGATCCCTGGCGGGACGCGCGGAAGCTCAAAAACATTCTCGGCGTCCAACTTCAGGGTGCCGCAATGCATGACCAGCTGACCGTTCGCGAGGCACTTGAGCTCTTTTCGTCGTTCTACGCGAAGAGCGCAAGTACGAGTTACCTACTCGATATGTTCGAGCTAGCGGAATGCAAGAACACGCTCTTTCGCCATTTGTCAGGCGGTCAAAAGCAGCGGACGAGCCTGGCACTCGCGCTCGTCGGATCGCCGTCGATCATCATCTGCGACGAGCCGACGGTCGGGTTGGACCCCACGATCCGCGAGGAACTGCACCACACTTTGCTGCGCTTGAAGGCCAACGGGTGTACAATTCTTCTTACGACGCATTACATCGAGGAAGCGGAGAAGCTTGCGGACATCGTCGGCTTCATTACACAGGGAACGATGGTCGCATTCGGTCGGCCCGCGGAGTTGATCGCCGCTCACGCCAGAGACAAGCAGGTCGTCGTGAGTTTCGAGCATGCCGTGCACGTAGACGCCTTGAAGCATATATCCGACGTCGACAGCCTGCGCGTGCTGAATGACAAGCGCTTTTCGTTCAGCACGAAGAACCCGGCGGCTGTCATCAGCTCCCTCGCTAAAGAGCACGCGTATCCGGCGCTTGCCGAAACCTCCATCGTCGATCCGAGCCTCGAGGATGTCTATTTCTCACTCAACGGAGGGCGTACCTGATGCGCGCCATTCTCGCCATGACGAAGACTTATCTGCTTCTCGCAGTCCGAATTCGTACTGCCTTCATGTTCTCGTTCGTGTATCCATTCGCGTATCTCGTGCTCTACCTCACGGCCTTCGGTTCGCATGTTCCAGCCGCTCAACTGATCGGACCGCTTTTGGCATTTACGGTGCTCAGTCGGGCGCTGTTCGGAATCGGGACGCAGTTTTCTATGATGCGCGAGCGCGAGATACTGAAGCGCTATTGGTTGGCTCCCATTACACCATTCCAAATTCTCATCAGCCGCCTCATCGGGAACTACCTACTGCTGATGATCGTCCTTGTTGCGCAGATTGCCATCGCGATGATCATCTTTCGGCTGCCCTTACTCGCGTCCCCGGTCGAACTGTTCGTTTTTCTCTCCATCGGCGTAATCGGCGTCTGCGCGATTGGGCTACTGGTTCCGAGCGTCGCGAACACGACGCAGGAGGGGCAAATCATGAATCAGTGCTTGTTCTTCCTGTGCCTTTTGCTGTCTGGATCGGTCTTGCCCTTTCTCGCGCTGCCCACATGGGTTCGAGAGGGCGCGATGACCGCGCCGCCGGCCGTCTTGACGCTTGGTCTCAGTCGGCTTTTCTCGGGACACCCGCCGGCGAACGCCATGCTTTCTCTGGGTTTGGATCTCGTCGTCTGCGCGGTGACGTGCGTTGCGATCGCGGCCGCGCTGTTCCGTTGGGATCGCAATCAGGTTGTAACGACACCGCAGCGGGCGTATGCGGCGGTTTCGCTGCTTCCGTTGCTAGCGTTCTCCGTTGCTCTTGCTTACTTCAAAGTCATATAAGAGGATTCAAGAATGTCCATCCGCGTCGTTACGGCCGTTATTCTCGCCCTGGTCGTCTCGGCGAGCATCGAAAATGCTCGTGCCGCCTTGACGCCCTTGGCGTTCGATGCCACGTTCGAGGGGCACTTTTGGAACGATTATCAGAAACACGCGTCTGCGCGATTCTCGATTACGCCGAACGCCGACGGTGCTTCGGTACAGTCGGTCGAGAACGGAAAGACGACATCTGGCGAAGTCACGGTCAAGGATGGGCAGCTGTCAGCTGTCTCGGGCGTGTGGGAAATCGAGGCGTATAACGACCTCGTCCGATTGACAGAGGACAACGCAAAGCCGTTTGCGGTCGGTAGTACCTGGCGCAGCAAGGTTCCGGTGCAAGTCGACAATACGCGCTTTGACGATGTCCCCGTTACAGTAACAGTGGCCTCAGTCGATGGGCCTAAGGTCGTACTTCAAGCAACAGGCACGTTGAGCGAAAATGCTATGTTGCGCGGATATTCCACACCCATTGTTCTCGACGTTAGCGCGGCGATGGCCATCGTCGACGGGCAAATCGCAGCAGGGCGCCTCGCCGTTTCCGACGACGTCAAGTCGATGATCGGCGAACAGCAGCTCAATTGGCAATGGACTCTGGCGCCTGCACGATCGATGTGAGGAGAGTCCGGAGCCTATCGTTGGCACTCGTCGTCATGTTTTCTCTTGTGTTACCACGTGGCCTGAAGTCCGGAGCAGAATCCCTCGCGCCTATCGCTGCGCTCGTCGTCGTTACGCAGGACGGCCGCGCGGTGGCCGGTGCAGATGTGATCGACGGCGCTTCCGGTCGGATCCTCGCGACGACGGACCGTAACGGGCGTGCCAACGTGCGGGTCGTGGTGGGCGAACGCATCGTCGCGATCCAAGACAGGACGCGCTCGGCGCCCACGGTCGTTACGACATCCGGTGCGACGATACAGCTGACCATACTCGCGACGATCGCAACGACGGTCAGTCATTCGGCATCGGTGATCAGTTCGAACGGCGAGGACGACGTCAGTACGATCGCCCTCGGTGGGGCACGTGGCGCCGCGCGGTCCTCTCCAATTTCGCGTTCGCCGGGCGAGGGCGGCATGACGTCTCAGTCAGTCGATGGCGTCGCGTTACCTGATCTTCCGGTGGCGTCGGCCGGCGTCGCGAGTAGTATGACGCTCTTCCCTTCAGATCTCGTAACCTCGACGAGCCTTTCGACCGCCGACGACGGTACCGTGAATACGAACATGGGCTTCCTCAAGCCGAGCGATGGGCCTGTGAGGGACCTCGATCTCGCGGCGTCCCAGTTTGACGGCAGTTCGGCTACGGTGCGCGCAGCCGATCGAGTCAACGGCTTCGGCTACGCGATACAACTAGGCATGAACGCGGACGAGGGGGCGCTTGACGGATATTCTGGCCGGGACACGAGCGGGCTCATATACAACCATGCGAGTGATTATCGTGAGTTCGAGTCCTCTCTGGATCTAGAATATGCGCGCGGGGCGACGTTCGCGCAGATCGTCGGATTCTCGGATACGCAGCGGCAAGCGAACGTCAACCGCGATATGCCCGGATCGCTGCCGTTGGGGGTCGGCCCGGGAAACTCGATAGACGGCGCGAGTTCCACGGGATGGGTTTATTTGAGACGGGCGCTCTTACACGGCGACGCGCTTTCGTATCTCGACGTGCATTACGGCGGCGACCTGAACGATGGCGAGAACCAAGCGTTCATCGCTGGAATTCCCGAGCCGAGCGAAAGCGAGTTGAGCTTCTGGGGAGCTAGCAGAAAGCTGCAGTTCGTTCATCCGACATCGACGGGCGATATGAGCCTTTATATGAGCCGCACGACAACGCAGAGTCTTTCGACGTTCGACGAGAGCGGATTCACGGGAGCGACCGGTTCGACCGATGTGGGGCTGCTTTGGAACACCGCAGTGCGTAATACGAAATATCACGTCGCCCTAAGCTCCCAGAATTCCACGGGATTCCTTCATTACGGCGGCCCGTCCGTTTCGATGACCTATGTCCATTCCAACGGCAGCGACGAGGTCTACGCCGAGCTGTTTCGCGGGGCGATTCAGTCTTACGAGGTTGCCGAAGCCGCCGCGAGCACCTTCATTCCGGCGATCGACTCGAGCATCACATGTTCGCCACAGACCGCCACGGCGCAGGCGCCGTCCGTTACCGATGGTCGGCAACCAGTTGGGAACTCCGCCATTTGGCATGCGAGCAAGACGATTTCACGAGTGAAGGTAACGGCCGGCGGCTACGCGAGCGTCATTCAAAATGGCCTCGCACGACAGGTCGCGAGCACTGCGTCCCATGTTCCGGCCGGCTACGCAGCGTCGCTTGCCGGCTTCGCACAGTATGCTTGCCAGAGCAGCGCAGTAACTCACGTCCTTTATCAAAGCTTTCGCAGTGTGCCGCAGCTGCTTCAGATCGACAACTATGTTGCGTTCGAATATCGTAGCGGGATTTTCTTGACACGGACGTACGTCGAGTCGCTTCGTGACGTCGCAACATCGATCGACCCCGCCGGGACGGCGAGCACGATAATTCCGTGGACGCAATTACAAGGCGTCCCGAAGTGGCGCTCCAATCTGCTGTTGGGACTTACGTCCGGCCAGCGTATTGTCGGCGTCGACGTCGCCTACGAGGGTACGAATAACGAGAACCACATCCCCGGATACGTGACCGTCGGCGTCGGAGCACGCCTTCCCGCGCCGCATGGCTATCTGCAATTCGACATCCAGAACCTCTTTGGAACCTACGCTGATCGGTTTGCCACGACATTGGGAGCCACGTCATTTTCGCTCGACGGAATGTCGGTTCCGTACACTGCCACGCCTATCGACCGTACTTGGTCAGTATCCTATCGCTTTGCCGTCGCCAGGCGAAGTCGGGGGACATCAGATGAGTAAAGTGCTTCTGGCATCGCTTCCGTGGACCACGGTGGCCGCGCCGTCGATGCAGCTTGGAACGTTGGTCTCCGTCCTCGAGCGCGAAGACATCATGGTCGAGGCGAAGTCGTTCTACTTTTCCTTTCTCGAGCTTCTGCTGTCGCAACGTAGCGCCGACTTCGGGCTTCAAGACTACGTCGACATTGCGGACATTTCGTTCTTGAACGGACTGGGGGAATGGGTGTTCCTGGTCGAGCCCTATGCCTCGCCTGACGAGCGCCGCGACGAGACATATTGGAACGTTGCAGGTAAGCATATCTCTCCCAGACTGGCGAGCGCCGCCAAGTTCGCGCGCGCACATGCCGCAGGCTTCGTCGAATGGGTGGCGCAAGAGATCGTCCGCGCTGAGCCCGACATCGTCGGCTTCACCAGCACGTTTGCGCAGAATGTCTGTTCGCTGGCGGTTGCGAAGCGCGTCAAGGAACTTCGTCCGCGAGTCGCGACCGTATTCGGAGGTGCGAACGTCGAGAGCGGGATGGGCGCGGCGCTTCACGCGGAATTCGATTGGGTCGACTACGTCGTCCGGGGGGAAGGCGAAGCGGCGCTCCCCGCGCTGGTGCGAGTCGTGGAAGGGGCACGGGTTCCTTCCAGCGTTCCTGGGCTATGCTACCGCGAAGACGGAGCGTCGGTCGCCATGCCGTTCGACATGGGCGCGCAGACTCTCATGGATTCGGTACCGCCTCCAAACTATGACGAATACTTCGAGCGGCTGAGATCGAGCAAGATACGCGCGATGCTCGAACCACTCATCCATATTCCCGTGGAGAGTTCGAGAGGTTGTTGGTGGGGCGAGAAGCACCATTGCACGTTCTGCGGACTAAATGGTCAGACGATGGCATACCGCAGCAAGAACGGGGACAATTTCGCGGACGAGATTATCGGTCTGAGCCGGAAGTATCGCCGCCTTCTATTTCACGGCGTAGACAACATCCTAGACCTCAAGTTCTTCAAGTCGTTCCTTCCGCGAATGCAGGCCGCTCGTGCCGAGGGCTTGGACTTCCGCTTCTTCTTCGAAACGAAAGCCAATCTGCGTAAGGAGCAGCTGCAAATGATGGGGAAGGCTGGCGTCTATCGGTTCCAACCCGGAATCGAGGCGCTCAATACGTCGATTCTGCGACGGATCGACAAGGGCGTTACGGCCATTCAAAACGTACGTCTGCTGAAATGGGCGCGCGAACTCGGAATGGGAGTTGACTGGCATCTGATCTACGGATTTCCAGGCGAGACGGTGGAGAACTGGAACGAGGTCCACGACATGATTCCGCTCATCAGCCATTTTCAGCCGCCGCGCCTCATTGGACTTCTTTTGGAGCGGTTCAGCCCGTATTTCGACGACCCTGACAAGTACGGAATAAAGATGGGCGAGGCTGCGTCCTGGTATCGTTCGCTCTATCCTCTCCCGCCCGAGAGGGTCACCGAATTGGCCTACTACTTTCAATACACGGCGCGGGACACGGTTTCTCCCGAGACCATCGCACGAGTCCAAAGGCGGCTCGACGAGATCTGGAACGACGAGACGTTCGTGCATAGTTCATTCAAGTATACGGTCGGGCCGGGATTCGTCGAAATCAAAGACCGACGCGTCGGGCTTCCGGCCCAGGATATCGTGCTCTCCGCGCTTCCCGCGCATATCTTTCTCATTTGCGATAACGCGGTGACGCCGCTCGAAATCGAGAAGTGGCTTGCCTCGAACGAGGCGCCGTTCGAGTATTCGCAGGAGATCATCCTAAAGATCCTCGACGAACTTCATTCGCGGAGAATCCTGTTCCGCGAGGGCGAGCGCTGGATCGCGCTCGCGACGGCGCGCACTCCGGTAGACGGCCCTGCGGCAAAACCGCTGTGGGAGACTTCATCCGTCCGCCCGCTAGCAGCTGTGTGATGAAGCGGCATAGTGTTTTGCTGGTCTCCCAGCCCTGGGCGTTCGTTCACGTTCCGTCGATTCAGCTCGGCGTGTTGCTTTCCAGCCTCAGGCGTGCCGGGATAGACGCGACCGCCGCTTCGCTGTACCTCGACTTCATGCATCTGTTGAAGGCGAAGAGTCGTGACTCGGCCGATGCGAGCGGCCGTTTTACGGTTGACAGCTATACGTCCATCTCGAATCTTTCGTTCCTGACGGGCATTGCGGAGTGGGCTTTCGCGTTCCCGCCGATCGCCGTGCACACGGAAGAAGAAGACGAAGCCTTTCTTCGGTGCGCCGAGCGTCGTTGCGGCCCGCGCGTCATCGCTACGGCCAGGATGGCACGTGCTCACGCCGAGGAGTTTCTTTGTGGCGCCGTCCAAAATGTAATCGATTCAGGCTGTACGATTCTCGGCATTTCGTCATGCTATTCGCAGACCGCTGCATCCTTGCAGTTGGCGATGCGCGTCAAACAGATCAAGCCCGAGGTCGTCATCGTCATGGGCGGAGCAAGCTGCGAGGCCGACATGGGGGCGGCATTGCACGAGAGCTATACGTATCTGGATTACGTGTTGCGCGGTGAGGCGGAGGATACGTTGCCGCAGCTCGTTCGTGCTATTGAAGGGCAGTCGGGATTCGAGGAGATCGCGGGATTGTGCTACCGCGCGGCGGATGGGAGCACGAAATGCGTCGGCGATGGAGCTACGATGACGTCGAAGATGGACGACGTGCCGATACCCGAGTACGATGAGTACTTCGAGCATCTGAAGCGGACAAACTTCGCGGCCGATGTGAACAGCTACGTCATGATTCCGGTGGAGAGTTCACGCGGATGCTGGTGGGGAGCCAAGAACCACTGCAAGTTCTGCGGCATCAACGGTGGAAGCATGGCGTATCGCAGCAAGTCTCCCGAGCGGTTTGTGAGCGAGGTTGAGGGCCTGTGCGTCAAACATCGGAATCTGCTTTTCCAGGCGACGGACTCGATATTGGATCTTCGCTACTTCGAATCGGTGTTTCCGCGGTTTCGGGACATGCGCGAGCGTGGCATCGATCTCTATTTCTTCTATGAGACGAAGGCGAATCTGCGCAAGCAACAGGTTGCGCTTTTGCGGGAAGCAGGCGTGCAGGTGATGCAGCCGGGCTTGGAGAGCCTGAGCACCAACGTGTTGCGTCTCATGAACAAAGGTGTGACGGCTCTTCAGAACATCCGGCTGCTGAAATGGGCGATGGAATACGAAATAGATGTCGAGTGGAACATCATCTGTGGCTTCCCCGGCGAGACGGCGGCCGATTACGCTATCATGACGGAGTTGATTCCGATGCTGACCCACCTCCATCCGCCAGACGTCATCCAAATGCAGCTTCAGCGCTTCAGCCCATATTTTGAAAAGGCCGACGAAAACGGCGTGCGAATTCTCGGCCCCGCGTCGTGGTATAAGTTCGTCTTTCAGAAGGACGACCAGACGGTTTGGCGTCTTGCGTACAACTTCGAACACGAGTGCGAATCCGCAGTGGCCACGGACGAAGTTCGGGCGCTGAAGGAGCTGGTCAAGCGCAATTGGGACAAGCGCACGTATCGCAAGGGGCAGAGTACGCTCGCGTATTGGCGAGGTCCAGGCTTTCTGACGCTGCGGGATCGTCGGCTCGGCCTCCCCGCGCAAGATTTGCGCATCGCCGGTTTGGCCGCATCGGTCTACACGCTGTGCGACGAAATCTTGACTCCCTCGATGGTCGTTGATTCGCTCGGCAAGGCGACTATCGTCGAAGTGCAACAGATCCTATCTTTCTTCGTGAAAAAGAAATTGATGGTCGAGGAGAACGGGCAGTACCTCGCTCTTGCCACCGCATATCGCGCGGCTCCGGTCGCCGCATCCGCATAAGCGCTGGAGAAGATGCACGTAACCCCTGCGTCCGTCCTCGCGTTGACCGCGATCGTCGAGGGGGCGCCGCTCCTCGCCGGGATATTAGGCTTCTGGAATATTCGGCAAGTATTTGTCGGACCGGTCCGACCGGCGGGTTGGGTGCTCGCCGTCTTAGTTCCCGTTGCTTATATCGCGACGACCTATGCGATGGAACCGGGGATCGCCGCTTTCGCGTTTGGGCCATGGCCGCTCAAGGGGCTCGCGCTGCTCGCGGCCGTAACGGGAGCGTTTACCGAGGAACTGCTCTTCCGCAGAATGTTGATTGAGATCCTTCTGCGTCGTCGCATACCGCGCATCGCGGCGGCGTTGACCTCGGGCATCGCCTTCGGCATCGCGCACTTAGTGTGGTCCCCGACCTCTCCCGCGCTCGTTGTCGGTTTTACCGGCGCATTGGGCTTCGCCCTCGCGATGACGTATCTTTTGGGCAATAGGAGACTATTGCCGTGCGTCCTAGCTCACTTCGCCATTGACGCCGTACTTGAGCCGGGCTTGCTGCACTTTGCGCTCGCTTCGCACCCTTGAGAAAAAGCGGTTTCGCTTTACTTCGTTCGCCCTGATCATTCCGACGCGGAAGAGGGCAACGTACAACGAAGCGGAGCTTTGGTAATTCACGGGCGCTGCGCTAGAACGTCGATCGTGGCGACTTAGGCCAACTCGAAAATAAGGGGTCAAACGGCCCCGCCATTGGCGTAGGGACCGCCGCGCCCGCGGCCACGCGGCAATGAAAACGAGTAGAAAAGAGAGGCCCCGGTGCCAACCTGTTGGCCTTTGATCTAGCTACCATACGGGTTACCCTCGTGTGGCGGGGTGACGAGCGCGTCGGGGGTAAAAGACGCCTAGACGTCTTTCTTGACTTAGCTTCCGAGGCGATCGAGGGCGGCGTAGGCAACCGCGACGCACGAGATCGCCCCAAACGCGCCGCCGCGCAGCATCGGCCGGATCTCGGCGAGCGGTACGGTATAGGGTTCGATCGATTCGGTGAGGTCCAGCTCTTGCGGATGCGTGCAAATCGCGTCATGGGCCAAGTAGCCGTACATCCGGCTATTCGAGCGCACGGGCTCCGCCGGGACGGCCGAGAGTAACTCCCAGCGCGCGGCCGTGTAACCGGTCTCTTCGGTCAGCTCGCGCTGCGCGCAGCAAAGCGGGTCTTCGCCCGGAGCAATGCTTCCGGCGGGCAGCTCGACGATCACCTCGTCGATACCGTAGCGGTACTGGCGCACCAGCACGACCTCACGTGCAGGCGTGAGCGCAAAGACCATTACGAACCCGTGCGATTCGCGCACGTAGTAATTGGGAAGCACGGCGCCGCTCGGCAGCTCGATCTCGTCGCTGCGAATGCGCAGGTGCTCGGACTCGATGAGGTAGGTCGAGGAGCGAACGCGCCAGAGCGGTTTTTCCATACGACCGCGAAGTTCAGAATCCGTGGAAGATCTCATGCTGGTCGTGGGCGCGGGAACGATGGGCGCCGGAATCGCCTACGTGGCCGCCGCGGGCGGATATACCGTCGAACTGATCGAGCCGGATTCCGGGGTGCGCGAGCGCGCGAGCGCGCGGATCGCGAAGGACGCCGAACGCGCCGGGACGCCCGACGTGCTCGCGCGGGTGCGGTTTCATTCCGTGATTCCCGCGCGCAGCGAAGCGGCGATCGCGATCGAGGCCGTTCCGGAACGGCTCGATCTCAAGCGCGAGGTCTTTGCCGCGCTCGAGGCGGCGTTAGGGCCCGATGCATTGCTCGCCACCAACACCTCGTCGCTCAGCGTGAGCGAGATCGCGCAGCATTGCCGTCACCCCGAGCGCGTGGTGGGACTGCATTTCTTCAACCCGCCGGCGGCGATGAAGCTGGTCGAAATCGTGGAGACCGAACACGCGTCGGACGACGCGCTCGATCGCGCCCGCACGATCGTGGAACGCATCGCCAAAACCGCCGTCGCCTGCGCCGACACACCGGGCTTCATCGTGAACCGGGTTGCGCGTCCGTTCTATTTGCAATCGATGCGCGCCCTCGAGCGCGGCGTTGCGCCGATCGAAGAGCTGGACGCGCTCGCCCGCGGCGCCGGCTTTCGCATGGGTCCGTTCGAATTGATGGACCTCATCGGTCTGGACATCAACCTCGCGAGCAGCGAATCGGTCTACGAACGGCTCGAGGCCGAACGCCTCGCGCCGCGGCCGATGCAGCGCCAACTGGTCGCGCAAGGGCGGCTCGGACGCAAGACCGGTTCGGGATTCTACGCGTACGAGGACGGGCGGTACGCGCGACTCGATCTCTTCTCGGGGATACAAGAGCGCAGCGATCCGCTCGAAGAGTTCGTTGCCGTCGTCGGTTTCGGCGGGACCGCGGACGATCTGGCGAGTGCGCTCGAGCCGCGTTGCGAGCGCGTGCAGCGCGTGGAGAACGACGACTTGCTCGATCGCCTCGATCCGGAGGTGACGCTGGTGATCGACACGGGTGACGGGTCCAACGATCGCGCCGAGATCGTGATCGCGCTCGATCGCCGACTCGAGCCGTCGACGATCATCTTCGTCGATGCGTACGCGACCGATCTCGGGGCGTTGCGCGCGCGGTTACAACATCCGCAGCGCGTCGTCGGCTTCGGTGTTCTCGGCGCCTTCAACGATCAGCGCGCGGTCGAGATCGTCGACTCCGATGCGGCCAGCGACGACGCGCTCGCATTGGCGCAAGAGTGTTTCGAAGCGGTCGGAAAGGTCGTCGTCTTGGTCGAGGACGTTCCCGGACTTTTCCTCGGGAGGGTCGTCGGCTCGATCGTCAACGAAGCGATGATTGCGGTCGCCGAAGACGTTGCTTCGCCGGACGACGTCGACCTGGCGATGCAGCTCGGCGTCAATTATCCGCGCGGTCCGATCGAATGGGGACGCGAGATCGGCGGTGCGCGCATCGCGCGCATTCTCCAGCGGCTTGCCGGCGCCGAAGGCGAGGAATTCGCGCCGCATCGCTCGCTGTGGGTACTCGATGCGCCGCCGGAGGGTTCCGAGGAAGCGGAAACGGCGCCCCTGAACAGTTTTCCGGCGTGAGGAAAGAACGATCGAACCTCTGAAAATCGGCCATCACTACGACACGACCTACGGCACGCTCTGGAAGGACGGCACCTATTTCCCGCGCGGAACGCGCGTGACGGTGGTCGGCGTGCATCTCAATCAGGGGTTCTGCGTCCGCTTCCCGGCCGAGATCGACGGCGAACCGCTCGAGACCTGGGAAGATTGGAGTGAAGCCGATTTTTTGGCTGAGCACGGGTCGATCGCGCCGCCGCGAGAACCGCTGTCCGGCAACGTGCTCAGCGAAGCGCGCGAAGTGCTCTCCGATGCGGAAGACGGCTGTCATCTGCACCTGCACGACGATATGGACTGATTTAACTTGTCATCCTGAGCGAAGCGAGCGAAGTCGAAGGACAACGCTCAACCAAAGCATCGCTCGATCAGAAGCTGAAGACGACGCCTTCGAACCAGAGATAGCCGCAGATCCATTGGTTCTGCGCGGTCGATCCCGGCGCCGACGGCGTGTATGAGGTGTTGAAGCAGTAGTTCGTCGCCGGGGTGAGATTGCTGAACGTGGTCGATCCTGTCGCGTCCGTGACCTGGGTCGTGATCAGCGTGCCGTAGTGCCCGTTGACGTCGGTGTAGAGGTTGACGGGCTGATTGGGGATCGGCGAACTGCTCACGTACACCGCGACCTGCGCAGCCGAGGCACTGGGGTTCGGCGTCGGTGTCGAAGCCGTGCTGGTGGGTGCGGGCGTTCCGTAGAGGTCTTCCGGGTTGTAGCCGCTGTTGCACGCAGCGAGTGCGAGCGCCGTGACGGCGAACGCGATCAGGAGGATCCGTTTGGGCATGGCGGCGGAGCTTCGACGCCTATCCGGCCCCCGCCTTGCCCGTCACGCTCAGGAAAAACCGGCGCGATTTCTGCTCGATCCTGCGGTAATATTCGCGAAAAATCGCGGCCGCTCGGGTCCCCGGCCAGTGTGCCGGGAGCAGCGATGCGGGCAGACCGGGATCGACGTAGGTGAGTTTGCGATAGTCGTGCACGAGCCAGAGGCGTTCGACGAACGCGCCCCGGTCGGTGAGCTTGGTTTCGCGTTCTTCGCGCTCGAGGCGAGGGGCATAGGCAGCGATGAAGTCGTCGTATGCGGCCGCGATCGCGTCGAGATCCCAGCATCGCTGCAGCAACTCCCGATCGTTCCCCGGGCCGGCAAAGTCACAGACGAACAGGTCGATGTCGGCATCGACGCCCGCGTTTTGCGCTGCTTCGCGCACGGCCTCGAGCGCATCGTGCGGCGAGATCCACGTCGAAGAAGAAAGTGGCGCCCAACCGAGCAAGGCAAGTTCCTTGCGCAAACGGTCGCGCCCCGCGCGCCGCGATTCGGCGATGCTGTAGGTGAGCAGACGCCAGCGTCCATCCCACGCGACCAGCGGCCCGTAGATCCGTGGGCTCAATTCCTCGATCCGACGCCGTCCACGCTCGGTTACCGCGTAGTTCGAGCGGTTTCCGAGTTTTTGGGCCCGCAGCCACCCTTGCCGCGACATCCGCGAAACCGCTTGCCGCACCGCCGGCTCCGAGAGGCCGAACGATGCCATCAGCAGGATCAAACTCCCGATCGGCAGGGCTTCCTCGCCCGGTTGGCTGTGCACCAGGTCGCCGTACAGGGTGAAGATGAACGAGTTCGGCCTCTTTACTTTCCGTTCCGACATGCGTAGTATGACAGTATTCTCACGCCAAATAGAAAATCCGTCACATGCGCATCGCGACCTTCGACGACTGGCTGGACCTGCTCAAGGAGTGGCAGCACGACATCGGGCTCGATCCGGAGCTGATCGAGCGCTACGTGCCGGGCTATGCGTTCGAGGCGAAATACGGCGCGTTGCCGACGCCGGAGATTTACTTCGGCGATTTCAAGGGCGAGCGGCGTTGGGAAACCGTGCGCGAGATCCCGGACCAGCGCATGCGCGATGCGCTGCTGAACATGATCGTTTTTCAGGGCGACACCGAGTTTGCTTCCAACGAGCAGCAGCGCTTTCTGGTCGAGCGCGCACCGTCGGAATACGATCTGGCCTCGCTCGTGCGCATCATGGCCGAGGAGACCCGCCACGGCTACCAGATGTGTCACGTATTGATCCATCATTTCGGCAGCGAAGGCAAGATCGAGGCGCAGAAGCTGCTCGAACGGCGCGCCTTCGGCAAGAAGAATCGGCTGCTCAACGCGTTCAATGACGACGTTACGCACTGGCTCGATTTCTTCGCGTATACGAATTTCATGGACCGTGACGGGAAGTTTCAGTTGACGATGCTCTCGCACTCGGGTTTTGCGCCGCTCGCGTCGTCGGTCGGTCCGATGCTGCGCGAAGAATCCTTCCATATGGGGACCGGTATCACGGGGTTGCGCCGCATTGCGCAAGCGGGCGTCATTCCGGTGGAGATCCAGCAGAAGTATTACAACAAGTGGATCTCGGGCTCTCTCGATCTCTTCGGCACCGACCATTCGGGTTCGGCGCAGTGGGCGTATGCATGGGGCATCAAAGGGCGCGTCGACGAGGATAAGGCCGGCGAGGCGGTCGACCGCGAGCATCTCAACGAGCGTGCGCGCGCCCAGTTCCATGCCGAGGTGCAGGCGACGGTCGACCGTGTCAACGAGGTCAACGTGAGCGAGGTCGGGTTCTACGTTCCCGACATGCGCTTCAACCGCCGGATCGGCGCGTTCGCCGGGAAACGCTACGCGGTCGACGGGCGCGAATTGACGGAGCACGAGTGGGAAGCCTACGCACCGACGGTGTTGCCGACGCCGGCCGACGAGGTCGCGCTGGCGGAATTTTTCAAGAACCCCGAGTGGATAGCACCCCGTGTGTCATCCCGAACATAGCGAGCAACGTGAGTGAAGTCGAGGGACAGCTACCAATCATGGCAACGACCAACGGTATAGCAACACAAACGCCCTTCGGGCGCGAGCTGCGGACCTTCGCAGGGAAGCCGGTCGTCAACGCCTGGAAAGACGGGCATCTCGCCTTCATCGAGATGGACGACCCGCCGGCAAACACCTATACGCATGAAATGATGCGTCAGCTCGACGACGCGATTCTCGACGCGCGCTTCGATCACGATGTTGAAGTCATCGTGCTGACCGGCAAGGGTGAGAAGTTCTTCTCGGCCGGCGCAAACGTTGCGATGCTCAACGCGGTCACGCCCGAGTTCAAGAACATGTTCTGTTTGCACGCCAATGAGACGCTCAATCGATTGGAACAGACCCCGAAACTCGTGATCGCCGCAATCAACGGCCATTGCGTGGGCGGCGGCCTGGAGATCGCGATGGCCGCGGACATCCGTATCGCGCGCAAAGATGCCGGAAAGATCGGGCTACCCGAGGTCGCGCTCGGCGTGCTGCCGGGCACCGGGGGAACGCAGCGGCTGGCGCGACTGGTCGGGAAAGCTCGGGCGATCGAGCTCATGGTCATCGGAAAGACGTTCAGCTTCGAGCAGGCGTTGGATTGGGGTATCGTCAGCGACGTCTACGAAGGCTCGGCCGACGAATTCCGCGCGGCCGTAGCCGATTTTGCACGGCAGTTTTGCACCCCCAACAAGGCGCCGATGGCGGTTGGCCTGATCAAGCGCAGCGTCCAGACGGGCTGGGAGCTTCCGCTCCAAGACGCTCTTGCGCTCGAGCGCGAGCTGCAGTCGCAGCTCTTCAAGAGCGATGACGCCAAAGAAGGCATTGCGGCGTATAATGAAAAGCGGGTCGCCAAGTTCAAGAACAAGTAGGAGGGGCAATGAGGGGAGGGACAATGAGGGGAGCGACAATGAAGGCTTTTGCAATCGCCGGAATCATCTTCGCATCGTGTTTCGCGATCGCGCTCCCGGCCCAAATGGGCTCGATGAACGCAATGGGCTCGATGGGGAAGATGGGCGTCGTGAGCGCGATGCCGACCGTTCACGGCGGAGCGCTCGTCGACGCCAAGGGCATGACGCTCTACGTTTTCGCGAAAGACACGGCCGCGACGTCGAATTGCACCGGCAAGTGCGCGATCATCTGGCCGCCGCTGCTCGCTCCGAGCGGTGCGACGGCATCGGGAAAGTTCTCGATCATCACGCGCAAAGACGGAACGAAACAGTGGGCCTATAACGGGATGCCGCTCTACCTCTTTTCGAAAGATACCGCTCCGGGGCAACAAAAGGGGAACGGCATCAAAGGAGTTTGGAAGGTCGCGCGGCCGTAGCCACGCCCATACTCGTGCGGCGCTGGGAAACATTGACCGCGCTGGCCGCGGTGGTTATCGCCAGCGCCGCAGCGCTCCCCATTCCCGACCGGCTGACGCTCTCGATCGTGTCGGTGGTGTTGCTGGCGCTGGTCAGCGGCTCGATGCTCCTGCGCGGTCTCTCGCAGCGAAAGACGCGCAGTTCCGACGCCGCCGATCGGGCACGTCGAATTCGCGAACGCAGGGACCGTCGCTGATCGCAGGCTGAGCGTTAGTCGCCGCGAAGCCCCCGTGATGAATTTCGCCGTCGAACCGATCGGTGAGAGCTGGCCCCAGCTTGCCGAACTTGGCTTAGCGTTGATTTTGTCGGCTCTGATCGGTCTTGAGCGCGAATACCGTCAAAAGAGTGCGGGGCTCCGCACCTACACGGTGGTCGGGGTCGCGGCCGCGTTGATGATGCTGGTTTCCAAGTACGGCTTTACCGACGTGCTCCTAACCGGTCGAATCGTGCTCGATCCATCGCGGGTAGCAGCGCAGGTCGTTACCGGAATCGGGTTCATCGGCGGCGGCGTGATCTTCATGCGTCGCGATGTCGTCCGCGGACTTACGACGGCTGCGATCGTCTGGCTGACTGCGGCAGTCGGCATGGCGTGCGGGGCGGGGTTGCCGGTGCTCGCAATCGCGGTCACCGCAGCGCATTTCGTCGTCGTTTTCGTCTTTCCGTCGCTGGCTCGTCGCTTGCCGCGGGCGCGCTTTCGCTCGACCCAGCTTCGGTTACTCTACGAATTGGGCCGCGGTTCACTTCGCGACGCTCTCTCGATCTGTACGCACCGCGGGTTCAGCGTTTCGGACCTCAGTGTCCAACATACAGGGGATGGTGCGAACGATGTCGTCAACGTGCTGGTAACCATTCAGGGATCCGGTGACCTCGAGCAACTCGAAGCGCTCATGGTAAAGGTCCCCGGTATGCTCTCGGTCGCGACCGCCGATGCCGGCGAACCGATCGAACGCTATGAGTGAACGCGCTCGCGCTCCAGCATTGCTGCGTAGATCTCTCGAACGCGCGCGATCGTATCGATGTCCGCCGGCGGCTTGTCGTCGCGGATCCGAACGATGCGTGGAAACCGTAGTGAGAAACCGCTCTCGTGCAAATCGCTCTCCTGAATTATGTCGAACGCAACTTCGAGCACGATCTCCGGCTCGACCGGAATCTCGTGCGACCGCGCCTTTTCGCGTTGCGCGTGGGCCGGAAGCGCGTGCTCGAGAAACCGGGGCGTCAGGGCCGCGATCTCGGCGTCGGTGAGGCCCGAGTAGGCTTTGCCGATCGTCAGCAGTTCGTCGTGTTCTCCGCGGACGGCGAAGGTGTAATCCGAGAGCACTTTGGCCCGCTTCCCATGCCCCCACTCGACGGCCACCACGACGACATCGAGCGTGTCGAGTTCGCGCTTGAGTTTGAGCCACCACTTGCCGCGCCGTCCCGGCGCATACGGTGAATCGGCGCGTTTGAACATCGCGCCTTCGTTCCCGCGCGCGCGGGCCGCCTCGAAGCGCGCGTTGATCGTCTCCGGCCCGGCGTCCGGTTCGAGCGTCTCGAACGGCGCGATGCGCAGATGCGCGTTCTCGGCGACCGCCTCGGCCAGGCGTGCGCGCCGCTCGCGCAGCGGCACATCGAGCAAAAATTCGTCGTCGATCGCCATCATGTCGAACGCGACATACTGCAACGGAACCTCCGCGAGCAGAGCCGCATCGATCTCCTTGCGCTGCAAGCGCGCCTGGAGCATCCGAAAGGGAAGCACCTGGCCCTCGCGCATCGCGATGATCTCGCCGTCGAGCATCATGCGGTGAGACTGGCCGTGCAGCGCCTGCGCGATCTCTGGATACGAATGGGTGACGTCGTTGAGCGTACGCGAGAAAAGCGTTACGCGGGCGCCCTCGACGTGCGCCTGCGCGCGAATCCCGTCGTATTTGTCTTCCGCGTGCCAGAGCGCGCCGGTCAGGTCGCGATAGATTTCGCCGTACGGGATTGGAGAAGCAAGCATGAACCCGATCGGTGATCCGTAGCGGATCCGCACTGACGAAAGGTCGCCGTGCTTGGCCGCGACCGCCACCGCGCCGACGTCGCCGGCGATCATGACCGCGCGCCGCACGTCCGGAGCGTGGAGCCCGAACGCTGCGGCAATCGCGTCATCGACCAGCCCGGCGCGCAGTCCGATGCGCAGATCACCGGTCATGATCTTGATCACGTACGTCGCCTCGAGCGGATCGGAACACGCGCCGAGAATGCGTTCGCACAGATGCAGGCGGTGCTTGCGGGCCGACCGTCCCGCCGCCGCCGCGATCTCTTCGAAAAGCGCGCCGAGCGAAGCGGGGGTCAGAGGCTCGCGAAAGAGCCCGAGGTCGTGCGGCTCACGGACGAACGGACCGAGCGCAGCGCCCAGATCGCCATGCTCGCGATAGCCGGCGCGCAGTTGCGCGTCGGTCACGCCCCACGCATACTGGGCGGCTTCGACGATCGCGCTTGCGCCGATCGAGAGCTGCTTTTGCTCGCGCGCGGCAAACGCGTTGCCGGTGAAAAAGCGTGCTGCAGCCGCGAGATTCGCATCGTCGAGCTCGCGAAAATATGCGGCGAGTATTGCGATCTTCTCGAGCTTACTCGCCGTAGCGGCGATAGCCGCGCAGGTGCGCGCGAAGGCGATCATTCCCCAATGATTGCCTGCGCGCGCAATGCGCTCCCGCGTTTACGAGAAGAGGATCAGCGGTTTGATGACGCCGTCGGTCTTCTTGTCCATCATCTCGAATGCCGGTTCCAGTTGATCGAAGCGGAAGGTGTGCGTGGTGAGCGGGGTCGGATCGACGCGGCCGTTCTGCAGGATCGTCAGCAGGCGCTGCATCCGCAGACGTCCGCCCGGGCAGAGGTCGGTCTTGATCGTTTTTTCCGCCATGCCGACGCCCCATGCTTCGCGCGGAATCGGGACGGTATCGCCATGTCCGTGATAGCCGACATTGGAGATCGTGCCGCCTGGCTTTGCGACGCGGATGCAGTTGGCGAAGCTGACCGGATTGCCGAGCGCCTCGATGGCCGAGTCGACACCGATGCCGCCGGTGAGAGCCAGGATGCGCTCGACCGGATCTTCCTTGGTAAGGTCGATCGTGACGTCGGCACCGAAATGCTTGCTCATCTGGAGACGCGACGGGACGGCGTCGACGGTGATGATCAAACCGGCGCCGCGCAACCGCGCACCGGCGGTGGCCATCAGTCCCACCGGGCCTTGCGCAAAGATCGCGACCGTACCGCCGATCGGGATGTTCGCGTTCTCGGCGCCGGCGAAACCGGTCGAAAGCATGTCGGCGCAGTAGACGGCCATCTCGCTGGGGATGCTCGGGGGGATGAGGGCCATGTTCGCGTCGGCTTCATTGACGTGGAAGTATTCGGCGAACACGCCGTCCTTCACGTTGGCGAACTTCCAACCGCCCAGCGCACCGTCGGACTGCGAGGAATGGCCGGCTTGCGAAGCCAGATCGCCCCACGTGGGCGTGATCGCGCCGACGACGACGCGATCGCCGGGCTTGAAGAGTTTGACGTCGGAACCGACCGCGCTGACGATTCCGACCGCTTCGTGGCCGAGGGTGAGGTTCTCACGCGGGCCGATCGCCCCATGGACCGTATGTGCGTCGGACGAGCAGATCAAGGCATGAGTTGTTTTGACGATCGCGTCGGTCGGGCCGGGCGTCGGAACCGGTTTCGTAGCGAAACCGACGTTATCGAGGCCCTGCATGACGAATGCGCGCATCGTTGCCGGGGGCGCTGCCGGGCGCTCCCGCATGGTCGTGGCTGACATATACTATCCTCCGCATCAAGCGTAGGAGCGCTGTGGGAAGAGGGCGGGAAGGCTCATCGGAACCGGTCCTTCTCAAGGTCCGCCGGTGCGCGTCTGCGAAGCCGCTTCTCATGGTTACGGCCTTCATCTTGATGAACGTCTCCCGCACGCATCTCAAATCGATCGCCGACGATCTGCTTGCGATCGACGGAATCGCGGAAGTCTACTCGGTCGCGGGCCCCTTCGACATCATCGCGATCGCCCGCGTGCGCGAGCACGACGAGCTCAACGACCTGGTCACCGAACACGTGGCCGCACTCGAGGGAATCGAGAACACCGAAACGCTGATCGCGTTCAAAACCTTTGCCAAAAAAGATCTCGGCCTACTCTGGGACATAGGAGTCGACTGATGAACGTACGTCGTCCGATCGTCGCCCTCGTTGCACTCACGCTGGCTGCAGCGCCGGTTGCGGCGCTCGCCGACTGCTACATCAACGGTACCGGCGGAATGCAAGCCGAGATCCATACCGCGAAATGTCATGCGAACGGCGGCGCCGGTAGGGTCCGCTGCGATGGCAACACCGAGGGAAATCTGGGGAATATCACGTTTACCTACAGCGACGGCTCCCACAACTACCGCTGCGAGATCAACGTTGCACACGTACACGGGGCCGGATGGCGCTGGGACGTGTCCCACCGGGGGGACTGCGGCGTGCAAAAGAGCGGTCCCGACACGTTCGAGGTGCTGCCGATCGCTCGCCGCCGTTAGGCGAGGTTAGGGAAGCTCGATGCGATAAAGATCCGCGCCGTCGAGCCAGAGCCGCTGCATCTTGCCTTCGAACGGCGTGTCGAAGCGAACCACCGACGGTCCCAACGCAAAGGTTCCGTTGGCCGACGGCCGCAGATGCTGCAGCCCGTCGACGGTGAGACCGCCTTTGACGATGACGATCCGCATCACCAGCGCCGAGCCGAAGATCGAGGTTTCGTAGCGTCCGGTCAACGCGTTCCATGACGCGGGATGCGGGAACGTCGTCGGTCCGGTGTGCCGGGAATTGACATAGTACATTCCCGCGTTGGTAAAGCCGTCGACCGCTTTTGCCTTGTTCCGTTCGAAGGCGACGTAGTAGATCGTGAAGCGCGGATCGTCGGTCCAGAACATGTCGTGTCCCTGCGCGACGAGACGATAGGTTCGTCCGGCGTCGGTGAGCGCGAGGGTGCCGTGCGCGTCGGTGACCTCGACGCTATTGCCGCCGGTCATGTGATATGCCCCGACGTAATCGCTCGAGACGATCGCGGGCGGTGGAATCGGCGGACCGTTCGGCGGCTGCGGCAGCGCTTGCCCCAGGCTCTGCGCGCGCAGCACCGCCATCGCGTATTTCACGATCGCACACGGATGCAGCGGCGCTTCGACGAGATTCGAGAGCGCGATCGCACCGAAGCCGCGCGTGAGGTTGGCTTGGAAGCACGCCGTGTAGCCGGAGACGCCGCCGGTGTGCCCGACGAGATGATCGCCGTCGGTGTGAAAGATCGAGAGGCCGTAGCCGTATTCGTGATAAAAGGCCGGCCACTCGGCTAGCTCCACGTCCTTCGCGACGTCCGGAGCGCCGTTATTGAAATGGTCGGCGGTGGTCATCGCGGCAAAGCTTGCGGGAGAAATCAGCTGGACGCCGCTTGCGGTCTTGCCGCCGTTGAGATAGAGGCGCAGGTAGGCGGCCATATCTCCTGGTGTCGAGATGATCGAGCCGGCCGGATCCACGAAGTCAACATACGGCGAGGGGATCAATACCGGGTTCGGCGGCGTCGCGACGTAATCGCCGTCGCGGAATTGATAGCCGGTGGCGGCGTCGGAGAGCGTGCGATCGTCGAAGATCGCCGAGCTATGCGTCATGCCGATCGGCGCGAAGACGTGGTTCTCGATATCTGACTGCCAGGTCGTGTGCGAAACCGCGGCGACGATCGCGCCGACCGTGGCGAAGCCGTCGTTCGAATACGACCACTGCGTTCCCGGCGTGAAGAGCGTGTGCGCGTTACGCAACGCGGCGATCGCGTAGCCGTACTGTTCGACGGTGTAGTCGTCGGGAATGCCGGCCGTGTGGGAGAGCAGCTGATGAACCAAAATCGGCACGCCGTTACTGTGGATCGACCAAGACGGCAGATACCGTTGCACGCGGGCATCGAGATCGACCAAGCCGCGATCGTGCAGCTGCAAGAGCGCAAGTGTGGTCATCGATTTGGAAATCGAACCGATCGGAAAGCGCGTGTCGGCGGTCACCGGCGTCTTGCTCGCCACGTCCGCCATGCCGACCGTGATGATCGCGAGCGTCTGGGTGCGATCGGTGATCGCCACCGACATGCCCGGCGCGCCTTGTTCGCGCAGCGCCTGCGGCGCATACGCCCGAATCGCGGCGATCGCATCATCGATCGTGGGCGGCGAGGATGTCGTCTGAGCCTGCGCGGGAAGGAGCGTTGCCAAAAAAAACAAGACGGTTAGTGCTGCCGGGATTCTAAAGGAGTGAGAGTTGCGCATGGTCCTCCATATACTCGGCGTCGACGCCGAGCGCACGCAGGCGATAAACGAAATCGCGCCAGCCGTGATTCAGGAGTACTTTGCGCGGCTGCGCGCGTTCCACGTATTGCAGCAGCGCGGGATAGTCGGCGTGGTCCGAGAGCGCGAAGCCGCGCTGCGTTCCATAACGGAAGAGCGCGCCGCGATCGAGTGACCAGCCGGTCAGCACGGCTGTGCGTACCGGTTTGTTGCGCAACGCCTTGGGCAACGCCTTTCCACCCGGCGGCCAGATCAGCACGCTGCGCGCATCGAACGCTTCCGCGTGATACCGCGCGTAGGACGGCATGGAAACGCCGCAGGCTTCGTAGACCTGTGCCAGCGCATCGACCGCATCGTGTACCGTCAGGGCCAATCCGGCGGCGCCGAGAATTGCCATCGCCTCTTGCGCTTTGCCGAGCGAATAGGCGAAAAAAACCGGTACCGCGTCATCTTCCAACGTCTGGCGCGCGAAGGCGACCATCTGTGCCGCGACTTCGGCATGCGGCGGAAAGACATACTGCGGACGGCCGTAGGTACATTCCATCAGTACCACATCGCACGGTTTGACCTCAGGCGGCTCGACCGTGAGCGATTCACGCAGCTTGAAGTCGCCCGTATAGACGAAGCTTCCGCCCTCGCCCTCGATCAGCAGCTGCGCGCTGCCGAGCACGTGTCCGGCTGAAAAGAGCGTGAGCCGGTGGCCACGTTCCTCCCACGGTTCGTTGAAACCGTGCTCCTCGAATTCGACCGGCTGCGCAGGCTCGGACTGCGGCAGGGTCGAGAGCCGGCGCCGCTCGGCACGGCGCGCAAACCGGGTGCGGCAGATGCGGGCGGTGTTCGGCGTCGCGACGACCGTGCGGTGCTCGCGCGCATGGTCGCTATGCCCGTGCGAGACGTAGCAGCGCTCCCGCGAGCGCATGCTGTCGATCCACAGGTCGAGCGCCTCGACGTAAAGGGATTTCTGGGAGAGGGAGAACACCTCTCGAACATTCGTTCGAGGGGCCGACAATCACCTCGCTTGCGCAACACATCCGCTGCGGGAGGGGGTTCAAACAGACACTATGGCACGCATCTACGAAAACTTGGCCGATACGTTCGGCAATACGCCGCTGGTCAAGATCCCGCGGCTCAACAAGGGTCTTCCGGGCACGATCCTGGTGAAGATGGAGTCGTTCAATCCGGCCGGCTCGGTGAAAGATCGCATCGGCGTTTCGATGATCGAAGCCGCCGAGCGCGACGGTCGCTTATTGCCGGGGATGACGATCCTGGAACCGACCAGTGGAAACACCGGCATCGCGCTGGCATTCGTCGCGGCGGCGAAGGGCTACAAATGTATTCTCGTGATGCCCGACACCATGACGATCGAGCGTCGCAATCTGCTCAAAGCGTACGGAGCGCAAGTGATCCTCACCCCAGGCGCCGACGGCATGAAGGGTGCAATCGCGCTGGCCGGCAAGATCTATGCTGATACGCCCAACAAATACTTCATGCCGCAACAATTCGAAAATCCGGCGAATCCGGAAATCCATCGCCGTACGACCGCGGAAGAGATCTGGCGCGACACCGACGGTGCGGTCGACATCTTCATCGCGATGGTTGGAACCGGCGGCACGATCACCGGCGTCGGCGAAGTGCTCAAGGCACGCAAGAAGAACGTCCAGATCATTGCCGGCGAGCCGGAAGGGTCGCCGGTTCTGAGCGGAGGCGCGCCCGGTCCGCACAAGATCCAAGGCACCGGCACGGGTTTCATTCCAAAAGTTCTCGACCAAAGCGTCTATGACGAGGTGATTCGGGTAACCGATGCCGAGGCAATCGCAACGGCGCGGCTCCTCGCGCGCGAAGAAGGCATGCTGGTCGGAATCTCGGCGGGGGCGAACGTCTGGGCAGCGTTGCAAGTTGCTGCGCGTGACGAGAATAAGGGCAAGCTCATCGTGACGATCGGCTGCGATACCGGCGAGCGGTACTTGAGCAACGCCGTCTTTGCCGATCAAGCGGCGGTCGTCGTCGAACCCGCCCTCGTTTCTTGATGGTCGTCGAGGTTACACGCGGCGATCGGGTAGAATCGGTCCACCACGTTGCCCTCTGCGCAGCGAACGCGGACGGCGAGGTGGTACTGCAGACCGGCGATATCGAATCGCCGGTCTTTCTTCGTTCGACCGCCAAGCCGTTCATCGCCGCCGCGGCGATCGATGCGGGAGTGCGCGAAGCGTTCGGCCTCGATCAACGCGAGATCGCGGTAATGAGCGCCTCGCACGTGGGCGAGCCGTTTCATGTCGACGCGGTTCGTTCGCTTCTGAAGAAGATCGGGCTCGACGAATCGGCGCTGCAATGCGGCGAGCAAGAGGGACGTCCGCACGGCTCGATTTACAACAACTGCTCCGGCAAGCACGCCGGAATTCTCGCGCTGTGCCGCGCGCTCGGAAGCGACCCCGCAACGTACATGGCGATCGAGAATCCGGCGCAGCAGCACATCCTGACGTTTTGTGCGCGACTCTCCGGCGACGATCCGGCGAGTTGGCCGGTGGGTATCGACGGCTGTGGCATCCCGGTCTATGCAACCTCTCTTCGCCGCGCGGCGATGGCGTTCGCGCGCTTCGCTTCGCTCGCCCAACTGGAATCGCGCGACGCGATGGCGCTCTTGGTAGTGCGCGACGCGATGATTTCCTATCCGGAATACGTGCACGGAACGGCGGAATTCGACTCGCGCTTGATGGCTGCCGGGGGCGGCTCCATCGCCTGTAAATCGGGCGCCGAGGGCGTGCATGGTTCAGCGCTGATTCCCGAGGGTATCGGGCTCGTCAGCAAGGTTCTCGACGGCGCAGCCCGTGCTCGGGCGCCGCTGACGATGGCGGCGCTGGGCCGGTTGGGCAGCCCGCTCGCCGATGCCGCCGACTTGGGGGGCTTTGCCGCGCCGGTCGTGTATAATCGTGCAGGGCGTGCGGTCGGAGCGATCCGCGTGCGCTCGAACTTCGCCGTCGAAGAAGCGAGTTGATTCGGATACATTGCGCGACTACTTGCGCCTGCTGCAAGAGCGGGTACTGATTTACGACGGCGCCATGGGCACGCAGCTCATGGCGCTCGACTTATCCGCGGCCGACTTCGGCGGCGACCGCTACGCCGGATGCAACGAGGCGCTGGTTCTCGCGCGGCCGGACATCGTGCGCTCGATCCATGCGGCGTACCTGCAAGCCGGCGCGGACGTCGTCGAGACCGACTCGTTCATGGGCTCGCATCTGAAGCTCGAAGAGTACGGCCTGGGCGAGAAGACGCTCGAGATCAACGCACGCGCCGCTGCGCTGGCGCGCGAAGCCTGCGACGCGATCGCAACGCCCGATCGGCCTCGCTTCGTCGCCGGTTCGATGGGTCCGACCGGCATGTTGATCTCCTCGTCCGATCCCGCACTTTCGAAGATCACCTTCGAGGAACTCGCCGCGATCTACGGCGAGCAAGCGCGCGCGCTGGTCGAGGGCGGGGCCGATGTGCTGTTGCTCGAGACGATGCAAGACCTGCTCGAGCTCAAAGCCGCGATCGCCGGCATCGTGCGCGAGTTCGACCGCGGCCTTCGCCGCGTGCCGATCCAAGCGCAGCCGACGCTGATCACCGAAGGACGGATGCTGCTCGGAACCGACATCCGCGCGATCACCGCAACGCTCGATGCACTGCCGATCGACGTGATCGGCCTCAACTGCTCGACCGGCCCCGCGCAGATGCGCGATGCGGTACGCTACCTCGCCGAGAACTCGCGCTGTTTCGTGAGCGTGATCCCCAATGCCGGCCTCCCGTTGATGGGGCCCAAGGGCGAAACCATTTACCCCGAAACCCCGGACGAACTCGCGCGCGAGCTCGGCGACTTCGTCCGCGACTTCGGCGTAAACATCGTCGGCGGCTGCTGCGGCTCGACGCCCGCGCACATCACCGCGCTACGCGACGCGATCGACGAGGCAGCGACGACTGCGGCGCGGGGTCGCGCAGCGAGCGTAACAATCAAAAGCGAGCCCCTCGGCGCCGCTCGGGACAGGCTCCGCGATCCCGTGCCGCAGCAAGCTGCCTCAGCGATGACCGCGATCGCGCTTGAGCAGGAACCGCGGCCGCTGCTCGTCGGCGAACGTATCAACAGCCAGGGCTCGCGCAAGATCAAGCGGCTGCTGCTCGAGGATAACTACGACGAGATCATGCTGGTCGCGCGCGAACAGGTCGAGGGCGGCGCGCACGTGCTCGACGTGTGCTGCGCGCTGACCGAGCGGACCGACGAGGACGGGCAGATGCGTGAACTGGTGCGCCGGCTCGCGCAATCGATCGAGGCGCCGCTGATGATCGACTCGACCGAACCGCGCGTGATGCAGGTTGCGCTCGAGAACTACCCGGGGCGTGCGATTCTGAATTCGGTGCACCTCGAGGCCGGGCGGGCGAAGATCGACGTGGTGCTGCCGCTCGCCAAGGAGCACGGAGCGGCCGTCATCGCGTTGACGATCGACGAGAGCGGGATGGCGAAGACGGCACAGCGCAAGCTGGAGGTAGCGCAGCGCATCCACGGGATCGTGGTCGACGAATACGGGTTGCCCCCGGGCGCGTTGATCTTCGACGCGCTCACGTTCACGCTCGCGACCGGCGATCCCGAGTTCGCGAGTTCGGCGGTGGAAACGATCGAAGGTATCCGCCTGATCAAGCGTGAGTTGCCGGGCGTGCTCACCTCGCTCGGCGTCTCCAACGTATCGTTCGGATTGAAACCGGGAGCGCGTGCGGCGCTCAACTCGGTCTTCTTGCATCATTGCGTGGAGGCCGGACTCGACGCAGCGCTCGTGCACGCCAAGGAGATCTCGCCGTACGCGGAAATCGAACCGAACGTGCGCGAGATCTGCGACGACCTCGTGTTCAACCGTCGCCCCGACGCGCTGCAGCGGCTGATCGAGCATTTCGAAAGCATCATCCCGAGCGAAGTCGAGGGAAGCGCTTCGAACGCGTCCCTCGAAGCCGACCTTCCCGTTGCGCAGCAAATTCACAACGCCATTCTGCGCCGGCGCAAGGACGGAATCGAAGCCAAGATCGACGCGGCACTGCAAGAGCGCGACCCGGTTGCGGTGCTCAACGAGATCCTGCTGCCCGCGATGAAAGAGGTGGGCGACAAATTCGGTTCGGGTGAATTGATCCTGCCGTTCGTGCTGCAATCCGCCGAGGTGATGAAGAAGGCGGTAGCGCATCTCGAGCAGTTTCTCGAGAAGAAGGAAGGCGCGACCAAAGGAACGGTCGTGCTGGCGACGGTCTTCGGCGACGTGCACGACATCGGCAAGAACCTCGTCTACACGATCCTGACCAACAACGGCTACACCGTGCACGACCTGGGCAAGCAGGTCCCGATGAACACGATTCTCGAGAAGGCGGTGGAAACGAACGCCGACGCGATCGGCCTTTCAGCGCTGCTCGTTTCGACCAGCAAGCAGATGCCGATCTGCGTGCAGGAGCAAGACGCGCGCGGCTTGCGCTTTCCGGTGATCGTGGGAGGTGCGGCGATCAATCGCGACTTCGGACGCCGCATCGTGCTGCTCGATGAGGGAGCACGCTTCTTCGAACCCGGATTGTTTTATGCCAAAGACGCGTTCGAGGGATTGGAGATCATGGATCGCCTTACGAACGACGAGCGCGCACGAGAAGCTTTTCTCGAACGCATCCGTAAGGAAGCGTACGCGCAGCGTGACCGCGCCCGCGACGGCGTCGTGACGCACGCCGCGGGACCGTCGACGTCGGCCGTGAAGAGCGAGCACGTCGATATTCCGCAGCCGCCGTTTTGGGGAGCGACCACGATCGAGGGCGTCGATCTGCGCGAACTCTGGCCGTGCTTCGATCTCAAAAGTCTGTACCGCCTTTCGTGGGGCGCGAGCAACACGAAGGGTGAGGCGTTCGAGGCGCTGGTGCGCGACGAGTTCGATCCGCGGCTGCGCCGCTATCAGCGTGAAGCGGAAGCGGGCGGCCTCCTCGAGCCGAAAGTAGCCTATGGCTATTACCCTGCCGCGGGCGTCGGCAACGACGTGATCCTCTACGATCCGGACGACCGCGGGCGCGAGATCGCGCGCTTCCCGTTCGCGCGCCAGGTGGGCGGCGACCATCTGTGCTTGGCCGATTATCTGCGTGAACCGCAGGATGGCCGCGGCATCGACGTCGTCGCATTGCAGGTCGTGACCGTCGGCCGCAGCGCGACCGAGCGCATCGATGGGCTCCAGGCTGCCGGTGATTACAGCGGGTCGTACTTTCTCCACGGCTTTACCGTCCAGTCTGCCGAGGCGTTAGCCGAGTGGACGCATCGCCGGATTCGCACGGAACTTCGCCTCGAACACGGGCGCGGAAAGCGCTATTCATGGGGTTACGGCGCGTGCCCGGATCTCTCGCAGCATGCAATCGCGTTCGGTGTGCTCGGTGCGCAAGAGCGCATCGGTGTCGAGTTGACCGAGGCGTTTCAGATCGTTCCCGAACAATCGACTGCCGCGATCGTGATCCACCACCCGCGCGCTTCGTACTTCAACGCCGCAGCAGTACGTTAGCGGACCCGCAGCGAAGGGCGGCGATATGAGTGTCGTCGCCATTATTCTCGCCCTGCTGTGGATCATCGGTGCGATCTTTGCGGTCTTCTGGGCGGTCGAAGTCTGGCGGCGCAAGGAATTCGCGTGGCCGAGCCCCGTCGGACTCGGGATCGGGTTTCTGACCGATTTCTTCGATACGCTCGGCATCGGGTCGTTCGCGCCGACGACCTCGCTCTTCAAGTTCTTCAAGCTCGTCCCCGACGAAAAGATTCCCGGGACGCTGAACGCCGGTCATACGCTACCGACGATTACCGAAGCGCTGATCTATATCACGGTGATCGGCGTCGATCCGCTCACGCTGGTGCTGTTGATTGCCGCGTCGGTTGCGGGCGGCTGGCTCGGCGCCGGATTCGTGGCGCGCTGGCCGCGCCGCTACGTGCAGATCGGGATGGGCGGTGCGCTCGCGGTTGCCGCGCTGATCTTCGTGATGACGAACTTGCACTTGATTCCCGGCGGCGGCGACGCACTCGGGCTCTCCGGCGTGTTGCTCGTTGCCGGAATCATCGCAAACTTCGCGCTGGGCGCGCTGATGACGATCGGCATCGGCCTCTACGCGCCGGCGCTGATCCTCATCAGCCTGCTCGGCATGAACCCGCGCGCCGCGTTTCCGATCATGATGGGCTCGTGCGCGTTTCTGATGCCGGTAGCAAGCGCGCGTTTCGTCCGTTTCGACGCGTACCAGTTCAAGGCCGCGATCGGGCTGACGCTGGCCGGGATTCCGGGCGTGTTGATCGCCGCGTACATCGTAAAGTCGCTGCCGCTCAACGCGGTGCGCTGGCTGGTCGTCGTCGTCGTGCTGTACGCCGCGTTCACGATGCTGCGCTCGGCGTACGTGGAACGTGCGGAGTCGAGCGCGGCATTGTCATCCCAAGCGTAGGCGCGTAGGGCCGAAGTCTACAGAAGCACCACGCAACCGTTGGCAAGCGAAGGCTCGAAGTTTTGCTCCATTCGCAGGATGCGACCCTTCGAGGCTCGCCTTCGGCTCGCACCTCAGGGTGACGGAGCAACTGTCATCCTGAGGTGCACGAGCGCGCAGCGCGAGTGCCTCGAAGGACGCGAGCAGCGTCTTCGCGGGCAACGGTTGCGTGGTGCTTCCCTCGACTACGCTTCGCGGAGTTTACCCCGAGCGTGAGTCGAGGGGCCGGGATGACAAGTCGTACAGATCGCGGCGCGTGGGCGGGATGGTGACGCGGCCGCTCACGTCCGGACGCGCGAGCAGCGACTGATAGACGCCGATCGACGCGGCATCGAACGAGACGGCGCTCGCCGCCATGTATAAGCGCCAGACGCGATAGGCGGCCTCGCCCGCCCGCGCGATCGCCTCCTCACGATTGCGCTCGATATTGGCGACCCAGGCGCGCAGCGTGCGCGCGTAGTGCTCGCGTAGATTCTCGACGTCGCGCACCTCGAAGCCGGTTCGTTCCGCGATCGCAAGGCCGTCCGACACGGCGACCAAATCGCCGTCGGGAAAGACGTAGCGCTCGATGAAGGGATTGCGCGGCGGCCGCCGTCCCGGACTCTGTTCGGCGATGCCGTGATTGAGAAACAGACCTCCGGGGCGCAGCGCGGCGAAGGCTGAGCGAAAATACTCCGCGAGCTTGGGACGTCCGACGTGCTCGAACATGCCGATGCTCGCGATGCGATCGAAGGCGAGGCCGCGCAGCTCGCGATAATCGCGGTACTCGACCTTCGCGCGATCCGCAAGGCCCAACTCGGCGATGCGGCGATTCGCTTCGTCGTGCTGAACGCGGCTGAGCGTGATCCCGTGCGACCATGCACCGCGCTGTGCTGCCGCGATCACCAGCGATCCCCAGCCGCAGCCGATGTCTAAGAACGACATACCCGGCTGTAGGCGCAGCTTGCGCAGCACGTAGTCGAGCTTGGCCGCCTGCGCGCGGTCCAGATCGTCGATGCCGTCGTCATAGTACGCGCACGAGTACACCAGATCGCGATCGAGAAACGTGCGGTAGAACTCGACCGGATGGTCGTAGTGGTAAGAGATCGCAGCCCGATCGCGCCGGCGCGAATGGCGCCGTCCGTGCAATTGCGCACCCGCCGGTGAAGGCCGGGCCTCACGAGGAAGCTGTAGCAGCAGGTACGCAACGCGCGCGGTACGCACGCCGGAGCGGCGCTGATTCGCGGCGTTGAACGCCGTGATCGCCGCGACCAAATCGCCTTCGATATCGAGCGCGCCGCTGACGAACGCGGCTCCCATGTTGGCCTCGAGCGGAGGTGCGAGTGCGCTGCGGAGCGCCCCGGGTGAATTGATGACGAAGGTGAACGCCGGCGGCGTGGTCTTGCTCGGCAGCGTGCTTCCGTCCCAGAAGCGCACGTCGAAGTTTTGGGCGAACGCATTGCCGAAGACCGTCTCGAGCACGGCAGCAGCGCGCCGCGTCATCATGAGGCCAGCGTGGTGGTACCCGTGCGTAGACCATGGACCGCCGTGCCGCCGATCATCGTGCCGATGATCTTGTACTCGCTGTCCCAAAACGAGAGATCGGCGCGCAGCCCCGGCGCGATTCGCCCCATCTCGTTTTCGAGTCCGATCAGCTTGGCCGGCGCGTGCGTCGCCGCCATGACCGCCTCGGCGAACGAAATATCGGCGTACGACATGAAATTGCGCACGGCCTGATCCATACGCAGCGCGCTGCCGGCGATCGTGCCGTCAGGCGCGCGCATGACGCCGCCCACGATGCGATAGCCGGCGTCGACCGGCGGCATCAGATCGCTGGCGAGCACGACGCGGTCGCCGACCGTGCGATACAGAATGTCGACCATCACCGGCGCGACGTGATAGCCGTCGCTGATCACCTGCACCATCGTCCGGCGATCTTGGATGAATGCCGCGAGAATGGAGGGATCGCGGTGAATGAGGGGCGGCATACCGTTGAACGCATGGGTCAGCGAACGAAAGCCCAAGCCGATTGCGAGCAATCCGTCGCCGTAGCGCGCGCTCGTGTGCCCGGCCGAGCATACGACGCCGTGCTCCAGGAAGACGCGCATCGCATCGGCCGCGCCTTCGATCTCGGGCGCCATCGTCACCAGCAGACATGCACCTTTACAGGCGTCGACCATCTCTTTCGCGCGCGTTGCCGAAGCGGGGATGAGCCACTCCGCGCGATGCACCCCGCGGAATTTCATGTTGAGAAACGGCCCTTCGAAATGAATGCCGAGGCAGCGCGCGCCGCGCGGTTCGTCCTCTTCGAGATCGTGCGCCGCATCGACCACGGCCGAGGCGATGTGCAGCATCGATTCAAACGGCGCCGTCATCACGCTCGCGACGAAACCGGTGGCTCCCATTCGCGCGTATTCGGCGGCTGCGACCGGGACGGCGTAACCCTGATCGCGATTGAAGAGCATGTCGCCCGCACCGTTGGTATGAACGTCGATCAGACCGGGAGCGATGCTGCTGCCGGGCGGAAGCGGATAATCCGAAGGACCATCGGCGGGAAGAATGGCGGCGATGCGCCCGTTCTCGATGGCAATGCGGCCGACCGTCGACGTTCCGTCACCGACGGCCAAGAAAGCTGGACCTAACGTGGTGCTCATGACCGGGTTATCGCTCTTCGACACCGTCCGGTTCAGCGCCCCTTGCCGAACATACGTGCGAAGAAGTTCGGCGGCCGCTCGGCGGGCGTCGCCGAAACGACTGCGGCGCGCGCCAAGCGCTCCAAGCGAGCCATGTGGCTCTCCGCGTGCGCTTCGAGCGTCGCGCGCAAGGCTGCCGTCTCGTTCCATCCCGCCGGTGCGCGATGCATCCGTCGCGCTGCGTTATATTCCAACGCCGAAACGACGAAGATGCGCTCCACGGCGATATTGCGCTCGCGCAGATAGGTTTGCGCGAGTTCGACCACGTGCCGCCGCTCGCTGGGAGCCTCGTTATCGGCGATGGTGTGCGCAAAGAGCATCGGCTTGTTGAACTGGGCGATGCGTTCGTAGAGGTTCAATTCACGGTCGGAGAGCTGACGCGAGAAGAGAGCGAGGACCTCGCTCGCGTGCGAGGCGACCACGACGTTGACGTCTTCGGCGTCGGGCTCGCCCGAATCAAACGCGGGCGCGTGAACCAGAACGAGTTCACGCGGGAGCGACCACGGCACCAGCACCAGAACCGGCGCGTGTTCGGCGGCGGCGGTCGCGCTCTCGAAGGGTATCTCACTCCAATCGCCGTCTGCGACCAGTGTGAACGCCGCGTTCCGCTCGCCGTAGCGCACGTGGATGGGAAAACGCGCACTGCCGGCGACGTCGTCGTTGAGGACGTTCGTTTCGGCAAAGGCGTTGATCAAGCTCGTCTTGCCGCGCCGCAGCGCGCCGAGTACGGCGACTCGCCAGCGTGAGGGGCGCAAACCCCCGCCGTAGCGATCGCGGTCGAATGACGCATCGGCGTGGGAACGGCGCACGGTCTCGGAGCCCGGATCGGCCGGCGCAATCTCTTCCTCGTACTCCATGAATCCGTCGACGATTCTACGCACCGTTTCGAGTTCGCGCGAGAGCGCGGCTGCGCGCGTCTCGAGCTCCGTGCGCAGCGCGGGAACACGACCTTCGCGACGCGCGGTTAGCGCTCGATCGACGCTGCCCAGATCCGCATCGCGCCGCTCGAGCACGGCAATCGCAATCGCCTGCGTCAATTCGTCGTAGATGCGCTGCAAGCGCGCGCCGATACGGTCGGCAAAGGCCTGTACGTCGGTGGTGAACCGCGGAAAGATTTCGGTTCGCAGATCGGCGGTCAACTCGCGCTTCATGTAGCTTCCGGCCTGACGGTCGCGGAAACGCGTGGCGATGTCGTGCACGAGTCCGATCGCCGGTCCGCCGATCGCCTCGAGCACGATTGTGGCAGCGACGGCATGACGGACCTCGCCGGTCCACAGGCTCGTGCCGGGCTCGGCGCCGAAGGCGCGCGCGGCGGCGTCGTTTGCGGCGAAACGCAGCGGAAGGATCGTTTCGGCCCCCTTGACGGTAATGTCGATCTGATCGCCGACGCGGCCGGCCGCATCGTGCGCGAATTCTTCGACGACGTGTGCGACCACGCGATCGACGATGATGTTCAGCCGCTCGCGGTCGCGCAGACGGCTGATGTCCGCGGTGTCGATCGCCTGCGCGAGCGCGCGTTCCAAATCGCCGGCGAGCTGCGCGCCGCGCTGATGGATCGATGCGCGGGTCGCAATTCCCGACTGCAGCAGTGCATCGCCGCGGCGCCGTGCGTCCTCGTCGAGCCGCTGCAGGGCCGGCTGCACCTGCGCGCGGCGTTGGTCGAGCGCATCCCGGTCGAGCGCCAGCATCGCCAAGTCGTGCTCGATCTGCGAGCGCGCGCCGTCGACCGCGGACGCGACGTGATCGCGCGCTCGCTGCAAGCGGGCGCGTCCGGTACGGCGGATCAACGACGCGTCGAGCGCCTGCAAAAACTTCGGAAAGCGGCTGGCCTCGATCTTGGCCTCGTCGTGCTCGAGCTTCCCGTCGACGTACTCGCGGGCCGAGAGCGCGTACACGTAGGTTCCCGGCGCGTGCACTGCCGCGAGCGCCGCGATCCGCTCGTAGGCGGCTTCCCATGCCGGCCGGCCATCACCCTGCGGCTGCTGCCAGAGATCGATCTTGGTTTGCACGATGAAAATCGAATCGATGTGCTGCCGGATGATTCCCAAGAACGAGGCATCGCCTTCCGAAAACGGTTGCTGCGTGTCGATCAGGTACAGCACGGCGTCCGCGGTCGGTAAGAACTGCAGCGTCGCGCGCCGGTGCGCCGGGTCGATCGAGGCGAGTCCGGGCGTATCTGCGAGCACGAATCCGCGCCGCAGAAGAGGCGAGTCGGTCTTGACGATCACCCGCGTTGGTCCGTTGTTCTCGGTTCCCGTCGTGAAACGGTTCAGCGCATCGAGCGGAATGCGCTCCCTTCGCCCGTCTTCGAAGATGGCCGTAGCTTCGTCGGATGATCCCGCTTCGAGTTCGGTGATCGTCGCCGTCGTCGGATTGATGTCGACGGCGAGCAGTCCAAATTTCTCGAGCAGGGCGTTGAGCAGAAACGACTTACCGCTCGAGAATTCGCCGACGACCGCGAGAAGGAAGGTGGCGCGTTGCAAACGGGCGCGTACGTCTGCGACCGCTTTCCGGCGCCCCTCGCCGATCTGCTCCTCGATCACGAGCAGACGCGCGACGAGATCGTCGCGCGTCCGTTCGTACCGGCGCATCGCATTAGAATCTACTCTAGACAACTACTATACGCGCGCCTACTGTAGTAGCCGGGAACGTTACTCATCAAGCCCGATTCCCGGCTGTACAGGGTAGATAGTGCTCCTAGGCACGGCGCCAAAGCCATCAGCACCGCTGTTCCGGCGTCGGGCTTTTATTCGGCGCTTATTGGCCGGGCGGGTTCTTTGTGGTTTTGGAGCCAGCCACGCAAGCCAAGTCGGCAACTTCATTCCCAATATTCCTCGCGGTCGGCCGGCCTTATCCTGCTCGAATACTAAGGCTTTCGGATAACCGCCAGAGCCTCGTCGCGATGCTGCTCCATCAATTCTTTGGTGTCTCCCTCGACGTTGAGACGCACGAGCGGCTCGGTATTCGAGGGTCGAACGTTCATCCACCAATGGGGATAGGAGATCGTAACGCCGTCGAGATGATCGATCTGCGCATCCTGATAATGCCGCTCGAGCTCGGCGAGTTTTCGCGGAATGTCCTTGACCTCGGTGTTGATCTCGCCCGAACGGAAACGCGTGTCGATCGGCGCGATCACCGCGCTCACCGGTTTAGCGGCTTCACTGAAGAGTTCCAAGCATTGCATGAGCGCGATCATGCCCGAATCGGCGTACCAATTGTCCTTGAAGTAAAAATGGCCCGAGTGTTCGCCGCCGAAAACGATGTCTTGGTCGCGCATCGTTCCCTTGATGATCGAGTGTCCGACTTTGGAGCGAATCGGTACTCCGCCAGCGCGCTCAACCAGCTCCGGCACGCTGCGCGAGCAGATGAGGTTGTAGAGGATCTTCGCGCCGGGATGCTTTTTCAAGGTATTCAGTGCCACGAGTGCCGTGACCGTACTTCCGTCGATCAAATCGCCCCGCTCGTCGACGATGAACATCCGGTCCGCGTCGCCGTCGAATGCCACCCCGAGATCGCATCGATGTTTGCGAACCGCCGCTTGGAGATCGAGCATGTTCTCGGGCTCGATCGGGCTCGCCGGATGATTCGGGAAGGTACCGTCGAGTTCGAAATAAAGTGGGATCACCTCGCAGGGCAGATGCTTGAAGACGTGCGGAACGGTTTCGCCGGCCATGCCGTTGCCGGCATCGATCGCGACTTTGAACGGTTTGACGATGCTTCGATCGATGAACGAGAGGCAGTGTTCCGCAAAGTCGTCGAGGATCGAACGCTGCGCAATGCTTCCGATTCTCGAACCGGGAGCGGGCACGTTGCCGGATGCGATTTGATCGCGGATCCGGCCCAGACCGGTATCGAGGGAGATCGCTTCCGCCAGGGCGCGGGTGAATTTCATTCCGTTGTAATTGGCCGGATTGTGCGAGGCCGTGATCATCACGCCGCCGTCGAAACCGTAGCGCCCGACGGCAAAGTAGAGTGCGTCGGTCGATACCCTTCCGATATCGGTGACGTCGGCGCCGGCTTCGGTCGCGCCGCGCGCCAGAGCGGAAAAGATCCGTGCGCCCGACGGTCGCATGTCGCGTCCGATCACGATGCGCTTCCCAGACACCAGCGGAACGAAGCAGCGTCCGATGAGGTAGGCGATCTCATCATTGAGCTCTGACGGATAAATTCCGCGAACGTCGTACGACTTGAAGAGCCCAGGCTGTATCTGCACCTGCATGATCGATACGATTTCGGAAGGGTAAATGATCCTACCCCCTGCGCCGCGCCATGAAGACTCCTAGGGCGCCGTTCCTGCGCGTTCCCGGGGCAGTGGTATGGACCACCTTTCTGGTGGTCGTCCTCGCCATTGCCGTTCAGGGCGCCTTCGCGACCAGGGCGAATATTGCGCGGACGTTCGATGCGCAGTCGCACATCGTGCAGGCGCAATTGGAACTCGAGGAACTTCTCCGCCTCCAGATCGATGAGGAGAATTCCGTTCGCGGCTACATTCTCACGCGCGATCCTTTCTATCGGCAGCAGTACGCCGCCGCGGCGCAGGCATTCAACCAGAAGGTTGCTGCCGTTGCCCAGGTCCTGGAGCGGCAAAATCTCCAGGACGCGGAGCGCACCCTCGAAGACTACGTTTCGTTACAGAGTAACTGGCGAAGAAAAATCGCCGGACCGGAACTCGCGGCGCCGGGCCACGACGTCACGGAAATCGACAAGGAGAATAAGGCGTTCTCCGACTACGAGAGCGAAACCGCCGACTTCATTCGCAACGCGCTTGCCAAACGTAACGAGACGCTTACACGCTCCACCCAGGAGCAGATCGATCGCGACACCTGGACGCGAACGTTCTGGCTCGCGCTCTTCGGTCTGCTGGCGATTCTCTTCAACGGTTTTCGGTCTCGTCTCGTCAGCGAGCTCGAGGAAGAGCGTACCACGACCGAGATCCTCCAGCGCGCGTTTCGCAGCGAGCACATTCCCCTACCCAACTGTGAAGTCGGAAGCGCATATCTTTCTGCCGGCAGCCATCTCGCCGTCGGCGGCGACGTCTACGACGTCTATCGTCTCTCCGATACGCTCGCCATGGTCTTCATCGCCGACGTCAGCGGCAAGGGCGTCGACGCCGCGGTGCTGACCGCGTTCATCAAATTTACGATCCGCGGGATCGCGCTGCGCCGCCGCGATCCCGGCGCGATGCTCGCCGAGTTCAACACCGCGTTCGCACAGACGGTCGAAAACCCGGATTTGTTCGTCTCGATGCTGGTCGGGGTGCTCGATACCCAAACGCTGCAGTTCCGCTACGCCAGCGCAGGACATGATTCGGCCTTTCTGCGCCGGGGCACCGAGGTCAAACAGTTGGCCGTGACCGGGCCGGTCCTCGGCGTCATGGAGGAGCCGTTCGAAACGAGAACGCTCTTTCTGGGCGAAGGCGATACGCTGGTACTTGCAACCGATGGTTTGACCGAAGCGCGAAACCGGCAGGGCGAACCGCTCTACGAGCAGGGCGCGATGGAACTGATCGCTACCACCAATCCGCAGCCGCAGCTGCTCGCCGACGAAGTAATTGCCCAGGTGAAGGCGCTGGGCGGCAACCAGACGCGCGACGACGTCGCCGTACTCGCGATTCGCGTCCACGAGCCGGGAGGTTCGGATGCGAGCGATTAGCATTGTCGTTGCGTTGTTGCTCGTCATCGCGCCCGGCGTGGTGATGGCAGACTGTCATGTTGGCGTGAAGCAGCGCGTCGTGCTGTACGGAACGAGCGACGACCCCGACGTCTTCGTGTGGGATTCACGTTTTCGTTTGCGCGACTACGAGGCCGGTACGTTCGATCAAGCACGAGCACTGCTTCCGCACGCCACGCTCGTACGTCCGGGAACGCGCGCGGTCATCGAAGCCTGCGTTTCCAACTTCGTTCAATCGAAGTACGGCATGCAGCCCGACGATGCGGTGGGCATCGTGATCGTCACGGGGCCGCTGCACGGGCAGCGCGGATGGGTGCTCGGGTCGGCCGTTCGCGCGATCATTCGCCCCGGACGGCCGTGAAAACGCGCGGTCCCTGCGGCGTATCGACGCGCAGCACCCCGACCCCGTACGCCTCCTCGATCAGCTGGGGAACCAGCACGCGATCCGGAACGTCGCATGCCAGCATGCGTTCGCACCCGAGCAGCAGCAAACGATCGGCGTAGGCCGCGGCGTCGTTGAGATCGTGGAGCACGCACACGACCGTGCGTCCGTCGCGCGCCAGATCCCGCAGCAACGCCAAGATCTCGTGCGCGACACGCACGTCGAGATGACTCGTCGGCTCATCGAGCAGAATCACCGGCGTCGCTTGCGCGAGACCCATCGCGATCCAGATGCGCTGCCGCTCGCCGCTCGAGAGCGTGGTGAAGAGGCGCTCCGCCTCGCGCGTCATCTGGACGGCGCGCAGCGCGCGCTCGACGGCCTCGTGGTCCTGCGGGTTCGGATTCCACTCCCACCACGGATGATGCGGATAGCGGCCGATTGCCACCACGTCGCGCACGCGCAGGGATTCGATCATCGCGTCATCGGCGGTGACGAAGGCGATCGCCCGCGCCCGCGCCGCGACGGAAAGCGAGCGCAGTGCCCGACCGTCCACCGCGATCGTCCCTTCGAGGACGGGCCGGATGCCGCACATCGCCCGCAGGAGCGTCGTCTTGCCGACGCCGTTGGGGCCGAGCACGGCGAGGAATTCGCCGGCTGCGATCCGCGCGTGGATTCCGCGCACGAGGGTTCGTCCGGGCACGCCGATCGCGACGCCGTCGAGCGCGATCACGCCGTTTGCTCCTGATGCAGATACAAATAGAGAAACGCGGGAACGCCGATGAAGGCGAGCAGCACACCGATCGGGAGCTCTGAAGGTGCGATGATGCTGCGTGCGACGGCGTCGGCGAGCGCGCAAAGCGCGGCGCCGCACATCGCGGAGGCGGGAATGAGAAGACGGGCGCGCGATCCGACCAGACGGCGCGCCACGTGCGGCACGATCAATCCGATGAAACCGATCATGCCGGCGAGTGCGACGCTCGCCGCCGCGAGCAGTGAGGTGGCGGCGAGGATCAGCCACTGCGCGCGATCGACGTCGACGCCCACCGTGCGCGCGCGGATGTCGCCGACGCGCAAGGCGTCCAAGGCGGGAGCGGCGAGTGCGGCGAGCCCGGCGCCGATCAGCACGTAGGGCATCGCGAAGAGGAGATCGCTCCAGCCGCGTCCCGCCATCGAGCCGGCGAGCCACGCCAGAATCGACTGCGCTGCGTCGGGCGAGTCGGAGCGCGCGATCGCGAAGACGACGATCGCCGAGAAGAGCGCCGAGATCGAGATACCGGCCAAGATGAGACGATTCGCGTCGACTCCGCCGCCGCGGCGCGCGAGCGCCGCCACGATCACCGCCGTGAGCAGGCCGGCGATGAAGCCGAGGGCAGGAAGGAGCGGTGCCGCGACTCCGGCGAGGATGGCTAACGCGATCGCGGCGGCCGCGCCCGCGCTCACGCCGGTGAGATACGGATCGACCAGCGGGTTGCGCAGCATGCCCTGCAGCAACGCGCCGCCGGTTGCCAGCGCAGCGCCGACCACCGCTGCGATAGCAACGCGCGGCAGCCGCAGCTGCCAAACGATCGTCGCGACGTCATTGCTCGAATGCGGATGCAGCAACGCCGCCAGGATCGCGCTCGGTGCAATGCTGCTGCCGCCGGCGAGCAGACTGGCGAAGAACGCGAGCAGCACCAGCAGCCCAATCAATGCGAAACGAAACGAAACCACTGGAGGCGCGTTGGCGCCAGGAGATTGCCTGCCCTACTCGTGAAGTACGAAAGCGGCTCGTGTGGATCGGAAGCCGGTGGAAATCCGGCACGGTCGCGCCACTGTATGCGGGAAGCGGGCGAGGTCACTTTCGTGAAGAGGGGAAGGCCGCGCCGGATCGCGAGGATCCGCAAAGTCAGGATACGTCCGGCGAGCATTTTGGAACCGATCGTTCCTCTACTCCGTCACCTCGCGAAAGGGTCACGAGATGTTCTTCGCTCTTCCGTTCATCGCGCTCTTTTCGGTCGGCGTCGCCTGTTCGCTGATCGGCTGCATCGTGCCGCTGGCGGCGATCGCCGCCGTAACCGCGTCCGCTCTGCGCTTGCGCGACGGATTACTCTTGGTTGCGGGCGTCTGGTTCGCGAACCAGTTCATCGGGTTCGCCGTGCACGGTTATCCGGTGAACGCGAACACGCTCGCCTGGGCGGCGGCGCTTGCTCTTGGGACCGGCGCTGCATTTTTCGTGGCGCGCGCCGTTAAGCATCCGTTGATAGGCTTCGCTTCCGCCTTCGCCGCGTTCGAGCTGGTGCTGATGCTTTTCAGCGTTCCGCTGGGAGGTTGGGACGCGTATGCGCCGCGCGTTCTCTTCGAGGTGTTTGCGGTCAATGCGGTCTGGTTTGCGGCTGCGTATCTCGTGCTTCGGGTGGTGAGCCGTGGCTTCGATCTCGACCCGTCGCGGCGATGACGGAAGCACCGCCTCGCCCGGCGGTACGCGCCTTTCGAAAGGCGATCTTCGCGTTGAAGCCTCGGGCTCTATCGACGAACTCAACAGTACGCTCGGGGTGGCGCGCGCGTTTTGCGAAGATGCCGAACTCGCCGCCATCGTCCTAAGCATCCAGCGGCTGCTCTTTCCGATCGGCTCGGCGCTCTCGACCAAGCCCGGCGGGCGCCGTCCCGTGCCGGTCATCGGCGACGAGATGGTCGAGATGCTCGATGGGCTGGTCGAGCGCTACGAGGCCATGCCCGGCATCGTGCGCGACTGGACGATTCCGGGAGGACACCGCACCAGCGCGCACTTCGAAGTTGCGCGCACGGTGTGCCGGCGCGCCGAACGCAACATCGTTCGTCTGATCGCCTCCGGCGAAGAGGTTCAGAAGAACGTACTGCGCTTCATCAACCGCCTCTCCGACCTGCTCTGGCTCTACGCACGAACGCGCGATGCCGCGCACGGGGTCGACGCTCGTCTTCGCGACGAAGCGCATCCCGGGCCACCGTGGTCGCGCGCATGGTAGCGTCTTCGTCGCGCGCCGCCGCGATCATGGTGCTGGGAACCGCCTCACACGCGGGCAAGTCCGTGATCGCGACCGCGCTCTGCCGCATCTTCGCGCGAAGGGGCATGCGCGTGGCCCCGTTCAAGGCGCAAAATATGTCGCTCAACTCGGCGGCCACGCCCGATGGACTCGAAATCGGGCGTGCGCAAGCACTGCAGGCGGAGGCCGCCGGCCTCGCGCCGCGCACCGACATGAACCCGATCTTGCTCAAGCCGATGTCCAACGCCGGCTCGCAGGCGGTGGTGAACGGACGTGTTTTCGGGGTGTTGGACGCGCGGGACTTCACCGGTGAGCGCAAGCGCGTCTTTTGGCCACACGTCGTCGGTGCCTATGAGCGGCTCGCGGCGGAGTTCGAGTTGATCGTGATCGAAGGGGCAGGTTCTCCGGCGGAGATCAACCTGCGCGCGAGCGACATCGTGAACATGCCGGTCGCGCACCTGGCGGATGCGCGTTGCATGCTCGTTGCCGACATCGATCGCGGCGGAGCATTTGCCGCGGTCGCGGGGACGGTGGATCTGCTCGACTCGGCCGATCGCGCACGGGTCGCGGGTTACGTCTTCAATAAGTTTCGCGGCAACGCGTCGCTGCTGAACACCGGCATCGCGGCGCTTTTCGAACGCTCGGGCATTCCGTGCCTTGGCATCGTGCCCGCTCTTGACATGACCGGTCTCGATGAGGAAGACGGCGTGACCGTCGAACGCCGGCGCGAGCGCGGGTGGGATGAAGCCGGCGATCGGCTGCGCATCGCGGTCGTAGCGTTGCCGCATATCGCAAACTTCACCGACTTCGACGCGCTGGAAGAAGAGCCGTCGGTCGATCTGATGTACACACGAAATTCCTGCGCGATCGCTAGCGCCGACGTCGTGATTCTTCCCGGAACGAAGGATACGATCGGCGATCTACGGTGGATGCGTGAGCGAGAGCTCGATCGCGCGGTCGCTGCACGAGCATCGCGCGCGGGCGGAATCGCGATCGGCATCTGCGGCGGCATGCAGATGCTGGGCATCTCGATCGACGACCCGCTGCGGGTCGAGTCCGGGGGAAGCTGCGCGGGTCTGGGACTGCTCGACCTGCGTTCGCGCTTTGCGGCTGAAAAAACGACGATCTGTGTACGCGGGGAGTCGACCGCCTTCGGAACGCGGGTCGCGATCGACGGTTACGAGATTCACGTCGGGGTCACCGAATACGGCGCAGGTGCGGCACCGTTTGCGCAGCTGCGCTGCGGTGATGACGGAACGCATCGCAACGGTGCCCTCGCCTTGGGTGGCCGCATCCTCGGGACCTACGTGCATGGGCTCTTCGCCCCCGACGAGCCGCGCCACGCGTTTATCGCGTGGGCGCGGGCGTTGTGCGGCCGCGCGCCCGCGGCGCACCTCGAGGCCGTGCAGGCGCGACGGCACGCGCGGATCGACGCGCTTGCCGACGCCGTGGAAGCGGCGCTCGACCTGGGGGCGCTGCTGCCCGCGGAAACACTCGCTCGGTGAAACGCGCTTCGACGATCGCGTATGCCGGACTGCTCGATCTCCTCGCCGGCGACCCGCTCGCGCTTCCGCATCCGGTCGCTGCGATCGGCGCGGCCGTGCGTTTCGCCGAACCGCGGGCCCGAAGACGAATGCGCGACGAGCGTTTCGCCGGAGCGGTGGTCACGCTGGCGATCGTCGGCGCGGCGGCGGCTGCCGGCGCGATCCTCGAACGTGCGCCGCTTGCGTTGCGTGCGCTCGCGGCAGCCAGCACGCTCGCCTGCGGTAGTCTGCTCGATCATGCAGCTGCCGTGCGCGATGCGCTGGAGAGCGGTGACGTCGATGCGGCGCGCAGGGCGGTTTCGCGGATCGTCGGCCGGGACGTTGCGGATCTGACCGGCCCACAGATCGCGCGCGCGGCGATCGAGGCGTTGGCCGAGAGCACGTGCGATGGGGTCGTCGCGCCGCTGCTTTTTTTGGCTGCGTTCGGTCTGCCGGGCGCGTTCGCGTATAAAGCGATCAATACGCTCGACTCGCTGATCGGACACATCGAACCACCCTACCGTCGCTTCGGCGAGGCGGCGGCGCGCCTCGACGATTTGGCGAACCTGCTTCCCGCTCGCGTCAGCGCGGCGCTGATCTCGCTGGCCGCATTGCTCGGCGGCGGCAACGCGCGTGCTGCGCTTGGGCTCGCGCTTCGCGACGGTCTGCGTCATCGCAGCCCGAACGCAGGGGTCAGCGAAGCGGCCATGGCCGGGGCATTGGGTGTCCGGCTCGGCGGACGATCGAGCTACGATGGGATACCGCACGACGCGCCGGTCATCGGCGCGGAATACGAGCCGCCATCCGTCCGCGACGTGCGGCGCGCGATGCAGATCGTATTCATCGCCGGCTTGCTGAGTATCGTCATCACCGCGCTGCCGGTACGAGACCGCCGATGAGCGTGGTGCACGGCGGCGATCTGCATGCGGTTGCGCGGCGGCACGGCGTCGACGCGGCGACGCTCGTCGATTTCAGCGCGAACATCGCGCCCGATGGACCGCCGCCCGGTGTAACTCGCGTACTTGCGCAGGCCGCGATTGCGCCGCGAATGCTCGCGCCGTATCCTTCTCGGTCGTACGCGCCGCTGCGCGCGCAGATCGCCTCGGCACTCGAGGTCGGACCGGAGGCGGTCGTATTGGGGCACGGCAGCGCGGCACTGATCGATATCGCCGTGCGTACCGCCGGCGCCTCCGAGTGGCTCGTTCCCGTTCCCGCCTTCAGCGAGTACGAGCGCGCACTGCGCGCCGCCGGCGCCCGCCTGGTACCTTTCAGCTTGCCTGCGAACCTGGAACTCGACGTTGCCGAGTTCACCCGATCGTTGCAGGCGCGTCCGCGAGCCGGCGCCCTGGTCAATACGCCGCACAATCCCTCGGGATCGGCGCTGCAGCGCGGCGAAGCGCTCGCCCTGCTCCGCAATTGCCGGGAAATGCAGCGTCCACTCGTCGTCGACGAGGCGTTTGTCGAGTACGCGCCCGAGCGTTCGATCGTACGCGACGCGGTTTGCTCTGGGCATGCGATCGTGCTGCGCTCGCTGACCAAGTTCTACGCCCTCGCGGGCGTGCGTATCGGGTACGCGCTCGCGCATCCCGATCTCGCGCACGCCATGCGCGAGCGCTCGCCATCCTGGCCGGTCGGAACACTGGACGAAGCGATTGCGCTCGAGGCGCTGCGCGACGAGCGCTACGCGGTACGGACGCGCGAGAACAACACGCGTGCGCGCGAGGACCTTGCGCGCGACCTGCGCGCGTTGGGACTGCGCGTCTTTCCTTCGGTCGCGAACTTCCTCCTGATCGAATTGCCGGTCGCGCCGCGGCATCTCGAGGTCGCGTTGCGCGCGTTGATCGAGGACGGAATCGTCGTGCGCGACTGCCGCAGCTATGCGGGGCTCGAGCACGGCACCGCGATCCGTGTTGCCGTGCTCGATCGAGCGCAAAATCAGCGGCTCGTCAATTCGATCGCAAAGGTGCGTCCCGGCATCGGATAGCCCCAGACCGCCGCGTACCGTTCGTTACCCAAATTGTAGCCGCGCAGCGTGAGCAGCACGTGACCCGAAACGCGCAGGCTCGTGTAGCCGGTAAGGTCGCTGTACGCCGCCGGCTGGTAGAAGAGCGGCTGCGTCGGATCGAGCGCTCCCTGCGGGCCCACCGACTGCTCGGTGATCCCGGCTGCGTGGACGAACGCCTGCGGGCCGCCGGAGTATCGCAATCCGAGCGTTATATTGAAGACCGGGTAGCTCAGCGTCGGATAATCCGGCAGGCGCGTCCGCGCATCGAGATCTTGCGCCAAACAGAGATCGGTCGCGCTGAGCACTGCCGTGATCCCGTGCGCCGGCAGGGTCTGCGCGTCCAAGGTGAGTCCCGCGATATGGGCGTGGTCGACGTTCTGCGGCGCATAGACCGGGAACGTGCCCGGCGGCGCGGTGACCGGATTGCAGTACTCGAGGCACGTCGGCACGATCAGGTCGCGCGTGGCGTTGTCGAACCATCCCAGTGAGATGCCGCCAAGTACGCGGTCGTCGCTCAATGTAACGTCGCCGACTTTCGCACGCTCGGGCTGCAGGAGCCCGAAGCCTTGCACCACCGATCCATAATTCGGATAGTACAGCTCGGTCGCGTTGGGGGCGCGGAACGCGGTGGCGGCGTTGACCTTGAACGTGAGGGCGTTGGAGAGATTTGCGCGCCAGCCGACCGAGGGCGAGAACTCTCCGCCGAGTGCGCCGTCGCGTTCGCCGCGAACGCCCGCATAGAATTCATCGCGCGTGCCGATCCAGGTTTGCTGAACGTACGCCGCGCTCTGAGCCAGGGCCGCGCCGATGACCGGGTCGCCGTTGCCGTCGTTGACCTGGACGATGCCGCGCGAAAGATCGATGCCGTAGATGGTGCGCTCGCCCCCGCCGGTGACGACGTCGCGGAGGCTCACTCCGCTTCGCATTTCGGTATCGAGCGACGGCGAAAGTTGAAAGCAGTACGCATCCGTGGCGGCGTCGCAGTCGAACGTGACTTGCTGACTCGAACCCTCGAAACTCGCGCTTACGTTCGAGCGCGCGCGGCGCGTCGAGAGGGTCAGGACGCCGTCGTCGTTGACGTCGTGCTCGCGGCTGGTCGGCGAGTAATCAGGAAACAAACCGGTCGCGCCCAAGTCGTCGCTCGCCGCCGAGGCGTGGAAGGCGAGCGCGAACGCGCCGAGCGTGCGTTCGAGGCCGTAGCGCGCGGTCGTCGCCTCGTAGTCGCTGTCATTGCGCGTGGCGGGATTCGCGGCGCCGCCGGTCGAGCTCTCGGGCAGGGCGTAGGCGTTGTTCGCGACGATGCGTTCGAAGCCGAAGCCCGCGTCCTCGACCTCGAGCTCGCGATCGTCGAAGGTGCCGTAGCGCAGTGTCGCGCTCGGCGGCGCGTGCTGCGCGTCGGTAATGACGTTGATGATGCCGCCGATTGCGCCCGTACCGTAGAGCGTCGATCCGCCGCCCTCGACGACCTCGATGCGCTCGACGCCGACGGTCGACATCGTCCCGAGCGCAACCGAGTCGGCGAGCCCCCCCGGCGCGGGCGCGCCGTCGATGAGCACCAGGACCTCGGTCGAATCGCTGCCGCGGATACCGTAGTCGACCGACGCGCCGATCGGGCCGTAGTTCAAGATTTGCACGCCGGGAACGTCCGCCAGCGCATCGGCGACGGTGCGGTAGCCGTTGCGCGCAATATCGGCTGCGCTGACGACGTAGGTCGTGCGCACGCTGTTGCCCAGTGTTTCGTCGGTACGATCCGCGGTAACGACGTGCGCGATCTGCGGCAGCGCCGATGGCGTCGGGGATGGAGAAGGAGAGAACGGAATGACGGCTGCGGCGAGCGCGCGCAGCGCGAGAAGCGGGAACATGGCAAGCCTTCCTTTTCGCGAGGAATGGGTGATGCAGCGGCTTGCAGCGGTATCCTGACTTGCGGATCGTAGCGATTGCTCCGTGCCTTCCCACCGCTTTAGCGGGCAAAGCGTTAGCTTTGACCGATAAAGCTGCAGTGGCGGCGAAGCGGCTCCCCGCATACAGTGGCGCGACCGTGCCGGCATCTCACCGGCTTCCCGCGCGGCAAACCTGGATCGCGGATATTGGAGAGGCGGGTGGCGTTACCTGCCGCGAAGGGAGCCTGGTGCTCCTGCACCTCCTGCTTGCGCTACGTATCGTTACGCTCACGCCGGCCCTGGCCGAAGACGTCGCCGCGATCGGCGCGCGCGCGCAGCTCGTCGGTGTCTCGGAATTTTCGGATGACGTACCGAACGCGGCCACCTTGCCGCGCGTCGCCGATTTTACGAGCGTCGACGCGGAGCGGATCATCGCCCTTCATCCCGATCTCGTCGTCGGCATTCCCTCGCAGTCGCGGCTCGTCGCGCCTTTGCGGCGCCTTGGAATCCGCGTCGTCTTGATCGCCGACAACACGTACGACGACATCTTCATCGATCTGCGGACGCTCGGCGCGTTGACCGGTCACGCGGCAGGGGCTCGAGCGGAGGTCGCGCGGCTGCAGGCGCAGACGGCGCGTCTTCGCGCCGGTGTGATTCGGCGCACGTATCGTCCATCGGTTTTCGTCGCCGTCGGAGCAAGTCCGATTTGGACCGTGGGTCCGTCGTCGTACATCGCAAAGTTGATCGAGCTTGCCGGCGGAGAGGACGCGGCCGGCGACCTGCGCGCGCCGTGGGGCCAATATAGCGGCGAGGCGCTCCTGCGCGTGCAGCCTGACGCGATCGTTTCCGATTCCGACGCGGGCCTGATCGCGGTCGAAGACCGCGAGCCGTGGCGGAGCTTGCGCGCGGTGCGCGAAGGACATGTGTTCGTCATCACGGATCGGCGCGTAGACAACGCGTTCTTCCGTCCCGGACCACACTACAATGAGGGACTCCGCTGGCTGATCGAACGATTGTCGTCGCTGTCGACACCCACGACCCCGAGCGACCGCTCGACCCCGAACTGGTAGAACTCGAAGCGCTGGCCGAAGCGGCCGGCGCGCTGATCGTCGCGCGCGTCGTGCAGCGCCGCGACCATCTCGATCCCGCGACGTTGATCGGCAGCGGAAAAGCCCGCGAGATCGCGGATCTGGTGGTGGAACTCGACGCCGCACTCGTGCTCGTGCTCAACGATCTGCGCCCCCGTCAGCGCAAGAACCTGGAAAAGGTCATTCCGGTGCCGATCGCCGATCGCACGATGCTGATTCTCGACGTCTTTGCCCGTCATGCGCGCAGCCGCGAGGGGAAGCTGCAGGTCGAGCTCGCGCAGTTGCGGTATCGGCAATCGAATCTCATCGGCGTCGGCGCCGATCTCTCGCGACTCGGCGGCGGAATCGGCACGCGCGGTCCCGGTGAAACGAAACTCGAAGTAGATCGCCGGCGGATTCAGAGCCGCATCAGCGTGCTGCGGCGCCAGCTCGAGGACGTACGGCGGCAGCGCGGCACGCGGCGCGGCGCACCGCGTCGCGAGCCGCTGGTCGCGCTCGTGGGATACACGAACGTCGGCAAATCCTCGCTGCTCAACGCGCTGGCGCGAAGCGACGTGCACGTGGCCGATCAGCCCTTTGCGACGCTCGACCCGACGGTGCGGCGCGTGTACTTGGCACCCGAAAAATACGTTCGCGTAGCCGACACCGTCGGCTTCATCACCGATCTTCCCAAGGATCTGGTCAACGCGTTTCGCGCCACGCTGGAGGAACTGCGCGAGGCCGACCTGCTGGTGCACGTGCTCGACGCCTCCAATCCCGACTGGCCGCGTCAGCGCGTCGCGGTGGAGTCGCTCTTGCACGAACTCGAACTCGACGCCAAACCGCGTCTGCTCGTCTTCAATAAAATCGATGCTGTTTGTCATCCCGAGCGTAGCAGCGAAGCTGCGGAGTCGAGGGAAGCGATTCCACTCAGTGCAAAGACCGGAGCCGGACTCGATACGCTGCGGGCGAGAATTGCGCAATGCGCCTGACCGCGCTGGCGGCCGTGCTCGTCATGCTGGCGGCGTGTTCGCCGCGATATCCGGACGACCGCCGGGTCGCGCTGGTGCGGGCGATGACGCCGTCGGTCGTGTTGCTGACGATGCGGATTCCGCCGGAGAAAAAGGCAGACGGTTACGACGAGGCCTACGGCACCGGCTTCGTCGTCGCGAGCGGAACGTGGGGAAGCGACATTCTCACCGTTGAACACGTCGTCGACGGTGCATGGGACCTGCACGCCACGATCGGCAATCGCGAGGAGGTTCCGGCTCGCGTCGTCGCGGTCAACGACGATACCGACGTCGCGTTGGTGCGCACGCCGCGCGCGAATCTTCCGGCGCTGCACATCGGCGCCGCGGACGTGCGCAATCAAATCGGACGCGACGTCGGCTTGCTGGGGTATCCGATTCCGGATGAGTTCTCCGACGAGCAGTTGGGGTTGGCAACCTCGCTCGACAGCGGACTGCTTTCCTCGATTCGCAACGACGCGCTCGAAGTGACGTTGCAGATCGTGCCCGGAGAGAGCGGCGGTCCGGTGTTTTTGATCGATACCGGCCAGATCATCGGCCTGGCCGACTCACGCTTCGACGACGAACACTCGATCGGGTTTACGGTTCCTATCGGCGATGCACTTGCATTTTTGCACAAGGTCGATCGCGTTCACGGTTTTTGAAGCTTGTCCAGCTTTGCCAGCGCGCCCGGCGGCAGAATTTCGCGCATGTGATCCGTCGCGATCAGCGAACGGTCGCCCACCCATTGCAGCGGAGGAATCCAGAACCAGCCGGCGAGGGCGTTGAGATGGCCGGCGTAGCCGCTGCGCAACTCCGCGAAGCGTCTCCAGGCGCCGTCCCGGTCGTCGCGCAGCGCGAGCCCGGCTGCTTCCAATTGCGTGCACGCTTCATCGAAGTCGCGGCGCGTGATGCCGGGATCGTGCTCGCTGCCCTCGAGCCGGAAATAGCGCGCGAGATCGTGCGTCGCATGGCGGCCGATGTTGTAGAGAATGCGCGCCTCTCCCGCGTCGCACTGGACGGTCGTCATCATGAGGACCGCGCAATCGAGCAGTGTGCCGAGCGTTCCGACCCACGATTCGTAATCGTGGCTCGATCGGAAGTAGGCCAAGATCGGATAGGCGAGATGCGTCTCCATCAACGACGCGCACCAGGTCTCCGCGCTGCGCATCAACGCCGGAAGGTCCTTCGCGATGCCGATGTGCGCGGCGATCCGCAGCAAACCGACGCCGCTGGGCGGTGACCCGGCGCGAGCACCGACTGCGACGACGAATTGCTCGCGCGCCTGAAAAGCACCGAAGATCGCGAAGAGAAAGGCCGCCGTGGTGGAGATGATGCCGAATCCCGAGGCGCCGGCCGCGAGCGAGACCAAACGGGTGATGCCGGTGTTGCCGACAAAATCACCGAATCCGATCGTGAAGAACGAGGTGCCCGCAAAGTAGAACGCTTCGCCGAACGTCGTCAACGCCGGGTGAACTTGCTCGCGCAGGGCGTAGAAGATGAGACCGTACCCGATCAGGACCAGCAGCGACCACAGCATCAACATCAGAACGAGATTGAGCGGCGCGAAAACGGCGAGGAAATCCTCGCGTGCGTCCTCGTTGCGGGCATGCATGCGATTCGCCAGGGCCGGCCACACCGACCAGAGTCCCCGCGTCTGGTAGTAGCTCGGGCGGTAGCGCCGGCCGACGGCGCGGGGCACGATCACGGACTGGAAAAGATCGTTGAGGCTCGCGGCCACGAGGAGGATGCCGATGACCACGAGGACCACGCGTATCGCCATCCGCGAGTGATTCAACTCGGCAGCGGAGAAGGCTTGCTCTCATGGCGGTTACGCTGGTAACGGGGCCGGTGCGCTCGGGGAAGAGCCGTTACGTGGTCGCACTTGCGCAGTCGTCGGGCCGGCGCGTAAGTTACGTTGCAACGTCGATACGCGATTCGGGCGACGGCGAATGGAACACGCGCTTGGAACGCCACATTCACGATCGACCCGCGACTTGGGAGCTGATCGAGAGCGCGTCGCTGGCCCACGAAAGCCTCACCTCTCTCTTTCGCGACGCGACCGAGGAGCAGTGCATTATCGTCGACGCCCTCGGCACCTGGCTGGCGGCACGTATCGCGACCCACATCGACATCCTGGAACGCGATTTCGCGGCGTTCCAATCGCAGATCGACGAAGAAGCCGCGCACCTCGCGCAAGCCATGCTCGACTCGCGCGCGCAGGTGATCGTCGTCGCCGAGGAGGTCGGCTGGGACATCGTGCCGGTCGCCGTCTCGGCGCGCCTCTTCCGCGACGTGCTCGGACGGATGAAACAGCAGCTGGCCGCGCAGGCCGGCGGCGTCTTCTTGGTGGTCTGCGGGTACGCGCTCGATCTGCGCGCGCTCGGAATGACGATCTAGGCTCGCACGATGAACGAGGCGTTGCTCCTGGTCGCGCTGCTCAGCGCGATCGTCGCCTCGGCGATCCTAGCGCAGCGCTTGCGCATTCCGTATCCGGTCGCCTTCGTCGTCGTCGGGTTGATCCTCGCGTTCTTTCCCGGACTGCCGCAACCGCGCTTCGACCCACAATTATTGTTCTTGATCGTCCTCCCGCCGCTGCTCTTCTCCGGGGGCTGGAACACCGATTGGTTCGCGTTCCGACGCAATCTGCGGCCGATCACGCTGTACGCGGTCGTTCTCGTGATCGTAACGACGTTCGTGGTCGCTGCACTCGCGCACTCGCTCGCCGGCTACGGGTGGGCCGCGGCGTTCGTGCTCGGTGCGATCGTATCGCCGCCCGACGCGGTTGCCGCCGAGGCGGTTTTCGAACGGCTTGCCGTCCCGCGGCGCATCGTGGCGGTCCTCACCGGCGAGGCCTTGGTCAACGACGGAACCGCGCTCGTGATCTATCGCTTCGCGCTCCTAGCCTTCGTGACGGGCACGTTCTCACTTGCCTCGGCCCCGCTCGCCTTCGTGTTCAATATCGTCGGCGGGGTCCTCTGCGGTCTGGCGATCGGCCTGGTGATCGAGTTGGTGCTGCGCGTGCTGGCACGCTTCGAGCTCGACGACGCGACGATCTCCAACGTCGTGTTTCTGCTCGCGCCGTACGCAGCGTATCTGCCGGCCGACGCGCTGAACGTTTCCGGCGTGCTCTCGGCGGTAACGGCCGGCATCTACTCGAGCCGGCGCGCGCAAACGATCATGTCGTCCGAGGAGCGGCTCATTGCGAGCGCGGTGTGGCGCGTAATGTTGCTCGTCTTGAACGGCCTGGTCTTTTTGCTGATCGGTTTGGAACTGCCCGGAATCGTTCGCGCACTCCCCTCGCTCGCGACCGCTGCGATATTCGGTCTCGGGATCAGCCTGGTTCTGATCGTGCTGCGCATGGCCTGGGCTTATCCCGCTGCGTGGCTGCCGCGGCTCATTCCACAAATCCGCGCGCGCGATCCGCTGCCGTCATGGCGTTGGATCTTCGTGATCGGATGGAGCGGGATGCGCGGCATCGTCTCGCTCGCCGCGGCGCTCGCGCTGCCATACACCGACGCACACGGTGCGCCGCTGATACACCGCTCGGAAATCATCTTCGCCACGCTGTGCGTGATCGTGGTGACGCTCGTATTGCAAGGGCTTTCGCTCGATCCATTGATTCGCGCGCTGGGAATCAGCGAAACGCACCAGCGGCAATCGCAAGAAACGGCGATCCGTATACGCGCGCTCCAAGAAGGTGAGCGCTATCTGCGCTCGGTCGAGCCCGAGGCGCGAAAACCCGGTGAAATGGAAGCGGTCGGGCGTCTTCTCGGAGAGTACCAACGCCGGATCGAACAATTGCAGGGCCGACTCGACGACGAGGGACCCGGCGAAGCGCGCGACGAGCGCGAATCGGACCGGCGCCTCGAATTGGCCGCGCTCGATGCCGAGCGCCGTGAGATCACGCAACTCCGCCGCGAGGGAAAGATTCCCGACGATATCTTCAGTGCGATCGAATACGATCTCGACCTCGCCGGCTTACGCCTGCGCTGAGAACGTTTGTCATCCCGAGCGCAGCACTTCGCGCCTACGCTCACCATGAGAACGTTACGGCTGCGTAGATGCGAACGGCGATGGCGTGAGCGTGGGCGTTGGGCTCGCCGCCGCGCTCGGTGAGGCGCCCGGCGTGTAACCCGGTGGAACGTAGGTCGGCACGATCGTTACCGTCGGCGTCGGGGTGGCGGGCGGCGGCAATGTCGGCACCGAGTCGGGTTTGGTGATCGAGACCAGCCGCAGATAGCCGGCTTGCGCGGTTTCGTCTTTTTTCACGCGGAGCGTGTAGGACGTCGTCGTGAATCCCGGCATCCGCGCGGTCACCATTTGCAAGCCGACCGGTACGTGCGGGAGGGTGAATGCGCCCTCTGCATCCGCGGTGACGACGAAGAGCGAGCCGACCGAGACGATCGCGTCTGCGATCGGACGGTTGGTGGTCGCATCGAGAACGCGCCCCGTGACCGCACCGTAATCTTGAACGCCGACCACGCCGTTGTTGCAGCTATCGCCCATCGCGAGAAGAAAAACCAGGCCGAGAACCGCTTTGCGCATGCTACCTCTTACGATTGGATAAACGGCGGGGCCTCCGATCCGGTTCCCAGGGGTCCATTGGCTGGTTCCCTGCCCGCCAAAGGGAGGCAATTGGCGGGGCTTGTGAAAAAAATCACAAGCCATGAACCCGTATGGACCGGTTGCGATCTACCTGTGCGTCGCACTAGCTGCGGCACTGCTCTTTACCTTCTTGCCGGGACTGCTCGGCAAGGCCAAACCCAATCCGCAGAAGCAAGAGGCCTACGAATGCGGCGTTGAGCCGACCTCTGCCGTCTCCGGCCGATTTCCGGTCCGGTTCTATCTGATCGCAATGCTCTTCGTCATTTTCGACGTCGAGGCGGCCTCGTTCTATCCGTGGGCCGTGAGGATGCACGCGCTGCGTGTTTTTGGGCTGCTTGAGATGATCGTCTTCGTCATCGTGCTCGCGATCGGCTATGCCTATGTATGGAAGAAAGGGGGGTTCGTGTGGAGATAGGCCCGGGCCAATTTCTCCTCGCTCGCCTCGACGACGTCGCGCGCTGGGCGCAGAGCTCCTCGGTCTGGCCGCTCACGATGGGCTTGGCCTGCTGCGCGATCGAGATGATGACGGTCACTTCCGCCGAGTACGACATCGCGCGCCTGGGTTCCGAAGTCTTTCGCAGCTCGCCGCGTCAAGCCGACCTGATGATCGTCTCGGGGCGCGTCGCACAGAAAATGGCGCCGGTCGTCAAACGCCTTTACGACCAAATGGCCGACCCGAAATGGGTCATCTCGATGGGCGCGTGCGCGAGTTCGGGCGGAGTGTTCGATAACTATGCGATCGTCCAAGGCGTCGACACGGTCATCCCCGTCGACGTCTACGTGCCCGGTTGTCCGCCGACTCCCGACGGCCTGCTCTATGCCGTCAATTTGATCCAGCAACAAATTCGCGAAGGTGGCCGCGGCGGTATCCTTGCGAGAGCGTAGTCTTGTTTCTGTCATCCTGAGCCCTTCGACTGGGCTCAGGGTAAATTCAGCGTAGCGAAGTCGAGGGATCTAACACATCTATGCCGTCCACACAAACTCCGCCGATTGCGGGAACCGCGATCGATCCGCCCGGCGTGCGTCCGGCCATCGACGACGCGGCCATCGAGGTCGTTGCGCCGGCGGACGTGCGTGCCCGGCTCGAGACGCTCAAGGCCGAAGGCTATTCGATGCTGCTGGATCTCGGCGCCGTCGACTATCTCGGCCGTACGCCGCGCTTCGAAGTCGTCTATCATCTGCTGAAGATGCCGACGAGCGCAGCGAGCGTTGCGCAGGTCGGCAGGCCGGCGCGTCTGCGCGTGCGTTGCGGGTGCGCTGAAGGGGTGACTCTTCCGACGGTCAGCGACCTGTGGAAGTCGGCCGACTGGGCCGAACGCGAAGTCTTCGATCTGTTCGGGATCGCGTTCGACGGGCACCCCGATCTGCGCCGGATCCAAATGCCGCACGATTGGGAAGGTCATCCGCTCCGCAAAGATTATCCGCTGCGTGGTCCGGCGCGTGAACGCTCGCCGCGGCCGGCCTTCGGGCTGAAAAGCAACGTGCAGGCCGGCACTCCGCCGACAGGCCGCACCCTGGAAGCCTTGCAAGAACAAATAAAGAAAGCGCGTGAGTCCACGTGACCATGTCGACCACACCCCTCACGCCCGAGATCGTCTCGCACGAGGGCAATGCGATGGTGCTTTCGATGGGGCCGCAGCACCCTTCGACGCACGGCGTGCTGCAGATCATGCTCGAGATCGAAGGCGAGACGGTGCTGACCGCCGAGCCTGAGATCGGCTATCTGCACACCGGCATCGAAAAGAACATGGAGAACCTGTTCTGGTCGCACGGGCAGACGAACGCCGAGCGCATGGACTATCTTGCGCCCTCATCCAATGCGCTCTGCTACGTGCTCGCGGTAGAGAAGTTGCTCGGCGTCACCGATCAGATCCCCGAGCGGGCCGTCCACATTCGCGTGCTCAATGCCGAACTCAGCCGGATCGCCTCCCATTGCGTGTGGCTCGGAACGCACGGCATCGACCTCGGCGCGATCTCGGTCTTTTTCTATTGCTTCGATCTGCGCGAGAACATTCTCGACCTGCAAGAAGCCGCCGGCGGGGCACGCATGCATCCCAATTACATTCGGGTCGGCGGCGTCAACGGCGATCTTCCGGACGGATACGCCGATCGGCTCGACGCCCTGATCGCGAAGTTCCCCGGGCGCATGAAGGAACTGCGCGGCTTGCTTCAGGCCAATCCGATCTTCCAAGACCGCACGATCGACGTCGGCGTGCTCAGCGCCGCGGAAGCGGTTCAGTGGAGCGTGACCGGTCCGGCGCTGCGCGGAAGCGGCGTCGCCTACGACGTGCGCAAAGCGTTTCCGTACTGCGGTTACGATCAATACCAGTTCGACGTACCGACGCGCGCCGAGGGGGACGCCTATGCACGCTTCCTGGTGCGCCTCGATGAGATGGAACAATCGATGCGCATCATCCGGCAGGCGCGCGAGAAGCTGCGCACGCCCGGACCGTACGCGATCGACGACACCAAGATCTTCGCACCGCCGAAAGAGACGATCGTGCTCTCGATGGAGGCGCTGATCCATCACTTCAAGATCGTGAGCGAAGGCTTCCGCGTTCCGCCTGGCGACGTCTATCAGGCGGTCGAGGGGCCACGCGGCGAATTGGCCTACTACCTGGTCAGCAACGGCGAGAACCGACCGTATCGCGTGCGCACGCGCCCACCGAGCATGTACAATTTGCAATCGCTCAAGGGCATCGCTCCCGGCAACCTGATCGCCGACCTGGTGGTGATGATCGGCTCGCTCGACCCGGTCTTCGGCGAGGTGGATCGCTGATGCCGCCGCGATCGCGCGCTCAGCGTTTGCCCGCGAAACCGCTCCTCGCGTCCTTCGAGGCACTCGCGCTGCGCGCTCGTGCACCTCAGGATGACGGTTGCTCCGTCACCCTGAGGTGCGAGCCGAAGCTGCGCGCTCGTGCACCTCAGGATGACCGTTGCTCCGTCACCCTGAGGTGCGAGCCGAAGCTGCGCGCTCGTGCACCTCAGGATGACCGTTGCTCCGTCACCCTGAGGTGCGAGCCGAAGGCGAGCCTCGAAGGGTCGCATCCTGCGGGGAAGCGACAAGGGAGCGTTCGCGAGTGAGCACGACGGAAGCGTTCGATTTTGGCGCATTGGCGGCGGAGCTCAAGCCGCGATGCCAAGCCCTCGTTGCGCTCTACGAGCAGCCGCGCTCGGCGCTGTTGCCGATCATGCATCTCTTTCAGGAGCGCCAGGGCTACGTTTCGCCGGAGGCGATTCGTTTTGTGGCCGATCTGCTCGGCCTCACGGCGGCGGAAGTCGAGGCGACGGTTTCGTTCTACACTTTGCTGTTCCGCAAACCGGTCGGCAAGTACGTGCTGCAAGTCTGCCGCGGATTGATGTGCGAACTCAACGGCGCCGAGTCGATCATGTCGTATTTTCGCGAGAAGCTCGGCATCGGTACGCTCGAAACGACGGATGACGGGCTGTTCTCGTATGAAGAGGTCGAGTGCCTTGCCGCATGCGACCGTGCGACGTGCATGCAGGTCAATTTGGAATTCGTCTACTCTCTCACGCCGCAGGCGATCGATTCGATGATCGAAGCGATGCGCAACGGCACGTATCCGGTCAAACCGATGGCGCAGACGGCCAAGCCCGATCGCACCTGGAAGGTAAACCAGGACGCGAGCATCGGCACCGGGGGAAAGTCGCCGGGAACGCTCACCTCCACCGATCCCGACAATGCCGGCGGAGTCGGCGATCCGAGCGGCGCGATCATGCTCGATCACTTCGTGACGGAAAGCGCGTCGTTCGTCGCGCGCACGCGAGAGCGCTTCGTCCGCGACGCGCGCAGCATCGCCGAGATCGTGGAAGAGGAGCGTCCTTCGACAGGCTCAGGATTAAAAGGGAATGGTTCAAATGCCGGTCACTAAAATCCTGACCGCCGGGATCGGCGAGGCGGATCTGCGCGACATCGACGCGTATCGCGAGCGCGGCGGTTACAAGCAGTGGGAGCGCGCGGTGCGCGAACTCAAACCCGCCGACGTGATGGAGGCGGCCGATAAGTCGGGGCTGCGCGGCCGCGGCGGCGCGGGATTTCCGACCGGGCGCAAATGGCAGTTCTTGCCCAAGAACGACAACCCGCGCTATCTCGTGTGCAATTGCGACGAAGCCGAGCCCGGCACGTTCAAGGATCACATGCTGCTCGAGGAAACGCCGCATCTGATTCTCGAGGGCATCCTGCTCGGCGCGTACGGAATCAACTGCACGCATGCGTACATCTATATTCGCGGCGAGTTCAAGCGCGGCTTCGAGATCTTCACCAAGGCGATCGCCGACGCGCGCGCGGCCGGACTGCTCGGCGCCAATGTATTCGGGAGCAGCTATAGTATCGAGGTCACCCCGCATCGCGGTGCCGGCGCCTACATTTGCGGCGAAGAGACCGCGCTGCTCAACTCGCTCGAAGGCAAGCGCGGCGAACCTCGCCTGAAGCCGCCGTTCCCTGCGGTCGCGGGACTCTACGGTATGCCGACCGTCGTCAACAACGTCGAGACGCTCGCCTATCTCGTGCCGATCCTCGAGCGGGGCGCGGATTGGTTCGCTGCCGTCGGCAGCGAGCGCAGCAAAGGCTACAAGGTCGTCTCGATCTCCGGTCACGTGCAGAAGCCGGGCAACTACGAAGTGGCGCTCGGCACCACCCTGCGCGAGCTGATCGAGATAGCCGGCGGACTGCGCCCCGGACGCACGTTCATGGCGGTGCAGCCCGGCGGCGGTTCGTCCGCGTGCGTGTTCGAAGAACACCTCGACTGGCCGTACGACTACGAGTCGATGGCCAAAGCCGGCTCGATGCTCGGCTCGGGCGCATTCACCGTCTTCGACGACACGACCGATTTCGTCAAAGCGGCGTTGAACATGGTGCGGTTCTACGCGCACGAATCATGCGGGCAGTGCACGCCCTGCCGCGAGGGCGGCCACTGGCTCGAGCGTGTGCTGCATCGTTTCGTCGAAGGCCGCGGTCTGCGCAGCGATCTCGACATGATCAAACGCGTGGGTCACATGATCACCGGCCTCAACCTGTGCCCGCTCGGCGACTCGATCGAACCGTTCTTACTATCCGTATTCAATCGTTTCCCAGATCAGTTCGAAGCGCGCCTCCTCAAGGAAACGGTGAGGGTATGACCCCGGGGCTTTTGCTCGCGAGACGTTCGCTCGCGAAACCGCTCCTCGCGCCGCATCGTGCGGCGCTCCTGCTACCGAGTTTTTGCGCCACGTCCAATGGAAGATCGCATCCTGCGAATGGCGCAAAAACTTCGAGTTTTCGCTTAGCGAACGTCTCGCAAGCGCTTGCCCCGGAGTCATAGAGAGAATGGCTGACAGTCCAGAATTGGTAAACCTGACCATCGACGGCGTGCCGGTGAGCGTTCCGAAAGGCACGCTGCTGGTGGAGGCGGCGAAGACCGTCAAGCAAGAGATTCCGGTCTATTGCTACCACACCAAGCTCGGTCCGGCCGGATTGTGCCGCATCTGTCTGGTCGAGATCGAGGGCATGCCCAAGCTGCAGATCGCGTGCAACACGCCGGTCGCCGAGGGCATGGCGGTGCACACGCAGAGTGAGAAGGCCAAGACCGGGCGCGGCATGGTGCTGGAACTCTTCCTGGTCAATCATCCGCTGGATTGTCCGATTTGCGACAAGGGCGGCGAGTGCGATTTACAAGATTATGCGATGGCGTACGGCCGCGGATCTTCCGATGTCGCCGATCCGAAACTGAGCAAACCGAAGGGCGTCGATCTCGGCCCGACGATCGTGCTCGACGAAGAGCGGTGCGTCGTTTGTCAGCGCTGCGTGCGTTTCGACGACATCATCGCCGATGAACGGCAACTGATCGTGAAGGATCGCGGGCACAACGACATCATTGCGACCGCGACCGGCGATCCATACCGGCATCACTTCACCGGGAACGTGACCGAACTGTGTCCGGTGGGCGCGCTCACCTCGAAGACCTATCGCTTCAAATCGCGTCCGTGGGATTTGAATCGGACGCAGACGACGTGCACGCAGTGTCCGGTGGGATGCCAACAGTTCTCGGACGTGCGCTACGGCGAGCCGCTGCGCACGATGTCGGTCGAGCATGACGACGCGATCTCCGACGGCTGGCTCTGTGACCGCGGGCGCTACAACATCGGCTTCTACCGTTCTCCCGAGCGGATCACGCAGCCACTCTACCTGCGCGACGGAACCTTCGTTCAGATCGGTTGGGACGACGCCTTCGTGCTCTGGGCGCGCTCGATCCGCGACGCGCGCGGCTCGAATGCCGGCGTGGGCGCGATCGGCGGCGGGCGCCTTCTCAATGAAGAAGCGTATCTGTTGCAACACGTCTTTCGCGCGCTGGGCGTACGCAATCTCGATTGGCGCGCCGGGCGTCAGCAGCAAGCCTCACCGGGCCGGCGCTCGGGCACGTACGCCGATCTCGAACGCGCGGATGCGATCGTCATCGGCGGTCAAACGCCGGCTGAACTGGCGCCGGTGCTGTGGCTGCGCGCGATCAAGGCCAAGCGGTCCGGCGCGCAGATTCACCACGTCGACGCGGAAAACGCCGCGCAGGTCATCGCACGAATTCCCGCCGGCGCACGCTTGGCGATCGTGTGGGACGGCGTCGACCTGGCGCTCGGCAAGACACTCGCCGAAACGTCGAGCGGACGGGAGGCAAAAACGTATATCGCGAGCGAACAAGGCAACGCGCGCGGAGCCGAGGCGATGGGCATGCTGCCGATCGACGGCGGCATGGACGGCGCGCTGATGTTCGATGCCGCCCGGAGCGGTAAATTGGGCGCGCTCTCGCTCTTCGGCGTCAACCCGCTGCGCAATGCCGCGGATACGGACGGCGTGCGGGCCGCGCTCAACGCTCTGCCGTTCGTCATGGTGAGCGAACTCTTCATGACCGAGACGGCGCAGCTTGCAGACCTGGTGCTACCGGCCAAGGGCGCGTTTGAGAAGACCGGGACGACCGTGAATCTGGCCGGCGATCTTTTGCCGGTAAACGCCTCGCTGGAAGCGCCGGCCGGCCCGCTCTCCGATCTCGAGATGCTCATCGGGCTCGCGCAACAGTTCGATCTGGCGCTTCCGACCATCGAAGAACTCGACGCAGCGGTGATCGCGCGCGCAGCCTCGCCCTTTGCCGGCGAGTTCGGCGACGCGCTCTATCACAGCGGCGCGTTGCGCCAGGGCGACGAGCGCGCGCGCACGCCGCGAACGCTCTGGGACGGTGGCGGCACGGCCGCACACGACGATCGCGTGAGGGCGGTAACGCATGCCTGATTGGCTCGTCATTCTCATCAAATCGGCGATCCTGCTGCTTGTCGTCGTTACCTCGTTTGCGTATGCGATGTTGGCGGAGCGCAAGGTGCTCGGGTGGATGCAGCTGCGTCCGGGGCCCAACCGTGTCGGTCCGTGGGGGCTGATGCAACCGGCGGCTGACGCGGCGAAACTCATTCTCAAGGAAGATCTGACGCCGAAGAGCGCCGATCCGCTGATCTACCGGCTTGCGCCGTTCATCTCGCTGCTCACCGCATTTTCGGTGTACGCGATCATTCCGTTCGGCGCGGGTTCGTCGGGCACGTGGGCAATCGGCAACGTCAACGCCGGCATCCTCCTGCTGCTCGCGATTACCTCGATCGGCGTCTACGGCATCTCGCTCGGCGGATGGGCCTCGGGTTCGAAGTATCCGCTGCTGGGCAGCGTGCGCTCGACGGCGCAGATGATCAGTTACGAACTGGGAATGTCGCTCTCGCTGATCGGCGTGCTGATTCTGGCGGGCACGACCTCGCTCGACGGGATCGTCAACGCGCAGGCGCGCTGGTGGTTCATCGGCCCGCAGCTCGTCGGCTTCCTCATCTACGTGATTACCGCGGTGGCGGAGACCAATCGCGTGCCGTTCGATTTGGTCGAGGCGGAAACCGAATTGGTCGCCGGATTTCACACCGAGTATTCGGGTCTGCGCTTCGGGCTGTTCTTCATCGCCGAATACGTCAACATGCTCACCGTCTCGTGTATCGCCGCGCTGCTCTTCCTGGGCGGTTGGAACGCGCCGGTCGGCCTGGGTTCGGTTCCGATCCCGGGCATCGTGTGGTTCCTGATCAAGGTGGGAGCGTTCATGTTCTTCTACATGTGGCTACGCGCGACGCTTCCGCGTTTTCGCTACGACCGGCTGATGGCGTTCGGTTGGAAGGTGCTCTTGCCGATCGCCACGGTCAATCTCATCGTCACCGCGATCTACGTCGCGCTGCGGGGCTAACTCATGCGCAAACAACTCTACAACGTCGGGGCGATTCTCAAGGGCCTGAGCATTACGTTCAAGTTCATGTTCGCCAAGCGCCCGACGATCGAATATCCGTCGGTGAAGAAGCAGCATGCACCGCGCTTTCACGGACTGCACGAGCTGCGCCGCTACGCCGACGGCAAGGAGCGCTGCATCGGCTGCGAACTCTGTTCGAGCGCATGCCCGGCCAATGCGATTACCGTGATCGGCGCCGAGAACACGCCGGAGAACCGCGTCTCGCCCGCGGAGCGGTACGCGGCACGGTATGAAATCGACGAACTGCGCTGCATCTTCTGCGGCATGTGCGAAGAGGCGTGTCCGACCGACGCGATCGTGCTCACGCCGCGGTTCGAGATGTCGGATTACCGCCGCGGATCGTTCATCTACGCGAAGGATCGGCTGCTGGTTCCGCCGGAGGCCGGCGTCGGCACGCCACCCGACGAGCGGCCCAACGGCATTCCCTCGGATCTCGGCCGCGTCGCCGACGTCAAATCGACGGTCGACGTGCAGACCGGGTACGACGCGACGCACCGCGGCACGATCCTGAAAACCGAGCGCCGGGGACTTGCCGGATGATCCTGTATTGGGGGTTGGCGGTCGTGCTCATCGCTTCGGCGATGTGGTGCATCACGGCGCCCAAGCCCGTGTACAGCGTGGTCGCGCTGCTGCTGAATTTCGTCGCGCTTGCAGCGACCTACCTGACCCTCAACGCCGAGTTCCTCGCGGTCATTCAATTGATCGTCTACTCCGGCGCGATTCTGGTCTTGTTCCTGTTCGTGATTGCGTTGCTCTCCAGCGGGGTCGCGCCCTTTGCGACCGGCCCCGATCGTCTGCCGAGGATCGTCTATCCGGCGGTCGCACTGGTCGTGATCGCACTCGGTTTTCTGACGTGGTCGCTGGCGCATACGGCGGTCGTGACGCCGGCGAGCGCGGCCGGAGGCTCGACGCTCGGACCGGCCGGTACTGCCGGCGTGTTCGGTTCGGTGGCCGACTTCGGAACCGCGCTTTTTACGACATATCTCTTGCCGTTCGAGATCACAGCGCTGATTCTGATGGTCGCGGTGATCGGCGTCGTGCTGCTGGCAGGCGATCAAGCGCCGTACACGACGAGCAAGAAGCACGCCGAGGAAGTGCGGCGCGAGATGCGCGAAGCGATTCTGCGGGAGGGGGACTAATGGTTCCGATGACGGTCCCGGTGGCAAATTACGTCGGACTTTCGGCGGTGATTTTTTTCATCGGCGTCGCGGGCGTGCTCGTGCGGCGCAACCCTTTGATCATGCTGATGTCGATCGAACTGATGTTCAACGCGGCCAATCTGCTCTTCGCCGCTTTTGCGCGCGCCTGGTTGAATAACGCCGGACACATCTTCGTCTTTCTCGTGATCACGGTCGCTGCCGCTGAGGCGGCGATCGGCCTCGCGATCGTGGTGACCGTGTTCCGGCGCAGCGAAGTCGTCGACGTCGACAACGTCGCGCTGATGAAAGGATAGTAGGGCCGCCGACGATGCTGCATCACGTGATGGGGGTTGAGGGATCGTATCCGGTGCTGATCGCGCTCTGGCTCTTGCCGCTCGCGGGCGCGATCGTATGTTGGGCCTTCGGCCCGCAGCTGCGCCGATTGGCCGGCCCGCTGGGTTCGGCGACGATCGGCGCTTCGTTCGTCGCGACCTTGATGCTGTGGGGCTCGGCGACGCAGAAGGTCAGCACCGGCGGGGTCGATCTGGTCGGCGCGCACCAAACGCTGTTCAGTTGGTTCCCCGGCTTCGATTTCGGCCTGCTGCTCGATCCGCTCGCATTGCTCTGGACGCTGATCATCACCGGCGTCGGCTTCTTGATCCACGTCTACTCGATCGGCTACATGGACGGTGATCGCGGCTTCGCACGCTTCTTCGCGCAGATGAACCTCTTCGTCTTCGCGATGCTCACCCTCGTGCTCTCCGATAACTTCGTCGGGTTGCTCGTCGGCTGGGGACTGGTCGGCTTGGCTTCGTATTTCTTGATCGGTTACTGGTTCTTCAAGCCGAGTGCGGTTGCCGCGGCGCGCAAGGCGTTCGTGATCAACGTCGTGGGCGACGTGGGCATCATGTTCGCAATCTTTGCGATCTTTTCGTCGGTGCACTCGATCACGTTCGGCGATGCGTTTGCGTTTGCGGGCTCGTACCCCACGCCGTGGCTCTTGGTGATCTGCATCTGCCTTTTCATCGGCGCGGCCGCGAAATCGGCGCAGATTCCGCTGCATACCTGGCTTCCCGACGCGATGGAGGGCCCGACCCCCGTCTCTGCGCTGATCCACGCAGCCACGATGGTCACCGCCGGCGTGTATCTCATCGCGCGCTGCGCTCCGCTGTGGAGTCAGAACAGCGACGCGCAGGTGGTCGTCGGTACGATCGGCGGTCTCACCGCGCTGCTGGGCGCGATTCTCGGCTGCGCCCAGTGGGACATCAAACGAATCCTCGCCTACTCGACGATGTCACAGATCGGCTACATGATCATGGGCGTGGGCGTCGGCGCCTACGAAGGCGGGATCGCTCATTTCTTCACGCATGCGTTCTTCAAGGCGCAGCTCTTTCTGGGTTCGGGCATCATCATTCACGCGCTGCACGACGAGCAGGACGTGCGCCGGATGGGCGGCCTGATCAAGCGCTTGCCGTTTGCGTTCGTCGCAATGCTGACCGGCGTCATTGCGATCTCGGGTATTCCGTACATCGGAAGCGGGTTCTTCAGTAAGGATCTCGTGATCTACGGTGTGCTGGCGCACGGCTATCCGTGGCTCTACGCGCTGGGCATCGTAACCGCCGGCATCACCGCGTATTACATGTGCCGGCTGCTCTTCGTCACGTTCTTCGGCGCCTACCGGGGCGACGTCGATCCGTCCGATTTGGGCATTCGTCATCCCGAACTTGCCGGCACCCCGTCCGCTCACGACGCGGTGGCGCAAACGCACGAACCGCAAGACGTACACCACTCGCCCAGCGCGCAGTGGTTCATGATCGTTCCGGTCGCGATCCTGATCCCGTTCACGGTGCTGATCGGCTGGATCATGTTCGGCGGCGATTCTTCGCCCTGGGCGCGCTTCTTCGCCGAACAGTTCCCGCACCCGGCGCTGGCCGCGACGCCGGTGAGCGAAGGCGTGACCGGCGCCATAACCTTCGCCTGCGTGCTGGTCGGCATCGCCTTCGCGTACCTTCGCTATGGAAGCGCGGCGGCTACGGCCAACGCGATCGAATGGCTGCGCCGCGAGTCGGTTCACATGCCGGCGGTTTTGACCAACGCATTCTATTTCGATGCGGCACTCGATCTGCTCTTCGTGCGCAGTTCGCAGTTCCTCGGCACGATCTTCAGCCGGTATCTCGATCCGCACGTGGTCGACGGCGCGGTACGCGAAACGGCGATCTCGGCGCAGTGGCTCGGCGCGCTGGTGCGTTCGTTCCAGACCGGCCTGTTGCGCGCGTATGCGCTGCTCTTGGTTTTCGGCGTCGCATGCTTCGTCGTGTACTACGCGATCGTCGCGGGAGGAATTCGCTGAGATGGTGCTTGCGCTGATCCTACTGCCGATCGTCGTCGGCCTCGTCATGCTCGGGCTGCGCGACGAGCGTGGGACGGCATCGCGAGCGGCCGGAGCAATCGTGGCTGCGGCAACCTTCGGCATCGCGATCGCGGCGAACGGTCAGGAGTGGAGTTTCCGCTGGCTCTCGCGTCCGTTCGAATCCGCGTTCCACTTCGGCAATACCGGTATTTCGTATTGGCTCGTGCTGCTGCTCGCGCTGTGCACGTTCTGTGCCGTGCTCTCGGTGAACGTGCCGCGGACCGCCGCGTTCATCGGGCAGTTGCTCTTGCTCGAGGGCACGATGATGGGCGTCTTCCTGGCGCGCGATCTGCTCGTTTTCGCGCTCTTCTGGGATCTGATGCTCTTGCCCGTGTTCTTCACGCTGATCGGCTGGGGGCAACATCACGCGACGGCCTGGCGCTATTTCATCTACAACTTTGCCGGCGGCCTGACGCTCTTGCTTGCTACCGCCGCGTTCGGCGTGCTCTTCGGCTCGACCGACGTGATCGGGCGCGGCGGCGTGCATTTGATCGGCAGTTGGGTTCCGTGGATCTTTGCCGGCTTCGCGTTCGCGTTCTTGGTCAAGACGCCGATCTGGCCGCTGCATACCTGGATGCCGCTGACCTATTCCGACACGCCCGCGCCCATGGTCGCGGTTGTGAGCGCGGTGCAATCGAAAGCGGGGCTGTACGGTCTGATCGTGATCGGCATGGCGCTCATGCCGGACTATCTGCGCGCCTCGGCGTTGGTGTTCGTCGTCCTGGGCGTGATCTCGCTGCTTTACGGCGCGCTGACCGCGCTGGTGCAAACCGATACCAAGCGCGTCGTCGCGTACTCTTCGCTCTCGCATTTGGGGTTGATCGTCATTGCGATCGCCACGTTCAATCCGATCGCACTGGCCGGCGCGCTGATCTACATCATCGCGCACGGCCTCTTCTCAGCAGCATTGTTCCTGATTTTGGGATACATCGAATCACGCGAGGAGACGCGCTCGCTGACGCGGCTCGGCGGTCTGGCCGCGGTCAATCCACGCCTCGCGGGCGCGCTCACGATCGCGTCGCTGGCGGCGCTGGGATTGCCGGGCCTGGCGGGTTTCGCGGGTGAGATCGTGATTCTCACCGGCGTGTTCCAGGCTGGTTGGATCTGGGCCGTGATCCTCGCGCTCATTCCGATCGTGCTCGCCTCGGCGTACATGCTGCGTCTCTATCAGGGAATCATGAACGGACCCGAGATTCCCGATCTGCCGGTGCGCGCCGATCTTTCGTGGATCGAAGGCATCGCGCTCGCGCCGCTCGTGCTCGCGCTGGTGTTCGTCGGCGTCAACCCGCACGTGCTCACGCTCGCGGTTCAAGGGATCGTACGATGAACATCACCGTTACGAGCGCCGACTGGGGCGCCCTCGCGCCGCTCACCATCGTCGCGGTGACCGCCCTGGTGGTGTTGCTCGCCGATCTGGCGGCGCCGAAGAATCTCCATCGCGGGGTTGCGATCGGCCTTGCGGTGGCCGGTCTGCTGGCCGCGGGCATCGTCTGCGCCACGCAGTATGGCCATGATTACGCCGCCTTCGGCGGTGCGTTTATCCTCGGCGGCTTCAGCGTGGTGTTCCAAGAGATCATCCTGATCGGCGCGCTCGGTTCGGTGGTGCTCTACGGCACGACCGGCGAGCGCGCGCGTGTGTACGGCTCGATCGCGCTGCTCTTGTGGTCGACGTGCGGCGCGATGCTGATGGCCGGTGCGGGCAGCTTGATGACGATCTTCCTCGGACTCGAGCTGCTCTCGCTCGCGCTCTACTGTCTTTGCGGCGTGGCCGATCGCCCCACCGCGCGTGAAGCCGCGCTCAAGTACCTTATTCTGAGCTCAATGGCCTCAGGATTTCTGCTCTACGGGATGGCGCTGCTTTTCGGTGCAAGCGGCAGCGTGGCGCTCGCGGACCTGGTCAACCCGGCACTCGCCGGCAATCCGTTGACGTGGATGGGCGCGGGGCTCTTTCTGATCGGCATCGCGTTCAAACTCTCGCTGGTTCCGTTTCACGCCTGGTCGCCCGACGTGTACGAAGGCGCGCCGCTTCCCGTTACCGCGTTCATGAGCGTGGTGACCAAGGCCGGCACGCTCGCCGTCTTCGCGCGCTTCATCTACGCGGCGTTGCCGGCCGGCGTCGATCAACGCCTGCTCTTGCCGGTGTGGATTATTGCCGCGGTCTCGATGATCGCCGGCAACGTCGGTATGCTCGCGCAGCACGACCTCAAACGGCTGATCGCCTATTCGGGTATCGCGCAGGTCGGTTACATTCTCGCCGCCTTTGCCGGTGGAAGCGCGCTCGGCCTGCGGTACGCGATCTACTATCTCGTCGCGTACACGTTCATGAACTTGGGCGCGTTCGGCGTGGCGGCGCTGCTCTCCGACGAACACGAACAAGGCTCGCGCCTGGCCAACTACCGCGGTCTGGGATTCCGCCGCCCGGTTACGGCCGCGCTGATGACCTTCTTTCTGCTCGCTATGGCCGGCTTGCCTCCGACCGCCGGGTTCCTCGGCAAAATCCTCATCCTCTCGACCAGCGTCGATTCCGGATATGCGTGGCTCGGCGCCGTCTTGATCGTCGGGACCGCGATCTCGCTCTATGCATACGCCAAGGTCATTCGCGCGATGTATTCGCGCGATCCCCACGCGCACGCGCATGACGTGCATCCGTTCGCCCCGCTCGCGTGGATTAGCGCCGCTGCGTGCTTTGCGCTCATCCTGATCATGACGTTTTATCCCTACACACCGAGTAACGTTTTGCCGCTCGTGCGATGAGCGCCGAGCGCGACGTTGTCAAGACGCTCGGGAACACGGTCAGAACGATCCGTGCCCGCGTCGACCGCGCGCTGCAACAATCGGGCTCTCGCCTTGGACAGTATCAGGTGTTGCGGCACCTGTGGGAGATTGACGGGCTGACGCCGCGCGAGATCGCGGACCGCCTCGACGTGGAAATGCCGACGATCACCCGTACCGTGCAGCGGATGGTGCGCGACGGATTGGTTGCCCGGCAAGCACATCCGCAGGACGCCCGTTCGGTCCGTATTTATCTCACCGACCGGGGCCGCAGTCTGCAGCCGGTCCTCTCGGCGATCATCGATCGGGAGACCGAACACGCGCTGCGCGGCTTCTCACCGCACGACCGAGCGACGCTCGTACGGATTCTCGAGGGCATCTCCGAAAACTGTAAGGACTAGACGACTTTATCCGTCAAAGCTGAAGCTTTGCCGGCTAAAGTCGCGCGGCTTCGCTCGCGCTGTCGTCTCGGCTGTCAAAGGTGAACCTTTGCGAGATAAAGTCGCGCGGCTGCGCTCGCGCTGTCGTCTCGGCTGTCAAAGCTAACGCCTTGCCGGCTAAGGTCGCGCGGCTGCGCTCGCGCTGTCGCCCTAGCCGTCAAAGCTAAAGCTTTGCCGGCTAAAGTCACGGCGGATGCTGCCCAGGCGTTCTGATCGGTGTACTATGGGGTTACGAACCAAAGGAGGGCCGAGCATGAAGTTGGGCCTGTCAATCGGCGCCGCTCTCGTTGCCCTGGCACTCTTGGTCGCGGCGCCCGCCGCGGCCGACATGCAATTGTACGATAACCCATCGCTCGTCAAGTCGATCTTGGACGGTTTCCCCGCCGACCCGGCCGGAGCGATCCGTGCGACGCGGGAACGCATCGCGGCAGGCGATATGCCCGGCGCGATCAGGCGCCTCTCTGCCTACGTCATGCTGCATCCCGATGAGATCGCGCCTAAGCGCTTTCTCGGCGACCTCTACTTCCGGACCGGACAGATCGACCGGGCCGCATTTCTCTACCAAGAGATTCTCGAGCACGCGCCCAACGATCGGGAAACGCACAACCGCCTGGGCACGGTCTACGCCGAAGAGAACCGCGTCGACGACGCGATCGCGCAGTTCAACGCGGCATTGCCGGGAACGGACTCGGTCAACGACTTGGTCCAATTGCACGAACGTAAGGGCGATCTCGCGCAGTACGAGAGCGACATGGTTCGGCTCGCGCGCGATTTTCCGACCGATCCGGCGATCCAAGGTGAGCTCGGCCAAGTCTTCGAGGCAATCCGTCAGCCGGCCGAGGCGGAGATCTACTACCGCCGCGCGCTCGATGAAGATCCGCAAAATCTCACCGCCATCAACGGCTTGGGTTTGGTATTGCTCGACCTGCACGAATACGACGAGGCGATCGTGCAATTCAAGCATTGCCTGCTCATCGAGCCGGACTCATACCAGTGCGAGGACAATTTGGCGGCGACCTATCTCGAGGCGAACCGGCCCGACGATGCAAAGCGGACGCTCGATCTCGCCTTTAAACTCGCACCGGAGCGTGCCGAGACATTCGTGAACTACGGCTACTTGGCCGACATGCAGGACGACTGGCAACGCGCGGTCGCACAATACGCCAAAGCGATCGAGTTGTATCCGTATCTGCGCGAAGCGTACATCGATCTCGCGCTCGATTACCAGCGCCGTCAGCTCTACGTCTTGGAACAAGCCGTGCTCATCAAGGGAATCGCTTCCGTGCACGACGACGGACGTCTGCACGTGCTGCTCGGCGACGCGTATGAAGCGCAAGGCGATAAAGCCGATGCGCTCACGCAGTTCCACCTCGCGGAGAAGGGGAGCGATCCGGATGCCGTCGGCATCGCAACCAAGCGTGTGAGCTTACTTCAAGCCACCACCCCGCAATAGATAGCTGCGCTCGGGATGACCAAGGCACCGGCGCGGCACTTAGGGAAGCTCCGAAGAAGTCGCTGTACCGATCGCAAGGAGCATTTTCCGGTGCGAATCGAGGCGCATCCGAGGGAGCATAGCAACGCGCTCTGTGACCGAGGATGCAACGAAGACCCGCACCGGAAAATGCCCTTGCCCGAAGGGTTATGGCCGCGATGGCGCATCTCCATCGTCGTCGGCTCGGTCACAGAACACCCTGGCTATGCTCCCTCGCCGACTCCTCGGATCTGCGGCCATCGGGGCCATAACGATCGGTGCATGGACTTCTTCAGAGCTTCCCTAGGAGCGGGAGGGGACGTTGACGGCGGCGAGGAGGTCGCTCACGAGGAATGGTTTGGGCAGCGTCGCGTCCCAGCCGTCGCCGGTTGCGGCTCCCACCCCGATCAATCGTGCTCGAACGTTGCCGAGCACCGTCCGTATCTGATCGACGGCCGCGTGCTGAGCGTCGACTAGCAGCACGTCACCGCCGCGCGCGCCGCTTGCGGCTTCGGAGGCCGAACTCACTTCGCGTACGCGCAACCCGCGCGAGCGTAGCTCGAAGGCGGTGAAACGCGCGAGGCGCGTATCCGGCGTCACGATCGTGACGCGTCCCGGCCCGGCGTTCCCGGTTTCCAACGTCGGGAGCGTCACCGTAAACGTGCTGCCCTTGCTCAACTCACTGGCAGCCTCCACGCCGCCGCCGTGGCGATCCACGATCGTACGCGCGATGAACAGCCCGACGCCCGTACCGGCGATTTTGAGCTTGCGCGCGTTTGACGCGCGCGCGAAACGGTTGAAAAGCTTGGGCAATTCGTCGGGAGGAACGCCGATGCCGCGATCGCGGAACGAGAATACCGCCGCATCCCCTCGCACGCGCGCCTCCACGCGAACCGGCTCGCCGCCGGGAGAGTATTTGATCGCGTTGCGCAGCAGATTGTCGAAGACCTGACGCAACCGATCGGCGTCTCCGCGCACGAACGCATTGTCGATTTCGAATGCCGTTTCGATCTTGCGCTCGGCCTCGACCGCTTCGATCGCCGAACGGAGAACCGTGATCACGTCGACACGATCGTCGGCGATTTCGAGCTCGCCGTACTCGACGCGCGAGAGCGCGAGCATGTCGTTGGCCAGCGTCGCCAGCCGCTGCGCGTTCGTCCGAATCGTGCGCGCGGCATCGGTCGCTTCCTCCCCCTGGAGAAATCCCTCTTCCATCAGTTCGGCGAACCCGATGATCGACGTCAACGGCCCTTTGATGTCGTGGGCGAGCGTGGCAACGAGGTCGTGCTTGAGCTGGCTGATCTGCAACACGGCCGCGCGCTGCGCTTCCAATTCTTCCAGCGCGGCCGCGAGCGATGTGTTCAGGCGCGCACGGTCCGCCGCCATGAAGAGCTTGCGCGCGAACGATTCGTCGTCGCCGAGAACGACCACCGGCACCGGCGCAACGGTCTTTACCAGCTGCTGCACGAGATCGGCCTTGGTGGCCAGGCGCGAGCGGTCGAGCACGACGACGTCGGCCGAGATCGGATTGGCGAGTGCTTCTTCGACCGTCGCGGCCGTCTCGACCAGGAACGAATCTCCCTCGGGCAGCGACTGTAATCCGGCGGTGGCGGCGGCGTTGCCGATCACGAGGATGCGCAGCGGTGTCATGGCTGCAGCCTTTGCGCTTCGCGCTGCAGAATCGACCACGCCGCCTCGACGTCGCCGCGGGTCGTTCGCAAGTTGCCGATCGCCAAACGCAGCACGTAGCGAGCGTCGAGCTTCGTATGCGAGATGAACATCTCGCCGCTCGTATTGACCGCGTCGAGAATTGCGGCATTGAGACGCTCGAGGACCGCTTCGTCGTCGACACCTCGCGGATGGAAGCGGAAGCAGACCAGAGAGAGCGGATGCGGCGCCATCACCTCCCAGTTCGGATTCTCGTCGACCCACTGGGCGAAACGCTGCGCAAGCGCGATGTGCCCGCGGAGGCGCTCGCGAATCTGGGCCGCGCCCATCGCTCGCAGCGTGAACCACAGCTTGAGCGCGCGGAAGCGCCGGCCCAACTGGATCCCGTAGTCCATGTAATTGCGTACGTCGCCGTCGGTGGTGGTGAGGTACTCGGGCACCAAGCTGAACGCGCGGCGCACCGTCGCTTCGTCGCGCAGGAACAAGACCGAGAGATCCATGGGAATGAAAAGCCATTTGTGCGGGTTGACGACGAGCGAATCGGCGCGGTTTACCCCGTCCATCAGATACGCGAATTCCGGAAGGATCGAGGCGACGCCGGCGTAGGCGGCATCGACGTGCAGCCACACGTTCTCACGGGCCGCGATCGTTGCGATCGCCGGTACCGGATCGATCGAGGTCGTCGAGGTCGTGCCGACGGTTGCGACGATCGCCATCGGTACGAAGCCCTCGCTGCGATCGTCGGTGATCGCGCGCTCGAGCGCGCTCGGGTTCATCCGATACGCATCGTCGCACGGCACGGCGACGACGTTGCGTCGTCCCAAACCCAGTGCGATCGCGGCCTTTTCGATGTGCGAATGCGTTTGCGCGGTTGCATAGACCCGCAGCCGCGGAAGATCGCGTCCGCTCATGCCCGCCTCGCGGATGTCCAGCCCCAAGGATTCGCGGGCGGCGGCCAACGCGGTGAAACCCGCGACCGAGGCCGTGTCGTAGATGATGCCGGTCCAGTGGTCGGGCACGCCCATCAAGCGGCCGAGCCAGCGCATTACCACCGACTCGAGTTCCGCGGCCGAAGGCGAGGTGCGCCACAGCATCACTTTGACGTCGAGTGCGGCCGCCAGCGCCTCGGCGGCGATCGCGGCGGGCGCGGCGCTGGTTGCGAAGTACGCGAAGAAGCGCGGGTGATTCCAGTGCGTGATGCCCGGCACGATGATCCGCTCGAAGTCCGCCATGATCCGCTCGAACGGCTCGCTCTCCTCCGGGGCCCGGTCCGGCAGGGCTGCAGCGATCTCGCCCGGCGCGACCTTGGGCAAGACGGGATAGCGGGCCGGATCGCTCAGATACTCCTCGATCCAGCGGCCGACCCGCGCAAAGTCTTCTTCAAAGGTGCGCTGCTGTACCACAATGTGAGGGTTTGGCGCTCCGCGTCAGAGAAGCCCGCTTGCAGGAGTGGCAACGCATGAAGTACCGCACGTATCCAAACAGTAATCTTACCGTCAGCGAGATCGGCTTCGGGATGTGGACGACCTCGACCGGATGGTGGGGCGAGAAGACCGACGACGAGGCCGTGCAGATGTTGCACGAAGCCCGCGACCTGGGCATCACGCTCTTCGATGCAGCCGATACGTACGGAAACGGCCGCAGTGAAGAACAGTTGGCGCGTGCGTTCGGGAACCGGCGCAGCGACGTCGTGATCGCCACCAAGTTCGGCTACGACATCTATTCCAACCCGGGCGAGCGGCGCGGGCAGATGGAGCTGCCGCAGAACGTTTCACCGGCGTTCATCCGCAAGGCGCTCGACGAGTCGCTGCGCCGTTTGGGAACCGACTATATCGACATCTATCAACTGCACAACGCGAAGATGGAACACGTGCACGATCCGGCGATGTGGGCGACGCTGGAAGAACTGCGGGCCGAGGGCAAGATCCGGATGTACGGAATCGCACTCGGTCCGGCGATCGGCTTCCTTTGCGAAGGCGTCGACGCGGTCAAAGAGCGCAACGTCGCCACCTTGCAGATCATTTGGAACATGCTCGAACAATTTCCCGGCGATAAGCAAATCGCCGCGGCCGACGAGGTCGGTGCCGACACCGGGTTCATGATTCGCGTGCCGCATGCGAGCGGCATGCTCGAAGGACACTACACGGAGGAGACCGTCTTCCCGGAGAACGATCATCGCCGCCATCGTCCCCGCTCCTGGCTGATCAACGGCATTCAAAAAGTCAAACAGCTGCGGTTCCTCGAGAGCCCGTCACGCACGTTGGGCCAGGCCGCGATCCAGTGGCTCCTGCGCGAGCCGCGCGTCATGACCGTGCTTCCGAACATCTACGACTCGGCCCAGCTTCGCGAATTCGCGTTGGCAACGGAGTCGCCCGCACTGACCGCGGATGAGCTGGCAGCGATCGACGCGCTCTATCGACGCAACTTCGGGCTCGAAGAGGAGCCGATGAAATTCAAGGGCACGATGACGCGCGAATCGGTTTCCGCGTAGTGGCTGCGAACGAGACTGTTCGCAGCGACGGGGCGCCGGCGCCGATCGGCCCGTACAGTCAGGCCATTCGCAGCGGTAAGACCCTGTATTGCTCGGGACAGATCGCGCTCGATCCAACGAGCGGCGCGCTGATCGACGGCGACGTCGCGGCGCAGACCGAACAGGCAATGAAAAACCTCGGCGCGGTACTGCGGGCCGCCGGGTTCGACTACGACGACATCGTCAAAACGTCGATCTTCCTGATCGACATGAACGATTTCGCCGCGGTCAACGAGGTCTACGGCCGCTACGTGGACGCTGCCAAGCCGGCGCGCTCGACGGTCGCCGTCGCTGCCCTCCCACGCGGCGCGCGCGTCGAAATCGACTGCATCGCTCGAAAATAGCTCCCAACCAGTTCGGAGTCGGGGTGACGGTTTCCGAATTGCGCCTCAATAGAGTTTCAAATACGCCCGGTGTTCCCAGGGGTGCACGGCGCGGCGGTAGCTTTCGTATTCGGCGAGTTTCGCGTCGCGGAACGCATGATAGATGTGATCGCCGAGCGCGGCGCGTACGACCGGGTCTTTGTCGAGTTCGGAGATCGCCTGCCGCAACGATTTCGGTAAAAGACCGATTCCTCGTTCGTGCCGTTCGCGTTCGTCGAGGTCGTAGGTCGATCCGGCAAGTGCGCCGCCCGGCAGCAGACTTCGCGCGACGCCGTCACCCGCCGCGCCGAGCAGTACGGCGAGCGCGAGATAGGGATTGCATGCCGGGTCGGGGCTGCGCATCTCGATCAGATGCGGCCGGCTCGCCGGCGGCACGCGTACCAGCGCGTTGACGCTGCGCTCGGACCACACCGTGTAAATCGGTGCGTCCCACGCGGCTACCAGCCGTTTATAGGAATTCACGGTTGGATTGCAGATCGCGGTGGCGGCGGATGCGTGCTCGAGCAACCCGCCGATGACGTAGAGCATCGTCTCTTCGTCGGACTGCTCGCCGAGCCGGAATTCGACGTGTAAGCCGTTTCCGGCGCGCTCTTCGAGCGGCTTGGGCATGAAGGTCGCATCGAGGCCAAAGCCGGCTGCCACGTGTTTGGCGATCGTCCGCAGCGTGAGCACGTTGTCGGCGGCGGCAAGCGGATCTTCGAATGCGAGATCGATTTCGTGCTGGCCCGGTCCGTGTTCGTGATGCGCCGAAGCCACCGCGATGCCCATGCTCTGCAGCGCCGCGACGATCGCGCTGCGCGCGTCTTCACCGCGGTCGTTGGCCGAGAAATCGAAATAGCTGCCGACGTCCGAGGTTTTCGTGCCGCCCTCGAACAGATAGAACTCGACCTCCAGGCCGATGCGCAGCGCCGGCAAGACGGCGTTCGCGCTCTCGATCGCGCGTGCGAGCGTGGTGCGGGGACAGCCTTCGAACGGCGAGCCGTCCGGCATCGCGATGTCGCAGAGCAGGCGCGCCTGCGCGCCCTCGGGGCTCGGCCACGGATAGACCGCGAACGTCGCCGGATCCGGGCGCAGCACCATGTCGAGTTCCTCGCCGCGCACGAATCCGTCGATCGACCCGCCGTCGAAGGTCACGCGGCCGTCGAGCGCGGCCTCGAGTTCGCTGGCGGGAATCGACACGTTCTTGCTCACGCCGAATATGTCGGCGAAGACCAGGCGCACGAAACGTACGTTGCGTTCCTTGGCGACCTTGACGACGTCGCGCTTATTGTTGGTTGTGGAGTGCATCGATCGCCAACGCGAGACGGAGGGTGAGCTGATCGTGCGCGCTCTCCAGCGAGCGCCCGGAGATCTCGTTGATTTGGCGCAGACGGTAGAAGACGGTGTGACGGTGGACATTGAGCTCGGATGCCGTTGTTTTCACGTTTTGCCCCGTTGCAAAGTAGAGCGCGAGCGTGCGCTCGAGTTCGGTTTGATGCTTCTCGTCGTAGGCGCGTAGCGGCGCCAGCACCGCGCGCGCGAGCGCGCGCAAATGCTCGACGTCCGCTCCGTCGTAGAGCAGTGCATACGCGCCCAGCTCGTCGTAGGCAGCGACTCGCCCGCCGCCGTAGATACGCCGGCCGATCGTGAGCGCCGCTTCGGCGTTCGCGACGCCGCGCTGCGCGCCCAGCGGTGCGACGACGGCCGAAACGCCGCCGGCAATGCGCAATCCCGATTTCCGTTTGGCGGCGCTTTTCGGCAAGAGCTGCGCGGCCGTCTTCGCATTTTCGGCGTCGACTTCGCGCCCGGCCGGAACGAGCACCGTCAGGGTTACGCCGCGCTCGAGGATGCCCACGTCGGCATCGCTCGCCCGGAACGTTTCGGCGGCGAGTGCGCGCAGTTCGGCTAAGGCGGGCGCGTGGTCCTCGTCCGGACCCGGCTCGGCTTCGAGCGCGATGCAGACGTACTGGGTCGCGAGGGTAACGCCGCGCGCGGCCGCGTCCTCGCGTGCCGAGCCGATCTCGTGGTACGCTCCGCCGATCAGGCGTTCCCAAAACGTGCGGCGCCGCGTGCGTCCGCCATCGGCCTCGCGCGCGAGCTCGAGCGCGATCGCCGCGGCAGCCAGACGGACGATGCGAACCAGTTCCTGGTCTACCTCCGGGGTGCCGGGAAAAACCGAGAGATAGCCGAGCTGATTCGTGCCTGAAGCGATGGCGACGGTGTGGACGCGGCCGTTGCCAAGACCGCGAGCCGTGGCCGGGAGACTGCCTTTACCGGCGGTCGCCACGTGACGCCACTCGGCGTCTTCCACCAGGACCCCCATTCCGGCCGCGTCGGAGAGGTGCGCTGCGAGCGCCTTCGGACCGCCGCCCGCGGCGGCGATCCGGGACAATTCTTCGGCAAATTCGATGATCCGGTCGGGGGTCATCCACAACTCTTTCGGCGAAATTGACGATAGTTCTTGGAGATGGACCCGCAAGTATTGCGTGAGGCGGTGGCCTCGCTGTACGAGGATACACCGGACGCGGTCGTCATGTACGACGCGACCGGGCATACCATTGCCGCCAACGAGGCCGCGCAGGCGCTCACCGGTTACAGCCCCGGCGAGTTCATCGGTTCGCCATACCGGCTGCACGTCGTCGAGACCGATTTCTCGCGACTGGAGCTCGCCCTCAAAACGGGGCTGGCCGGCGGGACCGATCATTTCGATACCAGCGTCAAGCATCGCGAAGGCACGCTGATCCCGGTCGAGTGTTACGTGTTTCCCGCGCGGTTCAACGGCGAAATCGTCGGGGTCTTTGCGCAGGCCCGCGACATCGTCGCGCTCCGCTCGGCCGAGTCCTCGCTCACGATCAATCAGGAAAAGTTTCGTTCGCTCTTCGAATATCACCCCGACGGCATCATGGAGCTCAAGAGTTCCGGCGCGATCTCGCGCGTCAACGTCGCGCTCGAAGGCGAGACCGGTTACTACGGCGAGCAGGTCGTCGGTAAGCCCTGGACGGAGCTGATCGCGCCGGAACGGCGCGACGCCGCGCTCGAATTGCTGCGCAACGCGATGCGCGGCGAAGCGGTCGAGGTCGATTCGCTCTTGCTCGATCGCCTCGGTAACCGGCTCGACGTGCAGCTCAAGCTCGTGCCGCTGCATGTCCACGGCGAGATTCACGGAGCCTATGCGATCTTCAAAAACGTGACCGCGCAACGCGAAGCGGAACGCGCGATCGCCGCGCAATCCGAACGCCTTCGCCGCCTGGTGATGGTCGCGGCATCGGGCCTCGAGTCGCTCGACGAACAGATCGATGGCGCGCTCAGCCTCGGTGTCGAGCTCTTCGGCTGGGACATCGGCTACGTCGCGCAATTCCAGCGCGATCGCGTGCTCGTGCGCAACGCCTCGGGCGAGGCGATGATGACCAAGGGAACGATCTTCCCGGCCCGAGCTTCCTTCTCGCACTACGTGATGGACCGTCACGCCCCGCACTTCATCCCCGACATGGATGCGCCGGAACTGCGCGAGGACCCGGTCCGTTCGACCGCACCGTGGCGTTCGTACTTCGGCGTGCCGCTCACCGTCTTCGGCGAACTCTACGGCGCCCTGGTCTTCGCCAGCCGCGCGTCGCACAGCGAAGGCATCGATCCGAGCGAGCGCGACCTGGTGCAGTTGATCGGACTCTTTGTCTCGGCCGCGCTCGAACGCGCCGCGCAGAACGAGCGCATCGAGCAGATGGCCTTCAACGACGCACTGACGGGCCTTCCCAACCGCGTACTCTTCACTGACCGTATCGAACAGACGATTGCGACCGCGCGGCGCTACGATCGCGGCTTCGCGGTGATGTACCTCGACGTCGACCACTTCAAAGCCGTCAACGACAAGTACGGGCACGCCGTCGGCGACGCCGCGCTGCAGGAAGTAGCGCACCGCTTGCGTCTAGCCACCCGCGAGAGCGATACGATCTCGCGCTTCGGCGGCGACGAGTTCGTGATCTTGCAGCCGATCGTCGACGGGCCGAGCGACGCGGCCGATCTCGCGCGCAAACTCAACGTCGCGATGCAGGATCCGGTCGTCATCGACGGTGCCCCGCACAAGATTCGGTTGAGCATCGGTATCGCGCTCTACCCCAGCGACGGCTCGACCATCGAAGCGCTGATGGAAGGCGCCGACCGCGCGCTCTACCGCGCCAAGAAAGAGGGGCGCAACCGCTGGTGCTTCGCCGACGTGGAGAACGCGCGCCGCACGCTGACGAAACCGCGCGTCATGAGCCGAGAAGCTGCGGAATAAACTGCCCCAACACGTAGACTAGCGAGAGCAGTCCGATCACGATCGCGGTCGTCCATGCGATCGCGTTCGCGAGCGGACCGTTCGTGTACGCGCCCATCACCGATTTGCGATTGATGATGATCAGCATCAGCACGAGCTCGAACGGAAGCAGCACGCCCTGCAAGAGCTGCGCGAAGAGAATGAATTGCAGCAGCGGGAGGCCGGGGATGAGCACGAACCCGGCGCCCAGCACCAAGCCCGCGGCAAAGAGCGTGAAAAAGAGCGGCGCCTCGGAAAAACGGCGGTCGATCGCAGCCTCGAAGCCGAGCGCTTCGCAGACGATGTAGCTGGTCGAGAGCGGCAATACGGTTGCGGTAAAGAGTCCCGCGTTGAGGATTCCAATCGCAAAAATCAGGGCCGCCGCTTCGCCCGCGAGCGGTTTGAGCGCGACGGCAAAGTCCATCGCGGTTTGCGGGTTGAGCCTGGCGCCGTGTTCGTTGGCGATGAAGATCGTTGCCGCGTTGGCGATGATCATGAAGCCGGCGAGCGCGATCGCGAGAATCGACCCGTTCGTCACGTCGATACGAGTGAACGTCAGATCCTCGGTACGCGATCCCTTTTCGACGACCTGCGACTGCAAGAAGAACTGCATGTAGGGCGAGATCGTCGTTCCGATGACCGTCACCACCATGGCGAGCCAGCCGGCCTGGTGGAAGGCGAAGTGCGGAATAAACGTGCCGGTTGCCACGCGGTGCCAATCAGGCTTGGCTAGGACGGCGGAGACGATGTAGCTCAGGTACATCAGCGAGAAGACGACGAAGACACGCTCGACGACTTTGCTGTTGAAGCGCAGGACGAAGAAGAAGACCGCCACCAGCGCGAGCGGAACTCCGACGTAGCGCGAGATGCCGAAATGTTCGGACGCGGCGGCGATGCCGGCGAATTCGGTCGACGTGATCAGCGTGTTGATGAGGAAGAGCACGAGCATGGCAAAGACCGAGATCCGCACGCCGAAGCCCTCGCGAATCAGCGCGGCGAGGCCCTTCCCGGTCACGCAGCCCATGCGCGCCGACATCTCCTGCACCACGATCAGCGCGACCGCGAGCGGAACCATCAGCCACAGGATGTCGTAGCCGAACTGTGCCCCCGCCGACGAATACGTCGCGATGCCGCCGACGTCGTTGCCGGCCGATGCCGTAACGAAGCCCGGGCCGAGAACCGCGAAGAGCAGAAGGAGGGTACGCCAGGGCGAACGGCGTCGCGGCGTTTCCGCCGCAGCGGCCGTGCTAGCCGGCGACGCTTGCATCCGGCTGACGCGAACGGCGGTGAGCGGTGAATTTGGGAAGTTTACGCGCGACGTCCTCGGGCATGATCGCGTCGATCGCGTCGTCGACGGTGACGATACCGAGCATCTTGTTCTTCGGATCGACCACCGGCACCGCGAGCAGGTCGTAGCGCGCGATCGTTGCGGCGACCTCTTCCGAAGGCATGTCGGGATGGATTACCACCAGATCCGTGTCCATGATCGTGTCGATCGATGCCAGCGGATCGGCCAGCAGCAGCGTACGCAGCGAGAGCGCGCCGAGCAGCGTGTCCTCCTTGTCGACTACGTAGAGGTAGTAGATGAATTCCGAGGTCGGTGCGATCTCGCGAATCTTACGGATCGTCGCCTCGGCGGTGCGGTGCGGATAGATCCAGGTGTAATCGGTGGTCATCAGGCCGCCGGCGCTATCTTCGGCATACTTGACCAGCTCGCGCAGCTCGCTCGCCGTGTACTCGTTCATCTCCGAAAGCAATTCGTGCTGCTGATCTTCGTCGAGCTCGGCGAGCAGATCGGCGGCGTCGTCGGAGTCCATCTCCTCGATGATGTCGGCAGCGCGTTCGGTGCCGATGTCCTCGATCAGCGAGCGCGCGGTCTCGGCGTCGAGATGCTCGAACGCGTCGGCCGCGGTCTCGTCGTCGAGTTGACTGACGACCGCTGCCGCCTCGTGGGACGAGAGGTCCCCGATGATCTCGGCCAGCTCGGAGGGGTGCATCCGGGCAAGCTTGCTCTCGGTGACGGAGAGATTGACTTGCGTCGGATTGACGTCGCGAATCGGCGCGACGGAATCCCATGCGATCATGGAGCGCGGGATCGAGCGGTAAATGGCCGGCGTGAAGCGCCGGCCGAACGATTTGAGGCCGAGCCGGCGGAAAAGTCCCGCCACGCCGACGTCCGCGGCCACAACCCGCAGCCCCTCTCCGGCGCGGGCGATCTCGAGATCGTTGATCCGCACGACCTTGCGGCCGTCGACGTCGACGATCTGCTTATCGAAAAGGTCCGCGATCAGTAATAAGGCGCTCTCCTCAGGGGGGGCGGGCTCCTTCGGCGTGGTCAAGAGCTCGATGGTGCGCCCGGCCGGATCGATCTGTGCGACGGTCTCGATCGGGGCGTAACGCAGGCCCTGCGAGGTCTTGATCACGAGGCCGTCGATTCGCGGAAAGACGTCGTCGGGCTTGTTGACCAGGAAGTCGCTGACCCTCCCAATGGGAATGTCGTTGACCGTCGCCTTGCGGCCGACCAATTCGGAAATGAAGCCTTCGGTGAACGCCATACCTCCTTAAGTATAGAACGTTCAGCCAAACCCCTTGGGGGGTCTATGCGATGAGCGCCTGGATCAGCAGGGCGGTCATGATCTTGGCGTTGCTTTCGATCTGACTGAGCACTTCGGTGCCCACGCTGGTGAGAATCTGTTCTTGGGTGTACTGAGTGGTCGCTTGTCCGACGTTGAGATCGGCGAGTTGGCTCACCGATTGCTGGTAGTTGACGATCGCGGTGTTGTCGTCGGTATCGTCGTCGTTCATCGCGACGATCTGGGCTCCGATCTGCGCCTCGTTCGTCGTGATCGTCGTGAGCGCATTTTGAACGAGCAATTGGGAGTACGATGCGGAAAAGTTATTGCTCGAACTCGTACTGACGTTGAAGTTCGCGTCCTCGACCGTCGGAGCGAGTACTGAGACGTCCGCTAGCCCGAGCGCGCCGGTATTGATGGTTGGAAGCGAGATGCTGAGCGTATCGCCCTCGTCACCGCCGTCGTTCAAGCTAAGAGCCGTTCCCGTTCCCGCCGGCGCCCCATCGGTCGAAAGGAAAGCCATCGTTACGCCGACGTCGTTTGGAGAGAGGTTTGCGATCTGGAAATTCTCCATCAGCAAACCGGTGCCGTCGGCGGTCGTGAGTTCCTCGTTCGGCGTTTGGCCGCTGCCGGTCGGTATCTGGATCGACTGCGAATAGAGCGGCGCGGGTCCAAAGTCGCTGGCGGTGCTGTATGCATCGATTTCGAGCGTCGCCTGCCCTGCACTATACCCCGTGACGGTGTAGACCATCAACGCCGGTACGAACGTTCCGACGGCGAGCGGAATCGGGGAGAGTCCGGGCGCGATAGCGATCAGCGGTCCCGAGCCGCCGGCGCCGGTCTCGTTTTCCACCTGCGTCGATCCGCTTCCATAGGGCGATGCGACCTCGGTAAACGTAGGCAGCGAACCGGTCGACGTATCGAATGCTCCATCGAGCAAATTCAATCCGTTGAAATTGGTCTTCTCGCCGATCGTGTTGATTTCGGTGAGCAACGATTCGATCTCGGTTTGGATATCCTGAAGGTCTTGCGTCGAGTTGATGTCGCTATTTGCTTCGACGATCAGGTTGTTGATGCGGACCAGAATGTTCTGGACCGAGCCGAGAGCGCCGTTGGCAACATTGAGCGCGTTGATGCCGTTCTGCACGTTGTTCACGGCTTGCTGGAGACCGTTCACTTTGCTCGTGAGATTGGTAGCGATCGCGTTGCCGCTGGGGTCGTCGGCTGCGCTGTTGATGCGCAGCCCCGACGAGAGCTGCTGGACCGTCTTTTCGAACGCTAGCTGATTTCGATCGAGGTTCAGCAGTACGTCATCCGCTCCGATTTGTAGGTTCATGTGCGCGCTCCCATCCTATGGAGCGAGCGGCGAAGCGCAAATCGGCAACGGCCGCGCGGACATGCGAAACCGATCGAGCGGATGTGCTGGATACGCTCGACGCGATGTGCGATGCCGGCGGCCGTGACGGAAGCGGATTGAGAATAGGTGCTGGAAACGCAAACACAAAGCGCACGATAGACTCTGTCTTTCGCGCACGTCAACCGTCCGTGTTTTGTTCGAGTCGGCGGAGCGTTCCGAAGAACGAAACCGCGACCCCCCAGCACATCCATGAACGAGGTCGTTTCCTCCCTGAAACTTCCCTGTAGTATTCCTATCGGCAGGGCAGGGCGAAAAGTTTGGGCCAAAGGCGGCGGCTGAGATTAAGGCTGAGCGTCCGGTGGTCCGAAACTCAAGGAGAACCATGGGTCGCCTTCTTCAAATTGTCGGTTGCGTGCTTATGCTCGCCGCCATGGGCGTTGCTTTGGGCCGAAGCAGCCAGGCGGATGCCGACATTTTGGCACCCTTGGGACGGGCGATCGTGCTGGCCGAGGCACAGCTCGCCCAGGCGACCCCCTCTCCCCACGCCTACGAGCCGTCGCCGACCCCCTCGGCGAGCGGGCTCATCCTACCGAACGCAACGCCGACCCCGGGCAAAGAGGAAACGATTCGCGGCGGTCCGGTCCGCTTTTCATTAAATGGAAGCCTCTCGCTGGGCGAGCGTTCGGCGACCCAGACGCTCAATGGCACGGGCGGCCTGTCACCGACGCCGACGCCGACCGCATCGGGTTCGCCTTCACCCTTCATCGGGCCGGGCGGCGCGACGATATCGACGCAGAACCAAGCCATCACCGGCGTCGGGCTCTTTGCCGAGCTCGACCGTCGGACCGCGCTCACCTCCACCGACGTCAAGGTCCCCTTTGCGTTCAGTAGCGGCGGCCAGGGCTTGATCGGTGCTACAACGGTGCTCTACTCGACGCCGAAATACGGGCTCGGTTACGGTCCCACACCGCTCACCCTTCTGGGGCAGCTCCCGGTAGGGAGCACGATCCGCAGCTATTACGGGATTCTTCCCACCCATAACGGCGAGACGACCTTTTACGAAGGACCGACGATCGGCGCGCAGGGCGAGGAGATTCCGATCGAGGGTATGCAGTGGCGCGAGTCCGCGGGCAACAGTATCTATGAGGGAGGACTGGTGTACGGCGACGGCCCGTTCACCGGCAAGAGCGAAACGGCTATCTTCGGTGACGCGGTCTCGCTCGGACCTCTCACCGCAATCGGCGAAGGTGCCTACCAAACGCGTAGCGGCGGCGATCAGGACGCATCCGGTTTGAGTTATCAGTTCCGCGCCGACGACGGCAACACCAATACCTACCTGACCGGCATCCTGCGGCACATCAGCGACGGCTTCGTCTCCTTCGGGGACGGCGAGATTTACGGCGACGATTATTTTTCGCTCGCCTATCATCGCGCGACCGCGTTGCAGAATTTCACGTTCAACGCGAGCACGGAACAGGCGGGCGCACTCGACGGGCCGCCGCTGCTCGATCGCATCGGCGCGCTCGCCTATAACGGGCCGCTCCGCTTCGGCGGCTACTCGATTTCCCTGCAGTCGCAGCGAACGGGTGAGTCCGGTTCGACGTCGTCGCTCGAGCAAGGCTCGACGCAGATCTCGGCGACCATCGGTAAAGGCGTGCTCCTGGTCGGCGATCTGCTCTCGCGCACCACCACGCAGATCGACGGAGACGAAAGTCAGGCGGGCTACAACGCAGAGCTGCAACTCCCGTTTCGCAGCGTGGTCGCCGGGCTCAGCTTCAATAACACCCGATTGACCTCGCAAGAGTCCGGAACGTCGCTCACCACCAGCGAAGGCCTGAATCTCAGCCGCTCGTTCGGCAAGGCCGCGATCACCCTCTCGGATATCTTTGCCCACGCACAGAGCGACATCTCCGATGCGTTGACGACAAACCTCTCGGTTGCCGTTTCGCGCGCCATATCGCCGGTGATTTCCGTACAGGCTCTCTTCGGCGTGCAGAGCTTGAACGACCGAATCAACCCGGTCGATAACGGGCGCTCGAAAAACTTCGCCATCCAGATCAACGCGCCGTTCAGTTACGGCAACGGCGTCGTCACCGGTCGCGCCGATCCGCGACTGCCGGCGACGATCGTCGGACGCGTCTTGACCGACACGTCCGCCAACCCGACATTCGCGGGCATCGCAAGCGGCGGCGTCGCCAACGTGGAGGTGATTCTCGACGATAAATCCGTCCAGCGCACCGACGTAAGCGGAAACTTCCAGTTCTCCTTCGTGACGCCGGGTCAACATCAGTTGAGCATCGAGAACTCCTCACTGCCGCGCGGCGTCACCGTGAACATCCCCGTCAACACGATTCAAGTGGCAGGCGGCCAAACCGCGCAAGTGACGTTCTTGGTCGGAACGTACGGCGGAATCACCGGCCACGTCTACGGACGCAACGATGCGGGCACCATCGTCCCATTACCCAATGTATTGGTTCGCGTGGACGGCGCCACGTACTCGCAAACCGATAAGACGGGCGCCTACGGGTTCGGGCGGTTGCGGCCCGGGAAGCATACGGTCAGCGTGGTCGAGAATTCGGTGCCGGCGTTCGCGACCTTCGATTCGGCCAACGACAAACAGACGGTCGACGTGCAGAACGGGCAATACGCGACCGTCGACTTTACCGCATTACCGCTCGGCTCGATCTCGGGTTCGATCCTCTTCGGCAGCGACATGGGGTACGGTCCCTCCGTCGGCGTTCCAAACGCGTATGTGGTGGCCGAACCCGGCGAACATGCGGCGATCGACAACGACGACGGAAGCTTCGTCATCGACGACCTCCCGCCCGGTGATTACACGGTATCGGTCGATCCCGAAACCGTACCCGAGGGGCTGGGCATCGAGCCGGACAGCATTGCAATTACTTTACAATCGCAGGAGCATTACCAAGGCGCGGCGTTCGTCGTCGGTCACACGGAGAAGAAGGTGACGTTCTCCTTCGTCGGCGGCGGCGTGAGCGCGGCCAGCGCGCCCAGGACGCGCCTGAGCGAGTCGCGTCTTCCGCCGCGCGGGTACACCACCGTGACCGTAGACGCGCCGAAGAGCGCCGGCCTCGTGAGCCTCGAGCTCTTCGGCGAGCACGTCGCGTTTACGTACGACGACAAGGCGGCGGTGTGGAGCGGCGCGATCACCGTGCCGACCAGCGTCAAAGGCGGCTCGTATGCCGTTTCGACAAAAGTAGAAAACGGGACGCAGCCGCAGCCGGCTACGCTGACCGTCGACCCGAAGATGCCGCTCGCGATACTGCAAACCGAGCCGTCCAATCCGCAGATCGGAGCGTACGTGCGCGTACGAGCACGATTCTTAGTGGATGCGCGGCCGGGCGACCACATCGTATGGGCCGATGGGCAAATCACGACACTGGGCAAACCGATCGCCGGTCGCGTCTTTACATTTAGTATACGTTTTTCTTTACGCCCGCTGCACGGAGTCCTACGTGCGCAGGGAGCAAGCTTGCCGATAAGTCTTATGTAACTGGCTCACCTCTCTGCCACGGACGGCAAAACTCTCGCGCATGGTGAAAGGAAAATGATTACTAAACGCATTGCTGCGCTCGCTGCCCTGAGCGCAATCATCTCGATGGCGGCGCCGGCAATGGCCGCGGCCCCGACCATCACGGTCAAGTGGAACACCCAGACGATCTCGACGTTCGTCGTTACGACTCAGGCGAGCGCCGCGGAAACGCACTCCGGCACCGCCGAAAACATCTACTGGGGCGGCAACGGCAGCACGTCCAGCGGCTGCGCCGGCACCACCGATACGGCGTCGGCCGGAACCGATAACTCGGCGAACGGGACCGTCAACTTCGGCAGCGTCACGCCCGACGCGGCCGACTACACCGACTGTCTCGAGGTCAACGCGGTGAACGCGTACGTCGCCACCAACGACTCGAACGGCTACAACGTCACGGTTCAAGCCACGAGCGCGGTGCCCAGCAACTACGCTGCGGCCGCAAACGGCGCGTACCTCTGCCTCCTGCCGAACGGCACGTGGGCGAACAACCTCGCCTACACGGCATCGACCCGTAACGCTGCGGTTGCCATCACGAGCACGACCGCTTGCCCGGCCGGCGACTTCGGTGTCGCAAGCTCGGCCGCGACGACGCTGCTCGCCGAGACGGCTTCGACCGCCGCGACGAACATTCCGCAGGACATGGAGCTGGTGCTCGGTCCGAACGCCTCGTCCACGGGCCAGGTCGCGATGGTCGTGACCTATACCCTGACCACCCTCTAAAGAAGAAGGAACCATGACCGCTTCGTCGCGGGACTCCAGGGAGTTCCGCGACGAAGGGGCCAGGATGATGCAGCAGCTGATACGACGCTCCGCCCTACTGGCATGCCTGATCGCGCTCTTCGGAGCCTTGACGGCAACGGCGGACTCCCTGGATCTCGGTATGACGGTAACACCGGGTAAGTTCGAAGCCTCGATACCGCTCGGTACGACCTACAACATACCGGTCACGGTGGCGAACACGGCGGCAACCCCGCTCCACGTGCTGGCCTCGATGACCGACTTCGGAGTCGCGGAGAACGGCGATTACCAATTCGAAAAGGTTGGTACCCGTCCGTACTCGCTGCTCAGGTGGGCGGCGATCCGTCCGCGCGAATTCGATCTCCCGCCGGGAACCTCGCAACAGGTGCAGCTCACGATTTCGATTCCCTCGGATGCGCAGCTCAACGGCGAGTACGCCGGCATCATCTTCTTCCAAACCCGGCCCGAGCGTCGGGCCGGAACGGGATACGCGTTCTCCGAGCGCGTCGCATCGAAATTCTACATCACCATTCCGAATACGGTGAAGGTGGACGGTGCGATCGTCAAGATGACGAGTGTGAAGGGAGGCGGTGACGAGATTTACCGCGTGCTCTTCAAGAACATTGGAAATGCCCATGAATATCTGCGCGGTCAGTTGACGGTGCAGAAGGGCGGAGCGGTCGTGTACCAAGTGCCGATGCCCGACAATATGTTGGTCGAGCGCGGCGGTGAACGATTGATCGAACTGAAGGGCAAGGGTCTGGAACCCGGCACCTATCAGGCGATCGCCACGATCGATTACGGTGGTAAAACGGAGACCGGCGGCGAGATCAACTTTGACGTTCGCTAGTCGGTAACTAAACTGACACAGGGAGCGTGTAGGAACTACACTGGCGATGAAACGGTATCTTTTGGGAGCACTCGGCCTAGCCTTCGCGATACTCGCGGCGCTGGCGGCCTTCTCCCCGGCCATCGCCCAGAGTAGCGCGACCGGCTCGGTCAGCACGAAGTGGCATACGACGGCTCTGATCGACTTCACGCTGACGCCGAACTACTACACGGGTTACGGCGCAGTGCCGGCCGAGTTCGGCACGCAGCCGGCTCCGACACACGGCCCCTACGCCACCGGCGTCGGCGCCGGCAGCGTCGATTTCGGCACCACGCTGGCCGGCAAGACGTACTTGTACAAGTACGCGGCGCACCTACACGTCACCAGCAACGATGCGGCGGGATTCTTCATCTACGGCGAAGCGGCGATCAACATCACCAACAGCACGGACGGAACTACCTACCCGGTCTCGCAAGCGTTGTTTTATCTTCCCAGCGGCGCAACGTCGGATTCCAACACGGGCTTCAGTCCCGGGTTCCCTTTTCAGTTGACCAGCGGCGCGGTTAGCGGCGGCACGTATAGCACCCCCCCGACGATCGCGTACACGACGTATCCGCCGCCGATCGCAAGCTCGAACACGGACGACGGCGATTACTACTACGACTACGAGTTCAAAGTGCCGAGCGACGCTACCGCCGGCAACGTATACTACGTGTGGATCGTCTACACGGTGATCGGACAATGAAATACTTCAAACTGTCGCTCGCTGCCGTTGGGCTCTTGATCCTTAGCCTCGTCCTGCTGCAGCCGGTGAAAGCCGGCCTCTCGTCGCAGCAGGCACAGATCGGCGTCACCATCGTCGTGATCGTTTCACCGACGCCTCTCGCCTACAACGAACGATCCACCACGACGGTCGCGCAGGCTCCGGTAATCACGTCATCGATGTCACTGGATCGCGCGACCCCCGCCCTCAAACACGTATTCGACGCACAGAGCCTCCAGTTCGAACAAACCTCGTCGCTCGTCGTGGCGCAGGTGCAGCATCCGCTGCTCGTTCAGGCCGCGGTATCGCCCAATCCGAACGCGACGCTGCTGACGTCGAACAATACCGAAGTCGTGATCAACGCGAGCCCGGGGACGACCCTGCAAGTGCCTTGTGCGTTTACCGTCACGGTGTCGACGACCACGAGCTGGTCGCTCGACGAGGGGCTTACGAACGACTTCTCGTCGAGCTTTCCGGGCAAGGACTTGGCCAACAACACGTACGCGAGCACGCCGCTGCCGACGTCGACGCCCTACCTCGTCTATGCCGACGACGGCAGTGCATGGTCGCTCTTGGCAAGCGGCTCGAAAATCACGACCTACTGCGTAACACTCACCGTGACGGTGCCGGCGTCCGTCACCGCCGGGACGTATAGTTCGAATGCGATCTATACGCTGTTCATGAGCTGATGCGAATTGCTCCTTCCGCGTGGGTGTTTGCGATCGTCTCGTTCGTCGCCGTAGCAACGGCGGCATTTGCCGATCCGCGGCTTGGGGTCGCTCCCGTCGCGCCGGTTCATCCGGTTCCCGTCGCAAGCGCGGTGCTTGCGCCGGCGCGAGCGATGGCGACCATGCCGCCGAACGGTGCGTACGTCGGTGCTGTGCCGCCCGGAACGGTCGTACCCCTTTCGCGTCTGCCGCGGTTGCCGATGCGCACGTCGATGAACACGGTGACACCGAAGGGGCTCAAAGCCGGGCATTTCCATATCATGGCGGCCAGCGGTGCGACGATCGACATCACCGGCACGTCCTGCGGCGGCGCGCTCGGCGATATCTTCCCGGTGGATTGCACGATAACGTGGCAGGCGATCAACCTGCCCGCCACCGACAGCAAACAAGATTACTACATCGCGGCGGAAAACGGCAACGAGCTGACCAGCAGCGCAACCGCGGTTGGCACAACGGGGAGAAGGCCGGAGGATCCGTACACCGCTACAACGGGCCCTTCGAACACGACGGAAATGACCGAGGACGGAACCTACATCTTCGGCACCTACGACGTCACCAAGTCCGAGTGGATCGCGGTCGTTTACGTCAATGCCGGCCAGGTCTTTACGCTCGAGGTCTTTTCGGACCCATACCACTCCTCTCAGACCTACCAGTTCGACGCCGCCGACAGCCCCGATGCGTACATTTATCTGCAGAACGTGGCGCAATCGGATTACTACGTCGTGGGCGTCCACGAAACCGGCGTCAATCCGAACTGCATCTTCATGGCGCCGGTTCCGACGCCGTCGCCGTACACCTACAGCTCGAGCCAGCTTTGCGATTTGACCGCGTCCTCCGGCGTTCAGGCGCCGGGCGGCGATCTCTCCGTCACCTGGCCGATCAGTTCGAGCGATCCGGCGGGCAATTATTCGGTCGAGGTGTACGATCTCACCCAGGGTCAGCGCCTGGGACAGGTGCAGGTCTCGCTAACGGGCTCGACCGGCATCGTGCTCGCGTCGTATCCCGATGATTCCGGAGCGAACTCGAACCCCTCACCGGCTCCGCCGATCGCCGCGACGCCGTCGACGATCCTTGCGTGGGATGGCGGCGCCGCGCCGGGACCCGCCGACGAATCGGTGACCGGCATCAAGACCACGGTCTCGGGATTGCAAAACGGCACCAATTACTTGTGGACGCTCTCCGATCCGCAAGGCCAGGTCGTCGGCACGGCAAACGGCACGATTACGGGCAGCGACGGATCGAACATCTTCACCTTCGACGATCTCTCGGGCGGCGCAGGCCAATCGTATATCGAACCTCCCGGCCGGTATCCCGCGAAATCGTGGGTGGTGCAGCTCTACAACACCACGAGCAAGACGGTCAGCGCGTCGCAATCGTTCCAGATTCTCGGCTACTCGACCTCGACGCAGTTCAACGCGAGCGGAACGCTCGAAACCTCGATGGCGCTCACGCCGGGCGGCACGGCGGTCGATGCCGGACTGCGGATCACCAACGCGAGCAGCACGGTGTTCAACGGCTACGGCGACAACCTGGCCAAGGTCTCGTTCTCCAGCGGCAACGACTTCAATCCGAGCGGAGGCGGCAGCGGAAACGGCATCATGGTCGGTACCAGCGCGACCGCGCCGTGCAGTACGGTGTGCAGCACGACGGGAACCGACGAGAACGGTAACACCTGGCCGGTCACGATTACGTGCAGCACCACCACGTTGACGACGTCAGGCGAATGTACGATCGAAGCCGACGCGCCATCCGGCGGATCCGTCTTTCTGACGCCGGGCGAATACGTCGAGGTTGATGGGCTCTACTGGTTCGACGCCGCCGCGAGCACGTGCGGCAATTCGTGCCAGGGTCTCACCTCGGAATTGCCGCAGCACGGCTTGCATTGGTCGTGCATCTATGGACAGGGATCCTGTCCATCGGACACGCTTGCGTGGGTTCCGGTCTATTTCCGCAACGCCAGCGCGACGGCTTCCGGGACTGCAAGCTTCGCGATCATCGGATCGTACAACGAGTCTGCGCTCAACGATCTTGCCTCGCCCTACACGCCGCCGTTCGTCAACGCGCATTGGTTCCAGGACTACTTCGAGCAGGCGGATTACGCCGAAACCTCACCTTACGACAGTCCGATCGGCGCGGTGGGCGACTACGGCGGTACCAACATGGACGTCGACGCGCTCACGATCACGAACTCGACCGACACCAACAACATCACCGAAGTCGCCGTCGTCTATCCGCCGGTGCTGCATGATCAAAGCTGGCTCGCGCTTCCGGGCGGCAACGGATGGGGCTTTGCGACCTGCCCGAACAACTTCCGCGCGGCGACGATCTGCTACGACGGCGGGAATATCGCCAAAGGTAAGAGCGACACGATCACGATCTACCAGACGCCGACGCTGCAAAGCTTCCCGTTCCAAGACCTGCAAGTGCTCGCCTACGACGGCTCGCAGTGGTTCCAGCTGACGCCCGCCTCGGAAAGCATTTCCACCCCCGACGGCCTCTATACGAATCTCGACGCCCTTTCGGTTGGACAGTATTCGCTCATTGCCAACGACATGACCGCGTACTTCGACCCGGACACGGTTGGGAACGGCTCGACGGCGACGCTCGGGTTCGTCTACACCAATACCTCGACGGCGGTGGATGCCAATCCGGATTCGATCGACGCGCTCGTTCTCGAAGCGCCCTCGACCGGCTATACGCTCAGCACGACGGGAATGACGATCAGTGCTCCGGGTTGGAGCTATCTCGGTGCCTACAAGCCGAACGGCGCGACGACCACGCAGTACTGGTTCGGTCTGTGCGCGACGCAATTCACCAATGGCTCGAACACCGGGACGTACAGCGGTCCGCCGACCGCAAGCGGCGGCCCCGGTTTCCCGCTGACCGCGAAGTATCCCACCCTCGGCAACCCCGCAACATGCGGAACCGAGCACGACGCGATCAAACCGGGCGGCTCGATCACGGTCTCGGGCCTCTCGTTCTCGAACTTCAACACGAACGGTACGCTGACGTGGTACATGTACGCCCATGGCATCAACGGTGGCGGATGGTCCGATAAACAGACGATGTCGCTCGCCGTCGCCTCCGCGTCCGCGTCGGTCTGGTTCAACGAGGTCGACGGAACCGCCGTCGCGTCGAATACGACGCCCACGATCGGCAGCAGCCCCAACGACTACCAGTACGCGATCGAAAACACGAGCAAGAGCACCAACATCACCTCGATTGCAATCACGCTGCCCGGTACCGACATCAACGGGCAGAACGCGTACGACGGCACGAATTATTGGGAGATCCCGAATATCGATACCGCCGGAACGATCACGCTTACCTATGCGGGCGCGAACAATCCGACGTGCACCGTCAACACGACGGCGGCCGACACCTACAACGCCACGTCGGGCGGGGCGAACGGCCAGATCTACATCACGTGCACCAATTTCAAGGCCGGCTACACCCTCTACGTGAACTTCCCGGCGACCAAGACGATGACCAACCCGGAGGAGGAGAGCGACAGCTACGTCTTCCCCGCGACGATCAACGGCACGACCGCGGCCGGAACGGCGTGGCTCGGCAGCGACGAGATCAACGAGCAGTTCAGCATCGGGCTCGACGTGGTCGTAGACCCGTCGAATCCGGGGCCGGGCGGTTCGACCCCGGTGGTCAACTGCGGCAATACCTGTGCCTTCTCGGGCAACACGATCGACTTCGGCAATATCGCGAACAATCAGAGCTTCACGTTCCAAGACGTCGTGCGCGCCAGCATGTACTATACGGGTACGACCTCTTCCGGACACAATCTCGATCTCTACGTCGAAGCGAATGCGAATCCGACCAACACCTCAGGCTCGCCGACGAACGAGTTGCAGACCGAGGTCGACCAGTCGCATTCCACCAGCGCGACCGGCATGTCGTTCCTGACGACCGCCTATACGGTGGTGCCTACCTCGACGATGCTCGAGCTGGCAACGGCGCCGGAGACCTACAGCTCGACGCCGTACGACATCATCAACAGCTACGAGGTCTCGATCGGGCCGAGTGATCCGATCACCGCTCAGATCATCACGCTAACGTATACGTTGATTGCGAATTAATCCTCTGACTACCGCCCTCGCGGCCGCGCGCGAGGGCGCGGCGGCGCTGCTCGAGCACGCGCATTTGCCGCTCGAGATCCGCGAGAAGGGCCGCCGGGCAGACCTCGTGACCGCCGCCGATCGCGCCAGCGAACGCGTGGTGATCGCGCGCTTGCGGGCCGATTTTCCGCACGCCGCGATCCTGGCCGAAGAGAGCGGCAGCGCGCCCGGTACCAGCGACGAGCGCTGGATCGTCGACCCGCTCGACGGCACCACGAACTACGCGCACGGCTATCCGGTCTACAGCATCTCGATCGCCTACGAGCGCGGCGGCGAATTGCTTGCCGGTATCGTGTACGCTCCGGCACTCGGTGAGTGTTTTGCCGCCGAACACGGCGGCGGCGCGCGTCTGAACGACCGGCCGATCGCGGTCTCGAGAATCGATCGCGTCGGCGACGCACTGCTCTGCACCGGCTTTCATCCGGCGGATTTCGAACGCAACGCGGACTTCTTCGCACGTGTGTCGGCGCGCGCGCAAGGCGTGCGGCGCGACGGATCGGCGGCGCTGGATTTAGCATTCACCGCGTGCGGGCGTTTCGACGGGTTTTGGGAATTCGACTTGAGTCCGTGGGACGTTGCCGCCGGCACCCTGCTGGTGCGCGAAGCGGGCGGATCGGTCAGCCGTGTCGACGGTGGTCCGAGCGCGCTCGATGCGCGCAGCATTCTCGCCAGCAACGGCCGAATCCACGCCGAACTGCAGGGCGTGCTCGCGGACGGAGATAAGCAGAGGCCATGAATGCAGCGCTGATCGCGCGTATCGTCGGCTTGATCTTTCTCGTTTTCGGTGTAGCCGGCTTCTTGCCGTGGGTTGCGCCGGCGGCGGCCTTCGACGCACCCGTGATCACGCTCGATGCCGGGTATCGAATGCTCTTTGGAATCTTCCCGGTCAACGCCGCGCTCGACGTCTTGTATCTCCTTTTCGGGATCTGGGGTTTGGTCGCGGGCGCGCGTTTTCGAGCGGCCGTCGTCTATAGCCGCAGCCTCGTCTGGATCGCGCTCGTATTGATCGTTCTCGGCGCGATTCCGATCACGAACACGCTCTTCGGCGCGGCGCCGATCTACGGCTGGGACGTCGCATTGTATGTGTTGGTCGCGATCGTCGCGGCATACGGCGGCTACGGGCGGGGTTCGATAATGGAAGAAGTCCAGGCGCCGGCGGAGTAGCGCAGTTTGCGCGCCGTCAGTGCCACGCGCACGCTCCAGGCAATGATCCAGGCAACCGGGACCGAGTAGAGACCGATCCGCAGACGCTCGATCGCAAGCCAGGCGATCGGCAAGACGAGCAGCCCGCACACCAGACCGACCGCCATCGAAAACTTCGTATCACCGGCGGCGCGAATGGGCGCGAGCGCGACCATGGCCCAACCCTTGAGCGGCAAGGTGATCATGTGAACGGCGATCGGCAGCGCGGCGACCGACGCTACCGCCGCATTCATCGTGAAGAGATAGGCGAGCGGCCACGAGGCGAGCGCAACCAGGACGCCGGTGATCGTCGTCACGACCAGCGCGGCGTTGAGCGCGCGGTGCAGAAATGATTTCGCTCCGGCCGGATCGCGTGCGCCGATGCGCTGACCGATGACGGTTTGCGTCGCGCTCTGCAATGGAACCGGCACGACGAAGGTCAAGTCGGAGACGACGTTGAGCGCGCGAAATGCCGCCACGACGGTTGCACCGAGCGGCGCCAGCATCGCGACGACCGCGACGTCGGGCGCGGCGATCGCAAAACCGAACACGCTCTCCGGCAGTCCGAGCCACGCGCAGCGCAGCGCCAGTGCAAGATCGACGGTGCGCTGCGCGAAGATCCGGTATACCGGTTTGCGCGCGACGTACATCAGGGCGAAGAGCGCGGCAATCGTCTCGGAGGTGAGCGTCGAGATTCCCGCCCCGACGATGCCGAACGGACGGTGGGTGAGCCATCCCAGAGCCAACACCGCCAGCAGCGGAATGTGGATCAGGTTGATCACACCGAGAATGTAGACGCCCAGCTTGCGATTTCCGGCCGCGCCGAGACCGACGATGAGCGTGGCCGAAACATCGATCGGGACGAGCGACGCGCAACGCAGGACGAGGTAGGCTGCGCTGGCGTGCACGCTCGGCAGATTGCCGAGCATGAGGTGGAGCAGCGGCTCCGCACCGAACACGCTCGCGCCGGTCAACAGCATCGCAGCGATCCCGGGGACGACCCAACCGGCGCGCACCGTGCGCGCGAAGCCGTCCACGTCGTGCGCGCCGATACGCTGGGCGGCGATGATCCCGAGGCCGCTCCACAATCCGTTGATCAGCAAGATCAACGCGAAGAAGACCGTCGTGGCCGCGGTCACGCCCGCGAGCGCACCGGTGCTGATGTAGCCGATCGCGATCGTGTCGACCACGCCGAGCAGTTGGTCGCCCAGCATCTGCAGGGCAAGAGGCAGCGATAGGCGCCGCAGCGCGGCGCCTATCTTGGTGTGATCGACGATCATCGAGTCGGCGGCGGTCATCGTCGAAGCGCATCCAGCTCGCGGAAAAAGCGTTCGATCTCGTCGTCGGTCGTGTAGAAGTGCGGGCTCACGCGCAGCCCGCAACCGGGACGGTAGTCGATGAAGACGCGGCGCGCAATCAGCGCGCGGCAGACGCGATCGGCGCCGTCGAAGTCGATGCCGATCCAGCCGGTGCGCGCCGGCGGGTCGAGCGGCGTATTGACCCGCAACCCGCGCTCGAGCGCCGCATCCGCAAGCCGCGTCGTCAACCGCAGGTTGTGTTCGCGAATGCGGCCGATGCCGATCTGTGCGATCAGCTTGTGCCCGCATTCGGCCACGACGTAGCCCGGGATCGTGGGCGTGCCGTGCGCGAAGCGATACATGGAATCGGCATAGCGAATCGGCGCGTCTTCAAAATCGAACGGCTGCGCATGCGCCATCCAGCCGGTAACGGCGGGGCGAAAGAGATCGCGCAGCTCCGGCTTGACGTAGATCCAGCCGCAGCCGGGGCCGCCGCACAACCATTTGTGCGAACCGCCGGTGACGACGTCGAGATCCCATTCGCGCACGTCGTAGGGATAGGTCCCCGTCGTCTGATACGCGTCGAGGCAGAGCAGCGCGCCGACGCGACGGCAGTGGGCCTGGATCGTGCGCACGTCGGCGATCGCCCCGGAAACATAGTAGGCGTGCGAGATCACGGCGATCGCGGTACGCTCGGTGATCGCGGCGATGATGCTTTCGGTCGGAATCGTTCGGCCGTCCGGCGAGGGAACGACGACGGTCTTCGCCCCATAGCGCTCCCACTCGCGCCAGACGTAGGTCAGCGATGGGAATTGCAGCGCTTCGTACACGACCTCGTTGCGTTCGGTCGAGAAACTCAGCGAGGTTGCAAGCGCGGCTTGGAGCACCGAGACGTTCGGTCCGAGAAAAACACTGCCCGGCGCAGCGCCGATCAGCGAGCCGATGCCGTCGGCGATCGCTGCGATGCGCGGAATCCACCGTTCCCAGGCCTGCGGACCGTCGCTCGCCCACTCATCCCAATAGGCGGCGAGGGCGGCTTTCGCGCCGAGCGGTGCCGCGCCCATCGAATGACTCACCAAGTACGTCGCGTTCGCCAAGATCGGGAACTCGTCGCGATGCAGGGCCTGTGTCGTCAGTGTGCTCAAGCGTACGATCCTTTGCCCAAATAGGTCCGTACTTCCCACAGTTCGGGGAAGAAGCGGTGCACCAGTGTTCCTTGCAGGTAGTGTGCACCCGACGATCCGCCGGTGCCCGTGCGCTGCCCGATCATCCGCTCGACCATGCGCACGTGCCGGCCGCGCCAGAGCAGAAACCGTTCGTCGAATTCGATCAGATCTTCCATCAAGAGATAGAGATCGTAGTTTGCGTCGGCATCGGCGTAGATGAGCCGCATGCTCTCGACCAGCGCCGCGCTCGGTTCCACCGCGTAGCCGCGGCGTGTGAGAAGCGCCTTGACCCGGTCGTAGAGCGAGGGGGCTGCGAGGCGCGCCTGCAGGCGCGCGCGCTGTGTCTCGTCCATGTCGATGTGGGCCAGCGTATCGGTCCGGCGCACCCCGCAGAGAAATTCCATTTCCCGGAACTGCACCGACTGAAAGCCGCTGGCCGGATTGAGGTTGTCGCGAAATTGGTTGAACTCGTGCGGCGTCATCGTTTCGAGCACGTCGATCTGCGATTCGAGCAGGCGCTGAATCGTGTGAACCCGGCGGAAATACTTCGAGACACGCAAGAGATCGTCACGGTCGAGCGCCGCGATCGTCGCATCGAGTTCGTGCAAAAGCTGCTTGAACCACAGCTCATAGACCTGGTGGATGACGATGAAGAGCATCTCGTCATGATGCTCGGGGCGCGAGAGCGGATGTTGCAGTCCGAGCAGCTCGTCGACCTTCAGGTACGAGCCGTACGAGAGCCGATCGGGCAACTCAGCGGCCCACTATTGGACGGTGACCGTGTAGGTCAGCGTCTTCGCCGGCGGCGCGTCGGGCTCGAACGGACGGCTGTAGCTCAGCACGATCGTCGCCGTCCCGGTGCGGTTCGCGTGGTAGATGAAGATCTGCTGACCGGGAGCACCCGGCATTGCCTGCTCCGGCGGCTGGGTCACGTTGCCTTCATAGGCGACGATCAGGTCGCTGGGGAGCGTCTGCGTCCAGCTGTATCCGGTCGACGCGTTCGATTGGAGCGCGATGAAAAAATCCTCGCCCGCCTTGACGGTAATACCGCTCGCGGCGTCGGTGTCGATAAAGACCGGAGAATGCGGATTGATCGATGCCCCGGCCGGTGAGAACCCGAGCGCGAGTGCAACGAGCAGTGCGATCGAGAATCGCTTCATGTGTGGTGGACTCCTTGGGTGCGCGCGATCTCTTCGTTGATCGATCCGCGCAGAACGTGCCAGGCCATCAAATAATCGCCGCGCAGCGAGGCAAACGGCGCGCGGAAGGTTTCGGGTTTATTGTGTTCGATGAACGCGTGCGAGAACCACGCGGGTCCGTATCCGGCGACGAGCCCCACGCCGGCGAGCCACGGTTTGCGCATTGCGAGCGAGCCGAGTACGAGCGTGGTTGCGGCAATCGTTCCGGCGACGTGTAAGGCGCGCGTGCGCGGATCGCTGTGCGCCAGCAGATAACGCGGCCAGAACTCCTCGAAACTCATAGGCCTGGCATACGGGGGTCCGAGCGCCTTCTCCTCGAAGCGACGCGCATGGAACGAGCTCTCGGCGTGGCCGCGCTGATCCTCTTGCTGGGCGGCTGCTCGCAGTCCGCCCAGTCGACGTCCTCACCGTCTCCCCAGGCAACCAATCCGATCGGCTTTCCGCTCTACACCCCGAGCACGATCTTGCGGGCGAGGCCTCACGAAGTCATCGCCGAATCGCCCGCGTCGATGGATCAACTCGATATGTGGCTGCAGGGCCTCACCGCGAACCCGCCGCCCGGATATGCGGTCGCGGCAAGCGGTTCGAGCATGGATGCTGCGCACACGCGCGCGAAGGCGATGGGCGTCGAATTCCAAATCTTCACCCACGCGATCGATGGGAAGACGCACGCGCTCGTCGTTGTCGCGCTCGATCCGTCGACGTTCGAAGCCAAGGCCGGACCCATCCTCGGCCTGATCGACAAGTACCCGATGCTTCCCCCGATCCTGCGCGACCCGATCGACCAGCAGGCGAAGGAGCGAACCGGTTTCACCGTCAGTCAGGCGCTCGATCCGGCGCAACCGATCGGCGCTGCACTGGCGGCGGTGCGTGCGATGCGCAATTCCGGCGAGCGCGGCGTGGTGCTGGTCGATGCGGCAAGAAATTAGTTCCGCGCGACGCGCGCTGGCGGCGCTCGCCATGCTCCTCACGACGGCCGCAACGCCGTCGTATTCATACGTCGGCATTCAGGGACTCGCGCTGGTCGGGGTGCATCGCGACGTAACCGGAAGTGAATACGGCATCGGCGCCGGGCCGCTGCTGCAGGTGCACGCCGGATTTCGACGTTTCGCGCTGCACGTCGAAGGAATTCCGGTGGTGAGTATTCCCGGCACCCGCCCTTCGGCCGCATACGGACAGGCGACGCCGGCGCTCGGGATTTTCAACGGCGACGCGGAGTACGCGCTCGACGCTCGCGGCTACGCGTGGGCCGGTTTCGGTGAGACGATCTACAATCAGCGCACGCCGCTGCCGGCAAAAGCGCAAACGGTGTCATCACGGCTGGCCGGCGCGCGGTACGTGCTGCGCTATCGCCGGCCGCTGGCAAAGCAACGCTTCGTCGAAGCGCTCTTCGGAACCGCACCGTATTTGAGCGGATCGGACGTCTACGTCTTCTTGGACGGTGCGCCCGATACGATCCGGCCCGAGCGCGCCTCCGAGATCGACGCTTCACTGGAGTACGGCATCACGCATGGGCATACGCAGTGGCTTTTCGGTGTGCGCACGTTGAACTTCACCGCGCGGTATCCGCTCAGCGGCGAGGCCGCGGATCGCAACGTGGGCATCGGCCCGGTGATCGAATGGCGCGACTTGATCCGGTAGTTGACAAAACGATGCCTTCAAATGCGAGCAATCGGCGGCGCAGGGAGTTCGGCCCGGCGCCTTTGATCCGTCCGTCCGCGCCGATCACGCGATGCGCCGGAATCAGCAGATCGTAGGGCGTGCGTGCCATGGCGGCGGCGACGCCGCGGTGCGCGAGCGGTGCGCCGATCGCCCGGGCGACGTCGCCGTACGAGATCAGCTCGCCGAATTCGAGCTGCGCGACCAGCTCCCACACCGTGACCATAAAGCGCGTGCCTTCGAGCCTGAGCGGAAGATCGAAGCGCCGCAGCCTTCTTTTGAAATAGGCGCGCAGTTGAGCTCGCGCTTCGCGCAGGAGCGGGTCGCGCAGCGGAGCGGTTCGCGCACGGGCGCGCGGACGGAACGCGCAGACGACGATACGCTCCTGCTCGGCGCGTAGGAATAACGGCGCACCGAAGGGCGTGGGAAGGAGCAGGTCAGTCGTCATTCGATAATGAGTGTTATGTCACTGGCAGGGAAAACACTGTTCATTACCGGCGCGAGCCGCGGCATCGGCCTCGCGATCGCGTTGCGTGCGGCGCGCGAGGGCGCGAACGTTGCCATAGCGGCCAAGACCGCCGAGCCCAACCCGAAGCTGCCGGGAACGATCTTCACCGCCGCGCAAGAGATCGAAGCCGCCGGCGGTAAGGCGCTTGCGCTGCAGTGCGACATCCGCTTCGAGGAACAGGTGCAGGATGCGGTGACCAAGACGGTCGAGCGTTTCGGCGGGATCGACGGGTGCGTCAACAACGCGAGCGCGATCGCGTTGACGCCGACGACCCAGACCGACATGAAGCGCTACGACCTGATGAACCAGATCAACGCCCGCGGAACGTTCCTCTGTTCGAAGCTCACGATCCCGCATCTGAGCAAGGCTGCCAACCCGCACATCCTGAACCTTGCGCCGCCGCTCGACATGCAGGCGCGATGGTTCAAGAACCACGTGGCATACACGATGGCGAAGTTCGGCATGTCGATGTGCACGCTCGGAATGGCGGCCGAGCTCAAAGATGCCGGAATCGCCGTCAACTCGCTCTGGCCGCTGACCACGATCGACACCGCCGCGGTACGCAACCTGCTGGGCGGTGAAGCGATGGCGAAGTCGTCGCGTAAGCCCGAGATCGTCGCCGACGCGGCGATCGCGATTCTGCATCGTTCGAGCACGGAATGCACCGGGAACTTCTTCATCGACGAAGAGGTGCTGCGAAGCGAAGGCGTCACCGACTTCTCGCCCTACGCGCACGATCCGAACGCGTTGCTCGCGCCCGACTTCTTCGTGCCGGACGACGTCATCGCACGCTCGAAAACCAAGCTCCTTCCGCTTCCGTGGTGAGAAACATATGAGCGACCATATCCTCTACAGTAAAGACGGCGCGGTGGCGTCGATCCGGTTGAACCGGTCCGAGAAGAAGAACGCGATCACGGTCGCGATGTATCAGGCGATGGTCGATGCGCTCGACGATGCCGCGCGCGACGACGAGGTGCGCGCGGTCGGGATCTACGGCGGGAGAGATTTTACCGCCGGAAACGACCTCGCGGATTTTCTCGGCGGCGGTTTCCTGGCGGCATCGCACGGCGCCGACATGCCGGTGATGAAATTTCTGCGGACGCTGGTTTCATTTCCCAAGCCCCTGCTGGCTGGCGTCAAAGGCGTTGCGATCGGCATCGGCACGACGATGCTGATGCATTGCGACGCGATCGTCGCGGGGCGCACGGCGCGGTTCGCCCTTCCTTTCGTGAAGCTCGGCCTCGTTCCGGAAGCCGGCTCGAGCGTGCTCCTTCCGTTGATCGCCGGCCGGATGCGCGCGTCGTGGTTGATGCTCTCGGGCGAGCAGTTCGGTGCGGACGAGGCGCACGAGTTGGGTCTGATCACGCGGGTCACCGACGACGAGGACGTCGACGGCGCGGTCGCGCTGATGTGCGGGCAGCTCGCCGAATTACCGCGCAACGCGCTGATGACGACAAAGCGGCTTCTCAAAGCGCGCTTCGCCGATCTGGTCGCGCGCGCGATGGACGACGAGAGCGCCGAATTCGCCGCGGCGCTGACCACCGACGAGGCGCGCGCCGCCTTCATGAAGTTTCTCGCCCGCTAAGCGCCCGCGGAACCGGGCGCGCGGCGCTTCGCGATCGTCGTATTACCGGCGGGTGAGGCGAGTTGCCGTTCAAGAGCCGTGAACGTGGCGATCACCTCGCGCGCTTCGAAAACTTGACGCCGCTTGCGATCGGAGAGGGCGCTGAGGATATTCGCCTTCGCCAAGCGCTCGAGCGCGCTGATCGCCGCGGGGAGCGAACAACGGATGAGCTTTACGACCGAGGCGGCGGTGACGACCGGACTTCCGGGAAGGGCCCGCATCAGGCGGAAAACCGCTGAGTCGGACCGCACGTGTCCGATACGCTCGCGCCACTGCGCTTGAAGTGTCGCGATGCGTTGCTCGTAGGCGACGGCGTCGTTGACGGAGCGGGTGCAAGCCGACGAAAATGTTGCAATCCACCGATTAAGTCCCTCGAGCGCCGGAGCCGATGTTGCGTTGCCGACGTAACGCGTCGCGGTGAGGCCGGCGACGTAGTCATCCGCCATGGTGGCGAGGACGAGCGAGACCGGCGGCGTGATAACGGTGGTGAGACCGCGCCGGCGAAAAATCATGTGAACGAGCGCGCGCCCAACGCGGCCGTTTCCATCGGCGAAGGGATGAATCGTCTCAAATTGCGCGTGCGCGATCGCCGCTTGCATGACCGCCGGCGTCGAGTCGGAATTGCAAAACGCGCAAAGGTCGGCCAGTAACTCGTCAACGTATTGCGGCGGCGGTGGGACGAACGCAGCAGAGCACGGATTATGCGAGCTGCCGCCAATCCAATTTTGCGTCGTTCGGACGACGCCACCGAGATGATGCAGCGACGTCGGTTGCATGAGGCGCCGGTGAACGTCGAGCAGTAGGTCGCGCGTGATCTCGCTGCTCCGATCGACAGCTTCGAGCGCATAATGCATGGCGTCGACATTTCCGAGCACTTCCGCGGCGGTGACGTCGTGTGGATCTTCATTCCGTACACGCGCGATATCGGCGCGTAGTAATCGGCGCGCGCCGACTTCGAGCCCTTCGATTTTTGAAGAACTGACGGACTCCGCGCGGAGGAGCAGCCGCGCGAGGGCCTCGGTGTCGGCTAGGGCGCTTGCGGATTGGTCGAGACGGGCGATTGCAAGCTCGGCGTCAGCCACGTCGGCTGCTTCTCGGGCAGAAATCGTAAACTGACGTTCCATGAGGCGATCTGGGACGTAGGCGGTATAGTCACAGCCCTGCCGATCGCGGCGGGACAGCCCGGTGAGGGGCCCAGCCCCGGGCCAGTAGCCTTTAATTACCGTGGCCATAATTAAAGACTATATCATAAATATTAGTTTGGCAGTCGCTGGTTAAAGATTGCGGGCCCTTCTGATAAGCGAAGGCTCGAAGTTTTGCGCCATTCGCAGGATGCGACCCTTCGAGGCTCGCCTTCGGCTCGCACCTGCGGGTGACGGAGCATCGCCTTCGGCTCGCACCTCAGGGTGACGGAGCATCGCCTTCGGCTCGCACCTGCGGGTGACGGAGCCTCGCCTTCGGCTCGCACCTCAGGGTGACGGAGCAACGCCTTCGGCTCGCACCTGCGGGTGACGGAGCATCGCCTTCGGCTCGCACCTGCGGGTGACGGAGCATCGCCTTCGGCTCGCACCTGCGGGTGACGGAGCATCGTCTTCGGCTCGCACCTCAGGGTGACGGAGCCTCGCCTTCGGCTCGCACCTGCGGGTGACGGAGCATCGCCTTCGGCTCGCACCTCAGGGTGACGGAGCATCGCCTTCGGCTCGCACCTGCGGGTGACGGAGCATCGCCTTCGGCTCGCACCTGCGGGTGACGGAGCATCGCCTTCGGCTCGCACCTGCGGGTGACGGAGCATCGCCTTCGGCTCGCACCTGCGGGTGACGGAGCAACGGTCATCCTGAGGTGCACGAGCGCGCAGCGCGAGTGCCTCGAAGGACGCGACGAGCGTCCTCTTCGCGATCGGCGATGGCGCTTCGTCGAGCAATTGATGTGTGACGCTTCCTTCGACTACGCTGCGCGGAGCTTGTCCTCTAGCGAGCGCAGCGAGTCGAAGGGCTCGGGATGACAAGAGCGCGCTATACGCCGAGGAATTCGAGCAGATCGCTCTCGCGCGCGACCAAATCGGCGGTGTCCAGTACCTGCTCGACGCGGCCGTGTACCACGATATGGTGACGATCCGCGACCGCGGCGGCGAAGCGCACGTTCTGCTCGACCAAGAGCACGGAGATGCCTGCCGCCTTCATCCGGCGCACGATCTCGCCGATGCGCTCGACGATCACCGGCGCGAGGCCCTCGGTCGGTTCGTCCAAGAGAATCGTTTTCGCACCCGAGCGCAGCGCGCGCGCGATCGCGAGCATCTGCTGCTCGCCGCCCGAGAGCGTCGTGCCCACTGCCGACGCGCGCTCCTTGAGGTTCGGGAAGGCGTCGAAGATCCGGTCCAGCGTCCATCCGCCCGGCGCGAGCGCCGGCGCAAAGAGCAGGTTCTCGCGCACGTTGAGGGTCGAGAAGATGCCGCGCTCTTCGGGGACGTACGCGATCCCGCTGCGCGCGATGCGATCGGAAGGAGTCGCGCATAATTCGTTACCGTCGAGTACGATCGAACCGCTGCGCGGCCGAACGATGCCCATGATCGAGCGCAGGGTCGTCGTTTTGCCGACACCGTTGCGGCCGATGAGCGTCGCAACCTCGCCGTCGCGCAAATCGAAGCTCATCCCGTGCAGCACGTGCGACTCGTCATAGTAGGTATGAACGTCGCGGACGCTAAGCATCAGTGTCTCCCCGCGCCGAGGTAGGCCTCGACCACACGCGGATCGGCGCGAACTTCGGCATATCCGCCTTCGGTGAGCACCTTGCCGCGTTCGAGCACGCTGACCCGGTCACACAGGTGTTCCACGACGCGCAGATTGTGCTCGACCAAGACGACGGTGCGGTCGCGCGAAACGCGGCGGATCAATTCGATCGTCGGACCGATGTCTTCGGCGCCCATCCCGGCCGTCGGCTCGTCGAGCAGAAGAACGCTCGGGTCTTGCGAGATCGCAATCGCGAGCTCGAGCCCGCGCTTCTTTCCGTATGGCAGATTCGCGGCGACGGTGTTGCGGTCGTCATCGAGTCCGGCGACGTGCAATGCATCGCGCGCCGGCTCGTCGAGGACCGCCGTCACGCGGCTTCCCGCCAGCAGGCGGCGCGAAAGGTTGGTGCGCGCCTGCAAGGCGACCTTGACGTTCTCGAGCGCGGTCATGTGCGCAAAGATGCTGGTGATCTGAAAACTGCGCACCATACCCATCTGCGCGATTTCGGCTGCGCCGGCATGCGTGATCTCGACGCCCGCGAAGCGAACCTCTCCGGCGGTTGGGCGCACGAATCCCGAGAGCACGCCCAAAAGGGTCGTCTTCCCGGCGCCGTTCGGGCCGATGATCGCGTGAATTGCCCCGGAGCGGACCGAGAGCGTGAGTCCGTCGAGCGCCATGAAGCCGGAGAAGGACTTGGCGATTCCGGTTGCCTGCAACACGTACGCATCCGCGCCATCGTTCATGTTGCGCAAATACGTCCGAAATCGCGCTGCCCCTTTCCGCCCGCTCTACGATGACGCGGGAACTACACCCCCCGCCGAGCGACCCAGTGGATCGCGAGTTGGAGTTTGTTGTGCCCCGTCTTGTCGCGGATATTCCTGAGATGCTGCTTGACCGTTTCGGGGCTTACGGAGAGTTCTTGCGCGATCTCACGATTCTTCAGACCGCGCGTTACCAGATCGGCGACTTCGCGCTCTCGCGGGCTCAACACGTGGCGGACCTCCTGATCGCTATGAATACGGAAGCAGTTTGTGGTGGACGGGCACGTTGCGGTCTCCGGCATTTTCGGTCAAAACGTTCTCGAACGGGAAGCGGCTGCCGGGCTTGTTTTTCAACCACTGCGTGCCGAGAATCGGCATTACGGCGACGTTCGGAACCGGGCCGTGCGTGAAATCGACGCGGCCGTCGACCGTGACGGTGTTCAAGCGCGAGAGCGCCTTCGCGACGGCAGCTTTGGTCTTCGGGGCTCCGGAACTCTTGAGCGCCGCGATGCCCGCGTCGAAGAGCGCGAGTGACGCCCCGAGCTGCTGCGTCCACTGCTTGCCGGTCGACTTCGTGTAATCGTCGGAGAGTGCGCGCGAGCTCTGGCCGGTGAGCGGCGATTTATACGGGAAATCGGGGTGCCAGTAGTCTGCGGTTGCGATGCGATTGCCCAGAGAACCGAGCGCTTCGACGTCGGATGGGAAGAGGCCGGTCTTGGCGACTTGGGCGATCGTCACCATCTTGGTGTAGCCTTGCTGCGCCGCTTGGTTCCAGAACGTCACGAAATCCGGCGGGAGCGGGAAGGTGTTGAAAATCTGGCAGTTTTCCGCCTTGAACCGTGCGATCTGCGCGGAATAATCGCTCGTGCCGTCTTCATAGCCGCCGGGATCGACGACCGTGAAGCCGTCTTTCTCGAGGAGCGGGATCAAGTGTTCGCGGATGGCGTTGCCGTCGGCGTCGTTCGGATACAGCGCGGCGATCTTTTTGTTGGTGGGAAGCTCGTGAAATTGCGAGACGTAGCACACGTGAAAGCTTTCGACGCCGAAACTGAAGTGGTAGGTCCATTTGAACGGTGAGGGCTGGCCGGGCTTCGCACCGCGGCCGAAATACCACGATTCCCACGGCACGACCGTCGAAAGACACGGGACGCCCGCCGCTTCGGACGCGTCCGAAACGGGATTGACGTTTTCCGGCGTGGAGGTCGCGAGCATCATGTCGACCCCCTCCTTGCTGATCAGCTCGTTGGCGAGCTGCGCCGCGCGGGTAGGATCGGACTGCGAATCGCGAGCGAGGATTTGGACGGCATAGCGCTTGCCGCCGGCCTCCAGGCCGCCGGCAAGCGCCTTACGCGCGAGACCGACGACGTACGGGTCGCACTCGCCGAACCCGCCGAGCGGCCCGCTGCGCGGGCTCACGAAGCCGACCTTGATCACTTCAGCCGCGTCGGCACCGACCCAAATCGACGAAGTCGCGGCTGCGAGCGCCGCTCCGCCGGTTCCGAGAATGAATGAACGCCGGGAAGAATCCGATGACATAGACACCTCCTAGATCGTGTTGCTCAAGTGCATAATTACGCGGCGACGAACCGCCCGAGTTGCTGTTCGAGGCGCGCGAGCGTTTCATACGCGGGCAGCGTATCGACCAGACTTGATTGAGGCTCTCGACGCTCGGCGATCGCCGCGAAAAACTCGCGATCTTCGAGTTCGATTCCGTTGTTGGAAACGGCGAAGCCCGACAAGTCGACATTCTCGTTCTTGCCGGTGCTCAGATCGTCGTAGTACGCAAGGTACGTACCGGTATCGCCGATGTACCGGAAAAACGATCCGAATGGCCCGTCATTGTTGAAGGAAAGGGAAAGCGTCAGAATCGCGCCCGACGGGGCTTTGAGCTGGATGCTCATGTCCATGGCGATGCCGAGCGCCGGATGAACCGGCCCCTGGATCGCTTGGGCGATCTCCGCGGTCCCGCCGGTCTGCCACTGAAACAGATCGACGGTGTGGCACGCGTGATGCCAGAGCAGATGATCGGTCCAGCTCCGTGGTTGTCCGAGCGCATTGGTATTCGTTCGACGGAAAAAGTACGTCTGGACGTCCATTTGCTGCACGTTGAATTCGCCGCGTTCGATACGCTCGTGGAGGAACCGGTGGCTCGGGTTGAAACGGCGTACGTGGCCGGCCATCGCAACGACACCGGTCTCGCGCTGCACCTCGACGAGCGCGCGCGCGTCTTCGACGGAGTCGGCGACCGGGATCTCGACCAGCACGTGTTTGCCGGCACGCATCGATTGCTCGGCTTGGCGGCGGTGGATCTGCGTGGGCGAGGCGATGATCACGGCGTCGAGGCCGGGCCGCGCGAGCGTCTCGCCGAGATCGGTCGTCCAATGCGGTATCCGGAACCGTTCGGCGACCGCTTGCGTCGATTCGGGACGGCCGCCGGTGAGGGAGATGACGTTCACGCCGTCGATGTTCGCGATGGCTTCGAGATGCTTGACGCCGAATGCGCCTTGCCCGGCGAGCGCGACGTTGATCAACGCTGGTTCCTCACGTTTTCCAAGATGAGATGCCCGACCGCCGTATTCGAGGCCGGAACGTGGTAGAAGCGATGGATCTCCTCGACGCGGTCGTCGAGCGCGCCGCGCATGATCAGCCACATCACCAGCTCGATCGCTTCGGAGCCGGCTTCCCGAACGTACTCGATGTGCGGCCGTTGCGCGACGCGCGCCGGATCGGCGATGAGTTCGTCGAGAAATGCGTTGTCGAATTCTGCATTGATGAGGCCGGCACGCGGCCCTTGAAGCTGGTGCGACATACCGCCGGTCCCAAAGACGACCACGCGTAGATCTTCGGGGTATGATTCGACGGCCTTGCGAATCGCTTTGCCTAGGTTGTAGCAGCGATTTCCCGTCGGCGGCGGATATTGCACGACGTTGACCGCGAGCGGGATCACGGGTACGGGCCACGCGTCGGGCCGGCCGAACATCAGTGAGAGCGGCACCGTGAGACCGTGATCGACGGCCATGTTGTTGATGATCGTCATGTCGAATTCGTCGAGGATCGTCGACTGGGCGATGTGCCATGCCAGTTCGGGGTGGCCCTTCACCGGCGGAACCTTGCGGGGGCCCCAGCCTTCGTCGGCGATCGGAAATTCCGCCGCGCACCCGATCGCAAACGTCGGGATGAAATCGAGCGAAAACGCGGAGGCGTGATCGTTATAAACCTCGATGATGACGTCGGGAGCCAGATCCGCGATCCACTTCTTGGAGAACTCGTAGCCCGCAAAGAGCGGCTGCCAGTACGGCTCGGATGTGCGTCCGTTGTCGATCGCGGCCCCGATGGCCGGTACGTGCGAGGTCGCGACGCCGGCGATGATTCTAGCCACCGTGCGCCTCCGATTTGCTGCGGTTGCCTTCGATGCGGCGGCCGCCCGAGCGCATCATCTCCGCGTACTCTTCTTGCGTCGTACCGGTCATCAAGGCTGCGAGCGCCTGATACGAGAGACCGTCGGTCGCCCCGAGCTTCGCCGTGTAATAAATGTTGCCGCCGAGCTCGAGCATGCGATTCCAGTCGCGTGCGAGGACCGCGTCGCGCTGCTCCGCCGTCATCGGCCAGCGCTCGAGGTAGGCTCGCTCGTCGGCCTTGAAGGCTGCGCGGTTTTCTTCTTTCATCAACGACATGCAGAACATGTTGAGGTGATACCCGAGCCGGGAGTGCTCGGCGTCGAACAGCGTCGTTCCGGGGATGTCGTCGAACGGATTCTCGCGCGCTGCCGCCATCAGCTGCGCTCCGGCCAATAGAGGCGCATCGGATTGCGGACCAGCAGCTGCTCCTGCAGCGCCGGCGTCGTCGCCATTCGCGCAATGAAGTCGACGAGCTTCCCGTCATCGGGCATGTGCGTGGTCATGTTGGGATGCGGCCAATCCGTTCCCCAGAGCACGCGCTCGGGATAGCGCTCAACCAGCGCGCGTCCGAACGGCACCACGTCGTCATACGGAGGCCCGGTCTTCGAAAGCCGCTCCGCACCGCTGACCTTCACCCACAGATTCGGATGTTCGTCCATCAGCGCGATGAACCGCTTCCACTGCGGATGTTCGAGGCCAAGGTCCACGTCGGGCCGTCCCATGTGGTCGATCACGACCGCCGCCGGCAGGGAGGTGATGAACGGCGTGAGCTCTTCCAGCTCCGGGGCTTCGAAATAGATGACGATGTGCCAGCCGAGCGGGATGATTTTTTTTGCGATCTCGACGTACTGCTCGCGCGGCGTAGCGTCCACCAGCCGCTTCAAGAAGTTGAAACGCACGCCGCGAACGCCGGCCGCATGCATCTCCGCGAGCTCCGCGACGCTCACGCCGGGCTCCACGACCGCAATACCGCGCGCCGTACCGGCCGACGCGAGCAACGCATCGACCATGGCACGATTATCGCAGCCGTGGCAACTGGCCTGGACGATCACGTTGCGCGTGAACCCGAGCAGGCTGCGCAGTTCGAAGAGTGCTTCCTTCGGTGCGTCGCCGGGCGTGTATTTGCGCTGCGGCGCGTACGGGAACTTCTCGCCCGGCCCGAAAACGTGGCAATGCGCGTCGACCGCTCCCGCCGGCACGACGAATGCCGGGCGCGTGGGATTGGGATGATAGCGATTCAGATCGATCATGCGACGGCAGAACCCAGCCGGCTCTTCAGCCGCGGATAGACGCGCAACGCATTCTTTTCATAGACCTTGACACGCGTCGAATCGTCGAGGCCGAGCGCCTCGACGTACCGTTTCGTATCGTCGTAGTTGAAGCCGGTGCGCGGATCGACGCCGCGCACGGCGCCGACCATCTCGGAACCGAACAGGATGTTTTCCGCGGGGATCACCTCGAAGAGCAGTTCGATGCCCGGCAAATGGTAGACGCACGTATCGAAGAAGACGTTGTTCAACACCGACTGTTCGAGCGGCGGGCGCTTCATGTCTTGTGCGAGCCCGCGGTAGCGGCCCCAGTGATACGGAACTGCGCCGCCGCCGTGCGGAATGATGAATCGCAGCGTCGGGAAATCGGCGAACAGATCGGCGGTGATGAATTGCATGAACGCGGTCGTGTCGGCGTTGATATAGTGCGCGCCGGTGGCGTGAAAGTTTGGATTGCACGACGAGCTCACGTGCACCATCGCGGGAACGTCGAGCTCGACCATCTTCTCGTAGAGCGGATACCAAAATGTGTCCGTCAGCGGCGGCGAGGTCCAATGTCCGCCGGAGGGATCGGGATTGAGGTTGATGCCCACGAAGCCGAGCTCGTTCACGCAGCGCTCGAGTTCGCGAACGCTGCCGGCGAGGCCGGCGCCGGGCGACTGCGGCAGCTGCCCGACACCGGCGAAGTTGCGTGGATACAGCTCGCACACGCGCGCGATCAAATCGTTGCAGGCGCGCGCCCAGGCCATGCTCGTGGCTTCCGTTCCGATATGATGCGCCATCGCCGAAGCGCGCGGCGAGAAGATCGTCACGTCGGTCCCGCGCTCGCGAGAAAATTTTAGTTGCGCGTTCTCGAGACTGGCACGGATCTCGTCGTCGCTGACGTTCGGTTTCAGGGGCGAAGGCAGCGAGGGGTCCGCGAGTCCCGCAATCTGCGCCGCTCGGAACGTCTGTAAACCGTCCGGCGCCGTCGTGTAGTGGCCGTGGCAATCGATGATCATGGGGACCCGTTCGTCCAAACGTCGCCGGGAATGAAGAGATCGCCGGACATCAGCGCGCGGGCGGTGCGCAGCAGCGCCGAGCGCCGCACGTGCGGGCCGGACGGGCCGGATTCGATCTGCATGGAGACGGTGAAAAAGCCGGTCGGGTGCTCGATCTCGAAACTGCGCTCGCCGCCCTCGCCGGGCGGTGCGATCTCTGAAGCGACCGATCCCGGGATCGCGCACGCGGTCGCAACGCTGACCGCGCCGAATACGCCGATCGCCTTGTGCACTTTGTGCGGAATGAACATCCGGGTCGAAATGTCGCCGCCGTTTTGCGCCGGCGCGGCCAGGCACATCTTGGGTACGGTCTTCTTGGACACGTCGCCCAAGTTCATGCGCTTGCCGGCCTCCAGGCGCAGCGCTTCGACCCGGGCGCGCAGCGAGCTATCCGCTTCCATCTGTTCGGGCGTTTCGCGGCCCGTCTGTCCGAAATCGGATGCACGCATCACGACGACCGGCATGCCGTTATCGATCAGCGTTACGTCGGTATCCGCGATCACGTCGCGCGCGTTTCCCGACGGCAGCAGCGCGCCGCAGCTGCCGCCGGCGACGTCGAGGAAATCGATGTCCACCGGCGCCGCGGTTCCGGGAACGCCGTCGATGCGCGCATCGCCGTCGTAGCGCACGCGGCCATCGGGCGTCTGGACGTGCGCGACCGCGATCGAGGCGGTGTTGACCATGTGGATGCGCACGCTCGTTCGCGGCGCACTTGCGGGGACGAGTCCGCGCTCGATCGCGAACGGCCCGACGCCCGCCAGCATGTTTCCGCAATTTTGCGATGCGTCCACGCGCGCTTCGCCGACGACGACTTGCAAGAAGAGGTAGTCGACGTCCGCGTCGGGGCGGCTCGAGGGACCGACGATCGCCACCTTGCTCGTCAGCGTATCCGCCCCGCCCACGCCGTCGATCTGACGCACGTCGGGTGAACCCATCGCCGCTAGCAGTACCGCATCGCGCACGGCCGTATCTTCCGGCAAATCGCTCGCCAGAAAAAACGGGCCCTTCGACGTCCCGCCGCGCATCAGAGTGCACGCAATGGCGCGCTGCTTCACGCGCGTGAACCCTCGACCAGCTTGCGAAGATCGTTGATGTCGTAGGAGTGTTCACCGCGCGCGTACCGTTCGCGATTGCGGCTCTCCGTTTGCGTGCGCGCGCGCGCCGCAACGACGACCTCTTCCGCGCGCTCCTTGCGGATGGCGCAGGCGCCATCGGCATCGAGCACCACCAGATCGCCCGGCGAAATCATCGTGCCGCCGACCTCGACCGGCACGTCGAGCTCTCCGGGCACGGCCTTCTTTGCTCCTCGCACGCGAATCCAGCGCGCCCACACCGGGACCGCCATCGAGGAAAGATCTTGGGCATCGCGCACTGCTGCGTCTACCAAAACGCCTGCTGCGCCGGCCGCGATCATTTGTGTCAACAGCAGGTCCCCGACGAGGGCGACCGCGCGCGGTTCCGGCATGGTCAGCACGACGATATCGCCGCGCCGGATGCGCTCGATCGACGCGTGCACCATCAGATTATCGTCCTGCGCGCAGCGCACCGTACGCGCCGGGCCCGCCGCGCGACTATGCGGAACCAGTTGGTGCAGCGCAATATCGATCAGGCCTTCTTTCCCCGAGGCTTCGTAAATCGTCGCAACACCGAGATGCGCGCACTCGTCATAGTCGATCATCGCTCGTACTCACCGGAGGAGGGGAATAAGCACGTTGCCAATATTGTTGACAATTATGGCGCCCACTTTTCGCGTACCTTCCGACGATCCTGCTCGCAGTCGAGCTTCGGATATCGCCGAACACATTCGGCGCGCGATCGTGTCGGGTGAGTTCGCGCCGAATGAGCGCTTGGTCGAGCAAGAACTTGCTAAGGATCTCAACACCAATCGCGCCGTCATCCGCGCTGCGTTCGCGCATCTCGAACACCAGCGGTGGCTCGTTCGCGAGCCCAATCGAGGCGTGCGCGTACGAACGTACACGGCGCAGGAAGCCGCGGAGATCCTCGAAGCGCGTGCGGCCCTCGAAGGTCTGGTCGCGCGCTACGCGGCACGACGCATCGATGGTGAGGGCGAGCGCACGTTACGCGGAATCATCGCAGAGATGAAGGCTTGCCACGATTCCGGCGATCCGCTCGCGTATTCGCAGCTCAACGCGAAGCTCCATCGCACGATTCTGGAAATTGCAAACCACGAAACCGCGGCTATGCTGCTCTCGTCGCTGCAATCGCAGGCCGTACGCTATCAATTTCGCACGGTGCTGCAACCGGGGCGGATCACGCAATCACTGCGCGAACACGAGGCGATCGTTCAGGCGGTCCTCGCACACGACGAAGACGATGCGGAACGCGCGATGCGCGTGCACATCGGATCGGTCGTCCGTACCGTTCTTGCGATCGCGGGCAGCGGTTCGAACGCCCTGAAGGCGATGTAGGGCGCCGCATGGCAGACACCGGCCCGGTGCTCACCGCTACCGCTGCGACCAAACGCTTTGCAAACTTCACCGCCGTGGACCACGTCGATTTTGCCGTTTCCCGCAACGAGGCCGTCGGCATCGTCGGGCCGAACGGCGCGGGCAAAACGACGCTGCTCAATCTGCTCGCGGGAACCTATCCGCTCTCCGAAGGGAGCGTCTTCGTCGACGGTGCCGACGTTTCGCGCACCGACGCGGCAACGCGATGCCGCATGGGCATCGGACGCTCGCATCAGGTGCCGCGGCCGTTCGTCGACATGACGATCTTCGAGAACGTCTTTGTGGCGGCGTCGTTCGGCGGCCGCCGCACGCGCGCCGAAGCCTACCGCGCCAGCATCGAATCGCTCGACCTCTGCGGTATGCTCGAGAACGCCAATCGTACCGCCGCGACGCTCGGTCTTCTCGATCGCAAACGCTTGGAACTCGCCCGGGCGATCGCAACGAATCCGAAGGTCTTGCTCCTGGATGAAATCGGGGCGGGGCTGACCGATGCGGAAGCGAGCGACCTCGTCGCGATCATTCACCAGTTGCGAGCGACGGGAATCGCCATCGTGTGGATCGAGCACATCCTGCACGTTTTACTGCGGGTCATCGATCGACTCGTGTGCATGGACTCGGGCGTCGTGATCGCGCAGGGTGAACCGAAAGAAGCGCTTGCGCACCCGGCTGTCATCGAAGCGTATCTGGGAAGCGGCGTTGCATGAACGTGCTCAGCGTCGAAGCGCTCGACTCGAACCACGGCCTGCTCAAGGCCGTTCGCGGCGTGTCGTTCACCGTCGCGGAGGGCGAGATTCTCGCGCTGGTGGGCGCTAACGGCGCCGGCAAGACGACGCTGCTGCGCACGATCGCCGGCGCGCACAAGCCGTCGTCCGGAAAGATCGTATTCGAGGGCATCGACGTCACCAACGTTCCCGCCGGCAAACGCACGCGCGCCGGCATCGCGCTGGTTCCCGAAGGCCGGCGTATCTTCGGAGAAATGACGGTCGAGGAGAATCTCCTCGTTGCCGGGCGCACCGGCCGTAAGGGGCGCTGGAACTACGCGACCGTGCTCGAGGCGTTCCCGATGCTGCGGCGGATCGCGCAGCGCAAAGGCGGCGATCTCTCGGGCGGAGAGCAACAGGCCACGGCGATCGGCCGCGCGCTGATGACCAATCCGCGTCTCCTGCTCATCGACGAACTCTCCCTCGGGCTTTCACCGGTTGCCGTCAACGCGGTGTACGAATCGCTCGAGTCTGTGATGGCAAGCGGCGCGACGATCGTGCTGGTGGAACAAGACCTCAGCCGCGTGCTCCGCGTCTCGACGCGCGTTGCCTGCATGCTCGAAGGCCGCATCGTTCGTGAGGGCCGGACGTCCGAGATCACCAAAGAAGCGATCACCGAGGCGTACTTCGGCTTGCGGCGCGGCGAAGAGGTGAAGGCGTGATCGACCAGATCGTGCAGGGCATCTTCCTGGGCGGCTACTACGCGCTCGTCGCGTGCGGTCTCTCGTTCATGTACGGCGTCATGCGGATCATCAACCTCGCGCACGGCAGCCTCGTCGTTCTCTCGGCGTTCCTCGTGTGGTACATCACCGAACATCTGGGGATCTCGCCCTTTATCGCGTTGCTGATCGTCATTCCCATCATGGCCGCGGCCGGATGGATCTTGCAGCGAACGGTCCTCGACCGGAGTTTGCGCTCGGGTCCGCTCACGCCGCTGCTCAGCACGTTCGGCCTCGCGATCGTCATCGACAATCTGCTCTTCCAACGCTTCGGCGCGGATTCGCGTTCGCTCGGGCCGAACATCGGAACCCTCTCCTACAACGGTTGGACGCTGCCGGGCGGCGTGACCGTCAGCGAGCTTGGACTCCTCACGCTCGGCACCGCGATCGTGTTGATCGTCGGCTTGCAGCTCTTCCTCAAATATGCGCCCCTCGGCCGCGCGATTCGCGCGACGTCGGAAGATCGCGACACGGCCGAGCTGATGGGCATCGATTCGCGATCCGTTTATGCCGCCGCCGCGGCGATTGCGTTGGCTACGGTGGCGATCGCGGGCATGTTTCTGGGCATGCGCACGACGTTCGCTCCCTACGCGGGCGCGACTCAGCTCATCTTCGCGTTCGAATCGGTGGTCATCGGCGGTACGGGCTCGCTTTGGGGAACGCTGGTCGGCGCGATTGCGCTCGGCGTCGCGCAGAATCTTGGGGCACTGGTCAACCCGCAGGGATTCTTCATCGCTGGACACCTGTTGTTCTTCTGCGTGCTCGCCGTTCGATTTTTCGCCGCCGGGAGTTTTTCGGCCGGCTGGCTCAAGGTTCTACGGAGGCAATCGGCATGACCGACGTCGGTACGGTTGCGGTGCGGCGGTGGAGCAGTGTCTCGATCATCGCGATCGGCGGCTTGGTCGCGATTATCGCGATCCTCGCATTCGGGCCGCTGTTTCTCGGCTCGTATCTGACCGGGCGGATCACGACGCTCTTCATCTATGTCATTCTCGCGGTGATGTGGAACGCACTGGCCGGTTACGCGGGCCTGGTTTCGGTGGGGCAACAAGCGTTCTTCGGCCTGGGGGCGTACGTCGTGATCCGCCTTTCCAACGGCGGTATGCCGGTCTATCCGGCCATCGCGCTGGCGCCGCTGGTGGTCGCCGTGCTCGCGCTCGCGCTCTCGCCGCTCGCGCTGCGCTTACGCGGCGGCGAATTCGCGATCGGCATGTGGGTATTCGCCGAGCTCGCGCACCTGCTCGTCAATCTCGACGGCCTGATCCAAGGCGAAACCGGGACCTCGCTGATCGCGATCTCCGCCTTCGCGCCCGCGGTGAGACGAGCGGATAACTACTGGTTCGCCCTCGGTGCAATGACGATCGTTCTGGCGCTCGTGTTCGTTCTGCTGCGCAGCCGGACCGGCGCGTGCGTGCAAGCGATTCGCGATAACGAAGAAGCGGCGGCGTCGGTCGGGGTGCGCGTCTTGCCGACGAAGCGTACGATCTTCGTGCTGGCGGCGGCGGGCTGCGCGGCGGCAGGCGCCTTGACGCTCTCGACCCTCATCACGTTCCAGCCCAAAACATTTTTCAGCGTGCAGTGGACGGCGTATATGATCTTCATGACGCTGGTCGGCGGTCTTGGGACCTTCGAAGGGCCGATCATCGGAGCGGTCGTCTTCTTTGCCGTCGAAACGCTCTTGGGGGCCACCGGCGTGTGGTATCTGATCGCGTTGGGCGCGTCGGCGCTGGTCTTCTCGCTGTGGTTCCCGCGCGGAATCTGGGGCGGGTTCAGCGCGCGATCGGGACTGCAGCTCATGCCGCTCGGCTACCGGCTTACGTTCGGCCGCAACAGCGCGGCGAGAGACGAGTAACGTGAGCGCTCCGCTCCGCACGCAGGTCGCGATCATCGGCGCCGGGCCGGCCGGCCTGATGCTGGCGCATCTGCTTCATCGCTGCGGCATCGAATCGGTGGTCGTCGAATCACGCAGCCGCAATTACGTCGAGAGCCGCGTGCGTGCCGGTGTGCTCGAGCACGGCACGGCGGAGCTACTGAACGATACCGGCGCCGGAGAGCGGATGCGCCGCGAAGGTCTCGTGCACCGCGGGATCGCGCTGCGCTTCGACGATTGCAGCAAACGCATCGATTTTCCCGATTTGACCGGCGGCAAGACGGTGACGGTGTACGGCCAGCAAGAAGTCGTCAAGGATCTGATCGCCGTGCGGCTTGGCGCGGGAGGGTCGATCCTCTTCGAATGCGAGGTCATCGCAGTCGACGCCGGCGACGATCCGTCGATCTGCTATCGTGACGCGGCCGGCGCCGAACACGCCGTTCGCGCCGACTTCGTGGCCGGTTGCGACGGCTTCCACGGCGTCGCCCGCGCGGCGATTCCGCCGGACGCGGTCACGATCTACGATCACGCCTTTCCGTTCGGCTGGCTCGGCATTCTGGCCGAGACACCGCCGGTAAGCGAAGAGCTGATCTACGTGAACCACGCGCGCGGCTTTGCGCTCGTGTCGATGCGCTCCCGGACGATCAGCCGTATGTACCTCCAATGCCGCAACGACGAAGATCTCGGCCTCTGGCCCGACGAGCGCATCTGGGCCGAATTGCGCGAACGCCTCGGCAGCGACCGCGGCGGACCGGACGTGCGCCCCGGTAAGATGCTGCAGAAGGGCGTGACGCCGATGCGCAGCTTCGTGTGCGACCCGATGCGCTACGGGCGCCTCTTTCTCGCCGGAGACTCCGCGCACATCGTGCCGCCGACCGGCGCGAAGGGCATGAACCTCGCCATCGCTGATGTGTACGTCCTGGCAGAAGCGCTCGATGCATACTACGGGAGTGGTGAGACCGCGCTGCTCGACGCGTATTCGCAGACGTGCCTGCGGCGCGTCTGGAAGACGCAGCGCTTCTCGAGCTACATGACCCGGATGCTCCACCGCTTCGACGGGCAGGTGCCGTTCGACTATCGCGTGCAGCTCGCCGAGCTCGACTACGTCACCAGCTCTCGCACCGCCGCTGCGAGCTTGGCGGAGAACTACGTCGGTCTTCCCTTCGAATCGACTGCGGATCTGCGAAAGGTTCCCACATGACGACGACATCGACGTCCCACGCGTTGCTCGGAAATTTCGACTGGTCCGGCAAAATCTTTCTCGACGGGTGGCGGCAAGGCAGCGGGCAATTCGCCGCGACGAACAAAGCGAACGGTGCCGCGCTCGGAACGGTTGGCACCGCCTGCGCGGCCGACGTCCGTGCCGCCGCGGCCTCGGCCGCGCAGCACCAGCCGGCGTGGGCACAGACGCCGCGTACGGATCGCGCCGCCGTTTTGAAACGCGCGCGAGCGCTGTTGACGCAGCACGCGGACGAATTCGTGTGGTGGATCGTGCGCGAAGCCGGCTCCACGGTCCCCAAATCGCAATTCGAGGTCGGCGTACTGACCACCGGATATTTCGATAAGATCATCGGCGATCTCGAGACCGCCGCGTTCGAAGAAACGATCGTCGACAAGGACGGCTTCCGCAGCGTTGCCGAACGCGTCCCGCTCGGCGTCGTCGGCGTCATCGGGCCGTTCAATTTCCCGCTGATCCTGTGCATGCGCGCGGTGATTCCCGCGCTGGCGTTCGGCAACACGGTGGTACTCAAGCCGAATCAACAGACCAGCGTGTGTTCGGGCATCCTCATCGCGCGCCTGTTCGAGATGGCGGGCCTACCGCAAGGCGTGTTGCACGTCGTTCCCGGCGAGACCGAGCCGGGCGCGGCGTTGGTCGAAGATCCCAACGTCGCGATGATCGCCTTCACGGGTTCGACCGCGGTCGGCCGCAAGATCGGCGAAGCCGCGGGCCGCACGCTCAAGCGCGTTTCGCTCGAACTCGGCGGCAATAGTCCGTTCATCGTGCTCGAAGACGCGGACGTCGAGGCGGCCGCGCGCTGCGGTTCGTGGGGTTCGTTCTTACATCAAGGGCAAATCTGCATGGCGTCGAGCCGTCATCTCGTGCACGAAAGCATCGCCGCGAAATATGCGGCCGCGCTCGCCGAGCACGCGCGCAAGCTCGTCGTCGGCGATCCGGCCGAGAATCAGGTCCATCTCGGGCCGATCATCAACGACGCGCAGCGCGAACGCGTCGATCGCATCGTCAAAGACACGCTGGCGAAAGGCGCGAAGCTCGCTGCGGGCGGTACGCACGAGGGCAACTTCTACGCCGCGACCGTCTTGACGGGCGTGACGCCGGGTATGCCGGCGTTCGACGAAGAGATCTTCGGGCCGGTCGCGCCGATCACGACGTTTACCTCCGACGAAGAGGCGATCGCGCTGGCCAACAAGACCGAGTACGGCCTTTCGGCCGCGGTCCACTCGGCATCGCTGCCGCGCGCGCGGAACATCGCCAAACGCTTGCGGACGGGGATGGTCCATATCAACGACCAAACCGTGAACGACGACCCGCGTGCCCCGTTCGGCGGCGTCGGCGCCTCCGGCAACGGCAGCCGTCAAGGCGGACACGCGTCACTCGACGAGTACACGACCTGGCGGTGGTCGACCGAGCACGATACCCCGCCGCCGTATCCGTTCTAAAGAGAAGAGCCGGCGAGGCGGCGCAGCCGGCGGCGGTGCGCAGCCAGATAGCGCACGTCCTCTGCGTAGGTCGTCGGATAGACGTTCGGCACGGGACGCGCGCCCAACGCATCGTCGACGTTTTTGAAGGTGAAAGTGCAGGTATTGCACAGCGCCGCGGTGCGGCGATCGCGACTCTCACGCACGATGTCGACCTCCACGCAGATCGAGGTGTTTCCGGTGTACGTCACGCGCGAGCTGAAATGCAGTTTGTCGCCCACGTTGACCGGTTGGTGGAAATTGACCCGATTGATCGATACGACGACCGGCCGGTCCGGAGCCACCAGCTCGGCGCACATCGTCGCATGGACGTAGGCCCGATGGATAACGTATCCGCCGACGATCTTCGCCGGTGACGACGCCGCGGGCGGGGTTTCGGCGCGGTCGTACTCGCGGTTCGTGAGATTGCAGACCAGCAACCCGTCGAACCCCGCGCCCTCTTGCGCCATGTGCAGCTCGGCCAGCAACGACTGCTCCGCCGGGCTGGGCGGTTCGATCGTCGGTACCGCATCGTCGCGATAGGCGTTCTTGCGCACGAGCGCACGGCCGCGGCGCCGGCGTTCGAGTTCGTCTTCGTAGTCCAGCGGCGGGAGTTCGTGATTCGCGACCATCGTGAAGTAGCACGAGACGTAGTGCAGCGGTTTGGGACCGGGCTGTTCGATGCGGATGCCGACTTCGAGCGAACGCGTGCCCACGTAGTTGACGCGCGCGAGCAGCACCATGTCCGACGTCATGTCCGGCCTACCGCGAAAGTGCATCTGGTCGATCGCCGCGGTCACGAACGCGATATCCGAATACGTTCGAGCGGCGTGCGCGAGCGCGGTTTCTTCGGCAAAGCGGTCGAGGATCTCGAGCAGCTGGAAGCTGCGGCGTAATTCGGCGTCGACGCTGAGCGGCAGGATCTTCGTGTGCGAGGTGTCGAGCGGGCGAGTCATGTCCAGCACTACGAAAAGTACACGCGGACCAGCCACGTCGCGGCCAGCGCGGGTTTCGGCGAATCCTCGAGCGCAACTTCGACCGACCAAACCGCGAGCGCGCTGCCGTCTGCGTTACGGTCGACCGCGCCGAGCGTGAACCGGCCGCGGATGCGTGCTCCGGATCGGACCGGACTGATGAAACGGATCCGATCGAAACCGTAGTTGATCGTCGCGGAAGCGCGAACCGCGCAGCACTGCTTGAACATCGCGCTGAGCAGGCTCAGCGTCAGAAACCCGTGCGCGATCGTCGTCCCGTAGGGCGATTCGGCGGCCGCTCGCTCACGATCGACGTGAATCCATTGATGATCCTCCGTCACGCTTGCGAAGCGGTCGATGCGCTCCTGATCGATCTCCCGCCAGTCGGTCTCGAGCGTCGCACCGCGCAGTGACTCGAGCTCCTCGAGGGTTCCGACGGTCGTCATCAACTCGTCTGAGCGCCGGTCAAGAGGCCTTCGAACCGCGTGCGCAGCTCGCGCTTCAAAAATTTTCCGACGCCGGTGCGCGGAATCGCGTCGAGAAAGAGGATCCGGTCGGGAATCTGCCAGTGCGCCAGATGCTGGGTGAGCCAGTCGCGCAGCTCCTCTTCGCCGAGGCGATGACCTTCGCGCAAGACGACCGCGGCGACCGGGCGCTCCTGCCACTTCGGATGCGCCAGACCGAAGACGCATGCTTCGCGTACGGCCGCGTGACCCATGATCGTGTTCTCGACCTCGACCGAAGAGATCCACTCGCCGCCGGACTTGATGAAGTCCTTGACGCGATCGACGATTTCGAGATAGCCGTATGCGTCGATCGTGCAGATGTCGCCGGTGTGAAACCAGCCGTCGGGCTCGAATGCCGCCGCGGTCGCGGTATCGTTGCGATAATAGCTCGTCGTAACCGCGAATCCGCGCACCAGCAACTCACCCCGCGAGGTGCCGTCGGCGGGGAGATCGGCGCCGTGTTCATCGACCAGGCGCCACTCGACGATCGGCGCGAAACGTCCGGCTTTGTAGCGTTCCTGCCGTTGCCGCTCCGGATCGCCGTCGAGCTGCGAGGTTGCCGAGCTGACCGTTCCGATCGGTGACATCTCGGTCATGCCCCACGCGTGAACGCCTTCGATGCCCAGCTCTTCGAGCCCGTCGAAAAGCGACCGCGGCATCGCCGAGCCGCCGATGACGATGCGCCGCAGGTCCGGCAGGCGTTGGCCGGCAGCCTTGAGCGCGTCGCGCACCGCGATCCACACCGTCGGTACGCCGGCCGAGAACGTAACCCGCTCCTGCGAGCACAGCTCGATGACGCCGGGAGCGTCGAGCCGTTCCATCGGCAGAATCAAATCCGCGCCGACGAGCGGTGCAATGAACGGAAATCCCCACGCGTTGACGTGGAACATCGGAACGATCGGCAAAACGCGATCGCGTTCGCGCAGCCCGATGTAATCGGCCAAGCACGAGGCGAGCGCGTGGAGGTAGGTCGAGCGATGCGAGAACAGCACGCCTTTGGGATCGCCCGTCGTTGCCGACGTATAGCATAGGATCGCAGCGGAGCGTTCGTCGATAAGCGGCCAGTCGAAGCGTTCGGGCTTGGATGCGACCAGCTGCTCGTAATCGAGCGCGCCGTCGACGGGTTCGTTCAGCTCGCCCATTGCCACGAACGTTCGCATCGTATCCGGCTGCAGCGCACGAAAGGCTTGCACCGCCTTGGCCAGCGAGGCATCGAAAAAGACGACGCGATCGGCCGCGTGATCGAGAATGAACGCCACCTGGTCGGGGAAGAGCCGGATGTTGACCGTGTGGAGCACCGCCCCGATCATCGGAACGGCGTAATAGAGCTCCATGTGCCGGTGGCCGTTCCACGCGAACGAAGCGACCCGGTCGCCCGGCTCGATACCGAGTTCGACGAGCGCGTGAGCCAGTTGCGCGACTCGCTTGGCGAAAGCGGGGTACGTGTAGCGAATCAGGCCGGTTCCCTCGCGCGAGACGATACCTTTGCGCGGGTGAGCGCGAACCGCGTGCTCGAGAATCGAGCGAATCGCGAGCGGCCGATCCGACATCGTGGAGGGCAGGGTCAGCGAAAGATCTTTCAACACAAAAACCTCCCGATCGCGCGGATCGAATCGTCGTGCATGACGATTCCGAAGTGGTTGGCTTCGATTTCCTGCGCCCTCGCCGAGGGAGTCGATTTCAGGAACGCCGCGAGGTCGCCTTCCGTCACGATGTGCCCGGACGAATCGCCGAGCGGATGGGCTGCGCGCAGCAGCAACACCGGAAGGTGGAGCGAGCTCCAGAGTTTGCGCGGCGAATGGATCGCCGCGTACATCGTGTCCTCGTAGAGCGCGCAGCGCTGCGTGCGCACGCGAATGCCTCCGCCCGCCGCCGGTTCGACTTCGTAGCGGTAATGCCGCTCCCAATGGTCGTTCCACGGGATCGCGAGCCCCAGGTTCTTCACCGCGCGCACGTACTGATCCGGGTTGTCGTATGACCACGTCAAACGCCGCGCGCTGCGCATCAACGTGAGCGCGGCCGAGGCGCTCGGCCGGCCGAGTCCGTCGACCAGCACCAGCCGGCCTATCCGGCGCCGCGTGTCGACGGCCACGGCATTCATGCCGACCAGCGCGCCCATCGAATGGCCAACCACGTCGAACGAGTTCAATCCCAACGCATCGGCCGTTTCGAAAACGTCGTGCGCATGACGCAGCCACCCGTACGTTCCGCTGCGCGATTTCTCACTGAGGCCGCGCCCGCGCAGGTCGAGCGCGAGAACCTGCCTTCCGTTCGCGGCGAGCGCGCGGCTCAGCGGCGCGAAAACCTTGGCGTTCGAAGAGATTCCGTGTACGCAGACGACGGCGCGCCGGGACGGATCGCCGCTGCGCTGCACGCGGATTTTCCCGGACGAGGTCGTGACGAAGAAGGCATCGGCGCCGCTCATTGCAAGAACTGCCCGATCGCATCGCAGGTCTTCTCGGCTGCGACGATTCCGTAGTGGTTCTCGGCGACTTCGATCCCGCGCGCGTGTGGAACCTCGGCCAGAAAGTCGCGGTAATCCGCTTCGGTGACGACGAAGCCGTCCGGGCCGCCCATGGGAACGCTCGCGCGCACGAGCAGGGTATCGAGCGTCAGGAACGGCCAAAATGCGCGCGGGTCGCGGGTTGCGCCGTACGCCGCGTCTTCGGCTACCGCGGCCGCGCTCGTGCGCGGATGGACCGAACCGTTCTCGGTGATCAAATCGTACCGGTAGTGCTCATCCCAGAACTCGCTCCAAGGCGTCACCAAACCGGTCGAACGAACGGCGGCGATGAAGGCGTCCGCGCTTGTGAACGTTTCCTTGCGGACGGCCAGCGCAGCGAAAATCGCGGCGATCGCGGTTTGCGAAGGCACTCCCAAACCGTCGATCAGCACGAGGCGGCGAATGGCCCTCCCGCGATCGAGTGAGACCGCGGTCAATCCGACGAACGCCCCCATCGAATGGCCGACGAAATCGAATTGCTCGATGCCCATCGCCTCCGCCGCTTCGAGCACGTCGCGGGCGTGATTCTCCCAACCGTACGTACCGGGCTCGGTGACCTCGCTCCGACCGCGGCCGCGAAGGTCGAACGCTACGAGGCTTCGCCCCTCGCGCTCGAATCGTTCTCCCAGACGTTCGAAAACCCGCGAGTTGGACGAAAGACCGGGAACGCAGAGCGCCGTTACGCCGGAGGAATCACCGAAGCGCCGCGCGCGCAAACGGCCGCGCAGCAGCTCTAGGTCGAAGTCTTGCGCCATAACGATAGCACTCCTCCGGCAATGCCTTGCCGGAACGCGAGGATGCACACGACGAACACCAACCCCATGACGAGATCGGTCTCTTGACCGATCGCAGTTGCCGAGACGAAGTAGTTGATGATTTCGTACACGCCTGCGCCGATCGCGGGACCGACGATCGTGCCGCTGCCGCCGAGCACGGTCATCATCACCACCGCCCCCGAGGTGTGCCAGTCGATCATTTCCAGACCCGCGAGGCGGTTGCTGAGCGCATAGAGTCCGCCGGCGAGGCCCGAAAGCGCGCCGGCGATCGTGAACGCCGCCAGCTTGTAGCGGTTAACCCGGTATCCAAGCGCGATCGCGCGCGTCTCGTTCTGCCGGATGGCGCCGAGTACGGTGCCGAACGGCGAATTGGTCAAGCGAACCACGAGCCAAAAGCAGATTGCGACGACGGCGAAGACGATGAAGTAGAAAGCCACATCGTTTGAGACGTGCGCGCCGAAGAGGGTACCGCGCGTGTCCATCGGAAGGCCGTTTTCGCCGCCGGTGAAGCTCGATAGATTGATCGCGGCGAAGTATTCGATTTGCGCGATGCCGAGCGTGATCATCGCAAAGTAGATGCCCGAGCGGCGAACGACGATCAGCCCGACGATACCGGCGAGCAGCGTCGCGTAGAGCACCGCCGCCGCGATCGCGAGCGCGGAGTCGACGTGAAAACGCTGCACCAGGATCGCCGTCGTGTAGGCGGAGCCGCCCCAGAACATCGCTTGGCCGAACGAGAGCAGTCCGGCGAAACCGAAGAGCAGGTCGAGCGCCAGCGCGAAGAGTGCGAAACACAGAATATCCATCGCTACGACAGGGTAAATCAATCGCGGAAGCACGAGCCCGGCGAGCGCCACCAGGATGAAGAGGACGTTGCGAGGGCTCACCGGGTGCTCTCCGGGCGGCCCAAGAGGCCCGAAGGCCGCAGCCAGATCACGATGACCATGACGATGAAGATCAGCGTGGTCGCGATCGGCGGATAGTAGACCGCGCCGATCGCCTGCAGTAGTCCGAGTAAGAATCCCGCGATGATCGAGCCGGTGATCGAACCCAGCCCGCCGATGACCACGATCGCGAAGGTATAAATGATGATGTCGTCACCCATCGTCGGAAGGACGTTGGTCGTCGGCGCGGCCAGCACGCCGGCGAGCGCGGCGATTGCGACGCCGATGCCGAACGTGACCGTCACCAGACGCGGCGTGTTTACTCCGAACGCGCGTACCAGCACCGGATTTTCGATCGCCGCGCGGATGCGCGCGCCGAGGAGGCTGCGATCGACGACGAGCCACGCAACGACGCAGACGGCCAGCGAGACCGAGATGACGAACAGCTTGTACGTCGGAAAGATCGTGAAACCCAGATTGGTCGCGCCCGAGAGCGCGCCGGGCATGGAATAGGGCGAGCCCAGCGTTCCCGCGAGCAGCGTCATCACGTTGACGATCACGAGCGTCAGTGCGAAGGTGAGGAGCAGCCCGTAGATCGGATCGCTGCGGGCGATGCGCCGCAGGATGAGCCATTCGAGCAGCATGCCGAGAATGCCGACCGCGATCGGCACGACGATCAGCGCGGCGAAAAACGGTAGACCGAGAAGCTGCGCGCCGTAATAGGCGCCGAACGCGCCCAGCATGTACATCGCGCCGTGCGCAAAGTTGATGATTCGCAGGGTCCCGAAAATGATCGAGAGCCCGAGGGCGAGCAGCGCGTAATACGCGCCGCTCGCCAGGCCGTTGAAGGTCTGAGCCGCAATGTAATCGAGGCTCATCGATCCCGGTCGACGTGCCGGGCTACCACGTCTTGGCGCAACCTTCCGTCGCGGGATTGGGGAACGCCTCGCTGCCGGGAATCGTTCCGATGATCTTCAGCCACGCGTTCTTTTCCTTGTATTGCGAAGGCGCCAGCACTTCGTACAGGTAGAAGTTGTGCAACACCTGATGATCGGCGGTGCGGAACTCGCCGTTGACGGCGTACATGTCGTTGAACTTGTGCCCGTCGAGATAGCCTACGACCTTGTCGGCGTCCGTCGAGCCGACCGCCTTGACCGCCTTGAGCCACTGCAGCGTGGCGGAATAGTCGGCGGCCTGGATCGAATCCGGCGGGTTGTCTCCGCCCATCTTTGCTTCCCACCGCCTGGCCCACGCCGCCGCTTGCGGCGTCTGGTCCCAATACCACGAATCGGCGAACTTCAGGCCGGTCCAGAGGTTGGGATCGGTGTTGACCTGCGAGGTGAAGAAGAGGCCGGCGATGATTTTCATCGACTTGTCGAGGCCGAACTCTTTGGCGGCTTTCATGCTGTTGACCGTATCGGCGCCGGCGTTGAGCAACGCGAGTACTTTCGCGCCCGAGTTCTTCGCGGCGAGCATGTACGACGAGAAGTCGGTGGTGCCGAGCGGCATGAAGTCGATCTTCACGAACTTTCCACCGTACGGTTGGATCGCGTTGGTAAACTCCTCGGCCATCGAGTGACCGAATGCGTAGTCGGGTGCGACCCCGTACCAGAGCTTGTCGCCGCCCTTGACGATTGGGATCGCCTCGGCATGCGCGAGCGCATAGGTGTCGTAGGCGTACATGTAGGTATACTTGTTACAGAATTTACCGGTGATGTCTTTGTCGGCGGCGCCGGTGACGATCACCAGTTTGTGCATCTCTTTCCCGACCGACGAAACGGCGAGCGCCGTCGCCGAGTTGGTAAGGTCGACGGCGAGGTCCGCGCCGTTGCTGAACTCCTGGCGCGCCTTGGCGTCGGCGACCGTGGCGGAATCGCGATGATCGACCGCATCGACGACGATCGAACGTCCGAGCACCTTACCGCCGAAATCATCGACGGCCATCTGCACCGCGGTAACCGATCCCTTGCCCGCAAGGCTCGAATAGACGCCGCTCATGTCGGTGATGACGGCGATATGGATAGGAGCGCTATCGGCGCTGACCGGCGCCGCCGGATATACTCCGGAGAGCAGCACCGCGATCGCGCAGATGCTGGACATCAATCGTATGGTCCTCATGGTTTATTGCCTCCAAGAATAGTGCGCTTTGATGAAGATGAGAGCCGGCGGACGGCTCCCGCAAGGCCTCCCGGAACGAAAAGGACGAGCAGAACGAACAGGACACCGAGGATGAAGAGCGGCTGCGAGAGTGGGACACGCAGCACCGGTGGGAGGGATTGGACACCGCTCGCGCTCGAGAGCACGACGAGACGGAAGTCCAAATACTCGTAGACGATTCCGCCGAGCACGGCACCCCAAAGCGTGCCGACTCCGCCCAGTACCACCATAACGAGCAGGGTCAACGTGAAGTTCGCCGTCGTGACGTCGGGCGCCGCTCCGCCTTCGAGGAACACGTAGACGATGCCGGCCAGCGAGGCCAGCAGCGCGGAAGCGACGAACGCGCCGAGTTTGAACAGATAGGGATTGAGCCCGACGGTTGCCGCGCGCGTTTCGTTTTCACGAATCGCCTGCCACGCGCGTCCCGGCCGCGACGAGATTAGCCAGGCCGCCGCCGCGTAGGTGAAGATCAGCAAAGCCAGCGCCAGCCAATAGAGATTTCGCGTGTTCGCGACCCCGGAGAAAGGCGCCGGAAGGACGCTTGCCGCCAGCGCCAGGCCCTCCTCACCGCCGGTTAGATTGTAGGGGTTGAGCATTACGACGATCGAGCCGGCTTGGGCGAAGGCGAGCGTCACCATCGCGAACGCAATGCCGTGCGTACGCAAACAGACGGCGCCGATGATCGCCGGAAGCACGATCGCCATCAGGATCACGAACGCGAGCGCGCCGGCTAAACCCCAGTGCCAGCGCGTGAGCGCGATCGCGGTGCCGTAGACCCCGATCGCAAAGTAGAGCGCGTGTCCGAACGAGAGCAACCCGGTGTATCCGAAGATGACGTCGTACGAGAGCGCCAGCGCGCCGAAGATGAAGCATCCCGCCAGAAGCGTCATCGAACCCGGCGAGCGCAGGGCCTCGCCGAAGAGCGGCGGCAACGGAATGCCGATGAACGGCACCAGGGCCAGCACGGCGATCAGCACGAGAACGAGCCCGGCGCGCACGGAGAGCTTCACGATTCGTACGCTCGCTGCGGACGCAGCAAGAGGGCGAGCGCGAGCAGCAGCACCACCGAAAAATCTCCTACGCCCGGGGCGGAGTAAAAGTTGAGGAACTGCTGCAGGAGCGCAACGCCGGCGGCCGCGATTGCGGTCCCGCTCATCGAACCCAAACGTCCGACGACGACGACGATGAACGCGAAAATCAGCATCGAGGTTCCACGTTCGGGATCGATGAAACCGAAGTAGGTAGCCGCCAGATATCCGGCCAAGCCCGCGGCAATACCGCCGATTGTAAAGACGATCGTGAACGCGCGCCCTACGTCGATGCCGAGTGCCTGCACCATCGAACGGTTTTCGACGCCGGCGCGAACGATGAGCCCGTACCGCGTGCGCCGCAGAAACACGAGCAATAGCGCCAAGACGACGAGCGCGACGGCCGTCGAGAACAAGTTGGTATTCGGAATCGACGCGCCAAGAATCGTCGTGGTATTCGACATCCAGGTCGGCATGTTCAGCTGGACCGCGGTTCCGCCGAAAATCCCGATCATCAGCGCGACCAGCGCGAGCGCCGCACCGACGGTAACCAGGACCTGGCCGATCGGCCGCGCGTAAAGCGGACGAATCAACAGCACCTCGAGCAAAAATGCGAGCGCCCCGCCGCACAGCGTCGCCGCGATCAAGCCCGCGGCCCAAGCGACGCCGGCATCGCTGCCCGCGTTCGACGCGACCACCCATCCGGCGTACGCGGCGACCGTGAAGATCGCTCCGTGCGCGAAGTTGAGCACGCGCATCAGCCCCCAGATCAGCGAGAGCCCGGAAGCAACCAAAAAATAGAGGCTCCCCAGGCCTAGGCCCGTGATCACCAGCAATGCGATCGTGCTCATCACGCGCGCCCTTTCGCCAATCCCAAATGGGTGCGCGCAAGATCGGGATTCTCGATCAACTCCGCGACCGAACCGCGGTATCCGACGCGCCCTTGATCGAGCACGATCGCGCGTTTCGCCAGCCGGTTCGCGACGGGAAGATTCTGTTCGACCAGCAGCATGGTGACGAGCGAGGCGGCTCGTTCGAGCGAATCGACGACGTTGCGCAGCATGAGCGGCGAGAGACCTTTGGTGGGTTCGTCGACGAGCAGAATGCGGTTGTCGCGATTGAGCAGGACGCGGGCGATCGCAAGCATCTGTTGCTGACCGCCGGAGAGCGTGCCGGCTCGCTGCCGCGCCCGCGTCTTCATTTCCGGAAAGAGCTCGTAAACGACGTCGTATTGCAGCTGACGCGCACCGCGCTCGGCCAAGCGAAGATTCTCCTCGACGGTCAATTCGGAAAAGACCTCGCGGTCCTCGGGAACGTAGGCAACGCCCAGGTTGACGATACGATCGGTGCGCATGCGCTCGATCGGCGTTCCCGCCAAAGAGACGCGGCCCGTGCGGCGCAGCATCCCGAGGATGCCCTTCAGCGTGGTCGTTTTTCCGGCGCCGTTCCGGCCGAGCAGCGCGGTAACGCCGCCTTCTTCGATCTCGCAGGAAACGCCGTGAAGGACGTGCGACTCGCCGATCCACACGTTGAGATCGCGCAATTCGAGCAGCGGCCTGTCCTGAGCTTGTCGAAGGGCGCTCACAACGGATCTCCGAGATACGCCGACTGCACGGTTTCGTTCGCGATGATCCGGTCGGGCGTGTCAATCGCGAGCAGTGCGCCGTGGTGCATCACCGCCATACGATCCGCCAGACCCTCGATCAAATCGAGACGATGCTCGACCATCACGACCGTCGAACCCCCTTCGCGGTGCATGCGCCGGAGCAGCGCGACGATCTCGGGTACGTCTTCGACGGCCATACCCGCGGTCGGTTCGTCGAGCAACACCACATTTGCGTCGGTGGCGATCAGAATCGCGAGATCGAGTTTGCGTTTCTCGCCGTGCGAGAGCGACCCGGCCGCAAGCCCGGCACGCTCCTCCAGCCCTACTTCGCGCAGCGCCGCGTGCGCGCGTTCGATCGCGTCCGAATCGCGAGCTGCGCGCCGCCACGCCTCTCCCGATCCGCCCAAATGCGCTTGCGCCGCGATTTGCACGTTCTCGAGTACGCGTAGGTTGGCGAAGACGCTCGAGGTCTGAAAGGTGCGTCCCAAGCCAAGGCGCGCGCGTGCGTAACTGGGCGCACGCGTCACGTCCATGCCGCCCAAGCGCACCTGCCCCGAGGTCGGCGCAGCCAGGCCCGAAAGCAGGTTCAAGAGCGTCGTCTTACCGGCGCCGTTCGGACCGATGACAACGAGAAACTCGCCCTCCGGAACGGAGAGCGAGACCTCGTCGACGATGGGGACCGAACCGATGCGTAGCGTCAGAGCGTGCGTCTCGATTGCCGGAGGGGATTGCAACCCGCCTCCCCGCTAGTGGAACGGATGAACCGGCGGCGCGACCGTTTGCGGTGTGAGCGTGCGCAGCATGACCGGATGAGCCTTCATTCCGGTTCCAACCAGCTTCACGATGAACATCGGCTGCAGCATCGCGTGATCGGCGCTGCGGATCTGTTCCTCCCCTTTGGGTGCCATGAACTTCCAGCCTTCGAGCGAGGAGATCATCTTGCTCACGTCCTGATCGCCGCTGGCTTGCACCGCATGCACGATCATTTCCGCCGCGACGAAACCATCGGCGTCGAAGAGATCGGGAACCTTCCCTTGCTTCTTCAAATAGTCGATCATGAAGTCGTTGGCGGGATTGTGGCAGCACTGATAGACGTAGAGCGAGATGAAAAATATCTTCGAGGCTTCACTGCCGAAATACGGATAGGTCGCGATCTGCGGAAGGCCGGTCACGATTTTCGTATGGTCGGCAGCACCGCTGTCTTCGAGCGATTTGAAGAGTGCGCCGCCGGTGACGCCGGCCCATGCCACGAAGAGCAGGTCGGGCTTCGCGTCGATCACTTTTTGCGCGAACGGCGAGAAGTCGTTGGCCGAGAGCGGAACGAGCAGTCCGTTCACGGTCGCGCCTTCCGCGCCCAGAACCGCGCGAGCGGCCGCGACGTTGGCTTGCCCGAAGGCCGAATCTTGCGCCAGCACGAGCACGGACTTGCCGCGCAGATTCGTGCCAAGCACGGTGCCCACCGAGAGCACGTCCTGATACGTTTGGCGCCCCGAGCGGAACGTGTTCCGGTTCGCGCCGCTGACACCGTCGACCGCGGCCGGGCCGGAGATATAGAGAATGTTGTTTTCTTGCGCAAGCGGCGCCATCTGCAGCGCGATGCCCGACCAGACCGTACCGGCGATGATCTTGGTTCCTTGGCCGATCAGGTCTTTGGCCGTCGCGACGGCTTTGGCGCCGTCGCCCGCGTCGTCGTTATAAGAGACGACGATTTGGTGCCCGTTGACCGCTCCGGTGCCATGCGTAGCGTAAGCGAGGCCGGCTTTGAAGCCGTCGTCGTATTCTTGTCCGTACACGCCGAGTAGCCCGGTCGTCGAGTTGATGATTCCGACATTGACCGGCGAGGCCGCTGCCGCGAAACCGCCGGTGTAGACAAGCGACAGCGCGAACGCGCAACAGCCCGCGCCTCGCACGATGCGGTGAGTATTCATGGTTTCGAGTATCGCAAATCAGGCATGCGCTGTTTACACCCAAAAGGACATACTTTTGTGCGGGCGAAGGCGATGAAAAGCTTCAATGCAACGAGCCCCGCACGGGATACATTCCCGCATCCGCCTGGCGGCGGACGAACTCGCTCATTTGGAACGCGAAGTTGCTCGACTGGTGTCCGTTCTCGATCGCCGGGCCATCCTGATCGAAGCCACGCGCATCCTGACCGCAGAGTGTGGGTTCAATTGCGCTTGGTTTGCCGAGCGAGACGATGACGAAACCGTCGTGATTCGTTACGGAGCCCACATGCTCTCGCGCATTGCGGAGATGCAGCTCAAGCGCGGACGCGGGCTGGGCGGGAAGGTTTTTGCGCTCGGCCGCACGCTCTGCGTCGACGAGTACCTGGGTTCCCGCGCGATCACCCACCATTACGACGAGAAGATCGTCGAGGAGCGCATGCACGGCATCATCGGAACGCCGATCCGGTACGATGGGACGTTCGAAGGCGTGCTGATGGGAGGTTCGCGCGACGGGACCACCTTCGGCGACGGCGCGGCGAAGATGATCGAGACCGTGGCCGAGCGAACTGCGCAGGCGCTCAACGTCGCCGAACAGGCGCAGCGGCGCTCCGCCGCCGCCATTCAGGAAGAACGGCAGCGCATGGCGCTCGATCTTCACGACACCGTCGGCGCAATGCTCTTTGCGATCACCGCGGGCGTGCGCAGCGTGAACGAGACGGTCAGCGACGGCGACTTGCGCGCGCGTCTCGGCGCGATCGAGAGCCAAGCCAAGGAAGCTGCGACGATGCTGCGCGATTCGCTTCGCGCGCTCGCGACACCGACCGATCAGCTTGCGCTCGGTTCCGTATTGCAGGCGGCGATTCATCATTTCGAAGTCCGCTCGTCGATCAAGGCAAATCTGGTCATGCTCGACGTTCTCCCCTCCCTGAGCGATGCCGCGGTTCGCATTCTGATTGCCGCCGCCAAAGAAGGCTTGCTGAACATCGAGAAGCACGCGCGCGCGAGCAGCGTGGTGGTCACGTTGGGCAGCTTGGGCAACGGCGTGACGATGGCAATCACCGATGACGGTATCGGCGCGAGCGGCGAAGCGGTTCGCGCTGACGAGCGCGATCACGGATTCGGTCTGGATGCGATCGAGCACGCGCTGGCGGGAATCGGCGGGACGCTGCACGTGAGCGAAAATCCCGAGGGCGGTACGACCTTCCGCGTATGGGTGCGCAGTTGAAGACGGTGGGCGCGAGGCCGATTCGGCTGCTGGTCATCGACGACCATCCGGTCGTTCGCGACGGCGTCGCGTTGCTCGCCGCCTCGACACGGCGTATCGAACTCGTCGGCTACGCGCCGAACGGCAAGAGTGCGGTAGAGCTGGCCGCTTCCGCCGCGCCCGATGTCATCCTGCTCGATTTGCGTCTGCCCGACATGCTGGCTCCGGAGTTGATCGGCATGCTGCGGCGCAGCGTTCCCGAGGCGCGGATCGTGATCTTCACCGCCTATCCAAATCATCCGGCGGTCTGTGCAGCGCTGAGCGCCGGCGCGTGCGGAATCGTGGCCAAGGATGCGGCGCGTACGGACCTGGCGGCGGTGATTACCGGGGCGATGGACGGAGAAGAGGGCGGCGCCCCAACCACGGTTCCCGCGCGCGCGCACACGATGGTCGGCCGCCGGGAGTACGACGTGCTGCGCCGCGTCGCGATCGGCGAGACGAATCACGAAATCGCCGAGGCGATGAGCCTGAGCCCCAACACGGTCAAGGCCTATCTGCGCAACTTGATGCAAAAGCTCGACGCGCGAAACCGCGTTGAAGCCATATCGCGCGCGAGAGAGGCTGGTCTACTTTAAAGAGAAGAAGCTCCCGGCGGTGCCGAGAGCTTCTTCTCTTTTGGTTATCGCTTGTTTATATTAGAAGTGGAGTGCGTAGTTCAGTTTCAGTTCGCTGACCGCAAAGCGAATCACGTCCGGCGGCGGAACCGTGTCGGCCGAGTATCTGCCTTGCAGTTTGAGATACGTGTAGCTGAGCGTGAGACCGTGCGGAAGCACCTTCACCAGCCCGAAGACGGTGATGTTGTAGACCTCGGGCGTGTTCTCGGCGTGGAAGATCACGGGGGCGCTCGAGTACCCGATGAACGGAATGAAGCCCGGCACCATGTGGGTGTCGGCGAACGGGAACATCGTCAGCCCGTACGGATAGACCGTCTGGCTGCCGACGTAGCCATTGATGCCGCCGCTGTTGCAAGCCGGCTGGTACCCGGGGGTGTAGGTGGTGACGCCGCCCACCGTGACGCCCGGATTGCCCGCGCTCCCGGGGCATGGGACCGGATTGTTCGGGCGCGGATAGTAATCGACGTCGAAGGTGGCCTTGAACATCGGCGGTTCGAACATCGTGTGCGGGCCGAACTCGTAAGCCACGCCGACGCCCCAGTCGTTCGAGTTGATGCTCGAAGGATTCGAAAGTTCGGTGCCCGTTGGACCCGGACAGTTCATCTGGTTGAGGCACAACGCCTGGACGTTGGTGCGTTCGTGGCTCGAATAGTATCCATCGACCGAGAGCCCGTGGCCCGCGGCATAGGTCAGCGTGCCCTGGTCGGTACGGTCGTCGATGTCGCCGCTGATCAGCGAAAGGCACGTGAAGGTTGCCGGGCTGCACTTGCCATAGGCGTAGTTCCCGAGGCTCAGAACGCGGCCGATCGAGAAGTCCAAGTTGGAGTGGGTGTACGCCAGCGTCCACTTCTTGTTCATATGGTACGTCACACCGTAGTCGACGCGCCAATTGTTGGTGATCTGCGGGTTGGGATTGTTGTAGATCGGGATGTATCCGGGCGGCGGTGCCGCATTCGCATCGCCGGTTCCATTAAGGAAATAAGCCGGCGCGATGTCGATTTCCCAGCGATTGTCCGCGGCCGAGGCGGTCGCGATGGTGAACCCGATGAGGGATGCGAACAGTACGGCGGCGGCGATGATAGTCAATGTTCGACGCATGAGCTGCCTCCAAAGCAAAATTGGCGAAAGGCGGCCAAGCGCGTAAGCTTCTGACCCCTTCCGACTAACGTAATTATCGCATCTTAATAATTTTCCCTCATACACCCCAAAGGGTGTATTAAGGGAGGATTATTGCATATGCCAGCCGTGGCTCACGACGATCGACTGGCCGGTCAGCGCATTGGTGGGAAATGCGGCCAAGAATACCGCCGTCTCGGCCACATCGGCGGTGGTGGTGAATTCACCGTCGACCGTCTCCTTGAGCATCACCGTGCGTATGACGTCCGCCTCGGAGATGCCCAGGGCCTCGGCCTGCTCGGGGATCTGCCGTTCGACCAGCGGCGTGCGTACGAAGCCCGGGCAGATCACGTTCGAGCGGATGCCGAACCGCGCGCCCTCCTTCGCGACGGTGCGTGATAGACCGAGCAGTCCGTGCTTGGCCGCAACGTAGGGTGCCTTCAGCGGCGAGGCTTCGAGCGAATGCACCGAACCCATGTAGATGATGGAACCGCCCTTGTGGTGCGCGTACATATGTTGGAGCGCAGCGCGGGTCACCAGAAATCCGCCGTCGAGATGGACCGAAACCACCCGGCGCCAGTCCGCGAACGCCAACTCGTGAATGGGCGCGATGTGTTGGATTCCCGCGTTGCTGACCAGGATGTCGAGACCGCCGCCTGCCGCCACCGTGCGCTTTACGCCGGCGGTCACCTGCGCTTCGTCTACCACATCCATCTCGATCGCGATCGCGCGCGCCCCGCCGCGCTCCAGCGCCGATGCGGCGCGCTGCGCGCCCTCGGCCGAGATGTCGGCGATCGCGACGACCGCCCCTTCGCGTGCCATGGCGCGCGCGATCTCGAACCCGATCCCGCTGGCGGCGCCCGTCACCAGGGCGACTTTTCCGTTTAACCTCACAGCCTGAGTTTGGCAGGCGATCCGCTCGGGCGGATACACCTTTTCGGGGGTATTAGTTGCGTTCGAGCCAGTAGTCGCGCAGCGTCCGGATGATCTGCGGCGCGGTCGAGGTTTCATGCCGGCGCAGCAAATCGAGTTCGCTGTCGTGCAATTCGTTGTGATCGATGAAATGTTGGGCGAGGCGATTTGCGCGCTCGACATCCCAGAGAAGATAGCCTGCCATTGCCCCGAGCGCCGTGCGCGGGGCATGCGGGTGAACCGGGTAGACGTAGCGTTTGCTCCAGAGCAGCAGCTCGGCCGTCGTCATCGGCTCGGCAATCGCGTGACCCTGTCCGCAATCCGCGCCCAGAACTGCGGCGGCTTCCAAGATGCCGTGGTTCTCGAGCCCTTCGACGGTTACCGGCGTTTCGAGCGCGTGGGCGAGGCGGGTGAGGTAGAGGATGAATTCAAGCGCGCGCTGCGGATTGCGCAGCGCGCCGCGCACGAGTTCCTGATCGACTTTCACCGCATCGAAGGGATATTGATCGAGCCGAACCAGCGAACTGTGTCCGGCGCCAAGATCGTCTTGTTCGATCGAGATGCCGGCTTCGCGCAGACGGGCGATGAACGTGCGATGGCGCGCCGCATCGCCGGCGCCTGCCTGCGTCTCTAGCACCTCGAGCGCGAGCCGATTGGGTTCGATTCGATGCTCCGCGATCGCGCCGAAAAGCACGTTGAGGTACCGCGTATCGCCGAGAGCTTCGGCCGGAATGTTGATCGCGATTCGCGTCGTCAAGCCCTCGTGCTCGAGCTCGTGCCAGTCGCGGCACGCAAGGCCCACGACCTGTTCGAAGAGCGCAAGCAATTCCGCGTCGCCGAGCGCCGGGAGAAAGCTCGACGGGAGAAGCGGCTCGATTTCGCTCGTTTGCAAGCGCGCGAGCGCCTCGATCTTCGCGAGCGATCCGTCATGGAGATTCACGATCGGCTGGTAACGCACAATCACGCGATGCTTGTCGATCAGCCGGCGAAATTCGTGGCGATCGCTCATTGATACGACGGGTGCGTTGATGCGCTGCGCGACCGCGTGGCTGAGCACTTGTCGCAGATGGGCGACGAAACGCATCATGCGATCGGTGGAGAAACAGCCCGGGAAGGCACTGTACAGGCCGAGCAGCGCGATCGTGCGCCCGGCTTCGTCGACCAACGGAATCGCGACGCTCGATCGAAACCCGAGTTCTGAGCCCACCGGAAGCCACGGCGCGCGATCGGGTTCCAGCTTCCAGGCGGGCGATACGATGATGTGACCGCTGCGCCACGCGCGTCCGCTCGGCCCTTGGCCGGCGGGATCGTTCGCGTCGGTCGTGATCTGCGGAATGCGCCCTTCGCTCATCGCTTCGAGATAGCGATGCGCGACGCCGAACGTCGCTTCGATATGCAGGCGGCCTTCGTTGTCGGCGCGCGCAAAGTACCCCGAGATTTCACCGGGTAAGCCGGCAAGGGTGGCGAGCAGCGCGTGCACGAGATCGGAGAGATTCGCCGCCGCAACGACATGCTGATCGACGCGGCTCATGGTTTCGGTGACGTCGCGGCTCACCTGGTGGTAGCCGGCGACTTGTTCGTGCAAATCGACCAAGACGCGCGATGAAACGGCGCGCTGGACCGGCTCGCGCACCTGCGGCGGAAGGTCCGCCAGGTAGCGTTCGATGCCGCGTTGGAACGTCACCAGTGCTTCGACCAGCCACTGGATGTCCGCCCCGACGAGCGCATGCGTGCGGCCCGCGCGCCGTGCTTGGACCTGATGCGTCGCGAAGGTGAGCTGCGGACTGACGAGCATGACCAAGTATTCCGCTTGGCGTGCTTTGAGTGCGGCGAACTCCTCCGGTGTCAAGCGCGCGATGATCTCGCCGATCGAGCTCGAGCGTTGCAGCGTTTCGTAGAATTGTTCGGTCAGCGGTGAGGCCAGGCCGACGATCGGCTCCTCGAGCCGCCGCAGCGCCGCCCTCGCTTCCGCATCGTATGCATGCGAGAAATCCGCCGTCGATGAGGCGTCCACACCAACCCCCCAAAATAGGCCTAAGCCTCGTTAACCTACGTCATTAGGCGGCGGGCAAGCTCTCTCCCACCTCGCGGGACCGTTCACGCCGTTTCGCGTAAGAAACGTGTGTCGATGTGGCGATTTACGGCGGGACTTCTCACGTGTACCCTGCTCCTCGGGGCCGCGCAACCAGCGGCGAAAACCTCCGCGTTCGACATCTTGGGCGCCAGCATCGATCTCGCGGTCGATCGTGACGGAACGAGATTGCCGGCAACGCAGGTGCCGTTTCTCAAGTCCGGCGACGGCATCGAGATTTCGTTTTCCAAGGGCGTGCAGTTCAGCCGCATGCCGCGCTGGCATCTGATCGTCGCCGACATGTACGAGAACTATCTCGAACACCCGCCGGTCTTCTCGATTCCGGATGCGGACCTGAGCCGCGCGAAAGCGGGTACGGTGTGGAAGACGGTCGTGCCCGCCGATGCAACCCCGCTGATCTTTCTCGTGCCCGAGAGCGGAAGCCGGTACGGTCACGGCATCCCGGATGCGCGCGCAGCGATCGCCGAACTGAGCAACCGCGCGTTGTTGCTGCGCACGGCCAGGCTTTCGGCGAGCGTGCAGGTCAAGGCATCGACGCTGCGATCGTTCCTCGGTTCGCTCGCGTCGATTCAACCCGGTGAACTCGCCGACGGGCGCGCGCGCGTCGCGGCGGCCTCGCAATCGCTTTTCGGCTCGAATCTGGGCGGCGAGGCGTGTTTCAACTCGACGGTTGCGCAAAGCACGCAGTACGCATGCGCGGCGCAAGCGGTGGCGGCGGGCTACGAGAGTTCACCCAAGCCCGCCGTCGTGGCGGCGGTCGGCAGCGGTCTATCCGTCAACACGGCGACTTACGGAATGCTGATCGGCACGCTCTATCAGCTCTTGGCCAAGCGCCGTGTTTCCGCGCATTATAGTTTCGAACCCGGCGTCGTCAAGCCCGGCGCCAAGACGACCGACGTCTACGTCAGCGAACAGCTCCAGTACGATCCCAGCGCGGCGAAACCGTCCACGATCGTGTATTTCACGATCGGCTCACGGGCGACCAGTCCGAAGCCGCCGGTTTATGGCCCCGCTCCGGCGCTCCCGGTGTGCCTGGCGGATCGCGCACTCGATCTGACCATCCCGTTTAGCGCGCTTCCGATCTATTTCCGAAGCCACGAGGTCAGGTTCAAAGCCGGCGGAGCGAGCTTCGCGGTTCCGGCCACGTATGACGTGGTTCGCGGGTATCGTGCCGATCTGAGTGCGCAGCAGTTTTCGGAACTGAAGTCGGGCGGCACGGCGAGTATCGTCAGCAATTGGGGTTTCGAGAGCGTGCAGTCACCGGCGATCGATATCATCGAGCCGCATCCGGTGAAATGGGCGCTGCAGAAGGCGGGAACCTCGCTGGTCGCCGGAGCCAAATCGGCGCGGTTGACGTTCGACGACGCGGGGGCAGGAATGGGAAGCTGCGTGCAAACCGTCGAGGTGACGGACGAATTGGGTGATACGATCGCGCTCACGAAACTCGAGCGCGCAAAAGATACGGTGACGGCATCGCTGGATGCGTCGCAAGCCGGCGGAGCGAGCGGAAGCGCGATCGTGCGAGAGCTCGGGAATATCGAGTCCACGCCGGTCGCATTTACGATCCTGCCCGCGATGCCGTCGATCACCAGCGCGATCGCGTATCTTCCCAAAGGCGTGCTCGTGCTCAAGGGAACGGGCTTGAAGTACATCGCGAGCGTGATGCTCGAACGAACCGGCATTCGATTCGGATCGGGTACGCCGGATTCCGACGGATCGTGGTCGTTCACGGCGCAAACGCCGGCCGGCTACAACGCGGCATGGGAACACGAAACGATGGCGATTTCGTTTACGCTCGCCCCGCCCGACAAACGGACGGCGGCGGTGGAAGCCGACGTCGAATACGCTCCAACGCCGGCTCCCTCGCCTACATCGACGCCGACTCCCTAGGGATTGCTCGGCGTCTGGGGATTTCCGGCTAGCGGCGCAAGCGGATCGAGCGCGTATTGCGCACCGTACGGCGTTCCGTTTCCGACCACGTAGTTGTAGCCGCGTTTCGACGGATATCCGTTGTTACCGGGGATGTCGTTGTGGAAGACCGGACCGTTCCCGACCGTGCCGAGCGCGGCCAGCGCGTAGAGCAGGTAATTCGCGTTGCCGGCGCGGCTGTGTGTGATTTGATCTTGAACGGCTTGCAAGCCCGCAAACTCCGGTGACGAGGCGCTGGTGCCGATCAGCAGATAGAACTGACCGCCCAGGGCGGTGACGTCGGAGCTGCGATCCGGGCCGCATGGCGTCACCGATCCCACCGGACATCCGCCCATGTGCATCGCCACGTCGGGGTTGGTGCGCATCCGCGAACCGGTGTTGACCAAGTCCTGATACGGTGGTTTCGGCCAGTAGATGCTGACGCCGCCGCCCGATCCCCAGATCTCGCCGGCCGGTTCGCCCGAGTCGGCTGCGAATGTGTCGTGGTCGGCGTTCTCAGCCACGTACGCCGAACGCAACGTGCTCGTGTAGGTGGTAACCAGATTGGTGCCGCCCACCGCGGTGACGTCAGGATCGTTCGCCGGCCAGTTGATGCCGAGCGTCGCGATCGTTCCCGTCGGGTCGGTACATTCCATCGCGCCGAAATCGCCGGAGGAATTCATGAACGTGATCCCTTGGGCGTTGCCTTGACGATAGAGATCGTGGAAGTCTTGAAAGAGGTACGTGAAATCTTCGCCGTCGTTGTAGGCTGCGGTGAAATAGAGTTCGCACAAGCCGAACGACGTGCTCACCACGTCGGCCAGATTGTCTTCGTCGATCGCGGTGTACATGTCGAGGAAGGAGGGCGCGATCGACGCGTCCGGGGCTTCGTAGACGATGATCTTGGCGCCGGGTGCCGACCCGCCCGATTGCTGAACGTCGAGCGAGACTTCATCCGAGTAGCCGCTGTCGATGTTGAACGGCGGGCTCCCGCCGTCGACCGGCCGGCGAATCACCGTCGGCGGGGTGAGATTCTCGTGACCGAAGTAGAGTGCGACGTCGCTGTCGAGAAAATCGCTGGCCGCGAGAATCGCGATCGTCTCGCCGCGGCCGCTCGCGTCGGCGTACGAGGGATAGGCGTAGGCTTGTTTGAGATCGTCGAACCAATACGGCCCGACGTTGCTGTAACGGTTGTCCGGAAACGCCGCCGTCGTTCCGGCGAACATAAAGTCCGGCTTGAGCGCCGGCAGCGGCGCGAACGCCGCGACCGTCGCGTCGACCTTTGCCAGCGGGGCCGGTATCGTCGGCGCTTTGTTCGATTGCAGCAGTTGCACCGGCGCGGCACCGCGCGTGAGGGCCGCGCTGCGTTGCGCCAAAGTGACACCGAAGGTACGTTCGACGATAGCCTGCGGCGCATCCGCAACGACTCCCTGTGAGGTGATCGTCGTCTTGAAGCCTTGCGCGTTCAGCGCCGTTGCGACCGTTTGCAGGTCGCTAAGCGCCGGCCCGTACGATGCCCGGAATTGCGCCGGCGTCAAGAAATGATGATAGAGCGGCGAACCCTGTGTGCTTTGGTCAGCGATGAGCTGATCGAGTTCGGCACTGTTGCGCAGCGGAAGATGCACGTAGACGCGCACGTCCGCCGGCGCACCGGAGGGATAGGCAAACGACTGCGAGGCGGCCGCGCCGGTCGCGAGATTCGTTTGCGGAAGGTTCGTCATGGGAACGGGACTCGAGGAGTTGCCGCCTCCGCCGCACGCGGAGAGCGCGAAGAACGCAGCGGCAGCCAACCCGAAGGGTGCACGTATTGCCATTGCTCTTACTCCGTCTGACGGGTAGGCGGTGGGACTTACGTTGGCGCCGGTTGGGTCCTGCTTGGGAGTTTACTCCGCGTACGAGGCGTCGATGCGGTCCAGCTTGCGGATCAGTCCCGGCCAGGCCAGCGCGCCGCCGCCCGCGCCGCGGGTTACCTGCTTGGCCTGCGCCTGCGCGGTCGCGATGATGCGCGGGTCGATCGAAACCAGCTTATCGCCGCAGCTCTGCGCACGAACCTGGATCGTGCACGTGTTCTCGAAGGTGTACAGCGAGAGGAAGGCTTCGGGGATGCTCTCGGCCACGGTGAGCAAGCCGTGGTTGCGCAGCATCAGAAAGTTCTTATCGCCGAGATCGCGTACGAGACGCGGTTTCTCGTCGTCGCGCAGGGCCACGCCTTCGTAGTCATGATAGGCGAGCGAGGAGAGCACGAAGATCGACTGCTGCGAGATCGGAAGTACGCCGTGCTCCTGCGCCGAGACCGCGATGCCGTTGAGGCTATGCACGTGCATGATGCATTTGGCGTCGTCGCGGGCGGCGTGGATCGCGCTATGAATCGTGAATCCGGCCGGATTGATCTCGTACGGCGACTCCATGACCTTGTTGCCGTCGAGGTCGACTTTGACCAGGCTGGATGCGGTGATCTCATCGAAGAGCATGCCGTAGGGGTTGATCAGGAAATGATGGTGGGGGCCCGGCACACGAGCCGAGAGGTGCGTGAAGACGAGATCGTCCCAATGAAAATACGCGACCAGACGGTAGGCCGCCGCGAGTGCGACGCGTTGATCCCACTCCTCGGCTGAAACCCGATCGCGAACGCTGGATGCCGCCGCTACGCTCATGTGTGCCGTCCTTTCCGGGAGTTATAGGGTTCGGCGGATGCGCGCGCAATCCCAGCGCGTATGGAAGTAGACGACATCGTCGAGCCGACCGGCGATCAGCTGCGGGCGCTCGCCGCGAGCCCGGACGACGGACCGGTGATGATGCTGAACCTTCTCGCATACCGCGAAGGCGGCCGGGAGCATTACCGCGCCTATATGGCGGTTGCGCAACGGGCGCTGAAAGAAGTCGGCGGTTCGGTCGTGCTGTTCGGGCGGGCGTCGGAGCCCTTTATCGGACCGCCCGACGAACGCTGGGACGAAGTGCTCATCGTGCGCTACCCCAGCCGCGCGGCGTTTCTGCGCATGCTCTCGTTCGACTACTATCGCGACTCGCTCGTCCACCGGCGCAACGCATTGCAGCGCACGCGCATCTTCCCGCTCACCGTGGACACTGCTTCGTGATGCGCGGTTCAATGCAGCGGTCTTGAAAATCACAAACGCCACGCTGTCCAAGTCTTCGCTAACGCGCTTTACGCACGAAAACTCGAACTGCCGGGACTTACCAAGACTTATCATGACCTAATCCGTGACCCAACCGTGACTAGATCCGACATTTGGTCTCAGATCGTTAGCCTTGCGGCGCAGCGGTCAACGGGAGCCTTTTGCCGGATAGTCGGCCGATCGCGCCCGACCGAGCCGGCCCCGGATATCGCCCTCGCCTCGGGGCGACCACCACCTCGCCTCGGGCCAGGTTTGGCTCTATGCCGGCAGGCCTCGGAGCCGGGATTCGGGCGCCTCGGCATTGGTAACTGGCGTCCGCGCGGCGCTGAACCCATAGCGTGGTTGTTGCGCTGGAACTAGGTCTAAGGGCTTGGTACCAACGCATTGTCGGCGCGGAAGTGCGAAGCGTCTCCCATTGTGACATGGGCCATAAATCCCAAAATTCGACGAGACAGGACAGTCGCTCGTCGCTTTGAACCAGCCTGGAAACATGCTGTGACAGGCGGGGTGACCTGGACGAGCCGTTAGACGACGAAGAGGTCGTCGAGAAGAAGCCGAGACCCTTGCGCAGCGCGGTCATTCCATATTGGAGGACCGTGCTGCGAGCGTTAAGCGCCGAAGATCTCATTGAGGACGGGAAATTCATTGCCGTGGCTCTTGGTCCCGATTGGGACCGAGGCGTCGTTTCGCTTAAGGCTGCGGAGTGGAAAAAACTCGGATTCAAGGACGGCGACGATCATATCCGTGTTGTCGTCGCGCTGGGATTCTTTCACAATTCAAGGACGAAGGAGAAAGACTCGAATCATATACTCCTATCTTGGGCTGCATCTCTCAGTCGAGACGGACGGATATCTCCCGTCGAAGGCGCGGCGCCGATCATTGCGGATGAGTTTTATGATGACAGCGCTAAGAAGAGGCTCGCGCTTGCGTCGCGTGCAGCAGCAAAAAGATTTCTCGAGGAACGTCCCTGCCCTTCGCCCGAGGACGGCTGGCCTGCGCTTCTTCAGTATGCGCGTGACTACTATCGCGCGGCGTGCCGCAACGGCGTTCTGTTGGATGGTAAAGGGCCGACCACTCGCATCTACGCCGAACCCGAAGAGGGCGATGCGAAGATCGCTAACTTGCTGCGTCTGTATGACGATCTTGAAGATTTGAACGGTGACGAGACCGCCCTCTACGACGCCCTCATCACTCCAAGGTCAAGTTCGCTGGTTCCATCGGATGCGGACCTTCGAGATGTTGCGCATGGCAACGAGGCCTTCCATTGTGCTCACGTCGACCCGCGCTATGGGCTCGACCCGGATCAAAGGCGCGCCGTGCGAAGCCTGCTATCGTCGACGACGCCCTCGATTGTTGCGGTAAACGGACCACCCGGCACAGGAAAGACCAGTATGCTCAAGGGTGTCATCGCGAGCGTATGGATAGCGCCACTACTACAGAAAGACTTTCCAGAGCCGCCGCTTATCATTGCAACTGCCGCGACAAACCAGGCCGTCACAAATATCATCGCTGGTCTAGGGGATACTGCTCGTGGCAACGACCCATTCGAGAAACGTTGGTTACTCGGCGTGAACGGTGAAGAAATCGCACCGTCCTATGGGTGGTTCTTTGCATCGAAAACGTCTGCTAGCAAATATCCGCGGTTCATGCAGCTGACGCTGGAGAAAGGTTTCCCGAGGCTGTATGCGGACAAGGCGGGCAGTGGTGTCGATGGTAGCGATCAGGCACTCGTGTCTCAGTACGTGAAGGCATACGCTGCAGCCACATTAACGCCGATTGGTGTGCATAAAAAAGAATATATCAGGAAGACCATCCTCCGAGCTCTTCTTGAGAAAATTCGGGAATTATGGGCGAATGAGCGACGGCTCTATGAAGAGGCGGTGGCATTCGATAGGAACCCATCTGATCTACATAAGTCCGCGCTCGTTAACGGAATCAACGCCGCTGCCAAGGAGTGTGCAACTGCGGGCTCCGTTGATGGCCGAGCGACGCTGACGACTCTTGTTGCCGCGATCAATGATCGCGATGCGGGGTTCTGGGAGGCGTACGAGTGCTTCGTTGACACGGCGTACCGACGGCGGTTGTTCGCGATCGGCGCAAGGTATTGGGAAGGGCGGTTCATTGTTGGAGAACGAGGAGACACACGACCTGATACCGTTCGGTACTACGCGATGGTCGCGCCCGTTGTCGTTGCGACATGCCACACTCTTCCCAAGCTGCTATTCGACTACGATAAGCAAGAAAAAGTAAATCACCCGCGTTTTGGCTACGCGGACCTTCTGATTGTAGATGAGGCCGGTCAGGCGAATCCGCCGCTAATAGCCGGTCTTTTTGGACTTGCGCGCAAGGCGCTTGTGGTTGGCGACGTAGAGCAGCTCGAGCCCGTGCTAAAGCTTCTCGAGTCGGAAGATGACATGCTTCTTCGTTCCGCGGGACTCGACTCAGCGGGGAGTTCCGTGCAGCCGCTGAAGGCGTCACAAGGAAACGTGATGCGTCTTGCGCAGGCAGCGAGTGCATTTAAGGAGGAGAGTGGTCCCGGTCTTACACTGCGACGTCACTACCGATGCGTCCCTGACATCATCGACTTCTGCAACAGAAATGTATACGGCGGTGATCTGCGCTGTATTCGTCGCAATGATTCGAAGCCGCTGTACGGCAAGCACTTGCTCTTTGTAAGGTCTGACGAGGGCGGTTACCAATCTTCTGGCAGCTGGGTAAATGACCGAGAGGCTGAAGCGATCGCGTCGTGGCTCGTTCGCGAACGTGGGAATATCGAGGCTTGGGCTAAGCGCACAAATCGCGATGGCGATCTGGCGGATATTGTTGGGATTATCACCCCGTACGAGCCGCAGGAATGGAAATTGCGGCACGCGATTGAGGCTGCTTTCTCCGCAGCCGCGGCCACCGAGGACCGCCGAGCTAGCGATGCCGCGATGGTTGAACGGATGACGATCGGGACAGTTCACAAGTTGCAGGGCGCAGAGCGGCCGATCATCATCTTTTCTGGAACGTCTGACAATGCGAAGTCGCGGCCCTATTATGATAAGGATCGACGCCTGCTGAACGTCGCGGTATCGCGAGCGAAAGATACGTTTGTGCTCTTTGGTGAGAGCCAGACGTTTTTCGAGGCTCCCGGTGACGGCGACGGAACTCGCGGAACGTCACTATTGGGAAGGCATGTGCTGGCTCGCGGTAAGCGTCTGTTCCCGCGTAACGTCGTTGTGGTCGAGTCGACGAACAAAACCCGAAAAATTCAGCGTTATCTCGGCGTCGACTATCTTGTGCTGCACTCAGGTGGCCACATTCGGAAGCTTAAGACTGGAAGGCGCGGCGTTGACGTCGATCGCGGGTTTGCACCCGAATACGAAGAGCTCGCCGAAGGGACGCGATTGCTTGATCGAGTGCGAAGAGAGCTTCCTGAGATAGATCGCCTAATATTGGCTACGGACGCCGACCGCGAGGGCGATCACATCGCGCAAGCGATTGTCGAAGCATTGGCGGGTGACGATACGAGTCATGTCACGGTGCAGCGTGTTCATCTGGAAGCGGTAAATCGTGCGGCGGTATCACGTGCGTTTGGCCGGCCGGCTGAGCTGGATCGGCAGTCGGCAGTCGCGGCGCGTACGCGCGAAATACTGGATTACCTGATTGGGCATCTTATCCCGACGGTTTTGCAGAATGATGAGGACGTTCGTGGATCTTCTGGGCGAGTTCAAGCCGCGGCGCTTGCGCTGTTAATGGGCCGGGAGCAAGCTAGGCGGATTCGCGGGCAGAGATATCGTCTGACTCTTGGCGATCCAGACTCCGCCGATCGCACGACGTTGGCGGAACTCATACTTCCGGCAGGCGTGTCACCCCCTCTCGAGGGTACGCGATTCGGGCGTGTAGCCGTGGAATGTCGTGAGCTGCGGCTGCCAAGCGCCCCCGCTTCGACAACGGTTGAGGTATTGCGGCGAGCGTCGTCTGAATTAGGGCTCTCGCCGACCGCTACTATGGCGGCCCTTCAAGAACTATTCGAGGGGCCACGTGAGATTGTCGTAAATGCGTCGCACCCTGCCGATCCGCAGACGGAGCTGCCACTCTAGTGGCCCACGCGCAACTAACTCCAACGGATCTGCGTGTGGCGGCGGAAGATATTCGCAAAATGTATCGTGGCGCAGAGGAGAACGTAGTTCGCGTCTACGATATCGTCCGGCGCTGTTCACTGAGAGCTCTATCGGCGAAGCCGCTCGTCGTGGAGAACGTTACTTCTTGGAAGCAAGGCGATTGGCTTGTCCGTACCGTCGGCAGGAAAATCATCGAATTCGGGTGGCTGGAGTACGACGAGTTCGCAAGGGAGAAATACGCCGAAAGCGACAGTCTAGCTGAGTTGGATGAGGTCTCCGTTTTGGCGACGGAATTGTCGGACGACGTAGGCATGCCACTGGCCGACCTCCTGGAGGCCATGGCCCTCCTCCAGATAGGGCGACCGTCAACATATGCTTCCACTATCCAACGGTTGGTCGAGAAGGGCTATATCGATCTTTCGGGCAGCAACGTGACGCTGACAGGCGGCGGACGTGAGATGTTTGAAGCCCTTCGCCGCAGCATGCCGCTAGTCACTGACGTGTCATTCACAGCCCTTGTCGAGCGGAGCCTCGACGCGATCGCAGCTGCTGAATCCGTCAACGAGTCGCGCCGTTTAGCGGACACTCTTCTGCGCGACCTCTGGGCGAGGCTAAACAGTAAGGACTACTATGTTGCGCAGATCGATGCCGAGTCATTCAACTATGCGCCCAATGTTATCGACGCGGAACGTGTTGCAGAGTATTTGATTCCGAGGGACCATCCGCTACGGCTAGAGCTAAGTCGCTTTGAGGCACTCGCGGTCGATCGGCGCGAGATGATCGACGAAATAGCGCTTAACATCGCTAAGCGAGTGTCGGTGTATGGAGTATTCGCCCTGATGCATATTGGCGCTGCGCTGGGGGCGCGCTCGGCTGAAGAATTGAGCGAACTCCTCGAGTTTGACGTACGGGCGCGATGGTTTGTTGATTATCCGCTTGATCGCTCCGCCTGGCCCGCCGACCTCATCAGGCCAGTAGTCGAGCAAATCCGTGAGCACCTCGGCGGTGGATGAAGATCAGGCGAAGGAGCCGGAAGAAAGGCCTGCATCAGAAGGCTCCTCGGCCGCACAGGAAGGGGCGTCGCGGGTTGCAGGCGGTGGCGACGATGGCGGTTCGGTAACCTATCCGAGAACAGACGGAACGGAACTGGATGAGGACGTCCGTCGCACGGCCGAGGCACTGGGACTGAATCCTGACCTGCTGCGGGACTACGCAGACCTTCGGATACTTACCGACGAGAATCTCGCGGCCATCTCGTATGCGGCTATTCAGTACGACCTGGCCGCGGCTGTTCTATTGATTTCTCAACTGGAGGCGCTCCTTGCGTCTCCGGAGGTGATGAAAAACCCGAGGCTTGCCGGCGCAATTATCGAAGCGCTGCGCCGCGCGCGCCTTGCTGCATACAGTCATCAGGCGCTCGCGAGTCGAAAATCTTGGGCTGAGCAGCATCTGTTCGACACGTCGAGGAGCCACTTCGCATACGCGATGCCCGCATCCGCGGCAAGGAATGCGCTCGACGAGGTCCTCGCCAGGGCGCCGTTAGGTCGAACATCATCAGGCTTTCGTGGACTCGTCGAAGATTTGGGCATGGAAGGCGGTTCATGTTACATCGGCTGGATGATCGGGAAGCCTCTCGATGCACAGTCCCTAGTCTCGTTCACGGGTCGCAATACGTTCAATGGGTTTTACTTTGACCATGAGATCCGTTCGGTACAAGTGCTCGAAGCGAAGGGCGGAGGGTCACACCTTGGATACGCCGCTGGTCTTCGTCAGGGAACCCAAGCGTACTTCGGTCATATTCTGTCGCGCATGGAGAGCTCGCCAGATTCGAGGAGACGCGCTGAGGCCCAGGACCTAATCAAGGCTTACAAGGATGGGTACGACGTGCGGTACGTCGGTGTGCGAACTACGTACGCGACCGGAAGCGAAGACCCCACTAAAGTGTTCGATTCGCGGATTACCCTAGCCTTATGAGCTATCCGTTTGAACTCGATAGGAGCTTCGTCGAACTGCTGCGTGCGAACGCCGCAGAAGTCGTGATCGACATTGACGAGCGAATGTCACCCGACTACCTTGGTCCGCGAGCTGCCCCCGATGCCCTAGCTGCGCTTGCGGCGCGTGAGTGGCGCAGAATCACGGCATTTGAACACGCTGCGGGTCGGGCCGCTGTGCCGCCGGCTGGCCGGGCTGCAGCCTATGCATCGCGAGTTCTCGCCCGGGCGTCTACAATGACGCCGCACAGTTTTTTTAGCTGGTTCGGGATCGCGTTACTGGCAGCGTCCAATGTTCTGGTTGAAGCGCTGTGTGCGCTGGACCTGGGCGTCTTTCGTGAGTCTGGCGCAATAGAGTCACGGGCCGCGGAGGAGTTGGCGCGAGGCTGGCAGCGCGCATTTTCGGCGAACGAGAGCCTCGCTGTATCGGAACGGGTTGACTTCGAGCGCCTCATCGAGCTGGACAAGCTCGATCTCGACCATGCTGACGAATTAGAGAGCCTTTGGCGAGTGACGCTGGCTGTAGCTTCGAGAAGCCCCGACGAATTAGAGGCGAGCGTAGCGTTTCGGGCACGGAGCTTCGATCGTAGAGCGCGCGACGTAGAGGAGCGTTATGTGTCTGACTCCTTGCTCGACCTACCACTGACGGCGCTCGTAATTTACGGTCGGAGTCGTGGCTTGCGAGTGCCGCTTAGGACTCCCTACGTGGCGAAGGTGGAATAGTGGGCTACACCTTAGAGTTATATGCACTCCGGCTTGAAACGCTTGAGACGATTGCGCGCGGCAGCGTTAAGCCCGAAGAGGTCGAACGCGCCATCTGGGATCGTGGTCAGGGAGATATTCGCGAGGGTACCTTTAGCGATGCGGCTGTAGATTTGCTAATCGACCTCATTCGCACGCGAGGTCGCCGCCTTGTCTCACTGGAACACGCAAGCTGGTCGGGACAAGAGTTCCGAGCTACTATCGAACGAATTGCAGGTTCTTCGCTGCTGCGTAGGCCACTGATTGGCATTGAAACGGGTGATTTTCCCTGGATTGGCTGGCTGACGTTGTCAGAGGCAGCGTCGGTTGGAGTGCGCCAACTCGATTCATTCGATTTGTCGGGACCTGACGAACAAGGATGGGCATCCGACCTCTGGCGCGCACTCGATTATGCGACGCGCGTCCAACTTGATGTGGTCAGCATTTACACCTGATGCTGCATGGCATGATGGACCGGCTATTGGGGTCCGGCGACCACCGCCGATGTCATGGCCCAGGCGACCCCATTGCTCGTCCTCTCGCTACCGGGCCTTCCTGGCGGGCAGCCGACCGACCGGTTCCGCTTTCCATCGGGTCCCCCTCAGAGGCGGCCTGCCTGGTCTCCCGAAAGTAGCGCGCCCATGGCTTGTAGCTCCGGTGAGCGAGTGAACCGTGCCTTCTTTACAACTTCGCCGTTTCGCGTTAGTGTAGAGTAACTTCGGGAAAAAGCGAAGTGGCGAGCATTCGGGTGACGCCCTTCTCGGCGGGAGGCAAGCAAGATGTCATCCGGCAGTTCCTTGGCAAGGATGCCAAGCGTCTACCCGGCGTGGCCACTGCGGTCTTTGACGCCCTGCGGGTGCTCGAACTCACCCCGCAGGTCGATCTCAAAGCGCATGGATGCCTGTCGCTGCTGCGCGACGGCGTATGGGAAGTTCGGGTCGAAAAGATTCCCGCCATCAAGAAACCCAAAGACCATTGGGTCCGATTGTTCGTGGCCTACTACCCCACCGGCATCGAGTGCGTCGTCCTTCTCGTGAAAGTGAAGAAGACGAACAAAATTGATCCGGATGATACAAATCAAGCGATACGAAACTTGGGGCTTTACAAGAGACAACGTTCATAGGTGAAAGTAAGCATGAAAACTCAGTCGTGGCGCGGAGACAGTCTGACCGATCAACTCGCAAAGGAGTATCCAGAGCTAGCACGCCATGCCGAGGAAACCGCGGGACTGCCGGAGTTGGCGTCCGCTTTGATCCAACTGCGTGCAAGAGGCGGGTTGCGGCAAGCCGATTTAGCGAAAGCTGGCGGCCTGCCCGTCACCCTCGTTTCGGAGCTCGAAAATGCCCAGAACAAAGGCGTTGCTTGGCGAACGCTGCAGCGCCTAGCAAAAGGAGCGGGGGCCCGGATCGAGCTGTCATTCATCATTGATCCATGCAACGCTGGCGAGGTTAACGTCAGTGTGGTCGGCCCGACCGGTCCGGAAGCCGGCGTCGATTCCGCCGACGCCCGCTGGCGTCGAAATTCCCCATGAACGTTTAATAGCGTCCATCGTGAACGAACTCGCACGTTCTCGCGTGCGCCACCGGGCATTACTGGATATTCTTGAAGAGCGCGGCCTCGTCAAGATCGCCGACAATGTCGAACGCTATCGTCTTGAAGAAGAACGCGACTTCAAGCCACTCGTTACATTCGTGACCAAATCCATGAACCAAATGGGCTTGAAGCGAATGCCGTGACCAAGCCCGAATCCCGAAAGCCCTGGTAGAAATCGGCGTTAGCGGGGACATGGAGAGGTGGCAGAGCGGTTTAATGCAGCGGTCTTGAAAACCGCAGAACGCGATGAGCGTTCCGTGGGTTCGAATCCCACCCTCTCCTTTGCTTCTACGCCAGCAGCTCGACCTTGCCGCTGTGCAGTTCGTAGACGCCGCCGATGATTCGCGCGTGCCCGGCGGCGATCGCGTCGTCGACGATCGTGGACCGTTTGCGAACGTCGTGCACGCCGGTGCGCACGTTGGCTGCGATCGCATCGTGCAGCGAAGCGGCGTGATTCTTGACCGCGGGCGCGATGCTCTCCACCACGTATTGAATCGCACCGGGCTGTGAGGTTCCGTCCTTGACGAACGCGAGCGTGGCTTTGACCGCACCGCAGTCGCTGTGCCCCAGCACCATGATCAGCGGCGCCTTCAGCGCGGCGATGGCGTACTCGACCGATCCCAGGCCGCCGCGATCGACGAAATTACCCGCGACGCGAATCACGAAAATGTTGCCGGGAATCTGATCGAAGATCGTTTCGATCGGAACCCGCGAGTCCGAACAGCCGAGCACGATTGCAAACGGGCTCTGTCCGGCCGCCAGTTCGAGCCGGCGGGCGGTGAGCGGAGGACAGGACGCCTTGTCGGCGACGAAGCGCGCGTTGCCCGCCATCAGCTCTTTCAGCGCGTCATCGGCGCTCAATGATGTACCCCCCGTTGCTGCGAGCGCAGTGCCTTGAAGCGCCAGGCCGGCGCCCGCTTGGAGCAGAAAGGTCCGACGATCGTACTTCATAAATGGGCTCGCTTGGATACTTTCTTGAGACGGACCTGGTTTTGTTCGTGGTTCGCGCTAGGGCCGTTCCTGCTCGGCGCGGCAACGCCGGTTTCATTCGGCCTAAAACCCGAGAGTGCGACCATCAGTCCGCAGGCCAAGATCGCCGAATTCCAATTCTCTAGTCTCTACGCCCAACCCGTCGTCTTCCAAGTAACCATCGCGCCGCGCGGCGCGGATTTCATCGTCGTTCCCGGCGTTTTTCGTATCACGCCGTACGAGACGCGCCTGATCCGCATCGCACTGCGCACGCCGGCCTTGCCGGCCGCCGAAGAACGCTACACGGTTTCGATAACGCAAGTCGTGCCCGGCGCGGCGACGCCGCCGCCGGCGGCTCGCCGGTTCACCGCCGCACTCGTCGTAACGCCTATCGTTCCGGCCGGTTCACCGCAGCCGTGAGAGCGGTCGCGGCACTATTCGCCCTGGTCGTTCTGATCGCGCGTCCGGTGCTCGCGGCCGAGGAAACGACCGACGCGTTCGATCCCGCCTACACGCTCGAACGCTATCGCGTCTCGATCGACGGGGTCGAAGTCGACCCCAGCGCGGCGGTGTACATGAGCACCGACGAGAGCGAAACCGTCTACGTTTCATCTAAAGAGCTCGACGCGTGGAACCTCAAGCGTCCGCGGGAACCGGCCTTCGAGCGCAGCGGACAGCAGTACTTCGGGCTCCAAACCGATTTGAAGCTGGCCACCTCGTACGATCGCACCACCCATGAGCTCGAGATCGTCGCCCCCCGCACCGCGTTTCGCGGCCAACCCAGGCCCGGCAAACCGCCGGTTACGCCCGGCAGCGGCGCGTTCCTGAACTACGATTTGCGCCAGGACAATCAGAGTTACGATTTCTTCGCGGTGAACGGCGCCGGCGTCTTTCAAATGAAGTACATCAGCAGCACCGGCGCCGACGGGTTGCAATTCGTTCGCTCGGTCACGCGCTGGTACCGGTTGTATCCTGCCAGTCACAGTCTCGTCACGTTCGGCGACAACACCAACGTGCCGGGTTGGCTCGGCACGGGCGCGTCCTTCGGCGGACTCCACTACGCGACCGACTACACCAGCGACCCGGAGTATTCGGCGAGCGGGCCGCCGATGGTCTCGGGTTTTGCCGCGTCGCCCTCGCTGCTCGAAGTGTACGTCGATAATATTCTCGAGCTTACGCGCGACGTGCCGCAAGGTCCGTTCACGGTCAACGGCCTTCCGGCGTCGGCGGCCAACTCTCAGATCGTCATGGTGCTCACCGATCGGAACGGAAATAAAACGGTGCAAGTGGCGAGCCCGCAATACACGTCGAGCCCGCTCCCGCGCGGGACGTCGAATTTTCAGTTCGATTCGGGTGTCGCGCACGAAAACGTCAATCAGCGCGGCCAATACTATCGCGGCCTGGTTGCCGACGGAACCTACCGCTACGGCATCACCAACACGATCGCCGGGGAACTCTACGGCGAATCGATCAAAGGTGAGGACTTTGCCGACGGTGGGGCTGATTTCTCGCTCGGCACCAGCACCACGTTCGGCTTTCGCGCCGGCGGCGGCGACCTGCGCCACTCGAGCGAGTACCGCTTCCAGACCAGCATCGGGGGCAACGTCACCTTCAGCGACACGTATCGCTTCAACTCGAGCACGCCGCTCGCTCTCGGGGACGACTTCGACAACGCTCAGTCGCTCATTTCGGAGAACAGCTCGCTCAACGTCACGCTCAGTCAACAATGGGGCCTCGGCTTCCAGTTTCAACGCTCGCGCGACAACATCGGCGGCAGCAACCAGTCCTCACTCTCGACGGACATCAGCTACACCCAAGGCATCCTCAGCCTCACCATTTCGCCGTATTACGATTTCATCACGCGCCAAGCCAGCGCCAACGCAAACGTGCGGCTGCGGCTGGACGCGAACCATCGCCTCACGCTGACCCCGAGCGTCACCGCGAGCGGGGAGACGGGCGCCGGCGTCGAGTGGAGCCAGGATCCCACCGACGACAACCCGATCTCGATGAAGCTCAAGCTTTCAGCGAACGCATCGCAAGATCGCCGCTTCGAAATCGGCGATTCGCTGCCGTGGGCGGTAGCCAACTTCAATTGGCAGCAGCAGAAAGGGGTCGACGGCAGCTCGAACAGCATCAACGAGGAGGAACTCCAAGGCGCGATTGCCACCGTCGGCGGCGGTATCTTCGCGATTCCCACGGTGAACAACGACGAATCCTTCGGCGTGCTGCAAATTCCGGGCGCACAGAACGTGCGCGTCCAGGTCAACGGCAGTCCCGTCGGGCGCACGAACACGCGCGGAAATCTTTTGCTGCGGAATCTCTCGCCGTATAAACTCAACGAGGTCATCGTCGACACTGCCGACGTGCCGATCTGGTACAATCTCGCCGACCCGATCGGCGTCACACCAAGCAAAGCCGCGCCGGTGCGCCTGCGCGCCCGTATCCTCTCGAAGGGCGGTGCGACCTTCACCGCGGTCGACGCACGCGGCATTCCGCTTGCCGCGGCGAGCGATCTGGTGCTGGGCACCGAGCGCTATCCGGTCGGGTACGGCGGCAGCGTCTACGTGCCCGGTATCGCGCCCGGGCGAACGAACTTCACCGGCGTCGCCGACGGCCATCCGTGCACGATCGACCTCGTGATCCCGGGGAACGTCAACGACATCCCGAATCTGGGCACCGTGAGGTGCATCTAGACGACCGATGGACGATTTTCGAGACGGCACATTATTGCGCATCTTCGTCGATGAGGCCGATCGGCACGGCCTGCAGCCGAGCTACACTGCGATTGTCGAGTTCTTGCGCAAACGCGGCGTCTCCGGTGCGACGGTTTTTCGCGGTATCGAGGGCTTCGGTGGCCACGGCGAGGTGCACATGGCACGAGTCTTCTCATGGCTTCCGAATTTGCCGATCCTCATCGAGGTGGTAGACGACTGGCCGGTGCTCGAGCCGCTCATCGGCGAGCTGGAGACGCTGATGGGCGAGGGGCTGCTTACGATCGAGGCGGCGCAGTACTTGCGAATCTCCAAACCAAAATCGACCCACGCCTAGCATGTCTGGAACAGGAGCGGCATCCATCGCTGCGAACGGAGCACTCGAAAAGGCGATGGAGCACCGCCTCTGACTGCCGCGGAGCGGCTGATGGCTCCTATTCGACGACACGTATCGAATGAGGATGCAGGGCGATGAACAATGCCGGTCCATACCGGGTGCGCGTTTCGGCCGCGGTGCTTCGGCCGGGAGACGAACTGCTGGTCGTTCGCGAATCGCACATGGCGCTCGCGGTCGTGAATCTCCCGGGCGGCGCGCCGCAGATAGGTGAGACCCTAGAGCGAGCGGTCGTCCGCGAGGTGCTCGAAGAAACCGGATACGAGGTCGTTCCGACCGAGATTGCGTTCGTCGCGGAAAAACGAAGCGATCGCTACTCGTCGTCGGCGTTGGAGGTATGCTTCTATGCGCGCATTGCCTCGCGGGCCCAGCGCGAGCCGGTGTCCGGTGACGGTGTGCAGGTGGTCGAGTGGCTTCCCTTGGGCCATGCCGACCTCCGGCGTCACTTGCCCCACACCGCGCTGTTCGCGCAGAGCAAACGAGGGCGCTACATCGACCAGGCTTCGCGCGCCGAAACGGCCGGCTACGAGGGGGCCGGGGCGCGCGGCCGGAAGCCCTGACATACGAGAATTCCGGCGATGGGGCCCGCCGAAACCGCCGCGTTCGCGCGGCTGATGGCTCCTACTTCATAGAGAAAGTAGGAGATGTCAGACGTGAACGATCCGGCCGCGACGGACGCAGCCCTTGCCCAGCGGTTGCACGCGGCCGAGCAACGCCTCTCCGAGCGGAGCGAGCGGCTCTACGAACTCCAGCAACACTATTCGTCCGAGCATTTCGCCCTTCAAGAGAGCATGCGCAATCTGAAAATCGAGCGCATGCGCAATGCGGGAGCATACGCGCAGCTCGAGTGGACGATGAAGCGCGCGCGTGCGCTGCAGTCGAGAATCGGCGATCTCAAAAACCGGCTCCGTCGCTACGAAACGGTCGAAGACGAGGAGTTCGATACCGCGCCCATTTTGATCGAAGATAACGCCGCGCCTCAGAGCGACTGACGGGATGGATGAGGTTTCATAGCATTCTTTTCCCAAGCGCTCGGGACGAGCCGGACGGTATTCCCGAAGCGCCGTCTTTCTTCACCGATCTGAATCTCGATCAAATCATCGACGCCATCGTATCCGCGAAAGAAGCGTACGGCCTCAAGCCGTTTTTTTACACGCATCTAAAAACCATCGAGGCGATCCGCTACCGTCACGCGGTGATGCGGGACGTCGAAAAAACGAGGATCTACGCCCTCATCGCGGAGTTTGCCGCGACGATGGATGCGGTGCGTCAGTGGCTTGCCCTCGCGAAGAAATCGTCCTACACATACGAGCGCGCGCGCTGGAGGGTGGACGCCGCCGATCTCTACTGCGAAGCGGCGCGGCGACTCGTCGAGGGACTCGGCGATTCGGACGTCGAGTCCGACGGGCTGATCGCCCTGCGGGATCATCTCCTCGCGTACTTGGAAGCGGACGGCTTTCGCGCGCTCTCGCGCGACGCCGCCTCGCTGCTGACGGACCTCGCGCAAATCGATTATCAGGTGCTGGTCGGCAGCGGCACCGTGACCGTGCGCAACGGCAATCACGAAGGCGACCTCGTGACGTCCGTTCAAGCGACGTTCGAACGCTTTCGGCAGGGTGCAACAAAGAGTTACCTATTGAAGTTTGCGCAGCGGACGTCGATGAACCACATCGAGGCGAAGGTTCTCGACTTCGTCGCACTGCTGCACCCGGACGTCTTTTCGCAGCTCGAACGTTTCGGTGAGACGTACGAGAGCTTCATCGACGAGTCCATCGCTCGATTCGAGCGCGAAATCCAGTTCTACGTCGCGTGCACGGACTATCATCGGGCATTCGAACGCGCCGGGCTGCCGACGTGCTACCCGCTGGTGGACGCGAACGGCAAAGAAGTTCGCGCCGAGGACGTTTTCGATCTGGCGCTAGCCCAGCGTCTCGTCGCTTCAGACGCTCGGGTGGTGAGGAACGACTTCTCCTTGAGCGGACCGGAGCGCGTTTTCGTCGTCTCCGGTCCAAACCAAGGAGGCAAGACGACGTTTGCGCGGACGTTCGGTCAGATACACTATCTCGCCGCGTTGGGTTGTCGCGTGGCGGGAAGGAGGGCCGCAACGTTTCTCTTCGATGCGATCTTCACCCACTTCGAGCGCGAGGAAGACCCATCGGCCTTGCGGGGAAAGCTGGAAGACGACGTCATCCGTATCCATGAAATTCTGGAGCGGGCCACGCCGAACAGCATCATCATCCTCAACGAAATCTTCGCGTCGACGACCGCATACGACGCGAGCACGCTGGCACGGCGGATCATGAGCAAGATACTCGAACTCGATACGTTGGGCGTCTGCGTGACGTTTATCGACGAGCTGGCTTCTCTGAGCGAGAAGACCGTGAGCATCGTCAGTCTCGTCAACCCGGAGAACCCCGACGTGCGGACGTACAAGCTGGCACGGCGCCCGGCCGACGGTCTCGCGTACGCGGTCTCGCTGGCCGAAAAATACGGGCTCACGTACGATCGCCTCCACCGGCGCCTCACGATCGTCGAGCGGCCATGAAGACCTTCCTGATGTACCGCGACCGCGACGTCGACATGCAGCAGGCGCTTCCGTGGAACGCCGGCGATCTTATCCAGGATCTGGGACTCGAGCGGTTGTTCGCGGTGATGGCCTCGGCCGATCGCTTTCTGCCGGAGGTCGCGAAGCGATCCGTTTTGTGCGGGCTCCCCGGCGTGGACTCGATCGTCTATCGTCAGGACGTCCTGCGTGATTGTCTCGCGAATCCCGGCGTCATTCGGGAAATCTACGCGCTGGCGGAAGAAGCGATCAAAAACGAGGGCCACTACTTCTGGGGATTGCGCACGCGAAACGTGGGCTCGATCTTGCGCCGCGGCACCGAGTTGCTGCAGATGTTCCTGGGCATCTTGCGGCGATTGCGCGCTCTCGCCGAGCGGCATCGGAACGACTTTACGTCCGATGGCTTCGAGCGTTTCTTCACGATGCTCGCAAGCGAGCTCGACGACGACTATCTGGCGTTGGCCGAGGACCACCTCCGCCGCGTCGAATTTCGCGGCGGCATCCTGATGAGCGCGCGCCTCGGGCGGGGAAACCAAGGCGACGATTACGTGCTTCGCGACTACGAGCCGAGGCTGCCGCGCTGGTTCGAGAGGTTGTTCGCGCCGAAGGAATCGGGCTACACGTATCGGCTGCACCCGCGCGACGAAAGCGGAATGCGGGCGCTCTCGGAACTCGGAGACCGCGGCATCAATCTCGTCGCCGACGCACTCGCCCAATCCGCCGACCACATCCTCGCCTTCTTCACGACGCTGCGCTACGAGACCGGCTTTTACGTGGCGTGCGTCAATCTCTACGAGGCGCTCGCGGCCAAGAACGAGCCCGTGTGCTTTCCACTGCTTTCGGACGCGGGCACCGGGATTCACGATTTCACCGGATTGTATGACGTGTGTCTGTCGCTCTCGGCGCAGCAGCGCGTCGTTGGGAACGACTGCAACGCCGACGGCAAGGCGATGATCCTGGTGACCGGAGCCAACCAGGGCGGGAAGTCCACCTTCCTGCGCAGTGTCGGAACCTCGCAGCTGATGATGGAATGCGGCATGTTCGTGCCGGCGATATCGTTGCGTGCGAGCCTGTGCAGCGGCCTGTTCACTCATTACAAGCGCGAGGAAGACGTCGAGATGAAAAGCGGAAAATTCGACGAGGAGCTTCGTCGTATGAGCGATCTCACCGGTCACCTGAGACCGAACGCGCTCGTGTTGTTCAACGAGTCGTTCGCCGCGACCAACGACCGGGAAGGCTCGGAGATCGCTCGTCAAATCGCCGAAGCATTGGTTGATTCCGGAATGCGCGTCTGCTTCGTGACGCACTTGTACGAGTTCGCCCATCGAATTTGGGAGGAGCGCGCCGCGCAGACGCGGTTCCTACGCGCGGAACGCGGTCAGGAAGGGAAACGCACGTTTCGACTGGTCGAAGGCGAGCCGTTGCCGACGAGCTACGGCGAGGACGTCTACCGGCGCGTGTTCGCCGGCGAGAAGCGGGGTTGCGCGAAGCAGCGGCAGCCCGGGTGAAACGGTGGTATCCACTCCGGCGTGCGCGGGCGGATGCCCCACTGTTCTTCGCACCGCGGGCAGGCCTCGCTGTAACCGTTCACCTCGAAGCCGCTTGGTGTGCGGTCTCGGGCTACGCGATCGGCGTGGGCGAGCATGCTCAACCAATGGGCGATGATTTCGATCAGACTGAGATCGACCTCGAGCGCTTCCGATGAAACGATCGGGTTGAGCCGAAAGATATTCGCTCGAACGCCGGTGCACAATCCGGCAGCGCAGAGCTCGTCGACCGCGCCGTGCACCCTCCGTCGGTCTAACCCGGTCGTAGATGGAGCGAAGACCACGTCCCGTTCCAGCGTCAACGGGGCGGCACGCGTGCGCACGAGCCGAGCGTTCAGCGAAAGCGATCGCCAAAGGTTGCTGTTCCAATCGCCGGAGGGGCCGAAAGCAAACGTCCAAAGGTGCGGCCGCTCTTGGATCGTTTCCAAGTAGAAGCGATAGGTCATCAGGGGCTCGTACCACAGATTTTTGCCGAGCAGAGCGGCTGCGACGTCCTGGCTCGTGAACGGCATCTCGACGCTGCGTTCGAGAACGCCGCGGGTGATTCGCTCGTCCGCCGACAGCAGGTCCAACGCTTCGGAAAAGCGGTTACGAGAATGCTGCAAGAACCGCATCCAAGATCCGCTCGTCGTGCCGGATGCGCTCCACCTGCGCGTGCAGCTTCGATTCGTCTCCCACGTCGCTCGCGCTCTCGAAGGCATCCTCGACGACACGGCGCGCCGCGCTGAGGCGTTCGCGCACGAGCCCGGCGTTGGCTAAGCGCCATTCGAGCAGATAGCGTACTGCTGCCGAACGCACCCGGCCCTTCGAACGGTCGAGAAGTTGGTTCGCAAGTGCGGCAAATCGTTTGCGCAGAGCGTGAAAACGCAGCGGTCCCGGAAGCGCCGCGAGCATCCCGCCGGTCACGAGCTCCAATCCCGTGGTTGGAACGGGACCGCTCATCCGCGTCGCCGCTTCTCGTGCGCCGAACTCGATGCGGCTCGCGTCGTCGTCCTCGGGTATCTCCAGTCCTAGCGCCTTGCTGCCGGCTTCGGCAAAGCGCTTCTCCAATTCCGTCAGCACACGTAGCGTGGATGCTTTCCGTTTTTCGACTCGCAGCTCGAGCGCCGACGACACCTGCGCGGACCACTCCGCCTCGCACTCCGCCACGCACGCGTGAAGCGCACGTTCGCCGCGCCCCGGCCCTTCCTCCGCGTATCGGTCGATTTGGGCCGAAACGGTGGAGATGCCGCCCTGCAAAAGCGTACCGAGAAGCGCATCCACGCAGACCAGCTCTTCGTTTGGAAATTGTTCGATCGCGCGGACGAGATCGGCTCCGCGCTCTTCGATCTCGGTGGCCAACTCGGAGAATAGCGCACGGGCGCGCTCGCGCTCGGCAGCCGGAAGCATCGCCGCAGCGCAACGGAGTTGCATTGCGCGCCGGATGCGCGAAGCCGCGCGCTGCACGCGCCGCGTGCGGGACCGCCGCGCGAGAATCCCGCCGCTCTCGGCGAGCGTACGCACGATCGTCTCGCGCAGCTCTACGATCCGCTCGTCGGAGTCCCTCGCGTTCACCGCGAAGAGAGCGAGGCCCGCAGGCGTCCCTTCATCGACGGTGCGCTGCGTGAACGCGAGGATCTCGGCCTCCGCGCCGCGCACGAGGTCGATCTTCGCGACGACCACGAACACGCGCTCGGCCAGCTCCGTGAGCTCGCGGAGAAACAAGCGCTCCTCTCCCGTGATCGGCGGCTCGGGACCGGTGACGAACAGGGCGAGATCGACCCGCTCGCTCGCCTCGCGCGCGGTCTGGGTATTATGGGTGAGCGTCGAACCGATTCCCGGCGTGTCGATGAACGTGATGTCGTGCAGCAGCGGCAACGGTAGCGTCACGTCGACGTACGCGACGCCGAGATGATTGCGCGGATTGCATTCTTCGGTGACGTAGGACGCGACGTTTTCAAGTTTCGTCCGTTCGGAGCGGCCATCGAAGAAGTGAACGGTCAGTCCGCGTTCGCCGAAGACGACGCGGGTCGTTACGCCGGTCAGAGGCAAACGTCCCGTCGGCAAGACGTTCTCCCCGAGGAGCGCGTTCAGTAACGTGCTCTTGCCGCGCTTGAACTGGCCGAGCACCGCGACGGCTGCGGTTTCCCTCGTTGCCTGATCGACGATCGAGTCGACGTCCGCGCGCAAGAGATCGTCGCCGTATGCGATGGCCAGATGCGCAAGCTCGTCGAGTTCGGTCGCGCGCTCCGGTTTCCAACCGGGCATCACGACGACCGTGCGCACAGGGCCAGACCGATGCGGGTCTTGACGATCCCCAAACGATCCAGACCGTGTGCCAGAACGCGATCGAGTGCGGCCTGTAGGCCGGCGCCGATTTCGTCGCGGACGGCTCCTCGCAGTTCCTCGATCCAATCGTCGACCTCGGACCGATGCGCGGGCGGTTCGGGAATTCGCATTCCCGCGACATCGAAGCGCCCGATCGTAAACATTCTGGGCAGAAGGCGCTTCGCGGCCACCAGATGCGTCGCTCGTATCGCGTCCGCGATCCGGGTCTCGGATTCTGCCAGCTCGCTCGTGTAGATTTTGAAGCGGGCGCGAGCGCGCAATTGGACGTTGCTGCACGCCGTTCGTGCGCAGCGCATGGCGATGCGCTCGAAGGTCTCGCGGCCAAGGTTGGCGACATGCGCTTCGCGCCGGGCGGCGCCGAGCGGCCGCGCGAGGAACCGCTCCATTCTCGCGGCGTCGTCGGCGCATCCGGCGACCAATCGCACGCGGGCTTCCGCTTCGACACTGCGCAGCGCCGCGAAGAGGGCTTCGAACCGCACCGAGTCGGACATATGAAAAAAACTCCTGATCACTTGACGCATCCGATCAGGAGCCATCAGCCGCAGCCGGCGGTTTCGCGGGGGCGCTCCATCCCCGTCAACGATATTTTCTGGAATCCGAGCAGAACGCCCTCTCTTCCAGACCGGTGCCGGCCGCGCGTCGGACTATCATCGAGTTCGACGAACCTTCGGCATTTGCGGGTCGCGTACGCAACGTCGGCGATCGACGATGATCCCGGGAGAATCTTTGGAAGGTGAGCGTTCTGACGCGTGAGAAGGAGGGCCCAAAGAGACCACGGGAGCGATGGAGCTCGCTTACCGCCCGGACGGGCTGATGGCTCCTACTCACTGCTTTGCGTTTGAGTATGGGAGCTTTTTGTGGTAGCCGTTGTTGCCTTCGAGCACGCAGGTAGCGGTGGATGACGCAGTCGATCGCCCTTAACCTCCTCCAAATCGCCTTCGTCCTGCTGCTCTCCCCGCTTTTTGCCGGCATCTTGGCGCGATGCAAGGAACTCGTGCAGTCGAAGCGCGGGCCGAGCATCTTTCAGCCCTACCGTGACCTGCGCAAATTGTTCGGCAAGGACGAACGCATTTCCGAGGACAGCAGTTGGATCTTCCGGAGCGCCCCCTACTTCGTCTTTATCGTTCCCCTCATCGTTACGCTGCTGATTCCGGTCCTGACCGATTTTCCGCTGTTCTTCGCGTTCGCCGGCGACATGGTGGGCGCGGGCTTCATCCTGGCGATTTCCGGAATGTTCTTCACGCTCGCGGCGATCGACGGCGGCAACCCGTACGGCGCCATGGGCGCATCGCGCACGCGCATGGTCGGCTTCCTCGCCGAGCCCGTGATCATCATCGTACTCTTCACGGTCTCGTTCGTCGCGAACTCGACGATTCCGTACATCGTGCAGCAACATTGGGTCCACCCCATTGCGAACTTCTTCGCTCCCTCACACGTGCTGCTGCTCATCGCGTTCTTCATGGTGCTGCTCGCCGAGACGGGAAGACTCCCGGTCGACAATCCGAGCGGCCATTTCGAACTTGCGATGGTCGACGAATCGAAGGCGCTCGAATTCTCGGGCCGCTCGGCGGCGCTGATCAAGTACGGCGGATACATGAAGTTCGTGGTGCTCTCGATCGTGTTTCTCAACGTCCTCACCACACCATGGGGCCTCGCAACGAACGGATCGCCGGCGGGCCTCGCGCTCGCGATCGCCCTCGTCGCGGTCAAAATTCTCGCGCTGATCGCCGTCATCGTCGCGGTGGAGTCGTCCTACGCAAAGCTGCGGCTCTTCCGTATTTCGGAATTCTTGGCTGCCGCATTCGTGGTCTCCGTCACGGCGATGATCACCGAGATTCTGCACCTATGACGGCATTGCTGCTCGAACTCAACGCGCTGGTGCTCGGGCTCTTCATCATCAGCACGATCGCAATGACGGTGACGCGTCAGATCGGCGCCTGCATGCAGATCTTCATCGTGCAGTCATTGCTGCTCGCCGCTTCTGCGTTTCTGCTCGGCGCGGCGCCCTTCTCGTGGCATTTGTTTGCACTCGGTTGCGTAACCGTGGCGTCGAAAGCCGTCATCATCCCGTGGCTGCTGCGCCGGCTGGTGCCCGGCGAAATCGACCGGCGGCGCGAACTCTCACAAGCGATCGACGTTCCGACGACGCTGCTCATCGCTCTTGGTCTTACGTTCGCAGGGTATGCGTTTGCCCAGCATCTCGTGCATGCCGCTGACAATCTTTCGCCCGGAAACATTTCGATGGGCTTCGCCGCTCTGCTGGTGGGATTGCTGCTGCTGGCGGTGCGCATCGAAGCCGTGCCGCAGCTCTTGGGCCTTCTCGCGATGGAGAATGCCGCATTTCTGGCGGGCATCGCTATTGCGCCGGACTTCCCGCTCATCGCCGAGCTCGCGATCGCATTCGACGTTCCGCTGCTCGCCTTCATCGTCGCACTGCTTGCGCGGATTGCGTACCGCAGCATGGGAACGACGCAAGTCGGTGGGCTCGCTTCGCTGAAGGAGCGGCAATGACGCTGCTCGCGATTCCCGTGATCGCGCTCGCCGCCGCTCTCTGGTGCGCGATTCCACGCAGCGCTCGCGCCGCGCCGGCGGTTACACTCGGCGCGGCGGTGGTTGCGTTCGCGCTGTCCACCCAGGTGCTCTGGGCGCTCAGGTTCGGGGCAACGCTCGCGCCTGCGCGCGGCTGGGTCGAAACGGACGCTCTCGGCGCATTCCTGCTCGTGCTGATTGCATTCGTCTATATGACGGCCGCGCTCTACTCGTGGGGCTATCTGAACGCCGAGGGAACGACGGCGCGCCGCGTCCGTCTCTACCATGCGAACTTCAATTTGTTCGCGTTCTCGATGTTTTGCATTCCGCTGGTGAGCGAACTCGGCCTGGTCTGGATCTTCGTCGAGCTGACGACGCTGCTCTCGGTGCTGCTCGTGAGCTACGCGCTCACGCCCGAAGCGGTGGAAGCGGCATGGAAGTACATGATTCTCACGCTGCTCGGCGCGACGACTGCCGTGCTCGGCGTGCTCGTCCTCTTCTGGGCTCTGCACACCACGGGCAGCACCGACTTCACCTGGGCCGGTTTGAGGGCGGCGGCTCCCCACATGCCGCAGGCGCTGCTCGGTGCGGCCTTCGTCCTGTTGCTCGTCGGATACGGAGCGAAGATCGGGCTGGTGCCGCTTCACACCTGGCTGCCCGACGCGCACAGTCAGGCGCCCTCGCCGGTTTGCGCGATGCTTTCGGGCATCGAAACCAGCGCGGTACTGTACGTGCTGCTGCGCCTTCGCAACGTGTTCGCGGGGGACCCGGCACTGCACGTCGGCACATGGTTCGCCCTCGCCGGTTTGATCTCGGTCGGAGTCGCTGCCCTCCTCATCGTGCAGGCACGCGATTACAAGCGCTTGTTCGCGTTCTCGACCGTGGAACACATGGGAATCATGCTCACGGCGGCCAGCATACTCACGCCGTTCGGAGATACGGCGACACTGTGGCAGATGCTCGCACACGCCGTGACCAAGTCGTTTTGTTTCTACGCTGCCGGCATCGCGGTCATCGTGACGGGTTCGCGTGAGATCGCCGACGTGCGCGGATTGCTCGGCATCAGCCGCGTCGCGAGTGCGGGACTGCTCGTCGGAGGTCTGGCGATCGGCGGCGCTCCCCCGATGGCCGTGTTCCCGAGCGAACTGGCGATCGTGCGAGCGGCGCTGCAGGCGCACGGATACGCCGTCGCGTCATTGCTGGTGCTCTTCATCGTTGTCGCGTTTTTCGGCGTCATGTGGCACGTGACGTCGATGCTCGCCGGGCCACCCGTCACCTCCGCTCGCCATCGGGTGCCGGTCACGTGCGCGCTGGCCCTCGCGGTGGCGGCGATTCCCGTCTTCGTGCTGGGCCTGTGGATTCCGAGCGGTTTATCGCAAGCGCTCGAAAGCGCCGCGAAGGTTCTGGGAACGTAGGCGATGCTGACCGAATTCGCGGAACTGATGCGCTCGCTCTGGCCGACGCTCGAATGGCGCATCGTCGATCGAACGATTAGCGTCGACGCCGACGCTCGCTACCTGCGTGCGATCGTGAAGCTTCTCCACGCGCAGCATTGGCGGATCGGGACCATCGTCGCACGCGAGCGCGGACGCGGATTGGAGGTGCGCTACGTTCTGTACGCGAGCGACTATCCCGGCTGGACGGAGCTGCGCGTGGCCGTCGACCCGGTCGAGCGAGCGCTTCCGAGTCTGACGAACGTCGTCATCGCATCGGACTGGTTCGAACGAGAAATCGAGGACCTGTTCTCGATTCGCTTTCTCGAGCATCCCCGGCTCGGGGACTTCGTGCTGCACGACGACCAGTGGGCCGAAAACCTCGGGCTCATGCGCCCGCACGTGCGCTCGGCCGAGGACGTGCCCGTGCACCGTCGCGAGTGGCATCCCAAACGCGTTCTCGAAGAAGAAGGAGCATTCGTGATGACGGTTGGTCCCGTCTACTCGGGTGAAGCGGAGTCGGCACTCTTTCTTCTCGAGACCGTCGGCGAAGACGTCGTGCGCGCGGTTCCGCGGTTGTTCTTCAAGTATCGCGCGATCGAGAAGATCGCCGAAGGGCGCACCATGCACGACGTGCTGCTGCTGGCCGAACGCTGCAGCGGAACCTCCGCGATCGGCAACGCCCTCGCCTATTGCCAAGCCGTGGAAGCGGCGCTCGGCGTCCGCGTGCCGGCGCGTGCGTCGTCGCTGCGCGCGTTCTTCGCCGAGCTGGAACGGCTGCGTCACCACATGACGTCGATCCGCGAGATATGCGCATCGACCGCGCTGACCGTCGCCGAAAGCCAAGCGATCTGGATCGAGGAACAGCTGCTGCGTATCAGCGGCTCGCTCGCCGGACACCGCTACCTCTTCGGGGTGCTCGCGATCGGCGGCGTCACGCGTGACTACGATCGCACGATGCTGCGCTCCGCGCTTACCGCGACCGAGGCGCTCGAGCACCGGGTCGAGTCGCTGCGAGCCGCCTTGGAGACCTCGAGCAGTTTCCTCGATCGGATCGAACAGATCGGCATCGTTTCGGAGCAGGCTGCGCACGCGTTCGAAATCGTGGGACCGTTTGCGCGCGCAAGCGGCGTGGCCTTGGACATGCGAAGGGTGCAGCCCTACGGTGCGTACGGCGGCATTCGATTCGACGTGCCGACCGAAAAGGACGGCGACGGCTACGCGCGATTACGCGTGCTCTTCGCGGAGATGACGCAATCGCTCCGCATCATGCGGGCGCTGGCGGAAGACTTTCCCGAAGGGGCGGTGCTGGGGGAGGTCGGTGCGCGAGGTTGCCATGCCGTCGGCTGGAGTGAAGCGCCGCGCGGCGCGTCGGTGCAGTGGGTCGAGCTGAACGATGACGGAACCGTCGCGCGATACCGGTTGACGCCGCCTTCGTTCAGGAATTGGCACGGGTTCCACGTCGCGACCGAAGACTTTGCGTTCCAGGACTTCCCGATCGTGCTTGCCACGCTCGATCTTTCCGTCGCGGAGAACGACCGCTGATGAAGAACTGGTTTCTGCGCGGACTCCTAGCGGGCGTTCGCACCGAACGGCCTCCGGACGGAGGCGACGTCGCGACCGCGCTCGCATCCGGCTTGCCGAAAACGACGCAGAGCACGCAAGAACGCGCGCTGGCGCTGGCGCAGGGTTGCCCGACCGGCGCAATTGAAGCGGACGCGGCGATCGCCCGTGTGAACCAGGACCGCTGCGTTCTCTGCATGCGCTGCAAAGGTGAGGGAGGAACGCAGTGGCGGCACGACGTGACTTGGGCGCATCCGCCGGATGTGAACGCGCGCGAACCGCTGGCCGGCCCCTTTACGCGCTCGCTGAATGTACGCGTCGTTGACGCGGGTGATTGCGGTTCGTGTCTGAACGAGCTCGCGCAGATGAACGGCCCCTCCTACAACCTCCATCGGTTCGGTATCTTTATCACGCCGACGCCGCGTCAGGCGGACGTGCTGCTGGTCGTCGGGCCGGCGACGCGTCAGATGCACGATGCGCTGCGCGCAGCATACGAGGCTATGCCGGAACCCAAACGGGTGGTGGCGGTCGGTGTGTGCGCCGCGACCGGCGGTGTATTCGGCCCGTCGCTGATGTCCTCGGGAGGAATCGCCGAGGTGATCCCCGTCGACCTGGTCGTTCCCGGCTGCCCGCCGCCGCCGCTCGCGATCATCGACGCGCTTCGCTTCGTCTGCGGCCAGTCACCGCGGGTTTCGCGCCCATGACATCGCTCGTTTTGACGGTCGCGGCACTTGCGCTGTGCGCCGCCGGCGCCGTCGTCGCGCTTGCGCTGGCGGAACGATACGCATCGCGCGTCCTTGCGGTCACCGGCTGTACGGCGGCAACGCTCTCGTTCATCGGCGGCGCGATCGCTCTTGCCGCCGGGCCGAGCGGCGATGTCGCACTGTGGTCGTTGCCGGTCGTCGGCACGATCACGATCGGCACGACGGCGCTCGGGTCGTGGTTCGCCTGCGTGGCCTCGCTCGTGTACGTCCCGACCTCGCTCTTCACCCTCCGGTATCTCGAACGGTACGCCGGCGAATATTCGCTGCGCGCTTTCACCGTGTGGTACTGCGTCCTGCTCGCCGGGATCATCGGACTCTTCGTCTGCGCCGACGTGACGTCGTTCTTCATCGTCTGGGAGATCATTGCAATCGCGAGCGCGTTGCTCGTCGCATTCGAATGGCGCCGAGCCGGCAACGCTCGCGCTGCGTTCGTGATGCTCGGCATGAGCGAAGCCGGCACCATGGCCGCGCTTCTCGGTGTCCTGCTCGCACGCGGGGATTCGCTCTCGTTTGCGGCGGCCGCGCCTCCGCTGAGCGCCCCCTTGTCGTGGGCCGTGTTTCTGCTCGCATTCTTCGGATTCGGCGTGAAGGCCGGGCTCTTGCCCATCAACTCGTGGTTGCCCCGCGCGCATCCCCTTGCGCCCGGCAACGTGTCCGCGCTGCTTTCCGGCGTGATCCTCAACGTCGGCGTCTACGGAATCGTGCTGGTCGATACGGTGCTTGCGCCCTCGCGCATCCCGGCTCAGGGTCTCGTGGTCATGGCCGTCGGTGCCGCGTCTGCTTTGGTCGGCATCCTCTACGCGACGATCGAGGACGATCTCAAGGCAATGCTCGCGTATAGTTCGATCGAGAACATCGGGATCGTCCTGACGGCGTTCGGGGCAGCCTTCGTGTTCGCGGCCGAACGTCAGCCGCTCTTCGCCGGGATCGGTTTCGCCGCCGGGCTGTATCATCTGACCAATCACTCCGCGTACAAAGGGCTGCTCTTTTTAGGGGCGGCGACGGTCGACACGAAGTTCGGAACACGGTCGATGAACGCGCTCGGCGGTATTATCCGCGCGCTGCCGATCACGACCGCGTTGTTCTTCGTCGGTGTGCTCGCGATATCGGCCATTCCGCCGTTGAACGGCTTCGTGAGCGAGTGGATGACGTTCCAGGCTCTGCTGCGCAGCGTGCAGCTCGGTCCCTTGACGTTCCGTGTCATTTTCGCACTTTGCGGCGCGACGCTGGCGCTCACCGCGGCACTCACGGTAACGTGCTTCGTGAAGGCGTTCGGCATGTCGTTTCTCGGGCTGCAGCGTACGCCGCGGCCGAAGCCGGCGGAAGCATCGCGCAGCATGCTCCTCGGGATGGGGCTGCTCGCGCTCGAGTGCGTGCTGCTCGGCACGTTGCCCACGTACGTACTGCCGCTCATCGGCCGTGCATCGAAGACGGCGTTCGGTTCGGACGTCGTCACCGGCACGCTCGTTCCACCGTTCTTCAAACCAGGCGCTCCGCCGAACCCGCTCCCGCCGGACTTCGTTGCATCCTTCCACGCGCTCGGCGCACAGATCGGGCAGTGGCTCCCGGGCAGAGGACTCGTCGTGATGCTGCGCGGAGGCGAGACGAACCCGGTCGTCTTCGCGATGTCGACGACCTATCTGTGCGTAATCATCATCGTCTTGTTGCTCGCCACGTACGGCGTGGTTCGGTTCATCACGCGGGCGCGGCGCGCCGAGCGTTCGAACGTGTGGGCCGGCGGGCAGAAATCGCTCTCGGCGGAGATGACGTACACGGCGACGGGCTTCTCGAACCCGGTCCGCGTCATTTTCGATGCGATCTTTAACCCGACCGAGGTTGAGAACCGGCGCGAGACGATTCACGAACATTTCCGGGCGGCGATCCTGCGCGAACGTGAGGATGTGTTCCTCGCCGATCGTTTGCTCAGTGCCCCGATCGCTTCAGCCGTGCGCGCCGCCGCGTCATTCCTGGCGCGAATGCACCACGGAAGACTCTCGGCCTATGTCGGATACGCGCTCGGAACACTCTTGGTCGCGCTCGCTGTCGTATCGGTGATGAACTAGGGAAGCTCTGAAAAGGAAATCGGTCGCCCTGCCTGAACGCCGACGCACGATGCGCCCGGCACGCGATGTCTGACCCGATTACGGGAACGCTCTTGCGAATCTTCGTCGACGAGGAGGACCGCTATCACGGGCGGCCGCTCTACATGGCGATCGTCGATGCGCTCAAAGACGCGGGGTTCACCGGCGCCACGGTTCTCAAAGGCATTGAAGGCTTCGGCTGCCACAAAACCGTGCATGCCGCGCGCACCTTCGACATGTCCACGAATCTTCCGATCCTGATCGAGGTCATCGAGGAGGATCCGCGCGTTCGGGCGTTCATGCCGACGCTGCGGGGTATGATCGCGGAAGGGCTGATCACCCTCGAGAAGATCCAACTGATCGCGAATTCGCGCAAACTAGAGATCCCCTAGATGCTCACGAAGTGCCGGCATCTCGAGGTACTGTAACGGGCCGACGGGGACGATCCGGGTCGGGTTGATGTCGTCGTGCGTGTAATAGTAGTGCCGTTTGATGTGGTCGAAATCGACGGTCTGCGCGATACCGGGGTATTGGTAGAGATCGCGTAGGTAGCCGTAGAGGTTCGGATAATCCACGATCCGCCGCAAGTTGCACTTGAAGTGTCCGTAATAAACCGGATCGAAGCGTATCAGCGTGACGAACGTGCGCCAATCGGTCTCGACCGGATGCTTTCCGAACAGAAACCGCCGCGTCGCGAGCCGCTCCTCCAGAAAATCGAGCATCGCGAAGACGCGGTAGGCGGCCTGTTCGTAGGCGGCTTGGCTCGTCGCGAATCCGGCTTGATAAACGCCGTCGTTGAGATTACGAAAGATCTCTTCGTTGAGCGCGTCGATCTCGGTCCGCAGCTCCAGCGGATAGAGATCGGGCTGCGGGTCACCGATCGCGTTGAACTCCGTTTCGAACATCCGCATGATGTCATCGTCCGAGTTGCTGACGATGCGTTTGGTCTGCATGTCCCATAAGACGGGCACGGTCACGCGGCCCCGATAGTTCGGGTCGCTCGCCTGGTAGAGCTCGCTCAGGAAATGCGTGCCGTAGCGCCATCCGCGCTCGTCGCGAATCGGATCGACGATCGTCATCGGAATCGCGGCTTCGAGCCGTTTGATCTTGCGAACGATGATCGTGCGATGCGCCCACGGGCAGGCGAGCGAGACGAAGAGCTGGTATCGTCCGGCGACGGGCGGGAATCCGGTATGCCCGTCGGCGCAAACCCACGTGCGAAAGCGGTCTTCTTGGCGGACGAACCTCCCGTCGGCCGATTGTTCGTCCGGGAACTGCGCCTTGACCGTCGTGTCCATATCCATGGAAAGGAGCCTGCGTGCTAAAAGGATTCATTCTCGGCATCGTGGTTACGATCGTTGCCGCGCTCGTCGTCGGCTACGCCGGCATCACCGGGGGATTTCTGATTCCGGCCAACGCCGACGCGAAGCCCTCGCCATTCGAGCGGTGGGCCGCGTCGCGCTCCCTTGACGCAACCATTGCGCGCGAGGCACCGACGCAGGCGAACCCGGTCGCGGCAACCGATGCGAATTACGAGGCCGGCATCAAGCTCTACGCAGCGAACTGCTCGGCCTGTCACGGTCTACCGGGCACGCGTCCGTCGTCGATCGCGATCGGACTGTACCAGCACGCGCCGCAGCTCGCCCGGCACGGCGTCGAGGACGATCCGGCCGGCGAGACGTTTTGGAAAATCAAGCACGGCATCCGTCTGACGGGCATGCCGGCCTTTACGCGCACGCTCTCGGACGCCCAGATCTGGACGCTCGCGCTCTTCCTCAAAGCGATGGATAAACTGCCGCCGGCCCCGCAAAAGCTCTGGAGGTCGCTGAAGATGCCGGTGGCACTCGCCCCGAGCTCGGCGCTGCCGCCGCCGCGGGCAGGTAGGTAGACCCAATCGCCGAGAAACGCGCATTTAATATGGAAAGCACTCGCCTCGATTTGCGCCTCCTCCCCGTTTGGGAGCGACCGGAGAAGGTTTTCGACATCTTCGACCGTTTGCCGCCGGGAGGTTCGGTGATCGTGGTCACCGATCACGAGCCCCGCGGCCTGGCAAGCCGCATCGAACAAGATCGCCAGCACCAGATGATCGTCGAGCACCGCCGGGTCGGGGATCGCGAGTGGGTTATCCACTTCACCCGGGCAACCGCCGAGTCCGAGCTGCCTTCGCCCGCCGGTATCATTAAACGCGCGCCGGTGTTCGCCACGCTCGACGAGGCGGAACGCCAGCGTTTGGCTGCCGAAGCGAGCATGCACACGACTCGGCGCGGACAAACGATCGTTCCGGAAAACACCGAGTGGCCGTACGTCGGTCTCGTGTTCGAGGGCACGCTGGCGTTGACTAGCGGCAACGGCAACGGGCGTCCGCGTATTTACGAAGAGATTTTCCCCTACGAACTCTTCGGCGAGCTCGAACTCTTCGACGAGGCGCCGGCAGCCTGCCGCGTGATCGCGCTCTCGAAGGTCGCGCGATACCTGCGGATCTCGCGCCGCGCAATTCTCGAAGCCGGAGAGCGTCATCCGCGCATGCTTCTTGCGCTCGGGCGGGTGAGCTCGCAGCGCTCGCGTGACTTGATGCAGGCGCTCTCGACGCAAGCGACGATGCCGATCATCGCGCGTATCGCGCAAGTGCTCGTGCCCTTTGCGATGCCCGAACGCGGACTGAGCGCTGCCCGCGCACCGCTGCCCCACATGACGCAGGCGCAGATTGCCGCGGCGGCGGGCACGGTCAAGGAAGTCGCGGCGCGCGCAATCGCCGATCTCGAGAGCCGCGGGCTGCTCAAGCGCGAGCGCGGCCACATTCGGTTTCTGGACCGGCAGCGTCTGATCGATCTCATCAAGGACGGCGGATGATCGCCACGTTCTTCCGGCATGGAAGTAACGCGGTCTTAGCTCTCGTCATCCTCGCGGCAATCGCCGCCTTCGCGCTCGGCGCGGTCCCGTTCGCTCTTTCGGGTGCGCTGATCGGCGCCGCAGTGTTTTTCGTCTCCGAATACACGACGCACCGGTTTCTCTTTCACGCGCAGCCCTCGAAGGCACCGTGGCTTCTGAAACTGCAGCACCGGCTCCACTACGATCACCACATCGATCCGCCCAAGCTCGAACTTCTGTTCCTGCCGCTGTGGTTCGTGTTGCCTACGACGCTGCTCTACTTCGGTCTCTACGCCGCGATCACGCGCAATCTGCCGTTCGCGTTTTCGCTCGCATTCGGCAGCGTTTGCGCGCTGTTCTATTACGAATGGGTGCACTACGTGGCCCACATTCCCTTTACGCCCAAGACGACGTTCGGCCGGTTCGTGAAGAAGTACCATCTCTGGCACCACTTCAAGAACGAGCATTTCTGGTACGGCGTCACCAATCCGTCGATGGACTTCGCCGGCGCAAGCTATCGTGACGTCGAGGCCGTCGAGCGCAGCACGACCGTGCGCGAAATCTGGCGCGGCATGTGAATTACGCCGTCCTCCTCGGGCTTTCGCTCTTCTTCGGGTTTGCGTTCGAAGAATTTTTCGGGAGCGAGGATCCTCCGGTACCGGGCGGGATACGCACGTTTCCGCTCCTTTCGCTCACCGGCGCCGCACTCTACCTGATCGAACCGCATTACCTGCTCGCGTTCATAGCCGGCTTGTTCGTGCTGGGCACATGGGTATTTCTCTACATTCGAAATGTCGTCAGCGGGAGCCGCAAGCCGGTCGACGGGCCCTTGATCATCCCGGTGTGCGTCTTGATCGCCTACGTTCTCGGACCGGTGGCGCTGACGCAGCCGCTGTGGACCTCGTTCGCGCTGGTGGTGGGGGCCGTGCTGCTCGTCGGCTCGCGCAAGTGGCTGCACGCGTTGGTGGCGCGGGTGCCCGAGGAGGAAGCGATCACGCTCGGCCAATTCCTGCTGCTGGTCGGCGTGGTATTGCCGCTGTTGTATGGCGCCCCGCCGATTCCGCACACGAACATCACGCCGTTCAACGTGTGGCTGGCGGTCGTCGCCGTGTCGACCCTTTCATACCTGAGCTACGTGCTGCAGCGCTATGTGCTGCCGTCGAGCGGCATACTCGTCGCGGCCACGCTCGGGGGTCTCTATTCATCGACGGCGACCACCGTCGTGTTGGCGCGCACCGCGCGCGATGAAGGCGTAATGCCCGAAATCACTGCGGGCATCGTGGCGGCGACCGCGATGATGTACGTGCGCATGGTCGTGATCGTCGCCATTTTCAACTTCCCGTTGGCGCGTGCCGTCGTCGTGCCGCTCCTCGCGCTCGGGATCGTCGCTGCCGTTATCGCCGGAGCTTTTGCCGCGCGCGCGGCGGGGATAAAGACGCGAGCGGTTGCGCCGTCCAATCCCTTGCGCCTTGGCACCGCGGCCGTCTTCGCGGTGCTTTTGATCGCGATCTCGCTGCTCTCGAAGTGGGTGCAGGCACACGCCGGTGCCCACGGCGTCCTTGCGCTTGCGGCGGTGGTGGGCGTCACCGACGTCGACCCGTTCGTCGTGAGCCTGGCGCAAAGCGGTGCCGCCAGCGTCGGACTGGCGCTCTCGGCGGTGGCGATCGTCATCGCAGCGTCGTCGAACAACCTGCTCAAAGCCGTCTATACGGTCGCGTTCACACGCCGTTCCCAGAGCGTCATTCCCGCCGCGGTCCTCGGTGTACTCTGCGTGCTCGGCCTGGCCGCCGCGTGGATCATGGCGAGGTGAGCTCGTTTCTCCGCGATCTCCTCGTGTCGATCGGTGTCCGTAAGCCGGAGCGTTCACCGATCGGCCTGCGGCCGCATCGTGACGTCGTGCTGCCGCTCGCAATCGATGCCGCGTACGAGCGCGTGCGCGAGGGCTTCGAGCGCACGCTCGGGGCCAACATCTATCTCGACGATCGCGCCGCGCGCACGCTCGAAGCCGGGTTCGGGACGATCAACCAGGAGCGCGTCCGCGCGAGCTTCGAATCCGAAGCGATCGCGCGAACGCGAGTCCGCATCGAGGCGTATTTCCCGGCGGGGTTTACGCCGCCGAAGCGTTCGCCGGCGGTGGACGCCTTAGCCGATGCGCTCGAAGCCGGCGTAGGGCACTAGCGCGCGCGGAACCGCGACCGAGCCGTCCGCACGCTGATAGTTCTCGAGGATGGCGAGGAACGTGCGTCCCACGGCGAGCGCCGAGCCGTTGAGCGTGTGAACGTATTCGAGTTTCGCCGCGGGATCGCGGCGCATGCGGATCGCAGCGCGGCGCGCTTGAAAGTCGGTGCAATTCGAACACGAGCTGATCTCGCGATACCCGTTTGCGCTCGGTAGCCAAACTTCGAGATCGTACGTCTTGGCGCTGTTGAATCCGACGTCGCCGGCACAGAGCAGCATCGTGCGGTACGGCAGCTCGAGTTCTTGGAGCAATGCCGACGCGTCGGCGGTGAGCCGTTCGAGCGCGTCCGGCGAGTCTTCCGGCGGCGTGAGCCAAACCAGTTCCACTTTTTCGAACTGGTGCTGACGAATCAGCCCGCGCGTATCCTTCCCGGCCGCGCCGGCTTCCTTGCGGAAGCACGGCGTGTGTGCCGTGAGCTTGCGCGGGAGGCCGGCGATGTCGAGGATCTCGTTTCCGTACAGCGCGGTGAGCGGAACCTCGGCGGTCGGAATCATGAACAGATCGGCTTCGGGATCGAGAAACATCGCGTCCGAAAATTTCGTGAGCTGGCCCGTGCTCCACATCGTCTCGCGCGTCACCAGGAGCGGCGGCGCGATCTCGACGTAGCCGCGCTCGACCGCGCGGTCGAGAAAGAACTGCGCGATCGCGCGGTGCAACCGCGCGCCCTTACCTTTCAGCACCGAAAAGCGGCTGCCCGAAAGTTTGGCGGCGCGCTCGAAATCGAGCACGTCGAGCGCCTCCCCGAGCTCCCAATGCGCTTTGGGTTGGAACGTGAACGGCGTCGGCTCGCCCCAGGAGCGCAGGAGAACGTTGTGCGACGAATCGTTCCCGTCCGGAACGGAATCGTCGAGTACGTTCGGGGTGTTTTCGAGGATGACGCGTAGTGGCGAACCGGGCGCGTCGGGCGCGAGCGCCTTGGCGGTTTCGTCCGCTTGCGCGATCGCGGCCGAAAGGCTGTCGAGTCGAGGACGCAATTCGCGGGCGGCGACCGCCTTGTCGGCCGCCTTTCCGATTTCTGCCGTCAGCAGATTCTTCTCAGCCTTCAATCGCTCGGCTTGCGCGAGTGCGGAGCGGTACCGTGCATCCAGATGCAGAAGCTCATCGACGAATGACGCGTCGATCCCGCGACGCTGTGCCGAACGGCGCACGCGATCGGGATCGCGTCGAACAAGAGCGATATCGAGCATGGAACAGCGCGGCTTCGTCTTTCTCGAAAAAAATCTTTTGTCGCCCGCCCAGGCGGTTGCGACGTTTCTCACGCGCGTCGCGGTTGCGCCGCGCGCGTTCGAGCGCGTGCGGCTCGAGGATGCGTGCGGCCGCGTTCTCGCCGAGCACGTCCTCGCCGATGCCGATTATCCGATGGCCCCGCGTTCGGCAATGGACGGATTTGCGATCGCCGCGGAGCGCGCGCCGGGCTCGTTTTCGATCGTCGGCGCGATCGCGATGGGCCATCCGTGGGGATCGTACTTGGCTCCCGGCCAGGCGGTGCGCATCCCCACCGGCGGCGTCGTCCCCGACGGTGCGGATGCGGTCGTGGCGGTCGAAGACGCGCGCCTGGCTGGATCGCAGGTGGTGTACGTCGACGACGCGCTCGATGCCGGCACCAACGTCAACCCGCCTGCCGGCGACATGCGCGCCGGAACCCGCGTGCTCGAAGCCGGAACGCGGATCGGCGGGCCGCAGATGGGCGTGCTGGCGACGTTGGGGATTACGCTCGTGCCGGTCTTTCCACGCCCGCGTATCGCGGTGATTTCGAGCGGCGATGAGTTGGTGCCGCCCGCGATGCATCCCTCGCCCGCACAGGTGCGCGATTCGAATCGGCACGCGATCGCCGGCGCGCTGCAGGGCATGGGCGCGCAGCCCTTCCACGGCGCGACCGTTTCCGACGTGCCCGGCGCACTGGAGCGCGCGCTGCGTCGAGCACTTGCGGAAGCGGATGCCGCGATCGTCACCGGCGGTTCGTCCGTAGGTGACGCGGATCGTACGCCCGCAGCCATCAATGCGCTTGGAGCACCGGGTGTGATCGTGCACGGTCTGCGGGTGAAACCGGGAAAGCCGACCGCGCTCGGGGCGGCCGGATCCAAACCGGTGATCGGCCTTCCCGGCAACCCGACCTCCGCACTGGTCATTCTCGAAGCGGTTCTGGCGCCGATCATCGGCGCGCTGGCCGGTGCGCCGGTTCCGATCGTGACGGTTCCCGCCACGCTCGCCGGCGAAGTCCGGACTCGCGCGGGTTGGACGTGGTACGTGCCGGTCCGGCTGGAACCGGGGGAGGAAGGGTGGCGTGCCCTCCCGCTGGCGCTGCGTTCCTCCGTCGTCAGTCTGACCGCGGCCGCCGATGGATACGTGATCGCGCCGGAAGAAACCGAAACCTTGGAGATGGGATCGCGTGTCGCGGTACACCGGTTCATCTAGGCCCGCCGGCCTACCACGCTAGGATGTTGCAACTGCACGGAGGTACACAATACCGGTGATTCGCCCTGCACCCGCGATCGATGCGATCGCGCCCATGACGCCGTTCATCGGACCCGAACAGCTCATGCGTGAGACCGGGCGATCGGAACTCGTCCGGCTCGGCGCCAACGAAAGCGCGTTCGGGCCGTCGCCCAACGCCGTTGCCGCGATGGCGGCCGAGCTCGAGCGGCTTTCATGGTACGGCGATCCCGAGTCGTATCAGCTGCGCGAGGCGCTGGCGCGAAAGCATGGTTGCCGGGTCGAGGAGGTTCTCGTCGGTGCGGGCATCGACGATCTGATGGGGCTGGTCGTGCGCGCGTTCGTCGCGCCGGGCGGCGCCGCGCTCACGACACGCGGCTCGTATCCTACCTTCAATTATCACGTCCACGGCTACGGCGGCCGCCTCGTCTTCGCGGACTATCTTCCGGACGGACGCCTCGACTTCGACCAGCTTGCCGCCGTTGCCGCGCGCGAGCGCGCGGCGGTCGTCTACGTTGCCAATCCCGACAACCCGAGCGGGACGTTCGCGGGCAAAGACGCGATGCTGCGCCTTTTCGAAGCGCTCCCTCGCGACGCGGTCTTTTTGCTCGACGAAGCGTACGCCGACTTCGTCGACGAGGCGGCGCTCTTGCCGATGTACGTGGAAGATCGCCTGATTCGAACGCGCACGTTTTCCAAAGCCTACGGCATGGCCGGAGGACGCATCGGGTACGCGATCGCTTCCGAGCGGGTGAACGGCATCTTACAGAAGATTCGTCTGCAGTACGGCGTCAACCGCAACGCCCAGATCGGCGCGCTCGCTTCGCTCGCCGACGAGCCGTTCCGGCGGCACGTCGTCGACGCGGTCGCGACGGCGCGCGGGGATTATTACGCGCTTGCGCGTGAACTCGGCCTGGGCGCGATCGATTCGTCCACCAACTTCGTCTGCATCGACCTGGGTGATGCGGCGCGGGCGACGACGGTGATGAATGAACTGCTCGCACGCGGGGTTTGGATTCGTAAACCGGGCCTGCCGCCGCTCGACCGATTCGTACGGGTCAGCGCGGGAACGCCGCCGCAGCGCGAGGCATTCGCACGCGCTTTCCGCGAGGTCCTCGCGGCGGTGCCGAGCGTCTCCGCATGAGGTACGCGGTCATCTCCGATATCCACAGCAACATCGAATCGCTTCAGCGCGCGCTCGCGCTCATGCGCGAAGACGACGAGATCCTCTGTCTCGGGGACGTCGTCGGTTACGGACCCAACCCGAACGAATGTCTCGAACTCCTCCGCACGCGCCTCAAACACGCGGTGCTTGGCAACCACGATTTGGCTGCACTCGAGAATTTCGGCGTCGAATACTTCAACGACGCGGCGCGCGCGGCGATCGCCTGGACCCAAAGGGTGCTTACCGACGAGAACCGCGCCTGGCTCAACGGACTGTCCTATGAAATTCGCTATCCGGAGTTTCTGATGGTGCACGGTGCTCCGGTTCATTACTTCGAATACATTCTCGACAAGCGCACCGCGGCCAAGGCTTTTGCCAACACCGATGCGCCGCTGGTTTTCATCGGACACACCCACATCGCCGAATATTGGGTGCAAGAACCCGACGGCAGCGTCGGTCACCGGCACATGCAGCACGGCGGCGCGCTCAAGCTCGAAGAGGGTCGGCGCTACATCATCGACGTCGGCAGCATCGGTCAGCCGCGCGACCTCAATCCCGAGGCCTCGTTCGTGTTCTATGAGCCCGAACGCCGCTCGGTTGAGTGGGTGCGTTATCCATACCCGATTCGCGAAGTGCAGGAGAAGATTCATGAAGCGCACCTGCCCGAGTATTTGGCGATGCGTTTGGAGTCGGGACGGTGAGCGCGCCCTTCGACGACGGCAACTGTTTCGGGTGCGGGCCCGAGAACGCAATCGGGCTGCATTTGCAATTCGAGCCGGCGGGTGAGGGCGTACGCGCGCACACGACGCTGGCGCGCGATTTTCAAGGTTGGCGTGCGATCGCGCACGGTGGGATCGTCGTGTGTCTGCTGGATGAAGCGATGGCGCACGCGGCCGGCGCCGCCGGGCATCGCGGCGTGACCGCCAGCGTCAACGTGCGCTTCCGCAAGCCGGTGCCGATCGACGAGCCGGTCGCGGTGACCGGCCGGATCGCGTGGCAGCGCCGCAACGTGCTGGGCGTCGAAGCGTGCGTGCTCGACGAGTCGGGCACGGTGCTTGTCGACGCCGAAGGTAAATTCGTCTCCAAGGGTTCGCTGGACGCCGTCAACGATCGCCGCAGCACATCTTGGGGAAATGTTGATTAGGCGCGCCTTTTCAAATGGCTAAGTCCAAACAAACACGGACCGTCGTCAAGGAAGAGGCCAAGCGCCGGAACGAGCCGGCGATCGATAACCGGCGGGCGCGGCACGAATATCACATCCTCGATTCGCTCGAAGCCGGACTGGCGCTGACCGGGACCGAGGTGAAGTCCATTCGCGCCGGCGGCGTGAGCTTGAACGAAGCCTACGCGCGTTTTCGCGACGGTGAAGCTTGGCTGATGAGCATGCACATTCCGCCGTACAAACAGGGTAGTTTCTCGAACGTCGATCCGAACCGGCCGCGCAAACTGCTGCTGCACAAGGAACAAATCGCATCGCTCGAAGCGCGGGTGAAGGAGAAGGGGCTCACGATCGTACCCCTGCGGATGTATTTCACGCGCGGCAAGGTGAAGGTGCAACTCGGCCTGGCGCGCGGCAAGAAGCTCTGGGACAAGCGCGAGGACATCGCAAAGCGCGACGTGGAGCGGGAGCTGGCACGGCATGCGCGGCGCTAAACCGCACGCTTCGATCGAGCAAACGATCGAGCGCGGCGGGAGTGTCCGGCGCGGGGAGCGCGTAGTGATCGCGTGCAGCGGCGGCGCGGACTCGGTTGCGCTAGCCTATGCGCTGAACGCCGTGCGCAAACCGATGGAATTGGATCTGATCCTCGGGCACGTCAATCACGGCACGCGCGAATCGGCATGGCAAGACGAATGCGTCGTGCTGCGCGCGGCCGCGAGTTTTGGGTTGCCGGTACGGATCGCCGCGCTCGATGGTTGCGCACGCGACGAGGCCGCATTGCGCGAGGCGCGCTACGACGCGCTGCTCGCGATCGCGCGCGAGGCCGGCGCGAGCGCGATTGCGACCGCGCACCATCGCGAGGACCAGAGCGAAACCGTGCTGCTCGCGCTTCTGCGCGGCGCGGGTCCCGACGGCTTGGCGGGCATGCGGGCACGCCGTGCCCTGGCCCCGGGAATCGACTTAGTGCGGCCGCTTCTCCGCACAGCGTCGCAGGAGCTGCGAGCAGCCGCACATATGCACGCCCTGCCCTATGCGGTCGATCCCGGCAACGCCGATCGCGGGCTGCGGCGCAACGCGCTGCGCGCCGCCTTGGACGCGCTGCGGCCGCTCTTTCCCGGACTCGACGCGGCGGTCGCTCGTACCGCCGAACTGCTCGGCGACGAGTTGGCCGGTACCTCGCGTTCGGATTTGCGGCGCGACGTGCGGGCGACCCTTGCCGCTCAAGAGGGGCTGCAAGACGTGGACTTCGAGCACGTCGAAGCCGTCGTGCGGGCGATCGAACGCGGCGGCACCGGCAGCTTTCATATGAAGAAAGGCGTCGAGCTGCGGGTCGAACGCGGCCTTATCGTCCGCGAGCGTTGACGACGAACGGCGGGTAGTGATGAAGATAACCGACGACTACGAGACGAGCATTGCGAAGGAACTCTTCTCCGCCGAGGAAATCGGCGTGGCAATCGCCCGGTTGGCGCGCGAGATCGCGGAAGATCATCGCCGCCTCCCGGTCACGCTGCTCGGCGTGCTCAAGGGCGCGCTCTACGTGAGCGCCGATCTTTCGCGCGCGATTTCCGCGATCGCAGATGGCCCCGCTGAGATCGTGGTCGATTATATCAGCGTTTCGAGCTACGGCAACGCCGCGCGGTCCTCGGGCGAGGTGCGACTTCTGAAGGACGCGAGCGAGCCGATAACCGGGCGGCACGTCGTGATCGTCGAGGATATCATCGACAATGGTCTCACACTGGCGTACCTGCGCGCGTTACTAGGGGAGCGCAATCCGGCCAGCCTTCGCGCTTGTGTGCTCTTCGATAAGCCGTATCACCGTCTGGTGGACGTACCGCTGGAGTACGTCGGTCTCCAGGTGCCCGAGGAGTTCGTCGTAGGTTACGGGCTCGACTACCAGGAAATGTTCCGGAACCTCCCGTACCTTGCGCAGCTTCGACCAGAGGTCTTTCTCGAGGGTTAAACCTGTGTGAGGAGCCTGCCGACTAAGGAAACGATGGCCCGGGTATCGTGGTTTAAGAGGTGGATACCCGTCGGAGGCTCGTGCCAAGCCGTCGGGATCCCGTCGCGCGAAGTCGCGATGGGGGTGCGCAGGCGAGTTTCCGCCGCGAAGTGGCGGAAGTGAACCGAAGCACCAAAACGACACGCGAAGTGTGTCGTTGATTTAAGGGGGGTCCCGTCGCGCGAAGTCGCGATGGGGGTGCGCAGGCGAGTTTCCGCGGCGAAGTGGCGGAAGTGAGCCGAAGCGCCAAAACGATACGCGAAGTGTGTCGTTAGTCTAAGGGGGGTCCCTTCGCGCGAAGTCGCGATGGGGGTGCGCAGGCGAGTTTCCGCCGCGAAGTGGCGGAAGTGAGCCGAAGCACCAGACAGTGCGCGAAGTGCACTGTCAGTCAAAGGGAAAATAAGTGAGCAAACATCTCCGTTCCATCCTTCTCATCGTCGCCGCAGTGCTGATCGTCTTCTTCGTCGTGGAGAAGCTGATGCAGCCGGGCGAAGGCGTTACGCGCCTCGATTACGGCGTCTTCTATCAGAAGCTCGAGTCGAACCAGGTGAGTTCGTTCCACGCCGTGGGCTTGGAGGCGTCGGGCGAGCTTAGCGATGGGACCAAGTACGACGTGACGCTGCCGAATACCGACAGCTCGTTTTCGCAGCAGCTCTCGAAGCACATCAAAAACGGCAAGTACGGCTTCGAGCAGCCGACGAACAGCGGGCTGGTTTCGAGCTTGGTCAGCATCGCGCCGCTGCTGCTGATCGCCGCCCTATTCTTCTTTATCTTGAGGCAGGCGCAGAGCGGCGGCAGCCAAGCGCTTTCGTTCGGCCGCTCGCGCGCGAAGATGATGAGCGAAAACCGTCCCAAAGTGACTTTTGCCGATGTGGCCGGTGTCGACGAGGCCAAGGAAGAGCTGGGAGAGATCGTCGACTTCCTTAAGTATCCCAAGAAGTATCAGGCGCTGGGCGCGCGTATCCCCAAGGGCGTGCTGCTGCTCGGACCGCCTGGTTCGGGTAAGACGCTGCTCGCGCGCGCGATCGCGGGCGAAGCGGGCGTTCCGTTCTTCTCGATCTCCGGATCGGACTTCGTCGAGATGTTCGTCGGCGTCGGTGCGTCGCGCGTGCGCGACCTTTTCGATCAGGCCAAGAAATCGGCGCCCTGCATCGTGTTCATCGATGAAATCGACGCGGTGGGGCGGCAACGCGGCGCGGGCTTGGGCGGCGGGCACGACGAGCGGGAGCAAACGCTGAATCAGTTGCTGGTCGAGATGGACGGCTTCGATCAAAATACGGGCGTCATCTTGATTGCAGCGACGAATCGTCCCGACGTCCTCGATCCGGCGCTGCTGCGTCCGGGCCGGTTCGACCGGCAGATCGTCGTCGATCGGGCCGACTTCCGCGGCCGCGAGAAGATACTCGAGGTGCACGCTCGCAACAAGCCGCTTTCGAAAGAAGTCTCGCTGGAGACACTGGCCAAACGCACGCCCGGCTTCTCCGGCGCAGATCTCGAGAACTTGCTCAACGAAGCTGCGCTGCTTGCTGCGCGCAAGAACAAGAACGTCATCGAGATGAATGACTGCGACGAGGCGATCGACCGCGTCATGGTCGGCCCGGAGCGCAAGTCCACGGTGATGAGCGCGAAGGAGAAGGAGAACACCGCCTACCACGAGTCGGGTCACGCAATTCTTGGAGGCTTGCTCGACAAAGCCGACCCGGTGCACAAAGTGACGATCATCCCGCGCGGCATGGCGCTGGGCATCACCTGGTCGCTGCCGGAGGACGACCGTCATCAAATGACGCGCGAAGAACTGCTCGCCCAGATCACGATGGCGCTCGGCGGACGTCTGTCCGAGGAGATTCAGTTCGGTGACGTCACCACCGGTGCGAGCAATGATTTTCAGAAAGCGACCGAACTTGCGCGCCGGATGGTGACGCAGTACGGGATGAGCGATCTGGGTCCGATTCAGTTCGGACGAGGAAGCCACCAGGTGTTTCTTGGACGCGATTTCGGCGAGGAGCGCAACTACTCGGAGGAGGTCGCGAGCAAGATCGACGCCGAGGTGCGCCGGATCATCGAGTCGTGCTATGACCGCGGGCGCACGATTCTCACAGAGAACTGGGATAAAGTCGAGCGCATGGTCCGCTCACTGCTCGAATACGAAACGGTCGACGCCGAAGAAGTTCGCGCGATCCTCGAGAACAAGCCCTACGATCGCAACGACTCGGGAGGCAGCGTGGTCGCCTCGGACTCCGGCCCGCCGGAGCGTCCTCCCGAGGAGCCGCAGCGCGAGAAGCCTTCGCGCATTCCGCCCACGATTCGGCCGGAGCCGGCCTGATGCGCCGGCCACTCCTTTTCGCAGCGGCGCTGGCCCTGATGCTCGCGCCGCTGGCCGCGTCTGCAGCCGGCGAACCTTCGGCCGGTCCGCTCCCGCACGGGGGCAACTATCTGATCGATCGCGACGCGACGCTCGCCTCGGCGGCGGTCGACGTGTGGTTTCGGGCGCCCGGGGCCGGGTATGACAATGACTCGCCCGGCATCTCGCGCTTGGCCGCGACGGCCGCAGCTGCGACGACGCTCGAGAGCGGGAGATCGCTGGTGAGCTTGGTGCGTTCACTGGGTGGGCGCCTCACGATCAACGTCTATCCCGATCTGGTCGGCGTGAGCGCGAGCGTACCCGCTTCCGCCGCACGCCGCGTGGTTGCGGCGATGAGCGCGGCGTACTTCGCGCCGGCGATCGACGAGGACGCGTTCAAGATCGCCGATACCGACGTCGCCGTGCTGAGCGCGCAGGAGCACTATTCGTCCGACGATCTGTTGCACGACGCGCTCTTCGCGCAGCTCTTTGCGGCCGGCCCGGCACATTATCCCCCGATTCCCGCCGACGTGACCGACGTCAAAGACATCACGCTCGCACAGCTCAATGCCTTCGCGAAACGCGCATTCCGTTCATCGAACGCAACGTTCACGCTCGCGGGTAACGTCGATGCCTCGCTGCTCGGCGCGATCACCGACGGCACACCGGGACCGGCCGAATCACCGATCGGCTCGACGGTGGCCGGCACGCCGGCCGATCGTACGATCACCGCCGCGGTTTCCGGCGAGGGCCTGGCGTGGTCCGGCCCGCCGATTAGCGACGAGCGCGCGGCGACCGCGATGGACTTTATCGCCGACTATCTCTTCCGCGACCAGACCGGCCTCGTGAGCAAAGAGATCGATCCTACGAGCGATCAGTACGTAAACGGGCAGTTCATCACGCTGCACGATCCGGGGGTCATGCTCGTTACCATCGGCGGCTCGAAGCCGGATGCGATCGAGGCGCAAGTGCTCGCGGCGATCGCGAAGCTCGAGCAGCCGCTCGATCCCGCATCGTTCGCCGCGGCGCGTGAGGCGTTCTTATATCATCTTGCCTCCGACACGCAAACCCCCATCGAACAGGCGGACAACCTGGGGTGGTATTACGCCGAAGGAAACGGCAATTACGCGCCGAGTCAAAATGAAAGCACGTACTGGAAAACAGCGCGTTCGCTCGATCCGCAATTCGTCGCCTCGGTCGTCAAGAAATATCTCGCTCATCCGGTCGTCGTTCACCTGATCACCGCGACGAGTAAGGAATCGGCCTCGTGAAATTCATTCTTGCCGCGCTCGCGGCTTTCGTACTGCTTGCCGCCGCACCGTCCGTTACGCCCCCTGCCGGCTCCGTCCCGGTCGTCACGCGCAACGGCGGCGTCACGATGATCACCCAACAAGATTCGGCTGCGCCGCTGCTTCACGTCGTGTACGTCGTACGCGCCGGGCTCGACCGCCAGTCGCTCTCACAGAACGGCGTAGCTGCGCTGACCGCCCAAACGATCGTGCTGACGCCGGTGAACGGCGTCCCGCTCGAAGATGCGATCGCGGGAGCAGGGGGCTCGATCGCCTTCACGATCGATCCGACCGACGTGCGCTTCGAGATCGAGTCGCTGCCCGAGGATGCGAACCGCGTGCTGGCCCTTGCGCGCACCGCGCTCGCGGCACCGGCGTTCGATGCCGCGACCGTGCGCGCGGCGCGCTCGAAATTGATCGCGCGCATCGCCGAGAACCAGCAAATCGCGTTTCAGGTCGGACTCGACATGCTCAGTTCGACCCTCGCAACGTCCGCCAACGCCGGTCTGCCCGAGCTCGGTCTTCCGGCGGCGCTTGCCCAACTCGGACCCGACGACGTGCGTTCGTTCTACGGAACGTATTATCGCCGGGGCGGTTCGTATGTGAGCGCGGCGGGGCGCATCGATGCGCTGGCTGCCGGTACGCTCGAGCAGTTCGGGAATACCCTGGCCGAAGGCAGCACCTCGCCGGTGAGCGTGAAGCTGCCAAAACTCGAGGGCGCCTCGCGGCAACTGGTCGCCGAACGCGATATCGCGGCGCCGTGGCTGATCGCGCAGTATCCCGCGCCGTCGGTTGCCAGCAAAGATTTCGGACCGATGCTCGTGCTCGCGACGTTCATGCAGCGCACGCTCTCCGATATGGCCGATGTCCCGGGCGTCGTATCGCCGACCTACGCTTCGCGTGCGGTCGGTACGCTCTATCAGTACGAGAATCCCGAGCCGAATCTCGTCCTCTACGTGAACGGCGGGATCGGGAATCCGAACCGCTCTTTCTCGACCGCGCTCTCGATCGCGAGCATTCTCGCTTCCACCAAGCTCGAGGGTTCGATCGATCAATTCAAGGCGATGGCCTCGGGTGATTTCATCAGCAGCACGAACACGCTGGAGGCGCGCGCTTGGCTCGCGGTCGTGTACGACGAAGCGGGTCAGCAGCCCGACTACCTCTCGCGCACGCTCGACGCCATCGCGCAGACCACGCCGGCCGATCTGCAGCGCGTGGCACGTGAATATCTGACCAACCCAACGATCGCGTTGGTCCTCCCGAGAGAGGACTCCTGAGCCTATTCGCGTTGCGCTGGTTCATGATTATTTAAATCAGCGCGGCGGTGCGGAACGCGTTTTCGCGCATATCGCTCGCGCGTGGCCGCAGGCCCCGATTTATACCGCGCTCTACGACAGGGCAACGGTCGGCGATCTGATCGCACCCGAACGTGTGCACACGTCGTTCCTCGCGCGGATTCCCACCGCCAATCGGAGCTTTCGCTATTTCGCGCCGCTCTATCCGCGAGCGTTCGAAGCTTTCGACCTAAACGCATACGATCTCATCATCAGCTCGACCAGCGCATGGGCCAAGGGCGTGCGCTTTCGCGCCGGCGCGCGACATGTCTGTTTCATCCACACCGTCAGCCGGTTTCTGTTCGATTACGAACGGTACGTCGGGGGATTTGGTTTGGCGCGCTTTGCCCGGCCGATGGTGGATTCGCTGGTCCGTTGGGATCTCGAAGCCGCGACACGGCCGACCCGATACGTAGCCAACAGCCGCACGGTTGCGCTGCGCGTGCGCGATTTCTATAACCGTGATGCCGACGTACTGCATTCGCCCGCAGACGTCGATCGCTTTACCGTCGGAAGCGGCGCGGGCGATTACTTTTTCATCGCGTCGCGCTTGTTGCCGTACAAGCGCATCGACCTGGCGATCGACGCGGCTGCGCTTGCCGGCGTGAAGCTTTTCGTCGCCGGCGACGGACCGGCGATGCCGCAGCTGCGGCAGCGCGCGCGCGGAACGACGACGACGATGCTGGGGTTCCTCGACGACCGGGCGATAAACGATTTGATGGGCGACGCGATCGCCGCGATCGTACCCGGGGAAGAAGATCTCGGGCTCGTGCCGATCGAAGCCGCCGCGGCCGGCCGTCCGACGATCGCGTTTCGCGCAGGGGGCGCCCGTGAGACGGTGATCGAGGGCGAGACCGGTGCGTTCTTCGATCGAGCCAGCGCGCAATCGCTGGCTGCGGTCTTGCGCACCTTCGATCCGCGCCGATACGATCCGGCCCGCCTGCGCGCGCATGCGGAATCCTTCGCACCGTCGCGCTTCATCGAACGCTTGCGGGCTATCGTCGACCAAACCACGGACGATTAGCGGGTTGCCGTTCGTTTCGTGGTAGAATGGGCCATCTGTTGCTTTCTATCGGAGGGCTCTTGTGAAGAGACTCGCTCTTAGCTGCAGCGTTGTTGCCGCAGCGTTTCTCCTCGCGGTCCAACCCGCGTTTGCGGCCAGAATCTACAACTTTCTTCCGGTCCCGGTGTTCGTTCGCGCACCCGGGCTGAGTATCCAGACCCTCAACCTCGCTCCGGGGGAGCGAAGCGGCAGCCTGAGCTGGACCAAATCGTACGGTGTCCAAGTTCAATCGACGACCGTAGCCCGCATGCTGTGCAACATCAACTACGGTCTGATGCGAGCCGATATGCAAGGCGGAAACTACATGACGATCGGACATCAGGGCAATCAGGTGATCTGCACCGTGTGCAATTCGAGTCACAATCAAATACACCGGGGATCCGGTACCGCTCCCGCGGACTTGTGGGATGCGAAGAGGTATCCGTCCAGCCGCACCGGGTGCTGATTCTCAAGTCCTCTCAGCGCGCCGTCAGCGCGCCCGTCAACACTCCGAGCGTGAGCCGTGCCGGCGCGTGCCGGTCGATACGGGCGGCGCGCGCGAGCGATCGCGCGCGCAGCGTGTGGCGGAGCCCGCCGTCGCGCGCGAGCCGCTGCAGCTCGCTCGCCCATGCCTCGACGTCGAACGGCGCCACGAGCATCGCGGCGCCGTCGCACGCCTCGGGGAGGGCGCTCGCGTTACTGGCGATCACCGGTGCGCCGCAGGCCATCGCCTCGACCGCCATCAAGCCGTAGCCTTCGGCGCTCGAAGGCACCGCAACCGCGAGTGCGCCGCTATACAAGCAGCGCAGCTCCTCGTCGTTCGGCTGAACCGTCGCAAGCGGCGTGTTTCCCGCGATCACGAGTTCGCATTCGCCCGCGGCAAATGCGCGTTCGAACGCGCGTACGAGCGTGGCGAGATTCTTGCGCTCTTCGGGGCCGCCGACGACCAGAATGTACGGTGCCCGGCGCGGCGGCTCCACCGGCTTCCAATACGGGTCGGGCACCGGATGAATCACCTTGAACGAAGCGGAATCGACGCGGAAAACGCGGGCGAGCTCGCGCGCGGACCAATACGAATTGGCCGTTCGCACGTCGGCGCGGCGCATCGCGCGCCGGATCGGCCGCTGCTCGCGCAGGCGCGCGATCCATTGGGAATGCGGCTGCGTAAAGGCGAAGGCGTCGTGAAAGAGCGCCACGCTGCGCGCGCCGCGGACCGCAAAGCGCAGCGCGTTCCACGGATACCACGCCGCGTCGTAACGGCCGCGAGCATCGGTCCGCACCGCGTAGGAGAGTTCGCGTTCGAGAAGAGGCACGTGCTCGGACTTACGCACGATCAGCGTGACTTCGAGATCCGCTTCGTCGTGCCAATCATCGAGCACCCGGCGCACGTAGCGCCCCATCCCGCGGCGATCGTCGACCAAATTCCAGGCGTCGACCGCGACGCGCATCATTTCACGACTTGCGGTGAAAAAACAAGCAGCGCGATGATCGTGTATGAATTGAAAAGCCCGTGAGTGATCATCGAGGCGAAGATGTTGTTGGTGCGATAATAGACGAAAGCGAGAACGACACCGCCGAGGGCGAGCGGAAGCGCGGCGATCGGATCGCCGTGGACGAAGCCGAAACACGCTCCGCTGATCGCGGCTCCCGCCCAAAAGCCGAAGTATCGTCGTGACGCATTGAAGAGAAAGGCGCGAAAGATCGTCTCTTCCATGAACGGCGCCAGCACGACGGCGAAGGTGATGAAAGCAAAGAGCAGCCGCGGATCGTGCAGTTGGCGCAGCATCGCGACCGACTGCTGGTCCGCAGTCGAATGCAGCGCGCTCTGGATCAGCGACGCCGCGCCGTTGGCGACCAGTGCCATCACCAACGAACCAAAGAACGCGACCACGAGATCGCGCGGCGAAAGCGCGCGAAAACCGAGCTGCCGCAGCGAGAGTCCGGCGACCTTCGGGAGCGTGACGAGGACGATGAGGAAGAGCACGCCTTCGACCGTGAGCGTGAGCAGGATCGAGCCGATGACGACGAGCGGATTCGCTAGTTCTTGTTTAGGGATCTGGACCGCGCCGGACTGGAGCATCTGCCACAAACCGAAAGCGAGCAGCGGAAGGATGACGATCACGAGCAGCGCGATCGTCGGTCCGCTTCGGAAGCTATCGCTGGGCCAGGAGGTCGGCCAATCGGCAAAACGCTTGGAGATCGAGTTGTTCACCACGTGACTCCGCAGGTAAGCCGCTCGCCGCAATCGCTTGCGCGATCGCATTGCGGTCGAGACCGAGTGCGAGGGTCAAGCTGTTGACGAGCGTCTTGCGGCGGTACGCGAACGCGCCGCGTACGACCTTCCGGAACAGTTCGAGATCGTGCGGCGCAACGAGCGGTTCGTTTCGGCGTGTAAGTGAAACGACCGTCGAATCGACCTTGGGCGCCGGATAGAACGCGCGCGGTCCGAGCGTGAACGCACGCTCGACGCGCATCGCCCGCTGCACGGCGAGCGAAAGACTACCGTACGCAGGCGTGCTCGGCTTGGCATCGATGCGGTCGGCGACGTCTTTCTGTATCATCGCCACGATGCGCTCGGGACCGCCTTCCATCTCGACGAATTGCATGAGCAGCGGCGTTGCGATATTGTACGGAAGGTTGCCCGCCGCTCGCCACGGACCGCTTTGCGCGAAGGAGGCATAATCGTAGGTCATCGCATCAGTCCGCACGATGTCGGCGGCAGCGAGGTCGCCTCGATCGTTCAAGATCGCGACGAGCGCGGGGTCGATCTCCAGCGCGCAGACGCGCGCACCGGCTTCGAGTAGGGCGAACGTCAGCGTCCCGGTGCCCGCACCGATTTCAACGACCGGCGTGCCGGGCGCCGCGTCCTCGCAGGCCAGGCGCGCGATGCGTCCCGCCGCTGCGGCGTCCATGAGGAAATTCTGTCCGAATTTTTTGCGTGGACGCACACCTCGCCGCGCCAGTAAGGCGCGCGCGTTTATTTCAGACGGTATACCGTTACCGCCCGCCGGCCGAAGTTCACCGCGGCGCGATCGGATTCGAATCCGAGATCGATCCGATAGCCCACGATCGCTCCACCGGTGTCACCGGCGATCGCGTATCCGTATCCGGGAATGTAAAGCCTCGAACCGAGCGGGATCACCCGCGGATCGACTGCGACGACGCCGTGACCCGCTCGCGTACCGGTCGCCGTGATCCCGCTGCAACCGCCGCCGCAGTACGGCGTATACGCGGTTGCGACCATTTGCATCGACTCGGCTGCACCGACGGCCACGATATGGGGATGCGGTTTGCGTAGAACGCGCGACCGGATCACCGTGGCGCGTACGTCGCCGTTCGGATGTTGAATGAATGAAACGACGACTTCACGCACGCCCGGTCTACCCGGGTTGATAACTTTCGATTTCCCCGGAACGACCGAGAAATCGACTCGCCGAATCGTCGGTACAGGGATCACACGATGCTCGATACGCTGCCACGTCAGATAGTGATCGATTCGCACGACGCCGCCCGGCGGTACCGCGGCGCTGAGCGCGGGTTTGACGCTGTCGTATCTCCCGAGACGAACATTTTCCGCGGCGAGCAGCGATGCAACGTTGGGCGCAGCGGTAACGATGCGTTCGCGACGCTTTCCGTCGACGATCGTTACGGCGACCGCAGGACGATATTCGATCGACATGCGATCCGATAGCGGCGTGTCTGCCGCGGGCGAGACGTAATCGCGGAGGGCGATCGTGATCCCGTGTTGGCGCAGAAAATCGCCGACCGTCGCGGCCGTGGTCTCCGCCTCGCTCGTCATCTGCGGGGTGTTGAAGATCACGAGGTGAGATACCGTGCTGCCTGCATATGCCGGCGACGGAGAGGTGAGAAAACCGGCCCACACCAGGCCGGCGGTCAAGACGCTTGCGGCAAGCAAATGGCTGCGCCGCAGGGGGCCGCGTCCTATCAACCCGAGGTCCTTTCTGTCCCAGCCCCGCATCGGCCGCACCGCACACACCGCAAGTGGCGCACGAATGCCGCAGGCTGAACCAACAGTAGGTTGTAAATCGGCGATAGTAGCCCAGTGCTGATGGGCTTGGTCCCTGGAAGGAAACGCCGTGGTGGCGGACCCGAAGGGTTCCGCAAAATGGTCGCTTGTTGGGTGCGCGACCGGTAACCCGGGCACTATAGCACGCCCGCTGCTTGCTCGCACTATGCCGAAAGTCGCAATTCTCGCAGGAGAGACCTTTTTTGGAGCGGCCGCGGCGCGAACGGCGAAGGAAGCCGCGTGAGTCACCTCCGCCTGGGCTTTTTTACCGAGATCTATCGGCCCGCAGTCAACGGCGTGGTGGCCTCGGTCGAGACGCTCGCCGAGGGTTTGCGCGAACGCGGCCACGAGGTGTACTGCTTTGCACCAAGTATGCCGGGCGGCGCGCGGAGCGACGGCGACGTGTTTCGTCTTCCCTCGCTTCCGCTGCCGACTGCACCCTATCGCCTAACGTTGCCGCTGGTCGGCCGGCGCAACGTCAACAACGTGATCAAACGTCTGGCCTTGATCCACGTTCACTCGCTTTTCGTAACCGGTTGGGCCGGCTTACGGTATGCGCGGCGTTACGGCATGCCGATCGTGTACACGTACCACACGCAGCTCGAAGCCTACGCGCATTACATTCCATTCGAGCCGAAGGCGACGCGTTTTGCCGCCTCCCAGCTCACCCGTACCTTTTGCAACCTGGTCGATGGGGTGGTCGCCCCGACGCCCGCGATCGCCCGGCATCTGCGGGACCTGGGCGTGGAGGCCCGGATCGACGTGGTACCGAGCGGCATCGACGTCGATCGCTTTGCGGCGGGACGGCGCGAAGCGCGCCTGCGCCGCGGGCTTGGCGTCCCTTCCGGCGGGCGGCTGCTGGTGTGCGTCACCCGGCTGGCGCGTGAGAAGAACGTCGAGTTGCTGCTGCGCGCGCTGGCGGAGAGCGGCGACCCCGCGACCGCACTCGCCATTGCCGGCGACGGCCCGCAGCGGGACGAGCTCGAGCACTTGGCGGTCGACGTTGGCGTTGCCGACCGCGTGGTCTTCCTCGGCGTCGTCGCGGCGGCCGAGTTGCCCGATCTCTATGCGAGCGCGGACGCGTTCGTTTTTCCGAGTACGACCGAGACGCAGGGCTTGGTCCAGGCCGAAGCGCTAGCCGCCGGGGCGCTGGTGATCGCCGCCGACACCCCGCCCAACCGCGAGGTTCTCGGGGATGCTGCGCGCATCGTTGCTCCCGACCCGGCCGCGTTTGCGCGCGCCTTTCGCGATATTCCCCGCGTGCCCGACGCCGCCGTCGCGCGGCGCGCCAAAGCCGCCGCGCAGCGGTTCTCTGCGGCGCGGCAGGTCAGCCGCATGATCGAGCTCTACGAGAGCCTCCTTGCCCGAGATCCGGGCCGTCTTGACGGCGCGAACACACGTTCGATATCATAGCACTATGGTGCAGGCTCAGCTCGGATACGCCGCCGATGGATTGGGGGAGGGAATTGCCTACGCGCGCCTGACGACGCGGGCGGGAGAGCGGCTTGTGCGAGTCGCCTTCCGCGTCCCGCGCCGGTGCGGTCGAGACGATCGGGTGATCGCCTACGCGGCGCTGACGGCCATCGCTTCGATGCTCCGCGAACATGGGCTGGAGCGCGCGTCGTTCGCGCTTCCCGACGCGGAACTGGTGGCCGACTGTCACGATCGTCGCGAGGTTCCGCCCCCGCTGGTCATCCCGTACGTGCGGCTGCGTTGCGCGCTCAATCGCTTTGCCGGATACGAATTGCGCGTAGCGGAAGATCTCGACCTCGAGGGCCGCGCGCGCGCCGAACTGGTGTTGCATCCCGCCGCGTAATCGTCTTGCCCCCGGCGCCGGATCGGACGCGGCCGGGCGGCCTGAGGTCACGGCGAGGTCGTCAAGATTGCGGCTTCCCGGAGGACATGATATAGTAAGCGCGTTTAATCCCCCGTACCTATGAATCGACGCTCGCGAGGCAGCCTCGCCCGTGATAGTGTCGCGTGTTTCATGCGTACGACTCTACGAGAGAGACACTCCTCTGCAAACGGAACATCGCCCTAACGATAATGGACGGCCGCAGAGTGGTGGTCGCCGCCGCCGCTCCCGCCGCAGACACCATTTCAACCAACAATTTCCCCAACACGACCAGTTTCCTCAAGCGGAAACCGGGCCGCCGCTTTTGACCGCCGCCGACCTCGAAACGAAGAAGAAGGCGGAGCTCGTCGAGATCGCCGAGACCAACGAAGTCCCGCTCGGCAACCCGACGACGATGAAAAAGGACGAGATCGTCGCTGCGATTCTCACCGCCCAGCAGCAGCGCTCGGGCGTCGAGATGGCAAGCGGCATCCTCGACATCCTTCCCGAGGGCTACGGCTTCTTGCGCCGCGGCGGCTACGTGATCGGTAACGACGACATCTACGTCAGTCAGTCGCAGATCCGGCGCTTCGAGTTGCGGCGCGGCGACATGGTCGAAGGCCAAGTCCGCCGTCCCAAGGAGAGCGAGAAGTACTACGGGCTCATTCGCGTCGATCGCGTCAACGATTTCGATCCGGAAGCCATCAAGGGCCGGCGCACGTTCGAAAAGGGCACGCCGATCTACCCGAACGAGCGGTTCAAGCTCGAGGTGCGCTCGACCCAGCTTTCGACCCGCGTCATCGATTTGTTCTGCCCGATCGGCAAGGGTCAGCGCGCGTTGATCGTTTCGCCTCCGAAGGCCGGTAAGACGACGCTGCTCAAGAACATCGCGAATTCGATTTCGATCAACCATCCCGATGCGCACATCATCGCGCTGCTCGTGGACGAACGGCCGGAAGAAGTAACCGACATGCAGCGTACGGTCGACGGCGAAGTCGTTGCGTCGACCTTCGACGAGCACCCCGAGAATCACACGGCCGTCGCCGAGCTGACGATGGAACGCGCGAAGCGCTTGGTCGAACTTGGTAAGGACGTGGTGATCTTGCTCGACTCGATCACGCGTCTGGCTCGTGCCTACAACCAGGTCGTGGCGAGCTCGGGCCGCACGCTCTCCGGCGGTCTCGATACCGCCTCGCTCCACAAACCCAAGCGCTTCTTCGGCGCCGCGCGCAAGATCGAAGAGGGCGGTTCGCTCACGATCATCGCGACCGCGCTGATCGAAACCGGCTCCAAGATGGATGACGTGATCTTCGAAGAGTTCAAGGGCACGGGTAACATGGAGCTCAACCTGACGCGCAAACTGGCCGAATCGCGGGTCTTCCCGGCGATCGACATCAAGCGTTCGGGTACGCGCCACGAAGAACTTCTGCTCACGACCGAAGAGATGCGCAAGATCTGGATGCTGCGCCGTGCGACGTCGGTACTCAACACCGGGGATATCACGGAAATCATTCTGGACAAGATGGCGCAGACGCGCACGAACGACGAGTTCCTGCAGTCGGTTACCAAAGAAGCGCTCTCGATGTCGCGCGGGTATGACGAATCCAACGGAAACGGCAGCAAATACTAGGCTTTATCGGACAAAGCTGAAGCTTTGTCCGATAAAGCCGCGTGGCTCGCTGGACTTTATCCGTCAAAGCTAAAGCTTTGCCGTCTAAAGTCGCTCGCTCACGCTGCGCTGGTATCGTTATCGACGTATGCGGCTGAACAAATACATCGCGCAGGCGGGCGTTGCGTCGAGGCGGCGTGCCGACGAATTGATCGCGCGGGGAAAGGTGCGGGTCAACGGCAAGGTCGTCCGGGAACTGGGCACGATCGTCGTGCCCGAGGATCTCGTCGACGTGAGCGGCACCGCCATCAGGCCGGTCGAGGAGAGCGCCTATCTGGTGCTACACAAGCCGGCGGGCGTCATGACGACGATGCGGGATCCGCAAGGTCGCCGTACGGTTGCTGATCTGCTTCCCAAGCGCACGCCGCGCCTGGTACCCGTCGGACGGCTGGACTACGATACGGCAGGCGTACTGCTCATGACGAACGACGGCGATCTGACCAATCGATTGCTGCATCCGCGCTACGGCGTGGAGAAGACCTATCGGGCGACGATCGGCGGGAGGCTTTCACCGGAAGAGGTCAAGCGCGTGCACGAAGGCGTGACGCTCGATCGCGGCGAGCGCGCGGAGGCTGCCAAGGTTCGGGTGGTCGCGGTGCGGGCGGGTACGTCCGTGATCGACGTCACCGTCCACGAGGGCCGCAACCGCCAGGTCCGTCGCATGTTCGAGTCGCTCGGCCACCCGGTGCAGGCGCTGGTACGGCTGCGCTTCGGCCCGGTTTCGCTCGGCGACCTGCCTGCCGGCCACTCGCGCGAGCTTACGCCGAGAGAACTTTCGGCGCTTCGGCGCGCCGGCAGCCAGGACGAGGAACACCGCGCCCCGTAGCCTACCCCGCCGGTTGGGTAATGAACACGATAGCTTTGAGGTAAGTTAGGTCAATGAATCGAATCTCGCCAGCGCTCGCCGCTGCTTGCGTGCTTGGAATCCTCTCGAACGCATTGCCCGCGTTCGGAGCGTATGCAAACGAGTTTACCCCGGCCAAATTGAAAACGCAGGGGCAAACGCAGCACGACATCGCCGGCAGCGGAACCGTGATGGTGCAGGTGCAGGTCAACGCCGACGGCACCCACCGGGTCGTCAAGATCATTAGCTCGACCAACCACGGCGACGACGCGGCGGCGCGCGATATCGCGCAGAACTCGACCTACATTCCGGCCCACCGGGGTACGAGCGCGATTTCCTCGTTCTATGACTACCGTCTCCACTTCAACGGCAAGTCGGTGGCGCAAAGCAGCGGCGACGAGATGGCCTCCGGCGGCGGGGACACGGCCGCGATCGACGCGCTCGTGCGTGCGGGCAAGTACAAGGACGCGATCGCAAAGGCAAACGGCGCACTGCTCTCCTCGCCGGGGAACGAATCGATCCTCCAGCTCCTGGGCGTCGCGCAGTACTACGACGACGATTTCGTCGACGCGGCCACGACGTTCAACCGCGTAACCGACATCAAGAAGCCGTTCCAGCCGATCGCCGCACAGGCGTTCGCCACCGGCGCGGTGCGAGCGTCGGCAACCGATCCGGCGCAGTCGCTCGCTTTCGCAAATAAGGCGATTGCACTTTCGGACAGTGATACCTCGAAGTTCGCTCTGGGCGTGGCCCAGCTCGCGAACAAGCAATACCCGGACGCGGTCGCGACGCTGAAGGCGGTCCACGATCAGGTCAGCGACCCGAAGGACAAGCTGAACATCGATCAGGAGTTGCTGCAGGCGTACTTGGCGACGAACGATTCGGCCGGGGCATCGGCGATCGCCGCCGAGATGAAGGGCCTCGATCCGACCGGTACTCAGGCCTCGAACGCGATCGCCGCGCATTACATCCAACTCGGCAGCGACGCCATGGACTCGAGCAATTACGCCGAGGCGCTCAAGGACTTCGATCAGGCTGCCTCGGCGGGCAACCCCGCGGATGCGGTCACGGCCAACACGTTTGCCGCGTTTGCAATCATGAAAATGCCCAAGCCGGATTATGCGAAGGCCAGAGACTATGCGCTCAAGGCGGTCGCGGGAAGCCCCGATGACGCGCAGGCGAACTATGCGGCCGGCGTCTCTTACGCGGGTGTCTACTCGACGAGCGGCAAGAACGACGACAAGACGCAGGCGCTCACGTATCTGAAGAAGGCCGACACGCTCGCGAAGGCCGCCGGCAACGAAGGCCTTGCTCTGCAAATCGAGAGCCAGATTAAGAACATTCCGCAGTAAACGCTGTGGAACGGCTGGGGAGGTTGGTATTACGTCTACCAGGACTTTGCGGCGGGATAGGCCAATTGGTCCGGCCTGTTCGGGGGCGGAGCACCGCCCGTGTTTTCCATTGTCTAGCGCACTCGACATAAATACCCGGGAGGGTTTCGAAACTCGTGTTTGACGGATTTATAAGCGTGATGCAACAGGGCGGTCCCGTTATGTGGATGCTCCTCATCGCGTCCATCCTCGTCGTCGCCATCGTCATCGAGCGACTGATCTTCTTCGCGCAACAGCATAGCGATACCAAGGGTCTGCTGCGACAAATCGGCGCCAAGATCGCGGCCGACGACCTCGACGGCGCGATCAAGATTTGTCAGGCGAATAAAGGCATGCTGCCGCGTATTCTCGAGTTCGGCCTTCGCCGCGGAGAGAAGAATCGCGCCGATATCACGGATGCGCTCTCGATCGCCCTCATGGAACATCTCAACGCGCTCGAGCGCTTCCTCGGTGTGATCGGTACGATCGCCGTCATCGCGCCGTTCGTCGGTCTTTCCGGCACGGTGCTCGGCATCATTCGCGCCTTCCAAGACATCGCGCTCAAGGGCAACTCGACCCCTGCCGTCGTTGCGGGAGGCGTGTCCGAAGCGCTGATCACCACGTTCGCCGGGCTCGTCGTTGCGATCGTGGCCGTGATCTTCTTCAATTACTTCAAGTCGCGCATCAAGGCGTACAATCAAGAGATGATCGTCGCGGCGAATCAACTCGCCGAGATGCTGCACTTCCACAACACCGGCGCTCCGATTCCGACCGAGCTCTATCAGCCCTCGAAAACGGCCGCGAAGTAGCTTCGGAGCACCATTGTGAGTTTGCTCTCAGCGCAGCAAGAGTCGGACGTCATGGCGGAGATCAACATCACGCCGTTCACCGACGTGCTCTTGGTGTTGCTCATCATCTTCATGATTCTGGCCGCGCTCGTGACGCCGCCCGGGTTCGAGAAAGAGCTCCCGAACAAGAGCAATAGCACCTCGACGCAAAACAATCCCAAAAACGACATCGAGGTCGTGGTCAACGCCAAGGGCGTTATCTATGTCGACGGGCAGCAGACGAACGCCAAAGGCATCTACCGGGTGATGACCCTCACCGCGATCAAGCGCCCGCACAAGCACGTCTCGATCACGGCGGACGAGAAGGCGCCGTACGGGATCATCATCACTATTCTCGACGCTGCGCAGAACGCCGGCTTGAACGACGTCGGCTTCGTCACGTCCTAGGGAGGTTTGATTACTCGTGGCCGTTTCGACAGGCGGGGGAGAAGATGATGTGATGTCGACCATCAACATCACGCCGTTTACGGACGTGTTGTTGGTGCTCCTCATCATCTTCATCATTCTTGCCTCGGTTACGAAAGAGCCGAAGCTGCCCGACGCTTATAACAAGACAAAGGTGCAGCCTTCGCAGATCGTCGTCATTGTCGACGACAAGAACAACATCGAAATCGGTTCGAACGTCGTGAACGTGCACGATGCGGAGGGCGCCTTCCGAACGCTCCAGGAAGATACCGGGTATAAATTCCGGAGCGTCATCATCAAAGCCGATCCGAAGGCGAGCTACGGCGTGATCCTGCAGATCATGGACGCGGCCAAATCCGTCGGATTGATCGACTTCGGGCTCGCGAACCATGTCATCGGTACGCCGGAGGGACAGAGTTCTTAGCCGATGGCGAAGCAAAAGACGTTCATCACCACCGGCGAACGCATCCGGAATTATCTGGGCATCGCCTTTTTGCTTTCGATCTTGATCAACGCCCTGGCCTCGCCGTTCTATCCGAATCTCAAACAGCACCACGAATCCGATCAAGTCGAGAAGATCAGCCAGACGAAGAAGGTGCAGGTCCGGGTTCCGACGCCGCCGCCTCCGACGCCGACTCCGCCGCCGACTCCGACCCCGCCGCCGCAGCGCACGCCGCCGCCGCATCGGGTGGAACGCGTCGAGCCCAAGCTCAAGGTCAACATTCCCAAGACACACAATGCCGCGAGCGAATCGGAGACGGAGCACACCAACCAGTACACGACGGGCACGACGCAGGGCGTTCCGAACGGAACCGCGTCGACCGGACCGGTGACGCCCGCCACGCCTGCTCCGACGCCGAAGCCGGCGTGCGCGAATCCGAATCAGGAGGCGACGGTCACCAATGCGATGTCGCCGGACTATCCCGATTCGGCGCGCGATCTCGGCCTCGGACCGGTGACGGTGCTGGTCGAGGTGACGATCGGTCCGACCGGCAACCTGGTTGACGCGAAGATCAATCAGAGTTCGAACAACTTGGCGATCGACCAAGCTGCATTGCGCGCCGCGCGGCAGTCGCAATATGCTCCCAAGCTGGTCGACTGCCAGCCGACGACGGGGTCGTATATCTTCCGAGCCGAATTCAACCCCGATTAAGACGGTTCGCCTGGCCCTTCGACAAGCTCAGGGCCGGGCGCACATCCTGTGCTGCGAACCTTCACCCGCATCGTGCGGGTTCGCGCCTTTAGTTAACGAATCGGAACATGATGGATGGCAAGCGGACGCGACGGCTCTTGATCGTCGCGTTTGCTTTATCGCTCCTGCTGCACGTGATCGTCACCTTCTTCATACGGTGGCCGTTCCGCCCTTCGCCCGACGAAGTGCAGATCGTGCACATCGAACGCTTGCGTCCGATGCGCATCGCGCACGTCGTGAAGGTCCCGCCGACGCCATCGCCGCCCCCGCGTCATGTCGCGGTGAGCGTTCCGAAGCGTTCGTTCGCAACCTCGGCGCCGGGAGGGCGCGGCGGGCGCGGCGTCGCCGTCACCCCCGCGCCGACGACCGCTGCGCAGCCGACGCCGACGGCGGCGCCGACGCAGAATTGTGCGACGAACGATACGCCCGTGCAACTGGTCGCCTCGCCGCCGCCGCCCGACATCGCATCCGGCGCGCGCGGTGACGCCGTCAGCGGGGTTGCGCGAGTTCGCGTGATCGTGGACCCGCAAGGCAACGTCGAGAGCGCGAGCGTGGTTTCGAGCAGCGGCAGTCCCGCGCTCGATCTGGTTGCGCAGACCATGGCGCGCAGCGCTGCGTACTCACCCGCGACGCACGCCTGTAAAGCGGTCGCCAGCGCCTACGTCTTCTCGGTCAAATTTATAGCGTGGTGACGTCGTCAGAGGAGCGCGAGCGAAGCCGCGTCACAGCATTCCCATATCGCGGAGCAGATGCAACGTGTCGATGTAGCGCTGCAGGTGCGCGCGCGTCGCATCGTCGACCTCTAGAAACGCGATGCCGGTCCGGTAGCGCTGGAGGAGCGGATCGTAACGCGACCATCGCACGATCCCGCGGACGCGGAGCACCGGCTGAGCATCGCCGCGGAGTTCGATCTGCACGCTGATCGGGTCGGAGCGGTTGAGTTCGGCGTTGGTCAGCATCGCCATACCCCCGAGCGCGATATCGTACGTCTCGGTGAACTCCGGCGCAAACTCGTCGCCGATGCTGTAGGACACGAGTAACGTATCGCCTACACGAGCGAACTTGCGCTCTTGCGGCTCTACCGCACGGGTGTCTTCGTGCTGATCCACTAGGATCATCGCCTTAGGCCGCTCGCGCAGGCAATCCTCCCCGCGAGCTCTACCGTGCAGCTCGCGGGGAAGGCGCGTTTCGGTTGGGGGGCGTACCAAAGTGCTCCGTGACCGATCTCCAAGCACTGGTCCTCGCGCTACTGCAAGGCGTAAGCGAACTCTTCCCCGTCTCGAGCCTTGGCCACATCATCTTGGTTCCCTCGCTCTTGCATTGGACCAACATCCATCGCGCGGATCCCACCTTTCTCGCCTTTGTCGTTCTCCTGCATCTCGGCACGGCGCTCGCGCTGATCGTCTATTACCGGAAACGCTGGTTGGCGATCGTGCGAGCCCTGATCGCCAGCGTGATTCGCGGCCGGCTTTCGCCCGATCGCGACGAGCGAATCGGGTGGCTCCTGGTGGTCGGAACGATTCCGGTCGGCGTCCTTGGTGTGCTCTTCGAAGCGCCGGTCCGCGCGCTCTTCGGCTCGCCGGCGCCGGCGGCGATCTTCCTCGCGCTCAACGGCCTGGTGATGTTCGGGGGAGAAGCGCTGCGCCGGCGGCAGATGGCGGACTCGGGCCGCGTGGACCGTCCCATCGAACATTTGAGCTTTGCGCAGAGCGTGCTGGTCGGATTTGCGCAGAGTTTCGCATTGCTGCCGGGGATCTCGCGATCGGGCGCGTCGATGGTCGCGGGACTGCTCTGTGACCTCGATCACGAGGATGCGGCCGAATTTTCGTTCCTCTTGGCGACACCGGTTATCTTTGCCGCTGCCCTGCTGGAGTCGCGCTATCTGATCGCTCCGGACGCGCACGTTGCCCTGCTGCAGGCCCTGACCGGGGGACTGGTCGCGGCGATCGCCGCCTACCTCTCGGTCGCGTTCCTCATGCGCTACTTCAAGTCGAACGATCTACGCCCGTTCGGCTGGTACTGTTTGCTCGTCGGTGTAGGCTGCTTCATTCTCAGTGAACGAGGACTCTTGACGTGAAACTGCTGGCTCTCGCCCTCGCCGTGATCTTCTTCGTGCTCGGTGCGCTCTACGGTCTTGGAACGATCAACTTCTTGACGAAGTCCGGCACGACGCACGCTCACCACGTTTCGCACCTGGTGGTGTGTTGGGTTCTGGCCCTGCTCTCGCTGGTGTGGTACCGCTTTCAAAGTTCCGCCGAGAGCACGCGGCGTTAGGTCCTTGGGCCGAAAGGCCCCTGTCCATGTGACCCTCCGCATCCCGAGGTCGCGCGGCCGACTCGGTACGATGCAGGTATGCGTCGCTGGCTAACGGTCTTTGCTGCCCTCATTCTCCTTGTCGGTTGCGGCGGCGGTGGCGGAAGCAGCTCGCCCGTTCCGCCGACCCCCTTGCCCTCGGCACCCGGCTCGCCCCCTCCCTCCAGCTCGGCTTCGCCATTGCCCACCGGGAGCGCGCTGCCGTCCGCGGCGCCGTCGGCCTCCGCCGCGCCGACTTCAACGCCGACGCTCGCACCCACGCCGACGCCAACCCCGGCGCCCACCCCGACTCCGACCGGGAACGTTTGTTTCGGAATCGACGGTGCCACGTGTCCGCCCAGTCCGACGCCGACGCCTTAGGAGAGAACGATGCGCCTCACCTTTGCACTCGCCATCGTTTTCGCGGCACTTCTTGCAGCCTGTAACGGCGGCGGCACCGGATCATCGACGCTTCCCAACGCGAATCCGCCGACGGGAGGCAATTTGCCGGCGCACGCGAGCGGATCGGCGACGTTTTCAATCGTCATACCGGCAGCGAGCACGATGAAGCGGGTGCGTCCGAACTACGTTTCGCCCAACACGCAATCGCTGGCGATAACGCTCACGCAGGCGGGCGGCTCGCCGGTGCCTTCACCTGCGCCGCAGGTCGTCGCGCTCGCGCAGGGCTCGCCGAATTGCTCGACCTCGGACGGTGTGACCACGTGCACGGTCACCTCGACGTATCCGGCCGGTTCGGACGTATGGACGCTCGCGCTCTACGCATCGACCAACGGCACGGGAACGCCGCTCTCGATCAACACCGTTGCCGCGAATGTCACGACCGGAAACAACACGGTCGATTTGACCATGAATCCCGTCGTCGCTTCGCTGGCGTTTACGCCGGCGAGTGCGGCTTGTCCGTACAACGCCGCGTGCACGAACGGGGTGGTTCTCAATGCCCTCGATGCAAGCGGCGCAACGATTATCGGACCCGGCAACTACGTGAACGCTTCCCAGGGCGCGGTTACGGTTTCGATTTCGCCGGCGCCGAGCGGCTTGACGCTCGAGAATTCGAGCGGTGGTGCTGCGGTGACGAGCGGCACCGCACCGGGTCAGGTGACGCTTGCGAACATCGGGTATGACGGAAGTTCCACGTCGTCCGGCGGAACGCTCACCGTCAACGCGTCGGATACCGACGGCGACAGCGCGTCGTGGACCTTGTCGCTTGCGGCCACCCCGGAGCCGTCGGCGACTCCCGCCGGCGTGCCGTCGTGGAACGGCAAAACCATTTCAACCGTCTTTTCGCCCACCCCGGTCGTCAACGGAACACCGGACGCGTTCAACCCGCCGTATGGCGACACGCCGAGCGGCGGCCAGGGACCACTCGGCTCGACCTTCGACGGCCAGACGTGCGAAGCGTCGATGTCGAACAACTACCACATCCACGTCTTCATCGGGATCTACGTCAACGGAAGCGAGCTCGCGCTACCCGAGGGATTGGGTATTCCCGGATCGGGCAATCCGCCTCCGGACTACATCAACTACGGTTCGTGCTTCTATGCCACGCACACGCATGATTCGACCGGCGTCTTCCACGTCGAGTATACCAACCCGAACGACGTGCCGATCACGCAACCGGTTTTCCAGACGCAAGACCTCTTCAATATCTGGGGCATCACGGTCAGCCCTACGCAGTTCGGACAGTTCGCGGGACCGGTCACCGTATATACGAGCGGGCAGGTCTATCGCGGTGGAGACGATTGCAGCGGAACGTATCCTCCGGCCGGGACCGTTACCGGAAACGGAACGACCCCCGCGTCCGATCTCTCGCTCTGGACCGGCGACCCGAACGCGATCCCGCTCTACTCGCACGAGGTGATCTGGTTCTTCGTCGGATCGGGCAACCCGACGTCGCTGCCGAACGTCAGCTTCGACGAAGAATGCTAGACTTTATCCGACAAAGCTTCAGCTTTGGCGGATAAAGTCTACGTGGTTGCGACGAGGTACATTTCGTAGGGGTGTGGAGCGATCAGTTTGACGTTCGGGCGCGCGTCGCGCACCAGCGGCTCGAGTTCGCCCAGCCGCTGTTCGGTCGTTTGCACGACGACCACCGAATAGGCTTGCGCGTTCGAGAGTATGCTTGCGAAGGCGCGGGCGTACGATGGGCCGTCGGCGGCACGCGCTCCCAGGAGCGAATCGCGGTAGGCATGCTCGATCGTGAAATACGGATTGCCTTGCCACCAGGCTTCCCACATCCAGATTCGCGCATCGGCACTGCGAAACGAGTTGCGGGCGGGCGGAGCGATGAAGAGTGCGTCGCCGCTGCGCGCTGCCATCGTCGCGAGGACGTCGCCTTGCCGCACCGTGTTACGGCGCATGTTCGGCGTGACCCATTGCTCGGTCTGACGGATATACGACCATGCCAGTTCGCTCGGTGAGATGTCTTGCATGTCGTCGGCCGCCTGCGTTTTCTGCATCCAGTAACAGAAAGCGCGCCAAAGTCCCAGAATCGCCAAGCCCGTCTGTTGATCGCTGCGCAGATTGCGCACGTTGTCGTGCCAGACGCCCAGATAGACGCATTGCTCTTCGGTGAAAAAGACGCCCTCCCACGCTTTGAAGAGATCGAGCGAATAGATCCGTCCGGGCAGCATCTCGACGATCTCCGCCACCTCGGAGTCGCGCAGAATCGTGAGATCGTTGCTGATCAGGCCTTCGCCGACGCGCACGAACCACTCGAGCAGATCGCCGCCGTGGACGGCGATACCGTGACGCTTGAGATAGTTGAGGTGGGTCGGTAAACCCATGAACGGATCGACCACGCTCTTGCAGTCGTGTTCGTGCAGAATTTCGAGGAGGCGGGAGGGAGAGATGCGCCGCGTGCGCTCGGGAAGTTCGATCATGCGCGCGTCTTGGCAGCCTCCATCATCACGCGCACGACCGCCGGATCGAACTGCGTACCAACTGCGGTATCGATGCGTTCGCTGCGATCGAGCCGGTCGTAGGCGATCGCCGCAGACAAGATGGCCGCGGCCGGAGGAATCGCCGCGCGAGCGAGACCGGCTGGTTTCCCCGATCCGTCAAACCATTCGCCTCGCGCTCCGACGATGGCGGAGGCGGAGCGAAGCGACTCGTGTTGCTGCGTCAAAGCGGCGGCGCTGGCTGCGTTGCGCGCCCGGTGATCGACGCCCAGACGCGCAAGCGGATCGAACGCCTCGTCCTCGATCACCTCGACGTCGATCTCGCCCGCGCCGAAAATCCGGCACGCGATTGCGAGCGCGCGCGCGTCGTCGGCAGAGATATGCAGTGCCGCCGCGGTCGCTTCGGCGACGCGTGCGACGCGCCGCCAGCGGCCGTCGACGGCGTTGTGCGCATCGATCCGATCGGCGAACCGTTCTAACAGCGTCGCGGCATCGGTCGGCGAATCGCGCAGCGCATCCAGCGGCGGCTCCACCAGCGAGACTTCACCGCCGGTACGATGAAACCACATCGTGAACATACGAACGTTTTCGGGGGCGAACGCGCGCCCGCTCGCGAGGCCGATCTGGGCGAGCGCGTCTTCGGGATCCGGGATGCGGGTGAAACGATCGGCGAGCGCCAAACATTGTGCGGCGCGCGGGATCCCGAACCACCGTAGTTGGTCCGGATACCCGGTGCCGTCCCAAGCCTCGTGCTGCCAGCGAACCATGTCCGCCACATCCGGCGGCAGCGCTCCGATCGTTGCGCAGATCTGCGCGCCGTGCGCCGGAACATCCCAGGCTTCCATCCGCGCGGTCCGTTCGGGGAGCTGCTCGCCCTTGCGATATGCGGGGTTTCCGATCGCGCCGACGGCGTGGAGAAGGCCGGCGAAGTAGAGCGCGCTCAGGCTCGCCTCGGGAAGCTCCGCGGTCGTCGCGAGCGCGACCGCAAGCGACGCTTTGCGCACGGCAAAGCCCGGAGCGTTGCCCATTGCGGCATCGCCGACGGCGCCAAACCATGAAAGAACATCCGCCACGAGCATGCGAGCCGCCCGAGGATCGCCGCCGGTGTCCTGGAATAGCGTCATTGCTTACGCCGTTTACATATAGCCGTGCAGAAACCCTCACACATCCAGGCCGACGGTCGCATTTCCATGGTGGACATTTCCCACAAGCCCGCCTCGGCGCGAACCGCGCACGCGCGGGCGCTGGTTCGGATGAGTCCGCAGGCCGCCAGGGCGTTACGTGACGCGACGCTGCCGAAGGGAGATGCGTTTGTTGCCGCGCAGCTTGCGGGTATCATGGCCGCAAAGCAAACCGGAAGCCTGATACCGCTCGCGCATCCGCTGCCGCTGGCTCACGTCGACGTGACCTTCGCGTGGAAGGACGAGTCGTGCCTGTGCATCGACGCGGTCGCAGGTACGACCGCGCAGACCGGCGTTGAGATGGAGGCTATGGTCGCGGCAAGTATCGCGGCGCTGACGATCTACGACATGACGAAAGCGGTCGATAAAGGCATTGTCGTCGAGAGCGTCCGGTTGCTCTCGAAAACCGGCGGTAAGAGCGGATCTTTCGAGGCGCCGAAAGGCGCACCTTAGGATGAGCGCGTTTAAGACCGCGTTGATCGTGCTCTCGGACCGGGCGGCCGACGGCCGGCGCGCCGACGGCTGCATTCCGGTGATGCGCGAACGTCTCGGCTCGAACTACGAGGTCGTGCGCGAAGTCGTTCTCGCCGACGATCCCGGTGCGCTGCAGGCCGAACTCATCGAACTCGCGGATCGCGGCGCGGCGGAGTTGATTTTGACCAGCGGCGGGACGGGCCTGGGGCCGCGGGATCGCACGCCGCAGGCGACCGCCGCCGTCCTCGACTACGAAGTGCCCGGCATCGCCGAGGCGATTCGCGCCGCCTCGATTCCGATCGTGCAAACGGCGATGCTCTCGCGTGCGACCGCCGGCGTTCGTTTACGGACGCTGATTGTCAACCTTCCCGGCAGTCCGAAAGCCGTGGGCGAAGCGCTCGGCGTCATCGTGCCGGTGCTGCCGCATGCGCTCGAACTGCTCGCCGACCGGGTCGTCGACGGATAAGGGATTCGACGAAGCACATGGAGTTCGGATCCGCGCAAGAGTATCTGCTCGCTACCATCAACGAAACGGTTTCGCGGCGGATGCCCTACCGGTTGGAGCGCATGCGCGCATTCATGCGGGAACTCGGCGATCCTCAGGATCGCTATCCAACGGTCCACGTTGGAGGAACCAGCGGCAAGGGCTCGACGTCGATGATGATCGCGGCGGCGCTCGGGCGCTCGGGCAAACGCGTCGGCTTGCATACCAAACCGCATCTTCGTTCGATGACCGAACGCGCGCGCATCGACGGCGTCGCGATCGGCGAGGAACGCTTCGGCGCGCTGCTCGAAGAGATGATGCCCGCGATCGAGCGAACGACCCGCGTCCACGGCCGTCCGACGTATTACGAAACACTGCTCGGGCTGACGTTGCTGTACTTTGCACAGGAACAGGTCGACGTTGCCGTGATCGAAGTCGGTCTGGGTGGCCGGCTGGACGGAACCAACGTGATCGTACCTGTCGTCGCAGCGATTACATCGGTCGGGCTCGACCACACCGACGTTCTGGGCGATTCGATCGAGGAGATCGCGCTCGAGAAAGCCGGCATTGCCAAACCGGGCGTGCCGATCGTGGTGGCGGCCGACGACGAAGCGGCATATGCGGTGATCGCGCAGCGGGCAAAGGAGACCGGAGCACCGCTCGTCGACGCGCGTTCCTCGGCCATCGCCATCGAGGACTCAAGAATCGAGCGCGACGGGCAAGCGTTCACGGTTCGCACCGCGCGGGCGCGCTATGCGATCGAGACGCGCATGCTCGGTGTTTTCCAGCGGCGCAATGCGGCCACCGCGATCGTTACGATGGAGGCGCTGCCGGACGGCTTGCGGCCGAGCGTCGAGCAGGTCGAGGCAGCGTTCGCCGAATTGACGATTCCGGGGCGCATGGAGGTCTATCCCGGACATCCGAGCTTGGTTTTCGACATTGCGCACAACGTCGAGAAGGCCGAGCAGCTGCTGCAGTCGTTGCGCGAGCGTTTCGCCGACCGGCACTTTACGTTCGTGGTCGCGATCGGTGCCAGCAAGGATGCGACCGAGATTCTCCGAACGCTGGCCGCGCTGCCGGCGAATTTCGTTTTCACCACGTTCGAAACGGCGGGCCGCGAGGCCACGAGCCCGATGCGCCTGCTGCGGATTGCCGAATCGCTGGGGACCTGGGGGCGAGCGGTCGCGGATCCCGTCGAAGCGCTTTCGGTTGCGCGTCGCAGCGCCGCCGCGAACGACGTGATCGTGGTAACGGGCTCGACGTTTCTCGTGGCGGCGTTGCGGGAATGGTGGCTGGTCGCGGCGTGATGCGCCTGCGCGGGCGCAGCTTTGTGTGGGGCGAGCGAACGTATCTCATGGCGATCGTAAATGTCACGCCCGACTCGTTTGCCGGTGACGGGCGCACGCAGATCGGCGCCGCGATCGATTATGCCGTGCACCAATGGAACGCCGGCGCCGATATTCTCGACATCGGCGGCGAGTCGACGCGTCCCGGTCACGAGCCGGTCGACGAGGCGACGGAGCTGGCGCGCGTCGTACCGGTGATCGCCGGCGTGCGCGAGCGGCTGCGCGACGCGGTGATCTCGGTCGACACGTACAAGCCGGCGGTCGCGCGCGCCGCCCATCATGCCGGGGCGGATGCCGTCAATTCGGTTTGGGGCGCACCGGATGAATTGCTCGCCGTCGCCGCCGAGCACGATATGCCGATCTCTGCGATGCACAATCAGCACGGCACGCACTACGATGGCGACGTGGTCGACTCGGTGGTAGCGTTCCTGCGTGACTGCGCCGACCGCGCGTTGCTCGCCGGAATCGGACCGGAGCGGATCATGCTCGATCCCGGCATCGGCTTCGGCAAAACGCCGAATCACAACATCCGCGTGCTGCGCAGCCTCGAGCGCATCTGTGAACTCGGCTTTCCGACCCTGCTCGGAACCTCACGCAAGTCGACGATCGGAAAGTTGACCGGCCGCGAGCCGCACGAGCGGATTTATGGTACGGCGGCAACCACGGCGCTCGGCATTGCGGCCGGTATCGACGTCGTGCGCGTGCACGACGTCGCGCAGAACCGCGACGTGATCAGCGTCTGCGATGCGATCGTGCGCGATTGGAGGCCGAGCGGATGGACCGGATAGCGCTGCACGACATCGTCGTCGAGGGACGTCATGGCGTGCACGCCGACGAACGAGAACGGCCGCAGCCGTTTCGCCTCGATCTGGTACTCGAACTCGATCTCTCGCGCGCCGCAGCCAGCGACGATCTGCGCGATACGATCAACTACGCCGCGATTCATCGGCGTATCGTCGAGATCGTCCAGACGCATTCGTACGCGCTCCTCGAGCGATTGGCCGGGGTGATACTCGACGAGATCACCGGCGACGACCGCGTCGTCCTCGCCGACCTCTCGATCGCCAAGCCCGGTTTGCTCGACGGTGCGACGCCCTCGGTGCGCCTGGTTCGTGCGCGCGAACCGTGGCCGTAACGCGCGCGTACATCGGCCTGGGATCAAACCTCGATGATCCCGTTCGTCGAGTGCGCGGCGCCGCCGATGCGTTGCGCGCACTCGGCGAGGTCACAGCGGTTTCGTCCCTGTACCGTACCGCTCCGTGGGGAAAAACCGATCAGCCGACGTTCGTCAACGCGGTGGTGGGACTGGACACGGAGATGCGCCCGCGCGCCTTGCTGCACGCCTTGAAACGGCTCGAGCGTGAACTGGGCCGCGTCGAATCCGGCGAACGCTGGGGGCCGCGCCGGATCGATTTCGACATCCTCGTCTTCGGTGAGGAACGCATCGACGAGGACGATCTGCTGATCCCGCATCGGCACCTGCACCGGCGGGCATTTGCGCTGGTGCCGCTCGCCGAGATCGCGCCGCAGTACGTGCCGATGCGCGATGCGCTCTCGGCCGAAGAACGCGCCGGCGTGGAGAAAATCGTTACGGAACCGTCTCGCCCTACGAGACGTGCTTGATCAGCGGGTTGTTCTCTTCGCGGCTGGTGACGTCGTAGAGACGTTTGTGGATGAAGACGTCGAGCAGCAGCGGATCGACCTTGCCGCGCTGCGCGAATTCTTTGGAGAGAATATCGAGCGCGCGCTCGGTGGACATCCCTTTCTTGTAGGGCCGGTCCGAGGCCGTGAGCGCGTCGAAGACGTCGCTGATCGTCATCATCCGCACCTGCGGCTTGATCGCCTCGCCCTTGAGCTTTCGCGGATAGCCGGTTCCGTCGAGATGCTCGTGATGGCCATAGGCCAAATCGGCCACGTCGCGCCACGGCGTCTCTTGCCACGGGATCTCGCGCAGAAACAGGAACGATTGCGTGACGTGTTCCTGCATCCGGTTGCGCTCGTCGTCGGAAAGCGAGCCGCGCGGAATCGTCAGGTAATCGTACTCATGCGACTCGAGCAGCGGTCGCGGCCCGTCGACGTCGCGGTAGCGGCGCTCCAACGCGCGCAGCAGTGTTTCATCGCCAGCGTCCGCGACGACGTTGGGCTCGTTGGCGGATTCGATCTTGACGAGCAGTTCGCGCAGCAACTCCTTGTCGTCTTTGGCTCGAGCCTGTTCGAGCGCGAGCAGAAAGCGCAGACGAATCGTGTCGAGCCGTCCGTCGGGGAGCTTTTTTGCCTTGGCAAAGATGTACTCGGGAACTGCGACCTTGCCGAAATCGTGCAGGAGCGAGGCGTAGCGCACCTCGCGGATCTGCTCGACCGTGAAGTGCAGACCGGCGAGCGGCCCCGAGTCGATCGTGTTGATGGCTTCGGCTTGGGCGACGGTCAGCGCAGCAACGCGTTCGGAGTGGCCTTGGGTGGATTTGTCGCGAACTTCGATCGCCTTGACCGAGGCGTGGACGAACCGCTCGAAGAGGTTCTGGATCGCATCGACCAGCCGCGCGTTCTCCATCGCGACCGCCGCTTGCGAAGCAAGCGCCGTAAGCAGCCGCTCGTCGTGCGCGTCGTACGGCCGTACGATCTCTTCGGTGTGGGCCGGCGATTCGAGCTCGGTTTGGAAGCTCGGCTTGTGATTGATGAGCTGAATCGCGCCGATGACGTTGCCCTGCAGATTGCGCATCGGCACGCACAGGATCGACTTCGTGCGGTAATTGTTCTTATCGTCGAAGGCGCGGTTGAAACGATACGGCGAGGATTCGGGAATCGCGTACGCATCCTCGATTTGAAGCGCCTCTCCCGTCACCGCAACGTATCCGGCAATCGATGTGGTCGAGAGCGGAAGCAGCGCGTCCATCAGGACCCCGTCGTCGTGGGGGCCCGTTTGCGCGACCGCGAAGCGCAGACGTCTCTGATCGTCGTGCTCTTCGATCACGAACAAACTTCCGGCATCGGAGAACGTCAATTCACGCGCCTTACGCACGATCAGCCGCTGCAGCGTGGGAAGGTCGCGTTCAGACGAGAGCGAGCGCCCGATTTCGAGCAATTCCTCGCCTTCGCGCGCGGTGCGCGTCAGGGAACGCGCGCTCTCGATTTTTGCCGCGGTGCGGAGCGCGGCAAGCAGGCAGGCCCCGGTCACCGGCGGATGCATGATGGCGACGACGTCGGGATCGTCGGCAATCCATGCCAGCGCCGAGTGCGCAGGGGGCAACACCACGATCGCGGTTACTGGGGGCGCCCCCAAAGTCCGCAATCCGCCACGCTCGCGCAGCCGTTTGAAATCCACGGCGTGGACCGAAACCCCGACGTTGCCGAGCAGAAGCGGCAACTCACCCAGATCGAGGTCATGCGGATAGAGGACCAGTGTGGCCATCCCTTATATAATCGGCCGTAATTCGGAATTGCGCCAGAGTGCCGCGGGACGTCGCGCCTGCCGGAGGGCACGCCCGCGAGCGCGAAAGCCTAGCGCCGATGTCCGATCCCTACCCCTCCTCCGCCCTCGCCGGGCGGGTCCGCGCTTTGGCCGAGCTGCTCGTCGAGACCGATTTGCTGCGCCTGCGGATCGAGCGCGAAGGGGAGGAGATCGAGCTCGGCCGCCGGGCGATGCACCCGGACGTGGTGCCGGAGGTCCCGGCCGATCTGGGCGCGCTCGATGCCCGCCCCGCCCGAGCCGAACAGATCCGGGCCGATCTGGTGGGAATCTTTCACCTGAGCCGCCCGGCGCCCGCCGAGGGCGATCTGCTCGAGGGCGACCGCGAACTGGCCTTCATCGAGGCACTCGGGATTCGAAACCCCGTGCGCAGTCTGGGGCCGGGACGGATTCTGGCGATTCGGCGCGGAGACGGGCAGCCCGTCGAATACGGCTCGGTGCTCTTCGAAATCGATCGCGGATGAGCGCGGAGGGTCTCTAACCATTTTCAACAAGGTTCTCATCGCCAATCGCGGCGAGATCGCGCTGCGCATCAATCGTGCCTGCCAAGAACTGGGCGTGCGCACGGTGGCGATCTTCTCCGAAGCGGATCGTGAGTCGTTGCACGTGCGACAGGCCGACGAAGCCTTTTGCGTCGGTCCGGGTCCGGTGCAGCGCTCGTATCTCAACATTCCGAACATCATTTCGACCGCGCTGATCACCGGCTGCGATGCGATCCATCCCGGATACGGCTTTCTGGCTGAGAACGCGCGCTTCGCGCAGATCTGCGCCGACCACGGACTCACGTTCATCGGTCCCAAACCCGACGTCGTCGCGGCGATGGGTGACAAGGCGACGGCCAAACGCGTCATGCGCGAGGCCGGCATCGCGACGACGCCGGGCACGGACATTCTCGAGACGCTCGACGATGCGCTTTCGGCGGCGCAGGAGATCGGTTATCCCGTACTGCTCAAGGCAACGGCGGGCGGCGGCGGCAAGGGGATGCGCGCGGTGGAGAGCGCCGGCGAGATGGAGCGTGCGCTCGCGAGCGCGACTGCCGAGGCCGAGGCGAGTTTCAAAGACGGCCGCGTCTACTTGGAAAAGCTCATCCTCGATCCGCGTCACATCGAGGTCCAGGTTCTGGGCGATGAATTCGGATCGGTCGTCCATTTGGGCGAACGCGATTGCTCGGTGCAAAAGCCGTCGCATCAAAAGTTGATCGAAGAGTCGCCGACTCCGCACCTCTCGGATGCGGCGCGCAGTTCGCTGCTCGAGATGGCCGTTCGCGCCTGCAAACACGTTCAATACAGCAATGCAGGCACGCTCGAGTTTCTCGTCAGCGGCGATGACGTGTACTTCATGGAGATGAACACGCGCATCCAAGTCGAGCATCCGGTAACCGAGATGGTTTATAGCGTCGATTTGGTCAAAGAACAGATTCGCATCGCTGCCGGGGAGCCGCTTGGTTACGCGCAGCACGATCTGGCCCTACGGGGCCATGCGATCGAGTGCCGTATCAACGCCGAAGATCCGCACAACAACTTCGCGCCGCAGGCCGGTACGCTGACCAAGGTCGTTTTCCCGGGCGGCCCGGGCGTGCGCGTCGACACGCACGTGTTCTCGGGTGCGGTCGTGCCGCCGTACTACGACTCGATGATCGCCAAAGTGATCGCGTTCGGCGCTTCGCGCGAAGCGGCGATCGCGCGCATGGAACGCGCCCTGCGCGAGACCGTCGTCGAGGGCGTCAGCACGACGATCGGCTGCTGCCTCGAGATCTTGGCGACGCCGGAGTTTCGCGAGGGACGCTACGACATCGGCTTCCTCCCCAAATTGCTTAAGCAATTTGGGGACCCCGTTGTTTTAACCGGCGCTTCGCCTGCGGCTCCGCGCCGTCGACGGGCAAAGCCCGTCGGGTCTCCCACCGACACCTGATGCCCAGTCGGCGGCAAGGGCGTGAGGCGGCCCTACAAACGCTCTATGCGGTCGCGGTGGGACACCGCGATCCCGGTGACGCGCTCGGCGAGACGGTCGGCGAAGGGGTCGAAACCGACTATCGCGCGTTCGTAAAGGATCTCGTGCTCGGCACACTCGATCATGCCGCCGAGGCCGACGCCTTGTTGGCGCCGCTTTTGGAGGGATGGACGATCGAACGTTTGCCCACGATCGACCGTTTGCTCTTGGAGATGGGGACGTTCGAATTATGCCATCGTCCGCTCACACCGCGGGCGGTGGTCATCAATGAAGCGGTGGAGCTCGCGAAGAAGTTTTCGACCGAGGATTCCAACCGGTTTGTCAACGGCGTATTGAATGCTATCGCGAAAGAAACGACGTAAACGTAAGGCTCGAACGGGTCCGCCGCCGAACTGGCTGCGCGGAACGCTGATCGCGCTGCTCCTGGTCGTGCTGTTCGGCGCGGGCCTGGTTGCCGGTATCGTCGCCGCCTATTCGCGCAACCTGCCCGACATCAGCCGCCTGGCCGACTACCAACCCGAGAGTTCGACGCGCATCTTCGCGCGTGACGGCACGCTCCTCGCTTCGGTTTACAAAGAAAACCGTATCTACGTACCGCTTTCACATATCCCGCTCATCATGCAAGAGGCGGTGATCGCAAACGAAGATCACAATTTCTACTACCACCACGGCGTCGATTTCGGCGGCATCGTGCGAGCCGCGTTTGCCGACCTCACCCATCAAGAGTTCCAAGGCGCCTCGACGATCACCCAACAGCTCGCACGCAAGCTCTTTCTGAACGATGAAGTCTCGATTTCGCGCAAGATTCAAGAGGCGCTGCTCGCGATGGAGATCGAGCGTTACTATACGAAGGACGAGATCCTCGAACGCTACCTGAACATCGTCTACCTCGGCTCGGGGGCCTATGGCGTCGATGCGGCAGCGCACACCTATTTCGGCGAGAGTATCGAGAAGGTCGATCTTCCGCAGGCGGCGATGATTGCGGGCGTGATCGCCGCGCCGTCGGACTACTCGCCCTTCGTGAATTTTTCACTGGCCAAGGACCGGCAGCAGCACGTGCTCCAGCGCATGGTCGAGAGCGGGTACATCACGCAAGCCCAGGCCGACCAAGCCGCGAACGCTCCGGTGGCGCTGACCAAAGAGCGTGCGCCCGGCTTACAAGGCTATCTCTATCCGTACTACACCACCTATGTGATCGCGCGGCTCGAGCGCCTCTTCGGGAAGCAGGCGGTAGAAGAAGGCGGATTACAGGTCTACACCGCGCTCGATCCGCGCATGCAGCGGGTCGCGCAAGCTTCGATCGACTGGGGGCTCGCGCGCGCGAAGGCGATGGGCGTTCACGCGGGCGAAGCCGCCTTGGTCTCGATCCGTCCTTCGACCGGCGAGATCGTGGCCATGGTCGGGGGTAAGGGTTTCTCGCTCGACAATCAGTTCAATCGGGCTTGGCAAGCACGCCGTCAACCCGGGTCGTCGTTCAAGCTCTACGTCTATACCGCCGCAATCGATTCGGGACTTCCCGCCAACACCGTGATCGACGATTCGCCGGTGAGCTATCCGATGGGCGACGGCACGATGTGGTCGCCGAGGGACGATGACGACAGCTACATGGGCCCGGTCACGCTGCGCGTCGGGCTCGAACTCTCGCGCAACATCGTCGCGGTGAAACTCGCCGATCGCGTCGGACTCGATAAGATCATTCAATATGCGCAGCGCATGGGCGTCACCTCGCCGCTTGCGCCCAATCTCTCGCTTGCGCTCGGATCGTCCGGCGTCACCGTGCTCGACCAGGCGACGGGATACGCGACGATCGCGGATCAAGGGATTCACATCGACCCCTCGGCGATTCGGCTGGTGAAGGACTCGCTCGGCAACGTCGTGCTCGACGATCAGTATCCGCAGGCGACTGAGGTTGTCAGCGCGGGGACCGCGTTTATCATCACATCCATGCTCGAGGACGTCATCAACCACGGCACCGGCTACCCGAACGCGATCATCGGCCGTCCGGCGGCTGGAAAGACCGGGACGACGTCGGACTTTCGCGATGCGTGGTTCGTCGGATTCACGCCCGACCTGGTTACCGCGGTCTGGATGGGCAACGACGATTATTCACGCATGAACGAGGCCTACGGCGGCGGAATTCCGGCCTCGATATGGGCGCGCTACATGAAAACCGTGCTCGCCGGTGTGCCCAAACACGATTTCACGATGCCGGCCGATCAAGTCGTGCGCGTTGCTTCGTGTTCAGGCGGGTCGGAATATTATCTGATCGGAACGCAGCCCAGTTCCGGCGGGTGCGGAACGGTGGAAACCGCGCAGGATCCGACGGCAACGCCGCTGCCGACGATTGCACCGGGTACGGTTGCACCGGGCGGGACGCAGCCTCCCAATAGCGTCGGCGACGGAACCCACTACGTGCCGCTGGGCTCGCCTTCACCGGCACCGAGCGCGAGGCCGTGATCTCGCTCGCGCCGGGAACCGTGATTCGCACGGTCAGCGAATTCACCAACGGTCTCGCGCGCTGGTTCACCAATCAGAGTGCATTTCAGGGCGCGGCGATCAGCGGCGAGATCTCGGGATTGAAAGAAGTGACGGGCGGGCATCTCGCCTTCGTGCTAAAGGACAGCGCAGCCGTGTTGAATTGCATCGTGTGGCAAAGCAAGGTCACGCGCCTGCCGCCGCTGCAAAACGGTGACGCCGCGATCGCGGTCGGAAGCGTACGTCTGCGCCCCGAGCAGAGTTCATATCAGATGATCGTGGATACCGTGCATCTCACCGGCGTCGGCGAACTCTACGCGCGCTTCAACGCGCTCAAGGAAAAATTCCGGCTCGAGGGACTCTTCGACCCAAAGCGCAAACGGCAAATCCCTCGATACGCGCGCCGCATAGCGCTGATCTCTGCGCCCTCGAGCAAGGCATCGGATGACTTTCTCTCGACGATTCAAACACAGGTCCCTTTCGTCGAGGTCGAGTTTCTGCCGACGCGCGTACAGGGCGCCGGCGCCGAAGTCGACATTCGCGAAGCATTCGACCGTGCCGAGAAACTCGAAGTCGACGCGATCGTCCTGACGCGCGGCGGCGGCACATACGAAGACTTGTTCACCTTCAACGAAGAGGTCGTGGTGCGCGCGATCGCGCGTTCACGCCATCCGGTGATCACGGCGATCGGGCATCAAACCGACCATCACCTCGCCGACGACGCCGCCGATGCCACGTACGGGACGCCCTCGAAGGCGGCGGAAGCGATTGCCGCGCCGTGGATCGCGACGCGCGAGCGCATCGCCGGCGCAATTCGCAACTTGCGGCGTGCCGCCGAAGATGCACTGGGTCGCCGCGGCCAACGCCTCGCACTGGTGCGCTCGCAGCTGGAAGGCGCGATGCGGCAGCGCGCGGGGAACGCGGAACGCACGTTGGCCGCACTCGAGCGCCGCCTCTCCTTCCAAAACCCGGCGGCACGGCTCTCGCAGCGCGCACAGCGTTTTGCGGCTCTGCGCACGCGGCTTCCGGGCGCATGGGAACGGTACGCGAGCCGGCGTGCGAACCGGCTGCAGCTGGCGGTAACGCACCTGGAGGCGCTCGATCCGCAAGCGCCGCTCGCGCGCGGGTATGCATTGATCTTCCGCGACGGCGTGCTGGTGCGTTCGGCCGCCGACGTGCGTGCCGGCGATGCGATTTCCGCCCAGCTTGGTCGCGGAACGCTCGACGCGAGCGTCGAAGCGGTGCGTGATGAGTAGGAGTCCTGACGAATCTCCGGGATCGTTCGAAGAGAAGCTCGAGCGGATCGATACGATCGTGCGCGAGCTGGAATCCGGTACGGTCACGCTCGACCGCGCGATCGAGCTATTCAAGGAGGGCAAGGCGCTCGCGGCGCAGTGCGAAGCACTGCTCAAGAGTTCGCAGGCCCAGATCGATGCCGCAATGGGTCCGTCGACCGGCTCCGATTGAGATTCCCAAGCGTTGCGTCTGGATGAAGCGGTCGCGGAGCGCGCCGGCGTAACCCGATCGCAAGCCCGCAGCCTCATCATGGAGGGGCGCGTTCGCGTCGGGGGCGAGCCCGCAACCAAGGCCGGCCAACGTGTGCGTGAGGGCGCGCAGATCACGGTCGACGCGCCGCGACGCTTCGTCAGCCGCGGCGGCGAAAAACTCGCGGCCGCGCTCGATGCGTTCTCGATCGACGTCACCGGCGCTCGCGCCCTCGACGTCGGCGCGTCGACGGGCGGGTTCACCGACGTGCTGCTGCAGCGCGGCGCCGCATTCGTCGCGGCCGTCGACGTCGGTTACGGCCAACTCGATTGGAAGCTGCGCAACGATTCGCGGGTGCGCGTGATCGAGCGTACGAACTTTCGCTACCTGGCCGACGATGCGTTCGAACATCCTTTCGACATCGTCACCATCGACGTCTCGTTCATTTCGCTGCGCACGATCTTGTTGCGCGCAGCGGCCTTTCTCGTACCGGGTGGACGTATCGTCGCGCTGGTGAAGCCGCAATTCGAGGCGGGCCGAGCGCGGATCGGCGGCGGCGGCGTCGTGCGCGACCCGGCGGTTCATCGCGCTATTTTGCGAGAGGTACGCGACTCGGCGGCGGCTCTCGGCCTGCCCGTGGCGGCTCTGATCGCCTCGCCGCTGCTCGGACCGGCCGGCAATCGTGAGTTTCTGATCGAACTGCGCAGCGGCGCGCAGCCGATCGAGGACGAGCGGATCGACCGCGTCGTCGGCGAAGGGGCGTGAGAGATGCAAAAGGTTGCCATCGAACGCAAGATCATCGCGCTTCAGGTCGATGCCGCGCGCGAGCGAGCGCGCCGGCTCGCAAACGAGATCGCGAGCAGTTTTCGTGCGCACGAGTACGAGATTGTCGATGCATCGGCCAAGGCTGAGGACGCGGCGCTCTTCATCACCGTTGGCGGCGACGGCACCTTATTGCGCGCGGCGCGCGTGGCAACCAAGATCGGCGTGCCGCTTCTGGGCATCAATACCGGCCGGTTGGGATTCCTGACCGAACTCGACGAGGGCGATCCGCGCATTCCGCATCTTCCTTCGCTTATCGAAGAAGGGCTGATCATCGAAGAGCGCGTTGCGCTCGAAGCCCAGTACGGAGAGCGTCATTATTTTGCGCTCAACGACGTTGTCGTGCGAAAAGGGGGCGTTTCGCGGATCGTTCCCTTCGGCTTGAGCCTCGACAACGAACACATCGCCGACATCCCGGCCGACGGGATCTGTATCTCGACGCCGACGGGTTCGACCGCCTATTTTCTTTCCGCCGGCGGATCGATCATCTCGCCGCGCGTCGACGCCTTCGGTATCGTACCGCTGCTGCCGCATACGCTCTTTTCCCGCCCGCTGATCGTCCCCGCGAATTCGGAGATCGGCGTGGGATGCGATTCCGAAGTCGCGCGCGCGCATTTGGAGTGCGACGGCGACGTTCTCGCCGAGATCGGCCCGAACACGGTCGTGCAGGTGCGGCGCTTCCCGAAATGCGTGCGTTTCGCACGGCTCTCGCCGCTGCGGTTCTTCGAGCGGCTCGAAGAAAAGATGCGCTGGGGTGTTTCCATCCGGGCGGTAACGCGGTAAGGAGCCGCGCGATGCTCAGCCGCCTCGAGATCGAGAACTACGGTTTGATCGCCCGTGCGACGGTCGAGTTCAGTCCGGGCGCGACGATCTTCACCGGCGAGACCGGCTCCGGAAAGACGATGATTCTCGGTGCGCTCGGCTTCGCATTGGGCGAGCGCGCCAGCGCCGACGTCGTCCGGCGCGGGACGGCGCGGGCGACGGTCACCCTTGCGTTCGAGCCGGACGAGACGCTGCGGTCGCGTCTGGCGGCCGACGGTTACGAAGTGGATCCGGGCGAAGAAGCGACGATCGTACGAGAGATGAACGAAGCGGGCAAGTCCGGCGTGCGCGTCAACGGACGCCCCGCGACGGCGAGTTACGTGCGCGAACTCGGCGAGCAGCTCGCCGAAATCGTCGGGCAGCACCAGGCGCAGCGCTTGCTCTCACCGCCGTATCAACTCGAATTGCTCGACCGGTTCGCCGGGATGCGCGCGCTCGAAGCGCGCGACGCGGTGGAGGCATCCCGCGCGCGCGCCGCGGCCTGCGCGAAAGAGCTCGACGCCTTGCAGGGCGACGAACTCCGCGCCCGAGCGCGTTACGAGGACGCGCAGTATGCGCTCGGCGAGATCGAGGGCGCAGCGCCTGAAATCGGCGAGGACGATCGCCTCACCGAGCGCCGGCGCTATCTCGATAACGTCGAGCGGATCGCCGCCGCATTGCGCAGTGCGCATGAATCGACCGGCGGCGAGGACGCGAGCGCAACCGCGCTACTCGGCACGGCTAGCGTCGCTCTCGATTCGATCGCCGAGATCTCGCCCGAGCTGCGTGCGATGGCCGACGCCGCCGCGGCGCTCCAGAGCGAGAGCACGGACCTCGCGACACGGATTGCGCGAGAGCTCGAGGCGACCGAATTCGATGCCGGCGAGCTCGAAGCCATCAACGCTCGACTGGATCTATTGGATCGGCTCAAGCGAAAGTACGGCGGTTCGATCGAAGCGATGCTCGCGACGCGCGAACGGTCGCGCGCGATCGTCGAATCCTTCGAATCGCGCGACGAGCGCGCCGCGCTTTTGCGCGCCGCGCTGCGCGACGCCGAAACGGCGCTCGCGAAGCAGGAAGCGGCCTTGCGGGCGATTCGCGAGGAAGCCGCCGGCCGCCTCAAAAACGCGCTCGCCCAAGAGTTCGGCGCGCTGGCGCTGGGCTCGGCTCGTTTCGACGTTGCGTTCGAACCGATCGAATTCACGTTCGCGGCGAACAAGGGTGAAGCGCTGCGTCCACTCGGCCGCGTCGCCTCGGGCGGCGAGATTGCGCGCGTCCTGCTCGCGCTGGTGGTCGTGCTCGCCGGCGCGCGCGATCGCACGGCGCTGATTTTCGACGAGATCGACACCGGGATCGGCGGCGCGACCGCGACCGCGGTCGGCGCGCGCATCGGCCGCCTCGCGCGCGAGGGCCAGGTGGTGTGCGTGACCCACCTCGCGCAGCTGGCGACCTGGTCGGATCGTCATTACGTGCTGGACAAGGTGGAGAAGGCGCGCGTGACGACGATCACCGTGCGCGAGATCGCGGGCGAAGACGCGCGCGCAGCCGAGCTGGCGCGGATGCTCTCGGGCGAGACGCACGACGTAGCGCTCGAGCATGCTCGCACGCTGCTGCGCGCCCGATGACGATTCCGCGCGACCGCGACGACGCCGTGGTCGCGGCAGGCGGCAAGCGCGTCACCTTGACGAATCTGCGCAAGGTCTTTTTCCCGGCCATCGGCGCGACCAAGGGCGATCTCTTGCAATACTACGCCGACGTGTCCGCCGTGTTGTTGCCGCACGTGGCGGAGCGCGCGATGGTCATGAAACGCTATCCTAACGGCGCACAGGGCGACTTCTTTTTCATGAAGCGCGTCCCGCAACCGCACCCCGAGTGGTTGGAAACCTGCCGCGTCCACCACCGCTCCGGTAACGTGATCGATTTTCCGATGGCGAACGATCCGGCTTCGCTGCTGTGGATCGTGAATCTCGGTTGCATCGACCTCAATCAGTGGTACGCGACCTGCGATGACATCGATCGTCCCAGCTACGTTCATTTCGATCTCGATCCCGGTACTGCGGCGTTTTCGAGCGTGCGTGAAACCGCGCTTCTGGTTCGCGATGGTCTCTCGGCTCTGGGGATGCCCGCGTACGCCAAGACGTCGGGATCGAAGGGAATCCACGTCTACGTCCCGATCGTGCGCGGACCGGTGCAAAAGGCGGTGTGGAGCTTTGCCAAAGAGTTCGCGGTCGCGATCGCGCGCCACGAGCCGGCGCTGACGACCGCCGAGTATCGCAAGGAGAAGCGGCCGCCCGGTCGCGTGTTGGTCGATTACAATCAGAACCGTTGGGGCTCGACGCTCGCTTCCGTCTATTCCGTGCGCCCTACGCCGCACGCGAGCGTATCGACCCCGGTCGAGTGGGACGAGATCGAATCCGGTATCGAGATCGACGACTTTCGGATCGATAACGTTCGCGAGCGAATCGCGAAGCTCGGCGATTTATGGAAACCGCTCGTTGCTAAACGCGGGCGCTTCGATCTGACGCCGCTGTTGCATTAGGCCTATAAGCCCGGGTGGGTCTCCCTAGTCGGCCGTCTTTGCAACACGTACGCCTTGGTACGCTGATTTCCCATGAAGTCGGCACGTCTCGCGGTCATCACGCTTTTTGCGCTTTCAGTCGCCGCCTGCGGTGGAGGCGGGGGCGGCGGCGGTAGCCCCGTGATACCCGCGGGCGTGCCGACGAGTGGGCCAACGGGTCCGACGCCGAGCGCACTGCCCTCGAATGCGCCGGGCTCACCGACACCGGCGCCGACGCTCGCGCCGACCCCGACGCCGACGCTCGCGCCGACACCGGCGCCGACGCTCGCGCCGACACCGACACCGACGCTCGCGCCGACACCGACACCGACCGGAAACGTTTGCTTTGGGATCGACGGTGCCACGTGCCCGCCCACGCCGACGCCGACGCCTTAGGAGAGAACGATGCGCTTCGCCTTTGCTCTCGCTATCGTTTTCGAGGCACTGCTGGCAGCTTGCAGCGGCGGTAGCGGATCGCCGCCGCTTCCGAACGCCGGTGCGCCGGCGTCGGCGGGATCGCAACCGGCGATCGGTTCGGCCACGTTCGCGATCGTCGTACCCGCAGCGAGCACAATGGAGCGCGTGCGTCCGAATTACGTCTCGCCGAACACCCAATCGCTCTCGATCACGCTCACGCAGGCCAACGGAGTAGCGGTGACGTCGCCTACGCCGGAGGTGGTCGCGCTCACGCCGGGCTCACCGAATTGCTCGACCGCTGCATCCGGGGGAACTACCTGCTCGGTCACCTCGACCTATCCGACCGGCTCGGACGTGTGGAAGCTCGCGCTCTACGCCTCGACGGACGGAACGGGAACCCCGCTCTCGATCAACACCGTCGCCGCGACGGTCAAGACCGGAAGCAACACGGTCGATCTGACGATGAACCCGGTCGTCGCGTCGCTGGCCTTCTCGCCGGCGTACGCATCTTGCGCATACGGCGCGTCATGCACGAACGCGGTCGTGCTCGATGCGCTCGACGCTAGCGGCGCAACGATCATCGGGCCGGGAAGCTACGTGAACTCCTCGCAGAGCGCGGTGACGATCTCGATTTCGCCGGCGCCGAGCGGTTTGACGCTCGAGAATTCGAGCGGAGGTTCGGCGGTAACGACCGGCTCGGCGCCGGGGCAATTGACGCTCGCCGACATTGCGTATAACGGCAGCGCCGGCTCCTCGGGCGGCACGCTGACCGTCAACGCGTCGGACACGAACGGCAATAGCGCGACGTGGACGTTGTCGCTTTCAGCGACCGCGGGCTCCTCGCCGTCGCCGACCGCATCGCCGACGAGCGGCGCGACCTACTATCCGCCCGATCCGCCCTCGGCGATTCGCAGCACGTACGGTCGCATCGGATTGGCGGAGATCTTCGACTACTTCCCCAGCACCGGCACGCAGATGAGCTCGTCGCAGATCTCGGCCGACGCGAACAATTACGATGCGGTGTGGGCCTCGTTCGACCCGCAACCATGGCGGTCCAGCAACCCGTCGGCGCTCGTCTCGCGCTACTACATCATCGAGGAAGACAACGAACTGATATCGGGCCACGATCTCCAGTGGTGGCAGGAGAATCATCCCGACTGGATTCTTTATGCCTGCTCGTCGAATGGAACGCCAACCCACGACTACGCCTACACGCCCGGTGACGGCTTCCCCGACGTTCCGCTCGACATGCACAATCCGGCCGTCGTGCAGTATCAGGTCCAAAGCTTGATCTCGTACGCGCAGGCGAACGATTACAACGCGCTGGCACTCGATGAAGTGATCTTCGAGGACGTGATGAAAGGCGGAAATCCCGAACTCGGTCAGACCGAGAATACGAGCGAGTACGGGTGCGGGATCTGGAACGACGACGGAACGTTCACGACGGTCTACACCGGTCCCACCGATCCGACGTGGACGGCGGACGTGCTCAACTGGGTGAGCACCGCCAAACAGGCAGCGGAATCGGCCGGCCTCGCGGTCATCGTCAATCACCCGGTCGGATCCGTCGGTAACTCGAACGAGCAAAGCCTGCTCTCGAGCGTCGATGCCGAGGTCGACGAGGACGGCTTCTCCGACTACGGCAACTACATCGACTCGAGTACGTTCTTCAAGAGCACGTGGTCGTGGATGGAGTGGATACAGTCGCAGGGCAAGGCCTTCATCGACATAGATCGCTACACGCTCAACGGCGAAACCTCGCCGACAACCGACCAGATCGAGTACTCGATCGGGACGTATCTGATGGCCAACGAGGGCAACGCCGATCTTTTTGCCGACGCGAACAACGGCAAAGGATACGGGTATGGCGCGGAAAACTACTACCCCGAATATGCGACGCAGCTCGGCGATCCGTGCGGAGCGATGTACGAAGACTCGACCGATCCGCAGATCTACTACCGGCGCTTCGCGAGCGGTATGGTGGTCGTCAATGCGAGCGACTCGGCGAGCGGAAGCGCCACGCTGCCTTCAGATCACACCTACACCGACATCGGAGGCCGCTCGGTGACCGATCCGCTCACCGTGAGCCCCAGCGACGCGTGGGTGATGACCACGACCGGTAACGGCTGTACGTGACGCTGCCGATCCGTCCGCCGTACGACCCGATGGAGTTGTTGCAGGTCGAACGGATACCGGACGGACCGCAGTGGCAATATGAACCGAAGTGGGATGGATTTCGCTGCGTCGCGTTTCGCGACGGCGGCGAAATCTATTTGCAATCGAAGGCCGGCGAACCGCTGGCGCGCTACTTTCCCGAGGTCGTCGGTCATCTGCGCGCGCTCGGTGCGCGCCGCTTCGTGCTCGACGGCGAATTGATGGTGCAACTTGGCGAGACGCTTTCCTTCGATGCATTGCTGCAGCGGATTCATCCGGCGGAGAGCCGGGTCAAACGCCTCGCGCTGGAAACGCCGGCGCGCTACGTCGTTTTCGATATGCTGGTCGATGAGGGCGCGCACGATCTGACCGGGCAACCGTTGGTGACGCGCCGGCAATCGCTCGAACAGTTCGCGAAACGGTATTTGCACGGGGGCGAGATCGCGCTCTCGCCGGCCGTCAGCAACCGCGAGCAGGTGGAAGACTGGTTCGCGCGCGTCGGCAACGCGCTCGACGGCGTGGTTGCAAAGCGCCGCGATCACGCCTATGCGTCGGGAACGCGCGGCGGCGGTGTCAAGATCAAGCATCTGCGCACGGCGGATTGCGTGGTCGGCGGCTATCGTCTGAATAAGGAGCGCAACGGCGTCAGTTCGCTGCTGCTGGGACTCTTCGATCGTACCGGCAAGTTGAACCACGTCGGCTTCACGTCCGGTCTGCGCTCCGACGAACGGGTTGCGTTGCTGCAACGGCTGCATCCGCTCGAGAAGCCGCCGGGTTTTACCGGCGCGGCGCCGGGCGGCCCCAGCCGCTGGCGGCAAAGCGACGAACCGTGGTTCCCGCTCGATCCAAAATTGGTCGTCGAGGTTCGCTACGATCACGTCACCGGCGAGCGGTTCAGGCACGGCACGAAGCTGATGCGCTGGCGTCCCGACAAGGCGCCGCGCCAGTGCACGATGGACCAACTCCAGGTCGCCGAGGCGGCCGCGCCTTTGGAACTGCTCGGCTTCACGGCTTCTTCCTAACGCCGGAAGAAAAGACCGGCCGCTTCGAACGCCGGGTCTAACCGATTCTGCGTTTGCGTGCGCCGGGTTCTTGCTGCGGCATCGTTTGCACCCTCGGTGCGGACGGGCGCGGCAGCGTGAGAATTTCTCGCTCGACGGCAACGAGCGCATCCGCGGTTTGCGGCAAGTCGGGAAGACTGACATCGATCGGCGATCCGAAGCCGAAGGCGCCGGTCATATCGCCGCATGTCGCGCGGCGCCATGCGGAGAGGTTCGGAACTTCGGCGCCGAAGCGTGATTCGAGCAATCGCAGCGTCGAGGTGTGATCGAGCGTGTCACCGTAGACGTAACCGCCCCGGGCAAACGGTGAAACGATCAAGGCGGGCACGCGGAAGCCCAGGCCTGTCGGCTGGCCGTCGATCCATTCGTCCGGTGTATGCAGCGGCGGCGTCGGCGGTAATACGTGATCGAAGAGCCCGTCATTTTCGTCGTATACGATGATGAACGCAGTCCGTGCCCAGTTCACAGGATTCGAGGCAAGCGCTTCGATGATTTGCCGGACGTAATTTTCGCCCGCCGCCGGTAGCTCGTCGGGGTGCTCGCAAAACGCGTAGGGCGGAATGATCCAACTCACTTGCGGGAGATTGCCGGTCCGCATATCGTCGAGCATCGCGTCGACTCCGCGTGCCTTGACCGCATATTCGTAGAGCGGCGAGGTCGGCGCGGCGTCCTGGAAGGGCGCGAAATTCAGAATGACGTTCAGACCAACCGGCTCGCCCGGTTCGGGCTCGTCGTGATAAATGCGCCACGACACCCCGGCCCGCTGCAGTTGCTCCGGATACGTCTCCCACGAATAGCGTGTCCTCAGATTTTTGATCGCGGGGCCGCCATGCAGGCCGTTGGGATCATTCGACGCGGTCATCCAGAAGTAGCGGTTTGGGTAGGTGGGTCCCATGACCGAGCAGTGATAGCCGTCGCAAACCGTAAATGCATCGGCCAGCGCATAATAGAACGGGAGATCTTCGCGCGTGTAGTAGCCCATCGTGAGGGGTCCGTTCGCGTAGTCGGTCGCGCGATGTGCGCTGACAAAGCCGTCGAGGCGTCCGCGGTCCCACGATGCGTGCAGCGCGTTCCACGAATGACTGAGATCGTGCAACCGTTGCGCGTTCGTCGTTCTCGTGTCGAGATGGAACGGTAACACGTAGCCCTCACGGCTTTCGCCGTCCGGCTGGTAAAATACCGGCTTGCCGTTCAGCAAGATGCCCGCCGCCGGATCGCTGTACCCGCGCACGCCCGAGAGTGTGCCGAAGTAATGATCGAAAGAGCGGTTTTCCTGCATCAAGATCACGAAGTGCTCGATGTCGGAAAGCTTTGACGGCGGTGCCTGTGCCAGGGCGGGGCGCACCCACTCGACGTATGGCAGAGCCGCAGCACCTGCCAATCCCGAAAGAAACTGCGCACGCGATGGTCGTTTCATTCTATCACCTTTAGGGGATTTCGTGGATCTTGAGCAAGTTGGTGCCGCCGCCGCCGACCGGCATACCGGTGGTGAACGCGATCAGATCCTTAGACCGCACGATGCCGGCCTGCGTCATGCGCTGCTCGGTCATGTAGAGCAGGACGTCGAACGAATTGTAACGTTCGATCAGCAGCGCTTCGGTGCCCCACAGCAGCGCCAGTTGTCGCGCTACTTCGGGCGAGGGGGTGAGAGCGATGATCCGCGCTCGCGGGCGGAACGCCGCGATGTGATGGGCCGTATTCCCGGTCGTCGTGCCGGTGGCGATGAACGCGATGAAGAGCTCGTCGGCGGCGCGGGTCGCGGCTTCCGCGATCGAGGTGGCGATCGTCGGGCTTATGCCGGCGAGCCTGCGGTCGCGCAGCGTCGCGTGCGGATAGTTTTTCTCGACCTCGCGCGCAATATCGGCCATCGTGCGTACTGCTTCGGCGGGAAACTGACCGCGCGCGGTTTCGCCCGAGAGCATCAGTGCGTCGGTTCCGTCGAGAATAGCGTTCGCGACGTCGGTCACTTCAGCGCGTGTCGGCTTCGAGGCGAAGGTCATCGACTCGAGCATCTGCGTCGCGGTGATAACCGGTTTGCTCGCACGATTGCATTTGGCGATGATCGCCTTCTGCACCAGAGGTACTTGCTCGAGCGGAATCTCGATGCCCAAGTCGCCGCGCGCCACCATCACGCCGTCGGCGGCATCGACGATGTTGTCGAGATCCTCGAGCGCCTCGTGTTTCTCGATCTTGGCGATGATCGGTATATTGTGATTACGCTCGGCCATGAATGCCTTGACGCGGTTGATGTCTTCGGCCGAGCGTACGAACGAGACGGCGACGTAATCGACGCGCTGCTCGAGCCCGAAGGCAAGGTACTCGAAATCGCGTTCGGTGACCGAGGGAATGTTGAGCGATCCGTCGGGATAGTTGATCCCTTGCTGTGAGCGCAGGTCTCCGCCGTATTCGACCGTCGTTTGGATCTCCGTTGCGGTCTTACCGAGGATGCGCAACGTGATTTGCCCGTCTTGCAAGTAGATGCGGTTCCCCACCGCTACGTCACCGGGAAGATCTTTGTATTGGACGCTGATGCGTTTGTCGTCGCCGGGGACGTCGTCGGTCGTAAGCACGAAAGGGCTGCCGCGTTCGAGGCGCACGTTCTGCAGGTCGTCTCGCAGTTTGCCGGTGCGCACCTTCGGACCGGGAAGATCCTGCAAGATCGCGACGTGAATGTCGAGTTCTTTCGCGATGCTGCGCGTAGCGGCAATCACGGCGGCGTGATCGTCGGGCGTGCCGTGCGAGAAATTCAAACGAACCACATTTGTCCCAGAAACGAAAAGCGACCGCATGACCGCGGGGTCGCGCGATGCGGGACCGATGGTAGCGACGATCTTTGTTCGTTTCTGAAGAACGTATTCCATGAAAGCGTGCAGATGCGCGCCCCAGTTTGCAGGCTCCTGCGATAGGTTAAGCGCATAACGCAAGCGCATGCTCAGGCGCGATCCGCAGGACCCGCGTAGACGCGAGCGACTCGCAGCGAGCTACCTTGCATCGCTGCTGTTGCACGCGCTCTTGGCTGCACTGCTCTTCTCACTTGCATCGAGCTCGTCGGAGGAAGGCGCCGGCGAATCGATCTCGGGTGGAACGCTCGTGACGCTCGAGCAGCGCGCGCCCGTCGTCGCGCAGGTTGCCGTGCCGGCACAACAAGCGCCGCCGGTTCCGAACGTGCCGCACGTCGCGCCGCTCGTTCGTCACGCACCGCTCGTGCAGCCGAAGACGCGGCCGCAGCCGCCGCAGCCGCACGAGCTCGCGACGTTCGCACCGACCGCCCCGCCCAATCCCACGCCCGTGCCCCAGGCCTCGGCGCAGCCCAATCCCGTGCCGACGACGCGCGTGTATGAAACCAGGCCGCAAAATGAAATCCCGGCCGTGCCCACGGTGATGCCGTCGGTCGCGGTGCAACAAGTTGCAATCAAGCCTCCGCCGACCGCCGCGCCCAGTCCGGTGCCAACCGCCGAGCCTACCGCTCGCGCTACCCCGGAGCCGGCTGCGACCAAGGCCCCGTCGACGCCGAAGCCGGCGACGCCCGCGCCGAGCGCAAGGCCGACGGCCGTGCCGACCACGTTGGCGGCCAGCGTCGCCCGCGCGACGACCCAGCCCTCAGCCTCGCCGGCACCGCTCAATCGTCCGAGCCTCACGCCGGCCCGCAACGCCGGCGTGCCTAGCCCGAGCCCGACGCAAGGGCCGCGGATCGCGCAGAGCAAGGGTATCTCCGCCACACCGGCGCCGAAGGGTGAGAGTTCCCCCGGACCCCGCGCCGGTAACGGCGGCAACGCGAAAATCGCTCGACCCGGCCCGGTGCACGTTCCGCCGACACCGCAACCCCGCCCGAAACCGACGCGAAAGCCGGAATCCGAAAACAGCCAAGGCAGCGGCGGGTATCATCAGGACCTCAGCAAGCTCCTTGGCGCCAACAATCCGGTTGCGCCCGCACAATATCACTTCGCGTCGAAGCCGGCGCTCGACGCCTCGATGGTGCCCACGCCCCCGCCTGCGGTCGTTGCGATGACGAGGTACACGTACGAGCAGCGCGGCGCGGGTGACGACGCGCTGGTGAAGATGTGGGTGACCGGCACGCATCGCGACGGTCCGACGCTCGTCTGCGAGGGTTGGATGCTGCGCTATCCGCATGCAAACGGGCCGACTGCCGGCGGCGCCAACCTGCTCTCGTTCGGCGGAGTGCCGGGCGGAGTTCTGCCGCCCATCGTCGAGGAACACGCGAGCGTACCGTGTTCCGAACGTGCGCTGGTGCCGTTCGCCGGCCCGTCCACTCCGTCGCCGTGATTACCGCGATTCCCGCTTGTTGCGCGACTTTTATCGGAATAAAATAAAGTCAGCATCCGATGATGGATGCTGAATATCTGCCGCGGATTTGGGAGCGCCAGCTCCCAAAACGCTACAGATTCGCCGAAGGCGAATCCACACGGGAGGGGCGGTTTGGAGCCGCAGGATCCACCGGGCCAGATGGCTCGCGAATACGCGCACCGCTAGAGGCGCCACTGACCGCGCCGACGCAAACCGGACGTACCCGGCAACCGCGCAAACATTCGCATAGGAAGTTCTTGAACGGGGGGCCGCTCAAGCCACGTGGGCTTGCGGCCCGTCGTTATTTTGGGTACGATAGGGACGGTTAGATCGAGTAAGCGTGGGCAGGTCCCGCGCTTCGTTGTTGTTGGGGCCTACGCTGCGAAATCAGCGTTCGCCAAACGGTCAGGGGGCAAGCGATGTCGCAACTTATGGATCTCTTCGAGCGTACGATCGACGCGATCGCGCACGAACGGAGTTCGAGCGGCGTCGAGATCGTGACCCACTCGGCGCATTCGCGCCGCGGGACGGCCGCCTTCACGGTAATGATCGATAAAGACGGCGGCGTCGATTTGGCCACTTGTGAACGCGTTGCAGCGCGAATCAACGACGCGCTCGACCCAATCGGTCTGCCGTACTCGCTCGAGATCGAGTCGGCGGGACTCGAACGGCCGCTCTACCGGCCGAACGACTACGAGCGTTTTGCCGGCAAACGCGCGCGTATCGTTACCTCGCTCTCGATCGCCGGCGGAAAAACGCATCGCGGAACCCTCGTGGGCCTGCGCGGCGAGACGGTCATCCTCGCGACCGAGTCCGGCGAACTGCCGCTCCCGATCGCTACCATCAAATCGGCGAACCTGGAATACGACCCGCGCGCCGATCTTCAACGTGATAAACGTGAACGGAAAGCACATGGCAGAACCGGCAGCTGAAGAGAAACTCATCGACGTCCTCCAGTTCATCTCGAAGGAACGCAACATTCCGTTCGAGATGCTGCTCGAGGCACTCGAAGCAGCGCTGCTCACCGCGTACAAGCGGCACTACGGCAGTGAGGCGAACGCAATCGTCACCGTCGATCGTCAGACCGGCGAATATCGCGTTTACCATCGCCGTACGGTCGCTGAGGTCGTCGAAGATCCCAAACTCGAAGTCTCGATCAAAGAAGCCGGCGAACCCTATCAGCCCGGCGATTTCTACGACGAAGAAGTCACACCGAAGGAGTTCGGCCGCATCGCCGCACAGACGGCGAAACAGGTGATCGTGCAGCGTATTCGTGAAGCCGAGCGCGATACCGTGTACAACAAGTACGCGCGCAAGCTCAACGACCTGGTCACCGGGACCGTGCAGCGCTTCGAACAGCGGAACATGTACGTACTGCTCGAGAATCGCGACGAGGCAATTCTTTATCTGGCCGACCAGGTTCCGGGCGAGACGTTTCGCATCAACGATTTCATTCGCGCCTACGTGCTCGACGTGCGCAAATCACCCAAGGGTCCGCAGGTCGTACTCTCGCGCGCGGCCGAAGGTCTCGTGCAGCGGCTTCTCGAGCTGGAAGTGCCGGAGATTGCCGACGGCGTGGTCGAAATCATGGCGATCGCCCGTGAGGCCGGCAGCCGCTCCAAGGTCGCGGTGCGTTCGCTGCGCGCCGAAGTCGATCCGATCGGCGCCTGCCTCGGTCCGAAATCGAGCCGCATCGCGAACGTTTCCGACACGCTGCGCGGCGAGAAGATCGACGTGATTCGCTACGACACCGATCCGCAGACGTTCATCATGAACGCGCTCGCGCCGGCCAAGGTGATCAGCGTCGAGCTCTTTGAAGACGACGGTGTGGCGCTGGTCATGGTCCCGGATTATCAGCTCTCGCTCGCGATCGGACGCGACGGCCAGAACGTGCGGCTCGCCGCGCGCCTGACCGGGTGGCGACTGGACATCGCGAGCGAAAGCGAAGCCGACGAGGTGCGGGAGCGCTACTTGGCCGAGCGTGCCGAACGCGCCGGCGGTGAAGCGGTGGTCGAGGAGACGGTGGAGACCGAGGCCGACGAAGTGCCGGCGGCGGCGGCGGGAGTCGACGAAGAGCTGATCCGCAAACTCGAAGAGTTCCGGCGGGAGCGGCTTGGCGAGTAGCCGCGCCCCCGTACGGACCTGCGTCGGCTGCCGCGAGCGCTTCGCGCAGGCGGTGCTGGTCCGGTTCGTCCGTCATGCCGGAGGCTGGAAGCCGGACCCACGAGGGGCCAAACGGCAGCCCGGTCGAGGCGCCTACCTTTGTTCAGGGGGCTGCGCCGCGCGCGCGGCCAAGAACAGGCGCTACCCGGGTCTTGCATCTGCTGCGGCAGAATATGGTTTAATAAGTAGTTCGATGGACAGAAATTCGTGATGTTCGATAACGACGATGTTCTTGTTTAGCCGCAGGATGCGGCTGAAGATTCGGAGCGCAGGAAGCGCGACCGTCCCGAGCTTGTCGAAGGACGGCCGAATCCTCGGCCGCAGGATGCGGCTGAAGGTTCGGAGCGCAGGAAGCGGCCGAACCCTCTTCTTGGTGACTTAACGCTGTGGTGCCCCACGTGGGGACCACGTGGGGATACATGGCAGCAGCAACGACCGGTAGTAAAGTACGCATTTTCGAGCTCGCCAAAGAGGTGGGGCTCACGTCCAAAGAGCTGATCGCACTCTTCAACGATCGCTTGGGCGGCGCGTTCGAGGCAAAGAATCAGCTCAGCGTCGTTCCCGATAACATCGCGGATCTCGTTCGCAGCGTGCTCAAACCGGCGCCGGCAGCGAAGGCGCCGGCGAAGAGCGCCGCCGCGCCGGCCGCACCGAAAGCACCGGCCAAGACCGTTCCTGCTCCTCCCCCTCCCAAGGCGGCCGCGCCCGAAGCACCCGTCCCGCGCCTGCGGCCGGTCGGGCCGAGCTCGGCAAGCCCGACGCCGAGAGCACCCAAAGTCACGGCCCCCAAGCCGTCCGTTCCCGAAGAAGCGCCGGCTGCCGCCGCACCGGTCGAGCCCGCGGCTCCGCCGGCCGCGCCGCCGCGCCCGGCGGCCCGTCCCGCCGCAAGCGACGCGCCGATTCCACGGCTGCAGCCGGTTCCACAAGGTCAAACCTCCATTGCGCGCCGTCCGCCGGCCCCCACGACCAGTGCGTCGGCGTCGCCCGGCCCGTCGACCGGCGTGCCGGGCCGCCCCGGTGTCGCGCCGCGCCCCGGTCAGGCGCTGCCTGGGCAGGGCGGCAAAGGTCCGGTCGCTCCCGCCGGCCGCGGCAACGGGCCGCTGACCCCGCCGACCGGACGCCGTCCGGCCGGCAACGGTCCGTTCCGTCCGCTGGCCCCCGGTGCGCAGCGCCCGCTCGGTCCGCGCCCCGGTGTTCCGGCAACCGGCAACGATGCTCCCGCGCCCTCGGCCGGCGGCCGCGGTCCGGGTGACCGCCCCCGCAGTCATGAGGACAAGGCGGCGGCCAAGAAGGATCGTGAGAAAGAGCTGCTGCTCGAGAAAGAACGGCAGCGCAAGAAGAAGGGCGGCGAGCTCTCGGTCGCAACGCCTGCGCGCGCGCTCGAGACGATCGAGATTCCCGATCTGCTTACCGTTCAGGAACTCGCCACCTCGATGATCGTTCCGGTCAAAGACGTGATCACCGAACTGATCAAGATGGGCACGATGGCCACGATCAACCAAAATATTCCGAGCGACGTCGCCATCTCGGTCGCGAAGAAGTTCGGTTTCAACGCGGTGGTCAAAGAGGCCGGCGAAGAAGTCACCGTCGAGCAAGAAGAAGACAAGCCCGAGATGATGACCGCGCGTCCGCCGGTCGTCACCGTACTCGGTCACGTCGATCACGGCAAGACCTCGCTGCTCGATCGGATTCGCAGCGCGAACGTGGCGGCGGGCGAAGCGGGCGGCATCACCCAAAAGATCGGCGCGTACACGGTCGAGCGCAACGATCGCAAGATCACCTTCATCGATACGCCCGGTCACGAAGCGTTCACCGCGATGCGCGCGCGCGGCGCCAAGGTGACCGATGTCGCGATTCTCGTCGTTGCGGCGGACGACGGCGTCATGCCGCAAACGAAGGAAGCGATCGCGCACGTCAAAGCCGCGAACGTTCCGATCGTCGTTGCCGTCAACAAAATGGACAAACCCGATGCGCAGCCCGACCGCGTCAAGCAGCAGCTTGCCGAAGAGGGTCTGCAGGCGGTCGACTGGGGCGGTACGATCGAAATGGTTCCGGTTTCGGCCAAAGCCGGTACCGGCATCGATGCGCTGCTCGACACCGTGCTGCTCGAGGCCGACATCAAGGAACTCAAGGCGAATAAGAACCGCCGCGCGACCGGCGTCGTGATCGAATCGCAGCTCTCGCGCGGCCGCGGTGCGGTGGCGACGGTGCTGGTCCAGAACGGTACGCTGCGCGTCGGCGATATCGTCGTGGTCGGCGGGACGTTCGGCAAAGTGCGCGCGCTGATCGACGACAAGGGCAAACAAGTGAAGAAGGCGGGCCCCTCGATTCCGGTCGAGGTGATGGGCCTGCAAGACGTTCCCGCCGCGGGCGACACCTTGATGGTGGTCAGCGACGAGCGCGTCGCGCGTGAAACGGCCGAGAAGCGCGCGGTGCGCCGGCGCGACGTGCGTATCGCGGGCGCCGGATCCCAACGCGTTTCCCTGGAGACCTTCATGTCGATGCCGACCGAAGGCAAGAAGGCGCTCAACCTCATCATCAAAGCCGACGGACAAGGTTCGCTCGAAGCGCTGCGCGCTCGAATGGAGTCGCTCTCGAACGACGAGGTGGACGTGCGCGTCATCCACGGCGGCGTCGGCGCGATTTCACCCAACGACGTCAATCTCGCCAGCGCCTCGAGTGCCGTGCTGATCGGTTTCAACATCCGACCCGACGAGACGGCGAAGCGCCTGGCCGAGAACGAAGGCGTCGATCTCCGCTTCTACCAGGTCATCTACGAGATCGAGGACGATCTGCGAAAGGCAATGACCGGGATGCTCGCGCCGGTCGTGCGCGAGGTCACGCTCGGTCACGCCGAAGTGCGCGAGGTCTTCAAAGTCAGCAAGGTCGGAACCATCGTCGGCTGCTACGTCAAGGACGGGAAGATCACGCGCAACTCGAAAGTGCGCGTGCTGCGTGACTCTGCGGTCGTCTTCACCGGCGAACTCGAAAGCCTGCGCCGCTTCAAAGACGACGTGCGCGAAGTCGCCGAAGGCTTCGAGTGCGGCATCCAGGTCGCAAGGTTCCAGGACCTCAAGGTGGGCGACGTCATCGAGGCCTACGCGACCGAACAAGTGGCTGCGGAACTGGTAACGGCATGATGATTAGGCGCGCCCCCGCGTGTTCGGCCGTCCTGCGGACGGTCGCACATCCTGTGCTCCGAACCTGCAGCCGCATCCTGACGGCTGGGGAGACTGGCGTGCGGGTCTGGCGTGGAGCGCCTTCAGAATGAAGAGCCAGAGATTGGCGCGTATCGATCATGAGATTCAGCGGATTCTCGGCACCCTGATAACCCAGGAGCTGAAGGATCCGCGTCTGGGCTTCGTGACGGTTACGCATGTGGAGGTCAGCGATGATCTACGGCACTGCAAGGTGTTCGTTTCGATCATCGGCGACCGCCATCAGGCCCGGCAGTCGCTCGAGGCTCTGCACTCCGCGGCACGCTATCTGCGCGGCGAACTCGGGCATCGCATCGACCTACGTCACACGCCGGAACTCGTCTTTGTCGAGGATCGCTCGACCGAACGGGCAATTGCGCTCGCCAAAACGCTGCGTGAGGACGCGGAGCGCCACCGCATCAGCGAGGGAGAATAGATGATCGAGAACGAGTTGCGCTCCGCGACCGAGGCGGAAATCGCCGCCGAATTGCGGCGGCGCCCCGCGTTCGTGATGGTCAGTCACGTCAAGCCCGACGGCGATACGCTGGGGGCGGGACTGGCGCTCGGAATCGCGCTGAAGCGCATGGGCAAGCGCGTCTGCTATTTCCAGCAAGACACGGTTCCGCGGAATTTGCGTTTTCTGCCCGACGCGCAATTCGTCTCGCGCGAGATTCCGGCCGATCTTCCGCCCGATACGCTCTACGTCTTCGGCGACATGAGCGATCCGGCGCGCGCCGGCGAGTTCTTGCCCAAAGTCGATCGAGCCAACATGCTCGACATCGATCATCATCTCGGCAACAAGCACTTCGGAACCCTCAATTTCGTGATCCCGACCGAGTGCTCGACCGGAACGGCCGTGATGCGCATCCTGCGTGCGCTGGGCACGCCGATCGACGCCGATATTGCGACCTGCATTCTGACCACGATCATGACCGACACCGGCGGATTCATGCATTCGAACACCTCGCCCGAGGCGCTCGAACTCTCGGCCGAACTCATGCGGGCCGGCGCCGACAAGGAGCTTATCACCGAAGAGATCTTCGCGAACAAACGTGTTGCTGCGACGCGTTTGATGGGCCGGATCATCGACGAGATGCAGTTTTCGCACGAGGGACGCTATTGTTACTCGTTCATCGACGATGCGATGCTGGCACAGACCGGCGCGGACGGCGAGGATGCCGAGGACCTGGTCAACGTGTTGCGCGCACAGGAAGGCGTCGAGGTCGCGGCGCTCTTCAAAGCGTTCGACGGCGAGATTCGCGTGAGCTTGCGTTCGAGCGGGCGTATCAACGTGCAAGCTGCGGCGGCGCGCCTCGGCGGAGGCGGCCATTTCCGTGCGTCCGGTTTGACGCTGCATGGCTCGCGCGACGAAGCCTATGCGATGGTCGACGCCGCACTCTGCGCCGAAGGCTTATAGAGAGTTTGCCCGCAGGGCGAACGTGAGCGAGCGAAGCGAGCCACGCGACGTTGAACGGCAAGGCTCCGGCTTTGACGGGCAAAGCCTGATCGGATTCGTCAACGTCTTCAAGCCCGCCGGATATACCTCGGCTCAAATCGTTGCCCGTGTAAAACGCATCTACGGCATCTACGGACGCAACCGCAAGACCGCGGCGGGGCATTTGGGCACGCTCGATCCGCAGGCCGCCGGCGTGCTTCCGATCGCCGTCGGCAAAGCGACCCGTCTGATTCCGCTGCTCGAAGACCAGCGCAAGGCCTACACCGCGCTGCTCGTGCTCGGGCGGTCGACCACGACGCAGGACGCGCTTGGTGAAACGGTTGCAGCCAGTGCCTTGCCGGCGCACTGGGAGCGCAAACTCGAAGACGTCTTGCCGCAATTCATCGGCAAGATCGCGCAAGTACCGCCGATGTTCTCGGCCCTGCATCACGAAGGCAAACGTCTCTACGATCTCGCGCGCGAAGGAAAATCGATCGAACGTAAGGCGCGTAACGTTACCATCTACGGGCTCTCGCTGCTCGGCATCGAGACGCCGAATCGCGCTCGCGTACGCGTCGCGTGCAGTGAAGGAACCTACGTGCGCACGCTCTGCGAGGATATCGGCGCCGCGATCGGCGTGCCGGCGCATCTCGGCGCGCTCGTGCGCGAAGCCTCGGGCCCATTCGTGCTCTACGAGTCGCGCACGCTGGCGGAGATCGCCGACGATCCGCACGGCGCGATCACGCCGCCCGAACACATCATTCCCTTTCCGACGATCGTGCTCGATCTGCGCGGGTCGGCGGACTTTCGCGCGGGGCGCGTGGTGCCGTTGCCGGAAGGAGCGCCGGCCTCGCGCGTCTTCGTGCGCGACCACTCGCGCACGCTCGTCGGAGTCGGCGAAGCACACGGGGCCCTGCTCGCGCCACGGAAAGTCTTCGTGTGACGCGGCCTCTTCATGCTGTGTCGGGTCGCTCCTCGCGTGACATCCTGTCACGCTCCTGCTACGCTGCGCTCGCGCCACCTGTCAATGAAAATTATGACCTCCTGTCAATGGCGCTCGCGTCAGAGTCCCCTCCACAGCACGAAGAGGCCGCGTCACCGTGAAGATTTTCCACGACTTGTTTCGGGAGAACGATCGGCCGTTAGTGCTGGCGATCGGGTTCTTCGATGGGATGCATCGGGGGCATCTCGAGATCGCTAAGGCTGCTCGCCGGATGCGCAAGCCGGGGTATCGGGCCGGCGTGTTGACCTTTGCGAATCACCCGGCTGCGTTTCTGCGCCCGGGGACGGAGCCGCCGCTGATTACGACGACCGCGGAGCGCGTGGATCTCTTTGCGCGGGCCGGCTTCGAAGAATGTTTTCTCGTCACGTTCGACGAGCGCATCGCGAAGCTCACGCCGCAGGAGTTTCTCGAACGGCTGAGCGCGATGTCGGTATCGGGAGCGGCGGTCGGTGCGACGTTTCGTTTCGGTCACAAGCGCGCCGGCGACGCGGCGACGATGGCCGCCTATTTTGCCGAACGCAACCTCCCCTTCGTCGCGCTCGAAAACGTGACGCACGAAGGCGAGCGCATCTCGAGCACGCGGATTCGCACGCTCATCGCCGACGGTAACCTCGAACTAGCCGACCACCTGCTCGGTCACAGTTACGAGCTGCGCGGCGTGGTCGAGGTGGGCTTCGGCCGTGGACACGACTTGGAGTTCCCGACGGCGAATCTGCGCGTACCGGAGAAGCTCTTACCGAAGGACGGGGTCTACGCGGCGGTGGCGCGGTACGACGGACGCGATCACGCGGCGCTCGTCTCGATCGGCACGAACCCCCAGTTCGATGGCCAAAAGCGCACGATCGAGGCGTGGTTGCGTGATTTTCATCAGACGATCTACGGTCACGAACTCGCGCTGCGCGATCTGCGTTACCTTCGTGAGCAGCGCCTCTTCGCGTCGGTCGACGAACTGGTGGCGCAGATGCGATCCGATCTGGAGGCGGTGGCGTATCCGAGTTATGGCTAAGAAAACGGCAATCCTCATCGTCGCAGCGGTACTGCTCGCGGCCTGCAGCAATGGTGCGAACAGCGGCCCGAACGCCACCGCGCACATCGGAGCGCCCGCGCCGGGTTGGAGCGATCCGCTCGTCTCCGGCGGCACGCTCACGATGGCGCAGCTGCGCGGCAAGCCGCTTCTGCTCGATTTCTTCGCGACCTGGTGCGGACCGTGTAACGCGCAGGCTCCGAAAGTCAATGCCGCATACCGGCAGTTTGCGCCGCAGGGATTGCAAGTGATCGGCGTCGATGTGGAGGAGAGCGCCGCGAAGGCCAAGCAATTCGTCGATCAGCACGGGCTCACGTATCCCGCCGTGGTGGATTCGGGCACGCTGAGCGACCAATATCAAATCAACGGCATGCCGGTCAGCGTCTTCATCGACCGCAGCGGCGTCGTGCGCAAGGTCGACGTCGGTCAGGTCTCGCAAGCGCAGCTCGACGCCGACATCAAATCCATTCTATGATGCTTCTTACCGATCGGGCGGTTCGATCAGCGTCGTGCCGGTGACTGCCGGCGTGAGCAGCGGCTCGTCGATGAAATCGTAGCTTTCGCGCACGTCGTCGAACGAGATCGTCGCGTTCGTGACGACGCGGCGGTGCGGCAGGTAAAGCGGCTGGTCGGCGCTCTCATTGGAGATCAGCGGCGCGCCCCCGTAGAGCGTGAAGTCGATCGTCCACGGCACATCGGCGAGCGGTGCGATGGTGAAGTTGCCGGCGACGAGCGCTTTGCGCGGGAGATAGTCGTTCTCGCCGACCCACAGTTCGCGCAGGCGGTTGACCTTCGGCTCTCGCAGCGGCGTTAGCGCCAGGTGACAGGTATCCACGCCGCCGATGACGTCCGTGCCGAGCAACGAGACGGCGTAGTTGCGCTTTTCCGTCGAAACGACGGCAATGGTCGGAAGCGAGGGTGCAGGGCCGGCTACCGGCGTCTGGCCCGCGCGTTCGGGGAAGCGCAGGCCGAACGTGTAGGTGGGCGAGAGAATCGGAACGCCCAACAGATCGGCGGACGGCTCCGGACGCCCGACCGCAATGCTCGTGTCGCTCGTGCCGCTGCCGTTACCGCCCGAGAGGAAGAAGTGAATCGAAACGTTGATGCCGCGAGGCGCGGTCGGGTGCGCGGCTTCCTCCTGGCTGATCGAGCTCACGAGGATGCCGGCGCGGCCGCCGTACGAGGCGGCGTAGTGGTTCGTCCGCGGCGTCGATCCATCGTCGCCGCGTACCGCGATCGTGTACTCGATGCGCTGGGGATAACGCGCGGCCGAGACCGCCGAACGCGTGCGCTGAAAAATCAGGTACGCATCGGCCGGCGGGCTGGCGATGACGGCGGGCATTAAATCTTCGCGAAAAGTTTGGTGAGATCGATGCGCAGTTCCGGAAACGCGTCGGGCACCGCGATACCTTGAACGTGTGAAATCGTGCGCGTTCCGGCCGCTTCGTGGAATGTTACACTCTGCGCCATGGGATCGACGACGATGATGAGGCGAGCGCCGTTATCGAGATAGAGCCGGATCTTCGTCGTCAGCGTCTTCAAGCGGTCACCCGGTGATAAGATTTCGACCGCGATGTCCGGCGCGATCGTCGGTTTCTCGCGTAGTTCACCGTACGCTTCGGGCATGCGCGCGTAGGAGACATAGGCGACATCGGGTACGAGCGAGCTTGCCTTCTCGCCGGGCGGCAACAGATAAAACCGCCACTCTGACCCTACCTCGCCTTGCTCGCCGAATGCCGCGTCGAGCTGCGCCGCAATGCGCCATTGCAGCAGAGCATGGCGGCGCTGGGGGTTCATCTTCTGTTCCCACCGGCCGCGAATCGATTCGATCGCGGGTTTGACTTCCGGGATGCCCAGCTCGGGCGCCTCTTGCATCGTAGCCATTTCACGCATACTCTATCACGCTGTCAGGAAGCGTTGGCAAGGAGGAAGAGGTCAGCCGGGCATCGCCGGCTTACGCGGCCTTGACGACGAGCGAATCGCCGGCGAGCGTGACGTCGGCGGTCCCGCCGTCGCGCAGCTCGCCGCGCAGGATCGCGGTGGAGAGCGGGGTCGAGACGTAGTGCGAGACCGTGCGCTGGACGTAACGCGCCCCGCTTCCCGCCCCGATCGAGACGCGGGCCAAATAGGCCTTCGCTTCATCCGAGAGCCGCAGATGCAGATTTCGCGTTCCCATGCGCTGCGCCAGCGCATCGACGTGGATCTCGACGATTGCTTCGATATCGGAGAGCCGGAGTTCGTTGAATCGCACGTGGTCGTCGATCCGGTTGAGTAGCTCCGGCCGCAGGTAGTCGTTCAGTTCATCGTCGGGCAGGTTGGTCGTGAGCACGATCAGCGCGTGACGGAAGTCGATCGTGCGCCCCTTCGCGTCGGTGACGCGGCCATCGTCGAGAATCTGTAGCAGCACGTTCGCGACGTCGGGGTGGGCCTTCTCCAATTCGTCGAAAAGAATCACGCAATAGGGACGGCGGCGTACCGGCTCGGTCAATTGTCCGGGCTCGTCATGTCCCGCGTATCCCGGTGGTGCGCCGAGCAATCGCGAGACGGTATGCGCCTCGGTGAACTCGGAGAGATCGATGCGTACCAGCGCCTCTTCGGTGCCGAAGAGCGCGGCCGCGAGCGCTTTCGCCAGTTCCGTTTTGCCGACGCCGCTTGGGCCGGCGAATAAGAAACTGCCGAGCGGTTTGCGCGGGTCGTGCAGTCCGGCGCGCGCCCGCCGGATCGCATCGGCGACGGTTGCAATCGCATGGGGCTGACCGATGACGCGACGGCTCAACGTGCTCTCGAGTTCGAGCAAGGCGTTGGCTTGCGACTCGGAGAGCGTCTGCTGTGGGATGCCGGTCCATTTCGTGACCACGGCCGCGACGTGGTCCGACGTCACCGCCGGCCGTTCTACCGCCCCTTTGTTCGCGAGCGCAACGTTGGCTGCAGCTTCGTCGATCAGATCGATCGCCTTATCGGGCAAGTAGCGATCGGCTATATACCGCGCGGAAAGATTCGCCGCCGCGTCGATCGCGCCGGGCGTGATCGTGACGTGGTGGTGCTCGGCGTAGCGTGGGCGCAGACCGCGCAGGATCGCGATCGTGGCTTCGATCGTGGGCTCCTCGACCATGACCGGCTGGAACCGCCGCTCGAGTGCCGCGTCCGATTCGACGTATTTGCGGTATTCATCGAACGTCGTGGCTCCGATGCACTGCAAGTCGCCGCGCGCGAGTTCGGGTTTGATCATCGAGGAAAGATCGAGAGCGCCTTCGGCCGCACCCGCACCCACCAGCGTGTGCAATTCGTCGATGAACAACACGACGTCGCGTGCGCTGCGTTTTACTTCGTCGAGAATGCGCTTGACCCGGCCTTCGAATTCGCCGCGGTACTTCGTGCCGGCAACGAGCGGTCCGAGCGAGAGTGCGAGCACGCGCTTATTGCGCAGTGACGCGGGGACGAGGCCGCTCGCGATGCGTTGGGCGAGACCTTCGACGATTGCCGTCTTGCCGACGCCGGGCTCCCCGACCAACACCGGGTTGTTTTTGCTGCGGCGCGCCAAGATCGAGATGACGCGCTCGATTTCGTCCTCGCGCCCGACCACCGGGTCGAGCTTGCCGGCGCGCGCGAGTTCGGTCAGGTCGCGCGAGAAGTTCTGCAGCGTCGGCGTTCCGCCGGTGATCGAAAGACGGCGCGAGAGTTCGTCGCGATTTTCGATCAGCATCGCACCGCCGGCGATCAGGCCGGCTGCCGCCAGCGCCGCGCCGAGAAACGGTAATGCGCTCGCAGCCGTGCGGCGCTGCGCGCAGGCCGAACAAAGCGCCGCGCGCCCGATGACGGTGGTAGGCGGACGGCGCCCACAGGCCTCGCACATGCTGGCGGTCATATCTTCACCTACTTCGCCGGCCGGGGGCGGTTTCAGGGCTGGGCGATGAAGATCACGGTCAGACTGCTGGTCACGTTCACGCTCCCGGCGTCGAAGACCGTCGGCGGTGCTGGCGCGGACATGGCAGCCATGCGCACCATCGGCACGATGCCGGGCGAGCCGCCCAGAGTGATCCGCCCGATCCGGACGATATGCAGGCCCGCTGCCTTGGCAATCTCCGCCGCTTTGCTTTGCGCATCGCGCATCGCCTTTGCGATCGCCTCGCTTTGGGCTTGTGCAGGATTCGCAAGGCCGAAACTCACGTTATCGACGTTTGTCACTCCGGCGCGGGTCAACGCGTCCACGACTTTGCCCGCATTCGCGACCGCACGCACCTTTACGGCGAACGACCGATTGACGATATAGCCGAATCGCCCCGTCGGCGCGGGCTCGCCCGGAGCCGGACTCGGCCGTGGGTTGTAGGTCAAGTTGTAATACGAGAGCGTAACGTCGTCGCGCGCGATGCCGATCGCGGTCACCGCGGCGACGAGACGCGCGTACGAGGTGTTGTTTTGCGCGGTGGCCGCATCCGCGCTCGGCGCGTCGGTCACGATCGATGCGTTGACCGTCGCCTGATCGGGTATGACGGCGACGCTGCCCTCGCCGGTAACCGTTATGCGGGTTGCCGCAGGCGTCGCCGTCGCCGCGGTCGCAGCCATCACAACGGCCAGCAGGATAGGGAAATGCTTCATGGGGTCCTCTCAATCGAGTGCCCGGTTTTTGCTGCGACGCTGAAGGGTATCCTCTTGCTACACCACGGGAGGCAGTATGGGAATTCTCTTATGGATCATCTTCGGAATCATCGTTGGCGCCGTCGCACGCTGGATCATCCCAGGTGAGGGACCGGGCGGCATTCTCGGCGATCTCATCGTTGGCATTCTCGGTGCGCTGATCGGCGGCTGGATCTTCTCGTTCTTCGGTCACGTCGGCGTGACGGGCTTCAACCTGGGCAGCTTTATCTGCGCGCTGATCGGCGCGGTCGTGCTGCTTTGGATCATTCGCGCGGTCGCGGGGCGGCGCACGGTGGCATAGCAGGCGTCGGCTTCGGCCGTTGCCAATACGACCCCGTTATGGCGTACATCATCACCGAGCCGTGCATCGGAACCAAGGATAAATCGTGCGTCGACGTGTGTCCGGTGGACTGCATCCACGGCAAGGATGAGGACGACCAGCTCTTCATCGATCCGGAAGTGTGCATCGATTGCGGAGCCTGCGTTTCGGCTTGCCCGGTTGAGGCGATCTTCGCCGACTCCGACGTTCCGGAGAAGTGGGAGAACTTCATCGCGATCAACGCCGACTATTTTAAAAAGTCCGCTTGAGCGCGAACATCGTGTGAGCCCGGGCAACCACGGCGTCCGCTTCTTGTAGAAGCGAGGCGTCGGCGTTCCGGCGCTCGACTGCAACCACATCGAGCGGCGTGCTCGCCGCGGGACGCTCGTAGCGATCGTGGCGAGTGCGAAAAAAAATTGCGGGATCCGCGTCGTCGTCCCCACCGCGCAGCTCGACGAACGCGCACGCATACGATCCGACGCTTCGCAATCGGTCGCCTTCGCGCACGAATCCGATCGCGCGTTCGCCGCCATACCCCACGTCGAGCGGAACGACGATGCGGCCTGCGGAAGCGAGCAGCCTCCACCACTGCGGATCGATGTCGTTCGATCGCGCGGTCACGATGATGCGCTCGAACGGACGGTGTAATTCGGCAAGCTTATCGGCGTGCATGACCGCGACGCGCGCGTAGCCCAAGTCATCCAGGCAGGCGCGGGCGCGCTCGATGAGATCCCGTTCGAGTTCGACGCTCACCACCGCGCCGGCGGCACCGGCGAGTTCGGCCAGCAACGCAGCGTTATACCCGCTTCCGGTGCCGATTTCGAGCACGCGCGTTCCCGGCACGACCTCGAGCAACTCGAGCATGTGCACGATCATCGAGGGCTGAGAGATCGAAGAAATGACGAAGCCGTTGCGCTCCTTGATGGCCAGCGCCTTGTCCTCGAAAGCTTCGTCCGGCGAAATCTCGGGTATGAACTGATGCCGGTCGACGGCACGAAGGGCCGCCGCGATGCGCGGGTCGCGCAGGATGCGAGTGCGCTCGAGATGGGCGATCAGGCCGTCGCGCAGCGACCGGTCACGATCCATCGCCTGACCTTCGGGCCGGCTTCCGAGGGCTCTTGCGAGCGGCGTGCGAATGAAAGAAATCCGTTATGAATCCAGTCATTTCGCAGGACGCGCTCCGGGATTTTTTTGCATGGGCGCCGTTGGTGCTCGGAGTCGCCATCTATTTCGCGTTCTGGCTTGCCAAGCGCCACGAAGGCGTGACGGAGCCTGCGACCTTCGGCGCCACGTTCGCGTGCGCGAAATGCGGCCGGCGCGGATCGCGCGAGCACATGGTGCCGCAGCCGCATGACGGTGCGATCAGCTACTACTGCTCGCACTGCTCCCACTAGAAGAGGGACGAAGAGCCGCCCTAAATCTCGACGACTTCGGTGATTTCGGGGACGTCGGCCGTGACCACGGCCTCGATCGCGCCCTTGAGGGTCATCGTCGACGCCGGGCACCCGCCGCACGCGCCGAGCATCTGCACGTAGGCCGTTCCCTGGTCCACGCGCACGAGCCACACCTCGCCGCCATCGGCGGCTATGGCAGGCCGCACCTTATCGAGCGCCCGGTTGATCCGGACCTCGATGCACTCGCCATTCGCCGCGTCAATCATCTGTTTCAATTCTAACTGACCGTTTCGCCGAGGGGCTGCGACGTTCGGCCGAACGGGTTAGCCGAAGCGGCGAGGACCCTGACATTCACTGTCCGAGACGCGAGGCGTTAAGAGAGGTCGAATGTCGCGGGCCCGAGGCCAAACGATCACACCTGCCTCCGTTCGGTCGAATGTCGCAGGCCGAACCCGAAAAATCGGCTATTCTTCTTGGCCGTAGCTTTTCATCAGGTCGTGCATGCGCGAGCTCATCGCGAGGGCGTCGTCCCATTTGCGTTGCCACATGTTACGGCCGAAGATCAATCCGACGCAGCCGGCTTCCATCGCGGCGCGGGCCTTGTTCATCGTGTCGTCGTCGCCCATCTTGCTGCCGCCCGAGACGAGAACCAACGTGCGGCCGGCGGATTTTACGACTTTGCGCAAACCTTCGACGTCGGTGAATTGCATCGTGTTGTACGGCTTGGGCATCTTATCGGCGGTGGCAGGATCCCACTTCGGTTCGTTGAGCTTGACGATGTCGCAGCCCATCTCGCAGGCGACGCGCGCTGCGTAGTCGACGGCGTAGAGCGTGTCGATGCCGCCTTTGGCTTTCATCGCCGAGCCGCGCGGATACGACCAAATGATCAGCGGCATGCCGTAGCGCTCGCACTCGCGGCGCACCTCGTTGCACTGTGCGATGTCGACGTCTTGGGCGGGGCTTCCGACGAAGAGCGTGTAGCCGACCGCGTCGGCGCCCAGACGCACGGCGTCTTCGACCGACGACGTGAGCGACGAGAAGGCTTCGTCATCGGGAGGCACGTTGGTCTTCCCGTTGATTTTGAGCACCAGCGGAACGCGGCCGGCATAGGCTTTGTGATATTTTTCCGCCAGGCCGATATGGAGCGCGATCCCCGAAAAATTCCCCTCGACCGCGAGCCGGTGAATCCATTCCGTGTCGATCGAGTCGGGATTATCGAAGAAATCGATCGGCCCGTGTTCCAAGCCCTGGTCGATCGGCAGAATCATCAGTGTGCCGTTAGCGGGTCCATGTTCGTACATCAATCGATGCAAGCGCGTACGTTTGCCCACCGAGAGGTTCAGTTGATCGAACGTCGGGCGCCGGACGGCGGTGGGTGCAATGCTCATGGCGGCCGCTTCGGCCAGGAGCGGGGCCGCGCCTGTAAAAAGAGCCCGCGATGGAATCACACCCTTCGCTCGGTTTTCTCGGTCTCGGTGCAATGGGCGAGCCAATGGTACGCTCGCTCTTGCGCGCCGGGTTCCCGGTAACGATCGCCGCTCACCGCCGGCGCGAGGCGCTCGAACGTCTTGTGAGCGAGGGTGCGCGCGAAGCCGCCGACCCCGCGGCAGTCGCGGCCCTTGCAACGATCGTCATCACGTGCGTGCCGGATGCTCCACAGGTCGAGGAGGTGCTTTTCGGCGAGCGCGGGATAGCGTCGGGGCTCGCTGCCGGTGGGGTGGTGATCGACATGTCGACGATCTCACCCGTCGCCTCACAGCGTTTCGCCGAGCGGCTGGCCAAAGGCCGGGTCGGGTTCGTTGACGCACCGGTCAGCGGCGGCCCCGTTCGTGCCGCCTCCGGGACGCTTACGATCATGGTCGGTGCCGAGCCGGCGGTCTTCGAGCGCGTCGAGCCGGTGCTGCGCGCGATGGGTACGCCGACCCATCTTGGCGGGGTCGGCATGGGCGAGACCGTGAAGCTCGTCAATCAGGTGATCATCGCCAGCGTGATGATCGCCAACGTCGAGGGCCTGGTCTTCGCGAAGCGGGCCGGAGCCGATCTCGACGGGGTTCGCAAAGTTCTCGCAACGGCGACGGGTTCCAACTACCTCCTTGACCAATGGCTACCCAAGACCTGGCTGGGCGGGACCTTCAATGGTGGCTTCGCCATGGATCTGCTGCGCAAGGACGTTGCAGCGGCACTGGATGCGGCGCGCGCGACGGGATACGCGATGCCGTTGACGGGGCTCGCATACCAACTCTACACCGCCCGATCGGGAAGGGGAGACGGCGCGCTCGACTACAGCGCGATCGCCAAATCGTATGAACGGATCGCTGGAGACTAAACCTTCGCGGGGAACGTTCGTCAAGAGTCCGGACTTCAACAAGAAGATTCTCGTCGTTGACGACGAGTCCGCGATCTTGCAGACGTTGCGCTTCAACCTCGAGCGAAGCGGCTACACGGTCGTGACCGCAAGCGACGGACGCAGCGCGGTCGCGATGGCCCAGCGCGAATCCCCCGATTTGGTCGTACTCGACATCATGCTTCCCGTGCTCGACGGGGTCGAGGCATGCAAGGAGATCCGCAAATTCTCCTCGGTGCCGATCATCATGCTTACCGCCAAGGACCAGGAGATCGACAAAGTCCTCGCGCTCGAATTGGGCGCCGACGATTACGTGACCAAACCCTTCGCGCTGCACGAGTTTCTCGCGCGGGTCAAGGCACGGTTGCGCCGTCAAGCGCCGATCCAGGGCGGACATGAGGAGGCGATCTCACTCGGACAGATCGTGCTCGATCCATCGCGGCAGCAGCTCACCGTTCGCGGCAAGGACGTGGCGCTCGCGCCGAAAGAGTTCGCGTTGTTGCGCGTGCTGATGGAGAACAACGGCCGTGTCGTCACGCGTCAAACGCTGCTCGACAAAGTCTGGGGTTACGATTTCGAAGGCGAGCAGCAGACCGTCAGCGTGCACATCCGCTGGCTGCGCGAGAAGATCGAAGAAGACTCGCGCAATCCGCGCCACATCATTACGGTGCGCTCGCGCGGCTACATGTTCAAATCGTAGGCCATGGTCGAGATCGCGCTGCTGCTCGTGGTGGCGCTCGTGGCGGGTGTCTTGATCGGCTGGGCGGTCGCTAGGCCGCGCTTTCCGCACGAAACCGAGCACGACGAACCCGAAGCTTCGGCAAACGGGACACAAAGCGATGCTGACTTTGCCCGTCTCGTCGGGGCATTGCCGCTCGGCGTGGTGTTCGTCGATCGCGCCGCTCGCGTGCGCTTCGCCAATCCGGCGGCGGGAACGATCTTCGCTTTCGACCCCGAGCGGGCGATCGGATCGCACGTGATCACGTCCATTCCGAACGTTGAGCTGGAACGCCGTATCGACGACGCACTGCTGGGCGAAGCATCGGTCGCACCGATCACGCTTGCGAATGCGACGCAGAGCCGAACGTACGGCGTGTCCGTCTACCCGATCGGTGATGACGGCGCGGGCGGGGTAGTCGTGTTCGCCGACGACCAAACCGACATCGCCCGGCTCGAACGTGCCAGCAAAGAATTCCTCACCAATGTCTCACACGAATTGCGAACGCCGCTCTCTTCGATCAAACTGATGCTGGAAACCGTCGTCGAATCGCCGGATGACGAAGCCGCAGACCTCTTCTTGCCGCAGGTGCTGGCGCAGGTCGATCGTTTGGCCTCGCTGGTGCAACAGCTGCTCGAGCAGGCCCGCGCCGAGTCGGGTCAACTGCGGCTGAATCTTCGCCAGATGGATCTCGAGGAGGTTGCGCATCCGATCGTTGCCTCGTTCGAGCCGCAGGCGGCTAACAAGGGCGTGCGTCTCGAATTGCGCGCGATACGTCCGGTCTCGGTTGAGGCCGATCCCGACCGTCTCTCCCAAGTCTTCGTGAACCTGATCGACAACGCGATCCGTCACACGCCCGCCGGCGGGAGCGTGACGGTCGAACTGGACGCAAACGGCAACGATGCGATCATGCGCGTGCGCGATACCGGAGTCGGCATCCCGTATCGCGACATCCCGCACATCTTCGAGCGCTTCTACGTGGTCGATCGTTCGCGCACGCGCGAGAGCGGGGGAGCCGGCTTGGGCCTGGCGATCGTCAAAAGCATCATCGATGCTCACGGCGGGACGGTCTCGACCGAATCGATGCTGGGGAGCGGGACGCTCTTCACCGTGCGTCTGCCGATCATGCGCGTCGCCGCGCGATAGCCGCGGCGCGGCTCGCCCTTAAAGAGGCGATAAGCCGTGCGTAATCTGGGTGCCCTACCGTAGACCTATGTCGCGTTCCAAGGGCCCTGAGATGGACGAGCGCGCGATGCGCCGGCAGATCCTCGCGTTTCTGGACGAATACTGCGGTAGCCTCACGCTGCAGGACGTTCGAGCGTGGTATGTCGACGTTTTCCCCGATGTCACGCCCGCGGCGCCCTTCGCCGAGGGCGTTTGTCTTAATGCCCCTTAATCGCGACTTAAGGCACACTTCCGGGAGATCACGTAGGAGCTGCTATACTGCCGGCTCAATTCCCACGTACCCGCTTTGCATATGAATGATGACACAGAGACGCGCATGATCGCCACAAATCCCGAATTGACGAGTACGCCGGTCGCTACCAAGCTGGAGGCGCGTGACCTCGAGGTTTACTACGGAAACTTTCACGCGATAAAGAACGCAAACTTGAGCGTGCCGGAACACTGCGTGCAGGCGCTCATCGGCCCGTCGGGCTGCGGCAAGTCCACCTTTCTTCGCGCTCTCAACCGCATGCACGATCTCACGCCCGACGCTCGAGTGGAGGGCAGCGTCCTGCTCGACAGCGAGAACATCTACGCGAGCAACATCGACCCGGTCACGGTTCGTCACCGGATCGGGATGGTTTTCCAGCGGCCAAATCCGTTTCCGAAGAGCATTTTCGAAAACGTCGTCTACGGTCCCAAGATTCATGGCGAGCGCAATCGCAAGATGTTGATGGATATCTGCGAGAAGGGCTTGCGCGGCGCGGCGCTGTGGGAAGAGGTCAAAGATCGTCTCGATCGGTCGGCACTCGATCTCTCCGGCGGTCAGCAGCAACGTCTGTGCATCGCCCGCTGTCTCGCGGTCGACCCCGAGGTGATCTTGATGGACGAGCCCGCTTCCGCGCTCGATCCGATCGCCACCAGCAAGATCGAAGATCTCATCGACGAGCTCAAAAAAGATTACACCGTCATCATCGTCACGCATTCGATGCAGCAGGCGGCGCGCATCAGCGACTTCACGACCTTTTTCCTGATGGGAGAGCTGATCGAATCGGATACGACCTCGACCATCTTCACGAAACCGCTGGATAAGCGCACCGAAGACTACATCACCGGCCGTTACGGCTAAATCGCGGCGATTTTCCGCCCGGTCGTCGTCACCGGCCGCCTCGTGTATTCCGACATACACGTCGGCGGCCGTTTCCTAGACCGGACGAAAAGGCGCTCGCGATGGGTTGTTGGAGGCGTGTCCTTTTCGGCGTTTGCGGGTTTTGCGTTGTGCGAATCCGCTACAGAGCGCGAGGCCTCTCGAGCCGCTTAAGCCGACGTTAAGTGAGGCTTAATTTCATCCAGGTAGCATGAGGCCGTTACCCCTGTACCCTCACTTTCATACGGGAGTACTTTTTACGTGTTAACGAAACTCGCGCGCGTCGGTCTGACCGCTGCGGCGATGGTTTTGGCAGCCACGACTTTTGTGCTGGCGGAAACAACGGCAACACCAGCGCCAAAGAACGTCGCGCAGGCTTCGGCTTCTGCGACGGCTTCGCCCAATCCATTTACCTATCGCGGCTACGTTCGCGCTTACGACCTCACGCGGCAAAACGCATACAGTGCTTTCGGCGGACCGGGACCGGGCAGCAAGGCCAACCAGGCCTCGTTCAACTCGGCGATCAGCCTGCACGGCGACTACAATTTCCTGGGCTCCGGTTTTGACGTCGGCGCCTCGTACCTCTACGCGCAGCCGTTCAACAACTGCGCAAATCCGGCCACGCACTCGTCGACGGCCGGACCGCCCTGCGGTACCAAGAGTGAGCCGCCGGGTCTCAATCCGGACGACACGCTGCCGGGGTTCGAGATGAGCACGCTCTACGAAGCCTATGCGCGGTACGACGCCAACGGTCTGTACGTGCAAGGCGGCGATCAGGTCATGAATACGCCGTGGGCGCCGAGCTCGGATTCGCGCCTCAAGCCGGTGTCGTATCAGGGCGTCGACGCTTCGTACAAACTCAATTCGAACTGGACGATCGAGGGCGCCGACATTTGGGAGTGGGAGTGCCGTACGTGCTCCAACTTCGATAAGGGCACCCTGCTGACGGTCGTCAACCCCGGCGGTTACGCCTATCCGGGTGCGAGTGCTCTGCCGACTACGGTTTACGATCCGTCGGAAACGCCGCTCGACAACAACGGCTTCTTCTATGGGCATCTCGGCTACAAAGGGCCGAAGTCGCTACCGCTCGCGGCGAATCTCTACTACTACAGCTTCAGCAATATCGCGACCAACTTTTGGGCGGACGCGAAAATGACGCTCGGGACGAGCATGCTCAAACCGTACCTCGCGCTGCAGGGCGGCACCGAGAACGGCACGTCGAGCGATCTGCTCGGAAAGATCGACTCGTCGATCATCGGCGCGCAGATCGGCTTCTACCCGATGCCCGCTCTCCTCTTGGCGGGTTCGTTCGATTACATTCCGCTAAAGACCGACACCGTCGATCTCGCGACGTACGGCCTGACCTGCAGCGCGCAGCATCAGATCGGCTTTGCGGCAGGACACAAAGCCTACAACGTAGCGTTTCCGTACTTCCTGCCTTCCGGCGGAACCGCGCAGTGTTCGCCCAACGCGTCGAATGCGGCGCTTACCGACGTGTATTACGGCGGATGGGCCTCGCCGTACACCGACTCCTACGCAACCGACCCAACCTTCGTCTCGAGCGGCACGCAGGACATGCCGGACCGCCGCAGCCCCGGCAGCGCCGCCAAGATCGCCGCGACGTTCACGTCGGACAATCGGCAGCTCGTCACGACGGTGCAACAGGAGTGGTACGACTACTCGAACCCGGGCTATGCGACCGGCAACAGCGAGACCGACTTCGATACGCAGTACTTCTTCGCTAAGGTTCCAAAGCACGGGCTCTACAAAGGGTTCTCGTTGCGCGTGCGCTTGTTCAGCCGTTCCGAGAGCACCTGGCCCGGCGGCTCACCCGACGGACTGTTTAAGTACAGTCGCTTCCAAGCCGAATACGACTTTTAGCATGCAGCCCTGATTCGTCCATACCGTCGTCGCCGAAGGTCTGAACGAATCATGATCTGCAGGTGGACTTCGGGGACCAAGCAGTCGGGGCTCGTGCAAGGCACGGGCCCCTTTTATTTGGAATATGTCCGGCCGCCATGCCATCGACGATGAAAGCGCTCTCGAAACTACGGCCCGAGGCGGGCTTCACCCTGAACGTGGTTCCCGTTCCCTCGATCGGCCCGACCGACGTGCTGATCCGCGTCGAGAAAGCCGGGATCTGCGGCACGGATCATCACATCTACGAATGGGATCCGTGGGCGCAAGCACGCGTGCGTCCGCCCGTTGTGATCGGCCACGAGTTCATGGGTAGCGTGCACGCCGTCGGAAACGCCGTCCGCGCGGTCAAACCGGGCGATCGCGTCTCCGCCGAGGGACACATCGCCGATCTCACCTGCGTGCTCTGCCGCACCGGTCAGGCGCACATCTGCGAACACGTGAAGATCATCGGGATCGATCGCGACGGTGCGTTCGCCGAATTCATCGCGATGCCCGAATACAACGTGTGGAAACTCGATCCGGCGATTCCGGATGAATTCGCCGCCGTATTCGATCCGCTCGGCAATGCGGTCCACACGGTGATGGCGGCCGGCGTGAGTACGAAGAGCGTGGTGATCACCGGCGTGGGGTCGATCGGGTTGATGGCCATCCCGGTGGCGCGCGCGGCCGGAGCGGCAACGGTCTACGCGATCGACGTGAACCCCGCCAAGCTCGAGCTGGCCAAGCGCTTAGGCGCCGACGATACGTTCGATGCGCGCGAGGTCGGGCTCGTCGACGAGATCAAGGAGCGCACCGGCGGCGACGGCGTCGAAGTCCTGCTCGAGATGTCCGGGAGCGGAAGTGCGATCGACCTCGGATTGCAGATGGTGCGCAACGGAGGTACAGCGGCGTTGCTCGGGATTCCGGGCGACAAAGTCAACCTCAATCTCGCCGAATTGATCATCTTCAAAGGCCTCACCGTCTTGGGTATCAACGGCCGCACGATGTTCGAGACCTGGTACCAAACGCAAGCATTGGTCAAGAGCGGGCGCGTCGACCTGCGCCCGATCATCACTCACGTGTTGCCGATGCGCGAATTCGACCGCGCATTCGAGCTGATGCGCAACGGCGAGGCCGCGAAAATCGTCCTCGACGTCAAAGGGGACATAGCAAAGTGAACACCACGTTCGATGCGTCGCTTGAACGGGAGCTCGACGCGTTGCGATCGGCGGGTACCTACAAGCGCCTGCGTCATCTCACCACACCGATGGCGCCGGAAGTGCACATGGAAGAGGCCGGCGACGTCATCGTGCTCTCCAGCAACAACTATCTCGGGCTCTCGGATCAACCGGACGTGATCGAGGCCGGGATCGAGGGGTTGCGGAAATACGGAGCGGGCACCGCCTCGGTGCGCTTCATCTGCGGCACGTTCGACATCCACCGCAAGCTCGAGGAACGAATCGCCGCGTTTTTGGGAACGCAGGCGTCGCTGACGTATGTCTCGTGTTGGAACGCGAATACCGGGCTCTTCCCGACGATCTGCGGGGACGGCTCTGCGATCGTTTCGGATGAGCTCAACCACGCCTCGATCATCGACGGCGTACGTTTGGCGAGCAAGGCCAAGCGCGCCGTGTACAAGCACGGCGACATGGCCAACCTCGAAGCCATCCTTCGACAAGCTCGGGATGACAAGAACTCGCCGGTATTCGTGGTCACGGACGGCGTTTTCTCGATGGAAGGTTCGCTGGCGAAGCTGCCCGAGATCGTGGCATTGTGCAAACGCTACGGCGCGGTGAGCGTGGTCGACGATTCGCACGGAACCGGCGTGATGGGAAAGACCGGTCGCGGCACGATCGAGCATTTCGGGTTGACCGGCGAGGTCGACGTCATCACCGGCACGCTCGGGAAGGCGCTCGGCGGCGCCGCCGGCGGCTTCGTCGCCGGGAGCGCCGCGTTGATCGACGTGCTGATCCAGCGTTCGCGCCCGCAGCTCTTTTCCAACGCGCTGCCGGCGACCGTGGCGTGCAGTTCGCTGGCGGCGATCGACTACCTCGATGCGCACCCCGAGCTGGTCGAACGTTTGCGCGGGAACGTCGCCTACTTCCGCAGCGGCTTGCTGCGCTTGGGGTTCAAGCCGCTCGACGGTCCGAGCGCGATCGTGCCGATCATTGTCGGCGAGACCGCGCGCGCGATCAAGATGAGCGACGAGCTGCTCGAGCACGGCGTCTTCGTGACCGGCTTCGGTTTTCCGGTCGTGCCCGAGGGCACGGCACGCATTCGCACGCAGCTTTCCGCCGCACTGACGAAAGAAGAAATGGACCGCGCGCTCGACGCGTTCGAACATGTCAAAGCTCTACTTTAGATACTCGGCGATGAACGCGGGCAAATCGACCGCGCTCATTCAAGTCGCGCACAATTACGAGGAAAACGATCGCGAGGTGAAGCTGTATACCGCGGCGATCGATCGCCGGTTCGGCCAGGGCGTGGTCGCGTCGCGGATCGGGCCGCAGCGTTCGGCGACGACCTTCGACCCGCATACCGATTTCTTCGCCGAGATGTCGGCGATGCGCGGGATCTCGTGCGTGCTGATCGACGAGGCGCAATTCCTGACTCCAGACCAGGTTCGAGACCTCCACCGCGGTGCGCATCTGCTGGACATTCCCGTCATCTGTTACGGAATACGCAGCGATTTCTTGGGTGAGCCGTTTCCCGGCTCGGCCTATTTGCTCACTTTGGCCGATAGCATCGAGGAACTGAAGAACATCTGCTCGTGCGGCCGGAAAGCGACGATGAACCCTCGTTTCGCAGGCGGTGAGCGCTTGTTTGTAGGTGACCAAGTCGCGATCGAGGGCGATGTCGAGTACCGGCCGATGTGTGCGCGTTGCTTCTACGAGGGCGCCCGTTCGATTAGATGAGCATCCCCTAGCCCGCTGCGGTTTGGGAAACCTTGGAATGCGGGACAACGAGGGTATGGCTCGCTTCATACATCTTCTCGCGGCGCTCGCAATCGCGAGCATTATGTTAGCCGCAGTCACTCCGGCGCGAACCGACGCGCAGATTTCTCTCGGCTTATCCGTGTCGATCGGACCGCCGGCGATTCCCTATTATTTACCGCCCCCGCCGCCGGGTCCCAATTACATTTGGCAGCCCGGCTACTGGGCGTGGGATCCGGTGGACGGCTGGTACTGGGTGCCCGGCACGTGGGTGCTGGCTCCGGCCGTAGGCCTGTATTGGACACCGGGCTACTGGGGCTGGAACAACGGCTACTACCGGTGGAATAACGGCTATTGGGGCCCGCAAGTCGGCTTCTACGGTGGCGTCAATTACGGCTACGGTTATTACGGCAACGGCTACAGCGGCGGCCAGTGGCAAGGGAACAACTTCGCCTACAACACCGCGGTCTACACCAACGTCCCGACGAATCGCTACCACCACTATTACAATCGGGCGGCCGTGCGCTCGTGGACGAACCGTGTCAGTTACAACGGCGGCCCGCACGGCATCGACGCGCGCCCGACCGCAACCCAACAGAGCGCGTATTCGCATCGCCGTTTCGGCCCGACGAGCGTGCAAGTGCAGCACGCGAGCTACGCCAAGGCCGATCCGTCGCTGCGCTATAACACGAATCACGGCCGCCCGTCGATCGCGGCAGAGCAGCAGCCGTTCAGCGCGAGGCATACGCCTCCGGGCGTCCGCGCGTCTGCAGTAACCGCGCATCGCGCCGCGCCCTCGACCGCGCATCGCGCCGCACCCTCGACCGCGCATCGCGCCGCGCCGTCGACCGCGCATCGCGCCGCACCGTCGACCGCGCATCGCGCCGCGCCCTCGACCGCGCATCGCGCCGCGCCCTCGACCGCGCATCGCGCCGCGCCCTCGACCGCGCATCGCGCCGCGCCGGCAGCCGTGCATCACACGGCCCCCGCCGCAGTGCACCATGCGGCTCCGGTGCATCGGGTGATGTCGGCACCGGAACACCGCGCTGCTCCGCCGGCGCACACCGCGTATCACGCGCCCGTTTCCCACGCTGCACCGGCGCAACATGCCTACCACCCGGCAGCGCGCGCTGCGCCGGCCTATCACCCCGCAGCGCGCCCGGCTCCACAGCGCGCAGCGGCGGCACATCCGGCTCAGCGCGCTGCTGCTCCGCATCCGCGGGCATCTCGCGCTCCCTAGCGGCGCGCGAGCGCAGCTTGGCGGTGGGCGATAAGTCCCTCCGCCTGGGCCAGAATCGCCGCATCGTTCGCGATGCGGCGATTGACTTTTCCGAGGGATCGTTCGTACGTGCGCAGGGTGAGGAAATTCATGACCGAGAGACCCGACGAGAACCGTGCGGTGCCCCCGGTCGGGAGCACGTGATTCGGGCCGCTCCCGTAATCGCCGAAAACCTCGGCTGCACCTTCGCCGATGAAGAGCGTGCCGTAGGCCGTAAACCGGTCGGCCAATGCTTGCGCGCGCGATCCCTGCAGCGAGAGATGTTCGGGCGCGAGCCGGTTGCAGAACTCGGGTGCCTCACTGAGCGGCAGTACGATACATCCGCCGCGGCGCTCGAGCGAAGCACGTGCGGTTTGCGCGGTCGAGAGCGTGGCGAGCCGCGATTCGATCTTTGCTCCGACGGCCGACGCGAAGCAACGATCGTCGGTGACGAGCAGCGCTCGCGCGTCGTCGTCGTGTTCTGCCTGCGCCAACAGATCGACGGCGATCAGGTCCGCATCGGCATCCGCTGCAGCGACGATCGCGATCTCGGATGGCCCGGCGAGCGCATCGATTCCGCATTGCCCGAAGAGCGCGCGTTTGGCGGCGGTCACGTACGCGTTGCCGGGTCCGACGATGAGATCGACGCGCGGCACGCTGCGCGTCCCGTACGCCATCGCGGCGATAGCCTGTGCGCCGCCGAGTTCGAAGACGCGCTCGATGCCGGCAACATGGGCCGCGGCGAGCACTTCGCGGCCCGCCCGCGGCGTGCAGACGATCCGCTCGCCCACGCCCGCCACCCGCGCGGGGATCGCGCCCATGAGCAGCGAGGACGGAAGCGGATGGCGACCGGCGGGCACGTAGATACCGGCCCGCTCCACCGCGACGAGCCGATGTCCCAGTTCCAAGTCGTCTTCGCGGATGCTTACGTCGGCGATCGCGGCACGCTGCGCACGGGCGAAGCGTTCGATGCGCGCCGCAGCGCCCTCGAGCGCGCTGCGCAGATCGCCGCCCGCCTCGGAAAATGCGCGCGAGATCTCGCGTGATTCGATTTGGCGCGGGGCCGGATCGCCGAATTGCGCTGCGAGTTCGGTCAGCGCGTCATCGCCGCGCGCGCGCACGGCGGCGAGGATCGGCTCGACGTCGATCGGCTCGCGCGAAGGGCTTGGTGCAAGCACCTCGTCCGGCGTGCGCTCGATCATCGCGCCCTGGAAGCAAGCTGCGCCATCACGTCGTCGATACGAACGCCGGCTTGCTGCATACGAACCGAAAGAAAGTACAACAAATCTGCGCATTCCCAGGCGACCTCGTCGCGCGTGGCCGCTTGCGCCACTTCTTCGGCCTCCTCCAGCAGCTTCGCGCGTAGCAGTGCCGGATCGCGCAGAAGTTTGCGCGTATACGAGCGCTCGTCGCCGGTTCGCGCGCGCTGTTCGATGCGCTGCGCGAGCGTGCTCCACGAAAAGGCGGGTGTGCCAAAGCAGCGTTCGGCGCCGGTATGACAGGTCGGCCCCGACTGATCGACATAGAAGGTGAGCGCGTCGCGGTCGCAATCGAGATCGACGCGCACCAGTCGCTGCGTCGCGCCGGAAGTTTCGCCCTTGCGCCAGAGCGCGCGGCGTCGCCGGCTAAAGTAGACGCCGACGCCGTCGCGCAGCGCCGAGCCGAGCGATTCGCGTGAAGAATATGCCAGCATGCGCACGCCTCGATCGCCGCTGTCGCACACGACGGTCGGTATCAAGCCGTCCCCCTTGGTGAAATCCAGCAGCGCGAGAACCGCTTCGACGGGGTCGATGCGCCCGGTATAGAGCGCCATCCCGACCTGCGCATCGATTCCCAAACGATCGAGCGCGACGATCTCGTCGATTGCGGTGATGCCGCCGGCGATCGTCAACGAACCCTCGATGCGCGCTCGCAGCGCCTCGGCGGAGGCGAGATCGATGCCGCCGAGCAATCCCTCGCGCTCGATATCGGTGTAGAGAAAGCCGGCGCAATAGGGCTGCAAGCGCAGCGCGCGATCGAGCGGTGTCTCGTCCGTTTGCGTGCGCCAGCCTTCGACTGCCACGCGGCCGGCGCGCGCGTCGAGCGCGACGAGGACGCGTTCGCGCGGAAGTGCTTCGAGGAATTCGGGCGTTGCGGCGGTGCCGACGATCAACGACGCCGCGCCCCCGCGTAGATAGCGCTGCGCGCGCTCGAGGTCGCGAATACCGCCGCCGACGCGGCACCGTGCGAGGCGGCAGAGCCGCAAGATCAGCTCGGTGTTCTCGCCCTCGCCGAACGCCGCGTCGAGATCGATCACGGCGATCTCGCCGAAGCGTCCAAAACGCTGCGCGAGTTCGACCGCGTCGTCGACTTCGAGCACCTGACGCCGGCCTTGTTCGAGCTGCACGGCTTTCCCGCCGCGCAAATCGATGCTGGTGACGATCACGCGCGAACCTCGAGTCCGCGCGCGCGGCACACGTCCTTGACGTCGCGCGGACGGGCATCATCGTCGTGAAAGATCGACGCGCCTAGCGCCGCGTCGGCTCCGGCCTCTAAGACGTCGGCGAAGCTTTGCGCATCCGACGCGCCGCCCGATGCAACGACCGGTACGTTCACGTTGCCGCGAACTGCGCGCACGAGGTCCAAATCGAAGCCTTCGCGGCCGCCGTCGCGATCGATCGAGGTGAGCAGCACTTCGCCGGCGCCGAACTCCTGCGCCTCACGCGCCCAGGTCACGGCATCGCGCGCCTGCGGACGGGTGGCGCTGTGCGTGGCGATGGCATAGCGCTCCCCGGAGCGATACGCATCGATCGAGATTACGATGCACTGCGAGCCGAAGCGCGAGGCGGCCTGCGCCAGCAGCGCCGGCTGCTCGAGCGCCGCGCTGTTGATCGCGACCTTGTCGGCGCCCGCATCGAGCAGCCGCGCGACATCGCCGATTCCGCGCACGCCGCCGCCGACGGTAAGCGGCACGTCGAGCGCCGTCGAGATCGATTCGATGGTGCGCAGATTCGCAAGACGCGATTCGAGCGTCGCCGAAACGTCGAGCACGACGATTTCGTCCACGCCATCGTCCCGATAGCGCCGTGCGCGCTCGACCGGGTCGCCGGCTTCGCGCAAATTGGCGAAGCGTTGCCCCTTCACCACCCGTCCGTCGCGGATATCCAGGCAGGCGATGATGCGTTTAGCGAGCATACGCCACCGCTGCCGAGTCTACGAACGTACGCAAGAGCCGCGCACCGTATGCGCCGCTGCGTTCGGGGTGGAATTGCACGCCGAGCGCGCAGCCGCGCAGACCTGCGCTGGCAAAGCAGTCGTTGCCGTCGGAAGAGCTTGCGATCGCATCGGGCGCGTCGGCGTCGGGCGCATACGAGTTCGCAAAATACCCATAACCGGGTTCGATCGCCGCGCAGCACGCGCAGGGTTCGACGCGGTTCCAACCCATGTGCGGCACGCGCGGCGTGCGTAGAAGCCGCACGTTTCCGCTGAAGATGCCCAGCCCGCGGGCGCCCGGAGCTTCGTCGCTGGTTTCGAACAGCAGTTGAAAACCGACGCAGATGCCCAGGAGCGGCAGTCCGGCGGCCCACGACTCGAGGAGCGCGGTGCGCAATCCGGTGCGATCGAGTTCAGCGGCCACGTAGCCGAAGTGCGCGACGCCCGGGATCACCAGCGCATCGCAGGCAAAGACGGCGCCCGGCTCGGTGACGGAGTGCGTCTGCGCGCCGGCGCGCTGCAGCGCTGCGGCGATGCTGCGCCGATTGGCGGCCCCGAGCGCGACGATGCCGACGGTGGGTTTCAAACCAAGAGCCCTTTGGTCGAGGCGACACCTGCGAAGCGGCCATCGAGACTCCACGCGGCCGCGCAGGCGCGGCCAAGCGCTTTGAACGCCGCCTCGGCGAGGTGATGCGGATCTTCGCCGGCGAGGCGATCGAGGTGAATCGTCGCGCGCGCGTTGGCGGCAAGCGTTCCGACGACGTGCGGAATCATGACGGTTTCGAGATCCTCGATTCGTTCCGCGCGCAAATCGAGCGCGGTGCGCGCGTAGATGCGGCCGCCCAGATCGACCGCGCAACGAACCAGCGCGTCGTCCATCGGCAGTGTGACCGCGCCGTACCGCGCGATGCAAGAGCGATCCCCAAGCGCATCGTCGAGCGCGCCCCCGAGGACGATTGCGACGTCTTCGATCAGATGATGGCGAATCGCGTCCAGCGACCGCGCCTCGACCTCGAGCCCCGCACGGGCGTGAAACGCGAACGCGCCCAGCAGGTGATCGAGCATCACGATTCCGGTCTCGACCCGAACGCTCGGTTCGCCATCGAGCGCGAGAGAAACGCGAACGCTGGTCTCGCTGGTTTGACGTTGACGCGCCGCGCTACGCATAGACGACCTCGGCGGCGATTTCGCGCAGCGCCCGTACCACCGTATCGGTGGCTTCGTCGGTGGTTGCGCACAGGCGCAGCATGCCGGCAAGCATCGGATCCTCGAAGGTGCGCACGGCGATGCCGCGTGCCGCGAGCGCGTCGCGAATGACGGTTGCGCGCGCGCCGCAGTCGGCGAGCAAGAAGTTGGCGGGGCCGCGCCAGATCTCGCGCGCGAACGGAGCGAACGCATTTTCGAAGGCGTCGAGGCTGCGTGCCGTCTGGGCTTCCAAACGCGTTTCGAAGGCGCGCGTGCGCGCGGGGTCGCGCAGGTACGCCTGCGCCGCAATCAAGCTGAGCGCGCCGGCCGGATACGGCCCGATACAGCGCCGCAGGGCGGCTGCCGTCGCCGGTGCGGCCAGCGCGTAACCCAACCGCGCGCCGGCCAGCGATGCGCACTTCGAGAACGAGCCGGTGACGACGACGTTCTCGAACGCAAGCGCGTCGCGCGCGAGCGAACGGTCGGAGAAGGCCAGATAGACTTCGTCGATCACGATGAGCGCCTCGGGCAAGGCGCGTGCGACCGCGGTGAGATCGCCGGCGCGCAGCGGATCGGTCGTCGGGTTGTTCGGGTGTCCGAGAAAGACCAGACGCGTGCGATCGTCGGCCGCTTCGATCAACTGCAAGGGTTCGAAGCGCCAGCGCGCCGGATACGGTACGCGCCGCAGCTGCGCGCCGGTGAGCGTCACGACGCGGGGATACATCCCGAACGAGGGCGCGCTGCACAGCGCGGTATCGCCCGGATCGAGCGCGATGCGCGCGCAGGCGGCGAGAAGTTCGTCGGCGCCGTTCCCGAGGACGACGGCGGTTGCCTCGCGCGAGAAGCGCGCGGCGATGCGTTCGCGGACTTCGGCTTGCAGCTCGGTCGGATAGGTGCGTAACGATTCGCCGTCGATGGCGCGAATCGCGTCGAGCACGAACTCGGGCGGCGGCAGCGCGCCCTCGTTGCGGTGCAGACGAATGGCGATGCCGCGATCGGAGAGATCGCGCGGATCGTAGTCCGGGAGCGCCTCGATCGCTCGGCGCAAGGGCAGACTCATACGTTGGCCTCCAAGACCGCCAGGTCGCTCGTGGTGATGACGGTCTTGACGTCGAGGTCGAGTTCCTCGATGGTCTTTCCGGTGACGACCACGTCGATCATGAAGTCGGCCACGTCGTGCAGCAGCGTCGCCTCGACCGTGCCCGAGATCGCGACCGGAGCGATCCGCAACCCCGGCCGCTCGAGCGAGAGGAGGTAGCGCCGTGCGAGGTTTTCGTATTTCGCGCAGAGCGCGACCCGCACGTCGCCTTGCGCCGGAAGCTCGAGGTTGCGCGGACCGATCAGGCAGAGCGCGGGTTTGCCGTATCGCGCCGCCGGATCGTTCCACGGGATGCTGCGCCGGAGGATGCGCCGGTCGAGCGTACGCCCCGCGGCGAGCCATTCGTCGAGCAGATCTTCGCCGGTGAGCGCCAGGAGCGGACGGCCGCTGCGCGCGACTTCGTTCGCGAGAAGCGGAACGTCTTCGCCGCGTACGAGCGTGCGTTCGAACGCGCCGCGCGGCGCAGCGAGCGTGAGCGCGTACTCGGCCATCGCGGCCAGGCCGCGATTTTTCGGAACCAGCACCACCGTCGGCGGCGCATCGATCGTATTCATAAATAAAAAGATAAGAGGCCGCGGGCGGACCGCGACCTCTTCCTGAAACTGGCTAAAACTCAGGCTTACGTCAAACAGTCATCGCACGCGATTCGGCAGAATCCGTGATGATGGTGGTGGTGAACGTGCGCCTGGGCAAGTGACATGGTGTTGTTGGGTTATAACAGGCTGCGCCGGGGCTGTCAAGGCTGATCGGCCGGAAAGGATGGATTCATGCACCGCGAGGTCATCGAGGTTCCGGGTATCTCGGAGGTCAGCCGCGGCCGCGGCGTGCCAATCTCGGCCGCGGTGCGGGCCAATGGCTTCATTTTCGTCTCGGGGACGCCCCCGATCGACCCCGCCGCCGGGACCTTCGAGCGGGGCAGCATTGCCGAGCAGACCGAACGCTGCCTGCGCAATCTGCAGCACGTTCTCGAGACCGCCGGATCGTCGCTCGAGAAGATCTGTATGGTCCGTGTCTACTCCTCGGGCGACCACTACCGGACGATCAATGAAGTCTACGCGCGCTTCTTTCCGGACAATCCGCCGGCGCGCACGTTCGTCCCGGTGGGCGATTGGCCGCTCGACTTCGATCTCGAGATCGAGTGCATCGCACTGGTGTAATTTGGACCATTGCGTGATTCGTTCACCGGGAGTAGCCTGTAGAGACCTCGCGAGCTTTTCATCGCGGGCAAAGGGGTGTGCTATGGGAACCCCGCTCAGCACCACGCACTGGACCGCAGTCGGACCCGCGCCGGTAAACAACGGTCCCGGGAATCTGCTTGTCAGCGGCCGGATCGAGGGCGTCGTGCCCCATCCGACCATCGCCAACCGCATTTTTGCGGCCGGACAGAACGGCGGCATTTGGCGCACCGACGACGGCGGCACGTCGTGGACGGCGCTCACCGACAGCGAGCCGAGTCTGGAATTCAACGGCTACCACCAGTTGCAGATGAATCCCGGTAACGCCGATATCATCGTCGGCGGGTTGGGCTCGCCAAACGGCGGCTTGCTGATCTCGCAAAACGGCGGAACGAGCTGGACCTACGCGACCATCACCAGCAACGACGACGTGCGCGGGCTCGGCTTCGATCCCGTTCTTGCAAATACGATCTACGTCGCAAACGGATGGAATGGCGTCTTCAAGTCGACGGATCTCGGAACGACGTGGACGCAGCTCACTCTCCCGGGCGGCTATTTTTCGGATCTGATTGTGACGCCGTCGGGCGCCATTTACACCGCGCTGTTGGGTAACGGCGGCGGCGCCGCATCGCAGAACGGGTTGTACAGGAGTGTCGACGGTGGAACGACATGGACGCAGCTCAGCTCGAGCGCGCTGCCGTCGGGAACCGCGCTCGGTGGCGGAAGCGCCGCGCGGCTCGCGTTCGGCGTGCACATTTTCTTCACCCACGTGGGGCGCTACGAGCAAGTGTACGCAACGTTCTTGCCGGTCGACGTCAACGGCAACGTGACCGGCGTGACGCGCGCCACCAGCGCCGACTCCGGTGCCACCTGGACCGCGCTCGCACCGTCGCCGGGAAACCTCGAGAACCGGAGCTGGCATCTGCTCATCGCGGTCGCACCGCTCAATCCGAATCTCGTCTTCGTGAACGATGCGTATGCGCTCTACATGAGCTACGATGGCGGCCAAACCTGGAACGCGGCCAACACGCCGGGTTGGGACTACGTGAATCTCGCCTTCGGTGCCGATGCGACCGTCTATGCGACCGCCGATCAAGGATTGTTGAGTTACAATCTCAACACGCAGCAGGCCGCCTCGCTCGTCGGCGATCTCGAGGTCACGCAGTTCTATACCGTCGCGCTGGATGCGCAGAATCCGCAGAACGTGTACGGCGTGGCTCAGGACCTGGGCGCGCTCAAGAGCACCGGGTCGGCGTCGTGGGTGAACGTGCCGGGCGGCGAGATCGGAAAATTCCTGGTCGATCCGACCAATTCATCGAACGTGTACAACTATAATCCGACCAGCAGCGGCAGTTTCGTCACGCAATCGCTCGACGGATATCAAACCCAGGCGACGATCCTGACCGATGCTCAGGCCGGCGTCCAAGCCGGCTACGGCGTGGCGTACGCAACGCAATACGCCTTCGTGATGGATCCCCAGAATTCCAAACGGCTAGCGCTGGGAACGACGAAAGTGTTCGTAACCGACGACGCGACCGTTGCGACGCCGGTATGGAACACGATCGGCGGCGTGCTCTCGAGCGCCGGCGGCGTGGATCAATTCATTCAGGCCTTGGCGATCGCCCCGTCCAACTCGAATGTGTTCTACGCGGCGACCCAGGATGGACACGCGTGGAATTCGGTGGATGGCTCGACCTGGCAAGCGTGCGATGACGGCATGTGGGGCAACGCCAACGGCGCGATCGCCGATCTGCGTGTTGACCCGAGCGATGCAGCGCACGTCTTTGCCGTTACCGGCGGCGGTGGAAAGGGCGTGTGGGAGCTGGTCGCCGGAACGTGGCAGAATCGGACCGGAAACCTGCCGACCGATCTCGGAAACAACACGATCTACGTCGACTGGACCTTCAGCACGCCGGTGCTCTACGTCGGCACGGGTCGCGGCGTGTATTCATCGGTCGACGGCGGGACGACCTGGAGCGTGTTTGCTCAAGGGCTGCCCAACACGCAGGTCAACAATCTCCAGGGGATTTTGCAGTGGCGTCCGTCCCGTTTCTTCGAACGGCAAACGCAGCTCTGCGCGGTGACGTACGGACGCGGCGCCTGGATGATCATGCTCAATTCGGCTCCGCTCGGATGGCCGTGGTGGCGAAAGCTTGCGCCCGCGCAACTGCAAGCGGGGCTCCTCAGCCAACCTCCGGCGAATCTACCGATCAACGTGGGGGTTACGAACGTGCCCGTGCAGGTAGGAGAGAATAATGGAATTCATCGAGTCGCTCTTCGGAATTAGCCCGGACGGTGGATCGGGGGCGCTAGAGACGCTCTACCTCGTACCTCTAATCGCGCTAGCGGTCTTTCTCGCCGTTCGCGCGGTTCGCCGGAGGTCGCGCAGCTAGCGTATTCACCCTCGCTTGAACCCATCGAGATGCGGATGCGGTTCTAGCCGAGTATGAACCCGCAAATCGTTCTCATCACCGGCGCGTTGGCCGGTATCGGCCGCGCAACCGCGCTGGCTTTCGCCAAGGACGGCGCCCGGCTCGCGATCTCGGGCCGTCGTGACGATGCCGGCACCGCTCTGGTTGCCGAGCTGCGCGCGCTTGGAGCCGAGGCCGAATTTTTCCGCGTCGACGTTCGTAACGACAACGAGGTTCGAACGTTCGTCGATGCGGTCGTCGCGCGCTTCGGCCGCCTTGATGCCGCCGTGAACAGTGCCGGCACCGAAGGGAAGACCGGTCCCATCACCGAGCAGACCGCGGAAAGCTACGCGGCCACCTTCGATACCAACGTGCTCGGCACGCTGCTGAGTATGAAACACGAGCTGCGCGTGATGGAGGCGCAAGGATCGGGTAGCATCATCAACCTTTCGTCGACGGTGGGGCATCGCGGAGCACCCGGCGCAGCACTCTACACGGCGAGCAAACACGCTGTCGAAGGGCTGACGAAGGCCGCCGCACTCGAAGCGGCGGCGTTCGGCGTACGCGTCAACGCGATCGCTCCCGGCCCGGTCGATACGGAAATGCTGACGCGCTTCACCGGCACGCCCGATCGTAAGGCGGCGCTGATCGCCGGCGTACCGTTCAAACGCGCGGGCAAGCCCGAGGAAATCGCGGACGTCATCCTCTTTCTCGCCTCGGAGAAAGCCTCGTTCATCACCGGGCAGATCGTCGACGTCAACGGAGGCAAAACGGCCGCATGAAGACCATGAAAATTCCCAATGCCGATCATCCGATCACGATCGAGCCGAGCAAATCGCGCGTTCGCGTGATCGTCGCGGGACGCACCGTCGCCGACACGCGCGCGGCGCTCACGCTGCGCGAGAGCGACTATCCGCCGGTGCAGTATGTTCCGCGTGGCGATGTCGACATGTCGCTGCTGGAGCGGACCGACAACGCATCATATTGTCCCTATAAGGGCGACGCGGCGTATTTCAGTATTCGCACCGGCGGAGAACGCGCCGTGAACGCCGTCTGGACCTACGAAGAACCGTATGACGCCGTCGGGCAGATCAAGGAGTATCTCGCCTTTTACCCCGACCGCGTCGACTCGATCGAGGAGCTGCCGGCGTAAAAGAACCACTCTGCGTGAAACAATCCCCGTCGAGTGGCGTAGACTCTGGCGGGAGGGCCGTATGACAGAGAGGCGCGCGTATCGCTTAGAATTCTACGTCATCTCATTCGCGGTACTTTTTGCGGCTGTGTATCTCGCCTGGCAAGTCGCTCATGGTGGGGTGGTGACGCATCATTTGCTCGATCAACGCAGCCTGCCGGGATTTTCGAATTGGTGGGGCCTCGCGATTATTCCGCTGATCGGTTGGCTTGCAGCGTGGTCGGTGCAACGCCGCGCAGCCGTCGACGCAACGGCGCTTACCAAAGCCGCTGCTGCAGCCGTCGGCGCGCTGCTCGTCGGCGTAGCACTATCGATATCTTTTGCGATCGACCGCGGTGGGAACGCCACGTTCTACATATTTGTGGCCGCGCTTGCGTCAGGACTCGCATTGCCTACCTATCGGGCGGAATACGTCTTCGGCTTTGTCATCGGGATGTCGGTCGTTTTCGGCCTCGTGCTGCCGAGCATTCTCGCACTCGTCGCAGTTACGATCTCGGTGACCTTTCATTTTCTCGTGCGACCGGCTTTTGTATGGACGGTGCGCCGCGTCCGAGCGTCATAACGAGCACGCGCTCATACGACAGATACGCGGCAGGTTCGAGGTGATTCAACAAGTTGCCGAAAAACATACGTAATGACACTTGCTGGTGCAATCTATCCTCTTGCCTTCGCGGTCTACCTTTTACTGGTGCTCCCCATTCTTTCGGCCTTGCGGCACCGCCGGGAGCGGGCTCGCGGCGGTCGTGACCCTCGGGCGAAGGCACGTTTCCTTCGAGCTACCTTGTTCAGACAGATCGTCAACTTCTTACTGTTCTGTTTACTGTTCTACGCTCTCCGGTTCTTTGACGGAGTTCCGGCGTCGCGTCTTGGACTCGGCGCGCCAACCTCGTGGTGGTTGGCCGGAGGTTTGGCCATAGCGGCTTTTGCGTTCTTCACGGTGACGGCTGTTCTCCAAAGACCGAGGGGTGCCGAAATTCGAACAATGGCCGAAGAGCGCGCGAGCGCGTTGATTCCAAGGTCAACTGAGGAACGGCGCTTGTGGGCGGGGATCTGCATCGCCGGAGGGGTGTTCGAGGAACTGGCGTACCGGGGATTCTTGTTTTACTTCTTGAGTGCCGTGATTCCACACATCGATATCGTTGAAACCGTAGTGATTAGCTCTGCGCTGTTCGGTCTCGCGCACATCTATCAAGGGTGGCGCGGAGTCGTATCGACGGGAGTTGCCGGTCTGGTTTTGGGTGGTCTCTACGCGCTGAGCGGTAATCTCCTGGTCCCCATCGTAGCGCACGTGATGGCGAACCTACGCTTGCTCCTGATTTTACCGCCCGAAGAGCCTCCCTAGCTAGGCGACTCCGCTGGCTCAATAAGTCACGCAAAAAAACAAGCAGGTCCAACAACGTTTCCGTTATTGGACCTGTTCGAGTTGGTTGCGGGGGCAAGATTTGAACTTGCGACCTTCGGGTTATGAGCCCGACGAGCTACCGGACTGCTCCACCCCGCGGTGGAGAGGCTTGGATACGGCGGAGCGAATGCCTTTCCTTCCGAATCGTTCCGGTCGTGCAATCGCTCGATCCGGCCATCGCGAGTCTACCAAAGATCCACCTGCATTGCCACCTCGAAGGGTGTCTGCGGCCGCAGACCTTTGTCGATTTGACCCGCCGCTACGGCCTCTCGACGCGGTATCGTCCCGGTGCCGCCGAGGTGGCGGGACCGACCGATCCTGCGCTGGTCTACCAATTCTCCGGCTTTCCCGAGTTCTTGCTGATCTTCGCCGCCGTGAGCCGGGCGCTCGCTTCGCCCGACGACTACGCCCGCCTCGCGCACGAGTTCGTTCACGATGCGCTCGCACAGAACGTCGTCTACGGCGAGCTGTTCATCTCGCCGTCGGTGTGGGCGTATTTCCACCCCGGTCTCGATCTGGTCGCGACCATTCGCTCGATGCTCGCCGAACTGCGTCTGGCACGTGCGCACGGTGCGGAGTTTTCGCTCATCGTCGACGTCACGCGCAATTTCGGTGCGGAATCGGCGATGCGTACCGCGCGTCTGGCAGCCTCGCTTGCGGGCGACGGCGTGATCGGCATCGGGCTGGGCGGCGACGAGGCTCGCTTTCCCGCCGGGGGCTTCGGCGAGGTTTTCGCGGTCGCACGTGCGCACGGGTTACACACGGTCGCGCATGCGGGCGAGGCCGACGGCGCGCGCAGCGTTCGCGCCGCGATCGAGATCGGTGCCGAGCGTATCGGTCACGGCGTGCGCGCAATCGAAGATCCCGCGGTCGTCGCGCTGTTACGCGAGCGCGGCATCGCGCTCGAAATCTGTCCAACGTCCAACCTCTGCACCGGTACGGTTCCCGCCGGCGCAGACCATCCGCTGCACGAACTGGACGCAAACGGCGTGCTCGTCACGATCGATGCCGACGATCCGGCGATCTTCGGGACCTCGATTTCACAGGAGTATGCGCTGGTCGCGCAGCGTGCCGGGATCGAGACGTTGCGGCGGTACATCGCGCAGGCGGCCGGCGCCGCCTTTCTGGAACCGGCAGCGAAAGCGGCGCTGGCCGCGAAGTTGGAACGCAGAGATGTCCGGTCATAGCCATTTCACCGAGTCGATCGAGGAATATCTCGAAGCGGTGTATCGTTTGGAGCGCGAGGGGCCCGGGGTGACGACCTCGGGCCTGGCGACCTCGCTTGGCGTTGCTCCGGCGTCGGTTTCGGGCATGCTCAAGAAGCTGGCGAAGGACGGCTACGTGGAGCAAGTCGGCCGCGGTGAGGTCAAGCTCACCCAGAAGGGCCTTGCCGTCGGCGTGCGCGTGCTGCGCCGTCACCGCATCGCCGAACGGTTTCTCAACGAGATCCTCGGCATGCCTTGGGACCAGGTGCACGACGAAGCGTGCGTGCTCGAGCACGCGATCTCATCCAACGTCGAAGCGCGGCTGCTCAAGCTGCTCAAGGACCCGACGACCTGTCCGCACGGACAGCCGATCCCGCCGAACGATTTGAGCGATCCGGTTCGCAGCGGTGAACCGCTCGCGCAGATGCCCGAGGGCACACACGCGCGCATCCAGAGCGTCACCGAAGAGTTTCCGGAGATTCTGCGTTATCTTGCCGAGATCGGGCTGCGCCCCGGTGTCGAGATTTCACTCCTGAAAAAAGCGCCGCTCGGCGGTCCGCTCACCATCGCCGTGAACGGTAAAGAGCACGCCATCTCACTCGAACTCGCCGGTTTGGTCACGGTTCTCGCGGCGTGATCACCCGCGTCCTCATCTACCTGAACGTCCTCGCGTTCGCGTGGGAAGTGCTCGTCGCCGGCCCGGGCATGCTCTCGCTGATGGGCGGCGGAAACGAACTCGCGGTCCTCAACGCGGGCGCGCTCTGGCCCGCGTCGGTGCTGGTCGATCACCAGTGGTGGCGCATCCTGACGTCGGCCTTCTTGCACGGCGGGCTGCTCCATATCGGCGTCAACATGATCTCGCTGTGGTATCTCGGCCGGTTCGTCGAAGCGATCGCCGGATCGCCGCGCACGGCGATCATCTATTTCGTCTCGCTCGTCGCCTCGGGCTTCGGCGTCGTCTACCTGAGCCCGGCCGCGAACGCGATGGTACCCACGCTCGGCGCCAGCGGTGCGATCTTCGGCCTCTTCGGCGCGCTCTTCGCGATCGGGTTCAAGCTCGGTCCGCCGGGCATGCAGCTCGTGCGGGCCAACATCGGAATCTTGGTGCTGAACCTCATCATTACGTTTACCGTGCCGCAAATCGCGTGGGAGGCCCACGTCGCCGGCCTCATCGTCGGATTCTTTCTCACGCTGTTGATCTTCACGCCGCCGCGTCGCGTCGCTCCGGTCGTGACCGATGCGAGAACCGGCGACCAATACGAGACCGAATACCAAACGCCCGAACCGCCGCATCCCCATCGATGAACGAAACCTCCACCGAGGAACTCTTCGCACCCGGCGGGCCGATCGCGCGCGCGCTGCCGGGCTTCGAAGCGCGTCCCGGACAAGTGCAGATGGCCAAATCGATCGAGCGCGGCATCCTCGAAGGGATGCATACCATCGTCGAGGCCGGTACGGGTGTCGGAAAATCGCTCGCCTATCTCGTGCCCGCGGTGCGCAGCGGGAAGAAGATCGTGCTCTCTACCGGCACGATCGCGCTGCAAGAGCAGCTCGTGCGCAAGGACATTCCGCTGGTGCAGCGCGCACTCGATATTCCGCTGCGCGTCACCCTGCTCAAAGGCCGGGGTCATTACCTGTGCAAGCTGAAATTCAAGCGCATGCGCGCCGAACGTTTGATTGCGAGCTCGCGCACGATGGAAGAGATGTGGGCGTGGGGGGCGCGCACGCAGACCGGCGACCGCGCCGAACTCCCGTTTCTTCCTCCGGCTGACGAATGGGAGATGCTCGATGCCGATGCCGACGATTGTACCGGCGAATTTTGCGAGCATTTCCGCGATTGCTGGTTCTTCAAAAAGCGTGACGAGGCGAAATACGCCGATCTCGTGGTCGTCAATCACGCGCTGTTCTTTCTCGACCTCGCCGTCGGCGGAGGTCTGCTCCCACCCTACGACGTCGCAATCCTGGACGAGGCGCACCAGTGCGAGCGCTGGGCGACCGACGCGCTGACCGCCACGATCTCGCGCGGCTCGCTCAATCGCATGATGCGTAAATTGCATCGCACCTACACGCTGCCGGTCTCTTTCGACGGCGAGTTCGACGAAGGGATGCGCGCGCTCGAGTCGGCGCTCGCGAGCGTCCCCGGCGAGCGTTACCCGCTGGGAGCGAACGAAGGTGCGTGGCCTCCGCTCGACGGCCTGCGAGCGACCCTCTACAAGCTCGAGAACTGGCTCTACGCCAATTGGCATTCGGCGCTGAAAAAGCGAGTCGAAAACGATGCCGAAGCGGAACGCCGCCGCGACTTGGCGATGCGCGGAATCCTCGCGCATCAAGGCGCGATCGACCGCGCGCAATTGCCGTCGGATGAAGCGATCGCCTGGGTCGAGCGCGGCGAGCGCGACGGACGTTACGAGGTGAACAGCGCGCCGTTCGATGTGGCGGAGTTCCTGCGCGCGGCGCTCTTCGCGCGCACGGCGAGCGTCGTACTCACCAGCGCCACGATCTCGATCGACGAGGATTTTGCCTTTCTGCGGCGTTCGCTGGGCATCGGTGATGCCCAGGAGCTGGTCGCGCCTTCGCCGTTCGATTACGAACGGCAGGCGCGGCTCTACATCGCGCCGCCCGAGGTCAATCCGAAGACGCACGACTTCGCGCGCAAAGCCGCGCCGATCGTCGAAGAGTGCCTCGATCGCTGCCGGGGGCGCGCCTTCGTGCTGTTCACCTCGTACGCGCGGCTGCGCGAGGTCTACGCGCTCGTGCGTGAGCGCATTCCCTTTCCGGTGAAGTTGCAAGGGGAGCTGCCGCGGGCGCATCTGCTGCAGTGGTTCCGCTCGACGCCCAATGCCGTGCTCTTTGCCACCGGCACGTTCTGGGAAGGGATCGACGTCGTGGGCGACGCCCTCTCGTGCGTGATCATCGACCGCCTGCCGTTTCCTTCGCCGGCCGATCCGCTCGTGATGGCGCGGGTCCGCGATCTCGAGGCGCGCGGGCACGACGGTTTCGAGGATTACATGATCCCGGCCGCGATCGTCCGGCTCAAACAGGGCTTCGGGCGTTTGATTCGCAGCACCAGCGACACCGGCGTCGTCGCGCTGCTCGACGGCCGCGCCGCTTCGACCCGCTACGGCGAGCGGATTCTGCGCGCGCTGCCCCCGGCTCGCCGCATAACGCACCTCGATGAATTGACGGAATTTTTTGCCTAATCCGTCCTGATCGGACCGGCGTATAAGGGGTATGCGTTACTTTATTGCGATTCTCGCCGCCGCGTTTATCACGGCCGCCCCGGCGATAGCCGACTCGATGATGGGCTCGCCCAAGCCCAGCCCCTCGTCCATGCACTCGATGAAGAGCATGCACTCGATGAAAAGCACCCACTCGATGAAGAGCGATTCGATGAAGAGCAATCACATGATGAAGAGCTCCTCATCGATGATGAAGAGCTCTCCGACACCCAAACCGACCAAAGCGCCCTAACGGAAGCGCTTATTCTATCTGACCGAACTGCTTGATGTCTTCGGGGCCATCTTGCATGACGCGTTTCTCCGCGCCTTGCACTTGCACGCGGATGGCCTCGACGATATCAGGGTTCGCCAGGGTGGTGATATCGCCGGTGTCCATGTTGTTCGAGATCGCGGCGAGAACGCGCCGCATGATCTTGCCGGAGCGCGTCTTGGGCATGTCGGGAACGATCCGCACGTTCGTCGGCCGCGCGATCTTGCCGATCATCGTCTCGATGGTGTGGACGACTTTATGAGAGATCTGCGGACTCGCTTCGATGCCGGGCTTGAGCGAAACGTAGACCTCGGGAGCGCGTCCACGAATTTCGTCGACGATCGGAACCGCCGCCGCCTCAGCCACCTCATCGACGGTCAAACACGCCGATTCGATCTCCTTGGTGCCGAGCCGGTGGCCGGCGACGTTGATCACGTCGTCGACGCGCCCCAAGATGCGGAAATACCCGTCTTCCGCGAGCAGCGCGCCGTCGCCGGCGAAATACGGCCAGTCGCGCCAGTCGGTGCTCTTGGGGTTCCGGCAATATTTCGCGTAGTACGTTTTCACCATGCGGTCGGGATCGCCCCAGATCGTCTGCATGATGCCCGGCCACGGATTGAGGATACAGATATTGCCGGCGCGGCTCGAACCCGCCGGAAGTTCCTTGCCCTGCTCGTCGTAGATGACCGGGTAGATGCCCGGTAAACCGGGGCCGGCACTGCCGGGCTTCATCACGTCCAGAGCGGGAATCGTGCTGCAAAGAAAACCGCCGGTTTCCGTTTGCCACCAGGTGTCGCAGATGACGGCTTCACCCTTCCCGACGGCATGATAGTACCAGCGCCACACTTCGGGTTCGATCGGTTCACCGACCGTCGTCATGTGCTTGAAGTGATAGTCGTACTTGGCGGGCTCGTTCGGTCCTGAACGCCGCAACATCCGGATCGCCGTCGGTGACGTGTGGAAAATGTTGACGTCGAGCTGTTGCGCGATGCGCCAAGGCCGTCCGGGATCCGGATAGGTCGGAACCCCTTCGTAGATCACCGTCGTCGCCGCAACCGCGAGCGGGCCGTAGACGATATAGGAATGTCCGGTGATCCAACCGATGTCCGCCATGCACCAGTACACGTCTTCGGGGTGGATGTCCTGAATGAACTTCGAGGTTCCGGCGACGTAGGAAAGATAGCCGCCGGTGCCGTGCTCGCACCCCTTGGGCTTGCCGGTCGTACCACTGCTGTACATCAGGAAAAGCGGAGCAGTGGAATCCATTGAAAGAGGCGCGACGAGTTTGGCCTTGTACTTCGTGAGCTCGTCGTTCACGAAGAAGTCGCGCCCGTCGACCATCGGCGTCGGCGAGGAGTACCGGTCGCGATGGCGTTTCCAGACCAGCACTTTGTCGACGGCCTGACCCTCTTTTGCCGCCGTCTTGACGGCGATGTCGGCATTTGCTTTGTGATCGATGAGTTTGCCGCTGCGGTAGTAGCCGTCCATCGTGATCAAAACGCGGCTGCCCGAATCGGCGATTCGAGTGCCGCACGCCTCGCCGCTGAAGCCGCCGAAGACCTCGGAATGCACGACCCCGATGCGCGCGCATGCCAGCATCGTAATCGGCAGTTCGGCCGCCATCGGCATATGCAGCGTGACCCGGTCGCCGGGTTTGAGGCCCGCGAAATCCTGCAGCAACGCGGCCATCTCGTTCACCCGAACGTAGAGCTCCTGATAGGTCAGCGGCTCGATCGGCGCGCCCTCGTCCTCGGGGACGAAGATAATTGCTGCCTTGTTCTTGTATTTCGCCAGATGGCGGTCGATGCAATTGGCCGACGCATTGAGTTTTCCGCCGACGAACCATTTCCAGAACGGCGCTTTACTCGTATCGAGCGTGGTGTGCCAATAGCGATCCCACGTCAGCAGGTCTGCATACTCGCGGAAGCATTCCGGAAAATGCTCGACCGAAAATCGCTCTCTGATGCCGGGGTCGGTCAGGTTCGCTTGCCGGATAAATTGCGGAGAGGGGCTGTAATAGGGTTCCTCTTGCCAATGAACGGCAATCTCGGCTTCGGTAACCTTGAGCTCTGGCTTGCTTGCGACCGTCATTACGCGGGCCTCCGTCTGCTGTTATGCGGATGCGCTCTGCACTCTCGGATTGCGAGTTCACCGGGGATGCTTCCTAATGCCTGCCGAAAAAATCGAGCAAATGATTGCCGCGTTTGTGCTCGCCGCGCTCACCGAGGCAGCCAACATTCACGAGCATATGCCGCCTCCCGATTTCACCTTCCCAACCGCTAAGGGGACGAAGCAGCTGTACGATCTGCGCGGCAAGGTGGTCGTACTGAACTTTTGGGCGACCTGGTGCCCGCCGTGTACCGACGAGCTCAAGGATTTCGTTCGTGCCGAAAGCGCCTACGGGAAAAAGATCGAGATGCTCACGATCTCGTCCGAGCCGCACCTGGTGGCGTCCAGCTATTTGATGCACTGGGACATCGATTTGCCGGTGATCGAAGACCTGAACGGCTCGATTTCCAAGATGTACGAGGTCCCGCCGATTCCGCTGACCGTGGTGATCGATCCGAGTGGCAACGTATCCTATATTTCCCGCGGCGAGCTCTCGTGGCCCGAGCTCAATTCGGCAATCGAGCACGCGCTTGCGACTCCGGCAGTTGGCACTCCGGGTCCCGGAGTGCTAAGATAGCAGGCTATGAAGCATGAGGGCGCGCTGGACAAACGTAAGGCGTACATCCTGGCGACGGTGGTCTACGAATACATCGCAACCGCCGAGCCGGTCGGTTCGAACACGCTCACGCAAAAGTACAATCTCGGGGTGAGTTCCGCCACGGTCCGCAACGAGATGGCCGAGCTGGAAGCCTCGGGCTATCTCGTGCAGCCCCATACCTCGGCCGGGCGCGTCCCCTCGGACGCCGGCTACCGTACCTACGTCGACGATCTGATGCAGCCCGAGACGCTGGCGCCCGGCGATCGCAAACGCATCCGCGAGGATTTACGCGAAGCTAGCCGCGAGCTGGACGAGGTGATCGAGAGCGCCACGCGATTGCTGGGCCGCATCTCGAACAACCTCGCGTTCGTCACGAAACCGCAGTCCGACACCCAAACATTCAAGCACATTCAGCTGATCTGGCTCTCGGTGCGGACGGGCGTGGCAATCGTGGTCACCTCGCTCGGCGTGGCGGCGCAAACGCTGTTCGAAGTGACGTTCGATCTCGACGCCGACACGCTCACGAAACTCTCCAACGCACTCAACGCGCGGCTGGGCAATCGGCTGATGCGCGACATCGGCGAGCGCGATGTACAAGCCGCGGTCGAGGAACTCGGGCTCTCCGACGAACTGCGCGGTGCGGTGCTCTCGGCGTTACGAAGCGCACGCAGCGTCGAAGCACCCTCGATTACCGCGGCCGGCGCGCAGAACTTGCTCGATCAGCCCGAATTCCATGACCTGCGCAAGCTCCGTTCGATTCTGCGCATCGTCGAAGAACAGAAGACGCTCTACGACATGGTCGCCGACGCGATTGCCAGCGAGACACCCAGCGTGAAGATCGGCGCCGAATTCGGAAGCGACGAGCTGGCCGATCTCTCGGTCGTCACCGTGCCGTACCACGTCGGCCGCAAAGCGATCGGGATGCTCTCGATCCTCGGGCCGCGTCGTATGCCCTACGCCCGCCTGGTCGCGCTCGCCTCGGGAACGGCCGATACTCTTTCCGAACGGCTCTCCGACGTCGACATACAGTAAGGAAACTCCCCGGAAGAAATGCCCACCAAGGATTACTACGAGGTCCTGGGCGTCGCGCGCAGCGCCTCGCCCGATGAGATCAAGCGCGCGTATCGGACGCTCGCGCGCCGGCACCACCCCGACGTAGCGGCCGACAAGACGCGCGCCGAGCATCTCTTCAAAGAGATCAACGAGGCCTACGAAGTACTCTCCGATCCGCAAAAACGCGCGCAATACGATCGCTTCGGCACCGTAACCGGTCCGCAGAACGGCGCGGATTTCGGGTTCTCGGGATTCGGGCCCAATGGGTTCGGCGACATCTTCGACATGTTCTTCGGCGAAGCTCGTGCTCAAAGCGGCCCGCGTCGCAGCGGCCCGCAGCGCGGTTCGGATCTGCGCTACGATCTGGGCATCACCTTGGACGAAGCGTTCAGCGGCACCACCAAAGAGATAGCGTTCTCGCATCTCGCACAGTGCGAGACGTGCAAGGGCTCGGGCGCGCAACCGGGCTCGCTGGTGGCCGGGTGCGAACGCTGTCACGGCAGCGGCATCATGCGCACCGTGCGTGAGACCCCGCTCGGGCAATTCGTCACGCAGACCACGTGCACGACCTGCCACGGTGAAGGACACGTAGTTACGCAGCCGTGCACCGCCTGCCACGGCCGCGGCCGCCACGAAGTGGAACGCAAGCTCACCGTGCGCGTACCCGCCGGCGTCGACGACGGTTCGCGCATCCGCATCGCCAGCAACGGCGAAGCCGGCATCCGCGGCGGTTTGCCCGGGGATCTCTACGTGTATCTCAGCGTCGCGCCGCATCCGCTCTTCAAACGCGACGGACTGGAAACGTTCGTCGACGTTCCGCTCAGTTTTCCGCTCGCCGCACTCGGCACGACGATCGAGGTTCCCTCACTCGAAGGGCCGCTGCCCTTGACCATCCCCGCCGGAACGCAAAGCGGAACGGTCCTGCGCCTACGCGGTCACGGCATGCCGTCCGTGCGCGGATCGCAGCGCGGCGATCATCACGTCACCGTTCACGTCCTCGTACCGACCAAGTTGAACAAGCGGCAACGCGAACTGCTCGAAGAGTACGCACGCGCCGGCGGCGATGCGATCGAGGAGAGGAGTTTCTTCGATCGCGTGAAGGAAGCGTTCCGCCCCGAGTAGGGCAGCGATGCCGGCGCGGCGCTTTTTCGTTCCCGACGTTCATCGGCTCGGCGAATTGGTTGCGATCGACGGCAGCGACGCGCACAAGATCGCGCACGTCCTGCGTCTGCGCGACGGTGATGAAATCGAAATCGTCGATTCGGCCGGCGCGGTGTTTGCGGCGCGGCTCGAAAGCCGCGATGAGAATCTGGCCGCACGCTTGACGGAACGGCGTGCCTCGCACGCCGGCAGCGAGGTTGCGATCGACGTCGCGCAAGCGATCCCAAAGGGTGCGAAGATGGAGTTCGTGGTCGAAAAACTCAGCGAACTCGGCGTGCGCGCGCTGCTTCCGTTCGAAAGTGAACGCACGGTTGTGCGCGATCCGCGTGACGCCAAGCTCGAGCGCTGGCGGCGGGTGGCGCGCAGCGCCGCGCAGCAGAGCGGGCGCAGCGATGTGATCGCGATCGAGGAACCGGCGGCATTCACGCAGGTGTGCGAACGGATGGACCGCTACGACCTCGTGCTGCTGCCGTGGGAACTCGCCGAACCGCAGCCGCTGCGGGGGCGGCTGCCGGAATTGATCGCCGGAGCGCGCCGGATACTGGTCGTGATCGGCCCGGAAGGCGGCTTTTCACACGCCGAGGCCGAGTTGGCCCAGGCCGCGCGCGCGCGCCCGATTTGGCTCGGGCCGCGCATCCTGCGCACCGAAACGGCGGCGTTGGCCGTGGCGGCAATTCTCGGCTACGAACTGCTCGGCCGATAACCCTAGTACATGATGGAACGCCAGAGCCCACGCCGAAGGCGGGGCGCCGGAACCATCGGCGCGATCGCGGTCACCGGCGTCCTGCTTGTGCAGGTCGCCGCACTCGTCATGCTCTCCGACGCGGCGACGACGACCATGCATTTGGCGGCAATCGCGACCAGCGTGGCCGCGATTCTCGTCGTCGGTGCGCTCTATTTCGCATTGGTACGCCCCGGCGCGGCGCGTTGGGAAGCGCTGGTCCGGCGTCTGGAGCAGCAGCGCGAGAGCTTCCGCTCGATGTTCGATTACCATCCCGACGCGATCGCGGTGATCGATGCGAGCGGACGCATCGTGCGCGCGAACGTCGAACTCGAACGTCTGACGCTCTACCGCGTCGAGGAACTGATCGGTGCGCCGCTCGAGAGCCTCGCCCCGGTGCCGGATGAGATCGAGCACGCCGGGATCGCGCAGTCTCTTTTCTCCGACGTACCGATGCGTTTCGACGCCGCGCTCCGCGCGCGCAACGGGGCGTCGGTGATGGTGCGCGTCGACACGGTTCCGATGCGAGTCGGCGACGTGCTCGAGGGCGTGTTCGTCATCGCGCGCGACGTCACGCGTGAACGGCAACTCGAATTTCGCGAGCGGCTGCAGCGCGAGCGCTTGCGCTCGCTGGCGCGGATCGCATCGGTGCATGCCGGTTCGGTGGACCGCCAGATCAGCGAGACGCTCCAATACGCCGTGCGCGCGCTCGAGATGCAGGGCGGCGGAGTTTCGCGCGTCCGTGCCGACCAAGTGCAGATCGTGCATGCCGTCGGGAATGGTGTCACCGTCGGCATGACTTGGCCGTTCGCCGAGTCGTTCACGCGGCACATCTACGGCACGAACAAGGTGCTCGCGTTCGCCGGCGACGGAAATGACGAGTGGGCGGGCGATCCGGCGCAGCTTCGCTTCGGCTGGCGAGCCTTCATCGTCGCGACCGCCTTTGCCGACGGCGTGCCCGTCGGCGGCATTGCGTTTACGTCGATGCGTGCGCGAACGTTACCGTTCGAAGAGGCGGATCTCGATTTCGTGCGCGTCGTGTCGGCGATGATCGGCGCATCGCTCGCGCGCGAACAGCGTGAAGAAGAGCTGGAAGAAATCGCGTATGTCGATCCGGTGACGCGTCTGCCGAACCGGCGCTACGTCATGGACCAATTACGCATGGCCATCGCGCGAGCCGAGCGCAGCGGCGAACAGGTGATCATGTATTTCATCGATCTCGACGGCTTCAAAGCGGTGAACGACGCGTTCGGACATGCGATCGGCGATCAATTTCTAGCGATCACCGCGGGGCGTTTGCGCGCGATTTTGCGCGAAGGCGACGTCCTCGCGCGCGCGGGCGGCGACGAATTCGTCGCCCTCCAAATGGCCACGAGCGGCGATACCGGAGCACTGCGCCTCGGCGAACGGCTGATCGAAGCCGCATCCGAGCGCGTAGTGTTCGACGGAGCCGGCGTCACGGTCGGCGCGAGCGTGGGCATCGCGATCTATCCGCTCCACGCACGCACCGCCGAAGAGTTGCTCGAACGAGCCGACCAGGCGATGTATGCGTCGAAGCGCGCCGGCAAAGGCGTGGCAACGCTCTGCGGAGTATAGCGTCCCGCTAGACTATGCCGAAATTACCCTTCTCGATCGTCGTCCCGACGTATAACGAGGCCGGCGGTATCGAGCGTTTGCTCCGAGCCGTGAACGAGGTCTTCACCAAACATGATCTCGACGGCGAGATCATCGTCGTCGACGACAATTCGCCCGACGGAACCGGCGCGATCGTCGATCGCCTTGCAGCGGAGTTGCCCGTTCGTTGTCTCCACCGTCCCGGAAAACTCGGCCTCTCGAGCGGCGTGATCGACGGGTGGGCGTTTGCCCGACCGCAATCGCAAGCGCTCGGTGCGATGGACGCGGATTTCAGCCACGACATCAACATCTTGCCCCAGATGGTCGCGGCGCTGGAGTCGGGCAAGTATGGTTTGGCGATCGGCAGCCGCTATGTCGAGGGCGGTGGAATCGTCAATTGGCCCAAGCGGCGCATCATTACCTCGCGCGTAGCCTGTGCTCTCGCACGCCCGCTCACGCCCGTGAAGGATCTCACCAGCGGTTATTTTCTGGTCAAACGCGAAGCGCTCGAAGGGGTCAAACTCGATCCGATCGGCTTCAAGATCGGGCTCGAAGTGATCGCCAAGGCGCACTACGGACGCGCGATCGAAATCCCGTATGTTTTTACGGACCGCGTCGTAGGTGAGTCGAAGCTGAATCAGAACGAAATATTCAACTACCTCAAGCAATTGCGAAAGCTATACGCCGCTCGGTTTCTTCCGGGGCAACAATAGGTCAGCAACAAACGATGTCGATGATTCCCGACTGGCTGCGCAGCCGTCGCAGCAAGAACTCCGACGGACGCGACGCGGCGCTCTGGACCAAGTGTCCGGTTTGCGGCGAAGTGCTCTATCGGCGCGACCTCGCGGCGAATCTCGACGTCTGCACCAAGTGCGGCTACCATTTCCGCATGAACGCCTACGATCGGATCAACACGCTGATCGACGGTGATTTCACCGAGATCGGTGCGGAGATTCTTCCCGGCGATCCGCTCGGCTGGGTCGACAAGAAAACCTACCCGGTCAAGCTCGCCGGCGATCGCGAGAAGAGCGGCATTTCGGAAGGCGTGGTGTGCGGTATCGGCGCGATCGACGGGTTCGAGATCGCGCTTGGGGTCATGGATTTCCATTTTCGCGGCGGCACGATGGGCACGGTCGTCGGCGAACGCGTCACGCTCCTATTAGAGGAAGCGCGCCGCCGCAAACTGCCTTGCATCATCTTCACGGCCTCGGGCGGCGCGCGCATGGAAGAAGGCATGTTCGCCCTGATGCAGATGGCCAAGACCACCGGCGCCGTCGCACGCCTCAAAGAAGAGGGGCTGTTCTTCGTGACCGTGCTGACCGATCCGACGACCGGCGGCGTCTCCGCCTCGTTCGCGTTCGAAGCCGACGTGATTCTGGCCGAGCCCAAGGCGATGATTGGGTTCGCGGGCCGCCGGGTGATCGAGCAAACGATTCGCCAGAAGCTGCCGGACCAGTTTCAAACCGCGGAGTTCTTGCTCGAACACGGTCAGATCGACATGGTCGTCGACCGGCACGATCTCAAGCGCACGCTGGTGCGCTTGCTCGAATACGCGCGCGGCGCGATCGGAGCAAGCCCGTGAACGGGAACGTGATCGTCGAGCGCGAGCGCGGTTTGCTCGAAGTCGAGCGGCGAATCGCCGACCTGCGCAGCGCCAACCTCAATCAGCCGGTCGATTTTTCAGCCGAAATCGCCGCGCTCGAGCAAAAATACGAAAGCCTCCAACGCGAACTCTTCGGTTCGCTCACGCCATGGGAGAAGGTCCACATGGCGCGCCACCCGAGCCGTCCGACCTCGCTCGATTTTATCGGGCAGTTCGACCGGTTCGACGAGCTGCACGGCGATCGCGAGTTCCGCGACGATCCGGCGATCGTCGCCGGCTTTGCGCTCTTGCGCGGGCGCGCGCTGATGGCGATCGGGCAGCAGCGAGGCCGCGACACGAAGGAGAATCTGCGCCGCAACTTCGGCATGGTCACGCCCGAAGGGTATCGCAAGGTCCAGCGGCTAGCACACATAGCCTCGCGTTTGGGTCTGCCGATTCTGACGTTCATCGACACCAAGGGCGCCGATCCCGGCATATCGTCCGAGGAGCATGCGCAGTCCGAAGCGATCGCGACCTGCCTGTACGAATTCACGCGCGCCCGCGTTCCGATCGTCGCGGCAGTGATCGGCGAGGGCGGATCCGGTGGGGCGCTCGCGCTTGGAATCGCCGATTTCATCGTCATGCTCGAGCATGCGGTGTACTCGGTTGCATCGCCCGAAGGCTGCGCTGCAATTTTGTGGGGCGATGCCGCCAAGGCCGAGGAAGCGGCCGCGCGGCTCAAGCTGACCTCGGCAGATTTGCTTCGGTTTGGTATCATCGATGAGATCATTGCCGAACCGCTCGGCGGCGCGCATCGAGATCCACAAGCCGTGATTGCCACGGTGCTGGGTGCGATGTCGGGGGCGGTTGAAAGGCTCGCACGCTCCTCACCCGAGGAGTTACGAGAGGCTCGCTATCGGAAGTACCGCCGGGTAGGCGCATGGCAAACGGAGCGCCGGGAAGACATCGAAACACGGGTACGGTGAAGCGTCACACGCGCGCTTCGCTGATCTGGCGCTTCCTGGGACGTCTCGGCGCGACCGCGCTGGCGTTGCTCATTTTCACCCTGGTCGCCATCCAGTTTGCTCGCGTCATCGGTCAAAACGTCGCGTTGGGGCACGAGCTTGCCTCGACGCAGAGCGACATCTTGCAATTGCAGGCGCGCCGCGCGTGGCAGCTGCGGCAACTGCGCCGCCTCGAGGATCCCGAAGGCGCGATTCCCGAGATCCACGATCGCCTGCGTCTCGTGCGCTCGAACGAAGCGATCGTCTTCGTGAGCCCGCTCCCCTCGCCGCAGCCCTCTCCCACGCCGTGAGCGATCGCGTCTACGGATTCGTGATCAACCTGAACGCATACGGCGCGGCCGTGCGGCTGGAAAGCGGAGAACTCGCGAGCGCGCCGGCGGGCGACGTTGAAGCCCATCGCAACGATTACGAACGCGCGATGTCCACGCGCAAGTCGCTGGCCTTCGAACGCCATCCGGGGGCGCGCCGCGCGATGGTGACGATCGTTCCGCGGATCGACGAGCCCGAGCTCGACGCCCAGATCGCGCAGTATCTGGAGAGCACGTCGGAATGGGAAAACGACGAAAACGGCGTACCTGCGCACGAACGGCATTTCTTGCAGAAGAAGAAGCGCGCCAAACTTTTTGAGTAAACACCAAGCCGTCATTTCGATCGGCACGAACTCGACGCGTGTCGTGCTGGCCGACATGGCGCCGGATATTCCGCACGTCGATTTGGCCAATTCGATCGGCACGCGCGTCGGCGAGGGGCTGCGCGAACGCGGATCGCTCGGCGAAGAGCCGATGCGCCGCACGCTCGACGCGGTAAAGCTGCATCTGCGCGCGGTGCGGGGACATTACCTGCGGCTCTTCGTCATCGCCACCAGCGCGCTGCGCCGCGCCGAGAACGGCGCGGAATTCACCGCGCAGGTCGAGGGGCTCACCGGCGTACCGGTGCAGATTCTCACCGGTGACGAGGAAGCGGCGGCGTCGTATCGCGGCGCGATCACGGCGTTCGGGCCGCCGCATCCGCAAGCGCTCGGCGTGGTCGACGTGGGCGGCGGAAGCACCGAATACGCGATCGGCGAAGGGCCGGCGCCCAGCCGCACGATCTCGTGCGAGATCGGCGCGGTTCGCATGACCGAAGAATTGCCGCTCCTGGCAGGTCTCGATGGCGTGGTCGATCTGGACACGATCGAACGCGCGCGTGCGGTCGCGCGCGAGGCGCTCGCGCCGATCGCCGAGTTCGCGAAGGTCGCGCATCTGGCTCTGGTCGGTGGTTCGGCCACGACCGTCGCGGCGTTGCTGCGCGGCAAGAAGACGAAGATCGACACCTACGAAATCTCGCGCAGCGATCTGCAGCGCGCGCTCGTTCGGCTGTGCGCGCTGACGCTCAAAGAACGCAAGGCGCTCGACGGGATGAAGCCGCAGCGCGCGGACATTCTGCCGGCCGGCATCATCGTACTCGAAAGCGTGCTCGATATCGCCGGGCACGACCGCGCGACCGCGACCACCGCCGATCTCTTGCTGGGATATCTGCTCCAGCAGCGCGACCGGGCAGGACGAGCCGGGTACGGCCCCGGATGGAGTCCGCATGGAAGATCAGGCTATACACCAGCACATTGAGGACCTGGTCGCCGAGGAGCACCGGCTGCTCGCGCGCGGCGAAGCGGGGCGCCTCATGCCGCCCGAGCGTTTGCGTCTGGAAGAAGTCCAGGTGCAGCTCGACCGGTACTACGATCTGTTACGTCAACGCCGCGCGCGCCGCGACGCCGGACAAGATCCCGACGTCGTGCACATGCGCTCGGCCGATACCGTCGAACACTACCAACAGTAACCAGAGGCGACCGAAACCGGGATGATGGTGGAACAGGCAGACACAGCAGACTTGGGGTAAGCCCCTCGAGCCGCAGGATCGGAAACGCCCTGCGGGATGCGCTCAAATTCGGCGAACTCTAACTAGTTGTTACCCTGAGCGTAGGCGCGAAGCGCCGAAGTCGAAGGGCCGCTACACGACAACGCCGAGCTAAGCGGAATCGCACGTTCGTGCGATTCCCGAAAGTGTAGAGACTGGACGGGCGCGACCTAAACACGTTCGGCGATGCTGAACATGCATGGCCAAGGCACAGTCCGGACCACAAACGTGAACGCGGTAGCGAAAGCTATAGTGGTGCGAAAATCTGCAGCTGGAAACAGCGTCCGGGTTCGACTCCCGGTCATCCCAAAAACATTTTCCTTATCTTCCGCCGCACCGGCGCGGTCTTATGTGTCACCCTGAGCTTGTCGAAGGGTGGCACACACCTGGTTTGTCACGGACTTGTCACCGTGTCCGAGCCGCTTGAAATCGACGTTGTTGTATGTGACAACGACCCGTTGGTGCTTGCAGGCAGGCTTTAGCTCGTTTTTGTCCTGTATTCTGGACAAATCTGGTCGCCGCTGCTAGGATGAGCGAGAAATGGCGTTACCCAATCCCATCGCGCGCTTGAATGAGGCACTTCGAATCAACCTCGTGGTTCTGCGAGCGAGAGCCGGCCTTTCGCAGGCTGCGTTAGCGAAGCGCTCAGGCGTATCGCGGGCGATCATCTCGGAACTGGAACAGGGGCGCGGCGACGTCCGCCTTACGACCCTAGCACGCGTCGCACAAGCTCTTGGCGCCACCGTGAACGAGCTCTTGGAGCCGTGGCATCCCCGTCCGCCAACCGAGGACGAACTCGCCCGTCGCGCGCGGGAAGACGATTTTATCGACGCCGAAACCCTGCTCGCGGCGATGGACGAACGAACGACGACTCCCCGCTATAGCCGGCGTGGGCGCCGGCCGGCGAACCCCGGCGCCGTGAGATAATCTTCCCGTAACCCATTAGGGGCATAGACTTCGTTCCAACCCGCGCCTGGATCGAGACTGAGCCCTCTGACATCCTGAACTGTGCTTGTGGGGGGTTCGACTCCCGGTCATCCCATAAACTTTTCTCTCGTTGCCGGAGCCGTCTATGTCAAAGCTCGGGGCCACCCTGTTGATTGCAATCGGAGCGCTCGCCATAGTGATCGGCGCCCCGGGCGTGTATCTCGCGCTCTACGCATACGCGAACGTGGACGTTCTAAATGAGAGCAGCTTCTACATCACGGCCGGCGGCATTGCGATCGCTGCGGCCGTCGGCATACTGGCCGCATACAGCGCAGACCCGGAGCGGAGTCGATTTCCGTCTTGGGTCCTGAGTCTGGTCATCCTCGCCGGGAGCGTCCTGGGCGTCGGCTACGACACGGTGAATCGCTTGCAATTGGAACGCGAAAGAATGGCCGCGGTGCAGATGCAGTCCGCGCTGCGCCGTGAAAATGCGACCTTACAAGGCGAGAACGTGCGCATTAGAGAGACGGCGGCTAAGACCTACGCGTCGGCTCTTGCCCTCGATCGCAGCGGCTCCGCAGCGCTCGCGTCGATCCAACGCGAGACGGCCACGGCGGGCACGATCAACCAAGAAACGCTCGGCATCGCCGATCAGGCGCGCTCGCTACAGTCGTCTGCGATAGCTGCGCTGCTTCGCTTGAGACGCGACTGGCGAACCTCGCTTTGCGAAAAGCGCCCGCGCTGATTCTACTTTGCGCGCTGACGGGCATCGTCAGGACTCGCGTGCGTCGAGGTCCGCTCGCATGTAGGCGGCAATTGCCAACGCGTCGGGGTTCCCGAGTTTCTCCAAGCCCGCGATAACGCCGGCGACGTTCTCCGCCGGGTGGTGGCGATTCAATTTGAAGAGGCCGGTCAATTCCTCGACGCGCATCTCTAATCCGACGATTGCCTTGAGTTGCGATTCCAAATAATCCGGCGGGGCTTCGTCGATCGTCCAGTGCGAACCGGCGCGCGTCTCCTGCGCAACCGTGAGCCGTGCCACGAACTCGCGCAGCCATCCCGTGTCCTCGATGAATCGCACCCGACCGCGTGCCTCGACGGCGACGTAGTCGAACGTGGGCACCACCCGACCATTGATGCGCTTGGTGGCGTACCAGGTCGGCGAGACGTAGTGATCGGCGATACGAAAGAGCGCCGCGCCGCGGCCGTCGCCGCCGCGCCATTGGTTGTTGGCGCGAGCGATGTGACCTTCCAGGATCACCGCGTCGTCTTCGACGCGCGCGAGCAGCGGCACGTAGGTGACGACCGGCTCGCCCTCGGCAACGGTGATAAATGTCGCAAGCGGATGGCCGGCGATCAGATCGAGAAGCGGTGCGCGCTCGTCGGCGCGGACGTGTGGCGGGCGATAGGTCATTCGGTAGCGCAACCCTGGTTTGAGTGAGTGGGTACGTAATTTTCGTGAGTACGCTATTCTCCCCCATCATGCTGCGCGATTTGACGCTGGAGAACCGGATCGTCGTCTCGCCGATGTGCCAGTATTCCTCGACCGACGGGAACGCCAACGACTGGCACGTCGTCAACCTCGGCCACTTCGCCCTTTCCGGGCCCGGTCTGGTCTTTTTCGAAGCGACGCACGTCAGCCGCGAAGGGCGCATCACCGATCACGACCTCGGCCTCTATTCCGACGAGAACGAAGCGGCGATGGCGCGTGTGATCGCGTTCGTTCGCACCTGGACCAAGAGCAAGATCGGCGTACAGCTCGCCCACGCCGGCCGCAAGGGATCGACGGTGCCGCCGTGGCAGGGCGGCGGCCCCGCGAGCGGCGAGCACGCCTATCAAACCGTCGCGCCCTCCGCGCTGCCGTATTCGAATTGGCCGCCGCCCAAGGCGCTCGACGATGCCGGCTTGCAAAAGATCCGCAATGATTTCACTGCCGCGGCCAAACGCGCGCAGCGTCTCGGGCTTGACGTGATCGAGCTGCACTTTGCGCACGGCTATCTCGCGCACGAATTTCTCTCGCCGCTTTCGAACCGGCGCACCGACGCGTACGGCGGCTCGCTCGAAAACCGGATGCGTTTCCCGCTCGAGCTTTTCGATTCGGTTCGCGCCGCGTGGCCGCAACGCAAACCGCTCGGCGTACGCATCTCCGCCAGCGATTGGGTCGCGGGCGGTTGGGATCTCGAGCAGTCGATCGTGTTCGTCCGGGAACTACACAAGCGCGGCTGCGATTTCGTCGACGCCTCGAGCGGCGGCCTCTCGCCGGATCAGCAAATTCCGCTCGGTCCGGGCTATCAGGTGCCCTTTGCCGAGGGCATCCGGAAGGCAACCGGCATGACGACGTTTGCGGTCGGCATGATCACGCAGCCTGCGCAGGCCGAGGAGATCGTGAGCACCGGACAGGCCGATTGTATCGTGATCGCGCGCGGTTTCATCCGCAATCCGCGCTGGGTCTGGGATGCGGCCGACCAGCTCGGCGGTGAGCCATTCGTCCCACCCGAGTATCTGCGCGGCCGCAAATTAACGACGTAACGTTTGCGTTTCAAAACGGCGAATCGGGTTAGAATATCCTAGGGAGGGCCGATGATACCCCTAGGAGGGTGCGTGTCATGAAAGCACTATTCGCGTTTATCTTTCGCGCTGCACCGGCCGCGCACAATGATTCGCTCCGCGCCAATCAGTTCGACGACGCACCGCGGTTTAGCCCGTGGCGCGCAATGCTGCCCCACCTGTAAATCGGCCTTAGCCCGAAGGCCGGGAGGCGGTTCGGATTCAATCTAGGTGCGCAAGTGCGAAAGCTTGCGTATTGGGTTGCCGCGATGCTGATCGCAGGCGGAACACCCATCGCCGCCGCGGCGGCATCCCCGGCCCCCTCGCCCTCGCCGACGCCGGGCTTTTCCTTGCACGCGCAAGGCGCCGACGTCTTCGTTACGCAGTCGGCAGCGGGTCCGGGACTCTCGCCGCCGGAAGCGCCGGCGTTCATCGCCGGGCTCCCACTCTCACCGATGTCGCCGTACGACTGGTTCACCAGTGCCGCGCAAACACCGGGGACGGCCGGCGAACTGCAATACCTCATCGATGCCAACGAGCGCACGCGCGCGCTGACGCTTGATGCGCAAGTGCTGGTCGGCGCATACGGCGGTGACTTGAACAATCTCATGTATTGGGGTGAGCCCTGGGAAGGGCCGCTCGATCCGCACGAAGGCCACTCGCCGATCGACTACACGATCGATTTTCCGACACACGGCGGCGCGGGTATCGAAGGCGGCGCGGCGCAAGCGGTGCTGCCGTATGCTGCATCGCTCGGGAGCAACGACGGCGCTTGGAAACTCAGCGGCGGATATATCAACCTCACGCAGACCGATCTTTTCGTCTTCGATCCCGCTGCTGCGACCAACGTCACGCCGTCGATCGGCGTGCAGAACGCGGAAACGCTCGGGCCGGGCATGCCGAACCTCGATTCGTGGAGCGCGTCGCCTTCGACGCTCCCGATGCTCGGTGGGGATCTGGTCACGACGCACGGCCAATCGACGGTCGAACTCACCGACGCGCTCTTGCCCGTTTTGCAAGGCACGCAAGCACGCTTGGCGATGGGCTCGTACGTGCTCGATCGCGGCGACGGCGGGCGCTTCTCCGCGCAGGTCGCGAACATCACGACCTCGGGCGATCCGATTATGACGACGACGTACTTCGGCGCCGATCAGACGCTCTATCCAACGGCGCAAGGCCGGCTGTTCTCGAGCGTACTCGCGGATCAAGTGCAAACGATTGCAGGCGTGCGCGCCTTCGTGCATCCGCGTCGTGGCGATGACGTCTTGGTGGAACTCGGCGAGGGCTGGTATCACGACGGGCTTGCCGCGGAGCCGGGAACGCAGCGGCCGGGAAGCTACGAACACTTCGCCTTCACGCGCCATTTCAACGGCAATGTGGATGCCGGCGTCGAGTACTATCGTTTCGATCCGCGCTACGCGGATGTGATCTTACCCTACGGCGTTCCCGAGAACGTGTGGAGCGTGGCGTGGTCGTGGCCCGGGCAATGGCTCAAATCAACGTATCAGGCAGTCGACAACGCGATCATCGGCATCAACCGCGAAGGCTGTCGCGCGCACGCCGACTACACGCGCGGCGGTTTGGAACTGCATGCCGACGCGTACGTCTGGCGCCAGATCACGCCGATCACGCTTTCCCAAGCGTCGCAGGAAGGCTGGATCGACGGATTCTTTTTGCCGCAGATCGACGCCGACGCAACCCTCGGGTGGCAGCGCCAAGCCGGACTGTATGCCGCCTGGCACTGGCCGAGCGACGACATCGTGCTCGATTCGATCTGGGATCGCTCCTATCGTCCGGCGATCGACCCGACCGATTTCGTGAGCATGAACTACCCCCAGTGGATCGCCAGCTTCCAACATCATTGGAAAAGGAAGATGGTCTCGGCCGCGGGTTACGCGCGCTACGGTGCCAACGGCACCTGGTCGACGACGCCGGTCCAGGGCATCTACGGCGTCGCCTTTCTCGGCGGCGAGTGGGACTTCACAAACGGGCAGCAGCTGCTGGTGCAGCTGCGACGCTACGGTTTGACCGGGCTCCCCTCGGAGCCGGGCGGCCCGCTGCCGGCAACCCGTGGGACCGTGCTCGTCGTCGATCAGAGGATTCAGCTCTAACCAGCCCTAATGGCGCCGGGTTCTCCCCCACGCGTTTGAGGAGGTCAAGTACTCCACGTGAAGATCGTGGTTACGGTCAAGCTTGTGCCGGATCCGAACGCCGAGAAGCGCATCGATCCCGGCACAAAGCATTTGGTGCGCACCGGCGTTGAAACGGTGCTCAACCCGTACGATGAGTACGCGCTCGAAGCAGCGCTGCAAATCAAAGAGAAGGCCGGCGGTGATACCACCGTCACGGTCTTTAGTATGGCACCGGAAGCGCTCAAGGAAACGCTGCGCAAGGCGCTCGCGATGGGCGCCGATGACGCGGTGCTGCTCAGCGACGCGGGGCTCGAGGGCAGCGACGTTTGGGCAACCTCGTACGCGATCTCGCACGCGCTCAAAAAAGTCGGTTTCGACCTCTTGCTCGTCGGCGGTCTCTCCGACGACGGCTCCACCGGCGCAACACCCGGTGCGCTCGCCGAATACCTGCAGACTGCGCTGGTGACGAACGTGCGCAAAGCCGAAGTGCAGGATGGTAAACTGCGCCTGGAACGCGAGACCGACACCGGCTATCAAGACGTGGTCGCGCCGCTGCCGTGCGTGATGACGACGGCACTCACCTTCGGCGAGCCGCGCTATGCGTCGCTCAAAGGCATCATGGGGGCCAAGAAAAAGACGATCGCCGCTCTCGCGATCGGCGATCTCGGACTCGATCAGGCGGTCGGGCAGGGTGGTTCCAAGACCGAACTGCTTGCGTTCGCGCCGCCGCCGGTGCGCGGCAAAGGCACCGTGGTCGAAGCAGCCGACGGCGCCGCCGGTGCGAAAGCGATCTTCGATTTCCTCAAAGAGCGGAAGTTGGTATAGATGAAAGACGTTCTCGTCTACGTTCAGCACAAGGGCGGGCAGACGCCGAAAGTCAGTTTCGAGATGGCGACGCAGGCGCGTGCGCTCGCCGATCAGCTCGGCGGTAAAGCGCATGCACTCGTCGTGGGAAGCGGTGCGAGCGCGTTGGCGCAGACGCTCAAGACCTATCCGCTCGATGTCGTGCACGTCAACGACGACCCGCAGGTCGACGAGTTTCTGCTCGATCCCCTCATCGATTATTTGGAAGCGGCCGCCAAGACGATCGGTCCCTCGCTCGTGTTGGTTGCCAACACGCTGACCGGGAAGGACGTTGCCGGGCGTTTGGTCGGCCGTTTGAACGCGGGGATGTGCGCCGACGCAACCGACTTCAAAATCGAGGGTGGTACGGTCGAAGCGATCATGCCGAAGTTCGGCGGCGCGATGGTCACCACGTGCGCGCTCAAACCCGGTGATTACGGGGTCGTGACGATTCGGCCCAATGCGTTCGCCGCGCAGGCCGGCGGCGGCGGCGCGAGCGTGCAAGCAATCGAAAAACCGGCCGGCAAGAAGTACACGGTGACGATCGAGAAGGACGTCGAGGAGGGCTCGGGCGAGCTGGCGTTGGAAGAAGCGCCGGTTGTGGTCGCCGGCGGGCGCGGCCTCGGTGGCCCCGAGCCGTTCGAGCAGCTGCTCAAGCCGTTGGCGAGCGCGCTTGGGGGAGCGGTCGGCGCGTCCCGCGCGGCGGCCGATGCCGGATGGGTACCGTACAGCCTCCAGATCGGGCAGACCGGAAAGACGGTCAGCCCCACGCTCTATATCGCGGTCGGGATCTCGGGCGCGATACAACACAAGGTCGGCATGCGTTCTTCAGGTACGATCGTCGCGATAAACAAAGATGGAAGCTCGCCGATCGGCGAATTCTCGGATCTCCTGGTCGTGGGCGACGCCTTCGCAATCGTTCCGGAGCTTACCAAACTCGTGCAAGCCGCCAAATCATAAGTTAGGATCTCGAACACTTTGAAACGCCTCACCTTCCCGCTCACGCTGATCGCTGCGTTCACCGCACTGCTCATCGTCACGCAGCCTAGCGCCCAAGCCGGGCTGTTCGGCGGCGACAAGCACGCCGCATCGCCGTCGCCCTCACCCTCGCCCTCCGCGCTCCCGACCGCATCACCCGAACCGCCGTCGGTAGCGATTCCACGTTTGGAAGCCAAGCTCAAGGCCAATCCCAACGACCAGGACGCGATGACGCAGCTGGCCGGACAGTTCTTGGGAATCAATCGTCCGGATTACGCTGCGCAAATCACCCAGCATCTGCTCCAGATGGGCGATAAGACCGCGCAAGTGTATTATCTGGACGGATATGCGATGCAGGCGCTGGGGCGCCAAGACGTTGCGATCGCGGATTTGGAGCAAGCCGAGAACCTCGATCCGAGCAACATCGGTATCCTCGAGCAGCTCACCGATCTGTATCTCAAGGCCAACCGCTTCACCGACGCCGAGCGCATCGCCAACCGCAGCATCGTGTTGAACAAAGGCGACGCCGAATCGTACTCCATGCTCGGAGCCGTCTATGCCTCGGAACAGAAATACGACGATGCGCGCGCGCAGTTCGAGATCGCGGCTGCCAAGGATCCGAAGGACACGGACCCACTCTTCCAGATCGCGCAGACGTATGCGGCGCAAGACAATATTCCGATTGCGCTGCAAGAGATCGCGCGCGTTCTCGCAATCGATCCGAAGAACGTCCAGGCGCTGGTTTTCAAAGCCGATCTCTACGCTCGTCAACATGACGACCAAAAGGCGTCCGACGCGTATGACGACGCGATCGTGGCCGCCCCCGACGATCAGCAAAAGGTCGCGATCGTTGCGCGCAAAGCGGCATACTACGTCGGAGAGAAGAAGTTCTCGCAAGCGGAGACCGTCTTTCTCCAAGGAATAGCGCAATATCCGAAGGTTCCGCAAATCTACGTTGCTTACGGCGATTACTTGGCCAGCCAAAAAAATCTCGACAAGGCCAAGGTGCAGTGGCAGACGGCATTGTCCATCGACGGCAGCGATACCGATGCCTTGAATCGGCTGGGCCAGCTGGCGCTGCAAGAGCAGAAGTATCAAGATGCCGTGAACTACCTCAAGCAATTCACCACGTTGCAGCCCGATCCGGCGGCATTTGCGATGCTCGGACAAGCCTATTCGTTCTTGCACGATTACCCGGACTCGAAAGACGCGTGCAGCAAGAGCTTCCAGATGCAGCGCACGCCTGATTCGCTCGGCTGTATTGCCGGCGCCGATTACGCGATGAAGAACTACAAAGAAGCCTCGCAGATCTTCGACGTCCTCGATAACAATGCCAAGGGCTTCTTGGATCAGAATCCGGAGCTGCTGTACATTGCCGGCAGGTCCTACGAGCAGACGAAACAGCGAGAAAAAGCCGCGAATGCCTACAAGCGTTTGCTGCCGATGGTGCGAAAAGGGACCAAGCAATACAGCGAGATCCAGCACTGGATCGCGGATTTGAGCAAGCCCGCACCGAAGCCGGCGCCGAAAAAGAAACCGGCCTCGAAACCGTGAGGTGAGGTCGCACCTCGGGATGAGGTAGGCGTGAAGATCGTTTTCGATCCCATCTATGGCGACCATCTCCGCGATCTCGGGCACCCCGAGTCGCCCGATCGCGTAGAGCTCGTCGCGGCGCGTTTGGGCGAGCGCGGTTTGGCAAGCGACATCCTCGCCGCGCGTGACGCGGCCGACGACGTCATCGAGCGCGTGCACGAACACCGGTACGTCGAATTGGTCAAACGCGAGATCGGCGATCTTTCCGAACCGCGGTATCTCTCGACCGGCGACGTCGTCGTCGATGCGCGCACGCTCGACGTCGCACGCCGCGCCGCCGGCGGTGCCGTCGCAGCGATGGAAGCGGCGGTCGCCGGAAATCAGGCGGTTTTCGCGTTGGTTCGGCCGCCCGGTCACCACGCCGAATCCGCGCGCGGCATGGGGTTCTGCGTCTTCAATAATGCGGCAATCGCCGCGCGGGCGTATCAGGCTCAGGCCGGCGGCCGCGTGCTGCTGGTCGATTTCGATTATCATCACGGAAACGGGTCGCAGGATGCGGCCGGCAGCGGCTTGAGCTACGTCTCGACGCACGCCTGGCCGGCGTATCCCGGCACCGGTCACGAAATCCTCGAATTCGGCGGCGATGCGCTGGTCAATGTCCCGCTGCCGGCAACCGGCGTCGCAACCGAAGCGTTCGTCGCGATTTGGGAAGCGTTGCTCGATCGGATCGCGGCATTCGTTCGTCCCGATCTGATCGTCGTGAGCGCCGGATTCGACTACGTCGCCGGCGATCCGGTGGGCGATCTGGGCGTTGACGTCGGGGCTGCTTCCGAGTTGGCGCGAGCGATCAATCGCACCGCGCAGCAATACAGTAACGGTAGGGTCGCCTACGTGCTGGAAGGCGGTTACGACCTCGACGCGCTAACGGATTCGGTCGCACAGGTCATCACCTGCACCGATCGCGGCGAGTACGAGCGCAGCGCAGCTCGCCTCGATGCGGTCTCGGTACAGCAGCGCGAATTGCTCAAAGTAGTCGACGAGCGTTTTCCGCACTGAGATCTTCCAGGACGCGCAATGCTTCCTCGCCGCGGTCGAGCGGGACGAAGATGTGGTCGTGGTAGTACCCGGCGACGACGTTGCTCGCGATGGTGTGCTTGGCCAGCTCGGCGGTGACGGCGGCGGTGAACCCGACCGATTCCAGATCCGAGTGCACGCGCAGCGTTATTCTGCGCGATTTGAACGCGTAGTCGAGGCCATACTCATCGGCCACGCTTCGTTCGAGCACGATCGTGATGCCCTCGCTCTCGCGAAACATCAAGAGCGGCGGCGCATCGGCGATGGGAAACGAACGGTCTACACAGCAGAAAACCCACTCGCGTGGGTCTAAGGCCGGCTTCATAGTGATGAGAAGCGTTGCTAAATCGCGTTCCGGCATCACTCGCTAGGGTACCACACTCGCGCCGATCTTTTCTAGTTCCGCAAGGCTGAGTTCGCCGACGAGAGCGAAATGGCGATTGCCGTCCGCCCACGCGAGCAGCGTCGTCGGCCCTTCTTGGACGTACTGTGCCGGGTGATCGGCTACGCGGGTCTTGGTTACGCGATACCGCGATAGGTCGACTGCGGCGTTCTTTTCGTTTTGAAAGAACGAGACCGTGCGAATTCCGTCGGAATACAGCAGGTGGAGCGTCGTCACACCTTTGATCGAGGTGACGTCGCCGGCGATCGGATGGAGCCCCTCGGGAAGATACTTCGGCACCACCGCGACGAAGCCGGCTGAGGCGATCACCTGCTGCACGTCGCCCGAAAGCTGACCGTGCGCCGCACCGTTCACGCGCTGCAGGCCCGGCGGCAGCGTAAAGAGCGCCGGCGGGATCGCGTTGGTGTAGCGCAGCTGCTCGATGCGCATTTCTGCGATCAACGAGCCATTGCTGGCGTATTGCTGGCGCTCGAGGACTAAGCCGGTTCCGGCATCGATGCACACCCGCATGATCGTCTGTCCGGTGAACTTGTTGTTCAGAAGGACGACGTGGCACAGCCGGCCGTCGAATTTTTCATCGGGCGCGTATTGAGCGGTGTAATTGGCCATCAATATGCCGAAGTTCCCGACTTCGACGATCTGGTCGTCGAGCTGGTCGTGATGCGAAACCACGACGCGATTGCTCTTCACGTCGATCGAGTAGGTGGTCAGGCCGCGCGAAATGATCGAGTCGCCGTAAAGCGCTTGCGGCGCCAGATACCAGCGCCGCGTGAGACTCGGCGCGCGGTGCTCGATGCGATAGATCTCGGCGTCCGAGCGTTCCGCCCCGAAATTGAGAACCTGAACCTCACCGACGTATGAAACACGCTGCGGAGCGGTCATCGCGCTCCGCAGGAGGTTTGCGGCGGTTGGCGGGTGAGCGGCGCCGGTCAGGAACGCCGCAGCGAGTGCGATTCCCGCGCGAGGGAGCCCGAGGGGCTCCCTACTGCGCGCCATCCACGGACTCGGTCGTAAAGAGCGCCGATGGTACCGTGCCGCCCTCGTCGAAGGGCACGCGGCTGGTCAGAGCCGCATGGTCGTCCAGATAAAACGCGGCGTCGATCGTCGTTGCACCGCGGTGCGTTGCGCTCGAACCGTAGGTGAAATAGGCCCCGATCGCGAGCACTGCCGCAACGGGAATCGCCAAGGCGGGGCGCACCCAGCCCGGAAGGCTCCGCTGCGCCGGCACCCGCGACGATTCGATCGCCGCACGAACGCGTACTTCGAAGCCGAGCGGGAGTTCGCGCTCGGTCGCACGCGCATACGCGCGCAGTGATTCCGAAAGGCGCGCTTGCGCGTCATAGCGCACGCGGCATTCGCCGCAGCCCTCGAGGTGCAGCAGCAACGCCGCATCGGCGCCCGGGGCCAGCTCACCGTGCAGATAATCGATCAGTTGTTCTTCGGTAATGTGCGTGTTCATGATGGTTTGGGAAGCGACTCGATCAAACGCCGTAACTGATGCCTTGCGCGGTGCAGTCGCGAGCGCACGGTTCCGATCGAGCAACCGACGATTTCGGCGATCTCCTGGTAGCTGTATTCCTCAATGTCCGCAAGGATCAAAACCTGACGTTGCTCGAGCGAAAGCGCGGCGAGCGCAGTCGACATGCTCTCGCTGAACTGCCGTTCGACCAAATCCTCGATGGGCTCGACGGCCAGGGGCCGCGGAGTCCCGACTCGATGAGGGGCATTGTCCTCCGGTATCTCCTCCTGATAACGTCCTTTCCGCCGCCGAAGTTCATCCCGGTGGAGATTCGTGACAATGCGGTATACCCAGGAGAGGAAGGATGTGCCCGGCTGGAAGCTGCGCCACGCGCGGTAGACGCGGATGTATGCTTCCTGGGTCAGGTCCCGGGCGTCGGACTCGTTGCGCGTGAGGCGCAGCGCGTAGTTGTAGGTGGCTCTGCCGTAGTCGTTGATCGCCCGCTCGAGGAACGCGGCCTGTTCCGGAGTCGGCGGTTCGAACGGCTTGCGCGGCGCGGCCATGCCCCGAGTTTACGCAGCTCGGCTCCAAATGACCCGCCCGATGATGATGAGGGCGATGGTGACCACGATCGTGATAAGGATGAAGAGCGCGGTCTCCAGCAGGACCACGCCGGCGTACTGGCTGCCTCCGCAAAACGCGACCACGCTTGCGATCAGCGAGAGCTTGAAGCGTTCGAATGGATTGCTGCTCATGCCGTCGATCTGACGCGCTTCCGCGACCACCGTGCGCGGGTCCCATTCCGCCGTGTCGATGACGTAGGCGACTTTACCGTGGGGCGTGACCATATAGAGCCGGTCGCTGTGGACGTAGGTGGCCGAGTCGGTCTGCAGCGAGGAGATCTGGAATTCGTCGAGCACGCGTTCGATGGTGGATCCGGTGCCGGTCAGGAGCGACCAGACCCCCGAATCCCGGCCGAGGCGCTTGCCGTAGGCGTTCAGGACCGCCGGCGAATCGTAAGGGGGGTCGAGCGTGATCTCGACCAGGGCGAAGTGCGCTGGATCGAGTTCGTGCTGTAGCTGCGCGTACTTGGTGCTGATCGCGATGCAGACGTCGGTGTCCGGGCAGCGCGAGTAGATGAAGGAGATCAGTGCGGTCTTTCCGCGAAAGGCGGTCGCGAGCTGGACGAGCCGGCCGTCCTGATCGATCAGCGTCGCGCGCGGCAGCGGCTTGCCGATGTCGACCGCGATCACTTTGCCGACTTGGGGAAGGCCGGCGGCGAACGCGGGGGCTGCGACCGGATCGCGCAGCGTCCACGGCGTCGTCGAACGGTCGAGGAAGGCGTCGACGCCCGTTCCCGGCCGCAGCGAAATTGCCGGCGTCAGCCGAAAGCGGCGCGTTTTCGCGGGGACGGTCAGGGTGATCGCGTCGCCGCGCACGATGGCTTGCCCGTTGCCGAGCGGCGCCATGACCACGCCGTGAAACGGAAGCAGCGTGCCGAGCAGCAGCAGTAGACGAATCATTGCAAAAGCGTTCGCAGGTCGGCCGCGAAGTCACGGAGCGAGTCGTCGTCGCTGTGCACCACACGCTCGTCCCCCGAGCGGTCGATCAAGAACGTAAACGCGCTATGCTCCTCGTCGTAGTCATCGCTGCCGCGCTTGCCCGGGATTTTCTTCGACCACACGTGATAAAGATGCTCGACTCTGTCGATCTGGGCCTGCGAGCCGGTCAAGCCGACGATTTTGGCGCCGCTGAACTGCCGAATCCATTTGCGCATGACCGCAGGCCGGTCGCGAAGCGGGTCGACGGTGACGAACGCGATCTCGGCGGTCTTGGCGGTCGCGTGGTCGCGCTGCAGGGCATGGGAGAGCCTGGCCAGCGTATCAGGGCAAGTGTCCGTGCAGTGCGTGAACCCGAAGAGGAGCGCCACGACCTCTCCGCGCTGTGCGGCAAGCGTCCATGACCTTCCGATATCGCTGGTGAGGGTGAAGTTGGGCGCGGGGCTTGGCGGAAGCGCAGTTCCGGTGAAGTGCGGCGAGACCGCGCACGCGACCGGCAACGCAGAGAGAAGTACTGCAAGGGGGAGACGAAACGTTCGCTTCATCACCCGCCGGGATGGAGAATCGTCTGGATCATCATCCAAACGCCGAGCACGACGATGACCGCGGACAGTGAAAACGTGATCGCGTTGCCGAGTACGGTGTTGCGCCGGTCGCCGATCACGCGCTTGTCGTTGACCAGTACCAGCAAGAAGCCGAGCACGATCGGGAGCACGAAGCCGTTGAACGCCTCGACATAGAGCGTGATCGCGATGAGCGGCAAATTCGGAATCAAGACGACGGCGGCCGCGACCGCGACACACGCGACGTAGAGCGCGGTGAAACGCTTGGCGCGCAGGCCGTCGTTGAGCGAGCAGCGCCAGCCAAAAGCTTCGCCGAACGCCCACGAGGTAGCCAGCGAAACGACGAACGCACCGAGCATCGATGCGCCGATCAATCCGACGCCGAAGGTTACGCCAGCAAACCGTCCGACCAGCGGCTGGAACGCGAGCGCCGCATGCGCTGCGTCGCTGACCTGGATGTGGTGGACGAAGAGCGTCGCGGCGGTCGTGATGATGATCGCGCACATGATGCCTTGCGTGAGCACCGCGCCGAGCGCAGTATCGAACCGCGCGAAGTTCAGATCAGGCAGTTTCAAGCCCTTGTCGACCGTCGCGCTCTGTTGATAGAAGATCATCCACGGCATGATCACCGCACCGATATTCGAGGCGATCAGCATCAGGTAGCCGTAGTCGTGCAGCGGTTGCGAACCGAAGATGCCTTGCATCACGATCGCGTGGACCGGCGGATGCGCCGCGAACGCAGCCGGAATGAAGAGCAACTCGATCGAGCAGAGCGCGAACGCGAACACCTCGGCGCGTTTGTAGGACGCGGTGAAGATGACCACGACCAATGCGAGTGCCGCGAGGATCACGAGCGGTGCCGCCGGCAGTCCGAAGATCAGCGCCGCGCCCGCGATGCCGGCAAACTCGGTGACGAGCGCCGCGACGTTGGTGATCAGCATCGTACCGAGCGACACCCACGCCCACCCGAGGCCGTAGTGCTCGCGGATCAAGCGAGCGTGACCTTTGCCGGTCGTGATTCCCAGACGTACCGTCATCTCTTGCACGACGAAAAGCGGCACGATCAAGAGCAATTGCAAGAGGATGAGCTTGTAGCCGAACTGCGCCCCGGATGCGGCGGCGGTGGTGACACTGCCCGCCTCGGTGTCGGCGAACGCCACGATCAATCCCGGCCCGGTCACCGCCAGAAAACGCAGGATCAGCCCCCAGACGGAGCGATGCGGCGAGGCGCCGGCAGCGGCCGGCGTTTCCAGGGTGGCCATGGCCCTGTTAGGTTAGCCTAAATTAGGTATCAGACCCTCCATGAAAGATCGCTGTCCTTGCGATTCGAAAGGGCCCCGGTATGCCTCTCGCCGTCCTGCTCGTCCGCCTGCTGCTGGGATTGCTCCTCATCGGCGCCGGAGCGCTCAAGGTCGCGCACCCGGCCGACCTTGCCTCGGCGATCGCCGGTTTTCGCCTGCTGCCGCCCGAGGTCGTCGCGCCGATGGCCGTGATTCTGCCATATTTCGAAATGTTGCTCGGACTCTATCTGACCCTCGGCCTCTTCACCCGCCTCGCGGGCATCGTTGCCGCCGCGCAGTTCGTGCTCTACGCGGGCGCGATCGCCTCGGCAGTGCTACGCGGGATCCCGGCGAACTGCGGGTGCTTCGGACCCGGCGACGTCGCAGTCGCCGACTGGCCGCACGTCGCCTTTGACCTCGCCCTCGCCGCCGTGGCCGCGTTCATCGCTGTCGGCGCCCCGGGTACTCTTGCGCTCGATCGGAGATTGCGTTCTCGATGAACCAACGCGTGCTCGCCGTACTCTCGGCGGTCGTCATCCTTGCCCTCATCGTCGCCGGCGTGCTCTACGCCCGCCACGCGTCACAACTGCAAAACGCGTCGACCGCGCCGGTCAACGCGGCGGCGGAGATGGGACAAAAGGCGCCCGAATTCGCCATTCCCTCGACCGCCGGGTATTTCGATCTCGCCAAGGTCAAGAAACCGGTGTTCCTGGAGATCTTCGCGACCTGGTGTCCGCACTGTCAGCACGAGACCGTGGTGCTAAACCAGCTCTACGCGGCGTATGGCTCGCGCGTCGCGTTCATCGCGATCCCCGGCAGCGACACCGCGATGGACGGTTCGTCGCCCGAATCGCAATTCGACGTGCTCAATTTTCAGATTCGCTTCAAAGTCAAGTATCCGATCGGGGCGTACGATCCGAATTTAACCGTCGCCAAACTCTATCTCAAGGGCGGCTATCCGACGATCGCGATCATCGATCGCAACAAGACGATCACGTATCTGAACAGCGGCGAAGTCCCCTATCAGGAGTTGGCTAGCGCCCTCAACGCCGCGCTGAAGTAAGTCTAGTCTCCCGGGGGGAAGATGTAGTCCGGCGGCGGGACCGTCGGTTTTCCGATCTCGAGGACGATCTGTTGATGCGAACGCATCGGGATCGTGCGCAGGTCACCGTTGTAGAGCGCGCCGTTGACATACGCGATCACCGGACCCTTCAAACCCGCGACGTCGTCGCGCGTGAGCGGTTGGCCCCACTCGTCGAAAAGCATGCCCAGAACAAATCCGCTGCTGCCTTCCGGAGCGAAGACCGGCGATTCGATGTGGATGATGCCGTCCGGGAAGTGCGTGTGAATCCAATACAAGCAGCCCTGCGGAGGAACCGGCGCGGCGCCGAGCAGACGCGGCACTTGAACTTGCGTTCCGTGGTAAAAGAGCGCGAGATGCGTGTGGACATGGAGCGTATCGTACTCCATGCCTCCGCATGTAATGGTGTCGACCGGTTGACCCTGCCCGCCCGTCGGCGTATCGGGCAGCCCGTTTTTTTGCAGCTTGATCATCGGCTTGCCGATCACGTCTCCGTCGTGCAATTGGATCGGCTTTCCGACAAAGGCGCTCGAGGGTGCCGGGGTCGGGGTCTGCGTATCGTGCGCTCGCAGCCGCTGCTGCTGCATGTTCGAGAACCAGCTGGCGATGCCGAAGATCGCAATGACCACGACGACCAGAACGGCCGCGCTGATGTACACGATCGTCATCGGGTCGCGCTTTGGCGGAGGGGCAGAACCGCCGCGCGCTTGGCGGCGGCGCTCGGAACGGGAGTTTGACATCGGTCCTCGTTATCGGATGGAGAGGGCTTCTTGCTGCGCCGGGTCGAGCACACGCGCCGGCACGAGATAGTTGGTGACGTAATCCTGGACCGCCTCGGCGAGCGGTGTGAGCGGCGCGGCATAACCGCTCGAGCGCAAGCGTTCGATGATCGCCTGCGTCGAATATTGGTACTTCGCGCGCAACTGCTCGGGCATCTCGATGAACGTAATCCGTTCGGGGACGCCAAGCGCGGCGAAGATCGGACGAACGAGCTCGAGCCACGTCTGTGCGCGGCCGGAACCGATGTTGACCAAACCGGTGAGCGAGCTGGCTGCAACGTGGATCGTCATCTCGACCGCGTCTTTGACGTAGATGAAATCACGCCGCTGCTCGCCGTCGGCAAACTCGGGACGGTAACTCTTGAACAGCTTGACGCTGCCGCTCGCGCGGATTTGCTCGTAGGCTTTGTGAACGATGCTGCGCATCTCGCCTTTGTGGTCTTCATTCGGGCCGAACACGTTGAAATACTTGAGACCGACGATCTTCGCGCTCATACCGCTGTGCTGCGCGTAGAGATCGAAGAGTTGCTTCGAGTAGGCGTACATGTTCAACGGGCGCAGCGTGCGCAGATCGGCCTCGTCGGAGAGTCCGTCTTCGAGCCCGCCGTAGGTGGCGGCGGAGGAGGCGTAGACGAAGCGCGCTTCCGAGTCGAGGGCCCATTGCGCCAACGCCTTCGTGTATTCGTAATTGTTGCGTACGAGGTAATCGGCGTCGGTCTCCGTGGTCGAGGAGCAGGCGCCGAGATGGAAGACCGTCCCGACTTGACCGTAATAATCGGGTTGCTCTGCAATGCACTCGGCGAAGTCTTCCGCGTCGACGTAGTCGAGGAAGCGCAGCGGCACCAAGTGGCGCCACTTCTCGGAATCGTCCAAGCGGTCGACGGCGATGATGTTCTCGATTCCGCGGCGGTTGAGCGCCCAAACGAGCGCACTGCCGATAAGTCCGGCTGCGCCGGTGACGACGATCGGGCGTTGGAAGGAATCGTTCATCTGGCGAAGCGGGCTATTCCGCGCGCCAAAAGCGCGAGTCCTCCCAGGAATCCTTCAGCCGCTAGCGCGCGCAGGTCGCGCAGGTGCCGAAAAGCGTCACCGCATGACTGCTCACGCGGAACTTCGGCGGTACGAGGGTTCGTAGATTTTCGACGCACCCGGACAGATCGAAGACGCGGTCGCACTTCTCGCACTGAAAGTGATGGTGGTGGCCTTTGTCAGAGCGTTCGTAGCGAACCGGCTCACCGGGGATCTCGACGGCTTCGATCCAGCCCTCGCTCAAGAGCGCACTGACGGCTCGATAGACGGTTGCTACCCCCAGGCCGTCGATGTGTTTTGAGGCGGCCTCGAACAGCTCGGCTACGCTCAGCGGATGGTCGGCGTGTTCGAGGACGGCGTGGACGGCGTCACGCTGTTTCGTTTTTCGGCTGTTCTGAATCACCACAATCCCTCGCCCTACGGCATTTCACCCGAGCCCACCGGTCCCGCCTTCCGGCCGAGTCCGGGTTGACTTCATGATAATGATAACATATTATCATGTAGAAATCGCAAGTTCCCGAAGCGAGAGGATACCTCATGAAGCCGTTCCTGCGGCGTTGTTCCGGCACAGCGCTTATCGCTGCAGCCTTGCTCCTGTTCTGGGCTGTACCGTCGTTGGCGGGCGACCCGAGCGCGTTTATCACGGGATCGGTGATGCAGGACGGCAAGCCGGTTGCGGGCGCGGCGGTCACGGCCGCCGGAAATAACCTGACCACGCATACGACGACCGATGCGCGCGGTCACTTCCGCTTTCCGCCGCTCACGCTCGGGTCGTATCTGCTCACCGCCTCGTACGGTAACGCGACCGGAGCGGCGCGCGTCGATCTGACGATCGGCGGAGCCGCGATAACGATCCCGCTGGGAGCGCTCAAGCAAATCGCCGAGGTCGCCGTTCGTTCTGCAAGCACCGTCCACGGTAGCGGCGGCGACGTCGTGCTCAACAGCACCGCGCTCACCGAGATGCCCTACAACAACACCTTTTCGGAGATGATGATCCAAATGCCGGGTGCCGCGCGCGGCGCGAACGGCGTCGTGCACATGAACGGCGATCACGGCGTGATCGACTATCAGCTCGACGGCGTCATGCTGCCCGAGGAACTCAATCGCGACATCGGCGGCGAGATCAACCTGAACGACGTCTCGTACATCGATCTCATCGAGGGCGCGTATCCGGCGCAGTACGGACTGAAATTCGGCTCGGTGTTCAATATCTCGACGCGCGCGGGGACGGGGCCGGCGGGCTTCGACGGTAACGCTTCCTACGGCTCCTTCGGCACGGTCAACTCGACGATCGGCTTCCACTCGCCGCTCGCCGGCGGCGGCGGCTACGACATCGCGTTCAGCGGCATGCAGACGGACCGCGGCTTGGATCCACCCGATTTCAACTCGCCGCATAACCAGGCCAGTTCGGTGAATCAGTTCGCGCGTTTCACGCTCCCCAGCGGCGGAAACAACTACACGAACGTGACGTTCGTCCACAGCACGGCCACGTTCCAAATCCCGAATGACGTGGACTTCGGCGAGCCGGCGAATACCGACGACAACGAAAACCAAGAAGACGTGTTCCTTTCGGTGCAGTACCACCATTCGATCGGCGACGTCGGCGCGTGGAACTTCGGGCCGGCGTTCAAATCGTCGAACATCGAGGATTTCGGCGACGCGCCGGGCGACTTTGCCTACGGCGAAACGATCAATCTTACGCCGCCGCCCTACGGCAACGGCGGCACCTCGGCGGATTGCGCCATGGATCCAAATCCGAACTATCTGCCCACGACATGCGCCGTCTCGCTGAACGACAATCGCACCGCGTTCGACTACATCATGCAGAGCGATTTCACGCGCAGCTACGGAAACCACACATTCCAAGCCGGTGCGACCTACGATGGTACGCTCGTCGACAAGTATTACGCGGTCACACTGCAGCCGGACAACTTCCTTGCGCCGCTGCTTACGCCGGCCACGCCGGACGCACCGACTACCGTCGTCGACAGCGCGCCGAATATCGGCAACACGTATTCGACGTACGCGCAGGATACGTGGCGCATCTCGCCCATATGGGAAGCGGACTACGGCGTGCGCTACGATTTCTTCACCATCAAATCGACGTCGTTTTTCGACGGTTTCGGTTCGACCAGCCCGCGCCTGAAGCTGACGCGCTACTGGTCGAATCGCGCCAATGTCTACGCCTACATCGGCCGGTTCTTCGAACCGCCCTCGTTCGAGAACGTCAGCCCGCAGGCGGCGTACCTGCTGAACATCCCGCTGCAGTGTAAGGTGCCCACAGGTGCGCCTCTCTCCGACTGTCTGACACAGCCGGCGGCGCAGTACGATCTCAAGCCCGAACGCGACACGGACCTCGAAATCGGCGGTCATCTGCCGCTCGGCAGCGGCGACCTCGGTTGGCGCGTCTGGCAGAAGAACGCGAACGACCTGATCGACGATACGCAGGTCGGCGTGACGGCGCTGCACCAGGACATCAACTACGTGCTCGGGCGTATATCGCAAGAGGCGCTCAACTACACGCAGCCGCTCCCGCGCGGCGGACGGGCTTACGTAGCCTTCGCCCACCTGCTCTCGCTGAACAGCGGATGCGAGACGCAGCTTCTCGCGCCGTGCTACGGTCAGCCGACCGGCTTCACACCGGCCGACCACGAGCAGATCTGGACCATCAACGGCGGCTTCTTGCTGCGCGACATGCGCGGCGGATGGTTCTCGATGGACGAGGAGTACGGCAGCGGATTATCGTCGGCAGTGTGTCCGACGCAGATCCTGTTCTGCTCGGAGACGCCACACATCATTTTCGGTGCTGAGAAGGGCGTCGCGATCGGTCCGAAGACGGCCCTGACGTTCGACATTCAGAATCTTCTGAACGATCACTACTACGTAACGCTGCTGAACGCGCAGGGAAACCACTATGCCGCTCCGCGCACGTTCAGCGTGGGCGTGCGGTTCTCGCCGTGAACGCCGAGACTGATACGCGCGTACCGGTCACGGTTCTAACCGGATTCCTTGGATCGGGCAAGACCACGCTGCTCAATCGCATCTTGAGCGAGCAGCACGGCAAACGCATCGCGGTGATCGAGAACGAATTCGGCGAGATCGGCATCGATCACGAACTGGTAGTCGGCGCGGACGAGGAAGTCTTCGAGATGAACAACGGATGCATCTGCTGCACGGTGCGCGGCGATCTCATCCGGATTCTGCCCAGCTTGATGAAGCGCCGCGAGAAGTTCGACTACATCCTGATCGAGACGACCGGCATGGCCGATCCCGGACCGGTCGCTCAGACATTCTTCGTCGACGACGAGATTTCGTCGCAGCTCCGTCTCGACGGCATCGTGACATTGGTCGATGCGAAACATGTCTCCGAGCGTCTCGTCGACAGCAGCGAGGCCAAAGCGCAGATCGCCTTTGCCGACGTCGTGATCCTGAATAAGACCGATTTGGTCGTCGAAGCGGACTTGGCGCGGCTCGAAGCGCGAATTCGTTCGATGAACGGCGCGGCTCGAGTGCTGCGCGCGCAAGGCGCCTCGGTCGAGATGAACGAGATTCTCGACCAAGGGGCCTTCACGCTCGCGCGAGCGAAAGAAGTCGACCGCAATTTTCTCGAACCGGAATATCCGTTCGAGTGGGCGGCGATCTATGCGCTCGATGCGGGTAAACATAGGCTGATGCTCGCGCCGGGCCCGGATGCAACGATGAACCTCGCGGTTCGGCGGCTGGACGGTGCGGATGCTTGCGCACTCGAGGCGACGCTGCGTGAGGTCACGCTGGCGTTCTCTTCCGAACGGCGTACGGTGCTCCCTGACGGCGAAATTCCCGCCGACGGCTCGTGCGCCCAATTGCAGCTGCGGGGCTCGCCGATGACGTTTTCCGTCACGATCGCACAACGCGGCCTTTATGCGCTTTACACCGAGCACCGGCCCGAGGAATATGCGATGACGCTCGCGCCGGCGGATGGAGAAGCGAAGGTTCCATCCTTCAGCCGCTACTTCAAGCCCGATCACGAACACGATCGCAGCATCTCCTCGGTTGGCATCGAGCATGCGCAGCCGGTCGATGCGGACCGCTTCAACGCGTGGCTGCGCGAGTTGGTCGCCAAACGCGGGCAAGATATTTTTCGTATGAAGGGCGTGCTCAACGTGCAGGGTCACGACCGCCGCTGGGTCTTCCACGGCGTGCATATGCTGGTGACGGGAGGTCCCGATCGCGATTGGGGCGACCATGAGCGCGCGAACTCGCTGATCTTTATCGGACGAAACCTCGACCGGTACGAACTCCTCTCGGGGTTCGAGCAATGCCTGGCGTGAGCGCGGCGCTCGACGTCGAGATCTTCTGGAGCGCCGGCATCGAAAGTCACATCGCGGATCTGCGCTGGACGAGCGATCGTACGACGCTGGTCGCCGCGGGTGTCGACGGCGATATTGCCTGTATTGACGTAAAGAACGGTACGATCGCGCGGCGTTGGAAGGCGCACGATTTCAGCCTCTCGTCCATTTCGGTGGTTCCCGGCGGCGATCGCGTGGCGAGCTGCGGGCAAGACCGCGCACTTCGCATCTGGAGTCTGGTCGATGGTGCGCTGACGGCGGAGTGCGAGCTTGCCGATTCGTGGGGCGTACGCGCCGAGTTCAACCCCTCGGGTGATGTCATCGCGGTCGCTGCCGGCAAGCATTTGGCATTCGTTTCGCCGACCGGCTCGCTCGTGCGGCAGTATCCCCCGCTCGCGAGCACGATCAGCGACATCGCGTGGCATGGTGCGAGGCTTGCGAGCTGCGGCTACGGCGGCGTGCACGTATGGAAAACGGATCTCGATGCGCGTGCCGGCCTCTTCGAGTGGCGGGGCTCGTCACTTGTGGTTGCGTGGAGTCCCGACGGGCGCTTTCTCGCGACGGGTGATCAAGACCGTACGGTTCATTTTTGGATCGTGGCGCGCGGCAAAGATCTCGAGATGTCCGGTTATCCCGTCAAGGTGAAGGAGTTGGCGTGGAGCGCTGATTCTCGTTATCTCGCGACCGGCGGCGGCGCCGACGTAACCGTCTGGAATTGCAGCGGAAAAGGGCCGCGCGGCACCGAGCCGCTCGTCCTGGAAGGGCACGAGGATCGACTGAACGCTCTCGCCTTCTCGCGCAGCGGCATGCTCGCAAGCGGTTGCGACGGCGGCGAGATTCGCCTGTGGAAACCCCTGCGCGGCAGCGACTCCCTCGTGACCTTCGGGACGCCGGCCGCCGTTACCAAGCTCGCGTGGTCGCCCGACGACGCGCTGCTCGCGATCGGCGATGCAACCGGCGAGGTCCACTGCGCCGCGGTGCGCATGTAAGAGCAATCACGCGCGAACGCGCTCGTTATAGACGCGCGCGGCAAGATACGTCGACGCGGCGAGGACCGAGATGATGAATCCTACCGGCAGCGTGGTGTAGTATGCGATGACGATGCCGCCCCAGCTGCACGTCAGGTTGAGCACCACCGCGAGCACGACCGCCTGCAGCGGATTCTTCGCAAGCAACGTCGCGGCCGCAGGCGGGGCGACGAGGAGTGCAAACACGAGCAGGCTGCCGACGATTGGAATCGTCGCGGCCGCGGCCAAGGCCAAGCACACTAAGAACGCCGAGTTCAGCCGCGTCAGCGGGACGCCGCGCGCCCGCGCTCCTTCGAGATTGACCGTGGCAAAGAGCATCGGACGAAACAGCGCGCCCAGCATAGCGAGCGTTATCAGCGCGAGCACGGCCGTACCGGCGACGGCCGAACGGCTGATGCCGACGATCGACCCGAAGAGGAGCGAAAAAACCGAGGTCGCGTAGGTGTTGTTCAAGACCAGGAAGAGCGCGCCGGTTCCGAGCGCGGCCGTCATCACCAGCGCCGTTGCTGCGTCGCGGCGCGCTCCACCGACGCTCAACACGCCGAGCCCCGCTGCACCCGCGAGCGCAAATGCAATCAGTCCCCACAGCGGTTCCAGTCTCAGCAGAACGGCGCCGGCGGCGCCGGCGAAACTGATCTGAGCGAGCGCGTGCGCCGCAAAACTGTTGGCGCGCAGCACGACGAAAATGCCGACGACTCCGGTGAGCACGGCAATAGCACCGCTCGCGAGGAACGCGTTTTGCATGTACGCTTGGCTCAACACGACGCGAACCTACTCCGCTTCCTCGTCGATCAGTACCGAGAGGCGGCGTCGACGTACCTCGGCGCGTGCCGCGACGAACGCGGCAAGCGAGAGTGCGCCCACGAAAAAGCTCACCGGCCAGCCCTTGCCGCCCGGCGGCCAGTAGTAGCTCTCGTAGGCCAGAGCGATGCTGAGGGTGATGACCGCAAGACCGATCGCCATCGAGAGCGCGATCGCCGCCGAGGTTCGCTTCGTCAAATAGGTTGCGGCCGAGGCGGGCCCCACCAGCAAGGCGGTCGTCAACAATACGCCGACCAATTGCGCGGCCTCGGCGACGGCGACGCCGAGCAGCACCAGAAACGCGCCGCCGATGAAACCCGGTGAAACACCGCGCGCCTCCGCGCTGTCCGGACTGATCGTCGAGTAGAGCAGCGGCCGGTACAGCACCGCGAGCGCGATCAATGCCGCGCTCCCGATGACGATCGTAACGTGCAGCACCTCGGCCTGCACCGCAAAGATCGAACCGAACAGCAGCGACGCCGGTTCGCTGACGTAGCGCGTTTGAATCCACAAAAACAGCGATCCGAGGCCGAGCGCCACGGTGAGCACCGTGCCGGTCGCGATGTCGCGCTCGCGCACGCGATCGCCCAGGCGGCTGATCAGCAGACTTCCCAGCACCGAAAACGTCAGCAGTCCCCCGAGCGGGCTCACGCCGGCCAGCGTTGCCCCGGCACCGCCGGTGAATCCGACATCGGTGATCGCGTGACCCGCGAACGATGCGCGGCGCATCACCACGAACACGCCGATCGCCCCGCACAGGACCGCGACGACCGCGCCGGCGATCAACGCCGCGCGCACTTCCGGGTCCACGAGCATCTGCGCGATCACGGATGAGCGCACGATTCGTCGCCGGCGACGACGATGACGCGATCGCCGACGCGCACGACGTCGACGTGATAACCGTAGAGATCCGAGAGGACGTCTTCCCTCACGACGTCGGCGACCGTTCCCACCACAGCGTGGCCCGAAGCCAGGTAGAGCACGCGCGACATCACGCCGGTGAGCGGGTTCATGTCGTGGGTCACGAAGAGCACGGTCATACCGCGTTCCCGGGCAAGGCGCGCGACGAGATTGACGATCTCTTGCCCGCTGCGCATGTCCAGATTCGAGAGCGGTTCGTCGAGCAGCAGAATCTTCGGCTGCTGCAACAGCACCTGTGCGATGAAGAGCCGCTGCTGCTCGCCGCCGGACAGGCTCCCGATCGGCTTATCCGCGTAGTCGGTCGCGTCAACGGCCTCGATCGCCTTCGCGATCTCTTGGCTGCGCGCGCGTGAGGGCAGCGCAAACCCCCAGCGCTCGCCGTCGAGCCCGAACGAGACGTAATCCGATCCGCGCAGCGGCAGGTCGGGATCGACGACCGTGCGTTGCGCGACGTACCCGATCGAACGGTTTCCGCGCCGAACCGGGCGGCCGAAGATCGAGACGGTTCCGCTGCTCGGCCGGATCAGCCCGAGCAAGGTGCGCAGCAGGGTGGTCTTACCCGCGCCGTTGGAGCCGATGATGCCGATGAATTCACCGGCCTCGACATCGAAGGTGATGTCGTGAAGAACGACGCGATCGCCGAGGCGTACGCTCAAGCGATCGACCGAGATCGGATGATCGCTCAGTACACGTGCTCCGTCGATGTTCCGTTTCGAAGTGCCCGCCAAACGGCTTGGACTTCGGCGAGCATCCAGCTCTGGTACGTCTGTCCTTCCGGCATCGTTTCGTAGACGCCGACCACCGGTACGCGCGCGGATCGCGCGACTTCGAGCAACTGGACCGTTGTCGGCTCGACCGTCTGCTGATTGTACACGAACATGCGCACCTCTCGGCCGCTCAATAGCGTCCGTACCGCCGAGACATCCTGCGGCGCGGGATCGTTCCCCTCTTCGATCGCCAATTGAAACGATCGCGGCGTCTTGATGTCCAGTCCGATCGCCTCCGCCGTGTAGTTGAACACCGGCTCGGTCACCGCGATCGGCGTACCGGCGTACCGTTTGCGCAGCAGCGCGATCTGCGTCAGCCAAGGCTGCAGCGAGCGTACGAAGCGCGCGCGGTTGGCCTCGAAGACCGCGCGATGCGCCGGATCCAACCGCTCGAGCGCGGTCGCGATCGCGCCGGCGACGAAGGGCATCGTCTGCGGGCGATACCAAAGATGCGGATTGTCGCCGGCATGCAGTCCGAGCGACGCTCCGACGTCGATGACCGCGCGGCCCGGATGCGGCGAGGCCGCTTCGAGTTTCTGCATGAAGGCGTCGTATCCGACACCGTTCTGCACGATCAAATCCGCCGATGCGACGAGCGAGGCGTCGCGCGTATCCGATTCGTACGAATGAGGATCGGTGTTCGGATTATTCAAAATGCTGGAGACGCGAACGTAGGGACCGCCGATCTGTGCGATCACGTTCGCGTAAAAGTTCTCCGCACCGACGGCCTCGAGCGGCTTCGCGCTCGCGGCAGCCGTTCCGGCCCCGACCAGGATCGCAGCGGCAAAAAGCCGCCCAAGAAGCTTCCACATCTATCTGATAATACATTATCAATAGGCAGAAGGCAACAGAGCGGCTCAACGCCGGCCGGACGCTCGCCGCACGATGCGGCCGAACGCTTACATCTTTGACATCGACGCCGCCTTGGCCGTCACGTGGAAGATCGACGTGTTCCCGTTGACGTCGACGGTGACCGTGTAGCTGCCGTTGGGCAGATAGACGTTGTTACCGTAGTGCGTCGACTGCGCGCCCTTGCCGATCGCCTGCATTTCGACGATCGGCAGGTTGCGTGCGGGACCCGACGCCGGGGCGTAGCGGATCGCTACGGTCGCGGTCGTCTGCGCTTTACCGGTTGCATTGTCGTAGACGTGGACGATGAGGTGGTGATTCGGGTGCGTCGGGGCATCGAGCCGGACCGGCGCGGCGCCGCGGACGACCAGCATGCCCGCTTTCGGATGCTCCTTGGCATACTGCGCCTGAGTGTAGAACGGTTCGGCCGGGAGCAGCTGCAGCACGATGCGGTATGGGCCCGCAACCTTCGTCATCGTGACGCCGGCGCCCATATTCATCGCCAGCGCCGGGAGGCCGATGGCCGCGGCGATCGCGAGCGCGAGGACCGAAGTGAAACGTGCAAATTGGTGTGTCATGTGCATAGCCCTTTCTTAGGATGTAACAGTACGCAGAGTAGCATCGAGGGTCGTGAACGACGTTTCGCCGCTCGTGAGGTACCGAATGCGATCGTGAGCGATGACGACGATCGTGGGATAGCCGCCTTGGAGATAGCTTCTGGCAACACGTAGCGACGGATCGAATGCGACCGGGTACCGGACGTTGAACGCTTGGATGAAGGCGGCTACGTCCCGCGCGCTTTCGGGCGACTGCCGGTCGGAGCCGTATGGGCTCGCGGTTACGGCGATGAAGCGAACGCGCGAGGAATATTTTTCGTAGAGGCGATTCATCGTCGCAGTCTCCCGTTGGCAATGCGGGCACCACGTCGCGAAGAGTTCGAGAAGAACCGGCTTACGCGCGCTGCTCAGCGAGAACCGGCCGCGATCGGTGGTGACGCTGAAATTCGGCGCCTGATCGCCGGTCGAGATGAAACTGAGGATCGGAGCCTGGGATGCGGCGCCCTGGACGCTGTGCCGGCCGGTGACGACGGCAAAGATGCCGAGGCAAACGACGAGCGCGACGCTCCCCCAGATCAGGTAGGGGCGTGCCGATGGTGACGATTTGCGGCGTGCTGCTGCGCGCCGAGATTGGCGAGACATGTGCAATCCTTATTCGAGTTGGAGCGCCGGGGGGCGTGCCGGCCCCCCGGAGCTTCCCTAGAACGGTTCCGTTACGCGGAACAAGAACGTGCGGCCATTGGCGATTTGGGTCGTGTTGAACCCGTTCGCGATCTTGATCACGTACTGATGGTTCAGCACGTTCAGCACGTCGAGCGAGATGCCGAGCCCTTGCGAGTTGGGGCCTTTGCCCGGCAACACGGTACGGCCGGCACTGAAGTCCAACGTCGTGTGCGCGGGAAGCGTGCCGTTCAGGCTTGCGCCGTTGACGTTTTGGAATTGCACCGGAAAGCCGCTGCCGTAATCGCCTTGCAGCGTTGCGAACCACGCGCGGGCCGCGCCGAATCGCGCCGTGTAACCGGCGGTCGAATCGACGGTTTGCGAGTGATCCTCGATGCCGAGCTGTGCGGGCGAGGAGATGGGGAGACCTTGGTTGACGTCGACCGGGAAGAGGAACGTACCGCCCGAAATGCCGCCGGCGTACGAACCGGAGATCGTCGAGGTCAGGAACCAGTCGTTCCCGTTGCCTTGGCGATCCTGCAGCCGGATCTCCAGTCCTTGGTTGTGTCCGATCGCGTTGTTGTAGACGGCGAAGAGCGGCGTGTTGAGCAGCTGGGTCGTGTCGAGTACGTTCACGACGTTCTTCTCGAAGAGATTGACCCAACCGGTCAGATTGCCGTCGAACGTGTGCTGCACCCCCATTTCGTAGTAACTGTCCATCTCGGGTTGCAGATCGTAGACCGGCGTTGTCGTGGCGCAGCCGCTCTGCGCCTGGAAGACCACGCACGCGTCGCGCACGTCTTCGAGGAGCGGCGCGGCGTAGTAGCGGCCGTAGAACACGTGGAAGACGTTCTTGCCGCCATCGGAGATGTTCACCCCGATGCGCGGCTCTATCATATAGCCGCTGGTGTAGCCGGTCGAATGATCGTAGCGCACGCCGTAGTTGAAGACGACGTTTTGTGTCGGCTGCCACTTGTCTTCGGCGTAGAGCCCGACCTGAGATCCGGCTTGCGCTTGCAGCGCCGGCGGTGCGGCGTAGTATCCGTTGGGGTAGCCGTTGGCAGGCGTGGCGGGGGTCGGGGTTTCTACCGCGCCGGTCGTCGGGTTGAGCGTCCCCGCGAGCGCGCAGTCGACGTAATAACACGCAAACTCTTGCGATCCGGTCGCGTTTTCGCGGTTGATGTCCATGCCGATCTTCCAGGTGTGGCGATCGCTGGAATGGAGCTCGGAGACGCGCAGGCCGATGTAGTTAGCGTAGGTGGCCGACTGCAAGCCGACGTTGTTGATGTAGTTGGGCGTGTAGCCGTCGACGTTGCAATCCGGATAGTTGTCGGAATCCCCGTCGGGGGCGCAGCCGAAGTTCGGCCCCATTCCGAGCACGTCGTTGGGAAAATCGCCGTCGTAATCGACCCGCGTCGAGCGGTACCAAGGGATCAACTGGAAGACGCTGTTGCCGTCCTTGGACACTTGCGTGAAGTTCAGGTTGGCGAAACGGTCGTACTCGAGCTGCGTGTCGTCGGTACCGGCCGGCGTATAGATCGGGTCGTTGGGATTATTCGGGTCGGTATTGATCGGAATCTGGAACTGCGAGAACTGATTGCCATAATCAAAGGCAATCGTCGATTGATCGCTCAGTTTCGTGACCCAGCGCAGAAACTCGTCGTTCGCCGAGCTGGCGTCGTGAATGGCTTGATAGGTCGGCGCGTCGAGACCGCGATTCGTGCTCGATCCGTTGAGACTGAGAAAGAGCTCGTTGTTGCCGAAGCGCGAGACCGTATCGAATTCGCCAAGCGCCTGTGCTTCATTTCCCGCTCCGCCGGTGATCGTGCCGTACGTGCCTTGGGGAATGTCCTCGAAGCGGTCGGTGATGATGTTGACGACGCCGCCGATGCGGTCGCCGCCGTATTCAGCCGGGATTGCCCCGGTGAGCACTTCGATCGAGTTGATGGATTTCGGATCGACGATCTCGGCGAAGTTCGACGTGGTCGCGAGCGGTAGCGGCGCACCGTCGATGTCGTACGTCACGCCGTGAAAGCCGTTGATCACCGGTTCGTTGTACGAGAACTGCACCACGCCCGGAACCGTCTCGATGAGGCGATTGAGGCTATCGCGCACCGGCGAGGTTTGAATTTCGGATTGGTCGATCGTCGTGGCGGCGACGGGCGTTCCACCGACGCCGGCGGTTGCCGTGACCGACGTGACGGCGATCGTTTTGAGCAGATCGAGATCGACCGTTGCGACCGCATCGGTATGGACGTCGACGTCGACCGTACGAGCCGTCGCGCCGCTTTCACTGACGGTCAGCCGGTAATGCCCGAACGGCACTGCCGCGAATGAGTACTCACCACGTGCGTTGGTACTGGTGGTGAAGCGCTGGCCCTCACCCGCGAGGATGACGGAAGCGCCGGACTGCGGCGTACCCGACTGGGTGATGACACCGTGCACCAACCCGGTCGCCGCCGCGAGAAGGGGTGATGCGGAGAAAAACAGGCACGCGGCAGCGATTGCCGCGATAAGTCGAGACATAGGGTCTCCTCTGAAGAGTAGTGATGCTAAACGGGGAGAAGCATCACGCCCGGCGGCGGCCGGGCAAAGCGCCGGTAGACGAAAACGGCGCGGCGCGCAGAGGAGCGATGAGCGAACCGGCGGCGATAACACACCGGGCGCCGGACGAAAGGCCGGGACGCGATCGCAAAGGCAAATTCGGCGATCGCACGCAGCAGCCACCCGAAAAGGAAGGAAATCGCGGCGGCGGCGGCCGCGAGGCTCAGAGCGATCAGCAGGATCGGCGCATCGTAGGGGTGGGGCGGTTCTACGCTCTCGATGAGCGCGAACCAGATCGTGGCCGCGGCCGCAAGCAGGGGAAGAGGCGGTACAAGCGTGCGAAGACGCGCCGCCAGAACCGAGCCCGTCGCGTACCGGCGCGCGCCCACGCACGCCAGGCTGCCGGCAAGGACGGCGAGCACTCCTGCGCCCGTCAAGGCCAAGAGCTCGACCGCTTGGTGGTAGCCGCCGCCGACCTGGTGGCTCTCGCCGTAGCTCATGGCGTGGGCCAAGAGCGAAGCGAGCAACCCAAGGACTGCGAGGCCGGGCAACTGCCGGGGTCTCACGATTGTTACCATTCTACATGGGCCGCAGGGTGTGCCTGGAGCCCGCGTCGTATCAGGTGGGCCCGATCATGAATAGCCGTCTTCCCTTAGAGAACGCTGATACCGTCAGCTTGGTGTGCGCACTGCTGGTGCGCTTCCCCGAACTGGCATCGATTCGCTCGATGCCGGCCGAGGGCAGCGTTCGTCTCACCTTTGCCGTGCGCGCGCGGCTGGACAAGCGCGCTCAGGCGGCGCTGGGTGAGGCGGTCGAGGATCACGTCAACGGCTATCTATTGCTCGCCAAAGACGAGGCGCACACGCTGCGCGTCGAGTGTGAAGGCGATCGGTCGACGACCTTCGTGCACGTGACCCGGGATACCGAGAGCTTCTCAAAGGACGAACTCGAGCTGCTCGTTTCGCTGCTGCGCGAGCGCTTCGCCGACGCGCTGGTCCACAATCCGCCGCCCGAGGATCATTTGGACGCCGATCCGGCGGCACAAGACGAAGCGGCAGTCTACGCGATCGAGGCGCTGCGCGATCCGACGCAGTCCAAGAGTCTGGTCGGCTTCCGCGAAGAAGCGCGGGTGTTGGTCTACTTTTTGAAATCACAACGGAAAGCGAAGGCGTCGTCTCGCCGTTAGAACCGTTAACCCTGCTGTTGATCGGTGACGTGGTCGGCTCGCCGGGCCGCGACACGCTCAAACGCTGCGTGCCGTTGGTACGCGACCAGTATCACGTTCACGCTTGTATCGCCAACGGTGAAAACGTTGCCGGCGGCTTCGGGCTGACCGCACAAACGGCGGACGAGCTCTTTGCCACCGGCGTCGATTTCATCACCAGCGGCAATCACATCTTTGACAAACGCGACTTCAAGACGTACCTGGACTCGAGCGATCGGGTGCTGCGTCCGGCGAACTACCCGCCGGGAAATCCGGGGAGAGGTCACGGAACGTTCGTGGCCGACGGCACGACGATCGGCGTGCTCAACGTGATGGGACGCACGTTCATGCCGCCGGTGGACGATCCGTTTCGGTGCGCGGATGCGCTGATCGACGAACTTCGCGCGCAGACGCCGGTCGTGATCGTCGACGTGCACGCCGAAGCGACCTCGGAGAAGGTTGCGCTCGCGCGCTTCCTCGACGGCCGAGCCTCGGCGATCTACGGAACCCACACGCACGTGCAGACCGCCGACGAGCAGATCCTTCCGGGCGGCACGGCCTACATCTCCGACCTCGGGATGACCGGGCCGACCGACGGCGTGATCGGCATGGAGCAAGCGGCCGTACTCGATCGCTTTATCACCGGGCTTTCCGATCGCTTCAGCGTGGAGAAATCCGGAACCAAACAGTTCTGCGCCGCGGTCGTACGCATCGATCGGTCCAGCGGGCACGCGGTCGAGATCAAGCGTATCTTTCAACGTGGCATAGCATGACTGATGAAGCGCACGAACCAGCCCCGGGCACGCTGAAGGTCTCGGCCAAGAGCAACCCCAACGCGGTCGCCGGCGCGCTTGCCGCGGTCATTCGCGAGCGCGATTGGGCCGAGATCCAAGCCGTGGGCGCGGGCGCGATCAACCAGGCGATCAAGGCCGTCGCGATTGCGCGCGGCTATCTCAGAGACAGCGGCCTCGACGTAATCTGCATCCCTTCGTTCATTACGATCGCGATCAGCGAGAATGAGCGAACCGCGATCTCGCTTGCGATCGAGCGCCGCAAGTCGTGATCGTCGACTTTCACAGTCACACCTCCGAGAGCGACGGCACCCTTACCCCGCAAGAGCTGGCCGAATTCATGGGCGAGCGGCGGGTCGAAGTATTTTCGATCAGCGATCACGATACGCTCAGCGCCTACGGAAAATTTACGCCGCCGCACGGATCGGTGACGGTGAGCGGTGTCGAGATCAATACCACGTACCGCGGGAACGAAGTACATCTGCTCGGTTACGGGATGCAGGTGGATTCACCCGAGTTGCTGGCTGTGCTCGAACGCAATCGCCATGCGCGCCGCGAGCGCGCGGCGCGCATGGCCGAGCAATTGCAGCGCGCGGGGTACGGCGTTACGTTCGACGACGTCCTGCGCGAGGCGCCGGACGCGAAGGCCCTGGGCCGTCCGCACGTGGCACGGGCGCTGATCACGCGCGGGATGGCGCCGGATATCGATTGGGCATTCCGCAACCTGCTGCGCAGCGGCATGCCCGGTTACGTGCCCTCACTCTACATCACGCCGCAACAGGCGATCGAGCGGATCACCGCGGCGGGCGGTGTCGCCGTTTTGGCACATCCGGGGCGTCTCAAAAACCGCGCGCTGATCGACGAACTCGTTCCGGCGGGGCTGCGCGGTTTGGAAGTCTTTTATCCGCTGCACGATACCGAAGATATCCAAATTTTTCGCGCGACTGCGGCGCGGTACGGCCTGGTGATGACGGCCGGCGCCGACTTTCATGATATACGTTACCATACCGGCGGCGTGGGAATGGAGGTGGAGCGCGAGGATATCACCCCGTTTTTGAAAATGGTGACCTGATGAAATCCAAGAGCTTTGCACTGATTGCGGCAACGCTCGTGATGATGGTCCTTCCCGCTGCCGCAAGCCCCGTCAATCCCTCCGCGCAAACCTTGATGAGCGCCATGCATTGGCGCAGCGTCGGTCCCGGCATCGGCGGCCGCGTGGTCGCGGTCGACGGCGTTCCCGGATCGCCCGACACGTTCTATTTTGGCGGTGTCGACGGCGGCGTCTGGCGCAGCACCGACTACGGGCTGGTCTGGACGAACCTTACCGACGGGAAGTTGAACGCATCGAACAGCATCGGTGCGATCGCCGTCGCGCCCTCGGATCCGCGCATCATCTACATCGGAACGGGCGAGAGCGACATTCGGGGCGACGTCGTCACCGGTGACGGCGTTTTCAAGTCGACCGACGCAGGCGAGACCTGGCGCTACGCGGGTTTGGTGCGAACGCATACGATCGGCAAGATCGTGGTAGATCCGCACAATTCGAGCGTCGTCTATGCAGTCTCGATGGGCCACGTCTTCAAGAGCAATCCCGACCGCGGCGTCTTCAAGTCGACCGACGGCGGGGCCACCTGGAAAAAAGTGCTCTTCGTCAACGATAAGACCGGCGCGATCGACCTGGTGATGGATCCGCACGACGCAAACGTGCTCTATGCCGCGATGTGGCAGGCCTACCGCACGCCCTGGACCCTGCAGGACGGCGGGCCCGGCAGCGGGCTGTACAAGACGATCGACGGCGGTGCGCATTGGACGAACCTCTCCCGCACGCCCGGTTTTCCGAAGGGACTGCTCGGGCGCATCGGCGTTACGGTCGCGGCGAGCGACCCGCGCGTCGTGTACTCGATCGTCCAAGCCAAAGACGGAGGCATCTTCCGCTCGAGCAACGGCGGTGCGAGCTGGACGCGCGTGAACGACCACATGGAACTGCGTCAGCGCGCCTTCTATTATATGGCGATTTACGCTGACCCGAAGGATCCGAATACGGTCTACGTTCCGCAGGTCGAGGCCCTTTGGGTTTCGCGAAACGGAGGCCGGAGTTTTACGCGCCTGCATACGCCGCACGGTGACAACCATATCGTTTGGGTCGATCCACGCAACACGAACGTTCTTCTCGAGGGGAACGACGGCGGAGCAACCGTCTCCACCGACGGCGGCAAGACCTGGAGCGGCGACCACAATCAGGCGACGGGGCAGTTCTACCACGTCGCACTTTCGGACGATCGATTCCCGTTCCGCATTTACGGCGCGCAGCAGGACGAGGGTTCATTCGAAGGACCCAGCGCGAGCGCGGACGGCATCATTCCTACCACCGACTGGAAGCGCACCGCCTACGGTGAAAGCACGTTCATCGCGCCGCAACCCGGTGACTCGAAAGTGGCGTACGGCAGCGGCTATTTCAGCATCATGCTGCGCTACGATCGGGGCATCGATGAATATCAAAGTGTGAGCCCGTGGCCGCTCTACCGCGAAGGCGCGTCCTCCGGTGAACTCAAGTATCGCTTCGGCTGGACGCATCCGATCTTGTTCTCGCCGGCCAATCCCAAAGAACTCCTCGTCGGCTCGCAGTACGTGCTGCGCAGCGACGACGAGGGGCAAACCTGGCAGAAGATCAGTCCCGATCTCACCCGCAACGTTGCGACGACGGAGGCGCCGAGCGGCGGTCCGATCGATCTGGATCAATCCAGCGCCGAAATCTTTCCCGATGTTTCGGCGCTGGCCGTCTCTCCGCTCGACGGTAACGTGATCTGGGCGGGGTCCGCCGACGGACTGGTGCACGTGACGACCGATGGCGGCGCGAACTGGTCGCTGGTTACGCCGCCGGCGTTGCCGCAGTGGGCCGAGATCTCTTCGATCGAAGCCTCGCACACCGAAAAGGGCACCGCGTATCTTTCGGCGTCGCGCTACATGTGGGACGACTTTCATCCGTACGTGTACGAAACGACCGATTACGGCAAGCATTGGTACACGATCACGAGCGGTTTACCGGACGACCAATACGTGTTCACCGTGCGTCAAGATCCCGACGACGCGCAGCTGCTCTTTGCTACGACCAAGAGCACGGTGTACGTGAGTCTTGACGGGGCCGCGCGCTGGCAACCGCTCACGCTCAACCTTCCCAACGTCCAAGTGCGCGACGTTGCGATCGACACGCGTCAGGGTGAGGTCGTCGTCGCGACGCATGGGCGATCGTTTTGGGCGCTCGACAATCTCGCGCTTCTCGAGCAATTGACGAAATCGTCGGCGCAGCACGCGGGCGGAGCGCAGCTCTTCGCGCCGCAAGCGGCGTGGCTCACGCACGTGTACGGCTCGAGCCCCTACGGCGGGGGAACGGCGACCGGCAACGGCGAGAACCCGCCGTTCGGGGCGACCGTGTTCTTCTACGTGCCGAAAAGCTATAACGGCAGGACGCCGGTCACGCTGACGTTCCGCGACGAGAAGGGCAATCTGATCCGCCGTTTCGCGCTGCACCGCAAGCCGGCGCCGCGCAAGCCGCGGGAGCCGGACGAACGGTTCCGTCCCACGCAAGAGGCGGCAAAGGCCTACGAACGGCTCACCGCGATCGCGCCGGGAATGAACAGCTTCCAGTGGGATCTGCGCTATGCCGACGCGACCGAAGTGACCGGCTTTGAACCGCCGGTGGCGGCGGGTGGCCTCGACGATACCGTCGAGGGGCCGCAGGTCGTGCCGGGCAACTACACGGTAACGCTCGATTACGGCGGAGCGACCGCGACGACGAGTTTCACCGTTGCGCTCGACCCGCGTATCAAGCTGCCGGACGACGCGCTTGCGGCGCGCTTGGACCTCGGGATGAAGATCCGTTCCGCGTTGGATACGCTCGATCGCACGATCGACACCGCAATTGCGACTCGCGAACGTTTGCGCGCAGCGGTGGCCGCTCATAAGGTCAGCGCCGCCCGCGCGGCGGGTGCGCTGGCGCAGCTCGACGCCGCAATCGACGGGGTGGTGCAGCTCGACATCCACTCGAGCGAAGGCACGCTGCTGCACGAAGCCAAGCTGCGCAGTTACCTCGCGTATTTGGCGGCCGGGGTCGATCTGGCGTACGTGAAGCCGACGCCCGCACAGTACGCGGTCTTCGACCAGCTCAGCGGCCAGGCCACGACCGGCGAGGCGAAACTCAAGAGCGCAACGGCGGCGGGGAACGCGCTACTGTAGACGAGCAAACGGGATTGGTTCGGGCGGCTGCGCATCGCCCTCATCGGGGCCGACGTCGCGCCCGAGCCACATCACGTCGTACCAGCGTCCGGCTTTCCAGCCGACACGGCGATAGATGCCGATGGGTTCGAAGCCCAGCGCGCGGTGAAGGCCAACGCTCGCGTCGTTCGGGAGCGCGACACCGGCATAGGCGCGCCGGAAGCCCTGTTGCTCGAGCAATGCGAGGAGACGATCGTAGAGCGCGCGCCCGATACCGCGACCGCGAAAACGTTCATCGAGATAGACGGACACGTCGACCGCCCAGCGGTATCCGGCGCGCTCGCGGTGTCGTCCCGCATAAGCATATCCTGCAATCGCGCCGTCGCACTCGGCCGCGAGCCAGGGTGTCTGCTCGAGGGTGCTGCGGATGCGCCGTTCCATCTCCGCGTCATTCGGCGGCTCGTTTTCGAACGATGCGTGTGTGCCCGCGACGATCGGCGCATAGATTGCGGCAAAGGCCTGCGCATCGTCTACCCTGGCTACGCGAATGATGAGGCTCACGAGCGGGGTGCGAGCATGACCGCGACGGCGCGGCGCACCGATGCGAGCTGCGCGGCGGCTTCGCGCTCGTAGCGTTCGAGAGCGTGCGTTTGCGCGTCGACCGCAGCCCGGTCGTGCATGAAGCGGTGATTGATGCGCACGTTATAGGCGCATGCGGCGAGAGCGGCGTGGGCGAACTCCGCCGCACAGCCGATATCGCTGACGAGATTCTTGTTGTTCAAGTCGAGCGCGCTCTGCGTGAGACGCAAAATTTCGAGGGCGTTGAGCGCCACCGCCAAGGGCTCGGCGGCGGCGTGCGCGAGCGCAAGTTCCAGCGCCGCGCGGCGCGCTTGCTTCTCGGCGTCGGTGGATTTGGGCATGGCGCTGGCGGCGACCACCCGGTCGAAGGCCGCTTCGTCGCGTTCGCGCGCGCGCACGAGCTCCTCCCGCAGAGCGTCGGCGCGTTCGACCAGCTCGAGCGCGAGCTGGTGAGCTGCCGCGTATTTCGGATTGGCCGAGGAAATCCGCGCCACCATCGCCACCAGCGCGGCTCCGGCGGCTGCGACCATGGTCGCAGCGCTGCCCCCGCCGGGGGTTGGCCATTCGCTGGCAAGTTGTGATAAGTATTCGGGGAGCGTCTCCACGCCGGGGGCTTTCCGCACCCGGCTCGAAAAGCGCTTTCTCTCGCCCTTCGCTCGTTAGGAGTTCCATCGTGCCCGTCACGGAAAAGCTTGCTGGTGATGTCAAAGACCGCAGCTTGGCAGACGCCGGCCGCTCGCGTATCGCGTGGGCGGGAGCGTACATGCCGGTGCTTGCGCAAATTCGCGATCGTTTCGAGATCGGCAAACCCTTGCGTGGTGTGCGGATCGGCGCATGCCTGCACGTCACGACCGAAACCGCAAATCTGATGCTCGCGCTGCAGGCCGGCGGCGCCGAGATCGCGCTGTGCGCCAGCAATCCGCTCTCGACGCAGGACGACGTTGCCGCCGCGCTGTGCGAGTACGGCATCCCGACCTACGCGATCAAGGGCGAAGACAACGCGACCTATTATTCGCACATCGAGTCGGTGATCGCGACCAAACCACAGATGTCGATGGACGACGGCTGCGACCTCGTGACGACGATCTTCACCAAGCACAATCATTTGCTCAAGGAGATGATTGGCGGCTGCGAAGAGACCACGACCGGCGTGATTCGTCTAAAAGCAATGGAAAAAGACGGCGTGCTGCCGTATCCGGTCATCGCGGTGAACAACGCGCTGACCAAGCACATGTTCGACAACCGCTACGGCACGGGTCAATCGACCATCGACGGGATCATTCGCGCTACCAACGTGCTGATCGCGGGCCGGACGGTCGTCGTGGTCGGGTACGGCTGGTGCGGACGCGGCATCGCGGCGCGCGCCGCCGGGTTGGGCGCGCACGTCGTCGTGACCGAAGTCGATCCGCGCAAGGCGATCGAAGCGGTGATGGACGGTTATCGTGTGATGCCGATGACCGACGCGGCCAAGACCGGCGACGTGTTCGTGACGGTGACCGGCAACTACCACGTGATTCGCGAAGAGCACTTCCACCTGATGAAAGACGGCGCGATCGTCTGCAACTCCGGTCATTTCAACGACGAACTGGATCTGGACGGTATCAAGCGTCTTGCGAAGGGCGTCAATACGCCGCGCGCGTTCGTCGAACAGTACGAATTCCACGACGGCCGCAAGGTCTGCATTCTCGCCGACGGACGGCTGGTGAACCTGGCTGCGGGCGAGGGTCATCCGGCAGCGGTGATGGACATGTCGTTCGCCAATCAGGCGATGGCGGCTGCGCATCTGGCGAAGAATCACGCCAATTTGAAGAAGCACGTCTATGACGTGCCGGTCGAGATCGACGAAGAGGTTGCCAAACTGAAGCTCTCGTCGATGAACGTCGAGATCGACGTGCTCACGCCCGAGCAGGTGAAGTACATGGCCTCGTGGTCGGAGGGAACGTAGTATGGCCGAATATCGCAGACTCTTCACTTCGGAGTCGGTCACCGAGGGCCACCCCGACAAAGTTGCCGACCAGATTTCCGATGCGGTGCTCGACGCGCTGCTCAAAGACGATCCGTACTCGCGCGTTGCGGTCGAAACGTTTGCCATCACCGGACAGATTCACATCGCCGGCGAGGTGACGACCAAGACCTACATCGACATCCCGCGGATCGTACGCGAGACGATCGCCGACATCGGCTATACGAAGTCCGCCGTCGGATTCGACGCCGAAACGTGCGGCGTGAGCGTCTCGATCGACGAACAATCGCCGGACATCGCGATGGGCGTCGACAAGTCGCTCGAGGCGAAAGGCGGCCGCGACGACGAATTCGAGCAGACCGGCGCGGGCGATCAGGGCATGATGTTCGGGTACGCCTGCAAGGAAACGGTGGAGCTGATGCCGCTCCCGATCGTGCTTGCGCACAACCTGACCCGTCATCTGGCCGCCATGCGCAAGAACGGCGACATCCCGTACCTGCGCCCGGACGGCAAATCGCAAGTCACCGTCGAGTACGACGGCGACCGCCCGGTCCGCGTCGACGCCGTGGTCCTCTCGACCCAGCACGATCCGGATATTTCGCTCGAAGTGATCCGAACCGAAGTCACCAACAAGATCATCAAGCACGTGATTCCGAACGGAATGCTCGATAAGAACACCCGTGTCTTCGTCAATCCGACCGGCCGTTTCGTCATCGGCGGGCCCAAGGGCGATGCCGGCCTGACCGGACGCAAAATCATCGCCGATACCTACGGCGGCATGGCGCGTCACGGCGGCGGTGCGTTCTCGGGCAAGGATCCGACCAAGGTCGATCGCTCGGGCGCGTATGCGGCGCGCTGGGTCGCAAAGAACGTCGTCGCATCGGGGCTGGCGGATCGATGCGAGATCCAGGTCGCCTACGCAATCGGCGTTGCCGAACCGGTGAGCGTGCTGGTCGAAACCTTCGGCACCGCAAAGATCGCGGAAGAGCTGATCGCGAAGGCCGTCAAAGAAGTCTTCGATCTGCGTCCGGCGGCGATCATTCACTACCTGAACCTGCGCCGCCCGCTCTACAAGCAAACCGCGGCTTACGGTCACTTCGGGCGGCCCGACCTCGACTTGCCGTGGGAGCGGCTCGACAAAATCGATGCGCTCCGAGCAGCGACCGGGTTTACCGGTGAGGCCCTGCGCGTCCCGAACTTCGCGCAGTAATGAACGTGTTCTCGGCGCTCGCCGCCGTCATCATCGCGATCACGACGGTCCAGCACCCGACGCTCCTGCGAGCCGGGACGCGCATTCAGTGCGTGCTCGGCACGACGGTCGATTCGAGCACGGCGCGCAGCGGTGACGAGTTCATCCTGCGCGTCGCCGATGACGCCCACCCCTCGCTCTACGGTGCGGTGATCCAGGGCCACATTACGCACGTGCGTCAAGCGCGCGGGATCCTGCCGGCGGAGATTGCGTTCTGGTTCGACGATATTACGTTCTTAGATCGTACGCGCGAGCCGATTCGAGCGTACGTCATCGCACCGAACGTGACGCAGCGCGTGGCGGTGCCGCCTCAGGCGGCCGTTCCGCCGCCCGGACCGCCGCGCTTGCCGAATACCCAGAGTGGTCCGCCGGCCCGTTCGACGATCGTGTGGCAGACGCAGATCGGCACACGCGCCGGGCAGACCGCGCAGACCGGCGGCGTTGCCTATGCCGCAAAGACCGGCGTGCCGCTGGTCGCTCGGCAAGGAATGCTGGTCACGATCGAACTCGCGAGCGACCTCACGACTCCTTAATCTGGACCGGAACGCGGCGCGAGGTTCCGGCGTTTGGGTGGATAAGGAGGCGACATGAAGTTTCGTAACAGTTTCATGGCGGTGGTCGCCCTGGTTGCCTTCGTCGGCACGACGCTGGTCGCGTCGGCCCAAGAGTCGCTGACGCTCTATCAGGGCGCGCAGATCAACGCGCGCATGCGCACTCCGATCGACACGGGCAAAGCGCACGTGGGCGACCGGTTCGTAATGGACGTCGTGCCGCCGTATCCGAGCGGCAACCCCGCTTTTCAGGGGGCGATCATTGCCGGTGAGGTTACGAGCGTGACGCCGGCGGGGCAAGGACGCAAGCCCTCGATCGGTTTGCAGTTCGATTATCTTCGCCTGGCGGACGGCAGCACGGTCGATATCTCGGCCACGATGACCCAAGACCAGCGCAAACAGGAAGAAAAGAGCGGCGTCAAGGTTGCACTCTCGACGCTTGGAGGCATGTTGCTCGGCAACGCGATCGGGAAGACGATCTTCCACACCGGCGGCGGCGGCATTCTGGGCGCGGCCGGCGGCCTGCTTTACGGAATAAACGGCAAAACGAACTTTACGTTACCCGCTGGATCAAACGTGCAGATCACGCTTAACCAAACGGTGACGATTCGCCGCCAAGCGCCGAACACACAGCAGTAACGATATGCTTCTCGACGTCGTGCTGGCGTGGTTGCATTTTCTGTGTATCTTCTTTCTCGTCAGCACGCTCGTTGCGGAGCTCGTGCTGTATCGGCAACGAATGGACCGCTTCCGGTTGGAGCAGCTGCGGCGGGTCGATACGCTCTTCGGTATCAGCGCGGTCCTGGTAATCATCAGCGGGATCTTGCGCGTGACCTTGGGCCTCAAAGGCGCCGCGTTCTACATGCACAATCCGTTCTTCTGGACGAAGATGGCGCTCTTTCTCGCCGTCGGGCTGCTCTCGATTCCGCCGACGGTTCACTACTTGCGCCTTAAGCCCGCGTCCGACGGGGCCGGAAGCGTCGAGATTCCTCCGCGGGCGTTTCGCGCCACCTGGACGTTCCTGAGTTGCGAGATCGTGCTTTTGGCCCTCATCCCGTTCTTTGCGACCATGCTCGCCCACGGGTACCAGTAGGGTTAACTAATTTCTTAGTTGACAAACCGGCGGCCGGGAAGTAGCATGGAGGTATCAACTAATTATTTAGGAGATACCGGAAATGCTCGCTCGCTTCCTCGTCAGCTCGATCGCCGCCCTCGTGCTCGTTTTCGCCGGAATTGCGGCACTGGGGACTGCGATCACGCCGCCCGCGCTCAAGATCATCGCCACCGTCGTCGCATGCCCCCATCCCGATTCGAGCTACGTGGCCAGCTACGCGCGCACCTTATAGCCGCGGCCGACAAGGCTGCTTGCATCAACGCACCGCAATCCAGTAGAATCCCGCAGTACCCCTGCGCGTTCCGGATTAGCTCAGTTGGTAGAGCAGCTGACTGTTAATCAGCGGGTCGCTGGTTCGAGTCCAGCATCCGGAGCCAAGTAACAAACGACCACCCCACGATGGGGTGGTCGTTTGTTACTTCCACTCGTGATGCTGTGACGAGAACCGTCATCCTGAGCGAGCGCAGGATGCGCGAGTCGAAGGACGAGTCCAGCATCCGGAGCCATTTCGACCGGCAGAATCCTAGAGAAGCGGGGGATTCTGCCATTCCCCGGCGTGTCAACCTGCCGATTCTCGGTTTGGTGGCACAGAAGTGGCACGCCACGACCGAGGCGGCGGAAAGGTGCGCTATAAGGTGTCTTGTGGCACAGTGACGCTGGTCGCTGAGCCCCAAACAAGCTCCGATGCGCATTTCGCATCCTTACGGCGACCACAAGAACCTGTGACCCGATATCGTAACGATTGACCTACTCGACGGGTTTGCAAGGGGCCCATTTCCGTGGTGGCCGGCACTGGGTCGATATCCTCATCAGTCTTCTTGGCCGCCCCCTCGCGAATGCGATCCATATGTTAGTTGGTTTGAGTAATGTCGGCGTCCTCAGCAGTCGGCTAAGGAGGACGACGCGAGGCGCGAAAATGCCAACTTGTAAGACCCGCGTGTGGCATAATCCATTCGGCCCATAATTGGATTGACCACATTAAGTGTCGGCCCACCAAAAACGTCGCTCGCCAAGATTCATTTACTGGCGCGTGGATGCGCCGCAGGTGTCCTAATATTCGGCTGGAACAAAAAGTAACGGGTGTGGGCTTGGCAATTGTTTGCTCCCGCGCGCAATTCGTTAATCTTCACGTAACGGAGGATCGCTTTTGTGATTCGTGAGACTGCACGCAGAGACTTAGCACATCGTCTGATTCTGGCGTGGATCGTAGTGGTAGCGCTTCTCTTGACCTCCGTGGGAAGGGTTGCCGCCGTCACCGCGAGGTCTGCAGCAATTGGAAAACCGGCGACCGAGGCAATCACGAGCCTCTCTCAATCCCGCGAGGGCCAAGCGCCCACGTGGGTCATCGCGTTTTCGGCGGCTAAACCGCTACACCGAGTTTCTAACCAGGCGAGTGTCACAGAGCTGTTTTTAAGCAATACTACGTGCCCTTCGACTGCAGCAATACGCACGGAAAGCGTTGCTCGCGTCTCACCTAGCAATGCGGCGTACATCTCCTGTAGCGAGGAGGGAAACACTGCCGAGTTACAGTTTAGATCCGCGCTGAACGATCGAATATTACTTGCGCCGGGCGCTACGTCTCTTACAATTAGTATTCTTGCGGCACCCTCAATGGCCCAGAGGCGCCCTCACATCATTCCGAAAGGGACAACGCTGGGGAGGAATTTTTTCAACGTCGAGGGCCTGCAGCGAGCATCCGAAATGGAACAGTCTGCAGAGCGCGACAATCTCCAGCTCCTCATAAAGACCAACCGTGGCACGACCATCGCGAACAACGCGACTACCAGACTCGCCTCGCTACCGAAGCCGTTTCGACCGATTTTTCTTAACAGCGGCCCGTTCGCTGGCGAGGCAAATGGAAGAGTCGTGAGCGGAACGAGGGTTGAATTCTTGGGGCACGGGGGCGACGAGCAGACCGCGCTGGAGTTAACGCGCGTGTACTACTTTGTCTATGACTCCAGGACCGGCTCGCTGCTATTGGCTGGGGATCAATTGGCACCCGACGACTTGGCAGTTCGCTATGGATTGACGCCAAATCGGCTCGCGGGGGTAAAATAAAGTGAGTCAACACTACGCATTTTCGACGGTGGCGCGGTGCGCTGTCATTCTGTCGGCCGCATTCATTCTGGTCGCGTGCGGCTCGTCGGCATCTGGATCGAGGAAGGCAACAACGGCTACTGGCACTGCGGGCATTATCGGTATTGACAATTACGACGGCTCACTAAATTGCCCACCCATTAGTCCGTATCCGGCACAGGCAGAAAGTGCTACGCAGCAGACGTTTACGGCGGATGGTTGGGGCACGCAGACTCAAAATGACCCTCCGAATATGACCAACTCGATGTTTACCTCGATTATGAACAGTGTGAACGCGCTGTTCTATTTTGGACACGGTGCCACTGGTATTGTCGCGTTTCCTAACGCGTGCTCGTCCCTGGAAGGTGGCAACACACCACCGAGCAGCACATATTGGGGCATTGGTGACTTGGCAGGGCAATATCCTAAGGCAACCGGCGCGCTCAACTCGACTTTATATCTTGGCTGGATGTTCTTGTTTAGCTCAGACACTGTCGCACCGGATGCCGAACAGGACTCCAGCGACGCGTCTAATGCGCCTGGTGCGGTCGCGAACCCGTGGGAACCCCTGTTTTACAACTCCGGCATACCCCTTCACGGCATATATGGATATTGGCAATCACCCGGGGAGTGCACGGTAGAGGGAGCAGAAGACAACCGCGCCTGCGACGTCGAGTCAGAGGACAATCCGCCGGTGGCTTCGATGCTACTTCAGCAAATCTGGAATCCGACTGCGAATGGCGGAGCGGACATCCTGGACGCTTGGCAACAATCGAATGAGGACAATAACGAGTCAACGTCGTGGTCGGCTGAAATGGATAACGATTACGCCGTTCTGGATACCTTTTCGGGAACGCCCAGCCGATCCCAGGGTGGCGTGTTGGAATTCGATAGCCCTTATACGGGCCTGGAATACACAGATATAGTCGTTAAACCCGTAGCTGGCGTTTTAAACCCGGTGGCTGATAACAATGAAACTTTGAATGTAGCCTCCGCGGTCGCCTCGGGAGATTCCGCCATGTCCGCCGGGTCGTACACGACGGTAACGAGCGGTGGTACCACCACTTACACGTCTGTCGGCGGTCTTCAGGTAACGTATTACCAAGGCACGTCGGGCGGCGTAACGTACCATGGACATGCGCTGGAGAATCCGATGGCAGTTTCACTTTCCACTGCCGAGACCGCCGCAACCGAGTTTGTTGACAACTCCTTTGGCATGCCATCAGACGCGACGCTGTCGGACGTAATCTCATTCTACCTGAAGGTGACCGGCGGAACCAATATGTTAATCGGTTATGAGTTCGTGTGGACACATTCGAGCGGACCAGTGTTTGGCGGCGATGCAATCAAGGTTGATGTTGAGGATTATCACTACATCGGCAGTTCTACGTGCGAGGAATGGATAGAGGACGGGTCGCACTTCATTTGCGGCAAGTACGTCTACACGTACGACGACGAGCCAAATGTCTCGTATGGCTATCGCTTATGGCGTAGCACCGGGGGAGGTGTGGGATCCACGATATCGCGCTATGACACGGGAACGAATACGATTGATGCCTACACGGCTTCGCTTGCGACACCCGAGTCGGGTAACATCGCATCGTATGAGCTGGGATACTGGACAAGCTCGATATCGGTTCCGACCACCATTGCGGAACCGGCCTGGATCTTTACGTCGACGACCGGACGTACCTACGCCGTAGATGCCGGTTCGGGAGCGCTTATCGGAACTGAAAGTCTTTGATGTTCTGCTCATCTTTAGAGTCGCAATAATCGTGTACTTGCTGTGGGTGATGTCGTAAAGATCGGGGGATTGCTCCGGCTAGGGCGATGGCGGGCGCGCGCACTTGGTTGTGCGATTCTTTACACTGTGCTGTGCACAGGAGGCATCGCGCTAGGGGCATCGGAGTTTGTTACGGGCGTTAAGGTCGAGGGTCTCGCCGGTGGCTACACGCGGGTCGACATAACCTTTGCCGGAAACGCGCCGCCTAATTTTCAGCTTTCCGGCGATGGCGGACAGACCGTGCTCGTTCAGATTCCAGATTCTTCTGCGAGTGGGGTTGTTCTCAATCACCCGTATCTCGGTGCCAACGGGGTCTCGTCTGTCACGGTTACTGACATCGGCGCGGTGACCGTGCGCATCGATCTTACTCAGCCGCTGCATGTTGTAGCGGTAGCCTCCGGGCATGATCTCGTCCTCGACGTCGATACGTCGCCAGCGCTTTCGTCCGCCCGGACGCAATCCACTTCTACCGGGCCAGCGATTGAAGGCGCCAGGACCTATGTCGTGGTGCGTCTTCAGTATGCGGATGTCGGCGAGGTCGCAAACCTACTTGTAAGTGGGCAGCAAGTTCAGCCGACTGCTCCGTTCCAGCCCCAAGGGTCCATCTTTAGCCTGCCGACCTCCGCCGGTTCGCAGAGTGTAAATAGTGGTGGCATCAGTAGCCTAACCGGGCCGCAGGAACCGCTCGGAGCTAGGTTGAGCGATTCAGTCGCGTATGATCGTCGTCTCAACGCGATTATTCTGTCTGGAACCCCGGCGGAGATCGCCGCGATGCGAAATCTCATCGCGCAAGTAGACGTACCGGCGCAGAGCGTGATGCTTGAGTGCAAAGTCGTTGAGATGAGTGAGGCGACGGCCACTGACTTGGGGCTCGGTTTGAATGCGGGTGCGGGCACGCCTGTCGCGGTGGGGACAGTAGCTGCCGGCGGTACGCCGGGATCGAAGCCGCAATATAATTTATCAGCTCAGGCCAATCTTTACGCGACGATAGAGCGCGATGGCGGGAAGGTGCTCGCTTCGCCGAGTGTGCTCGCCACGGACAACGTGGCGGCGCAGATTCTGACCGGCGACGCGTTGCCAATCATCACAACGACTATCTACCCGGGAGGCACGGCAGTAACGCAAAGCAGTGTTAATTACATTGCGGTTGGCGTAAATCTCCAGATTCAGCCACACGTAGCGAGCGATGGCTACGTTACTTCGGATATCTTTGCTGAAGTGTCTAGCGTGACCGCATATGTGACGACGTCGCAGGGAAGCGTGCCCGAGATTAGCCTTAGGCAGATCACTACACTGGCCCGCGTGAGAGATGGCCAGCCGTTTGTCGTCGGAGGTCTCTTTCTCAACGAGGAGATAACGTCTATGACCCGGATTCCTGTCTTATCCGAGCTACCTCTGCTCGGTGGGCTATTCCGAGCGCGTCACGACTCATCGAGTCTTTCAAATCTTTACGTCGTTGTCACTCCCCACATTTTACATTCGAGCGCGGACCAGGGGTCGCAGTAAGGCCTGATCGTGCGGTATCTGAACGTAGTTGGATCGATCTTCACCATCGTTATTTTTGCGCTGGGCTGTACCCATCGGCAAACCGCAAATCAGCCAAGCGACATTCACTTCATGAGCCCTGGCGTGAAAGAAATCGTGGCAGCTTTGCTGCGCACTGCCTCCGAGCCGGCGAAAGCTCCACCGATGAAGAGCGAACGCTTACGCCAGCTTATCGGTCTGCCGCCGCCGCCGCCGCATTATGAGGCATTCGGGATCCCAGATCACGGCCACGGTTTTGTTTATCGCGAGATCATAGGCGAAAACGGTGACCGCTTCTTCATACGGCCGATCAATTGGTACGTTGGACGCGTACCTTACCGCTGGCAAGATGTACTTTCAGCGGCGTTACAGCTGGCTCGACCGCTGCTAGCTGGGTACAAGGATCACCCTCTCGCGAGCGGCGCTCTATTTACTGCGCAAGGAAAGCCCGCTGTTGAATTTATCACAACGGTGGGCTCGAGTCCGGCTGGAATCGATAGCGATTTTTTGGAAGTCCTCGTCTATCTGCCAGGATCGACGCTGTTCGATGTCATTGTGCCATGCCGCGGATGGACGACGCCGCTGCCGCGTCCGACGCCGGGTCCCAAAGACTGCGAGAGCCGGTGGGAGAAGCTTGCCGAGCGCACATGAGGCGCCAGGCAGTCGGGACGATTATCGCTGCCGCAGTTCTAATCGTGTTAGCCTCAAATGCCCGGCCTCTTCAAGCGGAGGGAGACGCTAAGCGCGTCCTCTTTGTTGGTGCTAGCGAGACACTTGGTTTCGGGCTCAGGCCAGGAGAGGATGCTTACCCGCAAATACTTGAGCATACTTGCGGATTTAAACCCATCGTTAATGCAGCGGTAAATCGCCCAGTTCTCGGGCGAAACGTCTCGGCCGTGAACGTTGCTGCAACCGTAATCTTCATATCGCAGTTTGATGCGTCCAGCGATGTGACCATTAGCTCCATCCGGTATTGGCTTAAACGCTACGAACGGGTAGTAATTGTCGAGGCCCCTTTAACCGGCGAAGGTGGCCTGAGCTTTTCCGACTTACTATTCGCGCAGCGTGCGCTTTATCAGAAGATGCGTACGGTTGCAGATAGCCTGAGGATCCCGGTAGTGCTCCTTCGGCTTCCATACTCACCGAGTGAGTATCTGCAGGCGGATAAGATCCATCCTAACGCACTCGGCCAGCGGGAAATAGCGCGGCAATTGCAGCCGTATCTAGGGGAACTGGGCATCTGCAGAACGTCACCAGATCCAAGATTGTCGGTGGCGCCTGCTGAAAGCAAGACCACAGCTCGGGGAGACTTGTCATGATCGAACTCGTCTGCCGGCAGCGTCAAATCCTTGATGCCAGGCGCGCTTCACGCAATGCGAGGACGCTGTCGAGCGCTGGCACCGAATCGCGCGGAACCAATTGCACGCGCAACGCTTCCCCGCCTCAAGGTCGTCGCCAAGCGGCTCACCGCTCGACCGAGTCCAGCAACCCCGGTTGAATCGAATCCGGCGCGTCAAAACAGCGGCGGAAGCATCGCGGAAATTCACGCCATAGGCTCGAAGAGACAGCAGGTGAGGCGGCTTTCGGTACCGCGATGGCTGCGGCGAACACTGTTCCTCATCGCGGTATATGCTGCCGTGATGTACGTTTTCGTGCAGCTTCCCGGCGGCTGGCACGACTGGGATTGGGCAGCGTTCAACGTTCTCGACGCGTTGCAGCACGGGGGCCCGGCAAAGCCCGACCCGTCGATCGTCTACGTCGATTTCATGTACGACGCAAATAGCGCCGCGATACCTCAGCGAAGACGCGCCCTCGCGACGTTCATCACGACGGCGGTCTCACAGAAACCCCGCGCGATCGTCCTGGACTTCGCGTTTTCGAGGTGCCCGGATACGCCGTGTGACGCGCAGTATTCACGGGCGAACGAAGCGCTGCTCGTAGCCCTCAACGCCGCGCATCGTAGCGGGGTAAACGTGTTTGCTACGATCACCGAGCCCAACGCCGTCGACGATGAAGGGCTTCCCGACAATCAGCCCGCGAACAAGCTCGATCGCGCGATTTACGAAGCCCTCGCGAACTACGGACACAGCGGCATCGAGGTTCATTCCGGGGAAAAACCGCCCGCGTACGCCGGCGAACTCTACTATCATGCCTGCATCCCGTTCGATCGCTGGCCGCCGCTCTTTTCGGGAAGCAGCCTGCAGGAAGATATCTGGTCGCTCGTCGATGTGGCGGCCGATTCGGATCACGAATCATTCCCGCCGCCGCCGGGAAGCCCGCACGTTTGCAATATTCGCATGCTGATACCCGCGCGTTACGGAGCAGTGATATCGGGAGCCGAAACGCATCGCATTACGGTGCAGCAGCCATTCCCGCCAGATGCGAACTTCGCGGGCAAGTTCGTCATCGTCGGTGCTGCCGAGCACGACGTGCATGAAGAGTCGCACCACCCCGGTCCGGATCTGCTCGCCTGGGCGATCGGCGATGAGCGCGCGTTTCTGCGGTTCGATCCGGCAACGCCCGACCGGCCCGGCGCGCTGCTCTTCCTCGTCATCGCGTTCTCGCTGATCACGGTCGGCGCATTCGTCGCGTTGTTTTTCGCATTGCGGCGACTGCCGCTCGGCGCGTTGCGCTCGGCATTGCCCTGGATTGCCGCAGGGCTCGCCTTGGGCTGCGGAATCGTAGTATTCATCGCTTTCGAAGTCGCGATGTTTACGATGGCGAATAAAATCCAACCGCAGGTCTCGCTCGTCGCGCTCGGTATGCTCCTGGCCGCAGTCCTCTGCGGCGTCTGGGGTGCCCGCATGGAGTTCGAGGTGTTGCAGCAGATCGGCGGCGACCCCACGCGCGAAGCATACGACTGGGACGTCTTCATCAGCTACGCGCATGAGGAGATGGATTGGGTCGTCGCCAACGTCTACGAGCCGCTGAAGCGCGCGCAGCCGGCAAACGGCAGAGCGTTGAAGATCTTCTTCGACAAAAATTCCATCCGGTACGCGGCCGTCTGGCAAGACAACATCGTGCATTCGATCGCCGGGAGCCGCTTCGTCGTTGCGGTTTTCTCGGAGGTCTATTTTAGCCGCCCGTATTGCAATTGGGAGATCCGCCGCGCGTACCGGAAGTTGATCGACCGCGGACTGGACTCGCGGGTCGTCTTTGGGGTGATGCGCGGAAAGGTCGCGGTCCCGAAGGCGATCGATGACATCCAGTACGAGAGCATCGAGGACAACCCGGGACTTATGGATCAGTTCATCGCTGAAATTACCGCGCGCCTGGAGCAAACCTGAGCAGACCTGAGAAAACCTGAGAATTTCGGGCGCGGCGAAGGAAGGAGGGCTCCCCCTCTTGGAGAGAAAGCGAGTTCGAGCCGGGTACGACTTTAGAGGGAGGTCCCCGAACCGTGAAATCGTTCAAGCCAGTACTCGTGGCAGTCGCTGCCTTCGCTTTTATCGCCTGCGGACTCTGCGTTCAGGCGTCGGCCGGCACGCTCGTACCGCCTACGTGCGGCGGCTTCAGCAATGCCTGCGGCTCGTCCATTCCTGGCGGCCAATAAGAGATAGGTCGCGGTAAGTCGCCCGCGGCTGCGCGGGGACACCATCGAGGCAGCACGCTGCCGGCTGCGGCGGCTTGCTTGGTTTTTTGTGTTGCGGCCATCGGACCGGTGCGCGCCGACGGGCGCCTTCCGAGCGTGGTCGATATTCGGGTCGGAAGCCGCAGCGACGCCGATCATGTCGACGGTGTGACGGTTCGAACGGTCGCCGGTCAGGTATCGGAACGTCGCCTCGAATTGGGCGATAGGATCGGCAACGAAACGATCACCGTACCCGCGAATGACACGATCGTGCTGGGCGCGCCGGACGGCCGCGGCCGAATGACGCTCGAGCCCGGCGGCACGTATTCGTTTCAAAACACGGGCAGGCTCGAGAAGACGACGGTGGAAGCCCCGGGGCGCGTCGAGGTCCACGATCCGCTCGGGTTCTTCAGTAACATAACGGCAGGGGGCGTCGCGGCTTCTTCCGAGGACCCCGACTTCTCGATCGCGGTGACCGCTACGAAGGTGACGCTCACCTCCGCGAAGGGCCTCGTCTATGCGGAGGCGCTTCCGGGCGTCAGCGTCGTCGCGAACGCGCCCTGCACCACGATGCCGCCCGCCTACGGCGTGCGCTACGACGAAGTTTCGCCGGATGCGCTTCGCACGATCACCTATACTCGCGGGATACGCCCGGCGGCAAACGTAACGCTGGCCGACGACCAGCGTCTAGCAGCGACGGGCAACGCGTACGCCGAGTATAATCTCGGCTCGCGCTACGAAAACGGCCGTGGTGTCGCCAAAGACGATGCGATCGCATTGCACTGGTACCAAAAGGCCGCCGATCAAGGTCTTCCCGATGCCGAGAACAAGCTCGGCGCCATCTACGATTCGGGACGCGGCCTCAAGCGCGACTATGGCAAGGCGCTGCATTACTACAAACTCGCCGCGGCTAAGGGCTTTGCCGAAGCCGAGAAGAACGCCGGTTCCGTCTACGACGACGGGCGCGGTGTGCCCGTGAACTACCCGACGGCGCTGCACTTTTACCGCGAAGCTGCCGCGCAAGGCCTTGCGAGCGCGCAGGACAAGATCGGGGTTCTCTATCGAGAGGGACACGGCGTCAGGAAGAGCTACCCGACGGCATTACAGTGGTTTCGCCTCGCCGCCGCACAGGGGTTGCCCGACGGACAGTTTGACCTCGGGCTGATGTACGCGGTCTACTTTGACGAAGCACGCGTGCCGCAGGACGAGGGAGCCGCGCTGCGACTGTTTCGTCTCGCCGCTGCCCAACGATATGCGCTGGCGCAAACCGAAATTGGCATCTTGTACTTGTACGGAGTGGGCGTGCCGCAAAACTACCTTGCGGCGCGGGAATGGACGAAACGTGCCGCCGATCAAGGATCCCAGTGCGGCGAGAGAAACCTCGGCATGTATTACGAACTCGGCTTGGGTGTCCCGCTGGACTATGCGGCGGCGTTGCATTGGTATTTGCTCGCGGCGGCCCAGGGCAATGCTCAGGCGGACTGGCGGATCGGAGCGTTCTACGAAAACGGCGACGGCGTTCCTCAAAGCTATGCAGCCGCGATGCACTGGTATCAACTCGGAGCGGCGCTGGGCTGGGCCGGAGCGAAGTTCGCCATCGGAGAGATGTATTATAACGGACGCGGCGTGACGCGGGACTATACGACCGCCATGAAGTGGTATCGGTCGGGGGCGGAAGATGAGTCCGAGGCGGCTGTGCTCCCCTCGGCGCGGCTCGGCGATATGTATTATGAGGGGATCGGTGTACCGCGTGATTACTCCGCGGCGCTGCATTGGTATCTCATCGCAGCCTCGCCGCTCCCGCCGTATGCCACGATCTTTCCCGACCTTTATCACCTGCTCGATCCGGCTCGCGGCCGCGCGCACTATCGGCTCGGCCTGATGTACTACTACGGCTACGGCGTGCCGCGCGACCGCGTGAAAGCGCTCCAGTGGTTCAAGCTCGCTTGGGCCGACGGCTATCCCGAGGCGAAGTTCGCTCCGTAGGAACCGCCAGGCGCGGATCGACGAGCCGTCGTAGCTGGAACGCATGGACGAGGAAGACGATATCCGCAAAGAGGTCGAGGCTGCCGACGCCACCGGAATGGTTGCAAACCAAGAATTGCTCGCGTCGTTCCCTGCCGCGGCGCTGCGCGGTGCGCTTCCTCCCTCGCACCATGCGCACCAGTCGATCGGGCGGCTGCAGGGCGAGCTCGCGAAGCCGCGTCCTAGCCGGGAAGCGCTCGAAGAACATGTGAACGCGCTGCGATCGGTTCGCGAACTCGAGGCGACGATCGCAAATTGGTGGGACAGCCCGATCACGCAGCGGATCGTTTTCGACCTCACCCAAATCGGGCTCTAGTGAACGATAAGCCCGCCATCGGATTCATCGGAACGGGGACGATGGGCAAGCCGATGGCGCGCAACCTTCTGCGCGGCGGTTACCGCGTGTACGTGCACAATCGCACGCCCGAACGGCTGAGTTCGCTGGTCAGTGAAGGCGCGTACGCGCCGGGACCGCCCGCCGCGGTCGCCTCGCAGGCCGGGATCGTCATCACGATGCTGCCCGGCGTCGACCAACTCGAGTCCGTGCTCTTCGGAGACGACGGGATTGCGCAGGGGCTACCGGCCGGCGCGCTCTTCATCGACATGAGCACCATCCATCCGCAGGCCGCACGCGAGGCCGCGCACCGTCTGGCGGAACGCGGTATCGAAGCTCTCGACGCACCGGTGAGCGGCGGAGAGATCGGGGCGCTCGAAGCCACGTTGGCGATCTTCGCCGGCGGTTCGCGAGCCGCGTACGATCGCGCCGAACCGGTGCTGCAGTGCATGGGCGCTCCCGCCTACATGGGCGCATCGGGAACCGGACAGATCGCAAAACTGTGCAACCAGCTCATCGTCGTCGCGACGGTGGAAGCGGTCGCCGAAGGATTGGCGCTCGGAAAAGCATGCGGAATCGACGTCGAGCGCCTGCGTGAGACGATGCTCGGCGGCTTTGCGGCAAGTCGCGTTCTCGACGTGCACGGTAAACGGATGATCGCGCGTGACTTCACGCCCGGCGGCGCGCTGAAGCTTCATCTCAAGGATTGGGAATCGATCCAGTGGGCGATGACGCAGGCCGGCCTCGACTTGCCCGAAGCACGCGCCGTATTCGAACGTGTCACCCAAGCCGTCGCACGCGGATTGGGCGATCGCGATCAGAGCGCCCTGTACCTATTGCTCAACCAACCCGGGAATCACCGGTAACGGGCGCAGCCCTGCGCGCGTGAGGGTGCCGTTGAGTTCCGGAATCGAACGTGCATACGCGTTGTACGCGCGTAGCGCGCTGCGGTACTCCGCATCGATGCGGGCGTAGAAGTTCGCCGCGGCGGGCGTGACGATGCCTTGCAGCGGGAACGTTCCCATCGTCGTGAAGGCCTGATCGAGATTCTCGCGCAGCGCGCCGGGCCGTGAGACCGAGTCCTCGCTGTTCGTATAATCCGCGGTGAGCGCAGCCATTACCGCCGCATGCGCACCACGCGCGCGCGCGAGCGCCGTCGCGCCGCTCGACCTCGCCGGTTCGGCGTCGAGCGCCTTTCGGATCGTATCGAGATGGTTGAGCATCGTGTCTACGCTCGAGTAGATGCGCGTGAGCTTCATGAAGGCGTCGTAACTCTGCTGCATCTGCGCGAGCGTTTCGGTCGCCTTCGGGTCCGCTTTCACCGCGAAGCGGCGCACGAACGTGCGGCCGTCGAGCGTGATGCGCGCCGCGTAGGTGCCGGGCACCACCATTGGGCCGTCGTCCGGACCTTCGAACGCCGGGTTCGCAGCGCCCGTCCATTTCACCGGCGGCGCAACGTCGAAATCCCACACGATGCGGTTGAGCCCGGCGGCGTTTTTGCCGGTGAGCGTGCGCAGCACGTGTCCGGCCGCATCGAGAATCGAAATGCGCGGCGCGGCAGCTTGCGGCGTGGCTTGATAGTAAGTAATCGGCACGCCGTACGGCGGATTGGCCGCAGCGTAGTTCGTGTACACGCCTTCGGTGTTGTTCGTGAGGTTGTATTCGTACGAGGTACGCGGCTGGAACAGCCATGCGCGCGCCGCGACCGCGGTGGGAAGGTCTTGCAGCGGGCGGATGTCGTCCATCACCCAGATCGACCGACCGTGCGTCGCGAGCACGAGATCGTCGAATTGCGGTTGGATGCGGATGTCGCGAACCGAGACCGCCGGCATGTTGTTGCGAAGACTCTGCCAGTGCCTGCCGCGATCGTACGAAACCCACACGCCTTCTTCGGTTCCGAGATAGACGAGAGCGGGATTGCGGTCATCGGGGCGAATCGAGCGCGTCCACAGATCGGGCGACAACCCGTTCACGATCGAACGCCAGTGCGCGCCGTAATCGCGCGTCACCCACACGTGCGGGGCGCCGTCGCCCATCAGGTGCGCGTCTTGTACCGCGTAGGCGGTACCGCGCTCCAGCGGCGAAGGTGCGACGGTTTCGAACCGGCCATAGGTGTTGGCGCCCGGCGGCGTGACGTTCTTCCAGTGCGCGCCGCCGTCGCGAGTCATCTGCACGTACCCGTCGTCGGTGCCCACCCAGATCTCACCGGGTGAAAGCGGCGAGCCTTCGATATCCAGAATCGTGTCCGAATACTCTGCACCGGTCACGTCGTGCGTGATCGGACCGCCCGCCGGCTGCTGATGCGCTTTGTCGTTGCGGGTGAGGTCCGGGCTGATCGCGCGCCAGGTGTATCCGCCGTCGGTCGATTGAAAGACGACGTTGGCACCGAACCACGCGACACGCGGATTCCACGGCGCAAACCCGAGCGGCGACTCCCAATTGAAGCGGTAGGGGCTCGTCGAGATATCGTAATCTTGCTGCACGCTCGTCCAATATGGTTGGACGATCGTGTATTCACGCGAATCGCGCTTGTAGGTGAAGAGCGCGCCGTCTTGTCCGTCCGACCAGATCAGATTCGGATTGCGCGGATCGGGGATCGCCCACTGGCCGTCGTCGTCCCAAACGATCGCGTACCAGAACGCGTTCGTGTTGCCGGCGAGGTCGAGCGAATTCGACGGTCCGCAATAGGAGTTGTTGTCTTGCAGGCCGCCGCAGATCGTGTACGGGTTGTCGTTGCCCAGGCCGACGCGATAGAACTGTCCGATCGGGAGGCTGGCCCAAAACGTCCACGTCTTGCCCGCGTCGACCGTGAGCGCGTAGCCGCCGTCTTCACCCACGATCATGCGCTTGGGATCGTTCGGCGCGATCCATATCGCATGAAAATCGCCGTGCACGTTGTCCGCAATCGCTTTGAACGTTTTGCCGCCGTCGGTGCTTTCGGCGAGCTGCGTGGAAGCGGTGAAGACGTGATCGGGGTTGCTCGGGTCGACTTCGACGTGCGAAAAGTAGAAGGGCCGCTCGTCGACCAGCGTATTCGAACTCACCAGCTTCCACGTCGCTCCGCCGTCGTCCGAGCGCCAGAGAATGCCGTGTTTCGATTCGATCAACGCGTAGACGCGATTCGGGTCGCTCGGCGCGACCGCGAGACCGATGCGGCCGGTGATGCCGCCCGGCAAGCCGTGACCGGTGAGCCGGCTCCACGTTTTGCCGCCGTCGGTCGAACGGTAGAGGCCGTCGCGCGCGCCGCCGCTGCGGAACGTCCACGGGCGGCGCTGGAACTCCCAGACGCCCGCATAGATCACGTTCGGCGCCCGCGGGCTCATCGCAAGATCGGAGACGCCGCTCGTTGGACCGATATCGAGCGTCTTGCGCCAGCTCTTGCCGCCGTCGAAGGTCACGTACGCGCCGCGCTGCGAGGAATTCGCGAAGACGTCGCCGAGCGCACCGACGATTACGTGTTGCGGATCGCTCGGGTCGATGAGAATGCGCGAGATGTATTTCGTTCCGCGCAAGCCCATGTTCGTCCAGGTTTTTCCGCCGTCCGTCGTTTTATAGACGCCGTCGCCGTAACTCACGTCGTTGCGCGGATTCGATTCGCCGGTTCCGACCCAGACCGTCTCGTCGTCGCCCGGATCGATCGCGACGGCGCCGATCGCACCGACGCCCGCCTTGTCGAAGACCGGCACCCAGGCCGCGCCGCCGTCGGTGCTCTTCCACACGCCGCCCCCGGCGGCGCCGATGTAGTAGAGGGCCGAATCGCGGCTCGATCCGGCGACCGCGGTCACGCGGCCGCCGGCGATCGCGGGTCCGGACGCGCGCCAGTCGAGGTTCGACGTGGGGAGCTTTGCAGCGGCCGCGGCCGCCGGCACGAGCAGCAGCGCGAGAATGACAATCAGGCAACGTCTCATGACGTTCAGGAATCGACGTTGCGTTACCGAAATACTTCGCCTGGGGGCGTTAGGCTCGTGAACTTCGTGATCTCGATCATCATTGGAATCATCGCTTCTGCCAACCTCGTACAAGCCGGGCCGTCGCCGACGCCGAATCCGTTCGTCGACGGGCCGACGATTTACGCCGAAAAATGCATGGCCTGCCATGGCGATCAGGGCCAAGGCACCGCCGGTGTACCGATCCTCTCGGGCAACGGCGCGGTTACTGCCGCCAATCCCGACAACGTCATCGCGATCGTCAAGCACGGAAGACGCGCAATGCCGGGCTTCGAGAATCAACTCACCGAAGCCGAAATCGCAGGCGTCGTAACCTACATCCGCACCGCCTGGGGCAACGAGGGCACCTCCGTTGCTCCGTATCAGGTCGAGGCGGTGCATTAACCTACCACACCGCGATAGCCCGGCAAGGGGTCGCCTGAAATGAAACCGCGGCTATCAACGGGAATTTTCGATCGAACGCCTGCGATACATCGCGCGCGTCGTTCCGTTATCAGGTGTACCTCCATGACGTTTGACCAACGTGTCTATGCGCGACCGCTCGTTACCGAAGCGGTTCTTTCGCCTGCCCAGAAACTCGCCGCACAGGAGCCGCCGGCTGCCGCACATCTGAGCGAACAGGAGCGAGCGGCCGCCGAACTGCTCATCCGGCACCTGTTCGCGACCTCCGAACACCGGATCGACGGCGTGGAATACCACGCGGCGTACGCGCTTGCGGAGGGCGCGGTCGGCGGAGACATCGTCGACGTGTTCCATTTCGACAACGGAAACGTGGCGCTATCGATCGCCGATATTTCCGGCAAAGGTGCGGCGGCAGCGGTCCACGCCGCGGTCGTCAAGTACGGATTGCGCTGCTACGCGTCCGAAGGGCTGACGGCGGAACGCGTTCTGCGTTCCCTCGATCGCGTCTACATCGAGAATAACGCATTCGAGCGAACGGAGTCGTTTGCGAGCGTGTTCGTCGGAATTTTAGACCGGGATCGCCGCTCGCTCGCGTACGCTTCGGCCGGGCACGAGCCGGTGATGTTATGCCGGCCGGGCGCGGCGCTCGAGGTGCTGCACCCGACGGCACCGCTGATCGGCGTATTCGACGACCAGAACCATCTCTTCAAGCAGCGGCACATCGAGATCGAACCGGGGACCATCCTCGTCCTCACGACGGACGGCGCAACCGAGGCGCGCTCGCCGGGCGGTGAACTCTTCGGGATGGAGCGGCTTGCCGCGGCCGTATCGCACGCGGTCCGCTCGGCGACCACGATGGAGTACGTCGTCGGCGCCGTGATGCGGGAAGTCGAGCGATTTTGCGACGGACGCCTGCGGGACGACATCGCCGTGCTAGCGGTCAGGGTTTTCTAGAGGCGAGGAAGGCCCCCATGAGCTTTTCCGCGCTCGACGCCCACGGCAAGCGCACCATGCTGGACGCGGTGAACGGTCTTAGCGCAGAACCAGCGTGACGTTTCGAACCGTGCGCGCGTGTTGGATGCGAAGCACCAGCCGCGTGCCGGCGCGCGCGTCGACGAGCGAGATCAGATCGGCCCACGAGTAATTCGACGCATCTTTCCCGTTGATGGCGACGATTTGGTCGCCGGGAACGATGCCGGCAGCGGCACCCGCGGAGCCGGCGCGGACCAGAAGGATAATGAACGCGCCCGGAGTGTTTTTCACAAAGCCGAGTCCGGAGCGATTGACGCCGAAGGGCGTCACCCTCCGCTCGGGATCCAAATGCAGCGTCCCGTTCGCGTAATCGAACGTCGGAATGAAGCGCGAAAGAATGCTGAAACCCATGTTGCCGGCTTCGGTTCGCGAGGCGAACGAGCCATAGGTCATTTGCGTGAAGTTCGCGGCAACGCGGCGCAGAACGTGTCCGTCGAGGCGGAAGCGCGCAAGTATCTGCGCGCGTCCTGCGTTGCTCCCGCCCGTTCCTTGACTAACGGTTTTCTGGCCGCCGGAATAGCGCTCGAGCAAACCGGTCTGCTTGAGAAAATCGCCGAAGAGAATCAAGATCCCCGCATTTCCGGTGTCGGTACCGAAGAGACCCGGATGGCCGTCGGCCGCAGCATCAACGACCGGCATGTCCTCTTGATACTCGAACATCAAACGAAGGGAGGAACCAATTCCGCGGTGGTGATATAACGCGAGCGGCGTGAAGGTCACGGTGCGCTCGCCATAGTCGAGGCGAACCGCAAAGCGCTCGAACCACTCGAGCCCGAGAATGCCGGCCAACGGCGTTTTTTTGCCGCGCTCGTAAAACGAGTATGGATACGGAATCACCAGGACATGTTGATCGAGCAGCTCCGCCTTGCCGATGCGCAGGCTCCGCACGAACGTGTATTGAGTCGAGATCGTTCCGGAACCCGATCCGCCGCTCTCGCCCGCACCTTGCGCGTGTAAACCGAGTGCCTTCGCGGCCAGCGTGGTAAGAATCGCGTGTCCGCCGGTATCGAGGATGAACGGCATCGGCGTATGACCGTCGACCGATGCCCAGACGACGAGCTGCCGGCCTTCAAGCCTCATCGGAACCCTCGTTGACGTCGCGCCGCCGATCATGCGCATGTCATTCGGCGCGGTGGGCTTCGCGAAGTCGGAGTTGCGCGCGCGCGGGCGCACGACGTAGCGCGTTACGCTGAACGCGAACCCATCGCCGGGCGAACTTTGCGTTCCAACCGAGATCGAAAAGGGCAACACGCGCCCGCCAACGGTGCGATAGTCGGCGTACCGTGTGACCCCGTCATCCATCGGGAGCGGCAGTTGTTCGCTCACGCTCGCGAGCAAGTGCGTTCGCGTATCGATGGCCAGGTCGGCCGAGATGCCGCCCACCGGCCGAACGCGAATGACCACGACGGACCGGCCGTCCTCGACCCGCGTGCCGAGGCACGTGATCGTGGCTCGCGCGAGCGGATCGAAGTACTCGCGGCGATCGAGAAACGCGCTCGTAATTGCGCGTTCGCGCGCGAAGGGCGTGTCGTAAGGGTGGACACCGCCCGAAATATCTTGCGCCCAGGTCGTGGTGCCGTCGTATACTTCGGCGCTCGGTCCCATGGCGGCGACGTTGAACTGCTCGGCATAGCGTCCGCGGGCCACGTCCGTATCGAGGCGACCGGTTCCGTGCAAGCCGGAGATTGCGACCAGACCGTTCGCGGAGGTCTCGACCACGCCGTGCCATGTGTTGCCGCCGACAGCTACGCGCATCTGCGCGAACACATACGGCGCACGGCAGGCCGGCGGAGCCGATGGGGATGCAATCATACGCCGGTCAGGATAGCGCGCCGCGAGCTGCCGGTATTGAAGATCTTTAGCGAGCGAACGTGCGCCGGTAGGCGGCAGGCGAGAGACCGAGCGCGGCTCCGAACGCGCGCGTGAGGTGGCTTTGGTCGCTGAAGCCGCATTCTTGAGCGATGCGCGCGAGCGGTGTGCTGGTTGAGAGCAGCAGTTCCGAAGCGCGGCGTACGCGGGCCCGGCTCCGGAACCCGCTGGGCGTCATCCGGATGTAGCGGCGAAACTCGCGGCTGAAATGGGTTTGATGTACGCCGGCAAGCGTTGCCGCCTCGCGCAGCGGCTGAGCGGTCGACCATCCGAAATATTCGATGGTCGCTTGGAGCCATGCGGGGAAGACCGGCAGTTGGGTTTGCCCGCGCGATTCCAGCAACAGGCGCAGGCGTGAAAGGGCCACGCGCGCTTCGGGCGTGCCGTCGCAGCGTGTGAGGTGGAGGGCGGCAGCTTCGACGAATCCAGGCGTCATCGTCTCGTCCAGCTCGACGTTGAGGCACCGCGTCGCGCTCGTGAAATAATCGGAATGCTCTTCGCTCGGCGGGTGGAGAACGATGGACCCTTTCGAGTACGCACTCGGAACGCCGTCGCGGACTTCGGTATACGAACCCTCGAGGACGATCGTCGCGAAGGAGATTCCATGCCGGTGGTACCGCAGCGAGCTGGCATCGCGGTGCACGCTCTCGAAAACGCCCGAGTGATCAGTGCGCATCGCCCGGAGTTCTCCGTGCCGGCGCCCGACCCTAGCCGGCGCGGGGTATGATGAGATGCATGAGCGTTCACGTTTATGGAATCAACCACATAGCGATCGAGGTCGGCGACGTCGATAAGGCGGTCGCGTTCTACGAAGACGTGTTCGGACTAGAAAAGCTCGACGAGGGCGAGGGCGACGCGTTCTTCAAGATCGGCGAACATCAGTTCTTGGCAATCTTCGAGGTCGAGGAGACGCATCCCGATCGCACCCGCCACTTCGGGCTGATCGTGCAGGAGGCCGGCATCAGGTTTTGATGCGCTGCTTCCTGCGCACCACCGTTTCGTAGGCCTTCTGAAGCTCGAGCCGCACCGATCTCTTGCTACCGCGCCGCGGCTTGCCCAGATGCGACTCGCGCAGTTCGGCCATGAACGCGTTCCACGTCGGCGCGCCTCCCTTCTCGAGCAGCTCCGCGCGAATCGAAAGTTCTTCACTCACGGGAAGAAATCGCCGGCCCCATGCTCCGATCTGAGCGAGCACGGGCACGAGCGCAATCCCCGCTTCGGTGAGGCTGTAGATCACTTTTTGCTGGTGGGTCGCATCATGGCTGCGGGTGATGATGTCGTGCTCGACGAGCGTTTGCAGTCGCGCAGCGAGGATGTTTGAGGCAATTCCCTCTTCGGATTTCGTGAGGAGCTCGCGGAAGTGCCGGCGGTCGCCGAAGATCATGTCGCGGATCACGATTAGACTCCACTTGTCGCCGAGCACCTCCAGCGTGAGGTTGATCGGACAGCCGGAGCGTTGTTCGTTATGCAAAGTGCCAGCTCACTGTCTTCCTTGTAGGTTTCTAAATCCGGTGGTATATTGCAACTAGTTGCATTTACATTGCCAGAACCGTGACACCCTGTCAACAACGGAGGAGTGAACGTGAAGGTTTTCAGGTCCTTGTCGGCTTCGATCGTGGCCGCGTGTATGCTCGTTTTGCTCGGTTCGACCCCGGAAGCGCGTGCCGCCAATGCCGGGCCCACGGCTGAAAACGCCTATGCGGCTGAACGCGCGATCAACGCCGCTTGGCTCTCGAACAACGCGGACGCGCTCGGGCGGCTCCTCTCCGGCGATTGGGTGGTCATCAACTCACGGGGAAGCATCGGCGACAAGGCGGACGTCCTCCAGGGTATCCGTGCGGGCGCATTCAGGCGAAAGACCATGGTCCTTTCCAACCCAAGAATTCGCCTGTACGGGAATGTCGCGATCGTAACGACGCATCTCGAGACATCTGGTTTATTGGCGGGGAAATGCTTCCACGTAGCCGAGACGCAGACCGACGTCTTGAACTGGCAAGACCGCGCTTGGAAATCGGTGCTGTTGCACGAGACCAAGATCCCTGGGCCGGAAACCGGCTGCCGGTGACGAAAGCTGCCGCATGAAACTGGAGCGTTACGATCATGTGTTGATCAAGAATCTGGGGGTCGAGGGGCAGGTCATCGAGGTCGACACGCGATCGATCGTCGTCCGCTACAAGAAAGCCGACGGCGAACTGGTCGAGCACCGCTTCAAAGCCGAGGACCTCGAATACCGCCGCAAACCGCAGATGGAGTAGATGCCGTGCTGAGCTTTGCCAAAGACATCCGGCCGCTCTTTACCGACATGGACGTCGCGCACATGAAAAACGCCGGTATCGATCTCTCGAGTGCCGAGAGCGTCAAAGCGCACGCCGACGCGATCTACGCAACCGTGAGCCAAGGGACGATGCCGCCGCCGAGTTCCGGCGAAGCGCGCTGGTCACCCGAAATGTGCGAGCGTTTCAAACAATGGCACGCGCAGGGCGCTGCGCCGTGAGCGAAGAGAAAATCGTTTCGCGCGGCTTTACCGGACGCCGCACGGCCGGCGAAACAAAGCTGCCGCCGGGACAATATCTCACCCACGATTTTCCCGTGCTCTCGGCCACGCCCACGCCCCACATTCCGCTCGATACGTGGGAGTTCACGCTCACGACGGAGACCGGCGAGACGCGCCGTTGGAATTGGGCCCGGTTTCGTGCGCTGCCCAGCGTGAGCCTCACGACCGACATCCACTGCGTCACGCGTTGGTCGAAATTCGACACCGGCTGGGAAGGTGTTGCGATCGATACGCTGCTCGAGGGCGTGGAGAGTTCGGCCGGCTATGCGATGGCGCACTCATACGGCGGCTACACCACCAATATTCCGCTTGCGGATCTGCGCGACGGCAAGGCGTGGATCGCGTTTCGTTACGCCGGAAAGGAGCTCGAACCCGAGCACGGCGGTCCGGCGCGCCTTCTCGTGCCCCACCTTTATTTTTGGAAGAGCGCCAAATGGTTGAACGGTCTGACGCTGATGCGCGAGGATGAACCGGGCTTCTGGGAGCGGCTCGGCTACAACATGTACGGCGATCCATGGCGGGAACAGCGCTACACGGGCGATTAGACTGGCGGGAAAGTACGCTGGTCGAACGCAGGCGAGAATCGGTAAGCGCGTACACGCTCGTGCTCGACGTGCCGCAGTGGGCGGGACATGACGCCGGGCAGCACGCCGATGTCCGGCTCACCGCACCCGACGGCTACAGCGCCGCGCGTTCGTATTCGATTGCGAACGCGCCCAGCGGGAACCGCATCGAACTCACGATCGAAGAGCTCGCCGACGGCGAGGTCTCGCCTTATCTTGCGGAGTCGCTCGCGCCCGGTGATCCGCTCGAAATCCGTGGGCCGATCGGCGGATGGTTCGTATGGCGGCCCGAGCAGACCGAGCCGGTGCAACTGGTTGCCGGCGGTTCGGGCATCGTTCCGCTGATGGCGATGATTCGTACGCGCGCGCAAACGCGAAGCCGTGCCCCGTTTCGCTTACTCTACTCCGTGCGTTCGCCGCAAGCGGTCATTTATGCCGACGAACTGCGGCAGCGCGCGGCCGCGGATGCCGGTCTCGAGATCAGCTACATCTACACGCGCGGCGTTCCGGACGGTTGGCCGCGCCCGGCTGGGCGGATCGACGCGGAAACGATCGCGCAAGCGACGTTTTCAGCGCACATGCAGCCGGCATGTTACGTCTGCGGTCCGACGCCGTTCGTCGAGGCGGCGGCGAATTTGCTCATCGAAGCGGGTCACGACGCGGCGCGAATCAAGACCGAACGCTTCGGACCGAGTGGCGCCCCGGCCTAGGCGAACGTGCGCACGGCGTGGACGGGATAGAATACCTCACCCGGCGCGCGAAATGCGTCGATCTGCTCGCGCTGCTCGAACCGGTAGACGATCGCGCTCGCGCGATCGTCGTCGGTGGTAAAGAGGCAGACGCCGCGAAATCCCGGCGCCTTCGCGGCTGCGTCGATTGCCGCTCGGGCCGCTTCACCACCGATCAGCGCGTGCTCGAACGCATAGGCGTCGTGCGTGGCGGGATCGATCCTCCCTTCGCCGCTGCATGCGGCGAGTCGATAGAGTGCGATGGCATGTGATTCGGCGACGGCATGGCGTTCGGTGAAGAGATGATGATCGTCCCATGCCGCGTTCAGATGCCGGAACGCTTCGTGACCGTCCAAATGCACGAGCACGATCACCCGCCGGTGGTCGTGCGCGGCCAGCACGGCCGCCTCGCGCGCCCTCGTCCCGGAGGCGCGCGCCTTCTCGATGAGCGTCTCATACGAGGAAATAGCGGCGTCTTCGCGGTTCGAGGCGACATGCACGACGTCGATCGCCCACCACGAGCCGGGTGCAAACGCGACGACGGGTCCGCCAACCCGATGATCGGTTGGCGCATGCCGCTGAAGATCTTCATGTGGGCGTGTCATAGGACCCTTGAGTATACTCCGGAAACCGCAGAAGAGCGAGATGGGTCTAAACGATATGAGATGTCGCAGCAACTCGCCCTTTTCGAGACGGATTCCCGCGTCGTCCTCGACGATGCAAGCGGATCGATCCTGTACTATCGGAACGTGCTCACACCCGCGCATACCCAGCGCGTCTTCGAAAGGTTGCTCGCCGGCGTGCCGTGGCGAAGCGAGCGCCGCATGATGTACGAACGCGAGGTCGACGTCCCCCGTTTGGTGGCCTCGAGCAGCGTCGACGAGGCCTTGTTGCCGCCGCTCGCGGAGGTGCTGCCGATCGTCGAGCGCCGCACCCGTTCGCGTTACACCCATATCGGCATGAATCTCTATCGCGACGGCCGCGATAGCGTTGCGCCGCACAACGACAAGCTCCACGAACTCATCGTCGGTCAGCCGATTGCCTTGCTCTCGTTGGGCGCGACGCGGAAGATGACGATTCGGAGTAAGGGATTGCCGCGCCGGATTCTCGATCTCGATCTCGAGCCGGGCAGCGTGCTCGTGATGTCCTACCTCACGCAGTACGGCTACGACCATGGAATTCCGAAGACAAGCGAATCGGTGGGCCCGCGGATCAGCCTTGCGTTTCGTGTACGTCCGCGTTAGCGCGGAGGAGGAAGAGCCGACGCGCGGCGGCTCGTCTCCGCGGCGGTCCGCGCCGTCGTCGAATCGTACGACGTGACGCCGGCGTAGATCCACCACCCGGCGACGTTACTCGACGAAACGGCAGCCGTTGCGGATTCGCCTAGACCGACCCAGACCAACGAGTCCTGCGCGAGATTGATGTAATGCCCGGTGTTCTCTTCGAACGGACAACTCACCCAACTGCCGTTCGGCACGTCGTACTCGCTCTCGCAGTTTTCTTTTTCGTTCGCGAAGAACGCCGACTCCGCGGCTTGCCAGTCGTACGGCCCGGCGTTCGCGTCGGCGACGCCGCCGTTGCCGTCCTCGAAATAGCCGGTCTGTGACGACGCCTCGTCGCCGAAGACACCCTCGGTCGAATCACCGTACGGATATTGGCCGTCCGCGACGGCGGCCGCCTCGGCGCGCGCGGCCTCTTCGTCATACTCGTCGATCACCACCGGACCCGTCGCCGGAGTCGCGACCGAGGCGCGATCCGAATTGATCTGCGCGAGCCACGCCGACTCGTACGACGAGAGTTTCGAAATGTTGACTTCCCCGAGCGCGGCGTTTGCGCCGGCGATCGTCACGCTGCGGTGCAGGATGGTGTAGGTTTGCGCGAGGGCCGGATTGCCGTCCATGGCGATGGTGAGGAAGTAGCTGCCGTTGGTCAAGCCGCCGATACTCCAGCTTCCGTTCGCTGCGGTCGTCGTTGTTTGCCGCGGAGCAACCGGAGAGCCGCACGCTTCCCAGCCCACGCAATCCGAGGCAGGAAACGCGCCCAGCGTGACGGTCGCGCCGGCGATCGGCTTCTGCGTCACGTAATCGGTCAGCGTGCCGGAAACGACGTCGCCGGTCGTGATCGCGGGCGAACCGGTGGCGTTGGGTGTCGGCGCCGCGGGAAGGTAGCCGTTGGCGACCGCACCGCCGCCGGCGCTGCTGCCGGCCCCGCCGCTGCCGCCGCACGCAACCAGGCCGAAAAATGAAAGCGCCGCAACGCAGAAAATCGCACGCTGAGAGAAACCGCGCATGTAGCAAGAATCGGCAAAGAATCCGGACGGTATTAGAGCAAGCGGGCGTTCGGCACGGGCAAGAAAAGCGCTCGGATAAGGTACCCCGGTAGGGTATCCGAGCCGCGTGACGCAATCGACGCGCCATGAGTCATACGATTCGTGAGAAAGCCAAACTCCTGGCGCGCGTGCACCGTATCGCAGGACAGGTCCAAGCCGTCGTTCGCGCCTTGGAAGCAGAAGCCGAATGCGGTGAAGTATTGCAACGGATCGCCGCCGCGCGCGGCGCGATGAACGGGCTGATGTCCGAAGTGCTCGAGGATCACGTACGCGCGCACGTACTTTCGCCGCGATCGGTCAAGGCGGCGGACCGGGAACGCTTTGCCGACGACTTGACTCACCTGGTGCGTCGTTATCTGAAATGATCCCGTCGGCCTCGCAAGCGCTGCTGCTTTTGGCCGCGGTGATCGTCGTGGGCATCCTGCACACGCTCGTACCCGATCATTGGGCGCCGATCGCACTTCTCGCGCGTCAGCGCCGCTGGACGCGAACGCAGACGGCGCGCGCAGCGTTCGGGGCAGGACTCGGGCACACGGTCTCGACTCTTGCGATCGGAACCGTTGTATGGATCGCCGGAATCGCATTTGCGGAGCGCTTCGGCCATGCGGTTGCGCTGATCTCCAGCGCCGCACTGATTGCCTTCGGCAGTTGGATCGCGGTCGGGGCGTGGCGTGAGTTACGCGAAGGGCACGACGGGCGCGACCGGCACACGACGGTATCGCCGCGCGGATCGCGCCTCACGCTGATGTTGATTCTGGGGTCCTCGCCGATGGTCGAGGCGATACCGACGTTCTTTGCCGCGGCCCGCTTCGGACTCGGGCTGATCGTCGCGATGTCGCTCTGCTTCGCGGTCAGTACGACCGCGACGTACGTCGCGCTGTGCGTGCTCTCGGATGCCGCACTGAAACGTCTGCACCTGGGACCGCTGGAACGCTATGGCGAGGTGCTCAGCGGCGGTTTCGTCGCCCTGATCGGGGTCGTGTTCCTGATATGGCCCGTGGCCTAACGGGGGCAGGATCAAGAAATCGGCGTCCCTGCCGAACCCATAGATAATGGCGTCAAACGCGATCTCGATTTCGGTTGCCTGGGCGATCGGGCAGTATCAGCAGGTGCTGCGCACCGTTACGTCGCGCTCGGGCGTCGGTCCGGTGCGCCTGCCGAAGGATCCGCCCGACGTCGTTCGCTACTTTCGCGCGATCGGCGTCGGACGGAACATCGACGTCTACGCATAATCCGCGGTGGTCGTCGCGTCGGCTCCACGCATGGTGGCGGCCGCGTTGAAGATCGGCGTCGCGATGACCGCGACGACGAGGTTCAGGATCAGCGCGTAGAACGGCCCGTATCCTACCAGCGTGCCGCCGAAGAGATGCAGCGGGAAGGCGGCGGTGAAGTTGGTCTCAACCGCCATGTACGTTCCGGCGGCAATTCCGACGACCCAGCCGAGTAAGAGCGCTTTCGGATTGAGCCAGTTGGTGTAGAGCCCGACGACGAACGCCGGGAACGTTTGCAGAATCCAGGCGCCGCCGAGGAACTGGAAGCCGATCGCGTACTTCGGCTTGATGAAGATGACGAAGAGCAGCGCGACCAGGCAGATCGCCAGCGTGACGATTTTTGCGGTTCGCGTCTCGACCGCGTCGCGCTGCGCCGAGAACTGCCGGAAGATGTTGCTGGCGAAGAGGTTCGCGCCGCCGATCGCCATGATCGCCGCGGGTACGAGCGCCCCGATGACGATTGCCGAGTAGCCGACGCCGGCGAACCAATCCGGAAAGATCTTCGCGAAAAGCGCCGGGATGGCAAACTGCGGGTTCGTCACCTTGACGCCGGCCGCGATGGCGGCGTATCCGAGCAGCGCCAAAAACCCGAGCAAGAGCGAATAGATCGGCAGCAGCGCCATGTTGCGCTCCACGACCGCCCGGCTCTTGGCCGAAAGTATCGACGTGATCGAGTGCGGATAGATGAAGAGCGCCAGCGCCGATCCGAACGCGAGCGTGCCGTACACGAAGTACTGCGGCTGGCCGAGGAGCAGCGATGCCGGTTTGGGTTTGGCGGCGAGCGCCTTACCGGCCGCATCGAAGATACCGGCCCACCCGCCGAACATGTGCGTGACCGCGACGATCGCGCAGATGATCGTGAGATAGATGAGCGTGTCTTTGACCAGCGCGATCAGCGCCGGCGCGCGCAAGCCGCTCGTGTACGTGTAGGCTGCGAGCAGAATGAATGAAATCGCCAGCGCCACCTCGCCGTGGCCGAGCGCGAAGAAACCGCCGAGCTGCTGGAAGACGACCTCCATGCCGACCAGTTGCAGCGCGATATACGGGACAATCGAGATCACGCCGGTGATGGCGGTGACGACCTCGAGCGAACGGTCGCCGAAACGGTCGCGTACGAAATCGGCGGCGGTGATATAGCCGCGATTGCGCGATACGCTCCAGAAGCGCGTGAGGATGAGAATACCGAAGGGATAGGCGACGATCGTATAGGGCAGCGCGAAGAACGCCATCGGCCCGGCCGCGTATGCCAGGGCCGGCACCGCGATGAAGGTGTACGCGGTGTAGAGGTCGCCGCCGATCAGAAACCACGAGATGATCGTGCCGAAGTTGCGTCCGCCGAGGGCCCACTCGTGCATGTGCTCCAGCGTGCCGGTCCTGCGCCAACTGGCTGCGGCAAAACCGAGAATCGTAATGCCGATGACGAGAACGATGACGATAATCGAACTAGCTTGCATCGCGCTCGCCTCCGCGAATGAGGGCGATATAGATTGCTAACACGATGCCCGAACCGATCGTCCAGGCCAGTTGATACCAGTAGAAGAACGGCATGCCGAACAGCGGCGGATCGAGCCGGTTGTACAGAGCCGGAAAGAGCGTCGCGATAAAGGGAACGAGCAAGAGCACGTTCCACCAAGAATTTCTTCTCATGGGCCCCCATTGCGCGCGAGGTGCCGCGCCTCCCTGGAAGGCTCGCCGAACGCGCGCTTGGTCCCGTTTCCTAAGCCCTCTTTCAAGCACGTCATCTATGCTCGGTGACTATGCACCCTGATCCCGCAGCGGAGCTCTTGAATTTCTCCGGCGCTACCCTTTGGAGCAGCGGTCGCGTGGACGACGCGATCGTCGCGTTTCGGCGCGCCCTCGATAGCGACCCCGCCTACGCGCAGGCGGCGCGCAATCTCGGCAACGCGCTGCGCGAAGTCGGCGATCTGGACGAGGCCGTGCGCTGGCTCCGGCGTGCGGTCGAACTCGACCCGCGCGATACCGTCGCCCATCGCTACTTGGTCGAGTCACAGCCGGCTGATGCGGCACAGCGAGCGCAGTTGGACGCGCTCACCCGCGATTGCGCGCTCGACGACGCCGCCCGCATCGATCTCTTCTTCGCGCTAGCGACTGCGTACGCGAGCGAGCGTCCGGAGCTGGCATTCCAACATCTCTTGCACGCCAACCGGCTCAAACGCTCGACGATCGCCTACGATGAGTCGCCCGAGCGAACCCTATTGGGATCGCTGTGCGCGACGTTCAGCCCCACGCTCGTGCGCGCGATGCGCGGGTGCGGAAATCCGAGCACGCTCCCTGTCTTCGTCATCGGGATGCCCCGCGCGGGAAGCACGTTGGTCGAACAGATCCTGGCTGCTCATCGCGACGTCCATGCCGCGGGCGAACTCGAGCTCTTCGAGCGCGCGTTCGGTCTTTTCCCGCCGATGCTCTCCGATCCGCGCGATGCGCGCGCATTTGCGGCTGAACTGCGTGACGCCTTGGCAAACCTGGGCACGCGCTATCTCGAGCAGCTTCCCGCGGTGCAGGCATCGCGCATCACCGACAAGATGCCGTCCAATTTTCGCTTTGCGGTACCGATTCATCTCGCTCTGCCGAACGCGAAGCTGGTGCACGTGCGGCGAAATCCACTCGACACGTGCCTCTCGTGCTTTGCCACGCATTTCGTCGACGGACAGCTTTACACATACGACCTACGTGAGCTGGGCCGATACTACCGGCTCTACGAGAAGCACATGCAGTACGTTCGCGCGCTCGTTCCTTCCGGCACGCTGCTGGAGATCGAGTACGAAGCACTCGTGGCGGACTTCGAGGTGCAGGCGCGCCGGATCGTCGCGCACTGCGGACTCGACTGGGACTACGCGTGTTTGGAATTCTGGCGCGTCGATCGTCCGGTCCGGACGGCGAGCGCCGTGCAGGTACGCCGGCCGCTCTATTCGGAATCGGTGGGACGATGGCGCCGGTACGAAAGAGAACTCGCGCCGCTGATCGAAGCGCTGGCCGAGTGATTGCGGTTGGAGACGACGCCTGAATCGATCGCGCGCGAGATCGAGCGCCTGCACCGGACGGGAAAGTCCGAGGATGCCTTCGCGCTCGCGCTCGAATGTGCGGCGAGCTTCCCACAAAGTTCCCTCGCGCTGACCAACGCGGGGTACTTTTATCTCCTGCGCGGCGAACCGTCGCTCGCGCTCGAAGCATACGAAGCCGCCATCCGTGCGAATTCGACCAACGCGGAGGCTCGCCGCGGCCTTGCCGTCGCGAAGACGCAGTGCGGTATCGCCGCGCAGGGCGATTCGACGACGGCGGTTCCATATCGCGGAACCGGCCGCCCGATCGAGGTGCTGGTCCCGATCACGCTGGGCAGCGGCAACGTCGTCACCGAGCGGCTCTTCGACGAGCGCGTCTTCGCGGTAACCAAACTCGCGGTTGAATTGCACCCGCCCGACGCGCCGTTGCCCGGTCACGACGTCGTCTTCAATGCGATCGGCGAAGCCGACAGTTCGGGCGCGGCGCTCGCGAAGGCGCGCGAACTGCTCGCGCGTTCGAACAAGCGCGTGCTCAACGACCCCGCTCGCGTGGCACGCACGGGGCGCTACGAGCAGACGCGGCGTTTTGCCGGGCTCGACGACGTGATCGTACCGAGGCTCGAGAGGGTCTCGCGAGCCCGCGTTCGAGATTTACCGATTCCGGTTCTACTGCGCGTTCCCGGATACCATGCCGGCGAACACTTCGCGCGCATCGAAGGCGCCGGCGACCTCGAGAGCGCGCTCTCGCGGTTACCGGGCGATGATTTCTTTGCGTTCGAGTATCTCGACGTGCGCGAGCCGGCCGGTACGTTTGCGAAATACCGCGTGATGATCGTCGACTCGCAGCTCTACCCGCTGCATCTCGCGATTTCCAACAACTGGAAGGTTCACTATTTCAGTGCGGCGATGGCGGAGGTTCCGACCTATCGAGCGCGCGAGGGAGCCTTCCTGCGCGATCCGCGGAAGACCGTCGGCGAACGCGCCTGGGCGGCGCTCGAGCGCGTTGCGAGCGCGACGGAGCTCGACTATGGCGGTATCGATTTCGCACTCGACGCGCAAGGACGGGTCGTGCTCTTCGAGAGTAATGCCACGATGGCGGTTCGCTATCCGCCCGAAGATCCGATGTGGGCCTACCGCCGTCCGGCGGTCGATCGCGTGATTGCCGCGATCAGCGCGATGCTGCGGCGCTATTCGTCGATCTGAACGTTGCCGCCCTGATCGTCGAAGAGAAAGCGCGTATCGAACGCCTTGACTTCGTGCGTGGCCGAATCGCGCACGCGCGAATGAATCGCGAGGCGATGCAGTGCGCGGCCGCTGCGCTTGACGACGCCGCCATACGCGTATTGCACGAGCGGTGTCTTGTCGTCGATCGGAGCCAATCGTCCCTTCTGCACCAGCATCGAGAGCATCGTGTCCTGCAGTTTCTTGGGAATCAAGCGCGCAACGTCGTCGGCCTTCAGGCGGACGAGTTCGAGTTCTTTCTGCGCCTTGTTCTCTACCGTGACCGCATCGTTGTTGGAGAACCGGACGACCGCGTCCCAATCGTCCGCGCTGATGCCGGTAAAGGTGAGCCCGTAGCGCCATGCCGGTTTGCCCTGCGCGGTTCCCGGCTGCTGCCACACGCGCTTGGCGCGAATGACGATGTTGCGGCCCTCGATCTGCACGCGGAAATTACACTCCTCCGGAAGGGCGGTTGGGGAGACGACTCCGAGGCCGCTGCCGGAGATGTCCAGGCACGCGCAATTTGCCCACTGCGTGCCAATAGCGACCCACGCCGGGAAGGGTCCCGCGCGTCGTGCGTATTTTCGCCGGTTCTGTGGTGCCCCGGTGAAAAACGTGATGAGGTCGTTCAGCATCTACCTCTCTATCATCGACGCTCTGGGCCAGAATTTGCATGCTTGCCTGGTAAGTCCCCTCTTCGAGCGTCCCGGGCGGCAGGATTGCGGGCTTACCCCGGCCGGATAGGTGCGCGTGCCGGCTTCGAGCTTTGAGATCGACGGAGCGACGCTGGAGGTCCTGCGGCTGCCCGGCGATTCGCCCGCGCGGCCGACCCTCGTCCTCCTCCACGAGGGGTTGGGATCGGTGGGTTTATGGCGCGACTTGCCGCAGCGCTTGCACGCGCGCACCGGCTGCGGGATTTTCGCATACTCGCGCCGCGGCAACGGATTTTCCAGCGTTCTCGAGGAGGCGCGCGCGCCCGACTATATGCATCGCGAGGCCCTGCAGACCTTGCCTCGTTTGTTGGACGCAGCCGGGATCGAACGTCCGATTCTCGTCGGACACAGCGACGGCGCGTCGATCGCGTTGATTTTTGCGGGTGCGCATCCGCGGGAGCCGCGCGCATTGGTGTTGCTCGCTCCGCACGTCTTCGTCGAGGAGATTTCGCTTCGCAGCATCGCCGCGATCGGCACAACCTATCGCGCCGGCGTGCTGCGCGAGCGGCTCGCCCGCCATCATCGCGACGTCGACCACACGTTCTACGCCTGGCACGATATCTGGCTTGCGCCTTCTTTTCGCGACTGGAACATCGAAGAATACTTGGCTCGCATCGAAGCTCCGGCCGTGCTCGTGCAGGGCCGCCAAGACGAGTACGGAACGCGCGCGCAACTCGATGCGATCGAACGCGCAATGCTCGCGCCCTGCGATCGCGTCGTGCTCGATCGCTGCGGCCACTCGCCCCATCGTGATCGGCCGGCGGCGGTAGAAACGATCGTTGCCGCGACGGCGCAGGCGGGCTGGTAACAGCACCAGAACCAGCGCTCATGGCGGATGCGTCAGCCTTGCGGCCCGATCTGTCACTGGTGCTCGAACGCATCACCGACGGGTTCTTCGCTCTCGATGCGCAGTGGCGCATCGCCTACATCAATGCGCAAGCGCGCCAGCTCTTACACGCCCCGCACGACTGTATCGGCGAGTTCTGGCTCGACGTGTTTCCGAAAGCGCGCGGGCGCCTCTTCGAGCGAGAGTATCAGCGCGCGATGCGCGATCAGCAGCCGGTTCAATTCGTCGAATATTCGGCTACCGCCGACCTTTGGTTCGAAGTGAAGGCGTATCCCTCGCCGGACGGGCTCTCGATCTATTTTCGCGACGTCAGCATGCGCATCCAAGCGCAGCGCGAGGTCGAACGGACGACCCGTCGCCAGCAGGCTCTGATCGAATTCGGCCGAGGCGCGCTCACCGGCGCGAGCTTCGATCAGACGTTGGCCGAGGCAATGGAGCTGGTTCGCGAGTTTCTCGAAGCAACCGTCGTGGATCTCTACGAATACGATCGTTCGCGGGGCGCGCTCGCGGTGACTCGAAGCTTTGGTTGGGACGTGCGCGCCGCCTTCGATCCGCAAAACCCGCCGCTCGATCATCTTACCTACATTCTGCGGACCGGCGAGCCGTTCGTGTGCTCCGACGTCCGGATCGATCCGCGCGCGCGGTCGCTCGCGGCGCTCGAGTCCGGCGGCGTTCTCTCGTGCGTAGCGGTCTTGATCGGCACGGCTCGCGCGCCGATCGGCGGCCTCGTCGCCTACCATCCGCACGCGCGAACGTTTTCGGTTGGCGACGTGCGCTTCGTGCAGGCGATCTCGCAGACAATCGCCGAGATTGCTTCGGCCTGGGAATCGAATCAGCGCATGACCGAAGTGTTGGAAAGCATTCACGACGCGTTCGTCGCCGTCGACCGCGGTTTGCGCATCACGTACGTCAATCGCCGCATGGCCTCGTTTTGGGGCCGTATGCCCGCCGAACTGATCGGCATGCCCCTTTCCGCCTTCACCGACGAGTTCGGGGACGGCGGGCGAGCCTACGAACAGTTCCGTGACGCGCTGCACGAACGGCGCTCGATTACCTTTGAGACGCTCTTTGCCGGACGCTGGTACGAAACGCGCCTCTTTCCGTTCGCGGGCGGCGTTGCGGCGTACGTGCGTGACGTGACCGCGCGCAAGAGCGAGCAGCAGCGCGTGCTCGAGGTGAACGCGGAACTCGAGCGGCGCGTTGCCGAGCGCACGATGCAGCTCGAGCTTGCCAACAAGGAGCTCGAGTCGTTCTCGTACTCGGTCTCGCACGACCTGCGCGCGCCGCTGCGGGCGATCGACGGTTTCTCGCAAGCGCTGCTCGAAGATTACGGCGAGGGGCTCGAGCCGCGCGGCCGGCGATATTTGGATCGCGTGCGGCGGGCAGCGCAGCGTATGGCCGATTTGATCGACGCGCTCCTGAAACTCGCCAAAGTCGCGCGCGCACCGATCGGTTACGCTAAGATCGATTTGAGCGCCATGGCCGCGGCAGCGATCGCGGAATTGCGCGAGGGCGAGCCGAAGCGCGCCGTCGCGGTCGAGATCGAGCCGGGTCTGCGGGCGCTCGGAGAGCCGCACCTGGTTCATATCATGTTAGTCAACCTGCTAGGCAATGCATGGAAATTTACACGGCGCACACAACACGCGCAGGTTTGCGTCGGCAAAAACAGCGAAGGCGAGTTCTATGTTCGCGACAACGGGGCCGGCTTCGAAATGGACTACGCGAACAAGCTATTTGGAGCGTTCGCGCGGCTTCACTCCAGCGACGAATACGAGGGGACCGGAATCGGGTTGGCGACGGTAGCCCGCATCGTTCATCGTCACGGCGGCGTGATCCGCGCCGAGGGCGCGCCCGAAGCGGGCGCAACGTTCTACTTCACCTTGCCGGGAGAGGAAGCGCCGGAGACGCACGATGAGTAGACCGTACATTCTCCTGGTCGAAGACAATCCCGACGACATCGATTTGACCGAGCGGGCATTCTCCAAGAACCACATCGCGAACGAGGTGGTCGTCGTGCGGGACGGAGCGCAAGCCTGCGATTTCCTCTTCGACGAAAAGCTGATGGCGCAGCGCGGAATGCCGGCGCTGATCTTGCTCGACTTGAAATTGCCGAAGGTCAGCGGGCTCGAGGTGCTCGAGCGCATTCGTAACCACGACGGAACCCGTCTCTTGCCGACCGTCATTCTCACCTCGAGCAAACAGGAAGAAGATTTGCTCGAAGGATACCGTCTCGGCGTGAACAGCTACGTGCGCAAACCGGTCGACTTCAACGAATTCGTCGATGCCGTGCGGCAGGTCGGGCTTTACTGGCTGGTGCTCAACGAAGCGCCTCCTCCGGCGGGAGGGGGAGGAATGTAGCGGCGTGACACTGAGGGTGCTCTGCATCGATGATTCGTCCGACGATGCCGAATTGAATGTCCTGGCACTCGAGCGTCATGGCTTCACGGTGGAAAGCGCGCGCGTCGACGAGCGGGACGCCGCGGCAAGCGCCTTGGCGGAACATTCCTGGGATCTGATCCTGTGCGACTATTCGATGCCCCGCTTCAGCGCGCAGGATATGTTGGAGATGTTGCGGCGGATCGGAGCCGACGTTCCTTGTCTGGTCGTTTCGGGTGCAATCGGTGAAGAAGCGGCGGTCGAGACGATCCGTCTGGGCGCCTATGACTACATCTTCAAGAACAACCTCAAACGATTGGGGCCGGCCGCCGAACGCGCGTTACGCGACGCGGAGCTGCGACGCGCCCGCGCGCTGATGGAGATTCAGCTGCGCGAGCGGGAGACGCGGCTGCGGCTGCTCTTCGAACAGCTTCCCGCGCTGGTGATCTCTTGCGACACGACGCTGACGGTGACGTCCGTAGAAGGAGCGCAGCTCGCACAGGTTCCCGACGATCCCGAGTCGCTGATCGGCATGCACGTCGCCGGGTCGGCACTGCTCGCCGACGAATCGCGCTTTCCGATCCGGCACGCACATCTGCAGGCGCTGCAAGGCGGGTCGGCCGAGTATGAGATGATTTGGGGCGGCAAGACCTTCCGGGGTCACGTGGAGCCGTTGCGGGAGGTCGACGGGCGCATCGTCGGAACGATCGCCGTGGCGTTCGACATCACCGAACGCAAGATCGCCGAACAGCGCATCGCCTATTTTGCGCAGTACGATCCGCTCACCGATCTGCCGAACCGTGCACTGCTCGAGGATCGTCTTACGCAAGGCATTGCGATGGCGAAGCGGCATCGCACGCCGGTACTCGTGATAACGACCGACATCGACGACTTCGTGGAGATCAACGAACTCTACGGATCCGCCAACGGCGACGAGGTCTTACGGTTGCTGGCCGCGCGTATGCGCCGGCTGGTCGACGCCGGCGCCACGGTTTCGAGAACCGGCGAGGATCAGTTCGTAACGCTGCTCGTCGACGCGGCGGATGCCCGTGACGGGACCGCGTTTCTCGAACGGCTTCACGCGATCTTCGAGGCGCCGTTCGTCATCGGCGACGTCGACGTCTACGTGAACGCGAGCTCAGGGCTGGCCGTCTTTCCCGACGACGGCGACGACACGCAAACGCTGCTGCGCTCGTCGGAGGCCGCGATGCAGGCGGCGAAAGCGGGCGGCGGGCACGGCTTCCGGCTCTTCCTGCCGAACATGATCGCCTCGTCGTCGGAACGGCTTGCGCTCAAACGCGACCTGCGCGGCGCCGCGGCGCTGGGCCAGTACCGGCTGCATTACCAGCCGATCTTTCGCACGTCGGATCTGTCCTTCACCGGATTCGAGGCGCTGGTGCGTTGGCAACATCCCGATCTCGGACTTCTGCCGCCCGAGCACTTCGTCCATCTCGCTGAAGAGTCGGGTGCGATCGACGACCTCGGCCTGTACGTATTGCGTGAAGTCTGCAACCAGCTGGTGATATGGGACGCGCAAGGCATTACCGTGCCGCGCGTCAGCATCAACATCTCAGCGCGTCAATTCGAGCGCAGCGGATTGACCGAGTCGATCGCGCATACGCTCCACCAGCACGGCATCGCGCCCTCGCGCCTGGAGGTCGAGCTCACGGAAAGTTCGGTGATGCGGGATATTTCCGGCGGTATCGCGGTGCTGCACGAACTCAAGAGTCTGGGGGTACGCATCTCGGTCGACGATTTCGGCACCGGGTATACCTCGCTCAGCTATCTGCGCCGTTTTCCGATCGACGTGCTCAAAATCGACAAGAGTTTCTTACGCGATATGCTTCCCGGCTCGCAAGACGAGGCGATCGTCAAGGCGATCGTCATTCTGGCCGAAAATTTGGGCCTGACCTCGGTTGCCGAAGGCGTCGAATCGCGGGTAACGCTCGAACAGCTTCGCCGGATCGGCGCCTACGAAGTCCAGGGCTTCTTCTTGGGCGAGCCCGTCCCCGCCGAAGATGCGCTGGACGCGCTCAGTGATTTGCAGGCTGGTCCGCGTCGCTCGCGAGCGGAATGAAGTGAATTTCGCTGGACGCGTAGTCGATCGTCACGTCGAAGCGCGAGAGCAGCGCCGCACCGAGATGACCGAGCGCCGTTCCCGCAAGAGTTTGGGTGGCGCCGATCGTCGATGAGCGAATCGAGAGATTGCCGATCTCGACCTGGGGAATCGTGCCGAGGATTTCGACGCTCGTTCCGCCGACGCCCTCGACGGGGCGCTCGCTGGTCGGCGGAAAAAGATCTCGATGTGCTTGGTAAAAATCGTAGGCGAGGTTGATGCTCGACTCGTCGCCGGTATCGAGGGCGAGTTGGGCCGGAAGCGACCCGAGCAGAACGTCGACGACCGGCACGAATTGTTCGAACGCCAACGGCACGGTCACGCTGCGCGGCGGCACCGGAGCGCCGAAAACGACTTGGTGCGAGGCGTTGTTCAACTCCACCGTCGTTGCGGCGAAGACGTCGGCGCCGAGCACGACCTGATAGCCGAACCGGTCGATATCGCGCAGCACGACATAGTTCGCAGGCGGCAGCGTCATGCTCCCCGCGCGCAATTCCCCGGCGTGCACGACCTCGGTCGTGTAGTTGCCCAGCCCGCGCACTTGAAATGAGCCGACCGCCTGCGCCCGGATCTGCTGCGCGAGCGACGGGCTAATTGCCATGCCGGAGTTTCCCGAATCGAGCAGGCATTTGGTGACGACACCAGAGAGCGTGCACGGGAAAATCGGGGTGACGTACTCTTGGTCCGTCGCGACCGTGGCGGGACGCGAGGAGAAGGTGGGAACCAGCCCACGCGGGAGTTCGAGATTGCCTTGCGCCGGTTCTCGCCGGTCGTAGCGTTCGAGCAAGGCGCCGTTTTGGTAAACTTCGAGCGGCAATTGGTAGCGCTCGCCCACGGGTACGTAATCGTCGTAGGCGATCGTGGTGTCAGCGTTGACGTCCCGCATGTACGCGACGGCGAACGTCTTCGGGTCCACGTACACCAGCATCGGCGTGGCGTCGCCGTTGGTTACGAGCAGCGTGCGGTAGGGAACGTTCGAAATCAGCGTGAGGCCGTCGTCGTAGACGTGCCCGCCGGTTTCGGCGAAGTCCGGCGCAAGGAAGGAGAGCGAGGCGATCGTGCGCTCCGCGCGCAGGAACGGGTCGGCGCCGTGGGCCTGTGGGAGCATCGTGCCGTTGATGTTGATCGAGTAGAGCCGTTCGCCGTCGAAGTACGTGCCTTCGCACAGGCTCGCGGTGCAGTCGTAACTCACGAAGCGCAGGCCCTGCGACTCGCTCTTGAGGTCGACGGTCTCTCCGCTTTCGGTGACGTGCGAGACCGATGCCAGATGTGCGCTCCAGACCGGCCCGCTGTGTAGGCGCATCGCGGCCAGAAACTCGGCGAGCGAGTCGTGCGGCGGTGCGGCGCCGACCGTCAGGGCGGCGACCGCGAAGAGCAAACCGAACCGCACGGCGAAGGCCATCGCCATGCACTTCGAGTTGATCGATGAGTATCTTCTCACCGGGACGCCGCGCAAGTCCGAGGTGATCGAAGCTTTGCTTGCAAATCGCAGCGAGTTGGCCGCCGCGGCGCCGTTCTACGAGGGAATCCGGATGCTCGGAGCACGCACGCCGGATTTGACCTTGGTTGCTTTACGGCTCATCTTGGCCGGCAAACGGGCCGATGACGCCGGTGTGGTGGAATTGCGCGAGCTTGCGGAACGTTCTCGAAGCGGAGGGCTCGACGGCCTTTCGGCGCGCGAGGCCTATGTGCGTCTACTTGAGAACGGGGACTGAATCGTGCAGGTCAAGCGAGCGGCAGTGATTTTTGTCTGTATCGGCGCGTGCCTCGCGTCGAGCGCTGCCGCTTTCGCACAGGCGCAGACGGCAACGCCGAACGTGTACCGCTCGCTCGACTCGGGGAGCAGAGCGCGCCCCGCCAACGAGATCCGCGGACGAATCGAATCGGTCGATTATCCGGGCGGTATGCTCGTCGTGCGCGACGGCCCGCACCGCACGCTCGTGGCGGTCGTGCCGTCCACGACGATCTACCGCCGCGGCGGGTATGGCACGCTCTCCGATCTGCGGCGCGGAGAGCACGTCGATATCTCCGTCTACATGGTGGGCGGCCGGCTCGTCGCGCAAACGATCCGCATTTGAGAACGTCCTTGACCCTGCTCGAACTCGCGAGCGGCGTCATCGTCACGGGCTTCTCCGGCACTTCGATGGATGCGGAATTGGAGCATGCGCTGTGTCGCGTGCCGTTTGCCGGGTTCATTTTATTCGCGCGCAATCTCGAAGAGCCGCGGCAGGCGCGCGCGCTCACCGACTCTTTGCGCGCGCGCGTGGAACCGTCCCCGATCGTTGCCATCGATCAGGAGGGGGGACGAATCATGCGTCTGCGCGCGCAGGTCGAAGGGCTCCCGTCGATGATGGCCGTAGGCGCGGTGGCCGATCAAGCGTTCGCGGCGTCAGCGGGCGAGGCGGTGGCGTACGATCTGCGGCGCATCGGCTGCACGCTCGATTTTGCTCCGGTCCTCGATTTGGCGATCGATCCGCGCAATACCGTAATCGGCACGCGCGCGTTCGGGTCTTCCCCGGATTTGGTGACGCGCCTGGGCGGGGCATTTGCGCGCGGCCTGATGCGCGGCGGAATCACCCCGACCTTCAAGCACTTTCCCGGTCATGGCGCGACTTCATTTGATACGCATCTCGGCGGCGCGCGGCTGGATGTCGATGAAGCGATGCTGCGCGGGCGTGACCTGGTTCCGTTTCAAGCGCTCGCGCGCGAGGCCGATGCGATCATGGCGGCGCACGTCGCCGTGCCGTCCGTCGATGACGAGCGGCCCGCCTCGCTCTCACGTCACTTTCTGACCGGTGTGCTGCGCGAAGCGTGGCGGTACGACGGCGTCGTCTTTACCGATTGCATGCAGATGGACGCGATTGCCAAGAGCGTGGGCACGGTCCGCGGCGTGACCGAAGCGATCGCCGCGGGCGCCGATTGCGCCTTGGTCAGCCACGATCCCGAACTCGCATTCGAGGCAGCGCAGCACCTTGCGGCCGCGGTCGAACGCGGGGAGGTGCCGCTCGAGCGGCTGCAGGAGGCGCACGGGCGGGTGCAGCGATTGCGCGCGCGCGCGCAGCCGCCGCTCACCGACGACGTTCCCGCGCCCCATCCGGGTATCGGACGACGCATCGCTCGGGATGCGATCACGCTCGTGCGCGGCGTACCGCGAGCCGATGCCGTTGCCGACATCGCTGTCGTATTCGGTGAAGGATCCCTCGCCGAACACGTGCCGGTGCTGGAAGAACGGCGCGTCGCAATCGATCCCGGCGAACGCGACCGAATGCACCTGCTCGAAGCGCTCGCCGCATCGAACTTGCGGCCGCTCGTGCTCGCTCACCGCGCGCATCTTCATGACGGGCAACGGCACGCGATCGAGGCGATCATCGATCAGGCCCCCGACACGTTGGTTGTCTCGACCGGCGAGCCGTACGACGTACCGCTGCTGCACCGAGCGCGTCACCTGCTCGCCGCATACGGCAACGACGCGACGAGTTTGGCCGGTTTAGCCGACGTGATCTTCCACGGTGTACCGTCGTTCGGGGTGTTGCCGGTTGCGCTCGCTTAGCGCGGCTAGCACCTTCGAGGCGGTCGACGACGTCCTGCGTGCTGCGCTTGGCCGGCGCTTCACCGCTGCGGTGGCACGCATCGAGCGCGGCGGCGAACTCGTCTACGAGCGCGCGTTCGGCACGACCCGCCTCGATGCGTGCGGACGCCCGGTGTACGTCGATACGCGCTTCGACCTCGCGTCGATCACCAAACTGTACGTCGCAACGTTGGCGTTGGGGCTGGTTGCATCGGGGTCGTTGACGCTCGATGCACCGCTCTCCGGCCACATTACGCAGTGGAAGGGCACGCCGCACGAAGCGATCACGCTGCGCATGCTGCTCGCGCACACGTCGGGCATGAACTCGGGCGCCGACTATCGCGCGATCCTCAACGACGACGTGCGCAGCTTCGCGCTCTCGCGGCCGCTGGTCGCGCAGCCGGAAGCACGCGTGATCTACAGCGATCTCGGTTTCATCGCGCTCGGCGTCGTGCTCGAGCGGACGAGGTCGCGCTCGCTCGCCGCGCAAATCGGCCGCATTTGGGGAGGCGGCGTCGGGTTCAATCCCCACGAGCGCGAGCGGCTCGCTATTCCGGCGACCGAAGATGACGGCTGGCGCGGGCGCGTGCAGGGACGGGTGCACGATGAGAAGGCGTATCTGATGAACGGCGCCGCCGGTCACGCCGGGCTCTTCGCCGGCGCGCGCGACGTAGCCGCACTGGTCGAACCGTATCTGGCCTCGGCCTGCGGGCGCGCGCAAAGCGCGTTACCGTCCAGCCTCGCCCGCGAAGCGATCGCATGTGCGGCCGACGATCCGGTGCTGCGCCGCGGTCTCGGCTGGGCGCTCAAGACGACCGACGAAAATTCATGCGGCGCGCGCTTCGGGCCGCGCAGCTTCGGGCACACCGGTTTTACGGGAACGTGCGTGTGGGCCGATCCCGATCGCGACCTCCAGGCAGTGCTGCTCACCAACGCCGTCTATTTCGGGCGCGAAGATTCCCGCCCGCTGCGAGCGGCGTTTTACGACGCGGTCATCGAAACGTTCGGCTAGGGGGTCTGGTGATTGCCATCGGTTTGATGAGCGGTACGTCGCTGGACGGTATCGATGCGGCACTGGTGCGCATTGCGCCGCGCGATGACGGCTATGCGATCGGCCTGATGAACTTCGTTACGCTGCCGTACGATCGGGAGCTGGCGGGCGCGCTGCGGGCCGCGCTTCCGCCCAACGAGGCGAATGCGCCGGCGATCGCGGATTTGCACCGGCGGCTCGGGTCGGCCTACGCGCGGGCTGCGCGCGCCGCGTGCGGATCGCTCACCGTCGACTATATCGCTTCGCACGGACAAACGATCTTTCACGACGGCGCCGCGCACGTGACCATGCAGATCGGCGATCCGTTCGTCTTGCGTGAGGCTCTGCAAGCCACCGTTTGTTACGACTTCCGCAGTGCCGACTGCGTCGTCGGCGGAACCGGCGCGCCGCTCGTGCCCTACGTCGATGCGATGCTGCTCGCGGACGCGAACGAGGATCGCGTTGCGGTGAACATCGGAGGCATCGCGAACCTCACCGCGCTGCCCCGGGGCTGCACGCCGCACGACCTGACGGCATTCGATTGCGGACCGGGCATGATGCTGATCGACGCCTTCGTGCAGCAGCGTACGGAGGGCGCGCTCCGATACGACGAGGACGGCGCGCTTGCCGCGGCAGGGACGGCGAACGAGGCCGCCTTGATCGCGATGCTCGGCGATCCGTACTTTGCGCAGCCGCCGCCGAAGTCGACCGGGCGCGAGCGTTTCGGCGCGCAGTTTCTGCAGGCATACGCGCAGGAGTTGGATCGGCTCTCGATCGAGGACGGCGCCGCAACGTTGACCGAACTGACCGCGATTGCCGTTGCCGGTGCGATCGCGTCGCTCGGCCTGGCGCAAGCGCGCGTCCTGTGCAGCGGCGGCGGTGCGCGGAATCTTGCCTTGATGCGCCGCATCGCGGAGCGGCTTCCGCAGGCTCGCGTCGAACCGAGCGACGTCGTGGGGTTGCCGGGCGACGCCAAAGAGGCGATCGCCTTCGCCGTCCTCGGCTACGAAACGCTGCGCGAGCGCGCTGCAAACGTGCCGCGCGTCACCGGTGCGTCGCGAGCGGTGCCCCTGGGTGCGATCGCGCCGTTCGAATTGCGCCGGCTGATCTCGGAGGTGGAGAAGGAGTGCCAATCCTCGTAGGCATCGATGCCGGAGGAACGTCGATCGAGTGCATCGTCGAGCGTGACGGTGCGCGCACGCAGCATCGGGGCGACGGGGCCAACGTGCGAACCGCCGGTATCGAGTGGTCGGCGCAGCGTATCGCGCAAGCCGCACTCGAGGGATTGGCGGGCTTGGCGCTCGACGTGCTCGCGGTCGGCGCGGCCGGCGCCGGGGATCCGTCGCGGGCGCAGGCGCTCCAGGCGGCGCTGCGCGGTCATTTTCCCGGTGCGACGATCGCGGTGTACGATGATGCCGAGATCGCGCTGCGCGCCGCGATTCCGCACGGTGACGCCGCCGTGCTCATTGCCGGAACCGGATCGATCGCGTATGCACGGATCGCGAACGTCGCCTACCGCGCCGGCGGGTACGGCTATCTGCTCGGTGACGACGGCTCGGGATTTACGATCGGGCGCGCCGCGCTGGCGCAGCTCTTGCGCAACTACGACGGACGGACGGCGCACGAGCCGCTCTTTACCGCGATCGAGGAGCGTCTCGATGCACGCGACGGCCAAGCCATCCTGGATCGCATCTATTCCGGCGGCGACTCGGTCAGCACGATCGCATCGATCGCGCCGCTGGTGATCGAACGTGCGAGCGCGGGGGAGCGGCTCGCGACCAAGATCGTGCAGGCGGCTGCGCTCGAACTGGTCGATCTGATCAAGGCACTGGTGCGCCGTGCGCAGATCGAGGGACGCGAGTTACCGCTCGTCTTTGCGGGGGGACTGCTGCGCGAGAACTCGGTGCTTTCGTTTCTGATCGAAACGCGTCTGGGGAGTGACTTTCCGCTGCTGCATCCGATCAAATCACCGCCTTCGCCCGCGCACGGCGCGCTCGAACTGGCCCGGCGGCTGCACGCACGGTGAGCGAAACGCTGCCGCCGACCGAGGGCCGCAACGCCCGAAGCGAAGGGCTCGATCTCCTACCGACGCGCGAATTGGTCGATTTGCTTGTGCGCGATCACGCCGACGCGGTGGCTGCGGTGCGCGCTCAAAGCGCCACGATTGCGCGCGTCGTCGATGCCATCGCCGCGCGCCTAGAGGCCGGCGGGCGGCTCCACTACGTCGGCGCCGGAACGAGCGGGCGTCTGGCGACCCTGGATGCCGCGGAGATGCCGCCGACGTTCGGCACCCCGCCCGAGTTGGTATGCGCGCACATCGCCGGCGGCGCCGCGGCGCTTCGCACCGCGATCGAGGGTGCAGAAGACGACGCGGAAGCGGGCGATGCGGAGATGCGCGATCACGTGCGAAGCGCCGACGTGGTGATCGGACTCTCCGCGAGCGGCGGCGCGCGCTTCGTCGTCGCGGCGCTCGAGCGCGCTCGAGCGATCGGCGCGCTCACGATCGCGATCACCAGCAGCGCCTCATCGGCGCTCGCGCGAATCGCGGACGAAGCGATCACCGTACCGACCGGCGCCGAAGTGGTGAGCGGTTCGACCCGTTTGAAGGCCGGAACCGCACAGAAGATCGCGCTCAACGCGATCTCGACCGCCGTCATGGTTCGGCTCGGAAGAGTGTATGACAACCTCATGGTCGACATGGTCGCGACCAACGAAAAACTGCGCGCGCGCGCCGTGCGTTTGGTGCGCGCGCTCACCGGTGCCGACGAGATACGGGCGCGTGAGGCGCTGGCTGATGCCGGCGGCCGCGTGAAGGTCGCCGCCGTGATGATCGCACGCGGGGTGCGTGCCGATGAAGCGCGAGCACTCTTGCAGGGGGCGACGCTCCGATCGCTGCTCTAGCTTGCTTCATTCGCCTGCTCGCGATGATCGTCGCGCCGATCGTGTTCGTACCGATGGACGATCGTCCGGTGACGCTGCAGCTTCCGCTCATGCTGGGACCCATTGCGGGCCGTCCCGTCCTGGCACCACCGCGAGCGTTGCTCGGAAACTACTTACAGCCCGGCAAACCCGACGCGATCATCGCCTGGCTCAACGGCACGGCGCCGCGCGGAGGAGCCTACGTGCTCTCGAGCGACATGCTCGCATACGGCGGACTGACGGCCTCGCGGGTTCCGGGTCCAAGCTATCTCGACGCATATCAACGGTTGCGTGAACTCGATGCGTTGCATTCGCGGTATTCCGGCGCATGGATCGGCGTGTTCGGGACGATCATGCGTTTGGCTCCGACCGGAGTACCCGCCTGGACACCGTACTTCGCGCCCTATCCGGCCTGGGCGTACCTGCAGCAATACGCCAATCTTCACGACCCGCTCGAACCGTCGGAAGAGGCCGAAGCGGCGCATCTGCGCGAGCTGATCGGCGCACCGCTACTCGAGGCGTATCTGCAGACGCGCGCCCGTGATTACGGCGTCGATCATCTATTGATCGACAAAGCCAAGGCCGGTGCGATCGATCGCCTCGTGCTTGGCCAAGACGATGCCAAACCGTACGGGCTGCACGTTCCGGAAGTCGATGCGCTGCAGCGGTATTTGGCGAGCGCCGATCTCGGTTCGCGCGCCTCGATCGAACCGGGCGCCGATGAACTTGGGATGTCGCTGGTGGCGCACGCGCTTGCGCGCGCCGCGCACTGGACGCCGCACATCGCCGTGCGGTACTCGACGCCGCTGGGCGCGCAATATCAGGACCCGCTCGAGTTCACGCCGATCGGCGTGACGATCGACGACCTGATCGCACTCTGCGGCGGCGTGCGCGACGATGCTGCCCCGCAGATCGTCCTCTACGTGCATCTGCCGAACACCGGCCCCGCGCTCGATGACGCGTTCATGGCGGCGATGCGCGGCGATCTCGATGATGGACGTTCGGTCGCCGTGGTCGATCTCTCGTTCGAAGGAAGCTATGCGCAGCAGCAGGCCTTTGCTCAAGCGCTCTTGAGCTCGGGTTTGGCGCGCCGTCTCGATGCGTACGCGGCCTGGAATACCGACGCCAATAGCACGGGAACCGCACTGGCCGAAGCGATCGCGGCCGGAGCCGGGCGGCGCTTACACAGCTACGACGCGCTTGCGCACGAAACGTTCACGTTTATGCGCTTCGTCGACGACGTCGACTTTCACGACGCCGTGCGGCCCGACCTCAACGATTGGCTCGCGGCACAGGGCGTGACCGATCACTCGCTGCTCGCTCCCGCGATCGCCGCACCGACCGCGCAGCGCGACCGCGCACTACTCTGGAACGACGCGGAAGCAACGCTCGCGCAACTCTATCCGAACTTGCACATCACCGCGATCGCGATCACCCTTCCTTGGGATCGCACCTTCGAGACCGGTCTCGACGTTCGGCTGGCGCCCAATCTCTGACGTCGACTCGGCTACGTGTGGTCGCGCTGGCAGAGCTCGATCAGCACGCCGCCGGTCGACTTGGGATGAAGGAAGGCGATCAGATTCCCGTGCGCGCCCTTGCGCGGATGCTCGTCGATCAAACGCACGCCCTTGGCCTTATAGTCGGCCAACGCCGTAACGAGATCGTCGACGCGGTAGGCGGTGTGGTGGAGCCTCGTCTCCGCTTCGCCGCGAAAGCGCGCGATCGGCGAATTCGGGTCGAGCGGACGCAGGAGTTCGATCGCTGAGTCGCCGGCTTGCAAACCCACCGCTTCGACACCTTGGTCCGCGATCGTCTCGCGGTAGATCGGTGCGAAGCCAAGTGTTTGCACGTAGAGCTCGAGCGCGGCATCGAGGTCTTTGACGACGATCGCGATGTGATCGATGTTCACGCGACGACCTCTTTGGCGCGATAGACGCCGAAGACGTCGCGCAAGACGTTGCAGATCTCGCCCAGTGTTGCGCCGGCATCGACCGCTTCGATGAAGGGCGGAATCAGATTCTCGCCGCTGCCGGCGGCAGACCGCACCTCGGCCAGCCTTGCTTCGAGCCGCGCCCGATCGCGCGCTGCACGGAAGGCCTGGAGCCGCGCGATCTGTTCGCGTTCGATCGCATCATCGATCCGTTGCAGTGGAATCGACGCGCTGCTCTCGCTCTCCCCGAACGCATTGACGCCGACGACGATGCTCGTTCCGCGCTCGATCGCCTGCTGCGCCTCGTAGGCGGAGTCGGCGATGCGGGATTGCATCCACCCGCTTTCGATCGCGGCGATGCTCCCGCCCAGATCGTCGACTTCTTTGATCAGCGCGCGCGCCCGCTCGATCAGCTCGTTGGTCAGCGTTTCCACGTAGTACGATCCGGCCATCGGGTCGACCACGTCGGCAACGCCGGATTCGTAACCGATGATCTGCTGGGTTCGCAGTGCGACCTTAGCGCTCTCCGCCGTCGGCAGTGCGAGTGCTTCGTCTTTGCCGTTGGTGTGCAGCGACTGTGTTCCGCCGAGCACGGCAGCCAGCGCCTGCAGCGTGACGCGCACGACGTTGTTATCCGGTTCTTGCGCGGTGAGCGTCGACCCGCCGGTCTGGGTGTGGAAACGCAGCATCTGCGAGCGCGGATCGGTGCAACCGAATTCGTCGCGCGTGATGTGCGCCCACAGATAACGAGCAGCGCGGAATTTGGCGATCTCTTCGAAGAAGTCGTTGTGCGCGTTCCAGAAAAAGGAGATGCGCGGCGCGACCAGGTCGAGATCGATCCCGGCCGCGCGCGCGGCTCTCAGATACGCCTTGGCATTGGAGAGGGTGAAGGCGATCTCTTCGACCGCGGTCGATCCGGCCTCGCGAATATGATAGCCCGAGATCGAGATCGTATTCCACTGCGGAACCTCGCGCGCACAGTAGGCCATCACGTCGGTGACCAATCGCATCGAGGGGCCGGGCGGGTAGATGTAGGTTCCGCGCGCGACGTATTCTTTGAGCACGTCGTTTTGAATCGTGCCGCCGAGCTCGTCGAACGAAATGCCCCGCCGGCGCGCAACTGCGAGGAGCATCGCAAGCAGAATCGAAGCCGGCGCGTTGATCGTCATCGAAACGGTGACGCTCTCGAGCGGAATGCCGTCGAAGAGCGTTTCCATGTCGGCGATCGAGTCGATCGCGACGCCGACCTTTCCCACCTCGCCGCGGGCGAGCGGCGCGTCGGAATCGTGGCCGAGCTGAGTGGGCAGGTCGAATGCGACCGAGAGTCCGGTCGTCCCATGCGCAAGCAGATAGCGGTAGCGCGCGTTCGATTCGGCGGCGGTTGCAAAGCCGGCGTATTGCCGCATCGTCCAGAGCCGACCGCGGTACATGTCGGCGCGGATACCGCGCGCAAACGGAAAGTCGCCGGGCTCCCCCAGCTCGTGAGCTTTGCCTTCGATACGATCGTAGCGAGGTTCCAGGGGAATGCCGCTGGCGTTGAACTTGCGTGCCATACAGACAGCTTTCGTCGCCCGCCGCGGTGCCTCATCCGCTCGGCGCTCGGTCAGAACCTAGCTGAGATAACCGACGGGACCTGATCGTCTCTACTCGACCGTCACGAGCGGTGCGCGCGACTCGATCGTCGCGCCCGCCGCCGCGTGAACGGCGCTGACCGTGCCGCTCTTGTGCGCGCGGATCTCGTTCATCATCTTCATCGCCTCGACGATCGCCACGACCTGACCTTCGGCAATCGAGTCCCCGGCACAGACCTTCATCTCGACGACGACGCCGTGCATCGGCGAAACGACGTCGTTTCCGCTCGCTGCGCCGCGCTGTTTCTTCCCGGTCGATCGCGGCGCCAGCCGCTGCGCGCCATTTTTTGTGGGCAATGAACCACGCTGCGGCAAATCGAAAACGCGAACTCGATACAGTTTGTCGTTGACCTGCACCCGTAGGTCTTGCGGCGGCGAAGGTTCAGCGCCCCCTCCGTAGCCGAGCGCGAGTTCGATGGTCCCTCCTCCGGCTCGCTGAGTCTTGTTACGCTCGCCTGCGGAGGAACCATCGAACAATTTCGCGGCGAAAGATTCGAGTGTCGCGGTACCGTACGAAGCGTCGCGAACGCTCGGCTCATCGCACAATGCGCGCAGCAGCGGCAGCGTCGTCGGCACGCCTTCGATCGCATACTCGTCGATTGCGCGGGCGAGACGTGCAATCGCCTGCGCGCGCGTCGGCGCCCAGACCACGAGTTTGGCGATCATCGAGTCGTAGTCGGGTGAGATCGTGTAGCCCGGATAGGCAGCGGAGTCGACGCGCACGCCGAGCCCGCCCGGTTCGTGATAGGCGGTGACCGTGCCGGGGGCCGGGCGAAAGTTGTCGGCGGGATCCTCGGCGTTGACTCGGCCTTCGATCGCGGCGCCGTGGAAGGTGACCTCGTCTTCAGTGAAGCCGAGTTCGTCGCCGGCGGCGACGCGAATCTGCTCGCGAATCAAGTCGAGGCCGGAGATCATCTCGGTGACGGTGTGCTCGACTTGTATGCGCGTGTTCATCTCCAGGAAGAAGAAGTCGTCGCCTTTGACCAGACACTCGATCGTGCCGACCGAGTCGTAGCCGATCGCTTGCGCGGCGCGCACGCCGGCTTCGCGCATCGCGCGGCGCACTTTGAGCGGAATCTGCGCGGGTGCCTCTTCCCAGAGCTTTTGGTGACGCCGCTGTAGCGAGCAGTCGCGCTCGCCGACGTGCAGCACGTTGCCGTGCTTGTCGGCGAGAATCTGCAGCTCGACGTGTTTGGGATTCTCGAGATAGCGCTCGGCGTAGATCGTGCCGTTCTTGAAGTACGATTCGGCCTCGCGCCTCGCGGTGGTGAAGGCGGATTCGATCTCGTCGAGCGTGCGCGCGACCTTGAGCCCCTTGCCGCCGCCGCCGCCCGAGGCTTTGAGCGCGAGGGGTAACCCGTAGGCGAGCGCGGCTTCACGCGCGCCGGCCACGTCCGCGATCGCTTCGGTTCCGCCGGGAACGAACGGCACGCCGGCCTTGGCCATCGCTTGCCGCGCGCGCAGCTTGTCGCCCATCGCGTCGATCGCATCGGGATGCGGGCCGATCCAGGTCAATCCGGCGGCGATGATGCGCCGCGCGAACGCCGCGTTTTCGGCGAGGAAGCCATATCCCGGATGAATCGCTTGCGCACCCGCGCGTCTGGCCGTCTCGAGAATCGCGTCGATGTTGAGATAGCTCGCGGACGGCGCAGCGGGGCCGATAAGGTAGGCTTCGTCGGCCATCCGCACGTGTATCGCGTCGCGATCGGCCTCGGAGTAGACGGCGACGGTCGCGATCGACATCTCGCGCGCCGTGCGGATGATGCGCACCGCGATCTCGCCGCGGTTGGCGATGAGGATTTTAGCGAAGGGCGCGGACATCTTCGATCTCGAGTTCGGGATTGCGATCGGCGAGCTTCCAGCGCGATCCTTCGCGTCCTTCGAGGCTCGCTTGCGCTCGCGCCTCAGGATGACGTCGATCCGCGATCAACATAGCCAGCGCAGCAGCGATGGCCGCGAGCTCGTCGTCGCTGATCACGAGCCGAAGTCGGGTGGGTACATGCCGACCGCGTGGTATCCGGCGTCGACGAAGTGCACGTCGGCGGTGACAGCCGCGGCGAGGTCGGACGCGAGGTACACAGCGGTGTTGCCGACGTCTTCGGCGGTCACGTTGCGGCGCAGCGGCGCGACCTGCGGTACGACGTCGAGCATTTTCGTTGCGCCCGCGACTTGCCGCATGCTCGCGGTCTTGATCGGACCGGCCGAGATCGCGTTCACGCGAATGCCGCGCCCGCCGAGATCGTAGGCCAAATAACGTACCGATGATTCGAGCGCCGCTTTCGCGATGCCCATGAGATTGTAGTTCGGCACGATCTGCGTAGCGCCGAGATAGGTCATCGCGACGATCGACGCGTTGTCATTGAAGTCCTCACGCAATGCGGAAACGAGCGCGATCAACGAGTAGGCCGAGACGTCGAGTGAGAGCGCGAAGCCCTTGCGCGAGGTGTCATAGACCGTGCCGCGCAGATCGTCCTTGTCGGCAAAGGCGATTGAATGGACCAGCGCATCGAGTGCACCGAAATGCTGCCCCACCCGGTCGCGCATTGCTTCCAGCGACGCGTCGCTGGAGACGTCGCATTCGATGACCGGACCACCACCCAGTTCCGCGGCGAGCTTCGCAACCTCGTCGCGCACCCGCTCGCCCTGATAGGTGAACGCGAGCTGTGCGCCGTGTTCGTGCATCTTGCGCGCGATGCCGGTCGCGATCGACCAGCGGTTGGCAACGCCGGTTACCAGGGCGCGCTTTCCTTCGAGCAGTTTCACGTGGGGTTAGATACCAGCGCAAGGGCCCTCGTCCTCTCGCGCGAATCGGAAAGCCTCATGTTCGTACTGATTTCGCGCTACCTCAAACCCCTCGACGAGGTGGATCGCTGGGTGCCCGAGCATCGGGCCTTTCTCGAACGCCATTTCGAGGCGCATCACCTGTTGACGTCAGGTCCGCAGAATCCCCGGACCGGCGGCATCATCGTGACGCACGATATGACGCGCGAGCAGGTCGACGCGATGCTGGCTGAAGATCCCTTCGTGCGGGAAGGCATCTCCGAGTATCAGATCATCGAATTCAACCGGACACGTCCGATCAATCCGTAGCGCATGAGCAGGGGTGCGCGCTGGGCCGCCGGCATCGTTGCGGCGGTGGTGGCGATCGTTCATTTGGCGACGGCCGGAGCGTACCACCTCTTCGCCAACGAACTCTACTTCATCGTCTGCGGCCGCCATCCGGCCTTCGGCTACGTCGACCAGCCGCCGCTCGTGCCGCTCCTCGCGGCGCTCATGCAGATCGGCGGCGTGAACGTCTGGCTCGAGCGTCTTCCCGGCGTCCTCGCTACGATCGCGCTGGTCCCCTTGACCGTCGCCTTCGCGCAATTGCTCGGTGCCAGTACGCGCGGGGCATGGCTTGCCGCGGTTGCCGTCGCGAGCGCGACGCTCGTCACCGCCATGTCGGGGACGCTCGGTACCTCGACCTTCGAGCCTCTCGGGTTCACCGCGGTTGCCTACTTGATCGCGCGCGCGCTGCGTCGCGATGAGCCGCATCTATATTGGTGGGCCGGCCTCGTCGGAGGCCTTACCTTCGAAACACGGTACGGGATCCTCATGTGGGGTGCCGGCATCGCGATCGGCCTGTTGCTCTGCGGTCCACGTTCGGTGTTCCGGTCGCGCGATCTCTGGATCGGCGCTGCAATTGCCGCGGCGATCGCACTGCCCAATGTGATCTGGCAAGCCGCGCACGGCTTTCCGTTTCTGGAGTTGGTGCGCAACGACAACTCGGGCAACTTCACCGGCGGCCCGATCGGCTTTACGCTCGGGCAGATCTTTCTGTTGAACGTCGTGCTCGCGCCGCTCTGGATCACCGGCATCATCGCGCCGTTCGTTCAAGGTCGCCTTGCACCGTTTCGTTTTCTCGCCGTCACCTTCGTCGTGACGGGCGCGCTGATCGTGATCACGCACGGCAAGGCGTATTATTATGCGGGCGCCTATCCGACGATCTTTGCGCTCGGTGCGGCTGCCTGCACGATGGTGCCGCGCGCGCTGGTCGCGCTCTGGGCCGTTCTCGCGGCTGCGAATGCTACGCTCGCGCTCCCGTACGTGCTCCCCGTCATGCCCGTCGCGCGCTTCAAGGCGATGCTCGATCGCAGCACGTTCAAGCCGCCGCCGATGGAGCGCGCCGGCATTGGCGCGCCGCTGATGCAGGTCTACTCCGGCGAGTTCGGCTGGCGCGAACTGGCCCGGATCGTCAGCGACGTGTATGCCTCGCTGCCGGAGGGCGATCGCGTCAGGGCGGCGATCTACGCACCGACCTACGCCGACGCGAGCGCGATCGACATCTACGGCACGAACCTGCCGCCCGCGATCAGTGGCAACAACCAATATTACCTGTGGGGTCCGCGCGGGTACGACGGTTCGGTCGTCATCGCGGTCAATGCCGATCCGGCCTATTGGGCCGGGATCTGCGCCTCGGCGCGCGTCATCGCGCACACGGAAGAGTCTCCCTACGCAATGCCCTATGAAGTGAACCAGCCGATCGTGCTCTGCCGCGGCATGCACCCGCCGCTGCCGCAGCAATGGGCGAATTTCAAACACTACGGTATCGAGAATCCGGGCGTCGGTGCTCCATCATGGGAGCATCGGCGAGCTTAAGCATTCGGCGCCAACGACGTCTGCAGCAGCGTGAAGCGCTGCTCTTGGATGGCGTGAATCGCCCATACGCCTGCCGGTACGAGCATCGCGTTCGGCACCAGGTGGCGGGTGAGATCGTCGTACACGGTGTCCTCCGGTTTATCGACCGTTCGCGCGAACATCGCGGCGAAGCCGTGCGCGGCATTGTTGCAGATAAAGAAGTACGCGCCGGCGTCGGCGATGAGCGCGCTGATCGAGGCGTCGTTTTTTCCGCCCTGGCGACGTAGGCACGGGTTGCCGGTCCCGCCGTCGCTGCGCACGGAGGCAATCTGCTTCCCTAGCCTGTTTGCCAGGTTCTTTTGCTCGAACGGAATGACGTAGCGATTCCAGATCCAATCGTCGAAACCCAACAGAATCGCAGGGCCGTGATAGAGCACCGCGACCGGAAAGACGTCGCCGGACGCAACGCCGACGTCGTGATATGCGCTCAGCGTGTTGCGCATTGCGCCGAAAACCTCGCCGCCGTCAATCTCGACCGAGGCGAAGAGATGTTTGTGCGACTGCGCTCCATCGAGCAGTTCGGTAAACGCCGTTAGATCGAAATCGAGCTTCGCGCCTTTGGCCCCGGCCGCGACCGGTATCGCCGCGGCGGCTAACGTGCCGGCGATGAGAAAATCCTTACGCGAGGTCATGCGTGCTCCTTGACGGGTTTACAGTGGGATGTTGCCGTGTTTGCGTTTGGGGCGCTCGACCCGTTTGTTTTCGAGCATTTCGAGCGCGGTCGCGATCACTCCGCGCGTGCGATGCGCTTCGATCACGTCATCAACGTAGCCGCGCTGTGCCGCGATGTATGGATTCGCGAAGCGCTCGGTATATTCGTCGATCAGCTCTTTGGTCTTTGCGCTCTTGTCCTTGGCGGCGGCGATCTCGCGCCGGTTGATCACCTTGACCGCCCCCTCTGCGCCCATCACCGCGATCTCGGCGGTCGGCCACGCGAGATTGACGTCCGCTCGAATGTGTTTGGAGGCCATGACGTCGTACGCACCGCCGTAGGCTTTGCGGGTGATGACCGTGATCTTCGGGACGGTTGCCTCGGCGAAGGCGTAGAGCAGTTTGGCGCCGTGGAGGATGATGCCGCCGTATTCTTGGTCGGCGCCGGGTAAGAAGCCGGGAACGTCGACGAAGGTCAGCAACGGAATGTTGAACGCGTCGCAAAAGCGCACGAACCGCGCGGCCTTGATCGACGACTTGATGTCGAGCACGCCGGCGAGCACGCTCGGTTGATTGGCGACCACGCCGACGCTGCGGCCGGCGATCCGGCCGAAACCGCACAGGATGTTCTGCGCGTAGAGCGGCTGGATCTCGAAGAAGTCGCCGTAATCGAGAATCCCTGCGATCACCGCATGCATGTCGTACGGTTTGTTCGGCGCGTCGGGCACGATGTCGTCGAGCTGCATATTTTCGCGTTGTGGATCGTCGTCGGAGGCGAAGTGCGGCGGATCTTCGAGATTGTTCTGCGGAATATACGAGAGCAGCGTCTTGGTCTGCAGCGCGAGGTCGTCCTCGTCGGAGGCAACCACGTGGGCCACGCCGCTGCGCGTCGCGTGCGTCATCGCGCCGCCGAGCTCTTCGAAGGTGACGTCCTCGCCGGTCACGGTCTTGATGATCTCCGGTCCGGTAATGAACATCTGCGAAATCTTCTCGGTCATGATGATGAAGTCGGTGATCGCCGGCGAGTAGACGGCGCCGCCCGCACACGGGCCGGCGATCAAGCTGAGTTGCGGCACCACGCCGCTGGCTTGCACGTTCCGCCAGAAAATCTCGGCATAGCCGCCGAGCGAGACGACGCCCTCCTGAATGCGCGCACCGCCGGAGTCGTTGATGCCGATCATCGGCGAGCCGGTGCGCACCGCCAGATCCATCACTTTGCAGATCTTCTCGGCGAAGGCTTCGCCGAGCGATCCGCCCAGGACCGTGAAGTCTTGCGAGAAGAGAAAGACTTGCCGCCCGTCGATCGTTGCGCGACCGGTCACGACGCCGTCGCCGAGAAATTCCTTTTCGTCCATGCCGAACGCGCTCGTGCGATGGACGACGAATTGATCGAGTTCGGTAAACGAACCCGGATCGACGAGCGCGGCGATGCGTTCGTGCGCGGTGCGCTTTCCGCGCTGGTGCTGTTTCTCGATTGCCTCCGTTCCCGCCGGAGCCTGGGCCAGCTCGCGCTTCGCGGCGAGCTCACGATAGCGTTCCTCGTGCGTCCTCACCGAATCGGACTTGCACGAGAAATGAGGTTGCCCCTGGCGGTGGCTCGGATCATTCCGCGCCGATGGCCACCGGCGCGGGAGCGCCGTGAGCGACCCGCGCGGGACGCAGCAAGAGCACGAGCGGGGTGAGAATGAACGTCACGACGCCGAGGAAGTAGAATGCATCCGCGAATGCCATCGTATTCGCTTGCTGCGCCACCAGCGCGGCCACGCTGGTGAGCGGCGCATGCGCCTGGAGAGCGTGCTGAACGGCGGGACTTGAAAGCGTGATCTGCGCCGCCAGGTGATCCTGATGAAACGCACCGCGCCGGTCGAGCAGCGTCACCAACACTGCGGTCGAAACCGAACCGCCGAGTTGCTGGCACAGATTCAGCAGCGCCGTGGCCTTTTGCGTCTCGATCCCGTGGACCGAGGTCAGGACGGTAACCGCAAGCGGAACGAAGATCAAACCGAAGCCGATGCCGCCGAGAACCAGCGGAAAGATGAACGTCTCGAAGACGCTGTTCGTGGTCAGGACTTTCGCCGTGTCGATGTTGGCGATGCCGACGATGATGAAGCCGACCGCGAGGAGCACTTGCGCGGGGATCTTCAACCGGTTCAGAAGGCCGAGCGTGATGAAGGTCATGACCATGATCCCGAGCGCGCGGCACAAGATCGAGAGGCCCGAGAGCGTTGCGGTGAAGTTCAGGAGCAACTGCTGGAATTGCGGTGCGAGAATGATCCCGCCGAAGAGCGAGAATGCCAGCGCCATCCCGAGCAGACAGCCGGCGGCAACCGTTCGATTGCGGATCAGGATGCCGATGTCGACGATCGGGTTTTTCACGACCCGCAGCTCCCAGTAGATAAAGGCCGCGAGCGAGGAGACGGAAAGCGCGGCGGTCAGGAGGATGTTCGTGTCGCTGAACCAGTCGTACCGTTCGCCCTCGTCGAGCACGTATTGCAGACAACCCAACCCCGTCGCCATGAGGGCGAGCCCGACCCCGTCGACCGACGGGCGTCCGTGGCGCGGCGGATCGCGCAGCAGCATCGCGCAGAGAACACCGGAGATGACTCCCGGGACGATGTTGACGTAGAAGATCCAATTCCAGGAAAGCGAGTCGGTCAGCACGCCGCCGAGCGTCGGTCCGATCGACGGACCGACCACCGCACCGATCGAGGTGAGCGCTTGACTCAAGCCGAGTTGCCGGGCGGGAAACGTGTCACGCATGATCGCTTGGCCGGTGGCGATCAATCCGCCGCCGCACAGACCTTGCAGGACGCGAAAGAAGATGAGCGAGCTCAGCGTCGTCGCGGTCCCGCACAGTCCCGAGGTGATCGTGAAGCCGACGATCGCGCCGACGTAGTAATTGCGCCGGCCGAAGACCTGCTGCAGCCAGGGCGTGAGCGGGATGACGATCACCGCCGCGATGATGTACCCGGTGACGATCCAGGCGCCGTCGTCGAAGTTTGCGCCGAGGTTGCCCTGAATCGTCGGGAGTGCGACGTTGACGATGGTGGCGTCCAGCACTTGCAGGAGTGTCGCCGACATCACGCCGACGACGATGAGCCACCGCCGCGCGCCGAACTCGACCAGCTCCTCGTGTGACTGCATGCCGTTCGTGCAACGCCCTCAAGGATGTCAAAGGTTACAGACCGAACGGTCTGTTTTTATGAGGGGTTCGAAACGGCGGGCCGCGATCCTCGCGTCGGCCGCCCCGATCTTCAACCGGCGCGGGTTCGCGGGCACGTCGATCGCCGACATTCTCGAAGCGACCGAGTTGGAGAAGGGCGGCCTCTACAACCATTTCGCGAGCAAGGAAGAACTTGCGGTGGAAGCGTTCGACTATGCTTACGCGCAAGTCGACGCGTACTTCACCAAAGCGTTGCTCGCCGTCGCGCCGGGACTGGCACGGATCCGCGCGTACATCGACGCGTTCGAGCGGTATTGCGAGCGGCCGGTTATCGACGGCGGCTGTCCGGTGATGAACGTGTGCATCGAAGCCGACGACGCGCTGCCGTTCCTGCGCGAACGCGTTGCTGACGCCTTTCAGGTGATGCGCGCGCTCGTGCATCGGAACTTGCGGCGCGCCGTTTCCACCGGCGAGTTGCGCGCGACGATGGATCTCGAGCAAGCGACGGATTTCGTCGTCGCCTCACTCGAGGGGGCCGTCTTACTCGTCCGAGGGTTGCGTTCGCGCGCGCATTCGCGCAACGTGTGCGGCGCGTTGCGCGCTTGGCTCGACGAGCAATGTGCGACCTAACCATTCCCGCGCTCGACGGCGCCGCACTGCGCGCCACGCTGTTCGAGCCGCAGGAGGCGCGCGCCGCGGTGATAATCAGCGGCGCGACGGCTGTGCCGCGCGGTTACTACGGCGGCTTGGCAGCCTATCTCGCGACGCTGGGCGCGGCGGTTGTTACCTATGACTACCGCGGATCGGGCGAGCCGCCGTCCGTGTTGCGCCGCTCGAGAGCGCGCATGCGCGATTGGGGGGAACTCGACGCGCCCGGCGTCATCGCGTGGATGCGCGAACGCTACCCGCTTGCGCGGCTGCATCTGGTCGGACATTCGTACGGCGGTCACGCACTCTTGCTCGCGCCGAACAATCACGAGATCGCGCGTGCCGTCACGATTGCTTCCGGTTTGGGCTATTGGGGATACGTGACGCCGCGCGAGCGCTATCGCGTCTACCTGCTGATGCGATTCGTTACGCCGCTGGCGGTCGCGATTTGCGGCTATTCACCCGGATCGCGGATGGGTTTCGGCGAGGACCTGGCGCCCGGCGTGGCGCGCGAATGGAGCCGCTGGGTCATGAATCCAAGGTATTTCCTCGACGATCCGACGCTGACGTCGTTACGCAACGGCGCGAACTATCACGGCTCGCTGCTCATGTTGGCGCCGAGCGATGACGCGTGGATCACGCGTGCGGCGATCGAGGGATTGGCGGCGGTGTTTACCGGTACGCAGCCGGAGATCCGCGAGATCGATCCGCCCGCCTACGGCGTGAAAGCGATCGGACACATGGGATTTTTCCGCTCCGCCAATGCGGCGGCGTGGCGGATCGTCAGCGACGCACTCTCTTTGGAGGAAGATCATGCAAGTGGCGCACGAGCGCACGTTTAACTGGACCGATTTTCGCGAAGTAGCGCGCGGCATGGCAGGGCGCCCGCATTTGGAATGGATGCAGGCGATGATCGCCGGCGAAATTCCGCCGCCGCCGCTTGGCAGCGCCTTCGAGTTCGCCTTCGAAACGGCGGAACCGGGGCGCGTCACTTTTTCGGTTGCAGCCCATGAGTGGGCCGCCAACCCCGCCGGGGTGGTGCACGGCGGATTTATCTCGACGCTGCTCGATACGGTGCTGACGCTTTGCGTGCAGACGAAGCTCCCGCAAGATCGGTTGGCAACGACGACCGATTTGCACGTGCGCTTCGTACGGCCGGCCACGCCGAACGGCCAGCGCCTGCGCGCGGAAGCGACCGCGGTCCATATCGGCTCGACGATGGCCACCGCCGAAGGCCGCGTTTACGATGCGGCCGGGAAGATGGTCGCGCATGGGACGACAGCCCTCGCGATCATTGCTTTTCCCGGTGCGAGCGACGCGGGCAGGCGCTAGTGCCCTACCAAATCCCCAGCATCGCTTTGACGTCGTCCGACGCCATGGTCGCCGGATCCCAGGGCGGCGAGAAGGTAATATCGATGGTCGCTCCCTTGACCCCCTCGACCGCAAGGACGTGGTCCTCGACCGACTTCTTGAACATCGGACCGACCGGGCACATCGGCGAGGTTAGCGTCATGACGACGCTCACGTACTCCCCGGCGTCCCCTTCCACGCTTACGTCGTAAACCAAGCCAAGCTCCAGGATCCCCAAGTTCAGCTCGGGGTCCTTCACGTCGGCCAGGGCGGTACGGATTTGATCGGTCGTCGGCATACTTCTCATCTTAATACAGGACGGTCCGCTCGGCCTACGGCCGACCGCGCATCCGGCGCTGCGGACCTCCAGCCGCATCCTGCGGCTCGGCCGAGGCCCGGAGCGATGCGGGGGCGTACCGCCCGATACAAAAGAGTAAAGGGCGTCACGAAACCCGTCGTCGATGGGTAGCGTTAGAGTAAAATACTTGCGCGGGGCGCAAGGCCCGATTTCCCGGAGGAAAAGCCAAGCAATGTCAATGTGGGAACCGTTCACCGAGCGCGCGAGACGCAGCATCGTGCTGGCTCAAGAAGAAGCGCAGCGCTTGGGGAACAACTACATCGGTACCGAGCACATCCTGCTCGGTATCATCTCGGAAGGCGAAAGCCTGGCCGCAAAAGTTCTCGAGTCGCTTGGCGTCAATCTGGCCAAGGTGCGGCAAGAGGTGGAAGCCATCGTCGGGCGCGGCGGTCAAACCGTGCAGCAAGAGATGGTCTTCACGCCGCGCGCGAAGCGCGTGATCGAACTTGCCTTCGAAGAGGCGCGCCAGCTCAACCACAACTACATCGGCACGGAGCATCTGTTGCTCGGCCTGATCCGCGAGGGCGAGGGCGTGGCCGCGCGGGTGCTGACCAACCTTGGCGTCGACCCGGCCAAAGTGCGCGTGCAAACCACATCGCTGCTCGGCGCCGAAGGCCAGCCGCCCGCGCCCAAGGGCAAGAGCAAGACGCCGACGCTCGATGCGTACGGCCGCGATCTCACGCAGCTCGCGCGCGAGAACAAACTCGATCCCGTGATCGGACGAAACAACGAGATCGAGCGCGTGATTCAAATTCTCTCGCGGCGCACCAAGAACAATCCGGCGTTGATCGGCGAACCGGGCGTCGGTAAGACCGCGATCGCCGAAGGTCTGGCACAGCGCGTCATCAAGGGCGATATTCCCGAGCCGCTGCGCGAGCGGCGCGTGATCACGCTCGATCTGGCGGGACTCGTTGCCGGAACGAAGTACCGCGGTGAATTCGAAGAGCGGATGAAGCGCGTCATGGACGAAATCCGCGGCGCGGCGGGCGAGATCATCCTGTTCATCGACGAGTTGCACACGCTGGTGGGCGCCGGCGCAGCCGAGGGCGCGATCGATGCAAGCAACATCATCAAACCTGCGCTCGCGCGCGGCGAACTGCAGTGCATCGGCGCGACCACGCTCAACGAATTTCGCAAGCACATCGAGAAGGACTCGGCGCTCGAGCGGCGCTTCCAGCCGGTCATGGTCGGCGAGCCGTCGGTCGAAGAGACGGTCGAGATCCTGATGGGCCTGCGCGATCGTTACGAAGCCCATCACAAGGTGCAAATCACCGACCAGGCGTTGGCAGCGGCGGCAAAGCTTTCGGACCGCTACATCACCGATCGCTTCCTGCCCGACAAGGCCGTCGACCTGATCGACGAAGCCAGCTCGCGCGTGCGCCTGCAGGCCACGTTGCCGCCGGCGGAGATTCGCGAGGTCGACGCGCAACTGCGCCGCGTGATCGCCGAGAAAGAATCGGTCGTCAAGAACCAGGAGTTCGAGAAGGCTGCTTCGATTCGCGATCGCGAGGAGAAGCTGCGGCTGGAGAAGTCGCGCCTCGAGGGCGAGTGGCAAGAGAAGAAAGCGCAGAACGCCGATAAGCCCTTGCGCGTCACCGAGGAAAACGTCGCCGAGATCGTCTCGTCGTGGACCAAGATTCCGGTCAGCCGTCTCGCCCAAGCCGAGACCGAAAAACTGCTCAACATGGGCGCGAAGCTGCACGAGCGCATCGTCGGTCAGGACGAAGGAATCAACGTGATCACGCGAGCGATCCGGCGCTCCCGCGCGGGGTTGAAAAACCCGAATCGTCCGATCGGCTCGTTTCTCTTTCTCGGCCCGACCGGCGTCGGCAAAACCGAGGTCGCGCGAAGCCTGGCCGAGTTCATGTTCGACGACGAAGAGTCGATGATCCGCATCGACATGTCGGAGTACATGGAGAAGTATTCGGTCTCGCGCCTGGTCGGCGCACCTCCGGGATACGTCGGCTATGAGGAAGGCGGCCAGCTCACCGAAGCGGTGCGCCGCCGTCCGTACTCGGTCGTGCTGCTCGATGAAATCGAAAAGGCGCACCCCGACGTCTTCAACCTGCTGCTGCAAGTGCTCGACGACGGCCGCCTGACCGATTCTCAAGGGCGCCAGGTCGATTTCAAAAACACCGTGATCATCATGACCTCGAACGTCGGTGCGGCAGGAATGCAAACGACGACCGACATCGGGTTCCGGCCGCAAAAAGGCAGCGAGGACGACGAGACCAAGGGCTACGAACGGATGAAGAACAAGGTGCTCGAGGAGGTCAAGCACACCTTCCGGCCCGAGTTCCTCAATCGCGTCGACGAGGTCGTCGTCTTCCATCAGCTCAGCAAAGCGCAGATCGAAGAGATCGTCGGACTCGAACTGGAGAAAGTGCTGCGCGAGGTTCGCGCGCAAGACATGCATCTCAAGGTTACCGACGCGGCGAAGACGTTGCTCGCGAAGAAGGGCTGGGACCCGCAGTTCGGCGCGCGTCCGCTGCGTCGCGCGATTCAACGCAACGTCGAGGATGAGCTGGCCGAGGAGATGCTCAAGGGAACCTTCGTCGCCGGCGATCACGTGCTGGCCGATGTCGATTCCGACGATCCCGAGAAGTTGAAGTTCTCGAAGATTCCGTCGATCGAACTCCCGGCGGAACCGAGCGAACCCGCCCACGCATGACGACCGGCCTCGCGGCCGGCAAGTTCGACCCGCCGCACCGCGGGCACGCCCTGTTGATCGACACGGCGCGCGCGCGGTGCGATCGTTTGATCGTGCTGGTCGTGGACTACGCACGGCAGACGGTGCCGGCGGCGCTGCGCGCCCACTGGCTGCGCGAGATCCATCCCGGCGCCGACGTGCGAGTTATTCCCGACGATCCCGCGATCTCGGCCGAACAGACCGATGAAGAGGCGCAGTGGATTCGTGCGTTCCTCGGTAACGAGGCGATCGACGTCTTCTTCAGCTCGGAGCATTACGGCGAGGCGCTCGCACGTGCGCTGGGAGCAAGCCACTACATGGTCGACCGCGAGCGCGCGATGGTGCCCGTCACCGGGACGATGGTCCGCCGCGATCCGGTTGCGATGCTCGACTGGCTCGAACCGTGCGTGCGCGCGTACTATGTGCCGCGGGTGGGGGTCGTCGGTTCGGAGTCGACCGGGAAGAGCTGGCTCTGCGAGCGGCTTGCCGCGCACTACGGCACGGTTTGGGTTGCCGAATACGGACGTGAATACACGCTGGAGAAGGCGCGCTCGGGAAAGCTCGGCCGATGGGTCGACGACGAATTCGTCCATATCGCGTTCGAGCAGCAGCGGCGCGAGGACGAAGCCGCCCGGCGTGCCAATCGCGTACTGTTGTGCGATACCGACGCGCTAGCGTCGAAGATATGGTTCGAACGCTACATGGAGCGCGAACCCACGCGCTGGCCGCTCGATCCTACGCGCATCGCGCTCTATCTGCTCACGTATCCGGACGTGCCCTTCGTCGCCGACGAGATCCGTGATGGCGAGCACAAACGCTACTGGATGTACGAACGATTCATCGAGATGCTCACGCAACTAGGTCATCGTTTCACCGTGTTGCGGGGAACGTATGACGAGCGCGATCGCCAAGCCGTCGAAGCGATCGACGCACTGCTCGAACACGAGGTGAAGCCGTGATGATCCAACGACGCTTGGGAGCGACCGGACCGCTGGTCGGCGCGATTGGTCTGGGATGCATGGGCATGTCGGACGTCTACGGTCCGAGCGACCGCGCGGAGAGTTTGGCCACGATCGCGCGCGCGCTCGAGCACGGCGTCAATCTGCTCGACACCGGCGACTTCTACGGCATGGGACACAACGAGATGCTGATCGCGCAAGCGCTGCGCGGACGCCGACGCGAGGACGTCGTGATCAGCGTCAAATTCGGTGCGCAGCGTGGACCCGACGGAGCCTGGCTCGGTTACGACGCTCGGCCGCAAGCGGTCAAGACCGCGCTCGCGTACTCGCTGCGTCGCCTCGAGACTGATTACATCGATATCTATCGTCCCGCGCGCGTCGATCCGAACGTGCCGATCGAGGAGACCGTCGGCGCGATCGCCGAGATGGTCGAACGCGGCTACGTTCGTCACGTTGGGCTCTCCGAAGCCGGCGCCGATACGCTGCGCCGCGCGAGCGCGGTGCACGTGATCTGCGATCTGCAGATCGAATACGCCGTGGTGACGCGCGGCATCGAGGCACGTATCTTGCCCGCCGCTCGCGAGCTTGGAATCGGCATCACCGCGTACGGGGTGCTCTCACGCGGATTGATCAGCGGTCATTGGAACGCGGATCGCGCGCTCCCGGCGAACGATTTTCGCGCCTACAGCCCGCGCTTCGCCGGCGAGAATCTCGGCCGCAACCTGCAGCTGGTGCAGCGGCTGGCGGTGCTTGCGGCAGAGCGCGGCATCACGCCGGCGCAGCTTGCGATCGCATGGGTGCTGGCGCGCGGAGAGGACATCGTGCCGCTGGTCGGCGCGCGCCGGGTCGAACGGCTGGAAGAATCGCTCGCCGCGCTCGAGGTGGAGCTCACGGCTGACGACCTGCGCGCGATCGCGGAGGCAATTCCGGCTGACGCGGTTGCCGGCGAGCGTTACGCCGGCGCGCAAATGGCGATGCTCGACTCGGAGAAGTAGGCAAGCAAGATTCATAATCGTGCTCTCGAAAGGATCAGCGAGTTGCAAACTCGTCTGACGATCGAGCGCGGGCTTCATGCTCTGGTCGCTGTTGCTCTCGCGCTCGCGTACGCGCTGTCTTTCGCGGCGCTGATCTTCTCCGGTGACCTGCGCGCCGGGCTTGGATACGGTGTCTTTTCCGCGTTGGCTGCAGTCGCTGTCGGCGGCCTCGTCATTGCGTTCTTCAGCGAATTTCCGATTGCCATGGCGGGGCCGGATAACAATCCGACCGCGGTGTTGATCCTCGTCGCGTCGGCGCTCGCCGTCGTCGCTCCGGCGAAACGCGTGCCGACGATGCTCACGATCATCGCGCTTGCGACGCTGGTGACCGGGCTGGTCTTGATCGTGCTCGGCTCGACGCGAACCTCCCGGGTCATCCGCTTCATCCCCGAGCCGATGGTCGGCGGATTCAATGCGGCATCGGGCGTGCTGGTATTGCTCGGTTCCCTCCGCGTGCTCACCGGACATCCTTTAGGGCTTGCTGCCGCGCGAGGGCTATTTGAAGAGCCGGTGCCGGCGCAGTTTGGGTTTGCCGTCGCGCTCGCAATCCTGCTCGTGCTCCTGTCACGACGCTTCGGCGCGGTCGCAATCCCTATGACGTTTCTCGCCGCGATCGTTGCGGCGCTAGCCGCTATCCCGATACTGCACCTTTCGCTGGTGCAGTTGCGCGGTGCCGGGTGGTTCTTCAGCATGCCCGCGACGGCGGCGCCGTTTTACGGTTGGTCGGTGCATGCGCCGATCGACCTTCACGCCACGCTGACGAGCGTTCCGGCGATGTTCGTGATCGCGATCGTCTCGGCGGCAACGCTGTTATTCAATGAAACGGGACTCGAACTGCTCACCGGAAAAGATGTCGATCTCGATCGCGAGCTGCGTGTTACGGGATGGGCGAACGTGGCAGCATCGCTGCTCGGCGGGATGGTCGCGTACGTTTCATTTGCGCGCACGTCGATGAATCACGCGCTCGGTGTGCGCGATCGCTCGATCGGCGTGGTCGTAGCCGTGGTCGCGATCGCGGCCATGATCGTGGGCCCGTGGCGATTGATTGAGTTCCTGCCGGTTTTCGCACCGGCAGCGCTATTGATGGCGCTGGGCGGCGGTGTTGCGTACCGGTGGCTCATACAGAAGCGCGGCGCCCGATCGACCGGGGATCACCTGACGTTGTGGGCGATCGTGATCGTCATCGTCTGGCTCGGCTTCATTCCGGGCATCATCGTCGGGCTCGCCATCGGCTGCATCACCTTCGCGGTACGATATGGGCGCGTCGATGCCGTGCAGCACCGCTGGTCGGGAGCGGTTATCCGCTCGAGCCTGCAGCGATCGCAGCGCGAATCCGAAGTGCTCGCGCTGCACGGCGATCGCATCCGGATTTTTCGTCTGCGCGGCTTCGTGTTCTTCGGCACCGCCGATCGTCTCTATCGAGAGTTGCTCGAGTGCGCGCGTGCGTCCGACGGCGCCGTCTGGATCGTTGCCGATTTCGGCGGCGTAACCGGCATCGATTCGTCCGCAGTGGCGGCGTTCATCAAGCTCGCTCGCAATGTCGATGCGGATCGCGTGCGGTTCATGGTTTGCTCGATGGGGCCGCAAGTCGCTCTCCGTTGGAACGCGTCATTTGAAAGCCATGTCGGCCCGCCCGACTTCGCCGACCTCGATCTCGCACTAGAATTCTGCGAGGCGCAATTGCTGCACATCTTCGGTGCGCACCTGGAGGAGGCGGCCGGCTTGGAATCGTGGCTTACCACCCGGTACGGCTCGTCGCTCGCGAAACTGATCGGCGATCGGGTCGAGCGCATTGAATTGTCGACCGGTGACGTGCTCTGCGCGCAGGGCGAGAGCTCCGACCGCATGTTCTTCGTCCATTCAGGACGGCTTGCCGTGCTCATCGACGATTGCCGCATCCGCATACGCAGCCTCGGGACGCAAACGACGCTCGGAGAGATGGGCCTCTATCGGAACATGCCGCGCGACGCCACCGTCGTGGCCGAGACTGCCACGGTCGTCTATGCGCTCGGGCGCGAGGGTCTGCATGGAATCGAAACCGCCGATCCGACGGCGGCAATGGCTTTCCATGCGGCAATCGTGCGCCTGCTCGCCGACCGTATCGATCACCAAAACGAGGTGATCGCCTCGATGACGGCGTGAGCGCCGCTAGTCGCGCATCGGGGCGACCGCGTTTGCGATGTAGGTCATTACCACGACGTCGTCTTGATTGATCGTTTCATTCCGAAATCGGATGATGCCGCGGCGTTTTCCGCCGGGCCAGGGTGCTTTTTCGATCACCTCGCTGCGGACGTGCAGTTCGTCGCCCGGAGCGACCGGAAAGGTCCAGCGCAGCTCGTCGATACCGGTTCCGATAATCGGGCTCTCCTGGCCCTTGCGCGCGTCGACCAGCAGGCGCATCGAGATTGCCGCGGTTTGCCAGCCGCTGATCACGAGCTTCTTGAAAAAGCTCGATTCGGCCGCTTTGGCGTCGAGATGAAAGGACTGCGGATCGTAGGCGCGCGCGAATGCGAGCCCCTCCTCCTCGCTGATGCGATAGCGCCCGGTCTCGCGAACGTCGCCGACCTCAAAATCTTCGTAGTAGCGTTTGGCGTCGCTCATGTCGTCAACTCGACGCGTTCGAATGAAGCGGTGCTCGGATGAGCGGTCGTGGGAACCGTTTCGTCTTCGGGCCGGGCGAGCTGCACGGTTTGTACGCCGGCCGCGCGGGCGGCGTCGAGTTCGGCGACGTTGTCGGAGAAGAAGATCACCTCGCTCGGCGCAACACCGATCTCGTTCACGATGCGTTCGTACGACCGCGCTTCGCGCTTGCCGCCGATCGTCGTGTCGTAAAATCCGGAAAAGAGCGCAAGCAAGTCGCCGGCGACGCTGTGCCCGAAGAGCAGTTTCTGCGCCGCGACGGATCCCGAGGAGTAGATGTAGAGTGATGCGCCGGCATCGTGGAAGCGGCGCAGGGCATCGATCGCGTCGGGATAGAGGTGGCCGCGCAATCCGCTCGATTCAAAGCCTTCCACCCAGATCAACCCTTGCAGCTGCTTGAGCGGCGTAACTTTGACGTCGCGGTCCGACCAATCGTGGAGTGCCCGCAGCAGCGCGGGAAGATCGCCGCGCTCCACGCCGGTCTCGCGCGCGGTTTGGTCGAGGATCTCGCGCACCGCCGGATCGGATTCGTGCTCGCGGACGTACGCGTCGATGCGTGCCGACGCATACGGAAAGAGTACGTCGCGCACGAACGCGATCGAGCCGACCGTTCCTTCGATATCGATCAGCGCGACTCGAGCGCGGAAGCGCATTCCGAGGTTAATCGAGCTTGGGGAAATTTTCCGCAATCGGATCGCCGGTGAAGTTGGCGACCCAGCCTTCTTGATTGTCGAAGAGGCGAATCGCGGTGAACTCGGGATCCGATCCCATGTCGAACCAATGCTTCGTACCGGCGGGGACGCCGATCAGATCGCCCTTGACGCAAATCGTCTGATAGACGCGGCCGTTCAGATGAAGATAGAACGCGCCGCGCCCTTCTACGAAGAAGCGCACTTCGTCTTCGGAGTGCTGGTGCTCGTTCAGAAACTTGTTGCGAATCGGTTCGGTGTTCGGTGTACCGCGTTCCAGGCGCAGCACGTCCATCGACTGATAGCCGCACTGCGCGACCAGTTTGTCGATCGAGCTGCGATAGGCGTCGAGCACGGTCTGCTGATCCGCACCCTTGGGCAACTCGGCGTCGGCGGCCCAGCGCTCGAAGCGGACGCCGACCGCGCGCAGCTCCTGTGCGATCCGCTCTCCGTCGGTCGTATCGAGCACGAGTTCGCCGGGATTGGCTTGCTCGAAAATGCGAAGCGTCGTCGTCGCAGTCATCGTCATCGGCGTAACCTCCGTTCCTCTAAGGAACACGCAAGCAAAAACTCTAGGCCTTCCAGGTGGCGCTGCGCATCGACCATTGTCGCACCCCAAGCATACAACCCGTGTCCGCCCAGCAGGTATCCGGGCACGACGGGCTCGGCATCGAGAACCGACTCGATGCGTTCGGCCAGCGCCGCTGTGTCTTGGTCGTTAGCGAAAATCGGCAGGCGCAGCGTGCTCTCGTGCGTGCGCAAGCCGACCGTTTTGTGCATCTCGAAGCCGTCGAGCTCGACGAAGCCCTGCGGCGCGTCGGCGCGCGAGAGCACGGTTGCCGCGACCGTGTGCACGTGCAGAATCGCGCCGGTGGCCGGCCCGCGCCGATAGCGCGCGACGTGCAGCGGCGTTTCGGCCGAAACACCCGGCGGCAGGGAGCCGGCGAGCGGCACGGCGATCACGTCCTGCGCGGTGATGCTGCCCTTGTCGATACCCGAGCGAGTGATCGCTACATAGTCGGCATCGATCCGAGAAGAGAAATTACCGGCGGTTGCCGGCACCCAGCCGCGGGCGGCAGCGAATCGTCCGAATGCCGCCAAGTCGGCGGCGACTCGGGAGGGAACGGCTACGTCGAGCATGGCACTTGATTCTAACACATGCTCCCAGCGGCTCTCGCGCTCGCGCTCCATCCCTTCCAGCAACGGTTCGTGCCGGTCGACGGTGTTGATGGCACGCTCTCCGTTGCCTCCGACACGCTCGTGCGCGTTCAGGTCGATCCGGTGACCGACGTGATCGCGGTGCGCGCCGGCGCCCAGACGGGCACGACGACGCTGCATCTGAGCGATAGCGGCGGCGACCGGTTCGACCTACCGGTTCGCGTGGCGCTCGATGCCGGGGTCGCGCCGGCGCGGCTCGCGCTGACGGTGACCGGCCAGCCCGTCCAATGGCCGTGGCTCTGGTCGCAGGTGCAGAACGCGATCGCGCAGCGCTCGAGCCTGCAGCCCGGCGCGAGCGAGACCGTGGCGCAGCCCGCGACCACGCCCGTGCCCCCGCTTCCGAACGCGCAGCTCACCTTCGACGTCCCCGTCGCCATCGGCGGCAATGCCGCCGATTACGACGTCAGCACGACGGCGCGCGTGCGCGTCGACAACGAGGCAGTCGAGCCGTTTGCGCCGCCGACGCTCTTCTACGACGACGACCCCGAACGCGTCGACGCCGACGGCGTGATCTATCGCACCAGCGTGAGCGCGGCAAATCCGGCGCGGCTCTACTACTACCATGACGACGGCGGCCCGCCGCGCCGATTAGTGGTGGCTTTGCAATCCACCGGGGTTCCGGCGCTGGTGCAGGTCATCGACTCGTCGGCCGGCCCGAATATCGACGTGCTCAGCGTCGGACACGCGGTGAGCAAAGGTATGCTCGAGATGAAGCCGCGCAATGAAGGCGAGGTCGTTTCGGTCGGCATCACCCAGCCGCTCGTACTGCACGACGTGCTCATGACGGCAAAGCAGTGCGTGGCCGGCAGCGTCGATATCCAGGTGCTCGCCGGCGGTCCTCTCGAGGTGACCGTACTCTCGCTCGCGCAGAGAGAAGACGTTGCGGGCGCACTTGACGGCCCGCTGCTTCCGCGCGACGGCCACCATCGCACCGGCGCTTTTTCGATCGATGATTTCGGAACGACCTCGCTCGCGTACAGCGTCGGCGGTCCCGACGCGATTACGCAGTACGGCGGCCGTAACCAGGCTCCGCCCAACCGCGTGCCGGGCGGACGCGGCACGGATTACGGCGACTATGGTGTCCTCCAGACGCTGCTCTTTTCGCTTGCGAATCCAACCGCACAGAACGCGACGGTCTATCTCTACGAACGCCCGCTCGGCGGAGTGGTGCGCTCGAGCTTCCTCGTCGACGGTGTGCTGCACCAGGTCGGCTGCGTTCGTGACAGCAGCGAGCGGTACGGGATCGCCGCCTTCGAACTTGCGCCCGGGTCTCGCTACCAGCTCCAGGTCGACACGATGACCGACGGCAGCTCGAGTTATCCGCTCGAGGTCGGCTTGACCGCTACGCCGCCGCTGCCCGGCGCCCCACCGATCTCGGCCCCTGACGGCTGCTTTCCCAAGCGATCTCCGAATTGATAGAATTTTGAGCACTAGGCCGGGCAGTTGGCACACCACGGGGTCACGATCTGCGCTAGAGTATGGAATCAGTGGAACGCACAACGGAACCCAAAATCGTGCTGCTGGTCCGCCTCCTCAGCGCGATCGACGAGGGGCGTCACTCGTTCGAGAGCCTCAAAGAGCGGATCGCGGAAGGCGCACGGCGTCCCAGCACGCGCAGCCTGCGCCGCTATCTCGCCGTCTTGGCCGACGCCGGTTTCCCCTGGTATTTCGACCGTGCCGCCAACGCCTATCGCTTCGCCGAAGGGTACAGCCTCAAACGTCTCGACCTCTCGAACGGCGAACTGTTCGGCTTGGTCGCGCTCCGTTCGTTCGGCGCGTCGATCGGCGGCGCGATCGGAGCTTCGATCGACGAGATCACCGATAAGCTCCTGGGCTCGGCTCGCACCGCCGTGCGGGCACGGGTCGACGCGCCTTCACCGGTTTCGTTCCGGCTCTCCGAAACGCGGCTCGACGAAGACGGTGAACGCGCCTTTGGGCTGTTTGCGGCGGCCGAGCGTTCCTCGCGCAGCGTGCAATTCATCTATCAAGACAAAGAGGGAAACCGCAGTGCGCGCGAAGCCGATCCGTACGGTTTCATCGTCAGTTTGGGGCGCATCTATTGCGTCGCCTACGATCACGCGCGACGCGACAAGCGTGTCTTCGCGATCGACAATATCTCCGACGTGCACGTGACCGCGCATACGTTCACCAAACCGAACGATTTCGACGTCGAGGTGTTCGCCGCCGGCTCGATCAGCGGCGTGATGCACGGCGGGGAAACGACCCTCGTGCGCGTGCGCTTCGCATCGCGCGTCGCCAAAGCAGCGCTGGCCGCGCGCGTGGTGGCCGAGCGTCAAACCGAGCGCTTCGACGACGGCAGCGTCGAGATCGAATATCGCGTGAGCGACGTCGACGAACTCGTGCGCTGGGTGCTCGGTTGGGGCTCGCAAGCCGAAATACTCACGCCGCCGGACGCACGCGTTCGCATCGCGTCGCTTGCCCGGGAAATCGCCGAGAAATATTCCGCCGGCGCGGAGGTTTTGGACTACCACGCGGGGATCCGAAAGGTCGCGGGACACGTGTCCTGATCGGTCGGCGTATCCATCAGCGAGACGGGTCGTGGGAACGCGTCGATTTCGTTTGCACGGATCGTGATCCAGAATTGGGTCAGGACGATTTCGCCGGACGAGGTCTTCCCGCACTCGAGCTGGAGCGCGCTTCCACGGCCGGTTGCAAAGCCGGCCTCGAATCGATCGACGACGCTCGCGTGGCTGACGTCGTGTCCGGCCTGCTGCATCAGATACCGTCCGAACGAGCTCGAGACCACCGCTTCGCGCATGGCGAGTTCGGTGCGAAAGAACCGGGTGGGATCGAATCCGAAACATTGAACGTGCTTGTCGTATTCGTGCGTCAAGAGGTCGTGGGTGAACTGCGGCATCACCGCCTCGAGCTGCGCGTGCAGCGCGGCGTCGATCGGCGGCGCCTCCCGGTCGCGATCGTAGAAATCGCAGCCCTTCGACCACCACGCTCGATCGACGATGCCCTCGTCGATGAGATCCCGCGGGCGCGAAGCCCACAATCCATGGAGGCCGATCAGTGGGGTCTTCGGTTGATCGCGCCGGCAGCCGCCGTCGGTCGCGCAAATACCCGGTTGCCAGGTGAGCGCGAACGTGTAGTGTTCGAACGTGCCGTGCTGCGCCGGCGCGAGCACGAGCGCGAGAAGGCAGGTGGCGAGAAATCCGTTCAGCATCAGTTCCCTCTTCGGCGGCATTCCCTCAATACAAAACTCGCCGGCGTATAGCCGGCGAGTCTCGACGTATTCGCGCACCGCGATCGCCTATCGGGCTCCCGGGTGGGAGAGCCCGACTGACGCCGCGGCGGTTCGATCGTCGCGGCGGATGGCTACCAGCGCAGCCATCACGCGCATTGCTTCCGATCGCGACCGATACGTGCGTCGCACTCCGATGAATTCGAAGTGAGGTGATGGTAGCACCGTCGCTAGAGCGCATCAAGCGGGCGAACCGCGCAATGAACACGCTATCCACAAGTTTTTTGCGGTTATGCACGGCAGGCGTCCGGTTATCCACTTTGAACTATGGCGTGTACCGCTATGTCCCAAACAGTCTCGCAGCGGCGCGTCGAGCTCGACGGCCGTCATCTCGATCTCGAATCGATCGAGGCGGTGGCCGGCGGCGCCTCCGTTACGATTGCCCCCGCTGCGCGCGAACGCGTCGCGCGTGCGCGCGCGTTCGTGGAGGAGCGCTTTGCGCTCGGCGATGCCATCTACGGCGTCACCACCGGCTTCGGTCGTTTGGCGAACGTCCAGATCGACCCGGCCGACGCCGCGGCGCTGCAATTGAATTTGGTGCGTTCTCATGCATCGGGAACCGGTGCGCCGCTCGATGCGCGGCTGGTTCGCGCTGCCGGCGTGCTGCGGGTGAATTCGCTGGCGGCCGGTCATTCCGGCATAAAACTCGACACGCTCGATCTCTTGGTCGAGTTGCTCAATCGGGGCGTGACCCCGGTCGTGCCGTGCCAAGGATCGGTCGGCGCCAGCGGCGATCTCGCGCCGCTCGCGCACATGAGTTTGACGCTTATCGGCGAGGGTGAAGCGAGTTTCGCAGGCGAGCGGTTGCCGAGCGCGGCGGCGCTCGAACGCGCGGGCTTGCGGCCGGTAACGCTCGGGCCGAAGGAAGGTCTCGCGCTCATCAACGGCACGCAGGTGATGACCGGCATCGCCGCGCTTGCCGTCTTGCGTTCGCTGCGGCTCGCTGCCGCCGCCGACGTCATCGGCGCGCTCTCGCTGGAGGCGTTCTTGGGTACGGATCGTGTTTTCGACCGGCGCTTGAACGATTTGCGTCCGCATCCCGGTCAAGAACGCGTCGCCTCCAATTTGCGCGCGTTGCTCGCGGGCTCGGAGATCATGCTGTCGCATCGCGAGTGCGGACGCGTCCAAGATCCGTATTCGTTCCGTTGCATTCCGGTCGTTCACGGCGCGGTGCGCGACGCGATCGATTACGCGCGCACGGTCACGCAAATCGAAGCGAATTCGGTGACCGACAATCCGCTGGTCTTTCCGGACGACGGTGAGTTTCTTTCCGGCGGAAACTTCCACGGTGAGCCGATTGCGCTGGCGATCGATTTTCTCAAGCTCGCGGTCTGCGAATTTGCCTCGATCGCCGAACGCCGGCTCTATCTTCTGCTCAACGCGGAGGATCGCGGCTTGCCGCTCTTTCTGACCGGCCGCTCGGGATTGCAATCGGGTTTGATGATCGTGCAGTACACCGCGGCCGCTCTGGTCAACGACAACAAGGGACTGGCTTGGCCCTCGAGCGTCGACTCGATTCCGACCTCAGCCGGTCAGGAGGATCATGTCAGCATGGGCATGACCTCAGCCAATAATTTGATGCGCGCACTCGACAACGTGGAAGGCGCGCTCGCCTGCGAACTCCTCGGCGCGCTCGCGGCAACCGATTTTCGCCGGCCGCTGCGATCCGGAACCGGAACGCAGGCGGCGTTCGATCGCGCGCGCAGCCGTATCGCGCCGTGGAGCGCCGATCGTTCGCCCGCACCGGACATCGCGATCGCACGCGAGCTGATCGGAAGCGGTGCGCTGGTCGAGGCGGCGCAAGACGCGATCGGCGCGCGCTTGTAACGATGCTCACGGTGGTCGTGCTCGCGGCGGGACGTTCGCGGCGGTTCGGCTCGGACAAACTTCTTCACGGTTTGCCGGGCGGCGAAACCCTGCTCGAGCGGGCCGTGCGCGCCGGCGGCGCGTTCGACTCGGTGTTGGTGTGCAGTCCGGCGATCGCGGCGCGCGCGCGAGCGCTGCATCCGCACACGATCGTGAATCGCCATCCCGAGCGCGGCATGTCGTACTCGCTGCGCTTGGCGAATGCGGCGATCGCCCCGGAAAGCGCGATCGCCGTGTTGCCGGCGGATCTGTTGCTGATCGGCCCGCACGACGTCGCGTGCGTTGCCGCGTCCATCGACGGCGCCGACGTGGCTTTCCCCGTGCGCTCGGACGGGACGCCGGGCCATCCGGTGGTCTTCGCCGCCGGCGCGCGGCCGCTGATCGAACAGCTTTGCGACGGCGAGCCGATCGCATGCGTACGCGACCGGGCCGGTCTCACCCGCCGCCTGGTGGCGATCGAGGAGCCGTGGCCCTATCGTGACGTGGATACCCCGGCGGACATCTAGGGAAGCTCTGAAGAAGTCGCTGTACCGATCGCAAGGAGCATTTTCCGGTGCGAATCGAGGCGCATCCGAGGGAGCATAGCAACGCGCTCTGTGACCGAGGATGCAACGAAGACCCGCACCGGA